>ERZ773208.8-NODE-8-length-180282-cov-6.706681_pt1 | contig 180282 bp, 154 predicted proteins | sample MGYA00581006_ERZ773208 | MGnify/ENA primary metagenome ERZ773208 (study PRJEB29015, sample SAMEA2737793) | human gut metagenome | biome: human gut; feature: human-associated habitat; material: faeces | place: China | collected 2012 ... | reverse complement strand
AGGAGAAACGTATGTTTCAGTCCATTACGTTTTATGTTGGAGAAAAAACGCTTGGCATTTACGGAGAAGAATTTCCGCTGGGAACGCTGACAACAGAGGTTTTGAATATCACGCCAACGGAATATCAAGCGCTTGACGGCAGTTTGAAATCTGCTATAGAAGGTATGGCGCGTTATGAAAAAACACACAATCTGACCGACTGGCATCAGGCCAATGAGCAGATGCTCCTGCTGAATAAAGCACTCTGCCGCCACCGTATTTTTCGTCTAATTCAGACGGATGCATACATTCTGGCAGAGGCAAAGCAACTCACAGAAATGCCGATTACAGAGGGCGATACGCTTGAAATGGATGCGCACGACCACGAGATTTTACGTCAGATCTGTGCATATGAAGACTACTTGGAAAATCCGAAGAAATACGGCAGAATCAAAAATCCGGAGGAATTGAGCGAGACGCAGCGGGAATGGTATCTGAACTTGTATCCGCCCATTCCGCCGAAGCCGGAAGCGAAAACCCCAGCGCTGCTGATCGCGCCTGTGCCGCTGGATTTGAAGTGGCAGATGTATAAAGCATATTGTATGAATTATGCGCAGGTGCTGGAGGATGTCGCTTCTGTCTGTCAGACGCTTCGTGCGTTTATTCGGGAGTCGCTTTCCAGACTTGAACATCTGTCACCAAACCAATATATTGCGGCCCTGAACGGGTTTCTCTTTCCGGAATTCCGGCACAAGTGGATCGCCAATCCGATAGAAGGCACCGGGAACTATACACTTTTTGATGATGTCAGGATCCATCTCGTGCCGCGGGAAACAGCACCGGATTCGGGGCAATTCAGGGTTTTTGAATACTACGAAACAGCGCATCTACAAACGCTTCTGAAGCTGGATTTCTATAAAGGACTGGAAGCCGGGCATCTGATTCGGAAGTGCGAACTGTGCGGCAGGCTTTTTCTGCTGCAAAAGGGCTATCATACAAAATACTGCGATTCCCCGAATCCGGATAACCCGCGCTATTCCTGTGCACAGCTCGGTTATCGGATGCGCGGCGTCAAAGAAACAGCGGCGGACAGTCCACTGACGCAGGCGCTTTCTCGCTGCTATCAGCGTATCGATAAGGATAAAGCCCGCGGCATTATCACGGCAGAGGAGCAGATGCGCCTTCGTGCAAAGGCGGAAGAGCTTTACCACGAAGCACGAACACAACCCGGTATGCCCTATGAAGCCTTCAACGAATCCCTGGCAACCAGGAATCTCTATCCGCTCTGCGGTGTACAGCGCAAAAGCAAGCCCGTAGGACGCCCAAGAAAGCAAAACTGACGGTGCTGCGTGAGGAGGTGACAGCGCATGACGAACGAAGAACTGTACCGGCAATATCTCAGCGGCGACGCGGAAGCCTTTGAGCAGCTTTATCTGCAAATGCAGGGGTTCATCGCTTCTGTTGCAAAAGACGCGGCGCAGAGCTTTGGCTGTTCGGACAAAGAAACGCTGGACGAACTGTGTGCCGAGGGTGCTTTGGAGCTTTGTGAACGCCTTTCCACCGGGGAGTATGATGAGAATCGTGGAAAACTGACTACATATCTGCATCCGTTTCTGCGTGGCAAGATGTACCGCTATTTGGAGGCAAACGTCGGCGTTATAGCACTGCCCAAGGATGAAATGCAGCGTGTGAAGCAGGTGCAGCGGCTGCACAAGGAGGAGAAGTTTTCTCCAGATGAAGTTGCACAGATGCTCGGCGTTTCCGCTGAAAAGGCTGCACAGTTGATTGGCTGCAAAACGAAGTCACTTTCTGTCTCTGCGCTTTCGGGTGACGATCCGGACGATGATCCGCTTGCGTGGCTGCTGCTTGACCAGCACACCCTCACGCCAGAGCAGGCGGTTTACCGGCAGGTCTGCACGGAGGAACTAGAGCAGCTTTTCCGCACGCTCAGCGCAAAGGATCGCGCGATCCTCGGTCATACCTACGGCGTATTCGGCTACTCTTGCATCTCCTTGAATTTGTTTTGGAAACCGGATTCGATTTCCTTCACCCGTAGTTTTGCCGGATGCACAAGCGTTATGAGTGCCAATTTGCGGCGCCGTTTCCATCGTTTGTTCCGTTTTTTTAATTTTTATCAGGTCTGCGGCTCCATCACATGCTGCAGCTGCCACACCTGCAGCATCTGCAGCGGCAGAGTCCCGCCCTGCGGGATCAGACTGACGGGGCGCAGCGGTGCTGTGTCAAAAACATTTACAGACAGACATTTTCCATCTGCAAAAATTTCTGCAGAGCATCGATCCAAAAACACCTGTAGCCGCACCGGCGCGCCCGGCACCAACTGCAGTGTGCCGCAGTCCTGCATTGTCTGTTCACCGGTATCTTTGACATACGCATGCAGCGTCCGGGACACCAGCGTGAGCTCCAGGGCAAAGCAGTTGCCGACCTGTAGCAGCAGCCCGCCGGTCTGCTGCTGCGCCGGAATTTCAAGCAGAATCTCCCACGCCGTCTCTGCCGCATCCGGCAGCGTCCATGGTGCGGTCAGTTCCTTCCGGCCCCACGGAATTGCCTTTTTGCGCAGCGTTTCCAATTGCGGATGCGGCTGGAACCGCGGCAGTTTGTCCGCGCCCTCTGTCACAACGCGCGGCAATGTGAACCAGCCACGCCAGAAGCCCTGCTCCGCCACTCCCCAGCGCCGGAACTGCGGCATCCAGTCCCATCCATTGGCCCAGGCAACCTGCACACACTGTCCCCGATCATCGACAAACGACTGCGCCGCGTAATAATCCGGCCCCGCGTCCGGGCAGACTGGCCCCACATTCAGAAGCTTCCCCTCTTCGCGTGAAAATGTCCCGACCAGGCACACATTGCGGTACGCCGGGCAATGCATCGGGGAAACGCAGAGCATATGCTTCCTGCCAAGCGGAATCAGATCCGGACACTCCCACATCGTGCCGAAGCGGCCCCCGCTGCGGGCCAGCACGCCCTGATACTGCCACTGGAAAAGATCCTGTGAGGAAAACAGCAGCGCTGCCCCATCCCCTTCCAGGCTTGCGCCGCAGACAAAATAGAATGTCCCATCTGCCTCGCGCCAGAGCTTTGGATCGCGGAAATTTGCCGGATCAACGCCCACTGGCGCGCAGACGACCGGATTATTTTCATATTTTTGAAACGTGGCGCCATCGTCACTCCAAGCCAGACACTGCGCCTGCACGCAGTGTCCATCCTTCTCACACACGCCCGTGTACAGAAGATACAGCCTCTGCCCTACAACAAGCGCGCTGCCGGAGAAGCAGCCGCCCTGTTCATACATGTCATACGGCTCACTTGGCACAAGCGCCGGCGGCAGCTGCGTCCAATGCAGCAGATCCCGGCTCACCGCGTGGCCCCAGCAGGGCTCGCCCCAGGTGAGGCCAAACGGGTTATACTGATAGAAAAAGTGATACGCGTCCTTGTACCAGACCAGGCCGTTCGGATCGTTGATCCAGCCCGGGCCGCCCATAAAATGATACTGTTGGCGCATATACATCGGATGCGGGCGCTGCTGCTCCTGCAGCAGCTGCGCAAGATACGTTCCGTCGTTTCGCATATGGCTCCTCCTTACACAGCTCTCTGTGCTCGGCCTGCAATCTCCAGCTGCATTTCCCGGCTCAGATCGACAAAACGCGCACTGTAGCCGCAGACGCGGATGACAAGCTGCTGATGGCGCTCCGGATGCTCCAGCGCGTCGGCAATTGCGGCGCTGTCCAGCACGTCAAAATCCACCGCGCTGCCGCCACAGGCCAAAAAGCACCGGATCAGACCTGCACAGATCTGCACGTTGTCGTCCGCTAGTGAAACAGGCATACAGAAATATGCCACCGCAGACTGCGGGAACTGCGCATAATCCACTCCGTCCATCGTGTGCAGAATGGCACTGAGCTCTGCGGGTGTCCGCTCTGACGGGTTGAGCCCGCGGGAAAGCGACTGTCCACGCAGACGCCCATCCGGCAGCGCGCCGCAGTGTGCTTTCATCCACTCATACCCATAAAACGACCAGATCGACGCCTCATACCGGCCGCCGCGGCCATTGGGCATCCAGCTGATGCTCTCGGCGATATCCTGCGTGACGCGGCGCACAAACGCGTTCATCTGCGCCGTATCCGCCCCCACCTTGGGAATCTTGTTCTGCAGATAGAGCCGGTCGAGCTCACAGCCCTCGTAGTTTTTGCGCAGCATGGCGGTCAGCTCTGCAAGCGTGTAGCGTTTTTGCTCATAAACCGCTTCTTTGATCGCGTAGAGCGAATCAATAAAATCTGCAAGACCGACAAGCGCAAAGCCGCTGTTGTTATAGATTGCCCCGCCCTGCGAAACATCCTGCGCCTTTTCAATGCAGCCGGTGATTGTCGAGGAAAAGAACGGGCACGGATTATAAGCTGCCCAGCGCTTTTCAAAGCCGTTATAATGCCAGGCCACAGCGTTGACGATCATAGAGAGGTTCCGCATCACACGGTGATAGAACGTCTCAAAATCCGGCGCAGCCAACACATCGTAGGGAACAATATGCTCCCGATCAAAAAACACCGTTCCATCCGGCTCCAGCATCATCTCAAGATACCGGCAGGGACTGAGATAGCACGTTGCGCGTGAATTGACCTCCGTATCTGCAAGCAGAACCTCCTGGCAGCCGCCATTGAGATACAATCTGGCGTCAGCCTCCTGTTTGCCCATGCGCATCTGCGCGGCAATGATCGTGCGGTCATTGAACACCGACAGCACATTCCGGCCACTGGCCGCAAGCTGCGCCACAAGCTGATAGTATTCCTCCGGCGCGTCCGGCGCGAAGCGTGCCTGTACTTTGGGGTTAATCAGTCCGCAGTCCAGATAGCACTGCAGCACCCATCTTGTGATATCGTTGAAAACCGGCGTTCCGTTCTCATCGCAGCCGCCGATGCTCATAGCCGTGTTTGTTCCATAGAGCGCCTGCGACAGATCCCACTTGGCATCTGTCATGGCACAGAACCAATAGACGAGCTCCTGCGCCTGCGCCGCGGTCAATCTGCCAAGCTGCACATCGCGCGCGTAATACGGCGCAAGCACCCGGTCGACATGCCCCAGAATTGCAAAGCCCATCGACTCCAGCCCGTTGCCAAGCTCTTTTAAAAGCAGCATTGTATTCAGTGCTTCAAAAAACGTCTCTGCCGGCTCGGCCGGGCAGCGCCGTGCGCTGATTGCAATCCTTGCAAGACGAGCCTGGACAACCGGGTCACGCTCCGTGCCGCACAGGCGCTCCGCTTCATCGGCAAAGCGTGCGCACAGGCGCATCACGGCGTCCTCCGCACGGATCACGCAGCGCAGAAATGTCTGCTTTTCCACGTCCGTCTCCGTCTGCAGGCGTGCCTGCGCCTGCCGCTGCAGTCCGCGCAGACCATAGCGCAACACGTTGCCGACGCCCATCGCGTGGTGCGCGCAGTCCACGTACATCGTCGAGTTCAGCGCATCCTCCTGCACATACGGCGCGATCCAGTTCTGAAACTCCTGCTCCAGCCCGGAGGTGTCGCGGCGCATCAGCCAGCTGCCAAGCCCCGGGATCGGCGGAAAGCACGATCCCGCCAGATTGCGCGGCGCACCGGTGTCTACCTCAAAATAGAACGGGCAGTGCCGGAACAGCTTCACCCGGCATTTTTCGGCCGCCAGCTCATAAATCCACGTTTTTTTCTCCATGGCGCCCGCCTGCGGCTGCAGGCGGCTTTTTTCGTCCAGCTCCTGCTCCAGCGCGCTGACGTCCGTAGGGTAAGCGGCGTAATAGTCGTCCAACTCCTGACGGAATGCGTCATATTCTTTTCCAAATTGCGTTTGTTTCCAGTCGTTCATAGTGCTCCCTCAGAATGTCAGCGCGATCTTGATACCTTCTCTGCCGCGGACGAGCCGTAAGCCCTCCGCGAAGTCCTCCACGGGGATCTTGTGCGTCACGAACTCGCGAAGCGGCAGCCTGCCGCTCGTCACATAGCCGCAGACCTCGTCGTGCACGGCGCTCTCCTGCGCAGCAATGGGCCACTGCACCGTTTGCAGGATGCAGTTGTGCGGCAGCAGCGACCAGTCGATCGCCGCGTCCGCCCGCAGACCGAGACCGTACAGGCCGATCGTGCCCTCCTGCCGGATCAGGCGCATCCCATCCATCAGAAGATTCGGGTTGCCGACCGCATCGATATACAGATCCACGCCCTCCGGCATATAGCCGCGCACAGTGTCCGCCAGCGGCTGCTCCCGCGTGTCAAAGGCAAGATCCGCACCCAGCCGCTTTGCCGCCGCGATGCGCGCCGGGTGGTGGCCTGCAAGCACGACCTTCCCGGCACCCATGCATTTAGCCAGCGCCGCCATAGCAATGCCGACCGGCCCGCAGCCTGCCACCACAACGTTCTGTCCCGGCTGCAGCCGCAGCCGGTGCAGGGCGCTGGCAACCTCCTTGAGCGTGATGAGCATGGTTGCCTCCACGGGATCTATCCCCGCCGGCACCAGCTGCCGCGTACTCGTCTCAATATCCGCGCCTGCGTGATCGGCCAGACGCGCAGCATAATCATCCGCCACGCCGTACTCAGCAAAACCACCCCAGAAGCTGTGATAGCCAGGCAGACCAGGCAGCGCCGAGCGGAGGATATAGTCCCCCTCTTGGAAGCTGCGCACCTTTTCCCCCACAGCCACAACCTGACCGACAGCCTCATGCCCCAGCACGAACGGATACTGGATAAACGGCATCTGCCCGTTTATGAGCTGCATATCCGTCCCATTGCAGATCCCACAGCCCACATTGCGGCACAGGACCTGATATGCGTCTATCTCCGGCAGCGGCAGATCCTCCCGCAGGCAGATCTTCCCCGCCGCTTCTACTACAAGACCCTTCATTCTATTTCTTATCCCCCTTTTTCTGTGCTCTGCCGGACGTCACCGGCAGACCAAGCATCCGGAGCGTCTGCTCCGCAGTTTCACAGGCAGCCGCATCCGGCACCGGAAACTGCCGCTGTACGCGGTTCAGCTCGGCGCTTTTTTCAGCTCCAAGTGTATGATATGGCAAAATTTCTACTCGCCGCACGCGCGGCAGCTGTGTTAAAAACCTTCCGATGTCCTCAATCTGCTCCGTGTTGACGCCCGGCACAAACGGGATCCGGATCCAGATATCCGCGCGTGCAGCGAGCCGCCGGAGGTTCTCCAGAATCCGCTCGTTCCCCACGCCTGTCCACTGCCGGTGCGTCTGCGGCGAATATGCCTTCACGTCATAAAGAAACAGATCCGTCACCGGCAGCACCTGCTCGAAGGCTTCCCACGGGACATTTCCCGCCGTGTCGACGCACGTATGCAGGCCGCGCGCATGCATCCCGCCCAGAAACTCCGCCACGGCGTCTGCCTGCAGCAGCGGCTCCCCGCCGGAGCATGTCACGCCGCCGGCTGTCGTGCGGAAGATCTTCTCGTCACGCAGCACCAGCTCTGTCAGCTCCTGGCAGGAGATCCTGCGCCCCGCCACATCAATGGCACCGGTGAGACAGGCCTGTGCGCAGCGGCCGCAGCCCACGCAGCGTGCCGTATCCCGCACCGGACCCTCCGGCCCCATCGTCCGCGCACCGGACGCGCAGCTGTGCACGCAGGTTCCGCACCGGACGCAGCGCTGCGCGCGAAAGATCAGCTCCGGCTGCGGATTTTGTGTCTCCGGGTTGTGGCACCAGGCACAGCGGAGATTGCAGCCCTTCAAAAACACGGTGGTCCGCATGCCGGGTCCATCATGGAACGACATGCGCTGGATATTCGTAATGAGCAGCTCCTGCATGGCGCCGCCTCCGTTTCTTCCCCCGCCGCAGCAGGGTTTCATATTGAAGTTGCAAAAAAAGTATGTTATAATACTATAACAATCGATAATTCATAGGAGAATTGAGGATGGAATATGGTAAAATTAGATGATGTTGCAAAGCTCGCCGGCGTGTCCAAGGGAACCGCCTCGCGCGTGCTCAACAATCGCGGCTACATCTCCCAGCAGACGCGCGAGCGCATCGAGGCCGCTGTCAAGGAGCTCAACTACTACCCCAACGAGAATGCGCGCAACCTGCTCAAGCGCCGCTCCGGCATGATCGGCGTCGTCGTGCCGACCATCACCTATCCCTATTACTCCGAAATGATTTCCTTCCTTGAGAAATTCCTCAAGGCAAGCGGATACAAGATCCTGCTGTGCAACACATCGTTCAGTTCCGGTGCATCGCAGGACTATATCAAGCTCCTCAACAACAATCGTGTCGACGGAGCCATTATTTTCAACTATAAGCTTACCGAACAGGACTACGCCAGCCTCTCCTTCCCGATCGTCTCTATTGACCGCCATATCCGCGACGAGGCGTCGTATGTCGCCTCCGACCATGTGCAGGGCGGCACACTGGCCGCCGATTGTCTGCTGCGCTGCGGCTGCCGGCATGTGATCCAGATCGGCGGCTCGTTCGAGGACGACGCACCCTGGAATATCCGCCATCAGGTTTTCCGCGATATCATGGCAAAGCACCAGGTGGACTGCTTTTCCTATGAGCAGGTCCGTGACTCGCACACCTTCCACGATTACCGGCAGATCGTCCTCGGCCTTCTGCATGAGCATCCGGAAACGGACGGCATTTTCTGCAACGATCTTTGTGCGGCAGCTGTGCTGAACGCCGCCATGTCCCTGCAGCTGCGCGTACCGGAACAGCTGAAAATCATCGGCTATGACGGGACATTTCTCTCAGAAATCGTGACGCCGTCCATCACAACCGTCTGGCAGAACACAGAAAAAATCGCCAGTTCAGCAGCAGATATCATCGTCAAAATGATCGACGATCCCAGCTTTTCTTCGTACCACCTGACGCTTGGCGTCAGGCTCATTGAGCGCGACAGCACACGCTGCGGCTGAAGGATGCATAGACAGGTTTCAGATACACCCTGAACAAAAAGGGGATGTTGCCAAGGCAGCATCCCCTTTGCGTATGTGTTGGGGTTTACCCCTTGACGGCGCCGACGGTCATACCGTCGACCACATGGCGCTGGAAGATCCCGTAGAATACGAGCTCCGGCAGCAGCACCATGACGCTGTAGGCGGCCAGGCCGCCGTAATCGATATTGTACTGCCCCTGGAATGCCGCAATGCCGCGCGAAATGGTGTAATAGGCCGGCTTTTCAATCATAATGGAGGCGAACGGATATTCGTTCCAGATATACAGCAGGTTGAATATGATCACCGTTGCCAGAACCGGCTTTGCAATCGGCACAAGAATCTTCGTCATCAGCTGCCACAGGCTCACGCCGTCCATCAGCGCCGCCTCGTCAAGCTCCTTGGGTACGGTACGGAGATAGGCAGTAAACAGCAGCGTATTGAAGGAAATGGATGTTGCGATATACGGCAGGATCAGCGACAGCTGCTGGCTAAAACCAAGGAATTTATTGATCTTATAGATCGGAAACAGCAGGATAAACGGGCTGACCGCAAGTCCCAGCTGCAAAAATCCCTGCAGGCCGCTGCGCACACCGTCACTGCGGTAATACAGCCGGGTCAGGCCCACGGCGCTGGAAAACGTAATGACGATCTCCACAGCAAGCGAGCAGACAGCGATAAAAGCCGTATTTTTGTACAGCGTGAACAGATCCAGCGTCTGCAGCGCGGATACATAGTTCCCAAAGTCCAGCGCATTCGGCAGCGAGAGCGGATTGTTCATGATCTCGCTGTTCGGCTTCATAGAGATAAAGACCAGCCAGATGATCGGGATCACAATTGCGATTGTCAGAAGCACCATCAGGACGTAGCACACGCCCAGCTTTTTTCTTACTCTCATGGCAGGCCCTCTCAATCTTTCCCGCGCAGCAGCAGCGTATAGATTCCCATGAGGATCAGCGAAATCAGGAACGTCGCTGTAGCCAGCGCCATGCCGTAGCCGTATTCTCCCCGGGCAAACGTTGTGTTGTACGCGTAGGTCACGAGTGTTTCTGAGTAATGCGTCGGGCCGCCGCCGGTCAACTGCTGCACCGTCTCAAAAATCTTCATCGAGCCGGTGATAATCAGGATGCCGACCGACACAAACGTGTCGCGCAGCGCCGGAATCGTCACATGCAGCAGCCGCTGCCAGAAATTTGTCCCATCGACAGCTGCCGCCTCCATCATCTCGTGCGGAATCGTCTTGAGCCCGGCAAGATAGATAGCCGCAATATAGCCGGCCTGCTGCCAGAAATAGACGAACGCAATACTGTAGGGCGAGAGCGTTTTGCCGCCGATCCACTCGAGCGCCAGCTTGTCAAGGCCGATGGCCCGCAGGACATTGTTGACAAGGCCCGTCACCGGGTCGAGCAGGTATCCCCAGATAACGCCTGCAATGATGCTTGCGATGATGGCCGGCGCAAAGATCAGCGCCTTGCACACGTTCACGCCGCGCATCGGCTGGTTCAGGAGCATCGCCACAAAGAACGCGCCGATGCCAAGCAGAAGGATGGAGATACCGAGGATAATCGCTGTGTTTTTCAGCGCGATCCAGAAATACGGATCATCCAGCAGGCGGATGTAGTTTTTCAGTCCGTACAACCGCGGCTTGCTGATCCCGGAGTATTTGGTAAAGCTGTAGTAAAGCGAAACAAGGATCGGCAGGATGATGTAGACCACATACACCAAGCAGGTCGGCAAAAGCAGTAGCAGCTTATTCTTTTTTGTACTGAGTAATTGCATATTCTCTCCTTCCGGCGTATCCGCCTGGCGGCCAGTCTGCGATCATCCCGCCATTGGATCCTGCCTTGTTTTACTGTGCGGCCTCGGCAAAGGCAGTGTCGATGGACGCAACCGCCTGCTCCGTGGTGATGTTGCCGAGCATGAGGCTGTTCATCGCGTCATAGAAGGTTTCGCTGACGGATGCAGTCAGGGATGCGACCGGGTTGCTGGCTGTAGTGCTTGCATAGCCGGTAACCAGTGCCTCAGAGATTGCGGCAAAGGCCGGGTTGGCGTTTTCCATCTGCAGATCCGCATAGGTGGCAATGGGAATGTTGGAGTTGTCAAACAGGATGGACGAGCCTTCCTGGCCAAAGTAGAACGCGAGGAAACGATAAACAGCAGCCTGCTTGGCCTCGTCCTTTGCAACGTCCGCGCTCACAACGAACGGGCAGTTTGCGAACTGGTTGCTGGTTTTCTGCGAATAATCGGAATCCGTATAGGTCGGGCCCCACCAGAAGCCGACGTTCTCGCCGAGTGCTTCGCCGATTTCACCGGCATCCCACTGGCCGGAGGTGAAGATAGCCGCCTGGCCGGTCGTGAACAGGTTCTTGGCCTCGAAGTAGTCGATGGTTGCCATGTTCTGCGGATATGCGCCGGCGGCGCCAAGCTCTGCAAGCTTGTCAAACAGCTTGGAGAATACCGCGCTGCTCTGCGAGCCATCGGCGATTGCCGCAATGTTTTCCGCATAGCCATAGCGGTTCAGGCTGCCAAGATAACCCCAGACACTGTAGTTGGTCATAGCGCCCTGTGCGAAGGTCGTTACGCCGTTGTCGTGCAGCGTCTTGACCATGTCCAGAAGCTCCTCGTATGTCGTCTCGTTTGTCAGCTCGGGCAGACCGTTGTCTGCAAAGATAGCCTTATTGTAATAGAAGCCGGTCACAAGCGAGGTGTAAGCCAGACCGTAGATCTCGCCGTTTTCGCCAGCATAGCAGTTCTTGATGGCATCGGGGATTGCGCTGTCAATGTCGGGGTTCTGGCTGAGGAAATCGTTGAGCGGCAGCAGATAGCCGTTCTCGCCATACTCCAGCACGTCGCCCTCCTGGCACCAGAAGATATCCGGCAGTTCCCCGGACTGCGCCCAGAGCTTGAGCTGCTTGTTGTGCTCCTCGGTCAGGTGCTCAACGAGCTCAATCTTCACATCGGGGTTCTCCTGCTGGAAAGCCTGAATCGCCTGATAGACGGCAGGCTCCTGCTCCTGCGTGTTGGACACGTGCATGGCAAGCGTGATGGTGGTCACATCACCATTGGTGTCCGTGGGCTGCTCCGCTTCAGTGTCTGCCGGCTGCTCTGCCGCTGTGTCTGTGGTGGTGGCTGCGTCGGCGGCCGTGTCCGTCGTGGTTGTCTCTGTCTTGGCTGTGCAGGCTGCCAGTGCCAGCAGCATGGTCAGCGCAAGGATGACTGCAATAATCTTTTTCATGGGTTCCTCCTTGATCTTCATGTGATTGATTGTGTGTTTTCCGATATGACAATCGATTGTCATATCCGTTGTTATATAGTGTAGTAATTGCGCTCTGTTTTGTCAAGAATACAAGCGCCAAAAAAAAATTTTTGTCGGTTTCGATAATTTGCAGTCATTCACATTGTGTATTTTGCTGATTAAATTTGATTTTTTCCTGTTTATCTGTAGGTCAATCGGTTTTCTATATGGATATAAATAGACCGCTTCGGATCTGCCGAAGCTGCACGGCCTATAACCATCATATCGGTCCTGGGATTGCCGCTCCGTCAGGCCGCCTGCACAGCGGAGAATCTGCGGTACTGCTCCTGATTTCTGCGGAAAAAGCCGCGGATGGCCAGCAGCACAAACGCTGCAGCAGCGAGATAATAGACAGGCAGTGCAACGCTCCACGCGCGTTCCGGAATCAGCTGCCTGATGGCTGCCGCATCCAGCAGAATGTAAATCAGAAGCTGCTCACTGCCCACAACGAATGGGCGGAGAATGGCGGCGCGGATGGCCATCCGAGCAACACCCAGCGCCAGTTTCGGCGCATCCTTTGCACTGCATACCTCACCTCCAATCGTCACAAAACCGCAGAAATAGATTGAGCCATAGCAGAACATCGAAATATAGATACCCCTGGTATAAGTCCATGCCGGAAACAGAAGCCGAACGGCGCTTGTTGGCGTCGCTTCTCCGGTGCGACCACGAATTGCACGGGCTGCCCGGCTTTTATACGAAGGACGGGACATGGACGCTGGCTGGCGCAAACGGGTTCCTCATTCCGGTGCGGAACAAGGATGGTTTCATTCAGGGCATGAAGATCCGGCTGGACGGCGATGCGGCGCGAAAATACCGCTGGCTGTCCAGCCGGTCAAGCCGCATGGAAAACGGGGCCTGCAGCTATTCTTGGATCCACGTCACCGGAGATACCACGCAGAAGCGTGCCTATCTCACCGAGGGGCCGCTCAAGGGCGATATTGCAAGCTACTTTGCAAATAACGCGCTCTTTGTGTGTCTCGGCGGCGTGAACGCCCATAAAGGACTGCGGGAAACGCTCCAGTCGCTCGGCGTCACAGAGGTCATGGAGGCGATGGACATGGATCAGTTTACGAATCCGCAGGTCCGGCAGGCAATCACCACCCTGCGCCGCGAGGTGCAGTCAATTCCGGCTATCCGGTACTATCAATGTACCTGGAATCCACGATTCAAGGGTGTGGACGATTATCTGTTGGACTGGACGAAACGAAAGACGGCTTAAAAGAAAGGAATTGCGTATGACAAATATTACGAACTTTCAGGACATCCTTGGCGCTGCCAACGGTGACAAGACTTCCGTGCTGGGCAAGTTTCTCTATTTCTCGCTTGCCAATATTCTGGTGGAGAAGGAGGCACTGGCGCAGCTCTGTGAGGATCTGAATATTCCGTATTCCGGCAGCAAGCGAATTTCTGTGTCGGATGCGTTCCGTTCCGCAACGGGCGACATCAAGGACCGGATCACGGTAAAGAATCCCGGCGAGCATCATATTTACGCGGTCTACTGCCGCGACAATGCGCACACCGAGGATGTTTATTCCCGCGAGCTGGTCAAGGAAACGCTCAACCAGCGGACGAACCAGTATGAAAAGCTGGCAAACATCTTTTACGACCGGCGCGACAATCAGTTTGGGTATGACAATATTGGCTTCGACGCCGACATTGATCCCCTGAACTATTGCCGCCGGGCAGAGGAGCTGTTTGAGCTTTATCAGGTCTGCGCGAACCGCAGACAGATCGAGACGATCTGCCTGAGCTATCTGCGGATGCTGGAGGCCACCAAGGTCAGCTCAACGGGGCACCTGTATTTCATTCCGCGGCAGCATATGGAGAAAGTGGATACGTTTGAGACGTTCATTGAGCAGCTCAGCGCGATGAATCAGAACGACAACACGCTCAGCGTTAACAGCTTTTATATCATTGACGACGCGAAGCAGCGCGACAAAATGACGGAGGAATTTTATTCCGCGGGCAAAAAGGAGATCGCGCTGTATCAGGAGAAGGCCGATTATCTCATCCAAAGCGGCAGCCGCAGCCCCAGCGTTATGGAGCGGTGGGTCATCAAAATTGCCACGCTGGAGCAGAAGAAACAGCACTATGAAGAAATTCTTCGCCGGGAGCTCGACGGCCTCGACGATGACTTTGAAACGCTGCGCCTTCTGTCGCAGGAGCTGTCCGTGCGGGCAAACGGCCTGCGATTTCGGAAAGCGGCTTGATAGGGACTTTTGATGGACAAACGGCAGCCCCGGCTCGGTGTTCCGAGCCGGGGCTGTGTTTCTTATTCCTCAGCGCCTTGCTATGCCGCTTCTTCTTGCGGCTACGGCGACGGCTTTTGCAACGGCGGGGCCGACGCGGTGGTCGAAGGCTTTGGGGATGATATAGTCCTCCGAGAGTTCATCGTCGGAGATGAGCTCTGCCAACGCGTGCGCGGCGGCGACCTTCATCTCCTCGTTGATATCGCTCGCGCGCACGTCGAATGCGCCGCGGAAAATGCCCGGGAAGGCCAGAACGTTGTTGATCTGGTTCGGGTAGTCGCTCCGACCAGTCGAGACGATCCGCGCGCCGCCCGCTTTCGCGTCCTCCGGGAAGATTTCCGGCGTCGGGTTCGCGCAGGCAAAGACGATCGCATCCTTGTTCATGGTCTTGACCATTTCCGTTGTGACGGTTCCGGGCGCGGAGACACCGATGAACACATCCGCGCCGACGAGCATGTCGGCAAGACTGCCGGCCCTGCGCTCGAGATTCGTGACCTTGGCCATTTCTTCCTTGATCCAGTTGAGACCGTCCCGGCCCTTATAAATCGCGCCCTTCCGGTCGCACATCGTGACATTTTTGAAGCCCGCGGAGAGCAGGAGCTTCACAATTGCGATCGCTGCCGCACCTGCACCGGACGTGACGATCTTCACATCCTCCGTCTTCCCAACGACCTTCAGCGCGTTGGTCAGACCCGCGAGAGTGATGACGGCGGTGCCGTGCTGATCGTCGTGGAAGATGGGGATGTCGCAGCGCTCTTTGAGCTTGCGCTCGATCTCAAAGCATCTGGGCGCGGAGATATCCTCCAGATTTACGCCGCCGAACGAGCCGGAGATGAGCGCAACGGTATTAACGAATTCGTCCACATCGTGCGTCTTGACGCACAGCGGGAACGCGTCGACATCGCCGAATGCCTTGAAGAGCACGCATTTGCCCTCCATGACCGGCATACCGGCCTCCGGGCCGATATCGCCGAGACCCAAAACGGCCGAGCCGTCGGTAATGACGGCACAGAGATTCCAGCGCCGGGTCAACTCGTAGCTTTTCTCGATGTCCTTCCGAATTTCCAGGCACGGCTGGGCGACGCCCGGCGTGTAAGCAAGGCTCAGATCGTCCTTTGTATCGACCGGCATGCGCGCCGTGACCTCGATTTTTCCCTTCCATTCGCCATGCAGACGAAGGGATTCTTTTGCGTAGTCCATGCTGTTTCCTTTCCAAGAGAAGATCGGCTGATTTGGGATATCTGACTCCAAATCAGCCGCGCAATCAGGATCCGTTTGCGGTCATGCTTCGATTTGGAGCTTATCGGACTCCGGAGCGGTCAGGACCGTGCAGTCATAGGCATAGAGCCGTTCCGGCAGAATGATGAGCGTCTGTAGGGCGTCCGTATCCACGCAGAACGGGCCGTGATGCCATACGCCGGGGCGAAGCGTGACCATCGTTCCCTTCGGAACGCGGAAAACCTCGACTGCATCATACGGGATGCGATCGGCCGGGCCGGCAGGTGCGACGTGGATATACGCATCCCCATCGAGCGGCAGCATGGCTTCTGCGCAGGTGTTATGATATTCATAGGTATCGATCACAAGCGGCCGGCGGTAGACCTTCGTGATAGAAAGTCCAACGGAAGCGCCCGGAGAATAAACCGTTGTCATATCGCGGTAAAATTCAATGGGGTTCGTGCCGATATGCGGGCCTGCAGCATGGAGCATGTCGGCAAACGTACCGTATAAACCAAATTTCTCAGCGCTTAATTCCTGAACATGGACAGTTCTCATGTCTGCTCCCTCCTTAGAAGTTGTCGATCTCAACGGTCGGCAGGACCTGAAGCTGCTTGAACAAAACCTTCTCCGGCGACGTGACGATCAGCTCGACAATGTCGGCCAGCGTATCGACCGGGAGCATTGCGTCGGTGCCGAACGAATGTGTCCAGCGCGTCCACCAGCTTGTAGCCGTGGAGCCGGGGCAAAGCGCCGTTACGCGGATGCCATACTTGAGCAGGTATTTCTGCATGCACTCGGTAAAGCCGTTGGTGGCAAACTTTGTTGCGGTATAAATGCCGTTGTTATTGACGGGATCGGGAATGCCGCGGATGGCGGACATGGAGGAAATATTGAGAATGTTGCCGCCGCCGGTTTTTTCAAAGTACGGAACCGACAGCTTGACAGCGTAGATCGTGCCCTTGAGGTTCACGTCGATGGTGGTGTCCACGTCGGACTTTGTCAGCTCTTCAAACGGCGTCATAACGCCGGTACCGGCTGCATTGACCAGCAGATCCAGCCGGCCGTAGGTCTGCCACGAAGTCTCAAAGGCAGCTGCAATCGCGTCAAAGTCAGTGTTGCTTGCCTGAATACCAAGGAAGCGGACGCCGAGCGATTCAACCTGTGCCTTCATGGCTGCGAGTTCGTCTTCCTTGCGGGCAATAACGGTCAGATTCATACCAAGGCCTGCCATGCGCATGGCGATCGCGTTGCCGATCCCGCGCGTACCGCCGATGATAAAGCCCGTCTTGCCGTGCAGATCCAATTTCTCCATTGTTTTTCCCTCCTGCATTATAAATATTCTTCAAATGTAAATCCGAACGGTGCAGCCTGTTCATTCAGTTCGCTGATCTGGAACGGCTGGATGGGAACGCCGCCCTTTTCACGGTTGGCGATCTCGGCACGAAATTCGATCTCGCCCGGCATGAGGATTTCATCCGTACCGGCTTCAAGCTTTACGTTTTTGATCTCATCGATCAGAGCATCGACATTGCGGCGGAACTCGCCCTGCTCACAGAATGCCTCTGTCTTGATGGCGAGGAAGCTGCTGCCGACGATGGGCTTGTCCTTCGGCGTATCGACTGCGACACCGAAGCCGCTGCCGTTGAGCACACCAGAGAGCATGTCCACGATCACGGCCATGCCGTAGCCCTTGTAGCCCAGCGGCAGGAGAATACCGCGGAAGGCCTGCGGGGCATCGGTCGTGCGGCTGCCGTCGATTGCGAGCGCCCAGTCGTCCGGAACGGGTTCGCCCTTTTTCATGTTGACGAGCAGCTTGCCGCGCGAGACACGGCTGGTCGCCATGTCGAGCAGGATCGGCAGATGCTTTTCGGCAGGAAGCGCAACGGCGATGGGGTTCGTGCCCAGCCGCTTTTCCACGCCGCCGAACGGCGCGACGAACGCGCCGGAATTGGTCATCGAGAAGCCGATCATGCCGCGCTTTTCAGCCATCATGGCGTAATAGCCCGCCGTGCCGTAGTGGCTGCCGTTGCGCAGGCCGACATAGCCGACACCGAACTGCTCCGCCTTTTCAATGGCGAGCTCCATGGCCTTTGTCGCCGCGACCTGACCGAGACCGTCGTGTGCATCGATGAGCGCGGTCGCACCATAGTTTTTGACGATCTCCGGCACGGCCTTTGCGTCGCACAGGCCGGAGATGAGCTTCTCCGTATAAAGCGGAATCCGTGTAAGGCCGTGGGTCGTGACGCCGCGGATCTCAGCGTCGATCAGATTGTCGGCGATCATGGCGGCGTCCGTTTTGCTGACATGATAATGGCCGAACAGATCGATCACATACTGCCGGATGCGTTCCGGCTTGACATAGATGGTGCTTTCCATAAGAACGTCTCCTTATCCGAGCTTGTAATAGCCGAAGTCCCGCATGACTGCCGTCAGCTCTGCGCGGACACTGTCGGGCAGCGGATGGATGGGTCTGCGCGGCAGGCCGATGGGGATCCCGCGCATAGTCAGTCCCTCCTTGATGATTGCCAGCCACGGCGAGGGCAGACCCTCTTTTGTAGGTTCGTTGAAGAAGTGCATGTACTTGCGGCAGACAGTCATGATATAGTCTCTGGCTTCAAGCGGCTTGCCGGCCTTGCAGAGGTCATAGACACGGACAGTTTCTGCCGGGAAGAGCGTGCCGACGCCGGTGATCCAGCCGTCGGCGTACATCATGAGCGCTTCGGCGGGGAGATTGTCATAGCCGTAGAAAATAGAGAAGCCGTCGTCCTTGCACAGGGCACGCATGTTCTGGTGGCGGTAAATGTCGTGCGCGGAATCTTTGATGGCGTCGATGATGCCATCATTATACAGCTTCGCAATGATTTTTTCACTCAGCCAGCAGCCGGTCAGGTACGGATTGTGATAGAGGATCAGCGGAATCGAAAGTTCGGCACGGATGGCCTTATAATGATCGTAGGCTTCCTCCTCGTTCGGCGTAATGTACCAGGGCGTGACGACCATGACGCCGTCGGCCCCGGCTTCCTCCGCAGCTTTGGAGAGCAGGATCGCGTCGGAGGTCCGGTACGCGCCGGTGCAGGCATAGACCTTGCAGCGATGGTTCACATATTCGATGGTGTGGCGGTTGATCTCCAGCTGCTCCTCCAGCGTCATGGATACAAGCTCGCCCGTGCTGCCGCAGGGGATGACGCCCGTCGCGCCGTTTTCGATCAGAAAGTCGATCAGCTTGTCAAGCGCGGGATAATTGACATGTTCGTCCTCCCCGCAGAAGGGAGTCACAAGCGGGAATACAACGCCGCCCATTTTTTGTTTTTCCATAGTCGCTCTCCTTTATGGCGTGTTTTGGAATAAGTATTCCAATTTTAAAGAACAGCATACCGGAATCAAAAATAGAATGCAATATGCAGAATAGCCAAATTCTCCATGTTGGATTTGTGCAAAACAGAATGCATCCGAGGGATTCCCGGCAATGAAGGTCTTGACAGTTGACGCAGTTCCAGCGTTTACGGTATAATCAAGAGCAAAGTACTTGCGGCGGAGGAAATGATGGAAAGGAAGGAACAGGGTACAGTACAAGCGCTTGAGCGCGGGCTGAAAATTCTGGAGCTGCTGATGCAGGAAAAGCGGCCGATGGGCGTCAACGAGATTGCAAAATGCCAGGGTATCACGCCGTCGGCGGCGTACCGGATCTTAAAGACGCTGGAGACAAACGGCTGGAGTTTCCAGATGTCAGACGACAAATACATTCCGGGCGAGAAGTTATCTTATATCACGGAGAAAAATAATTTTCACCTTGCGCTGGCTGAAGTTGCGTATCCGATCATGCAGGAGCTGACGGCACGGGAAATTCTGCCGATGAATCTGGTCGTCCGGCAAGACCGGCGGTTTTTCATTTTGCAGCAGACGCGCACGGAGCGGTATGTTGATTTCGTCGCACCGGTTGGCTCAACGCTGCCGCTGCACGCGTCCGCGGGCGGAAAGATTCTGCTCTGTGAGCTGCCGGAGGTGCTGCGCACGCAGTTTATCGATGGGATCGCATTCGAGACGATGACGCCGAATACCATCTGCACCAAGCGTGCGTTTCTGGAGGAGCTGAACAGAGTCCGGCAGCAGGAATATGCGCTTGATTATTTTGAATCTCTGACGCATACATGCTGTGTGGCCGTGCCGGTTCGCAGCCCGGATGGAGAGATCTACGCGGCTCTGTCGTTCTCCGGCATCACCGACGTGACCTCACGCGAACAGCTGAAATACTACCTTCCGCAGCTCCGCGAGGCAGCAGATACGATCACGCAGCGGCTGTTTCTGCTGCGCAGACAGTGCTGAGGCCGGAAAGTGAAAAAGCAGGCATCCTGCAAATGAAACACAGGATGCCTGCTTTTTCTATAAAACCGGAGGTGCAGAAGCGGGATGATCCGAACGCTCCTGGCTGTATGTTGTCCGAAATGCCCCCGGCGTTTTCGCAAAGCGTTTGCGGAACAGGCGGCTGAAGTAGGACGGATCGTCAAAGCCGACCAGCTGCGCGATATGGCGGATATCAAGTTCCGTATGCAGAAGCAGCTCACAGGCCCGGTCGAGCCGCAGGCGCAGCAGATACTGATACGGCGAAACGCCGATGGTCTTCGTGAACAGATGCGAAAACCGGCTTACGCTCAGGTGCAGACGGGCTGCGCAGTCCGCAAGCGACAGCGGTTGGCAGAAATGCTCACAGAGGTACGCCGCCGCGCGGATTTCGCTGCATTCGGTGCTTTCCTGCCGGTTGACGCTGCGCGACAAACTGGCAAGAATCTGCAAAAGCAGTCCGCCCTCGTCAAGAAGGTATGCCGGCCCGCGCATGTGGTGTGTCTGGGAAAGCTGGTGCAGTAGGCTCTCGAACTGCATCCGTTCATCAACCTGCCCACAGAACGTGCGATTATAGGGAAGATCGGCCAAAGCCTCTTCTATTGCGGTTCCGGTGAAATGAATCCAGTAGGAAATCGCGTTTCCTTCCTTGCTGAACGCATAGAGCTGCCGTGCGTCGGGTGGGTAAAAAATGAAGCCGCCCGATGATATGCACACAGGAGCGCCGTCTTCCTCCGCGGTGATCCAGCCGCTCTGCACATAGAGTAAATGATAGTCCGAACGACCATTTGAGCGGAGAATCGTATACCCGTATTGTCCGGCCTGCTGCTGCCCGCAGCTGTTGATCTGAAGCCCGTGGACAGGCGGATAATCCGTGGAATCACGGAATTCACAAAAGGCTTTCATGCTGCTCACCCCTGGCCAGTATAGCATACGGTCTGCTTGCTGTATAGCAGGAATGTCCGCTTATCTGGCAGTTTTCTGCTTTGCCGCCGCGCAGGTGGTGGGATACACTGGAACCATCCAAAAATGAAAAAGGATGGTGCTCTTTATGAAAAAATTTGCATTTATCGGCGCGGGCAGCTTTATCTTCACGCGCAATCTTGTCCGGGATCTGCTCTCGTTCCCAGCCTTTGCGGACTGTGAGCTGGCGCTGATGGACACCGACCCGGAGCGGCTCGAACGGATTACTGCCGCAGTCAGAAAGATCAACGCGGCCATGGGTACGCACGCAACAATCACCTCGACGCAAAGCCGCGCGGAGGCGCTTTCCGGTGCAGACGGCGTTTTGTGTACAGTCTTCAACGGCGGGATCGACGTCTGGCGCTATGATATTGAGATTCCCATGCAGTTTGGCGTCGATATCAACATCGGCGATACGCGCAGCGTCTCCGGCATTTTCCGGGCTCTGCGCAATATCCCGCTGATGCTGGACATTTGCCGGGATATCGAGAAATACTGCCCAAACGCGGTTTTTCTGAATTACACGAATCCAATGTCGATGCTCTGCAAGGCCATGCAGACCGAAACAACTGTCGAGGTCACGGGTTTGTGCCACAGCGTACAGGGGACGGTCACCATGCTGGCGGAGTGGCTGGAAACGCCGGTGGACGAGATCGACTATCTCTGCGCGGGCGTCAACCATCAGGCGTTCTATTTGAAGCTGGAGCATAACGGACAGGATCTGTACCCGAAACTCGCGAAAAAGCTGGAAGCTCCTGAATTCTACAACAAGGAGCAGGTACGCAATGAAATGTTCCGGCATTTGGGCTATTACGTCACCGAGTCCAGCGGCCACAATTCCGAGTATAATGCGTGGTTCCGCAAACGGCCGGATCTGATTGAAAACTACTGCACGCACAGCACCAACTGGAACCCCGGCCTGCACGCGTTTTCGCTCAACAGCCGGCTTGGGCGCGCCGGGAGCTGGAAGCAGGAGATCACGGACTGGATTGAAAACGAACCCGTCGACACCAACCGAAGCAGTGAATATGCAGCAAATATCTTCAACGCCCGCTTCGGCGACCGGACGCCGTTCAAGTTTAACGGCAACGTCATCAACGACGGCTCTATCACCAATCTGCCGTATGACGCCTGCGTGGAAATTCCGGTATTTGCGGACAAGGACGGCATACACAAGACCATCGTCGGCGAGCTTCCGGCGCATCTGGCCATTCTGGTCAGCACGACGGCGCAGATCGAGAATCTTGTCGTGCGTGCGGCCATGACAAAGAGCCGGGCGGATGTTTATCACGCAGTCATGATGGATCCACTCTGCTCCGCTGTGTGCAGCCTGCAGGAGATCCGCAACATGTGCGATCTGATCTTTGAGAAAAACACGGACTATCTCGGAGATTATAAATGACAGCCTATTTCCGGCATTTGCTCCGGAATGCTCTCGGGGAAAGGCCGAAGGATTTGCTGAACATACGGCTGAAGTAAAACGGGTCGTTGAAGCCCGTGCTTTCCGCCACCTCGGAAACGCTCATGGAGGAATCGCGCAGGAAGCCCCGCGCGCGATCCAGCCGGAGACGCAGCAGATACTGCTGCGGCGAGACACCGACGGCCTGCGTGAACAGATGCGCAAAGCGGCTGTAGCTGAGGTGCAGCGTTTCGGCAAAGGTCTGGAAGTTGATTTGCTCCTGCATATGCTCCCGCATGTATTCCATGGCGCTGAGGATATCGCTGCGGATGGGCGCTTCATTGTCCGCGCTGCTGCGGCAGACGATGGTGATGAGCTGCAGGAGAATGCTGTTTTCCTCCGGGATCTGCAGCGCGGCGGACTGCTGCAGATTGTGCAGGCGATTGAGCCGGTGGAACAGGCTTTCAAACAGCGTCTGGTCAGAAATGGTGTAGATCATGTTCTCCGTCGGGCGCAGGTACTGCATGGCCTCGGCTGCGGCCTGTCCGGTAAAATGCAGGTAGAGGGAGACTGGGTCGCCTGCGGCGGTAAAGGAGTACATCTGCCGCACGTTCGGCAGAAACACCGCGCACTGTCCGCGCGTCAGCCGCGCCTTCGCCGTGCCGACCTCAATGTCGAGCCATCCGTTTTGCAGATATAGAAAGTGGAAGTCCCGCCGCCCGTTTGAGCGCAGGATCGTATAGTCATATTTGACGACCCGTTCCGAGCCGCAGCTGTTGACCTGGAGGAGCCTCGTTTGCAGATAATCTGTTTTGTCAATGAATTCGTCAAAATTGTTCAGCGCCATCAGCGTCCGCCCTCCCTGCTGCATTCGTCCTGTTTTCGGAATTTGTTTTTTATATAGTGTAGCAGAAACGGGAAACAATGTCCAGCAGAATTGTCCATGTTTGCAACAGATTTCTGCATTATCAGAATGCAAAAAATATGGTACTTTGTAATAGCAGACAGCAAAAAAACAAAACGTTGTTTGTATAAAATGACAAGGAGGAAAACCAAAAATGAAGAAGATTCTTGCATTGATCCTCGCGGCACTGATGGTGCTGACGATGGTTGCCTGTGCAGCTAAGGCAGAGCCTGCCGCAGATGCCGAGCAGACCACCACGACGGAACCGGCTGAGGAGACGACTCCCGAACAAACCGCTCCCGCCGAAGAAACAACGGAGGAACCCGCTGTCGGCGGTACGATCTCCGTTTTCGCAACCAGCTACACCGATGCGAAGCTGGAAATGTTCCAGGAGATCATCAATGACTTCACGGCTGAGACCGGCGTTCAGGTCGATCTCATCACCCCGGGGTCCGAGGGTGAAGCTCAGCTCAAGACCATGATGGCTTCCAACTCCCTGCCCGATGTCTGGATGACCCACGGCTGGTCGCTGCTCCGCTACAGCGAATATCTGAAGGTCGTCAACGATCAGCCCTGGTTCGATTCCATCGACAAGGACTCTCTCGCTGGCGTTATGGCCGATGAAAACGGCAACTTCTATGCACTCGGCATGTCCATGAGCATTTCCGGCCTGATCTACAACAAGGACGCGCTCGACAAGGCTGGTATCGACCCCAACTCTATCCGCACCTGGGACGATTTTGATGCAGCCTGTGAAAAGCTCGTCGCAGCCGGCATCACCCCGCTGGCAATCGGCGGCTCCGTCGGCGGTAACCTCGCGGGCCTGCTCGGCTCCGTCGCTCCGACCTTCTGGACGGACGAAGGCGCCAAGTATGATCTGGGCGACTCTCTGAAGGACGGCACGTTCGACTTCGACACCTATGCAACGGAACTCTACGAGTATCTGGCTACCTGGATGAAGAAGGGCTACATCAATGAAGACGTTCTGACGCTCGACGCTGCCGGTGCGCAGCAGATGCTTGGCTCCGGCGAAGCGGCCTTCATGGTTCGCGGCACCGACAACATCACCGTTGCCCGTCAGTATTATCCCGATGCCAACATGGGCGTGCTCCCGCTGCCCTCCTCCGCTGATGGCGCTCCGTCCTTCCGTGTCGGTGAAGGCGACGCATGGGGCGTCTGGAAGGACACCGAAAACGAAGCTGCCTGCTGGGCTCTGCTTGATTATCTGGCCCGCCCCGAGGTCGGCTCCAAGTGGGCGACGGTCTCCGGCGCTCTGCCCACCGTTGAAGGCGCTGACGCCGCTGATGTCTACACGCTCAACTGCTACAAGCAGGCTGTGGAAGACTGCAACGGCAAGGTTCAGTACGACAACCTCTTCGACCGCAAGTTCTTCCCGTCCGGCATGTGGGGCATTATGGCTGACTCCATGTCCATGATGCTCTCCAACCCCGACGATGTGACCGAGGCTGTTGAGTATCTGAGAGACAACTACCTGGAGCTCTACGCAGAGCAGAACGGCTGAGTCCGTGCAATCGTGGTCCAGCACCCCATAAGCTGAATATGGCCCCGCATTGTAACGACTGATCTGCTTAAATGATTTATCTGCAGGTGTCGGATGAATCTCCCAGAACATCCGGCACCTGCACACTCTTTATTTAGAAAGGAACGGACAACGGAATGGAAAAACGGAAAAGACAGATGAATCTTCTGTATATACCGGCTGTCCTGCTCATGGCATGTTTTGTGCTATACCCCTTGGCGCGGGGCGTATATATCTCCTTCTTCAAGTGGAATGGATATTCCCAAAATATGACCTTTATCGGACTGAAAAACTACCTTAACCTGTTTGCAGATAAATACTTTAAGTCCTCGTTCTGGAACACCATGCTCTATGGCTTCGGCTCGGCGCTGCTACAGAACGTGTTCGGTCTGGCGCTGGCGCTGTTCCTCAACAGCAAATTCAAGATCCGCAACGCGGTACGGACGATCATCTATCTGCCGGTCATGATCTCCGGCCTTCTGATGGGCTACATCATGTATTTCTTCTTCCAGCTCAACCACGGCGTCATCAATGAGATCTTCCAGTATCTCGGCAAGGACGCGATCAACTGGCTGGCGGACGGAACTCGCGGTAAGATCATTATTACACTGGTCAACAGCTGGCAGTATGTCGGCATTGCCATGATCGTATATCTGGCGGGCCTGCAGAACATCCCGACCATGTATTACGAGGCAGCGACGCTCGACGGCGGAAGCAAATGGCAGGTCTTCCGCCATGTGACGCTCCCGCTGCTCACGCCTGCCATGTCCACCGCAGTTATTCAGAACGTCATCGGCGGATTGAAGCTGAACGATGTGATCATCTCCCTGACAAAGGGCGGCCCCACATTGAAGACGCACTCGCTGTCCACATACATTTCCTATATGTACTTTGATTCTGAAAAAGCAGGCTACGCCTCGGCGATTGGTGTATTCCTGTTTGTATTCATCTTTATCATCTCGACATTCCTGACGCGCTATTTCCGGAAGAGGGAGGTGCAGTACTGATGCAACAGACAATTCAGAAGCAGACGCATAAGACGAAAAAGAAAAACGCATGGAAATATATTCTGAGCGTTCTCATCATCCTCATTTATATCCTGCCGATCTATGTGCTCGTGGTCATGGCCTTCAAGCATCCGACAGATCTCGGAAGCCGTCTGATCCCACCGAACTATTTTGATTTAAGCAACTTTACCTCTATCATTGAAAGTGGAAAGTTATTCAGGGCGTTGGGCAACACTATTCTCATTGCGGTTGGCACAGTTGCAATCGAGGTCGTATTCGGCTGTATGGCGGCCTATGCGTTCGCGCGCAACCGTTCACGGCTCAACAGCTTCATGCAGAGCTTTTGTTTGGGCATCATGATGATCCCCCCGCTGTCCATTCTGGTCGGCGTGTACACCGAGCTCGTTGCGCTTGGCGGCATCAACCAGCAGTGGGCGGTCATCGTCATCGCGGCGGCATTCGGCCTGCCGATGTCCATTCATCTATACACAAACTTTATCAACTCCATTCCCGTCGCGTTGGATGAAGCCGCGGCGATCGACGGCGCAGGTGTCCTGCGTACCTTCTGGAGCATTATCCTGCCGCAGCTGAAACCCGTGACAGTGTCTGTCATCATTCTCAAGGGCATCACGGCATGGAATGAGTACCTGTATCCGTATTACATCTTACAGAAGCCGTCGAAATACACGCTGGTACTGCTCATCCGGCAGTTTTTCGGTGGTGCGGACAGCGCACAAAATATGCACGGCGCAGCGGCAGCGGCAGTGCTGTGCGTTCTGCCTCTGATCGTGGCGTATCTGTGCCTGCAGAAATACTTCATTCAGGGTCAGGTCGACAGTGCAGTCAAATAACGTTTCCAACAGGAGGAAAACGACATGAAATCGATTCAGGTAGATGAGCTTCTGCGGTTTGCGCAGGAGGCTCTGGAGGCGGCGGGGGTCGGCGCGGAGGATGCGCGGACGATCGCCAATACGCTCGTGACGACGGACACGTTCGGCGTGTTCTCGCACGGCACGAACAATCTGTACAATTATATCCGCAAGATGCAGGCAGGCGGTCTGGACGCGAAGGCCGTCCCGACGGTGGAAAAGGAAGGCCCCTCGTGGGCTATCGTCAACGGCAATGCGGCCATGGGCATGGTTTCGTCCTGCAGGGCCATGGAGCTTGCCATCGAAAAAGCAAAGAAGACCGGCATCGCCTATGCCGGCGTGCACAACAGCTGCCACTTTGGCGCGGCGGGCTATTATGCCAATCTTGCCGCGCAGCAGGGCCTGCTCGGCATCGCCATGAGCAACACCGACCCCAACATGGCCATCCCCGGCAGCCGCGACGTGGCCATCGGCAATAACCCCTTTTCGTTCGCGGCGCCGCTGAAGAACGGAAAATCCGTCTTCCTCGACATCGCCCTGAGCGGCGCGGCGGCATTGAAGATCGTCATGGCCCGCGAAAAGGGACAGCAGGTGCCGCCCGGCTTCTTAATTGACGCCGAGGGCCTGCCGACGACGGATCCGTCCGGCTTCCCATATGACTCGCACCTTCTTCCCATGGCGGCGCACAAGGGCTACGGCTTCGCCATCATGGTCGAGATCCTTGCCTCCGTGCTGACGGGCGCGGGACTTCTGAGCCAGGTCGTGAGCTGGAACCTCGATCTGGAAGCCAAAAACAACGTCGGCCACGCCTTTATCGCCGTGGATCTGGCGCAGATGCTGCCGATGGACGAATTTGAAGCGCGCATGGAGCAGATGGTGCAGGAGCTGGAGTCCGCGCCGCTGGCGAAGAACGCGCAGAAGATCTTCGTCCCCGGCGAGATGGAGTGGGCAAAGCGCGAGAAGGCGCTGGCGGAAAACCGGCTGGAACTCGCGGACAATATGGCGGAGAACCTCGAAAAGGCCGCCGCGCTGACAAAGACCAGCCTGCACTGGCTGGCAGATTGAGAGGGAACAGGGTATGGACAAAACCGAACTCATGAAGGATGTATTGAAGGTGACCGGCATTGCGCCGATCATTGCCTATGCGGAGCCGGAGCAGGCCGTTCCGGCGGCAAAGGCCCTCGTTGCGGGCGGACTTCCCGTGGTGGAGGTGCTGATGCGCAACGAGCATGCGATGGGAAATCTGGAGCGCATCGCAAGAGATGTCCCGGAGATCGTCGCGGGCGCGGGCACGATCATCACGCTCGATCAGGCCAAGGCCGCCATCGACCACGGCGCGCAGTTTATCATCATGCCCGGCATCGGCCGGCAGGTCGTGGAATACTGCATCGATAAGAAGATCCCCGTCATCCCGAACTGCATCACGCCGGGCGAAATGACCATGGCGGTGGAATACGGCCTCGATATGGTCAAGTTTTTCCCGATCTACCAGCTCGGCGGTCTGGCGACGCTCAATGAATATACCGGCGCATACCCCATGCTCCACTTCCTCGTGACCGGTATGCTCAATGAGACGAATTTCCTCCCGCTGCTGGAAAACCGGAAGGTTATCTGCGGCGGCGACTGGATGTTCACACAGGGACAGGCGCTTGTGAACAACGATTACGCGCTCATCGCAAGAAATCTGCGCGAGTCTGTCTATCAGGCGCAGGATCTGCGCAACCGTCTGGCGATCCGGAAATAAGGGAGGGAATGACAATGAGATCCAGTCAGGATACATATACACTTGCAAACGGCGTGAAAATGCCGTGCATCGGCCTTGGAACATACCAGTCCCCGGACGCGGTCGCGTCCGCGGCGGTCAAGGACGCAATGGCGGCGGGCTACCGCCTCATCGACACCGCTGCCGCCTACGGCAACGAGCGCGGCGTTGGGCAGGGCATCCGCATCAGCGGCGTTCCCCGCGAGGAAATTTTTGTGACCAGCAAGCTGCGCAACGCCGCGCACGGCTATCAGGCGACGCTTGAGGCGTTCGACATGACGCTCTCCCGGCTCGGCCTGCGGTATCTGGATCTGTACCTGATCCACTGGCCGAACCCCATCCAGTACCGCACGACATGGCAGGAGGCCACCATCGGCACCTGGAAGGCGTTTGAAGAGCTCTATAAGGCCGGGCGCATCCGCGCCATCGGCGTGAGCAACTTCATGCCGCACCATATTGAGCTTCTGAAGGAGCACTGCGAAATTCTCCCCATGGTCAACCAGCTTCGCCTCTGCCCCGGCGTGACGCAGCCGGAGGTCGTGGCGTACTGCAAAAAGAATAACATTCTTGTCGAGGCCTACAGCCCGTTCGGCACCGGCGCGATCTTTAAGGTGCCGCAGATGCAGCAGCTTGCGCAGAAGTACGGCCGGAGCGTAGGCCAGATCTGCCTGCGCTGGAGTATGCAGATGGGCTGGCTGCCGCTGCCGAAGTCCGCGAACCCGGACCGCGTGAAGGAAAACCTGAACGTGTTCGACTTCGAGCTGGAGCCGGAGGACGTGGAGCTGATCGTGAACCTCAAGGGCGTCTGCGGCGAGGCTCCCGTGCCCGACGAGATCCATTTCTGATATGAGGATAACCAACAAAGAACAGCTGGCCGCGCACGGCAACCGCGAAGGGCGAAAAATCGTCGCGGAGCTGCTGGACGCGGGATTGGACGCGCTCGACCCGTATGTGCGAGTGAAGCAGCTTGTCCATGTGGAGAATGGGAAGATCGTTCTGCACACGGACGGCTTCGAGATGAAGGGCGACCCGCACGCGGGGCCGCTGGAATTTGATCTGAAGGACTATGACCGCGTGTATGTCATCGGCGCGGCCAAGGGCGTGCAGCGCGCGGCGCTGGCGATGGAGGAAGCGCTGGGCGATGTGCTGACCGGCGGCCATGTCATCGCCAAGCACGGCGAAGACATCATCTGCAAAAAGATCGGCGTCACGCCGGCAGGCCATCCCGTGCCGGACGAGGCCTGCGTCGAGGGCTGCAAAAAGATCGAAGCGCTGGCGTGGGACATCACCAGCCGTGATCTGGTCTTCACCATCACAGGAAGCGGCTGCGGCTCGCTCATGACCTATCCGGCGGATGATATCACCATCGACGAGATCGCGCGCTTTACCCACATGATGCAGATCGAAAAGGGCGTGCCGACCAGCGATCTGAACCCCATCCGCACGCACATCGACCGCTTCAAGGGCGGCCGGCTCTCGCGGCTGTTTCGGCCCGCGACGCTCGTCCACATGACGACGGCAGATCCGTCGAAACAGAATACGCCCGTGACGCGCACGACGTATTTTGAGATGCTGGAGCACAACACCTTCTTCCCGCCGCTCTCCACCGGCACGACCTACGCGGACTGCATCGCGATCCTGCAAACGTGGAACGCGTGGGACAAGACCCCCGTCTCCATCCAGAACCGGCTGCTGCGCGGCACACCGGAGAAGGAGAACATGAGCGTAAAAGAGTATGAAAGCCTCGGCGCACGGTTCTTCGGCCTCATCTTCAAGGACGCGACGGTCTATCCCGCCGTGCGGAAAAAGGCGGCGGAGTTTGGCCTTCGCTGCGTCATGCTTTCGGAGTATCAGCAGGCGGAGGCGAGAGAGGCGGGACTGGTCGACGCGGCCATGGCCCTTTGCGCAGAGCGCATGGCAGAGCCGTTCCGCGCGCCCATCGTGCTCCTGTCCTCCGGCGAGAACGTGGTGACGGTCGGCGCGGAGAGCGGCGTCGGCGGGCGCAACCAGGAATACTGCACGGCGGCGGCGCTGACGATCGCGGGCAGCCGGAAGATCGTCTTCGGCGCGGTCGACACCGACGGCACGGACGGCCCCGGCGGCTTCCGATACCCCGGCGCGCCGGAATGCCTCGCCGGTGCGATCACAGACGGTGAAACAGCACAGGCCGCGAAGCAGGCCGGGATCGATCTGGAGGACGCGCTGCGCACGCACGGCACGTCGGAGCCGCTCTGGCGGCTCGGCTGCGGCGTGGCGGCAGCGGCAAACGTCTCCGCGCTCGATCTGCGCGTGATTTTGATTCAGGAATAAAAGAAATACAGAAGGAGTGACAGATAAATGGCAGGAACAGAGATCCGCTCCATTACGGCAAGACAGGTATACACGAACCGCGGCAACCCCGGCGTAGAGGCCGTGGTCACGACGGAAAACGGCGCGACGGGCCGGGCCATGTGCACATCCGGCATTTCCATCGGCACGCATGAGATCCATTTTGACTTCGACGGCGGCGAGCGCTTCCGCGGCAAGGGCGTTCTGGGCGCGGTGCGGAACGTTAACGAGATCATTGCCCCGGCGCTGAAGGGGCTGGACGCGGCCAACCAGCGGCTGATCGACCGCACGATGCTCGATATCGTCCCGGACGCGAAGGCAAAGCTCGGCGGCAACGCGACGGCAGCCGTTTCCGCGGCTGTTTTAAAGGCGGGCGCGGCGGCGCTGGGCATCCCGCTTTACCGGCACATCGGCGGCGCGAACGCGATGTATCTGCCCGTTCCGGGCGTTGCGATGGTTGCGGGCCATGAGCGCTACGGCGGCGGCATCACCACCCCCGGCGGCAAGCCCACCATGTCCGTCATGTGCTTCGGCTTCGACACGTTTGCCGACGCCTCCTACGCCTGCTGGGACATCCACACCCGCTGGGCCGAGAAGATGGACAGGCGCTTCGGCGGCGCGCCGAACATCCGCGATTTCATCGTCGTGCCGGAAGGCGTGTTCAAGTCCGACGAGGAGATCTGGGAAGCTATGACCGAGACGATCATCGAGGCGGGCTATGAGGGAAGAGCCGGCTTCCAGATGGACGTTGCGACCGATACCTATCACAACAAGGAAGACGGCAAATATTACGGCCTGTTCAATAACCAGCCCAAGACGAAGGATCAGCTCTACGAGTTCTATCTGCATATCATCAAGGAATTCCCGTTCGTCATTCTGGAAGACCCGTTCAACGAGGACGATTATGACACGACCGCGGCTCTGACGAAGGATTCCGGCATCCAGATTGTCGGCGACGATCTGTTCACGACGAACATCCGCCGCGTGGCCTATGGCGTGACGAAGGGCGCGGCCAATACGGTTTTGCTGAAGGTCAACCAGATCGGCACAATCTCCGAGGCGCTGGAGATGATCCAGTATGCGTACAAATTCGGCTACGCCGTCATGCCGTCGGATTCCAGAGGCGAGGGCGAGTCCATTGCGGATTATGCCGTGGGCATCAACGCCGGCTCCGTGCGTGAGTGCGGCATCGGCCCGCGGGCAAACCGGTTCATGGAAATTGAAGCAGAGCTCGGCAAGACCGCGAAATTCCTCGGCGCACGCGGTCTGAAGGGCTTCAAGAACCAGCAGCGTGCGGACGCGCTGGAGAGAAAGGAGTAAGCAGGATGTATCAGCAGTATATTGGCGGCAAATTGGTTACTGGCCTCGGAAAGCCGCTGGAGGTGCTCGACCCGTCGACCGGCGAGGTCGTCGGCACGGTCGGCTCCGCGAATGCGGCGCAGGCGCAGCAGGCGCTGGACGCGGCGGCGGAGGCGTTCAAGACCTGGTCGAAGACCCCTCTGCAGACGCGCATCGACTGGATGCTGAAGCTCCGCGAGGCGTGTTTGGCCGAGCGCGAGACGCTCGTGGAGCTGGTCAGCCGGGAATCCGGCAGAACATATGCGCTGGCCTGCGGCGACGTTGACTGGTGCATGACGAGCTTCCAGTATTACGCGGAGGAAGCCAAACGCATCTACGGTACGTCCTTCCCCAACGCGGCAGGGACGTATGGCAGCGGCTATCATATTGTCGAGCGCCGCCCGATGGGCGTTTCGGTCGGCCATCTGGCGTGGAACTACCCGCTGGGCAACGCGGGACTGAAGATCGCGCCCGCAGTCGTCTCCGGCTGCTGCTGCATCATCAAGCCGTCGAGCCAGACCCCGCTGGCCACGCTCTATCTCGGCGTGATCGCGGAGAAGATCGGCTTCCCGGCGGGCGTCATCAACATCATCTCCGGCCCGGCCGCAGAGGTGGGAAAGACGCTCAACTCCAGCAGCATCCCGAAGCTCATCACGCTCATCGGCTCGAGCGAGACGGGCCTGCAGATCATGCGCGAGGGCGCGACATCCGTAAAGAAGTATTCCTTCGAGCTGGGCGGCAACGCACCGGTCATCGTGATGCCGGACGTGGATCTGGACGAGGTCGCGGCGAATATCGTGGCGAAGAAGACCGGCTTCGCGGGTCAGACGTGCGTGAACTATAACCGCATTTATGTGCAGGAGCGTATCTATCCGCAGCTGTGCGAAAAGGTCGCGGAGAAGCTGCGCGCTGTGAAGCTCGGCCGGTGGAAGGACGAAGGACAGGTCATGGGGCCGCTGATCAACAAAAAGGCGCGCGACCGTATGCTGGAGCTGGTGGACGACGCGGTGAAGTCCGGCGCGAAGCTCGTGATGGGCGGCGAGGTGCCGGAGGACTTTGCGAAGGGCGCGTACATGACGCCCGCGCTGCTGGTGGACGTTACGGACGATATGCGCGTGAGCAAAGAGGAGATCTTCGGGCCGATCATCCCGATACAGCCGTTCAAAACGCTGGACGAGGCGATTGAAAAGGCCAACAACACGATCTACGGCCTGTCTTCTTACTTCTTCGGCCACAACGCGAAGGAAATTTCCAAAGCGTTCGAGGGCATGGAGGCCGGCGAGATCTTCATCAACGGCTCCGGCGGCACCGAGCAGACCCCGCACGCAGGCGTCAAGCAGTCCGGCGTCGGCTGCGACAAATCCCCCTGGTCCCTCGAAGAGTATTTCGACTTCAAATACTGCGCCATGATCCCGTAAACGCGGAAAGGGGAACGAAATGGAAAAGAAATTTGACGTCATTGGCTTCGGCGACCCGTTTCAGGATCTGGATATCCAGCTGTCCAAACTCCCGGAAACCAACGTCAATATGCGTATGAACGACTACTGCTTCATGGGCGGCGGAAACGTCCCCACGGCAATGGTCGCGGCGGCGAGACTGGGGCTGAAAAGCTCCATTCTCGGTGTTGTCGGTGACGACATGCTGGGGCGGCTTGCCACAGCGGATTTCACCTACAACCATGTTGATACGTCACACTTGAAGGTAGCTGCCGGCAAACGGACGAATTTCTGCCTGTGTGTGGCCGAACAGGAAATTGACGGCAAGGAATTTATCAGCAAGCCCGGCGATTTTGACCCGTTGACCCCGTCAGATTTGGATAAGGACTATATCCAGTCGGCAAAGGCGCTGCATATCGGCCAGTTTACACCGGCCATCGTCAAAGCCTGCGAGTGGATGCACGAGGCAGGCGGCGTCGTGTCCATCGACGCGGCGTATTACCGTCCGGATATCTATGAAAATTACCGCCATCTGGACATCTTCATCGGCTCTGAGACATATTACAACGTCATGTGCCAGACCGAGGGCTATACCGGCGGCAGAGCGGATATTCGGCGTGTCCTGCGCGCCATTCAGTCGCAGGGGCCGAAGACCGTGATCTTTACTTTTGGCGCTGATGGCTGCATCGGTCTCTGTGGAGACGAATTTTTTGAAGTTCCGGCTTTCAAGGTCAAGGCAGTCGATTCGACCGGTGCAGGCGATGTGTTCCACGGAGCCTATATCTACGCCTGGCTGCAGGGTTGGGACGCAAAGATCTGCTGCCGGTTCTGCTCCGGTGTTTCAGCGATCAAATGCACCCGCCCCGGCGGACGCGCCGGCATTCCGACGCTGCCGGTTCTGGAAAAATTCCTCGCCACGGGCGAAATTGACGGAACCGAGCTGGACGAGCGTGTCCAGCATTATAAATATGGACTTCTGAACGCTTGACAAAAAGAAAGACAGGGAGGAAACCATTATGCTGAATTATCATGTCAAGATCGGTCTGGTGCCGATCCGCAGAGACTGCACCCCGCGCCCCGGTATTTTCAACTGGGAATACGCGGAAGATCGCGCAAGAAAAACCGTAGCGTATATTGAGGAGCATTTCACCAGCGAAAACGTCTCGTTCGTCGATCTCAAGAGCATCAACGAGGTTGAAGTCCTGTATAACGAAAAGGATGTGCAGCCTGTCGTCGACCTGATGCGCAAAGAGCGCGCCGATGCAATCTTTATCATCAACAGCAACTTCGGCAACGAAGAGGTCGCCGCCATGGTCACCAAAGAGCTTGGCCTGCCGGTTTTGCTCTGGGGCCCGCTGGACGACGTATTTGAGCCGGACGGCAGCCGCCACACTGACAGCCAATGCGGCCTGTTCGGTGTCAGCCGACAGATGCAGCGCTACGGTGTTCCGTTCAGCTACATTGAAAACTGCCGCGTAAGTGACCCGATCTTCGCCGACGGCCTGGACAAATTCGTCCGCGTTGCCTGCATGATCAAGAATTTCCGCGGTATGCGCATCGCACAGGTCGGTCTGCGTCCGAAGCCCTTCTGCTCCGTTATTTTCAATGAGGGCGAGTTGATGCAGCGCTTCGGCATGCACATCATCCCAGTCAACATGGCGGTCATTATTGACAAATATAACCGTATTCTCAAAGAGCGCGACGCGGAGCTGGAGGAGGGTGCGAAGATCCTGTTCGAGCGCTATCAGATGGACAAGGATACCCCGCCGCTTGCAAAAAAGATCTACGCATTTGTGCTTCTCTATAAGGAAATCTTCGAGGAATACGATGTCGATGTCATTTCCTCCGAGTGCTGGACATCCATGCAGCTGGGCGTCGGGGCCATGCCCTGCACGGCCTACAGCATTCTGGCCGACATGGGCTACATCGTCTCCTGCGAGAGCGATATGCACGGCGCAATCTCCATGGCGCTGCTGTCCTGCGCGGCGCTGGGCAAGAACCCGCCGTTCTTCGGCGAGTTCACCGTCCGCCATCCGGAGGACAAAAATGTCGAGCTGCTGTGGCACTGCGGCCCGTTTGCCTACTCGCTCAAGAAGCCCGGTATGATTGCGCGCGAGGAGAACCAGCGCCAGTGGTTCCAGGTCAAGGACGGCAAATTCACCATCTGCCGCTTCGATCAGGACGACGGCCACTATCAGCTGCTCAACGGCACGCTGGAGAGCGCCGACGGCCCGTATACCTTCGGCACCTACCTTTGGGCACGGTTCAACAACCTGACCAAGTGGGAGCGCAAGCTGATCGACGGCCCGTATATCCATCACATGGCTGAGGTCGAAGGCGACTATACATGGGAGCTGCGCGAGTTCTGCCGCCTGATCCCGCATCTGGACTCCGATACGGTGGATTAAAAGGAGAAACTGATATGCTGACTGATTTAAGATCCATTCTTGCGCTGGCTGAAGAAAAAGGCTGTGCAATCCCAGCGTTCAACTGCTACACGCAGGAGTGCGTCATGGGTGTTCTGGAAGCCGCGAAGGAAACCGGCGCGCCGGTCATCTTCCAGATGTTCAGCCGTCTGGCCGATACCAACGACGGTAATTTTGTCGCGCCCGCCATTCTGGAGGCCATCCGCCAACTCCCACAGCCTGCGGTCATGCACCTTGACCACGGCGCGGGTATCCCAGAGGTTGTCCGGGCCATCCGTCTCGGCATGACCGGCGTAATGATCGACGCATCGACCCTGCCGCTGGAGGAGAACATTGCCACGACGAAGCTTGCGGCAGAGCTCTGCGGCTATGTCGGCGTTCCGGTTGAGGGTGAGCTCGGCCATGTCGGCGCGACGAAGGACGAGGTGCTCGGCAACTATACCGATGTCGCGGAGGCAGAGCGCTTTGTGAAAGAAACCGGTGTTTCCGCCCTGGCTGTCATGGTCGGTACGGCGCATGGCCGGTATAAAAAAGCGCCTGTGCTGGATATTCAGCGTATCCGCGACATCCGTGAAGCAACAGGCAAACTGCCGCTGGTGCTCCACGGCGGCTCCGGTGTGCCGGACGAGCAGATCCGCATGGCAGTAGAAGCCGGCATTCGCAAGGTCAACTTTGCAACCGACCTCTGCTACGCCTTCCTTGATCAGGTCATGGTCACAGAACGCACGACGGTCGCGCTGGATGTGTTCATGCGTGAACCGATCCATGCCATCCGCGATTACTGCATCAGTAAGATCAGACTGCTGGGCGCGGACAGGATCCTGTAACCATTAAGCGCCTGCCGGGACACCGGCAGGCGCAGTGCTGTATGAAAAGGAGAAACCATATGAAGATTACAAAGCGTCCGTTCGGCACACTTGCAGACGGTACTGCCGTATCCTGCTGGACGATGGAAAATGCGCATGGCCTGCGCGCGGAGCTTTTGGACTATGGTGCGACGATCCGCAGCGTTCAGGTTCCCGATCGGGTAGGACGTCTTATCGACGTTGTGCTCGGCTATGACGATTTGGCCGGCTATGCCGGCAACCCCAGTTTCTATGGCGCGACAATCGGCCGCTTCGGCAACCGCATCGGCGGCGCGGAATTTGCGCTGAACGGAAAGACGTACTGGCTGGCGAAAAACAACGGTGAGAACCATCTGCACGGCGGTCTGCGCGGCTTTGACAAATACGTCTGGCAGGGAACGGAGGAGCCGGACGGTGTCCGGTTCACGCGCGTCTCGCCGGGCGGCGAGGAGGGGTATCCCGGCACGCTGACGGTATCGGTGAAGTTCAGCTGGCAGGGAGACGGGCTGATGCTCCACTATACGGCGCAGTGCGATCAGGATACGATTTTAAATCTGACAAACCACAGCTATTTTAACCTCGACGGTGAGGGCACGGTGCAGGAGCAGCTTCTGAAAATTCATGCCGACCGCTATACGCCGAATGACGCGGGTTGTCTGCCGACGGGCGAGCTTGCGCCTGTCGCGGGCACGGCAATGGACTTCCGCAGCTTCAAGCCCATCGGCAAGGATGCCGACAGCGACGAGCCGTGCGTGAAGCCTTTCCGCGGCTACGACGTGAATTTCTGCTTGGACGGAAGCGTCCCGGCGATCGAGGCGAAGTCTCTCAAAAGCGGCATCGTCATGTGCGTGACGACCGACCAGCCCGGTGTGCAGCTCTTTACGGCCAACCATATGAAAGAGCGCATCGGCAAAAACGGGCAGCAATACGGCCACCGCTCCGCGTTCTGCCTCGAAACGCAGCATTTCCCGGACTGCATCCACCATCCGGACTGGCCAAGCTGCGTCCTGCGCGCGGGCGAGGTCTTTGACAGCAAGACCATCTATTCGTTTACGGCGGAATAAGAAGGAAGGAAATTTATATGGCTGATTTTACAATGGACCGGTTCAGTCTGAAGGGCAAGACCGCCCTTGTGACCGGCGCGGAGCGCGGCATCGGGCTGGAGATTGCAAAGGGTCTGGCCGCGGCGGGCGCGAATATTATCATCGCAGGCCTGATGGAAGAAGAATTTCCGAAAGCGAAGGCCGCTGTGCGCGCCAAGGGCGTGAGCTGCACGGTGCTGAAAGCGGATATCTCGAAGGAAGAAGACGTGCTGCGGCTTGCGGAGCAGGTATGGGAGATCTTCCCGAACGGGCTTGACATTCTGGTCAACAACGCGGGCGTCAACAAGCTGGCCCCTGCCGAGGAGATGCCGCTGGAGGTCTGGCAGAAGGTCGTCGGCGTCAATCTGACGGGCACGTTCCTCATGTGCCGTACGTTCGGAAACCGGATGCTGCAGCAGGGACACGGCAATATTGTGAACGTCGCGTCCATGTCCGGTCTGGTCGTGAACCCGCTGCCGCAGCAGCAGTGCGCATACAATTCATCCAAGGCGGGCGTCATCATGCTGACAAAGTGTATGGCCAACGAGTGGGCGCAGCGCGGCGTGCGCGTCAACGCGATCTGCCCCGGCTTTACCGACACGCCGCTCACGGCCAGACGGCTGAGTACGCCGAACGACCCTGCGGTCGCCAAATGGATCGGCGGTACGCCGATGGGCCGGGTCGCCCAGCCGGACGAAATGGTCGGGCTCGTCCTCTATTTTGCAAGCGACGCGTCTACGTTTACAACCGGCGCAGTCCTCTCTGTTGACGGCGGATATACGTGCCTGTAAGCAATACAGAATCAAAATCTCCCGGAATACACGATTGTGCGTTCCGGGAGATTGTCTTTTCAAATATTCTGAATACGGTAACAAGCATATTGAAGAAAACCAAACATCGGATTTCATCATACAGAATGGTGTAAAAACATTGATCAAGCGAAAAAAGTTTGAAGCATTTCTTGATCGCCTTTCCTCCATTTGAGAAACATCTTTCAAATTATAGTGTCTCCGGCGGCTAGGAAAGAAGCCTCTGACATGGTATACTGTTTGTATATCGTGCCGAGGCTCTTTTTCATGAGGAAAGGAGCATGGAACATGAGCGAAAAAAGACGGGATCAAAGAAATCGTATTCTTCGCAATGGAGAGAGCCAACGCAAGGATGGCCGTTATGTATTCAAATATCGAGACATTAACGGTCAGCCGCAATTTGTATATAGCTGGCGGCTAGAGCCGACTGACAGACTGCCTGCCGGCAAGCGGGACGGTCCTGCACTTCAGGAATTGGAACCGAAAATCATACGGGATCTTGAGGATAAAATATCCCCGCGCGGTGGTGACATGACTGTCATGGAACTGGTTCAAAAGTATCTGCGCACCAAAACCGGCGTCAGAGCAAGCACCAGGGCTGGCTATAAAACCGTTCTGAATCTTCTGGAGAAGGATTTATTTTCCGGAATCCGCATCGATCGTGTGAAGCTATCCGATGCAAAGGTATGGCTGATTGACCTGCAAAAAAGCGGCAAGAGTTATAGCAGCATTCATTCCATTCGTGGCGTCCTACGTCCGGCATTCCAGATGGCCGTTGATGACGACCTGCTTCGTAAGAATCCATTTGATTTTGAGTTGGCAAGTGTGATCGTTGATGACAGCGTGACCAGAGAAGCGATATCACGAAAAGATGAACGCACTTTTCTGGATTTCATCCGAAATGATAAGCATTACTCGCAGTATTACGACGGTATGTGCATTCTATTCAAAATCGGATTGCGCATTTCCGAATTCGCCGGCCTGACACTCAACGATGTCGATTTGCACGCCCGCGTGATCCACGTTGATCATCAGCTGCAGCGCACAACGCAGATGGAGTACATTATCGAAGATCCAAAGACAGAGAGTGGTACTCTGCCATGGGATATTGTTTATATGCCACACGCGCGGTTTAAGGCCACTTTCGGTAGTAAAATCCAGTATATGGACACAATTTACTACTTTTGTACTACTTTTGCCGGATACGAGGTACCATGATACGCCACAATATGCCAAGAAAACATATTCTGTTAATTTAAAAAACTACGAAGAAGTAACGAAATACCAAGATAATCGAGGAAAAACCAAGATGGTAAAGATTTTGTTTATTTGCCACGGCAACATCTGCCGCAGCCCGATGGCGGAGTTTATTATGAAGGCGACGGTACGGGAAGCGGGACTGACGTCTGCAATTCAGATCGATTCTGCAGCGGTCAGCCGGGAGGAGATTGGAAACCCTATCTATCCGCCTGCGCAGCGGCAGCTGCGCGCGCACGGCGTGCCGTTTGACGATCACCGGGCGCGGCAGATGACACGGGCTGACTATGACACATATGATCTGCTCATCGGCATGGACGGCAGTAATCTCGCGGCCATGCGGCGTATCTGCGGCGGCGATCCAGATGGGAAGCTCCGACTGCTGATGGCATATACCGGCACGGCGCGCGATGTCGCCGACCCATGGTACACCGGCGATTTTGACGCCGCATGGCGTGATATCGAGTCCGGATGCCGCGCGCTTCTGGACGCGCTGCGTTCCTCCCTGTGAGCAAAAATCCCGGCCGCAGCTGCGGCCGGGATTTGCGTATCTGATTTACTGCTTCGGCTCCTGTGGGGGTTCCTGCTGGGCGGCGAATTTTGCTCTGCGCTTTTTGCGGGCGTTTTTGACCAGCACGATTACAACGATGACGATCACGGCCAGCAGAATCAGCGCGGGCAGCGCGGAGGCCAGACCCAGAATGATATTCTGCACGCCGCGGGTGAAGCCCGTCCAGCCGTCGGACAGGGAATCAGACAGCTTCTGGCTGAATGTGCGTCGAACTGGGACAGTCGGCGTGTAGACCTCAACCTCGCGCAGATCAAGATCCACGGTCGAATACTTGATCTGCATGTCATAGTTGCGCAGGCTCCGCTCGATAGATTCGATCTCATAGCGCACGTCGGACAGCCGCTGTTCAAGCGCAATGAGTGTTTCCACGTCCTCGCTCTTCGAGAGCATGTCCAGAAGCCGCTCCTCCTGCGTGTTGAGGCTGGAAAGCCGCGCTTCGTAATCGGTGTAGGCTGAGGTAACGTTCTGCGCGTCGCGGCTGGTGGAGATTACGTTGCCGAAGCCCTCCGTCTCGTGCAGAAAGGCTTCAAACTGCTCGCACGGGATGCGGACGGTGTAATACGCCCAGCGGTTGACGATGGAGGTTGTGCCGTCAGCATTGTACTGCGTGTCACCTGTCACGTTGGAACTTTCCACAAAGCCGCCGATCTTCTGCACCTGCGATTCCAGCGCGGCGACCGCCTTGTCAAACTCGGTCGTCTCAATGGAGACGGAGGCGGTATAGATGATCTTGGCGGTGTAGTCGGCGACGGAATCGTCCGGCTCCGGTGTTTCGGCGGCTCCGCTGCCCGCTTCGGTCGTGGCAACGGTGTCGTAGGTGAATTCCTCCTCCGGCTCGGCGGGCGCCTCCATGGGCGTCTCGGCGGCGGCTGCCTCCTGCTTGGAATCGTAATAGCCGTTGGGCGCGGACGCAGTGTCCGCTGCCGCCATTTTGGAGCTTGCCGCGCAGCCGGTAAACACGACCAGAACCAGCAGTGCGGCGAGAAGGCTGGCAAGAAGCGATCTTTTTTTCATGATTGGTACCCCTTTCTTTTGTGTTCTGCTTGCGTAACCGCTGATCCAATCGACCGCGGTTATCAGCGGAGCTTTTGCCGATACCTCTTGTCGATTGAATCATCTATACTTAAAAGACGGATTTTCTGGCCGGTGGTTGCACAGGACGGGGGATTTTCTCTAAAAAATTGCGAATTCCGGGACGCGCTCGCAGGCGCTGACGGAAAGTTCGTATGCGGTGCGTGTTTCGCTCGTCTCGCCCAGATTCTTGAGATAGGTCCGGCTTTGGAGGCGGCCCGTGAGCGTCAACTCCGTGCCGGTCGGGTATTCGGCGGCGGCCAGCGCCGTCCGGCCCCATAAAATACAAGGGATGTAGTCCGTCCTGCGGTACAGGCGCGGCACGGCCAGACACAGATCTGTAATCTGCCGGCCAAGCGGTGTCTGCCGGTAAACGGGTGGCTTGCAGACCGTGCCGGTCAGGACGGCTTCGTTCTGCATGGGCGCGTCCGTTGTCATCATGGAAAGCGCGTAGACGCACAGAATCAGACGGCGTCCGGTCGGCTCGCGGTTGTTGAACGAGCGAATCTGGCCCTCAATGGTAAAGCGTTCGCCCTCGAACAATTCCGCCTGCTCCAACACGTCCTCCGCCGCCAGAACCGGCAGCAGGTCTTCTGTGCCGCTCAGCCGCTCGACGGCAAGCAGAAAGCGGAAAAATCTGCGCTCGTGGTTCTGATGCGAATATTCCGGCAGGGACGCCAGCGTCCCGGTCAGGGTAATGTGATTGGCTGTGTTTTCCATAGTTCCACCTCATCTTTTCTTCGTATGGAAGACTATATGAGGGGAATTCGTGCAATAGACTACCGGCGGGGCGGGCGTTTTTTGGCCGGTTTTGCGGGCGTGGTTTTTCGGTCGGCCGCCTGCTCGGGCGCGCCGGATTTTTTCTCCTTCGGCGGGTAGGGGCGGATGAGGCATTTCGGTGTAAAGCCGATCAGATCTGTCCGGCCCGCTTTTTGCAGCGCCTCGCGCACGAGAAAATAATTCTGCGGACGCCGGTACTGCATCAGCGCGCGCTGCATCGCCTTTTCGTGCGGATTTTTCGGCACATAGACCGGCTGCATCGTCCGGGGGTCAAGACCAGTATAATACATCACGGTAGAGAGTGTCGAGGGGGTAGGATAAAAATCCTGCACCTGCTCCGGCTCATGGTTACTATCGCGCAGATATTCCGCCAGCGTTACGGCCTCTTCCATCGTGCAGCCGGGGTGGGACGACATGAGATAGGGCACGACATACTGCTTCATGCCCTCCTGTTCGTTGATCTTTTTGTATTTTGCCACAAACTGCTGATACACGGCATGCGGGGGCTTGCCCATTACGCGCAGGACCTGATCGGACACATGCTCCGGCGCGACCTTCAGCTGGCCGGAAATGTGATAGCGGACCAGTTCCTTAAAAAACGTGTCGCTCGGGTCGGCCAGCAGATAATCGAACCGGATGCCGCTGCGGATGAATACCTTTTTGACGCCCGGCAGCTTACGAAGCCTGCGCAGCAGGGACAGGTAATCCGTGTGGTCGGCGATCAGGTTTTTGCAGGGGGAGGGGAACAGGCACTGTCTTGTCGGGCACGCGCCGCGTTGCAGCTGCTTTTTGCAGGCGGGCTGGCGGAAGTTCGCTGTCGGGCCGCCGACATCGTGGATATAGCCCTTAAAGCCCGGTGTATGCGTCATGCCCTCGGCTTCCTTGATGATCGACTCCTGCGAGCGGGTCTGGATGATCCGGCCCTGATGGAACGTCAGCGCGCAAAAGCTGCACGCGCCGAAGCAGCCCCGGCAGGAGGCCAGGCTGAATTCGATCTCCGCGATGGCTGGAATGCCGCCAAGTTTTTTGTACGACGGATGGAACGTGCGGCAGTATGGAAGATCGTAGACATGATCCATCTCCTTCTGCGAAAGCGGCTTCTGCGGCGGGTTCTGGACGATGAATTCGTGCTCGCCATACGGCTCAATGAGCCGCTTGGCGCAGAAGGGGTCGGTGTTGCGGTATTGGACAGAAAAACTCTCGGCGTAGACGCGCGGGTTTTTCTGCATATCCGGGAAGGCCGGGAGCATAATGGAGGGAACGGACGTGTCCGGCTCTCGGGTCTTATAGACTGTGCCGTCGATATATGTGATGTCCTGCGCATCCATGCCGTCGTTGAGCGCGTTCGCAATCTCGATGACGGCGCGCTCACCCATGCCGTAGATCAGAAGATCAGCCTGCGAATCGAGCAGAATCGACCGCTTGAGTTTATCTGACCAGTAATCATAATGCGCAAGCCTGCGCAGGCTTGCCTCGATGCCGCCGATGATGATGGGCTTGCGGCGGTAGGTACGGCGGATGAGGTTGCAGTAGACCGTCACAGCGTAATCGGGCCGCTTGCCCATCACGCCGCCGGGGGTATAGGCGTCCTGCTTTCGGTGGGCCTTGGAGACGGTATAGTGGTTGACCATCGAGTCCATATTGCCGCCCATGACGAGAAAGCCCAGACGCGGTTCCCCGAGAACATTGATCGAATCGGGTTTTTTCCAGTCGGGCTGTGAAATGATGCCAATCTTATAGCCTGCGTCCTCCAGTACGCGCGAGATGATCGCGTGGCCGAACGACGGGTGATCGACATAGCCGTCGCCGATGATATAGACAAAATCACACTGTTCCCAGCCGCGCCGCTGCATGTCGGCGCGGGAAATCGGTAAAAATTCCGGCATGGGGCTCACAGCAGCGTCAGGATCGACTTGAGATCCGGCAGAAGATAGTCGGGCTGTGCCTGCTGGCGCAGATAATCTGCCGGGAAGCTGGTGGCGAGGCCGATGGCTTCGATCCCGGCAGCGTGCGCCGCGCGGATGCCGCTGGGCGCGTCCTCAACGACGATGCATTCGGACGGTGCAAGGCCGAGACTGGCCGCGCCTGTCAGATAGATCTCGGGATCCGGCTTGGGGTTCTTGATGTCGGTGCCGGTCACAAGCTGGTCGAACAGGGATTCCTCCGCGCCGATGGCGGACAGGTTCATGAGAACCTTCACGCGGTCTGCCGACGAGCAGACGGCCAGACGGTAGCCCCGTGCACGCAGTGTATGCAGTACGTCCAGAACGCCGTCCGGAATGTTGGCCTCCTCCTTTACATGCTCACCATAGCAGGTATAGAGATAGTCCTTCATCTCTGTGCGGTACGGCACGCCGTATTTTTCTGCCACGCCGCCGACGTAGCGGTTCTCGCCGCAGCCGACAAACTCCGCAAAGTCAGATTCCTTTGCGTTGATGCCGTATTTCTTCAGCGCACGGACACCGGTCTTCGCCATATATTCCTCTGAATCGATCAGAACGCCGTCCATGTCAAATAAAACTGCTTTCCAGGCCATAAAACTCTCCTTATCCATAGAAAAAGGCCGCCATATTGCATATGGCGGCCATAAAATTTGCTTACAGAGCCTTCTTCGCGGTCTCGACGAGAACCTTGAACGCCTCGGGATCGGCGATGGCGAGTTCGCTCAGAGCCTTGCGGTTCATCTCGATGCCGGACTTCTTCAGACCGTAGATGAAACGGCTGTAGTTGATGCCGTAGGGTGCGACGGCCGCGGAGATACGGGAGATCCACAGCTGGCGGAAATCTCTCTTCTTCAGCTTGCGGCTGACATACGAATAAACGCCGGACTTTGCAACGGCCTGCTTGGCCATCTTAAAGTGACGGGACTTGGAGCCCCAGTAGGACTTTGCGAGTTTCAGGGTCTTATTTCTTCTTTTGCGCGTCATCATTGCGCCTTTTACTCTTGCCATTATATTATCCTCCTATGTGTCGTCAACCCTTACCGATTATTTGTAAGGGATCATCTTCTTCACGATATCTTCCACAGTCACGTCGGCGTAGCCGTTCTTGCGCAGGTTGCGGGTACGCTTGGTGGTCTTCTTGGTGAGGATATGGCTCTTGAATGCGTGCGCTCTTTTGACCTTGCCGTTCTTGGTGAGGTTGAATCTTTTCTTGGCGCCGCTATGGGACTTCAGCTTAGGCATAGTGGTTCTCCTTCCGTGTGATTGCGATTGTAGTTTATTTGGAATTCTTGGGACTCAGGAACATGGACATATTGCGTCCTTCGAGTTTGGCGTCCTTGGCGATCGTGGCGATCTCGCTGCAATCGGCGCCGAACTTCGCAAGAAGTTCCTGTCCGAGCGACGTATGCGCCATTTCACGGCCACGGAAACGTACAGTGACTTTGACTCGGTTGCCATCGTTCAGGAACTTGACTGCGCTTTTGACCTTGGTATTGAAGTCGTTGGTGTCGATGCTGGGGGACATGCGGATTTCCTTGATCTCAACGACCTTCTGGTTCTTCTTGGCTTCTTTTTCCTTTTTCAGCTGTTCAAAGCGGAATTTGCCGTAGTCCATGATCTTGCAGACCGGCGGAACAGCGTTCGGCGCAATCTTGACAAGGTCAAGGTCCTTTTCCTCGGCAAGCGCCAGAGCGTCGGACGAGGTCATAATACCAAGCTGGCTGCCGTCAGCCCCGATCACGCGAAGTTCCTTATCGCGGATCTCCTCGTTGATCTGATGTTCTAATTTACCGATTGTAAAGCACCTCCAAATGCAAAGTGCGGATGCCGCAAAGCACCCGCACATAAAATCCAACTTCCCGCACAAAGCGGAGGAAATTATGAACCTCTTCGCAGACTGCTGGAGGTGAGTTGCGGTGCTCGCCGCTCCTTCTTTGTTTTCTCCGGGCTATTATACAGGAGAAAAACGCGGTTGTCAACACAAAAATACAGAAAATTTTAGACTGGCGGCGTGAAAATCGGCAGATCCGGCGGCGCGAACGAAAACAGCGCCAGCGAGGCACCGTAAACGCCTGCCGCAATCACCAGTACGCCGCACAGCCACGCGGGAGAAGCCGCTTTCTGCAAATGCCACGCCAGCCCAAAGCCGCCGGCCATTGCCAGCGCGTACAAAATAAGGTCGAGCGGCAGGCCGGACAGCGCGAAGCCGGACAAGAGTGTGTAATACGCGCCCAGAAGAAGCAGCGGCGCGCCCAGAAGTCCCGCCAGCAGACCGCACCAGCTTTTTCGGCCGTCCGCTTCGTCCTTCGTCAGCACGAACGCGGCGGCGAGAAACGGCCAGTATAGCAGCTTCAGATGCTCCCAGACGCTTTCGTTGACCGGTGCAAACACTGCTGTCAGAGGGTTTGGCCACAGGTCATAGAGAAAATGGAGCGCGGAACCGGCGAGAATGCTCAGAAAACAGACGGTCCACCATTTGCGTTTCATAAAAAATCCCCCCTGCCATAGATGTATGACAGGGGAGAGCGGATTCAGAACGTTTTTATGCCAACAAGGGCCAGACTGCGTCCAGCGCGAGGCCGGAGGCGCGGAGGGCCTTCCGGGTGGTCTTCTCCGTAAAGCCGCCGTGGAATGCGCCTGCATCGGGCAGCCAGCGGACGGAACCGAGCGCCTGTTCACAGGTTTCCTTGGGGAGCCTTGTGCGGAAAAAGAACGATGCTTCAAGTTCTTCCGGATCAAGAAGTGTGGCAGGCTCCGCCGACCAGCTGACGGGCTGGCTGCGGCCGGGATTGCGGACAATGTCAATGACATCGCCCAGAACGGCGCTGGCCGTCGCCGGGCCGCCTGCGCCGGGGCCGGAGAACATGACCGCGCCGACGCTGCTGCCCAGCACTTCGACGGCGTTCAGAACGCCGGAGATGGGAGCAAGCGGCTGCGTGCCCGCAATGAAATGCGGTGAGACGAACACTGCGAGCGCCTGACCCTGCCGGACGGCCCGGCCGAGCAGCCGCAGTTTCATCCCGGCGGCCTCGGCAAATGCGGCGTCCACCGCCGTGATGGCGGAAATACCGGTCATGCTGACGCGGGACGGGGCAACATTTCTGCCGAACAGCATGTCGGCCAGAATGCAGATCTTGCGGCCCGCGTCGATGCCCTCGACATCGGCGGTCGGGTCCTGCTCGGCGTAGCCGCGCGCCTGCGCGTCACGGAGCGCCGATTCATAGCTTTGTCCGCGCTCGAGCATCTGCGTGAGGATAAAATTCGTTGTGCCGTTCAGAATGCCGCGCACCTCGTAAATTTCGTTTGCTCCGAGGCACTGACTCAGCGGATGCAGCACCGGGATGCCGCCGCCGACGGAGGCCTCAAACAAAAGGCTTACACCGCTGGCTTTTGCTAGCGCCAGAAGTTCCGTGCCGTGCTCGGCGATGAGTTGCTTGTTGGCCGTTACGACGTGCTTGCCTGCGGCAAGCGCGCGGCGGACATACTCGAGCGCCGCGCCGCAGCCGCCGATCGTCTCTATAACGAGAAACACGTTCGCGTCGCGCTCGATCACAGAAAAATCCGTGACGACCTTGTCCCGGTACAGCCTGTCCGGCAGTTCGCGGCGTGCCAGCACATACGCAAGTTCCAGCTGTTCCCCTGCGCTTCGTTCAAGCAGGCTTACGTCCCGCAGCAGAATTTCCGCGCAGCTTCCGCCGACGACGCCGGGGCCGAGAATGGCAAGCTTTTTCATGACGGACCTCCTTATGCTTCGTTGGCCCTGCGGTAGATCGCAAGGATCTTCTCGTAGTCCAGCACGCGGAACGTGCCGATCGTGCGTGTTTTTCCGTAGCTGCACCGGCTGGCAAGGTCTGCAAGCCCCGCCTCGTCCTGCTTGCCGCAGGAGAGTTCGCCCAGGCACACGGGCATGCCGATAGAGCGGAAGAACGATTCCTGCTTTGCGATGCCGGCGAGGGCGGCGGCAGTGTCGTCTGCCTCCTCCACATGCCAGACGTTCCGTGCGAAGCGGGCAAAGCGTGCCGGGCTTTCGTCCATGACGGATCTTGCCCAGCTGCTCCAGACGGCGGTCAGGCTGTCGCCGTGGTAGACGTCAAATTTCTCGCTCAGTGCATGCCCCAGCTGGTGCGTGGCGAAATCCTTTTTGCCGCCGAGGCCGGTCAGGCCGTTGTGCGACAGGGAGCCTGCCCACATGATTTCGCTCATAGCCTTCTCGTCATGTGCGTCACGCACGGCGGCAGGGCCGTATTCCAGCACGACGCGCAGCAGTGCCTCGGCCAGTTCGTCCGTCAGGGCATTGTCGGTGACGGGGTTAAAATACCGGTCGAGCGTGTGCATGAGAATATCGCTCACGCCGCAGGCGACCTGATGCACCGGGAGCGTCGCGGCAAGCAGGGGGTCGAGAATGGCGAAGGCCGGGCGGTTGAACGGGGTGTTGAGGCCGCGCTTTTCGCCTGCTTCCGCGTTGGTCAGAACAGCGGAGTCGCTCGTCTCGCTGCCGGCTGCCGGGATGGTCAGCACGACACCGACGGGCATGGATTTTGTCAGCGGTGCGCGGCGCTTCCAGAATTCCCAGATGTCTGTGCCGGGGTTGGCAGCGCCGTGGGCGATGGCCTTGCAGGTATCGATGACGCTGCCGCCGCCGACTGCCAGAATCAACTCCGCGCCCGATTCCAGCGCCAGCTGCACGCCCTCACGGGCCAGCGCCACGCGCGGGTTCGGCTGTACGCCGCCGAGCGAGCGATAGCGGACGTCCGCCTTGTCCAGGAGCCGGAACACGCGGTCAAGTAATCCGCTTTTCTTCGCGCTTGCGCCGCCGTAGACGACCAGCACGCGCGAAAGCCCGCGCTTTTTCAGCAGTTCCGGCAGCTTCTCCGTGCTGCCTGCGCCAAACACGATCTCAGTCGGTACGAAATATTCAAATGCCTGCATATGCTTATCCTGCGACGCAGTCTGCCTTGACTACGCCCTTCCTTTCTGCGATTTGCTGGGTCAGCGCTTCGATGTTGCAGTTGAGATTGCTTGTCTCTGCCGAAATGGTCACCATGGCGCGGCCTCCGGTGGGGATCGACTGGTTAATGGTCAGTATATTCGCGCCGCAACTGGCAAAAATAGTTAATATCTCGGACAGGATGCCGGCCTTGTCCTTGAGCATGATCTGAAACGTGATGATGCGGCCCGCCATCAGGTTCTGAAACGGCGCGATGGCGTCGCGGTACTTATAAAATGCGCTGCGGCTGATGCCGACTGCCTGCGCGGCCACGTTGACCTTGTCCGTCTCGCCGGTTTCGAGCATCCGCTTGGCCTCGGCGACCTTCTGGAAGATCTCCGGCAGGGCTGCAGCCTCCACAATATAATACTTCGGGCTTTGTTCCATAGCGTTCACCTCATAATTGTCCGTGTTGGAAAAGCAAGTGTCTATAGTCAGACTCCAATATACACCACATACCCGCAAAATGCAAGCAGAAAAGCACAGGAGGAAGTTCAAACCATGAAAAGCCGCAAGATCTGGAAGACTGTTCTGATCGTGCTGGGCTGCGCGCTCGGTGCGTGGGCATTCGGCGCGCTGCTGCTGCCGGTGCTGCTGCCGTTTTTTATCGGGCTTGCCGTGAGCCTGCTGGCGGAAAAACCGGTGCGGCTTCTGCAGACGCGGGGGCATGTTCCGCGCCCGCTGGCGTCCGGGCTGTGTGTACTGCTGCTGTTCGGGATTTTGTTTGGCGGACTGTTTTTTCTGTGCCGCCTGCTGTGCTCGGAGGCGGTGGATCTTGCCCGTCAGCTGCCGCAGCTGGCGGAAAATCTGACTCCGCTTTTTGAACGCCTGAAATCACGCCTGCTCACACTTGCCGGACGGCTGCCGGACGGGCTCGGAACGGGCCTACGTGCGGGCGTCGAGGAGTTTTTCAAGACCGGTGCGGGCTTCGGTACGAAACTCTACGAGACGCTCTTTTCCTGGGCTTCCGGCGTCATCGGACGGCTACCGGATGCGATCCTGTTTGCGGTGACGGCGATTTTGTCCAGCTTTATGCTCTCCGGCGAACTGCCCGCCATCCGCAGCTGGCTGCGCCGCGCGGTGCGGCCCGCGTGGTTGGAAAAATTGCAGACGCTCAGCGGACATGTGCGCGCGACGCTCGGCGGCTGGCTTCGGGCGCAGCTGAAGCTGATGGGCATTACATTTTTGATTCTGAACGCAGGGCTTTTGCTGCTGCGGGTGCGCTATCCGGTGCTGGCAGCGCTGGTCATCACGCTGGTCGATGCGCTGCCGGTGTTCGGTACGGGCACGATTCTGATTCCATGGGCGCTGGTGCTGTTTCTGCGCGGCGAGACGAAAACCGGCATTGGCCTTGTCATTCTGTATGGAGCCGCAGCCCTCAGCCGGCAGGCGCTTGAGCCGCGTCTGGTCGGAAAGCAGGTGGGGCTGAATCCGGTGCTGACGCTGCTGGCGCTTTACACGGGCTACCGGCTGCTGGGCGTGGGCGGGATGATCGTGTTTCCCATCGCGGCCATGCTCTTCAAGCAGATCTGGGATCATTCCGGCCTGCAGCCGGAGGGATAGTGGCGCAGGACTTGTGCGCTGTGCCGCGGCACGGTATAATAGCGCCGAAGGAGGCGGTGCGCATGGTTTTGGAACAGACGGCCGCGCGGCAGGCAAAGCTGCTGTCGCTCCTGCGGCAGGAATTCGGCTTGTCTGCCGGACTGGTCAAGCGGCTCAAATGGCAGAACGCGCTGTTTGTAAACGACGCGCCCGCGCATACCGATGCGCCGGTCATGCCCGGCGACCGGGTGCGCGTCGTGCTGGAGGAGCGGACGGAGGGCTTTGAGCCGGAGCCACTGCCGCTTTCCATCCTTTATGAAGATGAATGCTTTCTCGCTGTGGACAAGCCCTCTGGAATGCTGGTGCATCCGTCGCCGCAGAAAAACAGCGGGACGCTGGCAAACGGCGTGCTGTATCACCTGCTGGCGCGCGGCGAGGCCTCCGGCGTCCATCCCGTGACGCGGCTCGACCGGGACACGTTCGGCGTGGTGATTTTGGCGAAAAACGCGAATATCCACGACCGGTTCTGCCGGATGCTGCGCGAGCGGCAGCTGGAGAAGACCTATCTTGCTTCGGTTTTCGGCCAGCCGCCGCAGGCGGAAGGGCAGATCGACCTGCCGGTCTATAAGATCGGCGGCGGGAATCTCATCCGTATTGTGGACGAGCGGGGACAGAAGGCGCTGACGCAGTACCGCGTGCTGGAACGGGCGGAAAAAACAGCACTTCTGGAACTGCACCCTCTGACGGGCCGCACGCATCAGCTGCGGCTGCACTGCATGGCCTCCGGTTTCCCCATCTTAGGCGACCCGCAGTATACAAGCCCGGAATCGACGGCGTATTCCGCTGCCCACGGACTGTTCACGCAGCAGCTGTGTGCCGCAAGGCTCGTTTTCCCGCACCCCATGACGGGGGAGCGGATGGAAATTTTGTCGAGGCAGGCAGTTTTCTTTCCGAAAGACTAGGCAAGCGCCATGCTTTTCTGATATAATGTATAATATTAAAAGCATAGGAGACGCTGCATGGAGAAAAAGAACGCAGTCTATACCATCACAGAAGATCAGTCGCCGGAGGAAGCCCGGCGGGAGCATGTTATGCTCGTTGTGCGCAATCTGGCGGCGGGCGCGGCGGCTGTTTTGTTTCTGGCCTCGTTTGCGCTGGCGGATATCCACAAACTGCTGCGCGCAGCGGCGTATTTTCTCGGCGCGGGCGCGTATTTTGCTGAGATCCTCGTCCTGACGGACGGCTTCCGGCGCAAAGTCCCGCAGAAGGAACTCTTTATGGCATACTGCTTCGGCCCCTTGTACATCTTACTTGGCCTGAGTTATCTGCTCGAAGCATGACCGCATAGCCGGCAGAACCCCTCCGACCCGGCGTACCGCCGCGCCGCCTCCCTGAAAGGGGAGGCTTTTTTCTGGGATGAAAAATTTTTCTTCAAACGCGCGCAACCTTCGCGGAAATTTTGCGTGTGGAAAAGAGAAATACAGCGGCGGACGCGGCGCGGCCCACAATATCTTGTGGCGGATGTTACGTCTACCTCGCAACATGGGGCGAAAGGGGATGAAATGCTTGGAAAAACAGCCATTTTCGTAAAAATTGGTTGCATTTTTTAATTTTTATGGTAAACTGATTACATAAAAATCTGCGGCTGCAACAGGCCGCAAATTGAAAGAGGTGCACTTATGAAGCGTACATTTGGAAGATTCATGAGCCTGCTGCTGGTCCTCGCCATGGTATTGGCGATGGTTCCGGCGGCATTGGCTGCAAATCAGGCGTACAGCGTCGAGCCGAACTCGACGATTACGATCAAGACGTCGATCATCAAAGAAGGCTCTGTCAGCTGGAGTTCCAGTGATACAAGTGTTGCGACAGTCAGCGGCAGCACGACGGAGGCAACTGTGACCGGCGTAAAGGCCAGCAATACAGCTGTCCGGATCACGGCCACCGGCAAGGTAAATGGTCGTGATTATTCGGAGTATTTCACGGTTTATGTGCGGGACGCATATACCCTTACGCTGGCGCTCAGCAACAGCAACATCAACGGCACGGTTGCCCTGAATCAGGGCGACACCAGAACGCTCACCGCGACTGTCACGGTCGGCACCGGCAGCGGCGTGACTGCAGGCAATCTGGCAAACTGCGAGGTGCATTTTACCAGCGATAGCGATGCCATCTCGGTTAAGCCTGCCAGCGCGAAGGTCACCGCAAGCACGGTCGGCAACTACACGACCTATAAGGTCGAAGCGACTGTCAAAGCAGAGAAGGTCGGCGGCGCAACGCTGACGGCGCAGGTCTGGTATCAGGGTAAAGATGGCATGAAGCCGTCCACGTCCGCGACTGCGACCAAGACCATCGGCTTCAGGGTCAGCGGCGCGGCGACGATCTCGGTCACGCTTCCGACCGCCCAGCAGGTATTGTCGCTGGAGGCAGGCGGCACGTCTGCCACTCTGCAGCCGAAGGTGACCGGCTATTCCGGCACAGCCCAGCCGAAGCTGCTGTATCTGTATGACACCAAGGATAACAATCTGTATGTCCGCCCCAACGCTTCGACGACCTCTGCGACCGTCGAGCCGTACAAGGCCTGCGACGCAACAAAGATCTATATCTGCATTGCGGACTACAACGCTGGTCTGACATACGCGAAGATCGACCAGACGAACCCGTCCGCATCGATCGAGGGCAGCTACGCTGTCTGCACGGTCAGCATCAAGAATAAGGGCATGGCCGTCACATCGATCGAGGTCATGAACAACGAGAGCGTGAAATATAACGGGAAGGACTCCCGCCTGCAGACGCTGCTGGACAACGGCACGATGGTCTTCGGCCTGCAGGACAGCTATTATAAGCCTGCTGTGAAGGCTGCGTTGATCCGTGACGAGCTGATACTTACTGCGCGCATCAAGGCTCCCGATTCGCTGCTTGCAAGCGCTGCGGATCTGAAAAATGCCTATTCCCGCATTGAGTGGACAAGCTCTGCCCCTGCTGTTGCCAAGGTGGGCACGACCGATTCGGACGGAACCTCGGCAACTGCGACGATCGTGCCGGTCGCAGCCGGTACGGCGACGATCACCGCGAAGGTCGACGGCAATGTTACCGCAACCTATAATGTTACGGTCTATCAGGGCCGCGCCTACAAGATTACGGAAGAACCGAGTATCGGCGAAACGGTCGGAAAAATGACCCAGACAGAACTCGAAGCTCTGTTTAAGAAAGAATCGGCGAAGGTCGAGATTCAAACCAGTATTTACTCCGACGAGGTAATGATCTATGAATTGCCAGTCAAAACTGCAAAAGCAAATGGTTCTGATGCGGCTGGCTATACGTTCACCTATACACTTAACGGACTCAAAACGGCCACAAAGGAGTTCTTCTACAACAGAAGCGACCCTGACGACAGCGGTGTTACGACGACAGGCAAGGTGACCTTCTCCGACATTTCCTTTACGGAGCAGCCCGCAAACGCGGCCTATAAGATCACGGACACCATTGCCGATCTGGCCATGACAGCGTCGGTTTCGACGGGCAAGATCAAATCCGTGGTCTGGTACATGAACAGCGACCAGACGACCGGCGGTGTGGATAAAGCAATTCAGACAGACAAAATTACCGATAAGCCTACGAACTACCGTTCGGTTCTGTCCAATCTCAAGCAGTACATCACCGGTACCGGAACCTATGTGTTCTACTGCCGCGTCACGACCGACGACGGCAAGTATGCCGAAACACGCAAGGCTATTATTACCATCACCGGTGAGAACCACATCAACATTGTCTTCAACCCGACTACGGTAAAAGCCGGCGGGACGTTCACCATCACCGGCACGCCGCAGGAGTATGTGAGCGGCAAGCTGACCAATGTGACCGGCAAGACCTACACGATCACATGGACCTCGAGCGACGAGAACATTGTTAAGCTTTCCAGCAAGACCAGCACCAACAGCAGCCCCTCCATCACCGCGACGGCCAAGGCCGGCGGTCAGGTCACCATCAAGGCTGAAACGACGATCGGCGCGAAAAAGTATGCTGCCGAAGTGAAGTTCACCGTCACTGTCCCCGAGGCGGACACTGTCAGCCTGACGCTCGGCGAGAACGACACCTATGTCCAGCTCGACGGCAGCAAGCTCGCCGCGGCAGTCAAGACCGCCGCGAAGGTCACGCCCAGCACCTTTACCTTTGAGTCCCCGGCCAACGGCACGCTCTATACCTCGAGCGCCATGTCCGGCACGGTCAGCACGACGACCAAGTATTCTGCCAGCGAAGTCAGCAAGATGGTCTACCGTCCGACGAGAACCACCGGCACGCACACCATCAGGTACGCCGCCTATGACGGCAGCGCCCAGATCGCGACCGGCACGATCAATGTCGTGACCAGCGCAAGCACGGTCGAATACCACATCTCCGCCAATGAAAAGCAGCAGATGATCGTCAGCGACTTCCAGCGCGTCTACGGCTCCGGTCTGAGCACCGTGACCTTCGGCACGAACTCCGATACCCGCGGCGCACTGTACAAGGGCAGCACGACCAGCTCCGGCAAGGTCGGCAGCGAGGCATACAGCGTCTCGACCGGCTCGAACCTGCTGAAAAACGTCTACTTCATCGCGGGCAGCACCACGTCGAAGTACACCGTGACCATCCCCTTCACGGCAAACGGCTCGTCCGGTCAGATGAACGGCCAGCTTGTGGTCTATGTCAACGACACCCACACGCTGAACTCCACCGGCGCGTCCTTCCGCTCCATGGGCATTGCAAACGAACTCACGCCGGATAACGCCACCGGCAGCACCTACATCACCATTGACCGTGTCGTCGGCGGCAAGCTCTATTCCAGCTACACCAGCATCAAGAACTGCACCGCGCTGACCAGCAAGGATTTCGGCAGCACGAAGTTCTACTTCTCTGGCTCCGGCAGTCTGGATAACCTCTATATCCTGCCGCTGGCCGACAGCAAGAGCGTCGAGGTCAGCTACACCATCGACGGCAGCACGAAGGGCACGCTGTCCTTCAAGGTCAACCAGCAGACAGCCTCCAACCAGTTCACGGATGTGAGCGGCTCGTACAAGTGGGCGGCCAACTCGGTCGACTTCATGTACATGAACGATATCATCAAGGGCAACAACACCAAGAACCCGAAGCTCTTCGGGCCGGGCGCCAAGATGACCCGCGCCATGCTCGTCACGGTCCTCTACCGTGCGGCAGGCGAGCCCACCGTTACCGGTATCACCAACAAGTTCACCGACAACAAGCAGGGCCAGTACTACTACAACGCAGTCCTCTGGGCCTCCAACATGGGCATTGTCAACGGCGCGACCGCCACGACCTTCGACCCGAACGGCAATGTCACCCGTGAGCAGATCGCGGCTATCCTGTACCGCTACGAAGGCAGTCCGACCGTGACCGGTTCTCTGAGCGGCTATCCCGATCAGGCGCAGGTCAGCTCCTTTGCCGTCACGGCAATGCAGTGGGCTGTCGGCACCGGCATCATCACCGGCGTCACCTCCGGCGGCAGGACGACCCTCTCCGCAAAGGGCAACGCCACCCGCGCTCAGGTCGCCGTCATGCTCCACCGCTTCCTCACCTTTGAATAATTCCAGATTTAAAACCGCCCCCGGTTCACAAAGCCGGGGGCGGTTTTCTGCGTGCGCACAAAAAGGGGGCATGCTGCAGCAGAAGCTTGTAGCATGCCCCTTGATTATTATTTTGCGTTGATGACCAGTTCGCCGTGCTGCACGTCGCAGACCAGCGTCTGGCCGGGCAGCACGTCGCCGCGCAGGATGCGCTGGGCAAGAAGTGTTTCGACCGTGTGCTGCAGATACCGGCGCAGCGGTCTTGCGCCGAACTGCGGGTCATAGGCTGCGTCAATGACGAACGACTTTGCCGCCGGAGTCAACTCGCATTTAAGCTGCTTGTCGGCAAGGCGCTTGTTGAGCGCCGCGATCTGCAAGTCGATAATGCCGGTGATATTCTCCTTCGACAGCGGCTTATAGAACACAATCTCGTCCAGCCGGTTGAGGAACTCCGGGCGGAAATTGCGGCGCAGAAGCGTCTGCACCTCGTTTTTCGCATCCTCAGAGATCTCGCCCTCCGGCGTGATGCCGTCCAGAATGGCCTGCGAACCGAGATTCGAGGTCAGAATGATGATGGTGTTCTTGAAGTCCACCGTGCGGCCCTGCGAGTCGGTGATACGACCGTCGTCGAGCACCTGCAGCAGAATGTTGAACACGTCCGGGTGCGCTTTTTCGATCTCGTCAAACAGAATGACGGAATACGGTCTGCGGCGCACGGCTTCGGTCAGCTGGCCGCCCTCCTCGTAGCCCACATATCCGGGAGGCGCACCGATCAGACGCGACACGGAGAATTTCTCCATATACTCCGACATATCGATCCGCACCAGATTCTTTTCATCGTCAAACAGCGCCTCTGCCAGCGTCTTGGCCAGTTCTGTCTTGCCAACGCCGGTAGGGCCAAGGAACAGGAACGAGCCGAGCGGCCGGTTCGGATCCTGAATGCCTGCTCTGCTTCTCTGGATAGCCTCAGAGACGACGCGCACGGCCTCATCCTGGCCGACAACACGCTTGTGCAGCGTATCTTCGAGATGCAGCAACTTGTCGCGTTCGCCCTCCATCAGTCTTGCGGTCGGGATACCCGTCCAGCGCTCGATGATCTTGGCAATTTCCTCCTCCGTGACCTTGTTGCGGAGCAAACTCGTCTCCTTGCTGCTTTGCGCCAGTTTTTCCTCCTGCTCCAGCTGCTTTTTCGCTTCGGGCAGATCGCCGTACTTCAGCTTTGCGGCCTTTTCGAGATCGTAACTCTGTTCGGCAGATTCAATATCGCGGTTGATCTGCTCGATGCGTTCGCGCAGCTGCTGCACGCGGCCGATTGCGTTCTTCTCGTTTTCCCATTTGGCTTTCATGGAGTTGAACGTTTCGCGCTGTTCGGCCAGTTCCTTTTGCAGTTCCGTCAGCCGCGCCTTGGAAAGTTCATCGTCCTCGTTTTTGAGCGCTGCTTCCTCAATCTGCATCTGGATGATCTTGCGGTTGATGACATCCAGTTCGGTCGGCATGGAGTCCATTTCCGTTCGGATCATGGCGCAGGCCTCGTCGATGAGGTCGATGGCCTTGTCAGGCAGGAAACGGTCGGTGATATAGCGGTTCGAGAGCGTTGCGGCGGCAATGATTGCATTGTCTGTGATCTTGACGCCATGGAAGACCTCATAGCGGGATTCCAGACCACGCAGGATGGCAATGGTATCCTCGACGGTCGGTTCCTGCACCAGAACGGTCTGGAACCGGCGCTCGAGCGCGGGATCCTTTTCGATATACTGGCGGTATTCGTCCAGCGTGGTTGCGCCGATGCAGTGCAGTTCACCGCGCGCGAGCATCGGCTTTAGCAGATTGCCCGCGTCCATGGAGCCCTCGGTCTTGCCCGCACCGACAATGGTATGCAGTTCATCGATAAACAGGATGATACGCCCTTCGGACTTTTTGACCTCGGCCAGCACGGCCTTCAGACGTTCCTCAAATTCGCCGCGGTACTTTGCGCCCGCGATCAATGCGCCCATGTCGAGTGAAAAGATCGTCTTGTCCTGCAGGGACTTCGGAACCTCGTTTGCGACAATGCGCTGTGCAAGCCCCTCGACGATGGCCGTCTTACCGACGCCCGGTTCGCCGATCAGCACAGGGTTGTTCTTCGTCTTACGGGACAAAATGCGGATGACGTTTCGGATTTCATCGTCACGGCCGATGACCGGATCCATTTTCTGTTCCCGCGCGCGCTTGACCAGATCCGTACCGTATTTGGCAAGCGCCTCATAGGTATCCTCCGGCGTGTCGGACGTTACGCGCTGATTGCCGCGCACCGACTGCAGTGCCTGCAGACAGGCCTCCTTCGTGATCTGGTACGGACGGAACAGATTTTTCAGCGTTGCATCCGCATTTTCAATCAGGGACAAAAACAGATGCTCGACGGAGACATATTCGTCCTTCATCTGCTTTGCGATGTCTTCCGCGCTGTTCAGCGCCGTATCAACGGCACGCGCAACATAATATTTATCTGCCTCACGGCCCGAGCCGGTCACGCGCGGGAGTTTTCCTAACTCTGCATCGACCGCAGCCTCAAAGCTTTCGAGCGTGATACCCATCTTTTTCAGCAGCTGCGGCACAAGGCCGTTCTCCTGCCTCAAAAGTGCGGCCAGCAGATGGATTTGCTCAATTTGCTGGTTCTGATTTTCAATGGTCAGCTTCTGGGCGGCCTGAATGGCCTCCAGAGATTTCTGTGTATAGTTTTGTGCGTTCATAGTTCACACCTCTTCTTCCAACGTTAGCACTCTATATATGTGAGTGCTAATTCACTTTGGCTTCATCATAGACCTGTGCCCGGATTTTGTCAAGAGGATAAGAGGATAAAAATTATGATATTTTTGTAAACATTTGATCGAAAAAAGTTTTTTCGGATTTAATAGTTATTTAAAAACTTGCCGCTAAGTTTTTTAATAAACCCTTGCTATTATAATCATGCAAGAAGCGATATACACTTTTTCATTTTCCCCTCATATTGATAAAGAATCCCCCGCAGACAAGCCGGTCACTTGTTTGCGGGGTTTCTTTTATATTCCAAAGCAATGACGATTTCTTTCGGTTTTCTCAACGCCCACTAATTCTTCTGGATTAAGAATTATGCGTTACCCTTCAGAATTTCCAGCGCCTGCTTTGTGTCGCAGTCGAACAGTTCGCGCTCTCCTGCCTCGACGAGCAGCAGCGCATCTTCGTGCCGCCGAATGACGGATGAGCCGCCGCGGTCTGCCTCCAGTGCACACAGTTCCGGGAAAAACTGCGACGGAAACAGGCACGGGTTGCCGCGCTTTCCGTTGTGCGCTGCGGCGGTAATGCAGTTCGGGTGTTCCTGCCATGCGTCCACAATGCGTCGTACCGTTCCGGCCTGCAGCAGCGGCTGGTCGGCGACCATGTATAAGATTCCGGCACAGTCCGCCATCGCCCGTGTGCCGAGGCGAATGGTGCGGCTGATGCCGTCCTCTGGCCGGTCGTTCAGAATGGCATCGAAGCCCGCTTGCGAAGCCTCTTCTAGAAGCGAGGGATACTGCGAAACGACCGTGACGCGGACAAATACGCCCGCCGGGATCGCCTCAAGTGCCCGCGAGAACAGGCTTTGCCCGTCAAAGCGCGCGGTCAACTTGTTTTCTCCAAAACGGGAAGCATTTCCGGCCGCCATGAGCAGGCAGCCGATGGGAGGCGCAGAGAATGCAGCCATATTGTGTACTCCTTTAGGAACCGCTGATACCCGCAGACGATGGAATCATCGATTCCTTGTGATTTTCTACAAAACAGTATAGCTATTTTTGCATATTTGCGCAAGAATCATACGATTTTTTCGACATTCACGAAAAAATTCGTTATTCAAAAAGTAGGATAATGCTTTTGCTTTCTCTTCAAATCCGGATATGCTACAATAAAAACAAATAAAAGTGGAAAAATGGCGGATTTCATGCGCAGACGCGTAAAATCCGCCTATAACCCGGCAAATGGAGGTAATCGAATGAACATCGTAGGCAGAAGCGAGGTTCGTGTTGACGCCTTTGACAAGGCGACCGGCCGGACGAAATACTATGATGATCTGGCCCCAAAGGATGCGCTGATTGTCAGAGTCAAGCATTCGACCATTGCACACGGCTTCGTCAAGTCGGTTGACATCAGCAAGGCCGAGAAAATTCCCGGCGTTGTCAAGATCCTGACCTGCTTTGATGTGCCGGACATCCCGTTCCCCACGGCCGGCCACCCGTGGTCAATGGACCCGTCTCATCAGGATATTGCCGACCGGCACCTGCTGAACCAGCATGTGCGCTATTATGGCGATGATGTGTGCGCTGTTATCGCCGAGGATGAGGTTGCGGCTATGCAGGCCGTACGCGCCATTGAGGTCGAATACGAGGAATTGCCGTTCGTGCTCGACGTGCAGAAGGCCATGGAGCCCGGCGCGCCGCAGCTGCATGAGGCGTTCCCCAACAACATTCTCAAGCATACGACCGCCTCGGCGGGCAATTATGCCGAAGCGATCAAAGAACCGGGCCTGATCAAAGTCGAGGGCTGGTACGAAACGCCTACCGTACAGCACTGCCACATTGAAAACCACGGCTGCTTCTGCTACGCGGAAAACGGTCGTCTGGTCGTGACGAGTTCCACGCAGATCCCGCACATCATCCGCCGTGTCGTCGGACAGGCGCTGGGCCGTCCGTGGGGCGACATCCGCGTCGTCAAGCCGTACATCGGCGGCGGCTTCGGCAACAAGCAGGACGCGCTCTATGAGCCGCTGTGCGCATGGTGCTGCACGCAGGTCGGCGGCCGCTGCGTCAAGCTTGACTGCTCACGCGAAGAGACGTTTGTCTCCAACCGCGTCCGCCATGCCATCCGCACGCACATCATCTCCTGGCTGCGCAAGGACGGCACCATCGCCGCCAAGAAGGTCGAGTGCTTCTCCAACCAGGGCTCCTACGCCTCCCACGGCCATTCGATTGTCGCCAAGGCGCTCGGCTCCTTTAACCAGCACTATCCCTGCCCCAACTTTGAGGGCGATGCCTATACTGTTTTCACCAACCGCCCGGCGGCGGGCGCCATGCGCGGCTATGGCATGCCGCAGGCGTCGTTCGCGGATGAGTCCCACGCAGAGCAGTGCGCAGAGGCTGTCGGCATGACGCCGCTGGCCTACCGCTGGCAGAACCTGATGAAGCCCGGCTACGTTGACGGCTTCTCGAAAAACGAACTTTATGAGGACTCCTACCGGCAGTGTATGGAAAAGGGCATGAAGGCCATCGGCTATGAAGAAAAGCTGAAGGCCTACGCCAACCAGACCGGTCCCATCCGCCGCGGTATCGGCCTTGCGACCTTCTGGTACAACACTGCTGTTTTCCCCATTTCGCTGGAAACCTCCTCCTGCCGTCTGCAGCTGAATCTCGACGGCACGGTCAATCTGCAGGTCGGCGAAACGGAGATCGGTCAGGGCGCTGATACGGCCTATGCGCAGATGTGCGCGGAGATCCTTGGCCTGTCCGATTATAAAAAAGTACATGTTCTGTCCTGCCAGGATACCGATGTGACCCCGACAGGCCTCGGCGCATACGCTTCCCGTCAGACGTTCACCGCAGGCTTCTCCATCCGGCAGACATCCGAGCTGCTGAAGCGGAAGATTCTCGAATACGCCTGCGAGGTCACACGTCAGGCAACCTATAACATGGATATTATCGACTCCAACATCGTCCGTATCACCGATGGACGTGTGCTCATGAGCCTGTCCGAGTTGTCCATGACCGCGCAGTATAACCCGGTCCATTCCGAGCATCTGACAGCGGAATCGACCTACACCATCCGCAACAACGCCTATTCCTTCGGCTGCACGTTCGCCGAGGTCGAGGTTGATATCCCGATGTGCAAGGTCAAACTGCTGAACATTGTCAATGTCCACGATTGCGGCAAACTCATTAACCCAGCGCTTGCCGAAGCGCAGGTGCACGGCGGTATGTCCATGGGCATCGGCTACGGCCTGTCCGAGCAGCTGCTGTTCGATGAGAAGACCGGCCGGCCGCTCAACAATAACCTGCTTGACTACAAACTTTCGACCTTTATGGATCATCCGAACCTCGAAGCCGAGTTTGTGGAAAACTATGAGCCGACCTCTGCGTTCGGCACCAAGGCGCTGGGCGAGCCGCCCGCCTGCTCCCCGGCCCCTGCCATCCGCAATGCCATTTATCATGCGACCGGCGTCGCCATCAATCAGGTGCCGATCACACCGCACGTCCTCTTCGCCAAATTCACCGAAGCGGGCTTGATTCAGGACTGAGGGAGGGAACAGACTATGTATGATATGAAAGCGCTCTATGAAGCGTACAGCGTAGAAGAAGCAGTCAAGCTTCGTCTGGAGCATCCCGAAGCGCAGATCATCGCGGGCGGCACGGACGTGCTCGTCCAGATGCGCGAAGGCCGCCGTGCGGGCAAGGAACTCATCTCCATCCAGAAGATCGACTCCATGCGCGGCGTGTGTATGGACGAAAACGAAAACATCCGCATCGGCTCGCTTACAACCTTTTCCCACATTACGCATAATCCTATCATCATTGAAAAGATCAACGTGCTGGGCGAAGCCGTCGATATGGTCGGCGGCCCGCAGATCCGCAACGCCGGCACCATCGGCGGCAACACCTGCAACGGCGTGACCTCTGCCGATTCCGCTTCTACGCTCCACGCATGGGAGGCGATTGTCGAACTGACCGGCGTGAACGGCAAGCGGTATCTGCCGATCAAGGACTTCTATATCAAGGCCGGTACGGTCGATATCAACGTCGCCGAGGGTGAAATTCAGACTGCAATTCTGATTCCGAAGGCCTCGTGGGAAAATACGAAGGGCTTCTATATCAAATACGGCATGCGCAACGCTATGGAAATTGCCACGACCGGCTGCTCCGTCAATGTGCGGCTGTCCGCGGACAAGAAAACGTTCGACCGTGTGCGCATCGCCTACGGCGTCGCGGGTCCTGTGCCCATGCGCGCACCGAGCGCCGAGGCCGTTGTAAACGGCCAGCCCGTCACAATGGAAAATGTTGAGGCGTTCTCCAAGGCCGTTCTGGAGGACATCAATCCCCGTGATTCCTGGCGTGCCAGCAAGGCGTTCCGCAAGCACATCGCCGTGGAAATGGCCAAGCGCGCACTCATCGAGTCTGTCAAACGCTGCGGAGGTGAAATCTGATGGCACAGTACGCTCTTGTCAAATGCAACATCAACGGCAAAGACGTGGAAAAGATCGTCGATGTCCGTGCAAGTCTGACGGATATGCTCCGCAATGATTTCCGGCTTACGTCTGTGAAAAAGGGCTGTGAGGTCGGCGAATGCGGCGCATGCACCGCGCTTATCGACGGCGAGGCGATCAACACCTGTCTGTATCTGGCTGTCTGGGCCGAGGGCAAGCACATTATCACGCTCGAGGGCCTGATGAACCCTGACGGCACCGTCTCCGACGTGCAGAGGGCTTTCATGGAGGAAACGTCTATCCAGTGCGGCTTCTGCATCCCCGGTTTCATTCTGACGGCGACCGAGATCGTCAACTCCGGAAAGGAATACACGGACGACGAACTGCGCAAGCTTCTTTCCGGCCACCTGTGCCGCTGCACAGGCTACCAGAACATTTTCCGCGCCGTAAAAAAGACCATGCTCCGCCGCCTCGGAAAAAACGAGGAAGCAGAGTTGGTGCGATAATTTATAAACATAAAAACTGCCCGCCGGAAATTCCGGCGGGCGGTTCTTTTTGTCATTCTGAATCAGAAAATGTTTTTCTCGGTTTCCTTGTCGAAGAAGTGCATCAGTTCAGGCTTGAAGCTGTACTTTACGGGCTTGTGGCTGCCGTGGACAGCGTCGAGGTCGATATCGGTCGTCGGGACGACGATGACAACATCCTTGCCGTTGGAGTTAACATGCAGATGCAGTTCGGAGCCCATCAACTCGGAGACATCAACCATAGCGTCGATGCCGTCCTGGGACAGGTGGATATGAACCGGGCGGACACCGGCGATGATATCGGTGGGGACTCTGTCCATCTTCTTGAGTGCTTCCTGCTTGTCAGCGGGCAGTTCAAAGTCCTTGCCCTGTACGGTTGCGACGTACTTGTCACCCTTCTTGGAAAGCGTTGCATCGAAGAAGTTCATCTGCGGCGTGCCGATGAAGCCTGCGACGAAGAGGTTTGCCGGATGGTTGAAAACCTCCTGCGGGGTGCCGATCTGCTGGATGAAGCCGTCGCGCATGATGACGATACGGTCGCCCAGCGTCATAGCCTCGACCTGGTCGTGGGTAACGTAGATGAAGGTGGTGTCGATCTTCTCGCGCAGCTTAATGATCTCGGCACGCATCTGGTTACGCAGCTTGGCGTCGAGGTTGGACAGCGGCTCGTCCATCAGGAAGACCTTCGGGTTCCGGACGATTGCACGGCCGATGGCGACACGCTGGCGCTGGCCGCCGGACAGCGCCTTCGGCTTGCGGTTGAGGTACTGGGTGATGTCGAGGATCTCGGCGGCCTCACGAACCTTGCGGTCGATCTCCGCCTTCGGGGTCTTCTTCAGCTTCAGAGAGAAGGCCATGTTATCATAAACGGTCATGTGGGGATACAGAGCGTAGTTCTGGAAGACCATGGCGATATCGCGGTCCTTCGGAGCAACATCGTTCATAAGCTTGCCGTCGATATACAGTTCGCCCTCGGAGATCTCTTCCAGACCTGCAACCATGCGCAGCGTCGTAGACTTACCGCAGCCGGACGGGCCGACGAGAACGATGAATTCCTTGTCCGCGATGTCGAGGTTGAATTCCTGCACGGCGACAACGCCCTTGTCGGTGATCTGAAGGTTGACCTTCTTCTCCTCGGCAGGCTCTTCGCCCTTCTTCTTTTTCTTGCTCTTCTTTTCTTCGCCACTGACGAACGGGTAGATCTTCTTGACGTTTACGAGTTTTACTTCTGCCATACTGTTTTGGACTCTGACTGCGCTGCCTCCGCACCGCATTCTCACGACCGCCGGGCTTGGCGGACGCATTGCGACATGTCTCCACAATGCCGCACCGGGAGTCTCCCGGATAAAATATCCTCCTTTATATTTGCCGCAGCGCACCATAAATGTGGATTGGTACACCTCGACTAAGATACAAACATTATATCAGATTGCTTTGGTAAAGTCATTTGTTGTTTTTGCTGAATTTGTACCGCGAAACACGGCAGAACGCACAAATCGGATTCCCGTTTACTTTTTCATGTGAACCTGATAGAATAAAAAAAGAACACTGGAGGGAGATGCGGCGCATGAAGCAGACGACACTCTGCTATCTCGAGCGCGATGGGCAGTATCTGATGCTTCACCGCGTAAAAAAAGAGCACGACGAGAATCACGATAAATGGATTGGTGCCGGCGGAAAATTTGAGGACAAGGAAAGCCCGGAGGACTGCGTCTGCCGCGAGGTGCTGGAGGAAACGGGACTGATGCTCACAGAGTACCGCTACTGTGGGCTTGTGACCTTTGTCTCCGATGTCTGGCCCACCGAGTATATGCACCTGTTCCACGCCACAGGCTTTACCGGCACGCCGAAGGACTGCGACGAGGGCGAACTGGCGTGGATCGACAAGCGAAAGCTTGCCGCTTTGCAGCAGTGGGAGGGCGACCGGATTTTTTTGAAGCTGATGGACGCACACGTTCCTTTTTTCTCGCTGAAGCTTGTGTATGCGGGCGATACGCTCATGGAAGCCGTTTTAAACGGGGAAAGGATCCGATAACATGGAAAATATTTTGATCAGCGCCTGCCTGCTCGGCGTTCAGTGCCGGTATGACGGGGAATCGAAGCCTATCATGCAGACTGTCGCGCTCATGGAGCGATATCATCTTGTTCCCGTCTGTCCTGAGCAGCTGGGCGGGCTTCCCACGCCGCGCGAACCGTCGGAACGGCAGGGTGAGGCCGTTGTGATGAAAAACGGCACAGACGTCACAGCCCAGTACCACCGGGGCGCCGAGCAGGCGCTGCATCTGGCGCGGCTGTACGGCTGTAAGGCAGCCGTTTTGAAAGAACGCAGCCCAAGCTGCGGCAGCGGAAACATTTATGATGGTACGTTCTCCGGCTGTTTGACACCCGGCGACGGGGTAACGGCGGCGCTTTTGAAGGAAAACAGTATCACAGTCTACGGCGAGAGTGAAATCGAAATGCTTTTGTCGCAGGCAGAGCCGGAGGAACCGCAGCAGAGTTTATTCTGAACATAAAAACCGGCCGCCCTCGCAAAGAGGACAGCCGGTTTTCGTTCACAATTCAGAATTCACAGATGCGTGTAAGCAGAACAAGACACTGTTCGAGTGTCATATCCTTTTTCGGCTCGAAGCCCTTCGTCGTGCCGTTCATCAGGTCATACTGCGTCATCATTGCAACGGCCTCTCTGGCCCAGTCAGAGATGGCGCCGCTGTCGGGATAGCGGCTGAGCATCGTCATGTCGGCCTCGAATACCACGCTCGACTGCCGCAGCAGGCGCAGCAGCACGGTCGCAGCCATCTGACGCGTAACTTGGGAGGTCGTGTCAAAGCTGCCGTCGGCATTCGGCTGCATCACGCCAAGCTGCTGCACAACGGCAATCGGATCGGATACATCCTCGACCAGCCCGAGCGTCCGTGCGGTGTTTGCCGCGAGGCGGGCAAGGGTCTTGCGTGTAATGGCGGACTGATAGCTGCCGTCGGCCAGCATGGTGATGCCATAGGCATCGGCGCGGGCAGTGAGTTCTGCGGCCCAGTTGGACGGCGTTCCAGTAATGCTGGATATGCCGCTGCCCCACGCGTAGATCGTGGACGCGTCGTATGCAGGCTGCGGATCTCCTGTCACAGGCTGCGCGGAAACAGACTCTGCTTCTCCGGCAGGCGCTGCGCGGCCGGCGTCAGAGCACATGGTATAGAACGTATAGCACTCGCCGTCATATGGGATCCGGCGGTTTACGCCCGCCTTGCCGTCCCAGACCCAGTTCTGCTCGAAGAGGGTGACGGTGCCGTTTGCCTCATCGATGGATTTGACAATGGCGTAGTGATTGCCGTAGCGCTCCCGTGCTTCAGCGGAGGCATAGGCGATATCGCCGGGCTGCGGCGTGTATGTAACCTCGAACCAATAGCCTGCCGGACTGGCGGCGGTGATATTGCCGTTGTCCGTGTAGACGTCCACGCCGTAGACGGCGCTGTAAAACCGTTCGATCAACTCATTGCAGAACAGCGTCGCGCCTGTCTCATTATACAGCGCGTCCACGCCGCAGAAGGTGTCGGCGACGAAGCCCTCTCCCACGATTGTGACATAATCCAGATCAATGGTCGCCTCGGCGGCCAGCGCCGGTACGGCCAGCAGTGTCAGACATAAAATGGCCGCTGCCAGACGGCGGAATTTCTTCTGCATGCAGGTGCCTTCTTTCGTGTGATGAATTCTTTTCAAATTGTAACAGAATGTAACCAATAAGTCAACCATTTTTTTGTGCCCACTGGAAAACCAGCCTGCATATGTGGTATAGTATAAAAAGTTCCGAACAATGGAGGCGTATGCTTGGAAAACTATTTTCACCTGAACATGGACCGGCGCGCGATCAACCAGATCAGCGCGCTCGGCCTTGCGCACTGCGGCGACGCGGTGTTTGAACTGCTGGTGCGAAGCTATCTCTGTGCGGCCGGCAAAGCGGCAAACGGCAATCTGCACCGCGCGACAGTAGACCTTGTCTGCGCTCCGGCGCAGGCGGCGCGGGTTGACCGTATGCTCCCGCTCCTGACAGAAGAAGAATTGGCCGTTTACAAGCGCGGACGCAACGCGCATGTGCATCAGGTGCCGAAGAACGCTACCTATGCGCAGTATGCCAAGGCCACCGGGCTGGAATGCTTGTTTGGCGCCCTGTATCTTTCCGGACAGCTTGACCGGCTGAATGCGCTTTTTATCCTAAGCATGGAGGATTCTCATGCCATTTGACGCATTTTTTCTCACGGCGGTCCGCCGTGAACTGGAGGGCAGTCTAACCGGCTGCCGTATCGATAAGGTCCAGCAGCCGCAGCGCGACACGCTGATCTTGTCCATGCGCGGAGCGGCGGGCGGCGGGCGGCTGCTGTTGACGGCTTCGCCCAATCATCCGCGTATTCACTTAACGAACGAACCCGCCGAAAACCCGGCGCAGCCGCCCATGTTCTGCATGCTCCTGCGCAAGCACCTGACGGGAGGCCGTCTCGTGTCCATGCAGCAGCCGGAGATGGAGCGGCTGCTCGACATGACGTTCGATTGCACCGATGAAATGGGCAGCCCCACGCAGAAGCATCTGATTCTGGAGATCATGGGCCGCAATTCCAACCTGATTTTGACGAGCGAGGACGGGCGCATTCTTGACTGCCTGCGCCGGGTGGACTTTGAGATGAGCGATAAACGGCAGGTTCTGCCGGGCCTTTACTATCATCTGCCGCCCACGCAGGGTAAGTGCGACCCGTTTGCCGTCACGGGGGAGGAGATGATATCGCTCTTGTCCGCGCAGACCACGCCGAAGCGCTTCGACGGCTGGCTGCTGGATACCTTCGGCGGCCTCTCTCCGCTTGTGTGCCGGGAACTAGCGTTCCGGCTGACCGGCGATCTGGACACCGATCTGTCTGAACTGCCGCTGGAGGGGAAAACGGCGCTGGCAGAACGTCTGCTAGAAACGTTCGCACAGCTTCAGACTGTACCGTCGCAGCCGGTGCTTCTGTACAAGGACGAACGCCCGTGGGACTTTACCTGCCTGCCCGTGACGCAGTACGGCGATTTTATCCGACAGGAGACGTATGACTCGTTCTCGCAGCTGCTCGACCGGTTCTATGCCGCGCGTGACCGCGCCGATTCCATGCGCCAGGCATCGCAGGCTATCCGCAAAACCGTCTCCAATCTGCACGCGCGAACGGCAAGGAAGCTGGAAAACCAGCGCAAAGAACTCGCTGCGACCCACGACCGGGAGCGTCTGCGTCGTCTCGGCGATATTCTCACGGCAAATCTCTACGCTGTCAAACGCGGCCAGACAAAACTGCGCGCCGCCGACTTCTATGACCCGGATATGAAGGAGATTGAGATCCCGCTCAACCCGGCCATCTCCCCGCAGCAGAACGCAGCAAAATTCTATAAAGACTATCAAAAAGCCAAAAATGCCGAAAAAATCCTGACGGAGCAGATTGCGAAGGGGGAGCAGGAATTTGCGTATCTTGCAAGCGTGCTCGACGCGCTCACGCGCGCGGAATCCGCACGGGATTTGCAGGAGATCCGGGCTGAACTTGTCTCCGGCGGCTATCTGCGCGAGACGGACCGCAAAAAACGCATGAAGCTGCCTCCGAGTAAACCCATGCGCTTCACCTCCTCCGACGGCTTCTCGATTCGCGTCGGCCGCAGCAACCGACAGAACGATGAACTGACGACAAAGCTGGCCGCAAAAAGCGATATCTGGCTGCACGTCCAGAAGATTCCCGGCAGCCATGTCATCATTGAAACAAACGGCCAAACGCCGCCCGACCGGACCGTGACGGAGGCGATGCAGCTTGCAGCCTATTATTCGCAGGCTCGAGGCGGCCAGAACGTGCCGGTTGACTACACGCCGGTGAAATTCGTCAAAAAACCAGCGGGCGCGAAGCCTGGCATGGTGATCTACACAACGTATCAGACCGCGGTTGTCACGCCGGACGCGGCGCTGTGCGAGCGGCTGAAGGAGAAGGAATGATGGAAGAGCGGCACTATGCGTTTTTTCAGAACCGGGACTGTGAATATTTTCCCTGCCATGACACAAAGCACCCGGAGGATTTTAACTGCCTGTTCTGCTACTGCCCACTGTACGCACTCGGACGTGGCTGCGGCGGCAGTTTCCGCTATACGGAGAACGGAATCAAGGACTGTTCCGGCTGCCTGTTCCCGCACCGGAAGGAAAATTACGACCGCGTGACCGCCCGCTTCATGGAAATTGTAAAAAAGATGCAGGAAAGCGAGTGAAGCGCAACCGGTTCGGATTCTACTGCTATTGGTTACATCTTGCTAACTTTTCTCACGAAAAACCGGCACTCTACTGCCCGTAGAGTGCCGGACTTCGCTTTGTAGACTAACGGGAGCAAACCAGGAGAGCGTTTTAAGGCAGGAATCGGGAGACTTTTCCCTTCCATGCGGCTACACTGGAGTCACAAACAAGCAGGAGGGATCCCCCATGAAAAACTTGAAGATTTTCGGCGACTCCATTATCAAGGGCGTCACCTATAACGGCCAGAGTTATCATCTGTGTCAGGAACATGACTTCGACACGCTGCGCGCGCAAGGCGTTACCGTAGAAAACAACGCAAAGATGGGCGCGACCATCGATGCGGGACTGAAGCAGCTTGACCGGAAACTCGGTGCCTGTGACAGCGATACGACGGTTCTGTTCTGCTTTGGCGGCAACGACTGCGATTATGACTGGAAAGCCATCTCGGAAGATCCGGACGGCGAGCATTTGCCGCACACGCCGTCAGAGCAGTTCATCGACCGCTACTGTACGGCCATCCGTAAGGCGCAGAGCGCGGGGGCCCGCGTGGCAATGACGAGCCTGCCGCCGCTGGAGCAGGAGCGGTATTTTACCTTTATCACTCGAGGCCTGAGCGCGGAGAACATCCTGCACTGGCTGGGCGACACCGATCATCTATATCGCTGGCAGGAATATTATAATTCCATGGTTGCGCAGCTGAGCCGTGCGTTTGGCTGCAGGCTCGTCGATCTGCGCGCGGAGTTCCTCAAAAGCCGCATTTTTCCGACGCTCATCGGCGCAGACGGCATCCATCCCACGCAGGCCGGACACGACCTCATCCATCACACGGTTCAGTCCGCACTGGCCTATTGACCATCCATATCACCAAAGCAGCTGCGTCTGCCTCGCTGAAAACCCCGACCCGCGTCAAAAGTGCGGGCCGGGGTTTTGCGTTCAGATGGGCGGGCTGCTTATTCCAGCGCTTCGTACAGGGGGCGCAGTTCTTCGAGTTTGGTGAGGCTGCATGCGGCGTTCCATGCCATGAAGCCGCCGGTAAGCCCCTCTTCCCGCAGCGCGCGGATCTCGTCGCCGATCTCCTGCACGCCGTATTCGTTATAGGGCGGCTGGATGGCGTTATACGCCTGAATCCAGGTGCGGTCAACTGCAGGCGTGGGCGTTTCAGTCTGCCGCTTGGCGGCGGACTCTGCCCAGTCGAGCAGCGTCTCATATGGATGCTCCCACGGGCGGTAGGCCCCGTTGCGGGCAAAATGGTCAGGATACGGCATGCCGGAAATCACGTCAACAACATTGCTGATCGCGGGCCAATACTGGCCGTAGGCCGTGACATAGTTGCCGCTCGTCTCACCAAAGACATCCGCGCCGACGTAGACACCGTATTCGTGCAGAATATCCGTGGCATACATCAAAAAGCGCTGGATGGCCTGCGCCTTTGTCTCGCCGTACTCGTTGCGGAAGTCGATATCGCCCGAGGCTTCGTATTGGTCCGTATTGTCCGGGAAGCGGACATAGTCGAACTGGATCTCGTTAAAGCCCATGGTCTGCACTGCGTCGATAGCCAGCGCGACCTTATACTCCCAGACATAGCGGCAGAAGGCACTCGGCCAGTAGCTGGCTGCGACATACAGCGACTCGCCGGAGCCGTCGGCAATGGCGTACTCGGGATGATCCTGGCAGAAGAAGGAGTCGTTGAAGGTTGTCAGACGGCCGATCACATAGAATCCTGCGTCCTTGATTTTCTGAATGACTGCCTGATAATCTGCGACGGAGTTTTGGGCGTACTGATACGCCGTGGGGGAATATTCCTCGTACACAGGCGAATCGTAGCCGATGGACGTGCCATCCATGATGTTGACGACGAAGGCGTTGATCTTCGTCGATTTTGCGTATTCGATGTACTTGTCGATATCTTTTAAAATTGCCGGGTCGCAGGTAAGATAAATTGCGTAGCACGGGTTCGGCATTTTGTTGTCTTCAAAGCTTGCCTTCGTGCGTGGGAAATAATCAAGGCTTTCCGCGTCGCCGCCGCCCCACTTATCACCGCGTCCGGCGTGGATGGCGTAGACGCCGAAACGGTCATAGACGTCGTTGGCCTCCTCCTGCACCGTCGAGACATACTGGCCGCTGATGTAGCCCGTCTGACCCTGATAGGCTACCTGATATAAATCAACGATGCCGTCCGTCGTACCCTCGTAACTCAGGACCTGCAGTTCTGCTCCTTTTTCAACCAACGTGCCGAGTTCGAGCGTGTCTTTGTCTACGCGGAGGTTCTGCGGCGTGCGGACATAGACAGCCTTCTCGGCAACCACAGCAGCGGGATCCTGTGTCAGATTTTCCTCGGAGACATAGCCGCAGTCCAGCGTGGAGAAATAGGTCAGATAATACCGGATGCCGTCGCGTTCGACGGATTTGTCGGTCGAATAGGTGATCTGCATGCCGCGTGCGACTGTCCCGGCCTCGGAGAGTTCTTCGGTGTAATACGGCACCTGCGTCGTAATGGCGCAGATAAAGCCCGACTCATAGCGCGGCGTCTGCTCCTGCACCGTCTCCTGCTCGGCAGGCTCTTTTGGCGATGCACCGGCGATCACGCAGACGAACAGGATCAGCGCGATCAGAATCAGGATCGTGATCATCACGCCCCAGGTATGCTCGCGCAAAAAACGCTTCGTTTGCGCCAGCCGCTTTGCACGCAGCTTCCGCTTCGCTGCAGTGGGCATTCGCTTTGTTCTGCGTAGTTTCATATACACTCCCAAGCGCCCGCGGAAGCGGGCGCCGTCAATCAAGATAAATTGATTATACTACATTTTGCTCTGGATTTCTACCTTTTTTGGAAGATCGTCCCTGATTCGACCTGAATTTCCCCGCTTTTTTCGCGTTTTTCCTCCACTTTGCGAAAAATCTCTTTTTTCTTCGGTACAGGTGTGATACGATACAGTATATTTTCGGAAGTGAGGTCATCTCCATGCTTGGGGTACTTGTCAACGCACTTGCCATTCTCACCGGAAGCTTTGTCGGGCTTCTGGCCAAGAAAGGAATCCCGGAAAAGATTACGAACGCGATCATGACGGCCATTGCGCTGTGCGTGATCTACATCGGCGTCAGCGGCATGCTGAAGGGCGAAAACACGCTGGTTCTGATTGTCTCGATGGTGCTCGGCACCGCCGTGGGGACGCTTTTGGATCTCGACGGCCGCATCGAGCGTCTTGGCGGCCGTCTTGAGCGCCGGTTCCAGCGCGGCGGGCAGCGCGCGCCCATCGCAGAGGGCTTCGTGACAGCCTCTTTGCTGTTCTGCGTGGGTGCCATGGCGATTCTTGGAAGCTTCAATGCAGGATTGAAGCAGGACTATGAACTTCTGTTTACAAAATCTCTGCTGGATGGCATTTCGGCGTGCATGCTCTCCGTCTCGCTGGGGCTGGGCGTGGCGTTTTCCGCGATCCCCCTGTTCGTGTATCAGGGGCTGCTGGCCCTTCTGGCGCATGTGATCGCGCCGCTGCTGTCCGACGCGGCCATCGCGGAGATCACCTGCTGCGGCTCTGTGATGATTCTTGCCATCGGACTCAATATGCTGCACCTTACGAAGATCAAGACTGCCGATCTGCTGCCCGCCGTTCTGTTCGCACCGGTTCTGACATGGGCATTTTCCTATCTTCCGCTGTGAGCGGACACTGCGCGTCCGGCTGCTGCCGGACGCTTTTTTTGCAAACGCTATGGAAAACGTGTCTGTTTTATAGTAAAATAAACACAGATTTGCATCCCGCCGCATAAAATAGCGCGGAGGGATGCGGAATGATCTGGATGATTGTCTGCGCGGTGCTGGCGTCTGCCGGACTGCTTTTGATCGTATGGGCACTTCTGGGCTGGTGCGTTCTGCCGCCGAGGCGCGAGGCCGTCACCATCTACCGTTTGTCCGCGTCCGAGCCGCAGCTGGAGCGACAAGTGCGGGCGTTCGTCTGGTCGCGCGAAAGCGGACTTGCGGGCGGGCGTCTGATTCTGGCTGGCGGAGAAGAGCCGCCGGAGACTGCGGCGCTGGCAAAGCGTCTGGCCGCGCAGTATGCCTGCGTGGAATACCGCCCCTGCGCGGCATGTCGGGAGTAATAACATGGAACAGGAATCGCAAATGATACAGGGGACCGTTCTGGCGGTCATTTATCAGAACCCCGAAAACGGCTACTGCGTGCTGAAGGTTCGTACCGAACAGGGAGAAGCTGTCACTGTCGTCGGTACGATTCCCATGAGCGTTGTGGGAGAACGGCTGGCCATCGTCGGCAGATGGACGCGCCACCAATCCTTCGGGCAGCAGTTTGAGGCGGAATTCTTAGAACGCCTCATGCCGGAGACAACAAGCGAAATTCTGGCGTTTCTGTCCTCCCGCGCCGTCAAGGGCATCGGGCCGAAAATGGCAGAGAAAATTGTTGCCCATTTCGGTGATCAGAGTCTGAACGTGCTGGAACAGGATCCCATGCAGCTGACGAAAATCCCAGGCATCAGCGAAAAAAAGGCACAGGAAATGTCCGAAAGCTTCCAGAAGCAGTCCGGTATTCGGCGTCTGATCGAATTTCTGACCATTTACCATCTGCCCGCCCAACTTGCCGTACGGCTCTACCGCGCCTACGGCGAACTTGCGCAGGAAGCGCTGCGCGACGACCCGTATCTGCTGACAGACGAGTATTACCGCGCGGATTTCTCGCAGGTCGATGCCTTTGCCATCGCACTTGGCGTCAGCGCCGACGATGAGCGACGTGTAGAGGCGGGCATTTTATTTGAATTATCCTACAATCTCGGCGCAGGCCATACGTTTATCCCACAGGACAAGCTTCGTGCGGCAACCTGCGCGTTGCTTGAACTGGACGGCGAGACGATTGACGCCGGGATGCTCCGGCTTCAGGAGCAGGGACGGATGGAACTGAGCCCGATTGTGGGCTTAACAGCCTGCTATCTGCCGGAACTCTACGAGGCGGAAACGTATGTCTGCCGGAAAATCCTGTCCATGGCGGACGGCGAATACCCCGAGCCCGGCCGGATTGACGATTTGGTTGCGGAGATTGAGGACAAGCAGGGCATTGATTACGCGCCGGAGCAGCGCAGCGCCATCCGCGCGGCGGCCTCCCGGCAGCTTCTGATCGTGACCGGCGGCCCCGGCACGGGCAAAACGACGGTCATGTCCGGCATTTTGCGGTTGTTTGACGCGCTGAAACTCAAAACACAGCTGGCCGCACCGACCGGACGGGCCGCAAAGCGGCTGGCTGAGGTGACGGGCCGCGAGGCCTCAACTATCCACCGGCTTCTGGAGGCACAGTTTGACGAAGCGACGGGCCGCATGGCTTTTTTTCACGACGAAGACGCACCGCTTGCCTGTGACGCGATGATTGTGGATGAAACATCGATGGTGGATCTGCAGCTTATGGCGTCGCTTTTGAAGGCACTCAAGCCCGGCTGCCGCCTGCTTCTGGTCGGCGACCCGGATCAGCTGCCGCCCGTCGGTGCAGGAAACGTATTTTCCGACCTCATCCGCAGCGGCGTGGTGCAGACTGTCCGCCTGACCGAAATCTTCCGGCAGGCACAAAGAAGCCTCATCGTCATGAATGCCCACGCAGTCAATCAGGGTGAACTGCCTGTGCTCACGGCCACCGACCGGGACTTTTTCTTCCTGCGCCGCCGCGACCCGGCCGCAGCCGTGAAAACTATACAGGAACTCTGCCAGACGCGGCTGCCGAAAAACATGGGTATCCAGCCGTCCGACATTCAGGTGCTCAGTCCCAGCCGCAAGCATGAGACGGGCACAAAGGCACTGAATCTTGCGCTTCAGGCCGTGCTGAATCCGCCTGCGGAGGGCAAAAAAGAAAAAAAACATGGAGATTTTTCCTTCCGAACCGGCGATCGGGTAATGCAAATCCGGAATAACTATGATATAATGTGGAAACGGGCCGACGGACTTGGCGCTGGAACCGGCATTTTCAACGGCGATATCGGAACTGTCCTGGACATCGATTTCCAGGAGGAAACGATGTCCGTCCAGTTTGATGACCGGACGGCGGAATACGCCTTTGATATGCTCTCTGAGTTGGAACCGGCCTATGCCATGACCGTCCATAAAAGTCAGGGCAGCGAATACCGTGCGGTTATTCTGTCGCTCTGCGGCGGGCCGCAGCCGCTCTTGACGCGCAGTGTTTTATATACCGCCATTACCCGCGCGCGCGAACTGCTCATCATCGTCGGCAATGAGGAAACCGTCGCCGCCATGACCCGCAATGACCGCCGCCAGCGGCGCTATTCCGGCCTTAAGCTTCGTCTGGAGGGCAAGGTATGAGCATCGTTTCGTGGCTGCTTGATCTGCTCTATCCGCCCAAATGTGTGGTCTGCCGCAGACTTCTGACGGGCAAAGGCCCGGTGTGCCCTCGCTGCATGGACGCACTCCCTGAGTTTGACGGTGCAGCGCCCGCCGTGCGCTTTACAAGCGGCGGCGCGGTCAGTTTTTTCTACGAGGGCCAGCTGCGTGAGTCGTTCCTGCGCTTCAAATTCGGCGGTTCGGCGTTTTACGCGCAGACCTACGGCGCGTGGATGGCTCACACAATCCGGGACAAGCTTGCGGGGAAATACGACGTGCTCACATGGGCGCCGGTCAGCCGGGCGAGAAAGCGCAAACGCGGCTATGACCAGTCGGCGCTTCTGTGCCGCGAGATTGGAATACATCTCAGACTCGAATCCATGCAGACGCTCCGGAAAATCAAGGATTCGCCCGCACAGTCCACGCTCACGGATGCAGCCCAGAGGCGGGCGAATGTCTCCGGAGCGTACCGGGCCGAACGGCCGGAGTGCTTTGCCGGAAAACGTGTTCTGATCATCGACGATATTGTAACGACTGGCGCAACGCTGGCAGAATGCAGCCGCACGCTGCTGCAGGCGGGCGCGTCGGACGTCGTTTACGCGGCATTTGCCGCGCCGAGAAAACAAGACTGAAGGATACAACGCTATGAAACTGATTCGTGATATCGGCATCGACCTTGGCACGGCGAACGTGCTCTGCTATGTAGAGGGGCGCGGAATTGTCCTGCGCGAACCGTCGGTCGTGGCCGTAGACAAGAACACCGGTAAGGTTTTGCAGGTCGGCGCAGCGGCACGCAATATGCTTGGCCGCACCCCCGGCAACATTGTCGCCGTGCGCCCGCTGCGCGACGGCGTCATTACCGACTATGAAATGACAGAGAAAATGCTTGAGCAGTTTCTCAAAAAGATCAACAAATTCACGCTCGTGAAGCCCCGTGTGATCGTTTCCGTTCCGTCCGGCATCACCGAGGTCGAGGAACGTGCGGTCATTCAGGCCGCTATGGAGGCCGGTGCGCGCCGCGTGTACCTGATCGAAGAGCCGCTCGCCGCCGCGCTTGGCGCGAAGCTGGCGATTTCCGGACCGGAGGGACACATGGTCGTCGATATCGGCGGCGGCACGACAGACATCGCCGTTTTGAGTCTGAACGGAATCGCAACGTCCTCCTCCATCAAGGTCGCGGGCGACACGTTCGACGAGGCAGTTGCGGCCTATATGCGCAAGCGCTACGGCATGCTCATCGGCCTGAATACAGCCGAAGAGGTCAAAATTACCATCGGCTGCGTGTACCCGCGCCCACAGGAACTTTCCATGCTTGTCAAGGGCCGCGACGCGAAAACAGGTCTTCCAAACGAGGTAACAATTTCGTCATCTGAGATGCTCGAGGCGTTCAAGCGCCCGGCGCGGCAGATCGTCGATGAGGTTCTGGATGTTCTGGAGCACTCATCACCGGAATTGGTGGCGGACATTGCGCAGAACGGCATCGTGCTCACCGGCGGCGGGAGTCTGCTCTACGGCTTTGACAAGCTGATCTCCGAACGCACGGAGATCGCCTGTTCCATCGCGGACGACGCAGATTCCTGCGTGGCAAACGGCTGCGGGCGGAGCCTGCAGTGGATCAGTTCCATGCAGGAGGGCACCATCAACCTGGCCCGCCGCAAGCTGATGAAGGAGCAATAATCGAACGCTCTGTTTAAATATACGAAAAAGCCCGGCACGCCGGGCTTTTTCCGATAGGAGAATGGGGTATGAAAAAGACACTGGACGCCAATAAGCTGAAACTGATTGCAATCATTGCAATGACGCTTGACCATATCGCATGGCTGCTCTTCCCCGGCTATTCGGACGGAGCACTGCCGGTCGTGATGCACATCATCGGCCGCCTGACCTGCCCCATCATGTGCTATTTTATCGCTGAGGGCTATTATCACACGCGGAATATCCGGAAATACACCTTCCGTCTGTTCCTGTTCGCCGTGATCTCACACTTTGCGTATATTTTTGCATCCAACGATTTTGTGGATGCCCGTTCGTTCATCCCGTTCTATTTCGGGAGCATTCTGAACCAGACGAGCGTCATGTGGCCGCTTGCGTGGGGGCTTGTGATGCTGCGCGTGGCGAACAGCGAGCGCTTCACACAGCTGCAGAAGACGCTTCTGGTGATTCTTATCTGTCTGGTCAGCTTTCCGAGCGACTGGAGCTGCATTGCAAGCCTGTGCGTGCTGGCATTCGGCACGAACCGGGGCGATCTGAAGGCGCAGGGCCGGTGGATGCTGTTTTTTGTGGCGATTTATGCAGTCGTGTATTTCTTCGCGCTCGACAAGCTCTACGGCATTTTGCAGCTGGCCGTCGCGCTGTCCCTGCCGCTGCTCGCGCGCTATAACGGCCAGCGCGGAAAAAATGCCCGTGTCAACAAATTCCTTAAATGGTTCTTCTATCTCTATTATCCCCTGCACCTGACCATCCTTGGCGCGGTCCGGTATTTTGGGTAACACAAAACAGAAACCGGCTGAACCCGCGCATGTGGTTGTAGGGGCCGATGCCCACATCGGCCCGGCAGAATGTATCGTTTTATGGAAGTGTGCGGAAAATTCCCCGCATTTTTGGGCGGATGGCTCTGTCCGCCCGCAGGATGCACTGGTTTTTTATGGGGACTCTGAAGAATTCGCGGCTCCCCAACGGGCCGATGTGGGCATCGGCCCCTACGACCAAGTGGGAAAATGTATACGAATTCGCCGAATGGCCGTCGCTTTTTGCCGCCGCCTGCCGCTTGACCTCCTCTTGGGTAAGAAAAATGCGTGACTGTAACAGTCACGCATTTTTGCTGTTTGAAATAATCTCTGTTAAGCCGGAAGGCATTTATCTGGTCAGCGCGGCGGTATCCTGCGCGATCATGAGTTCTTCGTTGGTCGGAATGACCCAAACAGTGACCTTGGAGTCGGGCGTAGAGATCACGACCTCTTCGCCGCGAAGCTTATTCTTCTCCGGGTCAAGCTTGACGCCGAGGTATTCCAGACCGTCGCAGATAGACGCGCGCATGGAGCCGGAGTTTTCGCCGACACCAGCGGTAAAGACGATGCAGTCCACGCCGCCAAGAGCCGCGGCATAGGCACCGATATACTTGCGGACTTCGTAGGCAAACTTGTCGAGCGCCAGCTGTGCAGCCTCGTTGCCCTTCTCAGCGGCGGCATCCAGATCGCGGAAGTCGGAGGAAACGCCGTCGGACAGGGCCAGAACGCCGGATTTTTTGTTGAGCATGGTCAGGCAGTCGTCGGCGGACATATTGTACTTGTTCATAATGAACTGTGCAACGCAGGTGTCGATATCGCCCGCGCGGGTGCCCATCGGGACGCCAGCCAGAGGGGACAGGCCCATGGAGGTATCCTGGCACTTGCCGTCCTTGACAGCGGACAGGGATGAGCCATTACCCAGATGGCAGACGATGACGCGGTGTGCGTTCTCTACGCCGCCCATCAATTCGATGCAGCGCTTGGAGACGAAGCGGTGAGACGTGCCATGGAAGCCGTAGCGGCGCAGATGGTCTTCGGTGTAATACTTGGTGGGAATGGCATAGCGGTATGCCTTCGGGGGCATGGTCATATGGAACGCGGTGTCGAACACGGCGACCTGCGGCTTGCTCGGCATGGCCTTTTCGCATGCTTCAATGCCCATGAGGTTGGCGGGATTGTGCAGCGGGCCGAGGGGGATGCAATCGCGGATGGCCTGCTTGCAGGCCTCGTCGATGATGCAGCTTTCAACAAACTTGTCGCCGCCGTGCAGAACACGATGGCCGACAGCGTCGATCTCATCGACGGATTTGATCACACCGTATTCCGGATCGACCAGAATGGACATAACGGCCTCGATCGCCTCCTTGTGCGTCGGCATCGGAATGTCCTTTTCATACTTCTTGCCGCTGGCCGGGACCTTGTGGGTCAGACGGCCGTCCAGACCGATGCGCTCACACAGCCCCTTGGCGGTGACATCGCCGGTGTCCGGGTTCATGAGCTGGTACTTGAGGCTGGAGCTGCCAGCATTGATAACCAGAATGTTCATACTTCCATTCACTCCTGTATTTCTTTTTTCAATCATTCGTGTTACTATATCACATAGCTATTGTTCATCATACAACAAAAGCCAAACAGAAACAAGGGCTTTACAAGATTTTTTTACCGGAGGTCATTCCATGCAGACGGTCGGCGTGATCTGTGAATACAATCCCTTTCATCTCGGCCACGCGCGGCAGCTGAGCCTGATTCGGCAGCAGCTGGAACCGGAGACGGCCATTGTCTGCCTGATGAGCGGAAACTATGTCCAGCGTGGAGAACCTGCCATTTTTGACAAGCGCGTCCGGGCACAGGCGGCGGTGGAAGCCGGGGCCAGTCTCGTACTGGAACTGCCGGTCACATACGCGCTGCGCTCGGCAGAGGGCTTCGCCGCAGGCGGTGTGCACATCCTATCGCAGCTGCGCTGCGGCTTTCTCAGCTTCGGCTGCGAATCCGGGGACGGAGCCGCAATTTTCCGCGCAGCGGAAGTCTCCTGCTCGGTAGAATTTGAGCAGGCGCTGCACGTCCGCATCCAGACCGGCCTCAGCTACGCCGCCGCGCGGCAGCGGGCACTGGAAGCGCTCGGGCAGGATGGGCAGCTGCTGACAAGGCCGAACGACATTCTGGCCTTTGAATACTGCCGTGCAATCCTCACGCAGAACAGTCACATGCACCCGTTGGCCGTTCTGCGTCCCGGCGATTATCATGCAGATGCGCCGGATGCGGAACATCCGTCCGCCACGGCGGTACGGCAGCTGATTTTGTCGGGCGGAGACTGGCGGCAGTACGTTCCGGCAGCCTGCACCTATGAAAACGCGGTTCCCCACGCACTTTTGTGGGGCGAGAAGGCCCTGCTCGCGCGTCTGCGCGGCATGGAGCAGGCAGACTGGGTACAAGCCGCACACGGCTCTGAGGGTCTGTGGTCAAAGGTTTGGAAGGCCGTGCAGGCGCAGCCGGACTATGAACGCGTCCTGGAAGCGTCAAAATCAAAGCGCTATCCGCGTACACGGCTCCAGCGGCTGCTGCTGTGCGCGTATTTGGGTATTGACACGCAGACGCTCCTGCGCGAAGCGCCGTATGTGCGCGTGCTGGCATTCGATGAAATGGGCCGTACCGTTTTGCGGCAGGCCAAAAAAGACGCGCGTCTCACGCTCATCAATGCGGGCCAGACGCCGCCGGACGAAGTCTATTATGCGCTGGAGCGCCGCTGTGCAGCGCTTTACGGCCTGTTTGCCATGCAGCCGGAACTTTTTTCGGAACAAGTTGCACGGATCTATCAAAAGCCTCTGGGACCGGCATAGACCACGAAAACGGACATCCCCGAAAAGTAGGGATGTCCGTTTTTATGCAGCATCAGTCCGGCCAGAGGCGTTCTTCGTAGACGCCGGCGGCCTTGAGCGCACAGATCGCTTCCTTGACGGAGGCCAGATCCTCGCGGTAGGTCACGCCGTGCCATACCTCCTCGCAGGGCAGCACGCGCACGCGCGCTGTCCCTTCCTCCAACTGCTGGTTTACGACACTCGGGAGGTAAAACTCACGCTTCAGCGGATCCAGCGGAACCTCTTTCTCAAAAAACGCACCAAGCCGTGTCCAGAACTCCGAAACAGTCGGCTGGGTAAAGCCCCAGATGTTCATGGAGACAATGGTATCGCCCGGCAGATCGACAAAGTGTTCGCCGTCCTCGGTATAGGCGGCGTGGTCGCCACGCTGGTAAATCTTTGTCCGCTCGGTGATGCCCATGAGCATGCCGTTTTGGACCTCGCACACGCCGCGCGCCACGGAGCCGAACTCCGTCACGGTATTGCGCACCCGATAGCCGACCATGGCGTAGCAGTGCTCGTCGTCGTTCGTACGCAGAAACTCATAGATCTCGCTGAATGCTGTGCGTCCGTAGAAGTCATCGGAATTGATCACGGCAAACGGCCCGTGCAGCACGTTCCGGCAGCAGGCAATGGCCTGTCCCGTGCCCCACGGCTTGACACGCCCGTCCGGGACAGTGCAGCCCGCCGGGATATCTGTCAACTCCTGATAGACATATTCCACGTTAAAAAACCGCTCCATGCGGTTTCCGATGCGTTCACGAAAGAGCGCGTCGTGTTCGCGCTTGATGATAAAGACAAGATCGCGGAACCCCGCGCGTCTTGCGTCGTACATCGAAAAGTCAATGATGCTGTGCCCCTCCTTGTCAACGGGCTCCATCTGCTTGAGCCCGCCGAAGCGGCTGCCCATTCCAGCGGCCATAATGACAAGTTTCGGTGCTTGATTCTGCATGTGAAATGCCTCCTGCAAGTTACTGCCTCTATCGTATCGGTTCCGACAGAAGATTGCAAGCCCTTTTCGCAGGAAATTTTGCTTCCGACACGAATGGCTTGCGAGCGGCGCGCATTTGTGGTACACTATGTAAAATCTAGGTTAAATCCAAATATGAAACGGGGTGAATGATATGCGTCTGTCTTCTCTGATTGCCAATGCCAGTCCGGTCGCGGGCATCATTATCTCCGTCGCGCTGATGCTGTTTTCCGGATTTGCGATGACGCGGCTGACGAAGCTTGCACGGCTCCCGAACGTGACCGGTTATATTCTTGCCGGTATTCTCATCGGGCCGTATGTGCTGAATCTCGTGCCGCAGCGTATCATTGACGGCACAGATTTTCTTTCCGATATTGCCCTCGCATTCATTGCGTTTTCAACGGGCGAGTTCTTTAAGCTTCCGGTCTTGAAGAAAAGCGGCATGAAGGTCGTCTGGATCACGGTCTTCGAGGCGGTTCTGGCTTCGGTGTTCATTTTTATCCTGACATATTTCATTCTTCGGCTTGATCTTGCGTTTTCCATCGTGCTTGCAGCCCTCGCTTCGGCGACGGCACCGGCATCCACAATGATGACCATCCGGCAGACTGGCGCAAAGGGTGATTTCGTCGATACGCTTCTGCAGGTCGTGGCACTGGACGACGTGGTGGGGCTGGTTCTTTATTCTATCGCAATTTCCATCGCGCTGGCTTCCTTAAGCGGCGTGAGCGGATTCTCGTTCGAGACGCTGGGAAATCCGGTGCTGCTGAATCTTCTGGTTCTGCTGCTTGGCAGCATATTCGGACTTTTCATGAAGCTTCTCATGCCGCAGAAGCGCTCGAAGGATAATAAGTTGATCATCTCCGTCGCGCTGCTGTTCGCGTTCTGTGGTGTGTGCGCGCTGCTGGATCTTTCGCCGCTGCTCGGCTGCATGGTGATGGGCACGGTTTATACAAATATTGCGGACGATGATAAACTCTTCAAGCAGCTGAACTATTTCAGTCCGCCGCTTCTGCTGCTGTTCTTTGTCCGCTCCGGCATGTCGTTCCAGCTGGACGCGTTGATCTCTCCGGCTGGAGCCTTAGACGGCGTACCGCTGCTGGTGATTGGTGCAAGTTATTTCCTTGTGCGCATTCTTGGCAAATACGCAGGCGCATGGCTCGGATGCCGGCTTGTCGGAAAAGACAGGCTGGTGCGCAATTATCTGGGACTTGCGCTCATCCCGCAGGCAGGCGTAGCCATTGGCCTTGCGGCGCTTGGCGCCAGAACGCTTGGCGGCGCGATGGGCAGCGACCTGCAGACCGTTATCCTTGCTTCAAGCGTCCTATATGAACTCATCGGCCCCGGCTGCGCAAAGCTGGCGCTGTACTTATCCAAATCGTATTCGACAAAGCTGGAAGACGTCGTAGTCGTTGAGGAACTTACGGAAACAGGTGAGAAAAAGACCGACGTGCAGCTGCTCATCGAACGCATCCAGAAAATTCAGAAGGAACTTCCGGCACTGGACAGCGACATGTCGGAGGAAGAGGCCGCTTTTACCGAGGCGGCAGAGGAGCAGCTGGCCCAGACACAGGCGCAGCGCAGATTTTTCTATCTCAGGAGGTAAGAGCATATGAAAACAGATTGGATTGCGGGCTTTCTTGGCACATGGAGCACAGAACTGACGCTCGGCGCAATTTTGCTGCGTCTGGCGCTCAGTATGGCGCTGGCCGCCATCATCGGCTGCGAACGCTCGAGCAAGCGGCACTCCGCCGGTCTACGCACATTCATCCTCGTGAGCCTTGCCGGTACGTCCACAATGCTCATCGATCAATATCTTATGGACGTTCTGCCAATCACAATTCCGGTCCTGTCGGCGGCAGCCGTCATCGGCATCACGACGATCAGCGGAAACTCCATCCTTTTCAGTTCCAAAAACCAGATCAAGGGCCTTACGACCTCGGTCGGCCTCTGGTGCTGCGGCATCGTGGGGCTGGCGCTCGGCGCGGGGCTTTATACGCTGGCGCTGGTGCTGTTTGCAGCCCTGCTTTGCAGTATGTCAGGCCTGCCAGCGCTGGAGACGCACTTAAAAGACCGCTCGAACCACTTCGAGGTGCACCTGGAACTAAAAAACAAGCTTGATCTGCCGGATTTCGTCTCGACTGTCCGCGCGCTCGGTATCCGCATCGACGATATTGAGTCGAATCCAGCGTACTTGAACTCCGGTCTCAGCGTATTCACCGTCTCCTTTACCGTTGACAGTGCGGAACTTAAGCAATACAAAAAGCACGGCGAGATCATCGAGGCGCTCCGATCGCTGGATTATGTGTATTATATTGAGGAAATGAACTGAGCGCAAAGAGCCGCCAGCGGTCCATCTTTTTCTCCCGAAAGAGAAAAAGATGGAGGAAAAACGTGCTTGGACGCGTTTTGTGCGCGCTGCGGATACAATTCTGGAAAGAACCAGTTTTTGTATTTTTGAAAGACTTACAGATATACGAAAAGCCTCCCCTTGTCGCATGCTGTGCGGCAAGGGGAGGCGGCATTTTCGGAGCAAGGGCGGACGAGATAGTCAGCAGCGTGCGGAGCGGTTGGAAATATGCAGTGCAGATACCTTTCAGTCAGCCTCCTGCGATTTAAAGAAGAACCTTTGAAGTGAGAATATGCGTTAAAACAGCCGTACAAGAAGCTGGGAGACAAGGACGACTGCGATCAGGGCGATGGGGTAGGTTGCGGCATAGGCGGAGGCGACATTGCTCGTTCCGGCGACGTGGATGAGCGTGCCGAGGGCGGGCGTGGAGGTCATGCCGCCGGTGATGGAGCCGAGAATGTTCAGCAGGTTCATCTTCAATAGATGCTTTGCCACGACATAGCCCACGACCATCGGCAGAAGCGTCATAAAAATGCCGTAGACGAAGTAGATGGGCTTGAAATACCGCACGAAACTCATGCCGCCGGAGACGCCTGCGCCAATGAGGAAGACCATAAGGCCGAGTTCCCGGAACGTTTCCAAGACCTTCTGGCTCGGCATAAGATCGGCCCGGCCAATGTGGCCGAAGTGACCGAATACCAGCGAGACGAGCAGTGCGCCGCCTGTTGTGGTGAGCGAGAAGAAGTTGAAGAACTTTATCGAGCCCAGCAGAATGCCGAACACAGCCGCAACAGCAAAGGGCGTGAAGCCGAAATCGTCAAACTCCAGCAGCTTTCCCTTGAACTTGGCAACGTCGCCTGTTTCCACATGCGTAATTTTTTTGCGTTCCTCATCCAGATCTGCATGAACGACGCGCGGCATCAGCTGCACAAACAGCACAACGCCAATGACGCCGAACAGATACGCGATGCCGTAGCCGACCGTGACTGCGTCCTGATACTGGGCTGCAACAGCCTCTTTGGTTGCCGAGAACGCCGGAGTCGAGGTCAGACTGCCCGCGAGCAGGCCGGAGATCATAGCCGTAAGCTGGTTCGGGTCGTAGCCCGGCTGCCCGGCTTCAATCGCACGGCCGACGAGCAGACACAAAACTGCCGTAATGCCGCCGGAAAGAATGATCACGACGCCGAGCAGCACATAGGACTTGAAGTTGTGCTTCATGTTCTTGAAGAAGTTCGGGCCCGCGATAAAGCCGACCGAGGTCACGAAGAACACAAGGCCCAGATTTTCGATGATCTTCAGCGCCTGCGAGGCGTAGTTGATCTCTTCAATGACAAATTTGGAATTGAAGTGCGTTCCGGAGAACGCGCCGTAAATCAGCGCGATCACGAAAACGCCTGCCGTGCCGAGGCTGATGCCCTTGATGGTGATGCGCCCGAGCAGATACCCGACTGCCGCGATTCCGAATACGGAAAGCATCAGAAAACTCGCGGCATTGATGGTTGCACTCATCTCTTTTCTCCTCTATTTTACCTTATTTTTCTGCGGGATGGATCTTTCTGGCGTAGTCCGGCAGCAGCTGCGGGGAAAGGCGGTGATCTGTCACACCGGCCTGCTGCTTTTCGGCTTCAAACGCGGCGACGTGGTCAAGCGTCAGCGTACCGACGTTCACGGACTTTGCCTTTTCGGCGGCATGCTGGCCCGCGTTGCGGCCAAAGACGATGACGTCGAGCAGGCTGTTGCCCATCAGGCGGTTGCGCCCGTGGATGCCGCCCACGACTTCGCCCGCGGCAAACAGGTTTTCCACGTCTGTCTGGCCATCTGCCGTAATGTGCAGACCGCCGTTTTGATAGTGCAGCGTCGGATAAACCAAAATCGGCTCTTTCCGGATATCAATGCCGTGCTTTGCGAACATGCGCATCATGGCCGGGATGCGCTTTTCAATCGTGCCCGCGCCGTTTTTCAGTTCGATCATCGGCGTGTCAAGCCAGACCGCCTGCCCAGCGGGAGTCTTGACGCCCTTACCGCGCTCGGTGCATTCACGGATGATGGAGGCAGCGGCCACGTCGCGCGTTTCGAGCGGGTTCATGAACACCTCACCGTCCGCGTTCACGAGCATTGCGCCGACAGAGCGCACCTTTTCCGTGACCAGCGCGCCGTAGATCTGCGCGGGATAGGCCGCGCCTGTGGGGTGGTACTGAAGTGTATCGGGATAAAGCAGCTTCGCGCCCGCGCGGTAGCCGAGCACAAGGCCGTCGGCTGTTGCACCGTAGTGGTTCGAGGTGGGGAAGCCCTGATAGTGGAGCCGTCCTGCGCCGCCGGTGGCAAGAATGACGGTTTTCGCCTTCGCAACCAGCAGTTCCTTCGTCTCCATGTTCAAAAGCACCGCACCTGCGCAATGGCCGTTTTCATCCTTGATGAGTTCGACGGCGGAGGTAAAGTCAACGACGGGAATGCCTCGATTGAGAACCTCGTCGCGCAGCGTGCGCATGATCTCGGCGCCGGAATAGTCCTTGGCTGCGTGCATGCGCTTGCGGGACGTGCCGCCGCCGTGGGTGGTGATCATGGTGCCGTCGGGCGCTTTGTCAAATTCCACACCGAGCCCGGACAGCCACTGAATAGCCTCCGGCGCGTCCATGACGAGTTTATACAGAAGATCCTTCTGCGCGGCAAAATGACCGCCGCCGTAGGCGTCAAGGAAGTGCTGGGCAGGGGAGTCGTTCGGCTTGTCGGCAGCCTGAATGCCGCCCTCGGCCATCATGGTGTTCGCGTCGCCCATGCGAAGCTTCGTGACGACCATGACCTTTACACCAGCCTTGTCGGCTTCAATGGCTGCGGAGCAGCCTGCGCCGCCGCCGCCGATGATGAGAACATCCGTCTCATAATCGGGCTTCGTCAGATCAAACTGCTCGTGCAGGATGCGCGATTCACCCTCCAGCAGTTCCGCCAGTTCCAGCGGAACCTTTTGGCCCTTGTTGGGGCCGAAGCGCAGTTCGGTAAACTGTTCGGCGCGGTAGTCGGGATGGAATTTTTTCAGCAGCGTGTCCTTTTCCTCCGCCGTCATGCGGCGGGGGTCCAGCTTCGCGTTTTCTTCGCGGGCCGCTTCCACCTTGCGGATGGAGGCCAGCATGTTAGAGTCCTGATACATGATATGCGTCCTCCTTACTTTTCAATCTCGCGGTGGTTGTAGAGTTCCTTGATCTCATCCAGCGGCTTTTCCATGAGACTTTCGATGAGCGCCTCAAATTTGCCGTCCTTAACCTCCTGCACGCGCACGTCCAGATGCTCACAGTGCGGGGCAATGTACTTGCCGTTCAGACGGCGGGCCAGCATGGCGACCTGCGGATGGGAGATGCCAGCCGGACAGCGGGACGAACATACGCCGCACATGACGCAGTCGAAAGATTCCTCGGCGCACTTGTCAAATTCGCCGCGCTGGGCATAGGCAATGTACTGCATGACGTTCAGACCCTGCGTGCACGCCTTTGTGCAGGCGTTGCAGCCGACGCAGGCATAGATTTCGGGGTACAGCTGCATCATGACCGTCTGCGTGGGCTTCAGCTTTTCCATGTCGTAGACTTCCTTCACCAGCGGGAAGAACGGAAGCGTTGCCACATACATGTTGTTCTCCACGCGCGTCGAGCAGGCCAGACAGGCCTTCAGTTCGCGGTCGCCCGCGATGCGGTAGATCGTCGCACACGCGCCGCAGAAGCCGTTGCGGCAGCCGCAGCCGCGCACAAGCTGATAGCCGGAATATTCCATCGCTTCCATGATGGTCAGACTGTCCGGCACCTCATATTTCTTGCCGAACAGGAAAACCGTCACCATATTTTCCATACCTGTTCTCCTTTAATACTCATTCGGCAGCTCATCGAGCTGGTCGAAGCGGAACACCGGGCCGTCCTTGCAGACGTATTTGTCGCCGATGTTGCAGCGGCCGCATTTGCCGAGGCCGCATTTCATCTTGAGTTCCATCGTGGTATAGACCTGCTCACGGGCGAAGCCGAGTTCCATGAGGCCCGCAAGGGTAAACTTGATCATGATGGGGGGGCCGCACATCACGACGGTCTTGTCGGTCGTGAAGCCGAGTTCCTTGACGTAGTTCGGCACGAAGCCGACGTGGCCGTCCCAGTCCGGCTGCTCGCGGTCGATGGTCAGATGGACGTTGATGCCGTCCTCTTTGCACCAGACGTTCTCGATCTCAGGATAGTCTACCAGGTCGTCCTTTGAGCGGGAGCCGTAGACGATGTCGATTTTGCCGTAGCGGTCGCGGTAGTGGCGGCAATAGTTGATGACCGAGTGCAGCGGGGCAAGACCGATGCCGCCCGCGATGAACAGCAGATCCTTACCTGCAAACGCGGTGTCAACCGGGAAACCGTTGCCGTAGGGGCCACGGACAGTGATTTGCTGGCCGGGCTCCATGGCGTGGAGCCATTCGGTTACGCAGCCGCATTTTTTAATGGAAAACTCCACATATTCCTCCAGCGTGGGACTGGACGTGATGGAGAACAGCGCTTCGCCGACACCGGGAACAGAGAGCATGGCGCACTGACCGGGGATATGGACGAAGGGCTTTTTGCCGTCAAGGCCGACAACACGGAACGTCTTGACGTCCGGCGTATCGACGCGGATATCCGTGACGACGGCGAGATTGGGGATCAGCGGATCGTTTCTCATGCGTGTTCCTCCCCAAGTGTTTTGATGACTTTAACGATGTTCATATGGATGGGACATTTGGCAAGACACCGGCCGCAGCCGACGCAGCCGAAGCATCCCTCGTTGTTATCCGGGAAATAGACCAGCTTGTGCATGAAGCGCTGCCGGAAGCGTTCAAGCTGCGTCGGACGCGGCTGACCGGCGGACATCTTCGTGAAATCCGAGTACATGCAGCTGTCCCAGCAGCGGAAGCGGCGGACAAGCTTACCGGAGTCGAATTCCTTGATGTCATAGCACTGGCATGTTGGGCAGACAAAGGTGCAGGTGCCGCAGCCGAGGCAGCTTTCGGACAGCTGCTTCCATTCCGGGCGGTCAAAGAGCGCTTTCGTTTTGCCTGCGCCGACGGCGGACAGGTCGAGTCCGGCCAGCGGAAGCTTTTTGAGAATGCTGCGGGTCCGTTCCTGCTGGGCTGCGACTGCCGCACCGTCTGTATCTTCCAGCATGGGAAGCTTTGCGGTCAGCGCTTCGCCCTTTTCCGTGTTGGTCTGCCAGAAAAGCGTTTCGCCCTCGATCCAGCAGCTGATATCGCCCTGCGGAGTTGCGGGGTCAATGCCGAAGGACTGACAGAAGCACGTTTCCTCGGGGTGGGTGCAGGCCAGCGTTACAACGGTACCGCTGGCGCGGCGGGCGGCATAGAAGGTATCCTTCGGTTCAGCAAGGAAGACCCGGTCGAGAATTTCAAAGCTTCTCGCATCGCAGGCACGCACGCCGAACAGGACGAACGGCTCTGCCGGGTCACGCGTTTCCACAAGGTCAAGCTGTTTGCCCGTCACACGGAAGCCGACGAGGTTTTCCACCTGCGGGAAAAACAGATCCTTGGCCGAGCGGACGGTATTGAGCTTTTTCGTCAGCGTCATGCCCTCCTGCCAGACGGTAAAGCTGGCCTGACCGGCGGCATCGTCTGCCGGGATGTAGAGTGTCTGTGCTGCCGACACGGCGGCAAACAGGCTTTGAAGCTTAGAGAGGGGAAGCTGTTTCATTGCGCACCTCCTCTTTCATAGACGACGGACGGCTCACAGTCGTCCTTGCGGAAATCCATGAGCGGCGGGCGGGAGTCGAAATCGGCACCGGCCTGATAGTCGCCGTAAAGCTCGTTGATATCCTTGATGAACTTGCGGTTGAGCAGATGCAGCGGGATATGCTGCGGACAGACGCGGGAGCATTCACCGCAGTCGGTGCACCGGGAGACGACGTGGAAGGCACGGATGATATGGAACATGTTCTCCTCGAACGAATCGGCAATGGCCTTGTTCTCAAAGCCGGAATCGTGGTTGTCGAACACACACTTTTCGCACGAGCAGGCGGGACAGACGTTGCGGCAGGCGTTGCAGCGGATGCAGCGCGACAGTTCGCCGCGCCAGAACGCATAGCGCTCGTCGGGCGTCATGGCCTCAAGCCGGGCTACTTCGTCAAAGCGGCCGCAGTCCGGGGTTTCCTCGCCCTGCTCACCGAGCAGTTCGTCGAAGCAGACGATTTTTTTACTCTTGCAGGTCTTGCATTTGAGCAGCAGCGCGTCGGCCTTTTTGATGGTTTCTTCGCCGTAGATCGTGGAAACGCGAAGATCTTCGCCGTCCTCCGTCACCGCCGTGACACCGGCAAGGCCCTGCTCCTTGATCGCCTCCATATCGCACATGCCGTCACACTGTACGCCCACGGCGTAGACGGTTTCACGCAGAATGCGGTGCTCCTTTAAAAGCTGGACAAACGAATAGCTGTCGCAGGGCTTCAGGAACACGGCGGCCTTGCCGCCCTTGCGGGATTCCGCGATGAGATATTTGGACAGATTCGCGCCGGAGAAGACGCTCCAGACGAAATTTTTCTCAATGTCTTCCACGCTCGTGAATACGGACGGTGTCAGGTCGTAGAAGAATTCGCCCGCGCGCCAGCCAATGACGCGGTCAACAATTTGATCATGCAGCAGCTGGATCGCTTTTTCCTTTACTCTTTGCATCGTAGATCCTCCAGTCTGCGGTTCTCACCGAGTTTTGTGATCGTCTCGGCGAATTCGTTCATGGTTTTGGCGAACTTCGCGCCCTCTGCCGCCGAGACCCATTCCACGCGCGTGCGCTCACGCTCAATGCCGAGGAAGTCCAGCATGGAGAACAGGAGCGTCATGCGCCGCCGGGCGTAATAGTTGCCGGTCGTGTAGTGGCAGTCGCCGGGATGGCAGCCGCAGAGGATCACGCCGTCGGCTCCGCGCTGAAACGCGCGGAGAATAAACATCGGGTTCAGCCGGCAGGAGCACGGAATGCGGATGATCTTCACATTGGCCGGGTAACTCAGCCGGTTTGTGCCGGAGAGATCAGCGCCCGCGTAGGAGCACCAGTTGCAGCAGAACGCCACGATCGTGGGCGTCCAGGAGCCGTTTACCTGCATATCGCATCCACCTCCGCAATGATTTGACGGTTGGAGAAGCCCTTGAGATCCATCGCGCCGGACATGCACGCGACGGTGCATGCGCCGCAGCCCTGACAGACCGCCGGGTTGACCTGCGCCACGCGCCGCACGAGCGTCGTGCGGTTCGGGCCTCTGAATTCTTTGTCGATGTAAGTGATCGCGCCGTAGGGGCAGACCTTTTCGCAGTTGGAGCAGCCATTGCACATCATCTCGTCCGGCTGCGCCACGCACGGATTGCACGTCAGGCTGTCCTTGCACAGAAGTCCGATGACCTTTGCCGCAGCGGCGGACGCCTGTGCGACCGTCTCGGGAATATCCTTCGGCCCCTGGCACATACCGGACAGGAATACGCCCGCAGTCGGGCTTTCAACCGGGCGAAGCTTCGGATGGGCCTCCGTAAAGAAGTCATTCGTATCCATGGAGGCGGTCAGCATGGTCGCAAGCGGCCGCGCGGACTTATCCGGTTCGATGGCGGCAGCCAGCACGACCATGTCGGCGTCAATGTGCAGCTGCCGGTTGTCCAGCAGATCGGAGGCCTGCACCTTCAGCTTGCCGTTTTCGGGCGTGACCTTGCCGACCATGCCCTTGATATAATGTACGCCGTACTGCTCGACGGCTCTGCGGTAGAACTCGTCAAAGTTCTTGCCGGGGGTGCGCACGTCGATATAGAACACATATACGTCTGTATCCGGGTATTTTTCGCGGCAGAGCATGGCATGCTTCGCCGTGTACATGCAGCAGATCTTGGAGCAGTAGGGCTTGCCCTTCTCCACACCGTCGCAGCGGGAGCCGACGCACTGGACGAAGACGATGGTCTTCGGATGTGTCCCGTCGGACGGGCGCAGGAGCGTGCCGCTCGTGGGGCCGGCGGCGTTCATGAGACGCTCAAATTCGAGGCTGGAAACGACGTCCGGGCTCTGGCTGTAGGCAAATTCATCGAATTTGGAAAGATCGATGGGGTTGAAGCCCGTCGCGACGACGATGGCGCCGTATTCCTGCTCAATGAACGTGTCGGTCTGCTTGTAATCGATTGCCCCGGCGGAACAGACCTTCGCGCACACGCCGCACTTGCCGTTTTTGAGCATGCTGCAGTAGTTGGGATCGATGGTCGCAACCTTCGGCACGGCCTGCGCAAACGGGATATAGATTGCGCGGCGATTGTCCATACCGAGGTTAAATTCGTTTGGAACCTTCTTCTGCGGACACTTTTCCGTGCACAGACCGCAGCCGGTGCAGACGTCCTCCTTCACAAAGCGCGCTTTGCGGCGGATTTTCACATGGAAGTTGCCGACAAAGCCGCCGACAGATTCAACCTCGGAATAGGAATAGATGTGGATTTTTTCGTTCTGCGCACAGTCAACCATTTTCGGTGTCAGGATGCACGCCGCGCAGTCGAGTGTCGGGAACGTCTTGTCGATCTGGGTCATCTTGCCGCCGATGGTCGGCTGCTTTTCGACGATATCGACCTCAAAGCCAGCCTCGGCAATGTCCAGTGCCGTCTGGATGCCCGCGATGCCGCCGCCGATGACGAGCGCACGCTTGGTGACCGGGCTGGAACCTGCGGTCAGAGGCGCGTTCAGATGCACCTTGGCGATGGCGGCGCGGCCCAGAATGATCGCCTTTTCCGTGCCGGCTTCCTTGTCCTTGTGAATCCAGGAGCACTGTTCGCGGATATTTGCGATCTCGACCATATAGGGGTTCAGACCTGCCTTTTCGCAGGTCTTGCGGAACGTCTGCTCGTGCATTCTGGGCGAGCAGGAACAGATGACTACGCCGGTCAGACCGTATTCATGGATTTTCTCCTGAATCATCTGCTGGCCGGTCTGGGAACACATGTACTGATAATTGGTGGAGAAAACAACGCCGGGCTCCTTGGCAAGGGCCTGCGAGACTGTTTCCACATCGACGGTCGCGGCAATGTTGCTGCCGCACCAGCATACGAATACGCCGATTCTCTGCATTGCGTTCCCTCCTTACTTTTTATATTTGCGGAACGCCGCGGCAATCGCCTGCTGCGGCAGTTCTTCGTCAAGAATTTCCGGGATGCGCTCGGGCTTCAGGTGATCCATGCCCTGTTGGCGCTGCACGGCATTGCGCACGGCCTCAATGAGTTTTGCAGGCTCGACGTTTCGGGGACAGCGCTCGACGCAGGCAAAGCAGCTCAGACAGGTGTAGATGCCCTTCGAGGAAAGCAGTTCCTCAATTCGGCCGTTTTCGACCATGGAGACAAACTGATGCGGATGGTATTCCATCTCGTCATACGCAGGACAGCTTGCCGAGCATTTGCCACAGCGCATGCACTTTCTGGGGTTCACGCCGGAGATGCGGGTGACGGTTTCGATCATGTTCTGATTGTTCATGCGTCCTCCTCCCCGCAACCGAGCGCCTCGGCCAGCAGTTCTGTAAAGTAAACGACCGGAAGCTTGCCGTCTGTATTGTGCAGCAGATTGTAGCTGCACAGGGGACATGCCGTAATGAGAAGTTCCGCGCCCTGCGCTTTCGCATTGTCCGTGATCTTCCGTGCCTGCTTCGCGGCATAGGCGTTGTTTTCAACTGCCATATAGCCGCCGCAGCATTCATTGCGCTGTGCGTAAATAACAGGCTCCGCGCCGATAGCCCGGATGAAGTCCTCGAGCATTTTCGGGTTCTCCGGGTCATCAAACTGCATCTCACGGCTGGGCCGCAGGAGCATGCAGCCGTAATATGCGCCGATTTTCCTGCCCGTAAGCGGCTTTACGACAGCCTCTTTGACCTTGTCCCAGCCGATCTCGTCGCGCAGAACCTCGAGATAGTGCAGAACCCTTGTCTCACCAGCATAAGGCGTTTCCGGCTTTAAGTAGTTGTTGACCTTGGTGCGGATGTCTTCGCTGTGCTGCATGTCGCCATTCACACGCTTTAAAACGTGGTGGCAGGCAGAACAGAGGGACACCAGCGGCTGGCCCGCGTCACGCGCGGCCATCAGTGCACGGACGGAAGAAAGGCGCGTGGCGATCTCATCGTTTGATTGCGGATACACCGCGCCGCAGCACTGCCACTCCGGAATCTCGCAGAGCGAAAAGCCAAGCTTTTCCGCCGCAAGCCGTCCGGCTCTGTCCAGCTGCGCGCCCTTGGTCTTGAGCGTGCAGCCGGGGAAATAGCTGTAATTCATTGTGACCCTCCCATCAGATCATGTTCTCCGGGTGGAACACCTCGTCGAAGCGCTCCGCCGTCAAAAAGCCGAGGCTCACGCAGGCTTCCTTGAGGGAGATGTTTTCTTTATAGGCTTTCTTTGCCGTCTTGGCTGCGTTTTCATAGCCGATATACGGGTTCAGTGCCGTGACGAGCATAAGAGAGTTGTGCAGATTGTGCTCCATCTTCTCACGGTTCGCGCGGATGCCGCAGGCGCAGCGGTCGTTGAACGAGACAATGGACTCGGCCAGCAGCCGCGCCGACTGCAGGAAATTATAGATGCAGACCGGCATGAACACGTTCAGCTCGAAATTGCCCTGCGACGCGGCCATGGACACGGCCACATCGTTGCCCATGACCTGTACGGCGACCATCGTAACGGCTTCGCACTGGGTAGGGTTGACCTTGCCGGGCATGATGGACGAGCCGGGCTCGTTTTCGGGGATGAAGATCTCACCGAGGCCGTCCCGCGGGCCGGAGGCCAGCCAGCGCACGTCGTTTGCGATCTTCATCATATCGGCGGCCAGCGCCTTCAAAGCGCCGTGTGCAAAGACGATCTCGTCCTTGCTGGTCAGCGCGTGGAATTTATTCTCTGCCGTTTTGAAGTCCTTGCCTGTCAGCTTCGCAATTTCAGCGGCGACCGCTGTATCGAAGCCCTTCGGCGTGTTGAGGCCCGTGCCGACGGCGGTGCCGCCGAGCGCCAGTTCCTTCAGGGGCTTCACGGCCAGAAGCAGCAGTTCCTTATCCCGTTCCAGACTCGATCTCCAGCCGGAAATTTCCTGCGGGAAGGAGATGGGCGTGGCGTCCTGCAGATGCGTCCGACCGGACTTGACAATGCCTGCATTTTCTTCCTCCAGACGGCAGAATGTTGCTGTCAGCGTGTCGATGGCAGGGATGACCTTGTCCTCAATCGCACAGACCGCCGCGATGTGCATCGCGGTCGGGAATGTGTCGTTGGACGACTGAGACATGTTGATATCATCGTTCGGGTGCAGAAGCTTTCTGCCCGCGATCTCATTGCCGCGGTTGGCAATGACCTCGTTGCTGTTCATGTTGGACTGCGTGCCGGAGCCGGTCTGCCAGACGACGAGCGGGAAATTGTCCAGAAGCTGGCCGGAAATGACCTCGTCCGCCGCCTGTTCAATGGCGGCAAGCTTTTCTTCGGTCATTTTCTCAGGACGCAGGGCGCGGTTGGCGCGCGCAGCAGCCTTTTTGAGAATGCCGAAGGCATGGACGATCTCGGCGGGCATCGTCTCGATGCCGACGCCGATGGGGAAGTTGTTGTGGCTGCGCTCGGTCTGTGCGCCCCAGTATTTGTCTGCCGGGACGCGAACCTCACCCATGGAATCGTGTTCGACGCGATATTCCATTGTTTTTTCTCCTTCTATTATCAAATCTCGACCTGATGAATAACTTCCTTCAACTTATCTGCGCTGGCGCGAAGCTTGTCAACCTCGCCGTCGGTCAGCTGGTTGAGGATCTTGCCGCGTACGCCCTGATTGTCAACCAGCACGAGCGTAGACAGGCACACATCGGATACGCCGTATTCGCCGTGCATCATGGTCGAGACAGTCACAGCCGTTCCGGCGGTACTCTGCACACACTTGCACAGATGACAGACCGACATCGCAACGGCATAGAACGTTGCGCCCTTGTTCTTGATGACCTGTGCGCCGGAGGTTTTGACGAACTGTTCAATCTCCTCATAGTTCTGGTCCCATTTAATGCGGTCGCAGTCGGGAGAATGCTCTTTATAAGAATCAATGTGATTGTTTGCAATGTGGACAAGGCTCCAGGGGACGAAGGAGGAATCGCCGTGCTCACCGTAGACATGCGCATGCACGTTCTTCGGGCTGATGCAGAAGCGCTTGGCAAGCGTTGACTGCAGGCGGCTGGTGTCGAGGATGGTGCCGGAGCCGATGATGTGGCTTTCGGGAACGCCGGAGATTTTGTGGAACACATACGTCAGCACATCGACCGGGTTGGAGACGATGATATAGATTGCATCTGGCGCGGCGGCGGTGATCTGCGGGGCAATGTCCTTGATGATGTTGACATTGGCCTGCGCCAGTTCCAGACGGCTCTGTCCGGCCTTGCGGGGAAGACCCGAGGTGATGATGACGATATCGGAGCCGGAGGCAGCGTCATAATCGCCGGAACGAACGATCGTCGGGGAACAGAACGGCGCGCCCTGATAGATATCCATGGCCTCGCCAAAGGCCTTCTGCTTGTTGACGTCGATCAGGACGATCTCGGATGCGATACCCTGGATCATCAAGTCGTTTGCGATCGTGGCGCCTACGCTTCCCGCGCCGATGACAGTAATCTTACTCATACACAAAACCCCCAATTTCAGTTTTAAATCAAACAAAATATACCGATATAATTTTATCGGTTATTACGATAAAATTATATCGGTATTCTGTTGGAAGCACCAATGCTTTTTTGAACGCAGGCATGCTCTTTTTGATATGGAAAAACGTCGCGTTTTTGCAGCAAATCATCAGACAGACACCTTGTGCTCCCGCACAAACTGAACAAATCCGGCTTCGATCTCACTCATTGCATATTGCTTATGATATACCAGCGCGTTGAGATACAAACTCTGGTTGTCGCTGCACGGGATCTGGACGAGATTCCAGCGCTGGATGCAGTGCTCCGGGATCGCCGGGGCCAGCATGTAGGAATTCGGAATGGTTTCGAGAAGCGTCATCTGGGCCAAGCGGTCAACACAGTAGATCTTCCGGCGCACCAGTTCCTCAGGTTTGCCCTGTACGCGGAACACATCGCCGTGGACGATCTCGGGCAGTCCGTCGAGTTCCGTGCGAAGGACGGAACTGCGCCCGGCAAGCGGGTGCGACTGGTTCATGGTGACAAGATAGTGATATTTGCTCAGAAGTTCAAAACTCAGGCCGCGGGCGCTGGTCTGCTCGTCAAAATAATCGCGGTATTCCGAACGGAAGCGGATTACGCCGATCTCTGTCTCGCCGCTTGCGAGCGTCTCAAGCGCTGTGCGCGCGTGGCATTCGCGGATGACCGCATCGACCGGCTCTGCCTGCGGCAGTCCGGCCAGATACTGTGCCGTCAGATCCAGCATGGCCGCCGAGCGCGGGATGCACACGCGCAGCCGGTTCGCCACGGCCCGCTTGGGGCCGAGCGCTTCAATGGCCTCCGTCTCGCGCAGAATGGACTTTGCGTGCTGCAGGAAGATCGTGCCGCGTGTCGTGGGACGGACGCCGCGCGTGGAACGCTCAAAAATGCGGAAGCCAAGCATCTGCTCCACATCATGCAGAATACGGCTGAGGTTCGGCTGCCCGATGAATAGATTCTCCGCTGCCTGTGAGATCGAACGGGTACGTTCAATCTCAATGATGTACTGCAAATGCTGTGTATTCATAGCCATACCGCCCTCTACTTTATATCATTTCTAATATATCACTTTTTGCGCTGTTTTGCAACCGGGGGGATACCAGCGCTCTGCACAAAATCATATACCCTTTTTCGGGACTTCTTGGCGCTTTTCATGCCCGGACCGCATGGGCAGTTCGGCGAAGAAGGTGTTGACGCCGGTTTCGCTCTCCGCCCAGACGCTGCCGCCGTGCGTCTGCGCGATGGCCTGCGCGATGGAAAGCCCGAGTCCGAAGCTGCCGTCGCGTGTCCGCGCGGCGTCAGCACGGGAAAAGCGGTCAAAGATCTGCCGCAGCGCCTGCGGCGCGATCGCCTCGCCTTCGTTCGAGACGGACAGGCGGCAGCGGGTTTTCCCGCACCGGGAAAGACGGACTGTGACTGTGCCGCCGGAGGCATATTTCCGGGCGTTGTCGAGATAGATCTCCACAAGCTGGCTAAGCTGGCGTCTGTCGCCGCTGACCATAATGTCCGCCTCCAACTCTGTCTGGAGCGTCAGACCGCGTTCAAACAGCGCGGCCTCGAACAGCAGCGCGCTGCTCTCGGTGATTTGGCTGAGATCACACGGCTCGAATGCACACGCAGCCTGTTCGTTCTCGGCCCGCGCCAGTTCCAGAAGCCGCTCGACCAGCGCACGCATCTGCTTTGCCATGGCGTCAATGCCGGAAAGAAAGGTCTGCTTCTGCGCTGCGTCGTAGTCTGGATTTTGTAAAAGTTCCGTGTTCGTCAGGATGACGGTCAGCGGTGTTTTGAGTTCATGTGAAGCATCGGCGACGAACTGCTTTTGCTGCCGCCACGCCTGTTCCACGGGCTTGACTGCGCTGTGCGCCAGCGGCACTGCAAGGCCGAAAAATACAAGCAGGCCGAGCGTGCCGAGCAGCGCTCCGGTCTTTAAAAGTGTGCGCAGCGTCTGCTGTTCACCGGAAATGTCTGCAAAGATCACGCTGCCGGTCACGCGGCAGTAGCGCAGGCTGTATTCCGGAATTTCACCGATGGCGTCCTGTGAAGCCTGCGCCGCGGCGGCGACCATCCGCAAAAAAGCCCGGTCGGTCAGATCGTAATCGCTTGACCCGATGGCAACCAGATTGCCGAATGCGTCGGTCTGCAGCACGAAATACGGCAGGTGCACCTGCTGCGGCTCCTGCCCTGGCTGGACAGGAGAGAAGGGATCGGCCGCGATGGCCTGCATCATGCTGATGGACTGGGTACGCAGGTTCTGCTTTGTCAGCGTATAAAAAAGTCCGAGGATCGCGCCAAGCATCACGGCAGCGACCAGCACGATTGCGAGAATGATCTTCAGCCGCAGCTTTTTCAGCATGTCTCATCAACCTCCAAATGATAGCCCAACCGCCGTACGGCCTCAATGCGCACATTCGAGCCGATGGCTGTAAGTTTTTTGCGCAGGAAACCGACGTAGACCTCCACATGGTTTTCTACAGCATTCGAGTCAAAGCCCCAGACTTTGGACAAAATAGCCTCCTTGGACACATTCTGTCCCTTCAGCTGCAAAAGATACCGCATGACATCAAATTCCCGCGCGGACAGCTGCAGCTGCCGCGCACCGCAGATCAGCGTCCCGGAAGCCAGATCGAGCGTTGTGTTGCCGAACGAGAGCGCGTTGACCTCCGCGCCCTGCCGCCGGAGCAGCGCACCGACGCAGGCCAGCAGTTCCCGTGCGTCAAAGGGCTTGGTGAGATAATAATCCGCGCCCGCATTCAGCCCCTCAATGCGGTCCTCAAGCGACGACTTTGCTGTCAGCATCAAAATCGGCGTCCCGCAGCGCTTCGCGCGCACCTGCCGTGCGACCTGATAGCCGTCCATGCCGGGCATCATTACGTCGAGGATCAGCAGGTCATATATGCCCGTCTCGGCATATTCCGCGCCTGTCTCGCCGTCGTGGACAGCCTCGACGGAGAAGCCCTTTCCTTCTAGCATAGTCCGCAGCGAATCCGCCAGCAGGACCTCGTCTTCAATGATCAGAATTTTCATAAGCAATACCTCAGGTTCAAGTTACTCCGAATAGAAAAATTGTAAGGGCCGATGTGGGCATCGGCCCCTACAGATTCACGGCTTGCCATCGGGCAAAGCAACTCCATCCTTACCAACTATATTCGGTTTCTCCGTGCTTTTCAAGGAAAACCGCAGAAAAAATGTCTCCCGACCGTTTGGCCGGGAGACAGGGGAGATAGAACCTTATGCCTTTTCGCTCTGCGCGGCGGTGAAGCGGTTCAGAATGGCTGCAAACTGGCAGCGGGTAGCAGTGCCGGTGGGCAGAAGCTTGCCGTCGGTGCCGTTGATGAAGCCCTGGCCGACAGCCCACTGCATGGCGGGAACGGCGTAGCCGCTGACGCTGTCATGATCTGCAAAGCTGGAGAGGTTTTCAGCCAGCGTGACGGCGTCCATGCCCTGATAGACGGCGTAGTTGAACAGGAACTTCGCAAGCTGCTCACGGGTGACGGCCTTGTTGGGCTCGAACGTTGTGGCGGAGGTGCCGCTGGCGATTTCGTTCTTGGCTGCCCATGCGACGGCTGCTTCATAGTAGCTGCCGGAGGCAACGTCGGTGAAAGCGGCCTTCTCGGTCACTTCGGGGCTGCCCGCAAGACGGTAGAGCGTTGCAACGACCATAGCGCGGGTGGTCACGCCCTTGGGGTTGAAGGTCGTGGTGGAGGTGCCGGTCATAAGCTTGTTCTCGACTGCCTTTTCCACGTCTGCCTTGAACCAGTCTGTGTCCAGAACATCGGTGAAGCCGGTCTTGGTTTCTTCGACAGGGGATTCCTCAGTGGGCTTCTCTTCGGCAGGCTTTTCCTCAGCCTTGGCGGCGGAGACGACGATCAGTTCCATCACGCCGGACGGCATACGCTTGCCGGCAGACTTTTCAGCCGTGAAGTCTGCCTCGGTCGTGCCGCAGACGAAGCGCAGGCCGGCTTCTTTAGCGGTCTTGGCAATATCGGCCACGGTGCCGTCAGCGGCTGCGCCGACACCCCAGACCAGCGCGAGAGCGGCGGGGACTTCTTCAGCCTTGCCGTCCTTGAAGTAATACTTGCCCTCGGTGATGTCCTTGTAGGTGGGGGCATACTTGGTGTACGGGCCGTCGTCGCAGACGAAGGAAAGGCTGTCGCCGTCGGCGAAGGTGACATCCGCGTCGGTCAGCAGCGCGTCGAGCGTGACGAATTCAGTCACGACGACATCCTGTTCGCCCTTCTTGAAGTACTGATAGCCGTAGCCGTCAGCCTTCGTTTCCGCAAGCTTCTTGAGTTCTTCGGCGGTGTAACTCTTCGCAAGCGTCTTTTCGCCGTCCTCGCCTGCCTGCGTGTAAACGCTCAGCAGTGCGTCGGCGGCGCTGGCCGTCACGGCAAGACCCGCGAACACCGTCACGAGCATCGTCAGCACGAGCAGCAGGGATACAAATTTCTTCATAGTGAGGTTCTTCCTTTCGTGTGGATTCTTTAATATTTCGAATATTTCAAAAAGCATTATGCTTTTTGAAGCAGATTGGAGAGCAGGCGAAGCATTCGCGCAAGTTCCGCGCGCGTTGCAGCTTCCTGCGGTGCGGCCAGACAGGCAGGGAAACGGTCGAGAATCGAGGCAGCATACGCGGCCTGCACATCGGCCTGCGCCCATGCGCTGCATTCTGCGACATAGACGGGCGCTGTGTCAGCCGGGATGGAAATGCCACGCATCCGGGCGAATCGAACCAGCAGTGCGGCAGCCTGCTCCTTTGTGACAGGAGTATCCGGGGAGAACGTGCCCGCGCCGGTTCCGGCAACAATGCCGTTCTGCGCGCCCCAGACGGCGGCCTGCCGGTACCAGCCTGCTTTCAGGTCGGTAAAGCCGCCATTTCCCTGCGCGGCAGGACTTCCTGCCATGCGCCAGAGAACGGTGACGAGCATGGCGCGGGTCATGGGCTTGTCCGGAGAGAACGCCTGATTCCCAGTTCCGGTCATCAGTCCTGCGGCCGTGCAGAACAAAACATCCTGCTGGCAGACAGCTTCGGTCTTGACATCTGCAAAGCCGGAAGCAGCCAGCAGCGTCACGCCGGACTGCTGCGAAACCGTCTCGAACGCGTCAAGCCCGGCGGTCTGCGAAACGGTCTTCGCGCTGTTGCCGCTGTGGCCGGAGGCGTAGAGACTGCAGTCCGCAATGGATACGCTGCCAAGCAACGCATGGACGGACTTTTCCGCCTCCACACGCAGGGTGCAGCCGGTCATAGCGATGGTGTCTGCTGACAAAACGGCGACATTATCGCTGTCTGTCCGGCCGAAGAAGGTCGCGTTCGTCATGGTCAGGTCTGCGCCGCCGTCGAAGCCAAGCTTATCAGATTTGAATACGGAGATCAAGCAGTTTTCGATGGAAATTTTGCTCGTTTCCGCGCCCATAAAAGCTGCGTTGTTGACCAGTGCCTGCAATTTGAGACTGCCGGAGCCGCAGATCGTCAGATCGCCGCCGCTGATCACGGTCGGGCAGGCGTTTCCGGACGCGTCAGCGCAGCCAATCAGCCGGTTTTCACCCAGAAGCGTGAGCGTATTGCCACCCGCGAGAGACAAAAGCGTCTTGTCGCCCGTGATGCGCACATCCTGCAGCGTCAGCTTCGTGCCCATTCCCACTGTGAGTGTGAGATTGTCGAATTCTTCGCTGCGGGAGTCAAGGCCGATCAGCGTCACATCAAGGCTGTCCGCAATGCGGATCTCGCCGCTGGGGAAGTCTCCGTTTCCTCCGGCTTCGGCAGATCGAACGTGCCGGAGGCGGCTTCTCCGCCGGGCTCCGTGCCGTTTCCTGCTGTGCTGCCTGTGCCGGATGCGCCGCCGGAGCCGACATGGACATTGACGCTTACGCTGGATTCCCCGAACGAGGCGGTGATGACTGCGTCGCCCTCCGCGTTCACATGCAGCTTGCCGTACTGGTCAACCGAAACAACAGACGGGTCGCTGGACGCATATTGAAGGTTCGCCTGCACATAATCGGTCAGTGCGTCGTCCTCCGCGTCGGCGGTCACATGCAGGGCATGGTCGCTGTCAACAATGAGATCGAGATTGTCTTCCTCACTGGACAGAACTGGTGTGCCGGAGAAGGTCACAAGGATTTTATAGACATATTTGGCCGCGGAACTGGTTGCGGCCTCCTCCGGGCTGGCTTGCCCGAAAAAGAGGTGAAACCGGTTTCCTGTCGAAAACCGGCTTTCGTTTATATAGCTTTCAAAGTCAAAGCCGGATGTGTCCCACTCGGTATAGTCCTCAAGCGCCAGCATCGGTTCGACCTGATAGGCGCCGACCCATAAATCGTCGCCGCCGTCCCATGCGTAGAGTTCGCCTGTTTCCGGGTCTGCGGCAAGATTCGGGAAGTAATAGCGCGGCTGGTCCAGCAGGGCATATTTCGTGAACGAGCGGTATGCGCCGTTGGAGTGGTCCTTCGTGAAAAAGTCAATGGAGGCGATGGAATTCACATCGACGCCCGCGTAATCCAGCAGATCGCGGATGTAAAACCCGCGTGCGTAGACCAGATATGTCCGGCCGCTGCCGTTGGAATAGGAATAGAATTCCTCGTGCGTGTCGAGCGCGCCGCCGTACCAGTCGTCAAGTTCCTGCCATGTAAATTTTGCTTTTTCGACGTATTCATCCTCTGCCCAGCCAAAATAGCCGATGCAAACGGAAATGCTATCCGTCACCGAATCGGCCAGCGCTGGAAGCGCCAGCGCCGCGCACAGCAGAACCAGCAGAACGCCCCGTGTCAGAAGCTTTTTCATGGCGTACCCTTCAGCGTAGAGTTTGCGAGCATGGCTCGCGCCTCGTCCGCGCTCAGATCGTAAGACCAGAGCAGCCTGAACATTTCCTGTGTCTTTTCTACCATATCATAGGCATAATACTGCGGATACAGAAGATTTCCCAGCCACCATACGCCCAGCAGCATATTAAGACTCGGGGGATTGGAAAGCCAGTTGTAGGGCATGGATGGAATCTCGTAATACCGTCCGGCTTCGATCGCGCGCAGCGGCTGCCACGCCTCGTCGTCTGCCGCAGTCGAGTAAGTGCTGCCTGCTGTAAATAAAATCACGTCCGGGTCAAAGCGGTAAAGCTGTTCGAGATTGATGGGATTGCCGCCGCCCTTATTGCTGACGTCTTCGACCACGGCGGCATTTTCAATGCCCATGAGGTCGAGCACCTGCGCCTGAATGGAGCCCTTTGCGTTCGTATTGAGCCCGGACGAGCCGGACGTGTACAGGACAGAAATGCGTTCGGCATCCTGAATTTTCAAGGCATTTTCCTTCGCCATCGAGACGGTTTCTTCGACGAACGCCGCTAGTTCTTCGCCGCGCGCTTCTTTTCCGCTCAGAATGTTCCCGAGCGTTCGGTACGCTTCGGCCATATGCGGAAGATCTGCTTCGATGAAGATCACGGGCATGCCGATCTGCCTTTGCAGCGCGTCCAGATCGGCGGCCATGTTGTCCTTTTTATCGCCCAGATCAATCACGATCTGCGCACCGGAGGTCAGAATGGATTCCAGATTCAGCGTCGATTTGCTGCCATACATCTGGCCGGTCGTCGGCAGATCAATCAGGCGCGGGTCGAGATATTTATACTGGCTCGAAGACGGCGTTGCGTTGATGGTCGTCATGTATTCGGGCGCAATGGTCGCCAGAAACATCGACGCGACTGCACCGCTCGGGGCCACGCGCGTGAGCGTTTCAGGGATTTCAACGGTTCTGCCGAGAGAGTCTGTGAACGCGACCGTTGGCTCAGACGGAGTCGGTGCCCGTCCGGCGGCACAGCCGGACAGGCTTCCGCAAAAAAGCGCCAGCACCAGCAGCAGAGCAAAGAAGTTCTTATATCGCATGGTTATTCTCCAAAGAAAACAGCGTTAGGGAAAGCAGTTGAAAGGACAGCTTTTCTGTTCGCATTATACCAGCAGCGGGACGTGATTGCAATGGAGCGTTTCGCAATTTCAAACAAAAAATGGAGAGATTCCGTATTGTCGAACGCACAGACCCCGTCGGGCGGCGATGCCCGGCGGGGTCTGTGAATGCGCGGTACGGATACAGCATGGAGATGTCAGAAATGTCAGAAAGGATGACGAGGAATTGGAACGAACAAGTGCCGCATGCCTCCGCGCATTCCGCTGTCCGTTTCAGCAAACTCATCATACCATCCTAAAGCCATGGATGCAAGCTAATGTTTCGACATAGCTGAATATATATACGACGATATCGAAATAATGCGAGGCGCTCAAAGCGAAGACTCAGGAGGGTGCGTCCGAGTCATCTGTCTCGTCATTGTGTGTCCGCTTGTTTCCGGACAGCAGCAGAACGAGCAGCAGCGCCAGCAGCATCGGCAGCGCCACGACGGGCGCGACGAGCAGCGGCTCGATCTGGATGCCGTCGGAGACGAGCCGGACGGCCGCTTCCTCCTGCTCGGTTTCAACGCGGTGGCCGCGCACCAGAAGCCGGTGGGAGTTGATGCCGTAGGGCGTGCAAGTGACAAGCGTACACAGGTCTTTTCCGGACTCAATCTGCAAGGCAGTGACGTCCTCCGGCTCGACGATCAGGATGCGGTCAACCTCGTAGGTCAAAACCTCGTCGAGCACGCGGATGATGAACGTATCGCCTTCGACAATCTGATCGAGATTGGTAAACAGCTTTGCGCTGGGCAGTCCGCGATGGCCGGAGAGGACGCAGTGTGTGCTTTCGCCGCCGACCGGGAGACTTGTCCAGTCCAGATGTCCGACCGCGATTTGCAAAACGGAATCGCTGGTGCCGTGGTAGATCGGCAAAGAGACGTTGATGGACGGAATCTCGATATAGCCCATGATGCCGGTGCCGCTGATGTCCAGCAGACTCTCATACTGCGCCTGCTGCTCCTCGGTCAGGAAAAAGCCGTTTTCCCGCGTCAGCAGCGACCGGTTATAGTCTTCCGCCGCCGCCAGCAGCTCGTCATAGGCGTCCTGGTCCAGCGCCTGCACGTTTTGCGTGTAATCCGCCACAGCCTTCGAGGCGTGGCGGGCGTTCCAGTAGTCGCTGACGGTCGGATACAGAAGCAGGGACACGCCTGCAAGCAGCACGAGGATCAACGCAATCGTGGACAGATGTTTTTTCATTTGCAGGCTTCTCCTTGATGCTGTGAGCGGTGCGCGGCCGAGGCCGCGCACCTGTTTCCTATAAGCTGGGATGATCAGCCTTCAGTCTTGCCCATGCGCTTTTTGGTCACGAGCAGAATCACAGCGCCGACAGCCAGCAGACTGCCGACAATGTAGAAGATCGTCGTGCCGATGCCGCCGGTGGAGGGCAGTTCCGTGCCAGTCTGGTTTTCAACCATGACATCGCCCGTAGAGGTTTTGTTATAGGTCACGGTAGCCGTACCGGCACCAGTCTGATCGATCGATGCAGTGATAACAATCTCGATCGGCTCTTTCAGCATGTTGTAGCCTGCGGGAGCCTTGATCTCTTCCAGATAGTAAGTACCGGCATCCAGACCGCTGATCGTGAATGTACCGTTTTCAGGAGTGGTAAAGACAGTCGCCTTGGGGGTCAGATTGGAGTCATAGGTGTTCTTCGTCCAGCCGGTGACCTTGTTGCTGCTGTCAGCAAAGACGTATTCCTTCGTTGTACCGTTGAGTCTGTACAGAACAAACTGTGCGTCCTTCAGATTGACCTCTTCGTTGTTCTTCTTGGTGAACTTGATGACTTTCATTTCCCAAACATAAGTGTGGGTTGTGGAATGCACGGTGTGCTGATTGTTGCCATAGTCCAGCCATGTGTCGTTGGGGTTGCCGGTTCCGGCGATCACGGCCTGATCGTTGACCGTTGCGGAGTATTCCACAGTCACAACGTCGTTCGGCTTCAAAACGCTGGCATTGCCTACATCATGGAACCGGAGTTCAAACGTGCAGTCGTCGGTGAGGCCGGAGGTAACGAGATCGTAGTTTGCAGCGGCAAAGTTCTCGTCGTTGACCTTGACGGTCACGCTGGCCGGATCGAAGGTCAGACCAGCGCTCATCTTATCGTGCAGGATATAGGCGACCGGGTTGCCGTCCGTAACGGTGATGGTGGTCTTAAAATTGACGGTGTCGCCGATGTTGGCGTCGTTGGTCTTGCCGTAGACACCGTTTTCTTCGACTTCCTTATCAACAGTCGGCTTGCCGTTCTTTTCCTTGATGGTCACGTTCGGCATGGTGGTATCCAGCGAGCACAGCGCGCCCAGATCGGACTGAACCAGATAGTAGCCAAGCGGCAGGTTTGTAAATTCGACAATGCTGCCTGTGGCCTTCTGCTGGCCATCGTTAGCAATACCATTTGCTGTAGCGTACGCAATCGCAGCTGCGGCAAAGTCAGCGGCATTTGCGCCGTCTTTCCATGTCACATAGCCCATGTCATCAATCGTGACATAGTTCAGGCCTTCTGCTCCGGTTACGAAGAAGTTTGCCCATTTTGCGCTGACCTTGTAGTTGATTGCAGAGTAGTCTGTGTTGTGGCTGTCCAGATCGAAAATGCGGTACAGGGTGTAGGTTTTGTTGACAACCGCATTATCGACCTTAATGCTACCGTTGGTGTCAACTGCGAATGCCGAAATGCTCAGCGCCAGCACGAGCACAACGGCCAGCAGCAGAGCCAGGGTTCTTTTGATGTATTTCATTTGTTTTTGTTCTTCCTTTCTTGCTTTTTGTTTTTATGATCCTGATAAACAGAAACGCGGTTTGTCCGCCATATGACCTCAGTGGGCATCCCTCCTCTTTCTAAGACAGATGCCTGCGAGCGCTGCGCCGCAGAGCAGCAGCAGTCCGGCGGTCATAAACCAGCCTGTGCCGCCTCCGCCCGTGGAGGGCAGGGCATAGCCGGCTGAGTTGACGGCAGTGATGAGAATATTCTCCGTAAGGCGGAACGTGCAGGAGCCGTTGTCCGAGTCCAGCGTCGTTCCGCCGGTCTGGAACGCGACGGCAAAGCCGTCATGGTTTTCCTCCGTGATCGTGACCTCGGAGCCATAGGGAAGCGTGAGTGTTTGCTGGTCGCCGCCCCGCAGCTGCACGGTCTCCTGAAGTGTGCTCCCGTCCGGTGTGGTGTAGGTGACGGTGAAGGAGAATTTCGTGGTAACGGTACTGTGGAGCAGCCGCTTTTCCAGCGTCAGATCAACATCCTCATGCTGGTTTTTGATTTTCAGCAGAGCGCCCTTTCCGTCAACTTCGACAAAAACGTTCGGCTTTGTCACGATCACGGTTCCGTCCGCATTGACCTTGAGGGAGATCTCGCCGAGCGAATCCCGGAAGCCCGCTGGGACTTTTGTTTCTGTCAGCGTGTAGCAGCCGGGCAGCAGGCCGGTCACAGTCAGTTCGCCGGTTGCGCTGACCTCCAGATCCTGCGTCGCGGCGGGCGACTGCACTGGATCGACCGGAACGAGCAGCCACTTCTGTGCAGGAGAGTCGTTGTCGGCCCAGCCCTGAATTTTCTGACCCTCGGCGAACGCCGCTTGATTCAGGTCAAACACGATTGTGCTTTCGTTCAGAACGGCCACGCGCGGTTTGATCTTGAATGTGCCGTCTTTGTTGACGGACAGATACCACTTCTGGTTGTCGTGCGTTGTCGGCGTGCTGGCGTTTTCCCAGAAATGGATCAGCGTGCCGTTGTCCAGCTTACCGCCGTCCAGATCGAGCCATTTGCCGTTCGCAGCGCTCTGGAAGCTATAAGAACCGTCCGTTTGCTGGTAGACGCGAACCTTTTGCGTATCTGCGCCGGTTTTCTTTTGCAGCTGCGCGTCGAAGGTCGAAAGCGAGGTGTTCTGTCCGACCACATAACTCTGGTCGCCGGCAGCGGTGATGTAGTAAAGCTTGCCGGGTTCGATCACATCTGCGGCGCTGGTGACGGCAGAGTAACTGCCGTCGCCATTTTTGACGACATTGATCGTGTCTCCGTCCGCGTTCTGGAGGCGGAAGACTGCGCCCGAGAGGGGATTGTCGTCTTGGTCCAGCTTTTGCAGCCGCAGCGGGACAGTTCCGCGTGTGTTGGTGAACACGACCTCGTTCAGCGTATCCTTGACAATGATGCCTGTGGCGTTTGCGCCTGCGCTGACGACGCCGTTGACCGTGTGCGTCGTGGTATAGCCGGCAGCGCTGTCTTCGACGATGGCGTAGCTTGTGCCGACCGGCAGGTTCAGGATCTCAAGATGCTCCCCGGCTTTCAGTTGGAAGCTGCCGCCGGAATGGAGATTGAAGTCGCTGATCCGGACGCCGTTTGCATCATAGCGGTAACAGGTATGATCGTCCGCGAGCGTGCTGCCGTCCGAGCGGGTAAAGACGGCGTGGAACGTGAATTCCTGCGCCGGGTCAGCCTCACCGGAGACCTCCTTATAGACCATCAGGCCGCCCGTTGTCTGCTTGATGTTGATGCCGGAGACAGACGGGAGCGTGAAGTTCATGTAGCAGGTGGAGCCGGACGCGCCGCGTTCGGTATAGAAGACCGTCAGCGTGTGCTTCTCGGTTTCTGTCCGGCCTTCCTGACTCAGATAGTCCCGTAGATCGACGTATTCGCCGACCGAGGAATGGACGCCGCCGATGTCGCAGACAAGTTGGTTATCCAAAAAGACCCACATATCGTCGTCGCCGAAGAACGTGTATTCCAGCGGCCCGATATAGTCCGGCGTCAGTGTGAATTCAACGGCGTACTGCATGCCGAAGAAGGAGTTGTGCGCCTGCCCGTCGTCGCTGTACGGAAGATTTGTGGATTCGTCTGCCCAGTTTGAGCCGTTGACGCCGTCATCACTCTTGAAACCCTGATAATAGATCGGATTACTGTAACTGCCGAAGAGCGGGTCTTTCTTTTCTTTCGCCGCGTCCAGCGGCCAGAAGTCGTTTGTGTAAATATGTGTGTGCGTCGTACTGGCGCTGGGCGACGGATTGAAGAACTTCTCCAGACCGTCGATGGAGCCGAGCCCGGCTGCACGCGCCGAGGTGAGCGTATAGGTGTCGCCTACCTGCTGGAACGTCAGACTGCTGCCGGAATAGGTGTGCTTGCCGTTCGCGTCGCCGTCGTTGAAGAGCTTCGGCGCAACGATATAGTCGTTGTAAACGATTTTACCGTCCTGAAGCGACTTTGCGATCCCGAACGCGCAGCCATAATTCTGGCCGCTGTGGCGGTTCAGATAAACACCGGAAAACTTGTAGTTGCCCATGCCGGTGCCGCAGTTTGCGTTGCCGAAGGCCAATACATCACAATACGAATCCCATTTTCGCAGACCGTTCGTGCTGGTTCCGTAGTTCCCCTGCGAATTGATGCCCACGATGCCGGTTGACCACTTTCCGGCGCCGTTCGTTCCGCTGGAAATGTCATAGTCATAGAACGCGGCGGGGGTGGTGAAGTTATCCTGCACCGCATCGTAGACCAGCCGGAGCACAGTCTGCTTTCCGGGCTTGATATAAATGAGGCTCGGATCCTGCGCGGCGGCAGCCTGCCGGTTGGTGAAGCGGATGGAGTCGGAGTAGGTGTAAACATCCCAGTCGTCCGCGCTGGTACTGGCGCCGTCCCGGCCATCCTTCAGCACCCAGATCTCCTTGATCTGATAGTGCTCGTTGTCCATCAGCTTGTCAACATATTTCGGCTCCGGCGCGCTGACATATTCAAAGGTATTGTCGGCGTACATCCGCGTCAGTTCCGGCGTAGTCGCAACGACATATTCCTGCGTTGCGTTTCCGGCGTTTTTCTGCGTGGTATTGCCAGTCTTGTTCAGCCAGAGACTCTTTTGGGCGTTCGGCGTATCGTTCTTCGGAAGCTTTTTGCCGACAGTGTCGAAAATGGTCAGCGCAGCGTCGCCAGCCGTATCAAAGCGCGGAATTTCCGCGTAATACTGCACCGTGAATTCCGGATTCGCCGACGAGGCCAGCAGAACGAGCGTCCCATCCTGTACGCTGACCGTCAGCACGGGCACAGACTCGCCCGGCGTGACCGTTACGCTCTCGATCTCCTGCAGACCTGCGTCCTCGTCCGTCTGCATGACGGACACTGTCACGCCCGTGTCGGCATCCAGTATATCTTCGTCCGCCTGTTCAAACAGGGAAGACAGAGCGGCGCTCTTGACCAGAACCTCCGCCGTCAGCGTCATTTCGCTGGTATCGACCGGCGTTTCAGCCTGTGTCAGTCCGATCTGCCGGACGATCCACTGCTCCGCGCCGCTCGATGCGGACGCAGACAGAAGCGTGCTGTCTGCGTCCACCGTCTGCACGGCAAGCGCTGTACCCTCCGGCAGCGGCTGGGGGCTTTCGACTGTGACGCGCAGATGCAGCTGTGCATCATCATAGCTGAAGTCCTGCTTGGCCGGTTCTTGCGGGAGATAGCAGGAATCCGTATGCGTATGCTCCGGAAGCGTGCAGAGAAGCGTTCCGTCCGCATCATAGCAGCTTTCCGTATGTGTATGCTCGTTCAGACCACACAGCGGCGTTTGCTCTTCCAACTGCTCGTAGCAGTCCGCCGTGTGCGTATGCTGCGGCAGCGGACAGATCAAAAGCCCATCTTCGCTGTAGCAGTCCGGGCCGTGCGTGTGTGCTTCCAACCCGCAGATGGGCTGCGGGCCAGGATCCGGTTCGTCAGGGGTGTCCGGTTCATCCGGGGTATCCGGCGCGCTGACGGGCAGGACGCCGTAGCCGAGGATCGAGGCGTCGTCCAGGGCATAGGTTTTTCTGACGACGCAGCCGCCAACATTGCCCTCCGCAGTTGTGATCGCTTCGGGCTGTGCGTCTGTGATGATGCCGACATGGTCGGCAAGGCGGTCGCCGTCTCGATCAAAGAAGACAAGGTCGCCCGTCCTTGGAGCCATCGTTCCGGCGGTGGCATAGAGTCCCGCGGCCGTCAGCTGCTCTGTCCAGTAGATGCAGCCGGAGGCATAGGGGAAGACAGACTGCTCGACGCCTGCATAGTGCAGACAGAAAGAGGCAAACATGGCGCACCATTCGCCATATGGATCGCCGAACCACGCGCCGTAGCGCGTATAGCCGTGAATCCCGCCGTTTTCATCCACGGCATAGTTGCGGCTGCTCTGCGCGTAGCCAAGCTGGCTGTTTGCGACTGCCGCGACATTTGCAGCCAAATCGTCCGTGAGATCCTGCGGGATTGTCCGCTCCCATACGGCGGGGGACTCCAGGTCGGCTTCGGGGTCTGAATAGCAGGCAAGACTGTGCTGATGCTCCTCCAGTTCGCAGATAAGCAGATCTTCATAGCAGGCATCGGTATGCTCGTGCTGCGCCGGGGCTTCTTCGTCCGCGCCCTCTTCCTGTCCGCAGATGAGCACCCAACTTGTGCGGTAACAGTCGGCCGTATGCTGGTGTCCGAGGTTCTCCTCCAGACCGCAGACGATATTGCCCGCTTCGTCAAAGCAGTCCGCCGTGTGCAGGTGGGCACCCTCGCCCTCTGCAAGTTCGCAGACCAGAATGGCCTCCTCCTGATAACATGCGTCCGTGTGGACGTGTTCCGGCTGCTCCGGCGTGTCTTCATCCGGCGCATCCTGTCCGCAGACCAGCACGCGCGCATAGCAGCTTTCAGGATCGTGGATATGCTCTTCCTTTCCGCAGAACGGCTGCTGCGACATTGTAACCGCTGGAAGGATCAGCGCATAGGTCGTGCAGAACACGACGATGCAGGAGAGCGCCGTCACGACGCGGTGCCATTTTTTCTTTTGGAGATGTGTTTTCAGATAGTTGATTGTCCGAACCGGCAGATGTCTCCGCATGCCGATACCTCATCTCTTTCCGCTTCTGTGCGTGTTTTGTTACATTAGTTACATTATCAATATACAGGGCCGAATACGTTGAGCGGCCAGATCCGGAAAATGACCTTGCCGACGATCTGCTCCGTCGAGACGCAGCCGACCGTCGTGTTCCGAGAATCAACGGATACGTCGCGGTTGTCGCCCAGCAGGAAATATCGCTCGTCCGGCACCTGATACGGCAGTTCGATGTTGGTTTGGCCGTAAGCCTTTTCCATAAGATACGGTTCGTCCAGCAGCGACCCGTCAACGAAAACGTTCCCATTTTCGTCGATGTCAACCCACTGCCCGGGGCCTGCGATATACCGCTTGATGAGAAGCTTGTTTCCGTGATAGAACGCGGCGATATCACCTGGCTCAAAGCGTGAACTTTTGATACTGACAACGATTTGGCCATCCTGCAGCGTCGGTGACATGGAACTGCCGTAAATGCGCAGCACCGGCATCCAGAGCGTAGCGATCAGCACCGCCAGCGCTGCGACGACGACCAGAATTGCAACCGTACTTCTGAGCGTCCGGCTATATTTGCTTTTATATCGCAGCCGCCTGCGTTCCGTCGCAAGCTGCTCTGCGGTCGGCAGGTCAACAGGCCTGCTTGTGCGCTTTCCCATGATTTCTCTGTTCCTTTTGTAAGATGCGGTTTTGTTCGGCGTGCGTCCGGGACTTGGCATATATGTCCCGGCGCGCCCTCATGAAAGTAAATGCCTCTTTGCGGACTACAATAATAGCAGTTTTTTCCGTAAATTTCAACCCTCTTCGACATTTTCATCGATAATTATATGGATTTTCCTTGCTGATAGGAAAAGAAATCCAGACGGCCGCCGGATGGAATATCTGCCGTTTTCTCTGGCCGCGGGTCTGCAAAATAGAAAGGAATTGACGCTTGCGAACGTTTGTTTTCTATGGTATAATACCTTTTAAGACTGTCTCTTGGAATTTGATTGACAGAAAGGAATGAGAGCCATTCATGAAGGATATCCTACCCTATCTGAAGCCGTACCGCAGGCGCATTGCACTGGCGATGCTGCTGGTCGCGGCGGCGACAGTGTGCGATCTGCTGCTGCCGACGATTATGAACGACATCTTGAATAACGGTGTCCGGCAGTCAGATTTTGCATATATTGTGCGCTGCTGCGCGTGGATGCTGGCCGTTGCGGCGGCGGGTCTTGCCGCGCTTCTGGCTGGGCGGAAGATCAGCTGTGACGTGGTCGCGGGTTTCAATGCCGATCTGCGCACAGACGTGTTTTCCCTCGTCAATAATATGACGTTCGAGGAATTCAATTCTATCGGCGCGGCAGCGCTCCTGTCCCGGTCAACCTACGACATCGGCACCGTCTCCTGGGTCGCATCGATGATCTCCGGCAGCCTCATTACGATTCCGGTGCTGTTTTTCGGCGGTGTCATTCTGGCGCTGCGCAAGGACGTGACGATGAGCCTGATCCTGCTGCTGTTCGTCCCGGCGATTTTCCTGATCGTCCGGCCCATCAGCAAGCGCATCGGCCCTCTGCACGAAACATCTGATAAGTACATCGATATCCAGAACGACGTCATGCGCGAACGTCTGCACGGCATCCGCGTTATCCGCGCATTTAATAAGGAAGCGAGTCTGCAGCAGAAGATCGCCGACGCCACACACGTCATGGCCGAGAACATCATCAATGCCAACGTGCAGATGGGACTTCTGAGCCCGGCGGCCGTGCTGCTTGTGAATCTCGCAGGCGTGGCGATCATATGGCTCGGCGGCTGGCGCATGGAGACGGGCAGCCACGCCATCTCCGGCGGCGATATCTTCGCCATCATCCAGTATCTGGCGCTTGTCGCCAACGGCGTTCTGATGGGCGGCTTTGCCATGGTCATGCTGCCGCACGCAAAGGTCGCGGCTGATCGCATCGGCGAGATCTTTCACGCCACAGGAATGCAGGAGACAGCCAAGGGCGCGGAGCACACGTTCGGCGGCGAAATTACCTTCGACCATGTGACCTTCCGCTATGAGGGCGCATCGGAGGCTGCTGTGCAGGACGTCAGCATGCACATCCTGCCGGGACAGAAGATCGCCGTCATCGGCGGCACGGGCAGCGGCAAAAGTACGCTCGTGCAGCTGCTGCTGTCCTTCCGCCTGCCGACTGAGGGACAGATCCTCTTCGATGGCGTCAGTGCCTCGCAGATCGACCGGGGCGTGATCCGGAAGAACATCAGCTGCGTCCTGCAGAAGACCGCCGTGTATTCCGGCACTATCCGGCACAATATCGAGATGGGCCGTCCCGGCGCGGAGGAAGCGGACATTCTCGAAGCCGCCGATATCGCGCAGCTCACACCTTTCCTCAATTCCCTGCCCGAGCATCTGGAGCATCCGCTCCAGCAGTCCGGCAAGAACCTCTCCGGCGGCCAGAAGCAGCGTCTGTGCATCGCACGCGCGATTTTGAAGGACGCGCCGATCTATGTCTTCGACGACAGCTTCTCTGCGCTCGACTTCCTGACAGAAGCGAACCTGCGCCGGAGCCTCAATGAGAAAATTCAGGGCAAGACCCAGATCGTCATTACCCAGCGCATCACCTCGGCTATGAACGCGGATCACATCTTCGTCATGGACCGCGGGCGGCTGGTCGATCACGGTGTACACGCGGAACTTTTGTCCCGCTGTAAGATCTATCAGGAGATCTACGCCTCGCAGACAGGAGGTGACGCGAAGTGAAGCAGGAACAGAAAAATCACGTTTCCGCCGACGCGCTTATTCAGCTGCTGAAGGGTGCGAAGTCCATCCGCTGGCAGCTTGCGCTTGGCGTCGTCATGAGCCTGGCGCTCGTTGTGTGTGCGCTGATCATCCCGACGCAGATGGGCGCGCTGGTGCAGATCCTGATCGATTATTTTGACGCGCCGGAGACGGGCGCGTCCGTGCTGACGCAGCTCGCGCCGGGGCTTCTGGCGCTGGCAGGCGTGTATATCTTGCGTGCCGCTGTCAGCTACGGCAAGATGCAGCTGCTCAACCGCGCTGTCAGCCGGTATTTTACCTGCAATCTGCGCATCCAGATCTCCGACAAAATCCAGCGCCTGCCCGTCAGCTTTGTCGATCACACGCCCGTCGGCGATATTCTCTCGCGCATGACGGAGGACGTGTCCCGGATCGGCGGCTCCCTGCATACCGTGCTCGATACCATCACGGGCGGCTTTTTGCAGATCCTTGCCATCGCGGTCGTGATGTTTTTGCAGAACTGGCAGCTTTCGCTGGCCGTGATTGCGTTCATGCCGGTTTCCATCTGGCTGTCAGCAAAGATCGCGGGCCGGTCGGAAACGTATTTCCATCAGATGTTCAAGCAGTCCGGCGAGTTGTATTCCGTCGTGGAAGAAGCCTACACGAACTACGCGACGACAAAGGCTTATAATCTCGAGGAGCACTGCGCCAAACGCCACGCGGAGATCAACGATGCGCGCCGCGTCTCCGAGGCGAAAGCAACCTATCTCTCCGCCATCGTCCAGCCGGTCATTGCTGCGTCCAACTCGCTGGCGTATATCGCCATCAATCTGCTCGGCGGCTGGCTGATCGTGCGGCAGGGCGTTCCGGTGGGCGTGATTGTGACGCTGGTGCTGTTTGCACGGCAGTTTTCCGAGCCGCTCGAGCAGATTTCCAACGGCCTGAGTACGCTGCAGCAGGCCAAGGCGGCCGCGAAGCGGATCGTCGATTTGCTGGAACTGCCGGAGGAAGCGCCGATCGAACAAGCTCTTCCTGCGGGCGGAGACGGCAGCGTGGAGTTCCGACATGTGGATTTTGCCTATGAGCCGGATACCGAACTCATCCAAGATTTGAACCTGCATGTGGAAAAGGGCCAGCACGTCGCCATCGTCGGCCCAACCGGTGCGGGCAAGACGACGATTGTGAATCTGCTCATGCGGTTCTACGACGTCGATTCCGGCAGCATCCTGCTGAGCGGGCACGACATTGCGAACTATTCCCGCGCCTCCACACGCGACCGCTTCGGCATGGTGCTGCAGGACACATGGCTCTTCGGCGGCACGATCGCCGAGAACGTAGCCTTCGGCAAGCCGGACGCGACGCGCGAGGAAATTATCCGCGCCTGCGATGAGGCGTACTGCGACCATTTTATCCGCACGCTCCCCAAGGGCTACGATACCGTGGTCGGCAGCGATACCTCATCGATCTCCTCTGGCCAGAAGCAGCTGCTGACCATCGCGCGGGCGCTTCTCGCGCAGCGCGAACTGCTGATTCTCGATGAAGCGACATCCAATGTCGATACGCGTACGGAACTGCTCATCCAGAAAGCCATGGACCGCCTCATGCGCGGCAGGACCTGCTTCATCATCGCCCACCGCCTGTCCACGATCGTCGATGCCGACCTCATTCTGGTTCTGCGCGACGGCCGTATTGTGGAGCAGGGCAGGCACCGCGATCTGCTGGAGAAAAAGGGCTTCTATTACGAAATCTACAAGAGTCAGTACGATATCGCATAAAAAACCCCCGGACAGGCCAAAGCCCGTCCGGGGTTTTCTGAAAGCGCACAATCGTATAAAATGGCATGAACCATGGCGAAATTGTACCAGTAGAATGCACCAACCGCGTCCAAGCTATGCGCGCCGTTCCCTGCGGGCCAGATGCGCATAATAGCCAAGGCACAGCAGAACCTGCACAACGGTCGAGCAGGGGGTCGCGAGGCCGATGTAGAACAGGCGCACGTTCGGCAGCCGGGACATGGCGAACGACACGGGGATACGGACGCCGAACGCGCCCAGAATGCCCTGCGTCATGACAAAGACTGTCTTGCCGAGGCCGGAGAAATAGCCGACAAAGCAGAATAGGAATGAGGTCAGCAGACAGTCGATGGCGTAGGCCTTGAGATAGTCTGCCGCTTCGAGAATGACGGCATGGTCGTTTGCAAAAATTCCAGCGAGCAGATCGCCATGGAAGAAATTGAAGTAAAACACAAACACGCTGATGCACAGCGAGACGGCGACGCTGTAGCGCAGCGCTTTTTTTGCGCGTTCCGGCTTACCTGCGCCGGTATTCTGCGCGACAAACGCGGACACGGATTGAGAAAATGCCGACGGCAGCAGCATGACGAACGCGCAGACCTTTTCCGCAATGCCCATGCCGGCAGACTGCAAGAGTCCCAGAGAATTGACAATAGCCAGAATGACGAGGAACGACACGCCGACCAGCACGTCCTGCAGCGCAATCGGAATGCCGAGACGCAGAATTCCGGCTGTGAGCGGCCGGTCAAAGCGCAGCTGCTCCTTGCGGAACGTAAAGGGCAGTTTGCGGCGCATGATGACGAACAGGGACAAAATCACGCTGACCGCCTGTGCGAACACCGTTGCAAGCGCCGCGCCGGCTGCACCCATCTGGAATACGTCTACCAGCAGCAGATCGCCGAAAATGTTCGTAACGCACGCGATCGCAACCGTGATCAGCGGCATTTTGGAGTCGCCAAGCCCGCGGAAGACGCTGCCGCTGACGTTGAACGCCACAATGAACAGCGTTCCCGCCGAGCAGATGCGCACATACTGTGTCGTGGGAACAAAGGCCTCCTCTGGGGCCTGCAGCAGACGGCAGAATGGCTCGGTCAGCGCAGAAAGCAGCGCCGTTAGCGCAAGCGCGACGCACACGAACAGGCAGATCGCGCTGCCGACGACACTCCCGGCTTCGTCCGGCCTGCCCTCGCCGATCTTCTGGCCCAGAAGAACGGTCACGCCCGTTGTGAGCCCGACGAGAAGCGATGTGACAAGCTGCATAGCCTGACTGCCGGTCGAGACGGCGGAGATGTCCGCTGTGCCCGCGAATTTTCCGACAACGATCAAATCGACCGCGCCGTACATCGCCTGCAGAAACAGCGCCAGCAGCACCGGCCCCGCAAACCGCAGCAGCGGGGAAAGAATTGGCCCGTTCAGGAAATCATTTTTCTGGTTTTCCATAGCTTCAACTCCAAAAAAAGACCGGATAAAACCCCGGACGCATGCCCGGCATCTTATCCAGCCGAATAATCAATGAATCGACCCTCCGATGAACAGATTTTAACGAACTCTGCAGAAAATGTCAAGAGGCAGAAAACCCGCCCTGCCATGCGGCAGGGCGGGCGGTTTCAGTTGGGGGAAGAGGGATTACTTGGCTTTCTCGACAGCGTAAGCGGAGGGAGCAGCGGGAACGCCGCGCTTCCACTCGATCAGGTTCACAACATAGAACGTGATGACGGAGACAAGGCTGCCGAAGACGACCGGCATCATGAACCACAGCGTACCGCCGTTGGACAGAAGCTGCCAGACGACGAAAGCGATGGTGCCGGTGAAGATGGAGATCAGGCCGGAGTTCTTTGTTGCCTTCGGAACGGCAAGGCCGAGGCCGTATGCCGCGAACGGGCCTGCGCAGCGGATACCGAATGCGAAGGTGTTCATGGCGACGAGGGAAACGCCGAACATGGAGATGCACATGGCGATGAGCGCTGCAATAACGTTGCACAGACGGGTATAGAAGATGGTCTGCTTGTCATTCAGCTTTTTCTTGCCGCCGAAGCCGGGATAGATGTCGTTGATGATCATCGTGGACATGCACAGCAGATTGGAGTCTGCCGAGGACATGGTCGCGCAGATGATGGCAGCGGAGATGAGGCCGGTGATGATGCCGGGCGCATAGGTGCCAGTGACGACCATCATGGCGTTGGAGCCGTTCTCAGCAAGGCTGGGCAGCTGATCCTTCAGAGCGAAGGCAGCGAGGCCGAGGAGGGTCGGGAAAATTGCCATGGCAGCCATGAGGATGGCGCAGAGGAAGGAAGCACGAACTGCAGTCTTCTCGTCCTTGCAGGTCTCGAAGCGGGAGACCATTTCGGGGCCGCAGAGGAAGGTGCAGAAGTAGTTGAAGAAGTAGCCGATGATGGAGGCCCAGCCGATCTGGGTCATGTTCAGCTTTTCGCCGGGCAGTGCAGCGGAGATCGCAGCCCAGCCGCCGGCATGCTTCAGGACGATCGGCGTTGCGATGGCAAGGCCGACGAGAATGATACCGAACTGGATGAGGTCGGAGACCTGGTCAGCGATCATGCCGCCGAAGGTCGTGTAGAAGATGGTGACGAAACCGGCCAGCAGCAGGCAGACGTTCAGGGGGATCGACGGGATCAGCGCGTTGATAACAGCGCCGGAAGCACCGATCTGGGAAGAGGTCAGGCAGAACAGCGACAGGACGCTGAGGACTGCCGTGAAGTTGCTGGAAACCTTGCCGAAGCGGCGGCCGACGACCTCGGGGATCGTGACAGCCATGGTCTTGCGGATCTTGGGAGCGAAGTAGGCCAGCGGGATCATGGCAAGAGATGCGGCCAGGACGTACCAGATCGCGCTGACGCCCCATGCGCCGAACGCTTTCTGCGCGAGGCCGGTGGTGCTGCCGCCGCCGATGTTGTTGGCAGACAGCGAGAACGCGACCATGAACAGGCCCATTCTGCGGCCGGCAACGAGATAGTCTGCGCTGCCCTTGATGTTGATCTTGCCGACGACGTAGCCGATGATCATCATGCCGACCATGTACGCAAGAACGATTACCAATGCGCCAGTTTGGATTTCCATAGAGTTCCTCCTTGATTTCTCTTTCTTAAACGACTTATTAACAGTTCGTTCATAATGCGTATTGTATCCGACAATGCCGTGCTTTGTAAATTGACAATTCGCACAAGGAAAATCGCCCGTTTTTTTACAATATAGACAATGCCAAAAAATGCTCAAAAAGTTTTGGCATCTTCTTGAATTTGGATATTTTTGTTTTCCAGCGCTGCATCGCGGAAGGTGTCAAGCAGCTTTTCCGCATACGGCCCGAGTGTACCATACAGGCAGTCAATATGCTCCAATATAAGCGTACACGGCGGCAGATCGGTCAGAACATCGTACAGTGCGTCGAGATTCCGCCCATAGGACGCGGGCAGCGAAAACACGCGCGCAAAGCAGTCGTGCGCGGCTGCGCGGGAGGTCAGCTCCCGGCAGTCGATTCGGTAGGTCAGTTCCATATGACAGTGCCTCCGTCCACGGTCAGTTCCGTAAACGACGCGTAGTGGTTGGATGTATAAAAATACAGCCCGTCGTTCGAGAAAATCAGACGCTCGGCTCCGCGTGAGTCTGCGCCGAGTGTGTTGATGTCGCATTCGGTGTATGTTCTTCCTGTTTCCTCCGGCAGAAGCCCCTCGCGGTTGCCGAAGCGGTCGCCGCCGATGGCGGCTCCGGCCTGATACGCTTCCACGCTGCCGCCCTCCCAGCCGAGCGCGCGGGCTTCCTCCTTGGTCATGTAGTTGTCCGGCAGATGACCATAGGTATCGAGATACAGAACGACGTGCTCCGCGTCGTAATAATACCCGTGCTCGCCGACCGTGTCGGCGGTCTGTGTGACCTCCGGGTCTTCGGCAGTGACAAACTGCTCGCCCGATTCGGGCGCTTCCGTGTCCTCGGACAGCGCAGCGTCCGCCAATTCCTGCAGCGTCGTAACGCTGATTCCCATGACCTGCACCGTGTCGCGCACCGTGCAGCCGCCGGGCACCAGCAGCGTCAGCACCAGAAGCAGCGCCAGTATCCGTTTTTTCATGGTCAATCTCCTCTCAGTTCCTGCGCGATGGCCTGCATCAGCGCCTCCGGCAGCTTTTCCACGCGCCGGTCATAGGTCACAAAGCCGTTGACCTCATCCTCTACATCGCTCAGCTGCGTGTAAACGTCGGCGGCAAGCCCCGCTCTGCGTGCAGGAATGATCTGCGTTTCATAGAGCGTTTTGACCGCCTCGCCCAGTGCCTCGGGCGTCTGATAGCCCTTGTAGCCGAAGTTTTTCGTGTTCCAGGTATGTCCCGCAACCGGCAGATTGTATCCGCCGAACTCCGACAGAACGACTGCGCGGCCCTTCTTGTCAGGCCGGAAGCGATAGGGCTTAAAGTACACATGCAGGCTTTTCACATCGCTCACGCCCTGATCGTGCCAGCCGCTGGCATGGTCGATCAGCCGCGTGGGGTCGAGCCTGCGGATCAGCCGCACTGCGTTTTTCGCGTCAAACTGTCCCCAGCCCTCGTTGAACGGCACCCACAAGACGATGCACGGGCAGTTCTGCAGCTGCGTGATCAGCTCCGTCAGTTCGCGTGTGAAGTCCTCGCGGCCCTGCGCGTCCGTACGGGCGAAAAGGCGATAATGACTGTCCTTGAGATGAATGCCGGTGATGAGCGGCGCGGAGATGGTCAGCAGATTGTACTGTCCGCCGCCGGAGGGCATGTCCTGCCAGACCAGCATGCCCAGCCGGTCGCAGTGATAATACCAGCGCATGGGCTCGACCTTGATATGCTTGCGCAGCATGTTGAAGCCCAGACGCTTCATCAGTTCGATATCATAGATCAGCGCGTCGTCCGACGGTGCAGTATATAACCCGTCCGGCCAGTAGCCCTGATCGAGCACGCCGTGGTGGAAGTACGGCTGCCCGTTCAGCAGCAGGCACGGATGACCTGCTGCGTCTATCCCGGTGCCGACGGTGCGCATGGCGAAATAGCTTTTGACGGTATCGTCCCCCAATGTGACGGTTACGTCATAGAGGTTCGGCGCCTCCGGGGACCACAGGTGCAGCTGCTCCGGCGGCAGAACGGCGCTGCCGCAGCCGTCCTCGTCCGTTACGCCCTCGGTGACCGGAGTTCCCTGATAGGAAATTTCGATTCGAGCGCCTTTCGGCGCGGACGCGGTGAGCATCCAGCGGATGCGTCCTTCCGGCAGTTCCGGAGTAAACAGAAGCGACTGTATATAATGCTCCGGTACCTGTTCCGCCCAGACGGTCTGCCAGATGCCGCTCTGCGGCGTGTACCAGATGCCGCCGCGCGTTGTCTTCTGCTTCCCGCGCGAGAGGGGCACGGTGTCCGTATCGTCACGCACAGCGACGGTCAGGACATTTTCGCCATCCCGCAGAAGCTTTGTAATATCCAGCGTAAAGGCTGTATACCCGCCTGTATGCGCCCCGGCAAGAAGGCCGTTGACGTACACCCATGCCCGCTGGTCGGCGGCTCCGAAGTGCAGCAGCATCCGCCTGCCGTCCTGCTTTCCGAACGGCAGCGTCCGCCGGTACCAGAGCACCTGACCGGGCTTCAGGGCCCGGCTCACCCCGGACAGCGGCGCTTCCGGCGAAAATGGCACGAGAATGTTCCCGTCCCATGCGCTGGGGCAGGCGTCGGAGGCCGTGATGGCATAGTCCCAGAGGCCGTTAAGATTATAATAACTTTCCCGCACAAGCTGCGGGCGGGGATATTCCTGCAAAACAGTGTCCTTATCCAGTGTTTCACCCCAGCGTGTCAGCATTTTGCCTCCTCCTTCTTTTTAAGTAGCAGCACCGGCGGCAGAATCAGCAGCAGCACGACGGCTGCCGCAAGGAAAATGGACGGCGTCGGCACAGTCTTTACCACGCCGAGATCAACATAGGTGGAATCGCTGCCGCGAATGACCGCTGCGCCGATGGCAGGGCCTAAAATCATCGGCAGCAGAACGCCGAAGATCATGCGGATGCCCTGAAAATGTCCGGCCTTTCCGGCAGGTGTATGGTCGCGGATGACACCGGACAAAATCGCCGTGACCAGCATATAGCCGGACATCATAATGCAGCCCGTCAGGATCACGGCCAGCATCGACCGCGCGAAGAACATGCCGAGCAGTCCGGTGAACATGACTCCTGCCGCCGGAAGTACGCACCGCAGTTCGCCGAGCCGGTCAATCACGCGGCCGGAGAGCACGCTCACGACCGACGCAAAGATCAGTACAATGCCCAGCACGAGGGCGTAGCCGTCAAAATGCAGATAGTTCTGCATATAGATAATGAGATACGGGAAGAAGACCTGCACGGCCACGGAAAACAGGCAGAACGCCGCAAAGGACAGATAGAGCGCCGGGTTCTCTTTCGCAACAGTCGGGCGGAGCCCGTAGACAAGGTTTTTCAGATAGCTGTCCCGTCTCGGTTCCAGCTTCGGCTCGGGGATCAGGAAGATGGACACAACGCCCGTCAGCACGACGAGTCCGCCGAAGATCGCAAAGAATTTCTGCCACTGCCCGCGCTGCGTCATGCTGTCGAACAGTCCGAAAATGACGAGCATGGAGATCAGCGGCAGGATGGCCAGCACGGATTCAGCCTTGCCCCGCGCCTCATTGGGCACAGTGTCGGTGATCCACGCGTTGAAGGCCGCGTCGTTGGCTGTTGAGCCGAAAAAGGTCATCACGCAGTCGAGCACGACGATCATCACTGCCGCAGCAGCTGCCGCGGAGGCTGCCGGGAACAGCTTCGCCGCGTTTTCGACCGTCACGAGGCCGAATGCCGCCGTGGACAGGCCCCACAGCAGATAGCCGCCGCAGATAAACAGCTTGCGCTTTCCCACACGGTCGGACAGCGCGCCCATCAGAAGCGTCGTCAGCGTGGCGGCAGCCGCGCTCCAGCCGACCATGGCGGAAATATAGCCGGGGTCGGTGGAGATGGTGTTGTAGAGATAGACGTTAAAATACATATTTTCGATTGTCCAGGCAAACTGGCCGACCAGGCCGACGAGAATGAGCGTCAGCCAGACGCGCGGGGAAAGTTTTTTCATATCCGGTATCCTCCCGTTATTCAGCTTCTGTGCTTCCGCAGTATTTTGTATAGAGCGCAATATGGTCCTCGATGCAGAAATCGCCCGTCCACGCGTTCGCCGTCACGCAGATCACGCTTCTGCCGTCCGGCGTTTTTCCGGCGCTCGCGCAGCAGTTCATGGCCTCGGTGGTATAACCTGTCTTGGCGGCTGTGATCTCCGCGCCGTTCAGGGCGTATTCGTGATGGACGCGGTAGAGGAATTTGTTCGTCATGGCAAGCCCGTCCGGGTGCTGCTCCGTTTCGCTCGCCCGGTAATTCTCTGCGCTTAATATTTCTGCGCACGTCTCGTTTTCCAGTGCCGCCTGTAAAATCAGCGCGATCTCGCGCACCGTGGAATAGTGGTTCTCGTCGTGCAGACCGCTGGTGTTCATGAAATGCGTGTTGGTCAGGCCCAGCGCCGCGGCCTTTTCGTTCATCATAGCGACAAACGCTTCCTCGCTTCCGGCCACGGCCTGCGCCAGCGCCTCCGTCGCCTCCGCGCCGGAGGGTACAACTGCGCCGTACAGCAGATCGCGCATCGTGACCGTCTCGCCGTTCACAAAGCCCGCCATTGACGCGCCCGCGAGGTACAGCGGGTCAATGATGGCCTGCGTCATGGTGAACGCCGCGTCGAGATCAGGCAGGTTTTCTGCTGCTACCAGCAGCGTCATGAGCTTTGTCATGGACGCGGGGTAAATTTTTTCGTCCATGCCCTTTTCTGCCAGCACCGTCCCGTTCTGCACATCGACCAATATGGCGGAAGACGAATACAACTCCAAATCGAGCGTTTGGGTCGTCTCCGACGACTCTGCCAGCGTTAGAGCAGGCTGCTCGGGTTCTGGTTCCGGATCAGGTTCCGGCTCAGGTTCCGGCTCAGGTTCCGGTTCGGGTTCTGGTTCCGGCGACGGCTCCGGGGCGGGTTCCTGCACCTGCGTCTCAGGGACAGTGACCTCAGGCTCGGAAGGGGCGTCTGTCTCGCTGCTCGTGACCGGTGTGTCGAGATAGGGCTTTACGAGTCGCCGGTGCGCGTAGTAGGCTGCGCCGCCCAGAAGTGCCGCGCACACAAGAAGCGTCAGCACGACGCGGAGCACCCGGCGGCGCTTTGCACGCCTGCGGTCGCGCAGACGGTCGAACGCGGGCGCATTTTCAGGGTCAAACTGCGATTGCATGTCATTGTTCATATTGGACTTCTCCTGTTTGGAATTCGCGATATGCCTATTTTACCACATCTGCGCCCTTCCGAAAAGAGGCAAAGCTAAAACAGCGCAAGTCCTTGCGCCGCAGGGACTCTACCGCGGGTAGACCGGGCGTTCAGACGTGTAGAGCGGGAAAAAGCGTTTTTTGAATAGCATTTTGCGGCACGGCGCGGTATAATATGCTTCAGAAATTAAGAACCGGAGGTCACACATGGAAAAACGTTTTCAAATCGTCACCGACTCCTCCTGCGATCTGCCGCAGGCGCTGGCGGATGAACTCGATCTTGCCGTCCTGCCGCTGCATGTTCTGATTGGGGAGCATACATACGCCAACTATCTCGACGGCCGCGAGATCGGCTTCAAGGAGTTTTACGACAAACTCCGCAACGGTGAACGCGCCACCACGAGCGCCGTTAACGTCTCGGAGTTCACCGCCGTCATGGAGGGAAAACTGAAGGAGGGTCTTGATATCCTCTTCATCGGCTTTTCCTCCGGACTGAGCACAACGTATCAGTCCGGTGCGATCGCCTGCGACGAACTGCGGGAAAAATACCCTGAGCGAAAACTTATCGCCATTGATTCGCTCTGCGCGTCTCTGGGCGAAGGTCTGCTTCTGTATTTGGCCGCAAAGAAGCAGCAGTCCGGCGCGTCCATAGACGAGGTCGCGGACTATGTCCGTGAGACGATCCCGCATCTTTGCCACTGGTTCACGGTCAACGACCTGATGTTCTTAAAGCGCGGCGGCCGCGTCGATGCGGCGACGGCCATCGTCGGCACCGTTTTGCAGATCAAGCCCGTCATGCACACCGATGATGCCGGAACGCTCAAGAACGTCACCAAGGCCAGAGGCCGGAAAGCTGCGCTCAAAGCCCTCGCGCAGAAGCTGGCCGACACGGCAATCAACCCGGCGGAGCAGACCGTTTTCATTTGCCACGGCGACTGCATCGAGGATGCGGAATACACGGCCGAACAGATCCGCGCCCTGACCCCGGTCAAGGATATTATTATCAACTACGTCGGCCCCGTCATCGGTGCCCACACCGGCCCGGGCGTGATCTCCGTCTTCTTTGTCGGCACGCACCGGTAAGCATACAAAAATTCCGCGGCTCCCTGAACATATCGGGGAGCCGCGGGTTTTTATATTGGTGCAGCTATGAGATTCAAGCATTCCCGGCGAACCCAGTGAAGCGGTTCGACGGGAAAGAGGAGGAAACGGACGCAGAGGATAAGAGGCTTCGCGCATGGCGCGGGGACTCGTTCTGTCGAGGCCGTTTCCGACGTGCCTCCGGCGGCCCTATCTTTTCCCTTGCGCGGGAAAAGATAGGGGAGAAAAGGACGCTTGGTTACGTTTGGCGCATATTGCGAATGCAATTCAGACAAGCCCTGATTTTTTGGTCGGTACGAACACACGGACTCACCTTACGAGCGCGATGGTACGCGCTGCCTGTTATGGTACAACTAAATTTGTGAATCGCTGCGTTTGAATATCTGCGGTAAAAATGCCCTGCAGTTAAAATTTGCAGGGCAGTACGAATTTGCCGCAGATTTCTGAAAAAAACAAGTGCATCCTGCCGGGTCGATGTGGGCATCGACCCCTACGAAGCTTGTACGCACGGCGTCAGAAGTTTTGAACTGCTACATATTTCGCGGGAAAAGTCCAGAAAAACCGAAGCGGTTTTTCTGGTCGGTTCAAGGAGGCCCGGAGGGAAATCGAAATCCCTCCGGGCTCGTTTTCTTTTGGAGAAGGGTTTTGGAAAAGCAAAAGAAAATGCTGATGGGCAGTCGCTAATTTCAAAAAGCGTTATCACATTGATAAAAGTATCGTCGGCCGCAAAATCGGTCAGTTCAAACTGACCTCCTGACGGGTGAACAGGGCCTCGACTCTTGCTTTGAGGGGGGCGAGTTCCGGGGCGTTCAGGCTGTCTGCGGTTTGAATCACAGCGGCTGCGGCCTGCTGTGCGTCCTGTAGCGTCTCCAAATCCATCTGCAGGCTTGCGACCTTTAAAAGCGGAAGTCCGTGCTGGCGGCTGCCGAAGAAATCGCCCGGCCCGCGCAGAGCCAGATCCTGCTCGGCAATTTGGAAGCCGTCTGTCGTTTTACAGAGTGCCTGCAATCGCTTTTTTGTTTCCTCATTTTTCGTCCCGCTGACCAGCACACAGTACGACTGCGCGCTGCCGCGCCCCACGCGCCCGCGCAGCTGGTGCAGCTGGCTGAGGCCGAAGCGCTCGGCGTTTTCAATGACCATCAGTGTCGCGTTCGGCACGTCCACGCCGACCTCCACGACCGTCGTGGAGACGAGAATGTCGGATTCTCCCGCGCGGAACGCGCTCAGCGCTGCGTCCTTTTCCGCGCTCTTCATCCGCCCGTGCACCAGCCCGACGCGAAGATCGGGGAATACCTCCTGGCGCAGCGTCTGCGCCCAGCTTTCGGCGGATTTTATGGCGTTTTCTTCGCTGTCTTCCACGGCTGGGCAGACGATATAGACCTGATGCCCTTCCGCGCACTGCTTCCGAATGAAGACGTTCAGCCGCTCACGCAGCGCTTCGCTGACAAGAAATGTCTCGACTGGCTGCCTGCCAGGCGGCAGTTCGGAAATCACAGATACATCCAGATCGCCGTAGGCGATGAGGGCCAGCGTGCGCGGGATGGGCGTGGCGGACATGACGAGCAGATGCGGCGCATCCCCCTTTTCCGTGAGCCTTGTGCGCTGCGCGACGCCGAAGCGATGCTGTTCGTCAGCCACGACGAGGCCGAGAGACTGAAACTCCACACCGGTGCTGATCAGCGCGTGTGTTCCGATGATCAGCTGCGCTTCGCCGGAAGCAATCTTTTCCCGTGCGGCACGTTTCTGCGCCGGGGTCTTTGAGCCTGTCAGCAGCAGGACATGGACGCCAAGCGGCCCCAGCAGCGCCGACAGCGTCTTTTTGTGCTGCTCGGCCAGAAGTTCCGTCGGCGCCATGAACGCAGCCTGTTTCCCGTTTTTGACTGCACAGAAGCAGGCTGCTGCCGCAATCATCGTCTTGCCGCTGCCAACGTCGCCCTGCACGAGCCGATTCATTACATGTCCGGAGGACAGATCATGCAGGATTTGTTCGATCACGCCGTTCTGCGCGCCCGTCAGCCGGAAGGGAATCGCGCGGAAAAACGCGTCCATGCAGCCGGTTTCATACGGTGCGGCGTGCAGTTCCGTTCTCGACGCGCGCAGGACGGCCAGGCCTGCCGAGAAAATAAAAAATTCCTCAAAAACGAGCCGTTTCCGCGCCCGCTGCAGCGCGTCCCAGCTTTCTGGCGCGTGGACGGCGGTATATGCCTCCGTTACGCCGCAGAGGCTGTATTGCGTCCGCACCGCCTCCGGCAGAAGTTCCGGCAGAGCGCCTGCTGCCGAAAGCGCCTGTTGGATACAGGCGCAGAGCGTCCGGTTGGAAAGCCCCGCTGTGAGCGGGTACACGGGCAGTAGACGGTTCGTGACGGTGCCGGGCCTGTCTGCTTCTTCAAAGGCGGGATTTGCCATCTGCATGCCGTGCTCAAGCAGTGCTCCGTAAAAATAATACCGCTGGCCGTAATGCAGCTGGTTTTTGATATAGGCCTGATTGAAATAGTGCAGCGTTAGCTTCCCTGTTTCGTCCGTGACGGTAAGGTTCGTCACATCGCGCCCTTTTCCGATGCGCCGCAGGACCGGCTGCGAGACGACCATCGCTTCAAAACAGGCCGGAACGCCCGGCTGCAGCTGCGCGATCTCGACCGGGTTTGTCCGATCCTCATAATCGCGCGGAAAATAGGCCAGCAGATCATAGAGCGTGTAAATACCGAGCCGCTGCAAAGCCGCCGCCCGCGCCGGCCCAACGCCGCGCAGATCCGTCACGGGGGAAAATAAGTCCATGGGTTCGCGCTCCTTACCGACATATTGCTGTAGATCCTGTAGGGGCCGATGCCCACATCGGCCCGCTGGGCAGTCGCAAATTCGCCGAAGATTACCGTAAAAACAGTGTATCCTGCGCGGTCCGATGTGTACCGGCAAGCGGCAGACCCACATCCGTAACGCTCCTTCGTCGCGAACGGCTGTGACCGGCATCGGACCCTACAGAAACTCCCGCACCGGTATATTATTATATAGTATCCCCGCGTGTTTCCGCAAGGCATTCCCTAAAAAAGTGCGCGAAAAATCCCCCCGAAGAGAAACTCCCGAGGGGCATTTATTTCGCAGCATTCGGCATCAGGCCAGCTTGTTCATCTTCAGTGTGATCTGGCTCTTCTTGCGGGCGGCAGCATTCTTATGAAGAATACCCTTGCCGGCAGCCTTGTCGATGGACTGAACTGCAGCCTGGTAAGCGCTATCGGCCTGCTCACGATTGCCTTCCGTGACGGCAGCTTCAAACTTCTTCAGGGTGGTCTTCAGGGCGGACTTGTCAGCCTTGTTGCGCTCGTTGTTGACCTTGGCAATCAGAACTCTCTTCTTCGCAGACTTAATGTTGGGCATAACTACACCTCCTCCAATAGCGTGAATATAGAAACAGATACCGTTTCATGCAGAAATATATTATAGCGGCATAGTCCGATAAAATCAATCTTTTTTTCGGAGATTTTAAAAAATTTTTTTCACATAATCTCCGTTTTCGGAGAAAAACTAGCCGAGAGGTGAGTCTATGCAGCCAAGAACAGATCTGGCAATGGAGGCCAAGGCATTGTATGAGCGCTCCGCGCAGGAGCAGACGAAGCTTTCCGGCGTCATTGCGCGCGAACAAGAGCGGCATGGCGTGCGCATGACAGTCGTAAAGATCACGAGCGCAGAGGGAGAGCAGGCGCTCGGCAAGCCGCGCGGAACGTATATCACGGCGGAACTCGAGGCGCTCACGCGCCGGGAACCGGGCAGCTTTTCCAATGCCGCGCGGACAGTAGGGCGAGCGCTGCGTGAACTGCTGGGACCGTGCAGGCAGGCGCTCGTCGTCGGACTCGGCAACCGGGACATCACGCCGGATGCAATCGGCCCGGAGGCTGTGAAAAACCTGATTGTCACACACCATCTGCAGGCCGGGCAGGGTGAGGCGCTGCCGGGGCTCATGCGCGTCGCAGCCTGCCAGCCGGGGGTATTGGCGCAGACGGGTATCGAGAGTCTGGAACTAGTAAAATGTGCCATGCAGACCGCGCAGCCCGATGTTGTGATCGTGATCGATGCGCTGGCAGCAGCGGAGCCGGGACGGCTGTTCCGTACCGTTCAGCTTTCGGACAGCGGCATCGTGCCAGGCTCCGGGGTAGGAAACAGCAGGCACGAGTTTTCCCGGCGGACGCTGGGTGTCCCGGTCGTGGCTGTGGGCGTGCCGACGGTCGTGGATGCCTTCAGTCTGTTCCGGCAGGCGGAACTGGAACTTGATGTGCCGCAGGGCGTAATGGTTACACTGCAGGATGTGGACGCGCGTGTGCGTGAGATGGGCAGACTCATCGGCTACGGCTGTAATCTGGCGCTGCACCGCAGCTTGTCGCTGGGCGAAATTCCGGCTTTTTTGTCGTAAAAGGTCGAAATATAGTTATGTAAACTATATTATGTCCCCGGTAGAACAAATTTCGGCAAACAGACGGGTGTTGATAACGATGTGGAAATGTGGAAAAACGATTGGTGTTCAAAAGTTTTTCACACTGTCAACAGAGTTGTCAACACCTATGTTTTATGAACTTTTTTTGTTCAAATGCGGTTTCAGATAACCGGAGTTCCCTTTTTACGTTGACAGGACAGAAAGGATTATCGTCAACTGCATGGGGATAAAATCCGCGAAAAAGTTCGGAATCTGCCCGGAAGTTTTCTGTATCAAATGGGAAAGCCGGGAAATACTGACGATATATCCGGAAACGGAAGATCGGAGGTAGCAGATATGCAGGGAAAGGTCGAGATCTGCGGCATCAATACATCGAAGCTGCAAACGCTCTCAAACGCAGAAATGATGCGGCTGATCGAGCGTTCGCAGCAGGGGGATATGGAGGCACGCAGCCGACTCGTGGAGGGAAATCTCAAGCTGGTTCTGTCGGTGGTGCAGAGGTTTCTGAGCCGGGGCGAGAACCCGGACGATCTGTTTCAGGTCGGCTGCATCGGGCTTTTGAAGGCCATCGCCAATTTTGACACCACGAAAAACGTCCGCTTTTCGACCTACGGCGTGCCGATGATCGCGGGCGAACTGCGGCGGTACCTGCGCGATTACAGTCCCATCCGCGTCAGCCGGTCGCTTCGAGATACGGCCTATCGTGTTTTGCAGTGCAGACAGCAGCTGACGGATGCAAACGGTCGTGAGCCGTCGATCGACGAGATCGCGCAGGCGCTCGACCTGCCGCCCGCACAGATCACCGCCGCGCTCGACGCCATCACCGCACCCGTTTCGCTTTACGAGCCGGTCTATTCCGAGGGCGGCGACGCGCTGACTGTCATGGATCAGGTGCGCGACCGGAAGAACACAGACGAGCAGTGGATCGAATCCATCACGCTGCGCGAGGCCATTTCTCATCTGTCGGAGCGCGAAAAGCGCATTCTGGCCTTGCGTTTCGAGGCAGGCCGAACGCAGATGGAGGTCGCAGGCCAGATCGGCATCTCGCAGGCACAGGTGTCGCGCCTTGAAAAAAGCGCCATCCGCTCCATCCGAAAAGCAATTCTGCCATCCTGACGCCTCATATTCGGAATGCCTGCCGCATATACTTCCTGCAAAGGGGGCTTGTGCGATGACGAACCGGTTTCAGGAACTGCGGGACAAGGAAGTAATCCATGTGTGCGAGGGAGCGCGGCTGGGCTATGTGAACGATCTGGTGGTCGATATCTGTTGCGGACGCGTGACGGCGCTGATTGTACCGGGGCCGTGCCGGTTTCTGGGACTGTTCGGCCGGGAGGACGACTATGTGATCCCGTGGCTGTGTATCAAACGCATCGGAGACGATCTAATCCTGGTCGATGGGCCGCTTTCCGAGTGGCGGACGCCGCGCAAGAAGCGGAGCCTCTTTTAAGCCGGTAAAAAGCGCAAAAAATGCAGGGGTTTTCGTGAAAAAACACTTGCATTTGGAGCGCTTTTCCGCTATAATGTCAAGGCGCTGTGCGAAAACGGCGACATTACTACACCACACACCGGGCGGTGGCGCTTTCTCGTGTCCTTCGGGATGGAAGCGGTCAGCCCAGTGGAGGTCAAAAACAAAAGGAGAACACACAATGGCAGTCGTATCCATGAAGCAGCTTCTCGAAGCTGGCGTCCACTTCGGTCATCAGACCCGTCGCTGGAACCCGAAAATGGCCCCGTATATCTACACGGAGCGCAACGGCATCTACATCATTGACCTGCAGAAGACGGTCAAGAAGCTGGAAGAGGCCTATAACTTTGTCCGTGATCTGGCAGCAAACGGCCAGTCCATCCTGTTCGTCGGCACCAAGAAGCAGGCACAGGACGCTATCAAGGAAGAGGCTGAGCGTGTCGGCCAGTACTACGTCAACGCCCGCTGGCTCGGCGGCATGCTGACGAATTTCCGCACCATGCGCACCCGTATCGACCGTCTGGCCCAGCTGAAGAAGATGGAAGCCGACGGCACGTTTGCAATGCTTCCCAAGAAGGAAGTCATCAAGCATCAGGGCGAGATTGCCAAACTTGAGAAGTACCTCGGCGGCGTCAAGGAAATGAAGAAGCTGCCCGGCGCGCTGTTCATCGTTGACCCGCGCAAGGAGCGCAACGCCATCGCGGAAGCCCGCAAGCTGCACATTCCCATTGTTGCCATCGTTGACACCAACTGTGACCCGGACGAAGTTGACTATGTTATCCCCGGCAACGATGACGCTATCCGCGCCATCCGCCTGATCGCAGCCACCATGGCCAATGCCGTGACCGAAGGCCGTCAGGGCGAAGAGAACACCGAGGCTCCCGCAGCCGAGGAAACTCCCGCAGCCGCTGAATAATCCGTAATATTTATAGCGCCCGCCGCATGACGGGCGCTTTTCAAAAGATAAAAACAGGAGGAATTTACAATGGCATTTACTGCTGCTGATGTCAAGAAACTGCGTGAAATGACCAATGTCGGCATGATGGACTGCAAGAAGGCGCTGTCCGAGACCGACGGCGATATGGACAAGGCTGTTGAATGGCTGCGCGAAAAGGGTCTGGCCAAGGCTGCTAAGAAGGCCGGCCGCATCGCGGCTGAGGGCATGGCTTACGCGACTGTCTGCGAAAAGTGCGGCGTCGGCGCCATGGTCGAGGTCAACTGCGAGACTGACTTCTGCGCGAAGTCCGCTCCGTTCGTTCAGTTCGTCAAGGATATCTGCCAGGTTGTTCTGGAGAACAATCCCGCCGACGTTGAGGCTATCAAGGACTGCACCTATCCCGGCACCGAACTGAAGGTTTCCGAGGTTCTGCCTGAGAAGGTTATGTCCATCGGCGAAAATCTGCAGATCCGCCGCTTTGCCCGCTTCGACAAGAACACCACTGTGTCCTATGTCCATGCAGGCGGCAAGATCGGCGTGCTGGTCAACCTCGCGGTTGAGGGCGGCATCGACGCCACCACCATCGGCAAGGACGTCGCCATGCAGATCGCTGCGCTGAATCCCCGCTTCTGGGACAAGAGCCTCGTCACCGAGGATGTCATCGCCGAGGAGAAGAAGGTTCTCGTCGCGCAGATGGACAACGACCCGAAGATGGCTACCAAGCCCCAGCAGGTCAAGGAGAAGATCGCTGCCGGCAAGCTGAACAAGTTCTACGAGGAGAACTGCTTGCTGCAGCAGGCCTTTGTCAAGGACGGCTCCATGTCTGTTGAGCAGTACATGGACTCCGCAGCCAAGGCTCTGGGCGGCAAGGTCACGTTCGTCGATGCTGTTCGCTTCGAGAAGGGCGAGGGCATTGAGAAGAAGCAGGAAGACTTCGCTGCCGAAGTCGCTGCACAGATGAATGCCGGTCACTAAGTTCTAATCGTTCAGATCGCCCGCTGCCATTTGGCAGTGGGCGGTTTCTTTATTGGGCTTATCGATTTTGCGGCTGCGTTGTAAGGGCCGATGCCGTCTGCCCACCGAGATTGTGCGTCCAACGCAGCTGACTGCCTAGATGCACCAAACCTGATGGCGTTGCAAAAACGCACCCCTTGTCATGCGGAGTGACTAGGGGTGTGTTGAACTTTTATTTACCGGAATCAAAGTCCGATTCTGTTCTTGTGCGCAGGCGGCTGATGGCGTTTGTCAGGCGGTCTGTCTCCTTGGGGAACAGGCCGGAGGCGATGGCTGTACGGATGGGGAGAATTTCGTAGCGGCTGCCGTCGGCATCCTTGCCGCTGTCGAGCAGGTACAACGGTGTATAACTCGCATTTGTCAGCGTTGTTTCGCCTGTCTCGCCGTTTTTGGTGAATTGCAGATTCAGAATGACTGACTCCTCGCAGCCGCTGGCATAGCTGCTGTTCTGGCTGGAGAAGAAATTGCCGAGGCTGTAGGCCACGAAGCAGGTCTTCTCCTTTCCGTCGTCTGTCGTGATATCCATCGTCTCCATTCTGCCGACTAAGTGACTGTGCGAACCGATGATTGCATCTGCGCCGCGCTCGAACAGCTGTTTTGCGATGGATTCCTGCGTTTTGGTAGGCTCCAGCGTCGCTTCGCTGCCCCAGTGGAGCATGACGAGGATGATATCAGGCTTGAGCGACTTCGCCGCGTCTACCGAGCCCAGAAGGGCGCTCATGTCGAGTTTGTTGTAGTCGGTGCTGTAATCCTTGTAGAGCAGGTTCACCGCGTACTCCGCGCCCTCTGGCAGCTGGAGGCCGCCGAGGCCCTTCGTATAGGCAACGATCGCAATCTTCATACCGCTGACAGTCTTAAGCACGACGCCGCCGTTCTGCGTGCGTTCGGCCTCGCTCGTATAGGTGCCGGCATGGTCGATGCCCGCGTTTGTGAGCGTGTCAATGGTGCGCTGCAGCCCGGACAGGCCGTTCTGAATAGAACAGGTATTGGCTGTCTGCAAAAGATCGAAGCCAATGGTCGAAAGCGTCGTGGCAAGTGAATCCGGCGCACGATAGTCCGGCTTTCCGGCGTACGGCTCGCCGCAGAAATTGCATTCGAGATTGCCGATGGTGAAGTCGGCCGAGAGCGTGTAACCGGATACGGCGGCAAAGCTTTCGGCAAACTGATAGCTGCCGTCCGGCTGCTTGGCGTCGGCAAGCAGATCGTCGGTGATCATAATGTCGCCGACGGCGGCAATGTTGACAGTCGCGTCCGGCTCGGTCTGCAATTCCAGTGCACTGTCTTTTTTGACATAGAGTTCCGGGTGTTCACGCCGGTTGCGGCAGCCGCGCAGAATGAGAATCAAAGACAGGATCACGATCACAAGCAAAACAACGGCCAGTACCCGCTGCCGCATGAGAAGCCGGCGCTTCTGCTCCTGCCGCCGCAGTCTGCGCGCCTCCAGCAGTTCCTCGTTCTGCCTGCGTTCCATATTGTCCACGCGTTCGCCTCCTTTTGATTGATCGTGTAACTAATACAATATAGCATACATTCCGGGAAAAGACAAGCCGCTTGGCTTTTGGACGAAAATATGATATAATCCGATATATTTTGTAACAGAGGGTCAAATTATGCGTCAAACAAGCAAACGCGCGCGGCGATCCCGGGTGCTGATGATTCTGATTTTTGTGTTGCTGGCAGCGCTTGTGCTCTGGGGACTGGCTGCGCTGCTGAGCCGCCTGTTTCACTATGGTGCGAACGCGACGGTCAGCGCAAAAGATTATGAACAGCTTACGCCGGTCGAACCCAGCGTGGTGGACGAGACGGAGGAGATTCCGCAAAATACATATGATTCGTCCTGCTTTTATATGGACGGCGGATTTCTGCACTATGAAAGCGATACTGTGACCAGTCAAATCGGCATTGATGTCTCCGCCCATCAGCAGGAGATCGACTGGCAGCGCGTTGCGGAAAGCGGCATACAGTTTGTCATTCTCCGTGTCGGCTACCGCGGGTATACGGAGGGCACTATTCAGGAGGATGCGTATTTCGAGCAGAATCTGGAGGGCGCCATCGACGCCGGGCTTGACGTGGGTGTGTATTTCTTCTCGCAGGCCATCGATGAGCAGGAGGCGCGAGAAGAAGCACGGTTTGTGCTGGACAGGATCTCCGGCTATCAGCTTGCGTTCCCGGTTTTCTTCGACTGGGAGAAGATCGGTTCCGAAGCGCGCAGCGACACCATGGATCTGGCGTCGCTGACCACTGTGACCGATACGTTCTGCACCGAAATCCGAAACGCGGGCTATCAGGCCGGACTTTATTTCAACCAGCAGCTTGGCTATGAGGAACTGCACCTGCCAAGCCTGCAGACGTATACATTCTGGCTGGCCGAATATAATGATACGCCGTCGTTTGCCTACCACTTTGATCTGTGGCAGTACTCTGCCACAGGCACGGTCGATGGCATTGATGGCGACGTGGATCTCAATCTTGCATTTTTCGGGAAGTAAGCCATGAGAAAAGAAAAAACAGAATGCTCTGCCCGCCTGCCGTTTGCTGTCAGCATGCTCGTCTTTGGTACTATTGGCCTTTTGCGCCGGTTTATCGATTTGCCGAGCGGCGTGATCGCCTGCTTCCGCGGGCTGCTGGGCTGCGTTCTGCTGCTGCTTCTACAGCGGCTGCGCGGCAAAAAACCGGACACGGCCTCTATTCGTCGGTATCTTCTGCCGCTGCTCATCTCCGGCGGCATGATCGGCTTTAACTGGATGCTGCTGTTTGAGGCGTACCGCTACACAAGCATCGCTGTTGCCACGCTCTGCTATTACACGGCTCCGGTGATGCTGATTCTGGCCTCACCGCTTGTCTTCCGCGAGCAGTTCACATGGCGGCAGCTTGTTTGCGTGGCGCTGGCGGCGTGCGGAATGGTGCTCGTCTCAGGCGTCCTGGACGGCGGTACGCTGCCGGACGGGACATTGACCGGTATTGCACTTGCCATTGGCTCGGCAGTTTTGTACGCTTCTATCACCGCCGTGAACCGGAAAACACTCTCCCGGATGGACGCATACGACAAAACCATCGTGCAGCTTGGCGCGGCGGGACTGGTCATGGTGCCGTATCTGGCACTGACAGGCGGATTTTCCGACCTGCATCTGACGGCGCTCTCCGCCGGACTGATGCTTCTGGTGTCGCTGACGCATACGGCGATTCCGTATGCGATGTATTTCGGCGCGATGGTTCGCCTGCCGACGCAGACGGTCGCGCTCATGAGTTATCTCGATCCCATTACAGCCCTGATTCTCTCTGCGCTCGTCCTGCATGAGCCGCTGTCCCCGGCCGGTCTGACGGGAGCCGTCCTTGTTCTCGGATCTACGGTTCTCAGTGAACTCTGGGGCGGAAAGAAGCAGTAATCGTTTTAGATGCTACACAAATAGAACTGCCCCAGCCATGCGTGCATGGCTGGGGCGGTTTTTGCTGGTTTAGGCTTCAAATTCGTGTGCGTCCTTGAGCACCATATCCTTGACCTTCATCAGGCGGACCTTGGTGGCGCGGTCGTTTTCTTCAAGCTTCATGGAGATATACTTGATGTTCTTCTCCATTTCCGGGATCATGACATATTCCAGCGCGTTGACGCGGCGGCGGGTCTTCTCAATTTCGGAGGCGAGCAGCTGCGTCTTCTTTTCGGCCTGCGCCAGTTCCAGCATATCCTGAAACACGGAGGCCAGCGCACCCAGTGCGTCGTCCAGTTCGCCAGACGTCTGTGCGAAGCCGTAGGGATAGATGGAAGCGGCGTCCTCGCTTTTGGTGTGGAACGCGTAGACCGGGACGGAGACGGACATGATGTTCTGGAACGTCATGTCCAGTGTTGCCGACTGCTTGGGGTACAAAAGCGCCTGCTGGAGCATTTCGGGGGACATCACGCTTGACGCGACGGTCATGGCGCGGTTGGCTTCCTCGATGCCCTTCTCGACCTTGGCGCGCAGTTCCTTATTTTTCCGCACGATCAGGAAAAACTGCCGCATCAGTTCGTCGCGCTTGTCCTTGAGCAGCCGGTGGCCGCGCACAGCCGTGCGCAGGCGGCCCTTGAGCCGCGTGAGTTCCATCCGGGTCGGATTGATCGTTTTACTGGCCATGCGAACACCGCCTTACGCCTGCTTTTTGGGCAGGTATTTTTCGATGAACTCCGGCTTGATGCGCTTGAGTTCCGTTTCGGGCAGAATGGACAGCAGTTCCCAGCCGACGTTCAGCGTTTCCTCAATGGAGCGGTTTTCCTCGTAGCCCTGACTGACGTAGCGCTGTTCAAATTCTTCGGCAAATTTCGCGTACAGACGGTCGGTAGGAGAGAGGGCGCTTTCACCAAGGATGGTCGCAAGTTCCTTCGCGTCCTTGCCGGCGGAATAGGCGGCGAACAGCTGGTTCATCGTGCCTGCATGGTCCTCGCGCGTCTTGCCGGGGCCAATGCCCTTGTCCTTCAGTCGAGACAGGCTAGGCAACACGTCCACGGGGGGGATGACGCCCTTGCGGTACAGATCGCGGCTGAGGATGATCTGGCCCTCTGTGATATAGCCGGTCAGGTCGGGGATGGGGTGCGTCTTGTCGTCCTCCGGCATGGTCAGGATTGGGATGAGGGTGATGGAGCCCTTCTTGCCGATCCGGCGGCCCGCACGCTCATAGAGCGTTGCAAGGTCGGTATAGAGATAGCCGGGATAGCCGCGGCGGCCGGGGACTTCCTTGCGCGCAGCGGAAACCTCGCGCAGCGCCTCGGCGTAGTTCGTGATATCGGTCATAATGACCAGAACGTGCATGCCGCATTCAAAGGCCAGATATTCGGCGGCAGTCAGCGCCATACGCGGTGTTGCGATACGCTCAACCGCCGGGTCGTTGGCAAGGTTCGAGAAAACGACGGTGCGGTCGATGGCGCCTGTGCGGCGGAATTCCTGAATGAAGAACTCCGATTCCTCAAACGTAATACCGATGGCGGCGAAGACGACGGCAAAGTTGGAAGCGTCGTCGCCCAGAACCTTTGCCTGACGCGCGATCTGCGCGGCAAGCTGTGCATGGGGAAGACCGGAGCCGGAGAAGATCGGCAGCTTCTGGCCGCGGACAAGGGTGTTCAGACCGTCGATCGTGGAAATGCCGGTCTGGATAAATTCGTTCGGGTAATCGCGTGCGGCGGGGTTCATCGGCAGACCGTTAATGTCCTTCATCTCGGCGGCCAGAACCTCGGGGCCGCCGTCCTTCGGGTGGCCCATGCCGTCGAAGACGCGGCCAAGCATATCCTCAGACACGGCCAACTCCAGCGGATGGCCTAGGAAGCGGATCTTGCTGTCCTTCAGGTTGATGCCGGCGGAATTTTCAAACAGCTGGACGACGGCAGTATCGCCGTTGCATTCCAGAACCTTGCAGTGGCGAACTTCGCCGTTCGGCAACTCCAGCTCGGCCAGTTCGTCGTAGGTGACGCCCTCGACGTTTTTGACGATCATCAGAGGCCCGGAGACCTCACGGATGGTACGGTATTCGCGGATCATTCAGCCTCAGCCTCCTTTGCAACTTCTTCGATCTGCTGCTCCATGTCGGCCACGATTTTCGCGTAGGCGTCCCGATACAGGTCAGCCGGAACGGTTTTCGCGCGGCCAATGGCGGCGCGGGCTGCGATGGAATAAAGCTTCCAGATATCCGCACCGCGTTCGATGGCTGCGTCGCAGAGATCTTTGTAGCGAAGAATCAGTTCCAGCAGCCGTGCCTGCCGGTCGAACGACGAATACTGGTCGTTTTCGAGGAAAGCGTTCTGCTGTAAAAAGTCTTCGCGGATCATCTTCGCGGACTCCAGCGTCAGGTTGTCCGCCGGGGACAGCGCATCCTGACCGACCAGCTTGACGATTTCCTGCAATTCCGCTTCCTTCTGCAAAAGCGCCATGGCGCGGCCACGGTTCTGCATGAACCCGCGGCCCAGATTCTCGTCGCACCAGCCTTTGAGTGTGTCGAGGTACAGAGAATAACTCGTCAGCCAGTTGATGGCCGGGAAATGGCGCGCGTAGGCCAGCGACGCGTCCAAACCCCAGAAGACCTTGACGATACGCATCGTCGCCTGCGAGACAGGCTCGGAGATATCGCCGCCCGGAGGGGAGACCGCGCCGATGGCGGTCAGCGAACCGCGCCGCTCGTCCGCGCCGAGGCACTCGACGCAGCCTGCGCGTTCGTAGAACTGCGCCAGACGCGAAGCCAGATACGCGGGATAGCCTTCTTCGCCGGGCATCTCTTCCAGACGGCCCGACATTTCACGCAGCGCCTCAGCCCAGCGGGAGGTAGAGTCGGCGATAACGGCGACGTCATAACCCATGTCACGGAAATATTCTGCGATGGTGATGCCGGTGTAAATGGACGCTTCACGCGCCGCAACCGGCATGTCGGAGGTGTTTGCAATCAGAACCGTGCGCTTCATCAGCGGTTCGCCGGTGTTGGGGTCGTGCAGCTCCGGGAACTCCATCAGAACGTCAGTCATCTCGTTGCCGCGTTCGCCGCAGCCGATGTAGACGACGATGTCGACGTCCGACCACTTTGCCAACTGGTGCTGCACGACAGTCTTGCCCGAGCCGAACGGGCCGGGGACGGCGGCTGTACCGCCCTTTGCCAGCGGGAACATGGTGTCGATGATGCGCTGGCCGGTCATAAGGGGCTGCGAGGGGGTGAACTTCCGGTCATACGGACGGGCCACGCGCACGGGCCACTTCTGCATGAGGCTGAGATTCTCCTCGCCCTTTGCCGTTTCCAGCACGCAGACGGTCTGCTCCACGGTAAAGGAGCCGGACTTGATCGCTTTGACGGTACCTGCCATTTTGGGCGGTACCATGATCTTGTGCAGAACGGCGCTCGTCTCCTGCACGGTGCCGATCACGTCGCCGCCGGAAACCTTGTCGCCCTTCTTGACCGTGGGCGTGAAGGCCCACTTCTTTTCACGGTTCAGCGCCGGAACCTGTACGCCGCGGGCGATGGTCTCACCGCAGCGGTCGCGGATCTCGGTCAAGGGGCGCTGAATGCCGTCGTAAATATTTTCGAGCATGCCCGGACCGAGTTCGACGGAGAGGGGCATGCCGGTCGTCGTGACCTCGGCGCCGGGGCCGAGGCCGCTCGTTTCCTCATAGACCTGAATGGAGGCCGAGCCGCCTGTCATATTCAGGATCTCACCGATCAGCTGCTGTTTGCCGACGCGGACGACATCCGCCATGTTGGCGTCTTCCATCCCCTCGGCGACAACAAGCGGGCCGGATACCTTTACAATTCTACCTGACATTTCATCGAATCCTTTCTAAAATTCAAGGATGCTGTTTAAAGGATATTGGAGCCTACTGCGCGTTCGACGGCGGCGTTCAGCGCATTCATGCCGAGTCCCTTGCAGCCGCCCGCACCGGGGATCAAAATGACCGCCGGGGTGACGCTGGAGGCGTATTTCTCGATCTGCGCGTGCAGCGCCTCGGCATACGTCTCGGTCACATAGATGATCGCGTATGCGTCGGATTGCCTTGTGAGGCGGTGAAAGACCTCCGCCGCTTCCTCGGCGGAATTCACGGGAAACACGGTGAGGCCCAGAGCCGCAAAGCCCATGACGCTCTCGCGTTCACCCAGAACTGCGATTTTATACATACCGCTCACCTCGCTCATTGATACAGATCCCGCAGCCGTGCGCGGATCGTGTCGGCGGGCAGTCCCGCCTGCAGGCCGTTTACGATCATGCGGGCCGCTGAAATTTCATTTTCCAGCGCACAGAGATAGGCAATCACGACCTGCTCACCGAATACGACCGACTTCGCTTTTGCAAAATATGCCGTGAGCGTGTTGTCGCACAGCCGCTCAAACGTGGTCAGCGACCCCGTCTGCGACTCGTCGCCCGCCTGCGCGGCAGCGAAGAGCGCGGTATTCGCAAACAGCGGCGCAAACGGCTCGTCCTGCACAAGCGACTGGCAGATCTCCTCTGCCGGAATGCTCCCACCGGGAACGAGGACGCTCTTTAAAAACGCGGCGTCCTTGTGCATACGACGCGCGCGCACGGCGGCGCGCAGGTTTGCGCTGTCAGCCTGCAGCTGTGCATAGCCCATCAGGAACGCACTTCCGACCTGCGTAGCTGTTTCATGATACTCGGCGAAATACGCGCGGTCGAGGATTAGATCGGCTAGCTGCGGGTCGGCGCTTCTCGAGAGTGCATCGCGCGCAGTCTGCATCGCGGTCAGAACGGCCTGCGGAACACTTCCAGCCTCGCCTGTCTCATAGGCGGTTTTGAGCGCCTGCGCCTCCGAACGTCCTGCGCCGGAGAGCAGAGGCGTTGGGTCTGTTCCGATAGCCTCAGCTTTGACGATGGTCTTGGCGTTGTGATAGTCATAGCGCATGCGGAACAGCGCCACAACGCCGTCCTTCGGTGCAAGCGCCTCGATCTCGGAAAATACGGCGGCGCGCCGGTCGTTCAGCGCTTTGTCGAGCCCGATGGTCAGTACGTCGGCATAGCCGCAGCCCTCTAAGGTTCGCGCAGCCTCCTGTACAGAGGACGAGAGCATGCGCACAGCCTTCTCTTCGGTGAGCAGCTGCGGCTCCTTTGCGCGCAGATACGCCGAAATAAACAGATAATCTGTGTCCTTACACGCTTTTACTTTCTTTTTTTGTTCCGTCACGTCAGCCTCCCGGCCTCAGCCAAACAGGCAGGCCGCGACCTTACCGGAAAGCGCGGGCCGCAGGCCGCTTACCATCGTGCCGATCGAGCAGTTTGTCTCAATCAGCCCGTCCTTCAGCACAACGCCGCCGCACATCGGCCGCGTTTCGGCGGAAAGCGTCAGTTCCGCGGGCTTCCCGGCCTTTTGAAGCAGCGCATTCGCCTGCTCCGTTACGGCCTGCCCCACCCGCTTGCGGTCTGCTTCGCAGAAGATCAGCGCTTCGTACCCGGTTGCGCTTGCCTGCGCGGCAAGCTGCGCACAGAGTTTGATATACTCTGCTTCGGGGAGCGAGAGAAGCTGCTGCTCTGCCTGCCGGAAGGCTGCGTCAACGAGTGACTGCTTCGTTTCGAGCAGCTGCCGCCGCGCAGCCATTCTGGCCGCGCCCTGATCGCGCGCAAGCTGCTTTTCGGCCTCGGCCTGTGCCTCCGCCGTCAGACGCTGCTGTTCGCTCTCAATCCTGCGGTCATAGTCTGTGCGGATCTGCGCCGCCTTTTCCTCAGCCTGCGCGCGGATCGCGGCAGCTTCGGTCTCGGCATCGGCAAGAATACGGGCGGAAATTTTCTCAATTCCGTTCATTGTTTTACCCTCTCCTGTGGGGTTACTTGCTGATATTGATGATCATCAGCATGGAGGCGAGCAGGGAAAGAATCGCATAGAACTCGACCGTGACGCACAGCACCATGCCCTTGGACCAATGATCAGGCTTCTTGGCCAGCAGATTGATGGACGCGCAGGCCACGCGGCCCTGTGCAAACGCGGAGATCATGCCGCCGAGCGCCATGGGCAGGCACGCGACGAAATACTGCAGACCCTGTGTAACGGTCAACTCGGGCAGAGAACCGGACAGCAGGCCCATGCGGAAAATGGCGAAGAACCACACGACGAGGCCGTATAGACCCTGCGTGCCGGGGATGACCTGAAGAATCAGAACCTTGCCGAACTTTGCCGGATCCTCGCACAGAAGACCAGCACCAGCCTCACCGGTCATGCCGGTGCCCTTTGCCGAACCGATGGCGCAAAGCGCCGCCGCAAGACCCGCGCCCAGAAGCGCCAGAGCCAGACCGCCGAAAGCGTCAAAAAATGCTTGCATGATAGAGTTCCTCCTTAAGATTGAATGTCTACATAGTTTGTATTGATCGCCAGGGGCTCGAACGGCTTGCCGCCGTCCTTGTAGAATTTGCCGAAGTATTCCAGACACTGCAGACGCAGATCATGGACATAGCAGCTCAGCAGGTTCAGCGCGAAGTTGAGTCCATTGCCGGCTACCGACACGAGCAGGAAGAACACCACGTTCCCCGGGATCGCGCCGAGCGTATTGAAGACCGATGCAATGACAGAGCCTGCCAGCATCAGGGTCATCAGTCTGGAATACGAAAGAATGTCGCCGAAGTAGCCCGTCACATGGTTGTAGACCGAGCCGAAGATCGCCGTGACCTTGCCGAAGCCCTTCGCGCTCCAGCCGGAGCCGACCACGACCATGCCGAGTCCGACATACAAAACGATGTTCGTCACGCCGAGCGCCATGCACGCGATGCCCGCGAACACGACCCACCAGGTGAGTTCTTCCCAAATGGCGTCCATAATTTCACCCTTTTTAATCTTCTCGAAGAAACTGATGGCCATGCCGGTCACGATCTGGACAAAGCCGAGCGCCATGGCGCCGATCAGAATCGTGATCGTGTCGTCGAGCGGGGTGAAGAGCGCGGGGAGCGCCTTGAACGTCGTGTCGGGGTTGATGATGCCGACCAGCTGCGGCAGGAAATCGCCGAAGAAGCCGCCCGTCAGTGCGCCCATGATGAATGTGCTGATGCCGCAGGAGAACATGAGTCCGAACATCTGTCCGCTTGTGCCCTTGGGCCGGGACTTTTTCGTGATGATGATCGAAGCGAGGATCATCAAAAGTCCATACCCCATGTCCGCCATCATGATGCCGTAGAACAGAATGAAAAACGGCGCCATGAGCGGGTTCGGGTCTACGCCGTCATAGGCGGGGAGCGAATACATCTCCGTGACCATGTTCAAGGGCCATGTCAGCTTGTTGTTTTTGAGTTTGACCGGTACGTCCGGATATTCCTCCGGCGACGGGTCTTCCAACTCCCATGCGCAGCAGTAGTGCTCCAGCAGTGTTTCAAGCTTCCCAACGTCCTCACATGGAACCCAGCCGTCCAAACAGAACGTCCGCTCCGAGTGCGCCAGCCGGTCGGCGGCCTGCGCTTTTGCAATCTCCTGCGTGCAGCGGTCGGCCGCAAGCCGGATGGCAGGCGTTTCGCCTGCAAGCGCTGTAAGTTTGTCTGTCAGGCGCTTGTCCTCCTGCTCACAGGCGGCAAGCTTTTCATCCGTCAGGCGGATGTTTTCTGCCGCCGTGCCTGTTACGCCGTCGAAGCAGGTCTGTGTGAAGCCGGATTCGCGCAGCGCAGACGCTGCGGCATCATACGCGCCTTTGTAGACGATCACCAGCAGATACAGACTCTGCTGGTCGGCGCTGACCATTTCGATCTGCGCCTCACCTGCGGCTTCGTAAACAGCCTCGCGCAGCGCGTCAAACCCTGTCTGCGCCGGGACGGTGCCGATCAGCACGCGCGTGTGCTGCGTTCCGTTTGACTCCAGCGGCAAATCGAGCGTCCGCCACGGCACGAAGCTCTCGCGCAGCGCCGTGAGCCGACTCTTTTCCGCCTGATTGCGGCTGCGCGCGTCCTGCGTGTCCAGTGCCTCCTGTGCTGTCTGAACGGCTGCGCTGTACGCATCGTCGTCAAACAACTCGTCGAGCGTCTTTTCCGGGCGGGCGGAGAACAGACCGCCTTTTTTCGTTTCATACTGCTTGAGTGTTTCCAGCGCGGAGGCGAGTGCGGCGGATGTCCGGCTCAGCGCGTCCGCGCTGCTGCTGTCTCCGGCGCGAAAGATCTGCGTCTGCTGTGCCCCGGTCAGCGCCTCGGGTGAGCCGATCTCGACGCTTCCGAGCAGCTGCAACTCACGAATGAGTTGTGTCTGTTCCTCCGCGATGCCGCACAACCGCAGTTTTTTCATTTTTAAGATTGCCATTCGCTGTCCCAGATCCTCTCTACAATCATTGCCGCCGCTGCGCCGGACCGGCTGGCTGCCGCCTGCTCCAGTGCCTGGCACTGCGCGGCCGTTTTGCTGTTCAAATCCGTTTCAAATGCCGCTGCCTGATTTTCGGCTTGCCGCTTTGCCTCGCGCATGCGCTCCTGCGCGCCGGATATCACGGCGTTCAGACGGGCTGTGCCATCCTTTTCGGCCTGTACGGCCAGTTCGGCGGCCTCTGCGCGCGCCTGCTCGCAGATCGCGCGAGCCTGTTCCTCCGCTGCGGCAATCTGTGTGAGTTCCTGCATCGCCATTTCCATCACCCCCTTCATGTACACCCTGCGGCGCTGCTCCAAAAAAACAGCGCCGCATCATATTTTCCCAAAATACAGAAAAAACTCTATATATTATGTACAGAATGTACTTGATTCTGTTAATTTTAGCATAGGCGTTAAGAAACTGCAATAGATATCGATAAAAAAATGCCTAAATAGGCGTTTTTGACAAAATACGCAATTTACTCTGGATTTTTAAAAAGAGTATATATATAATAAAAAACTAAGTGCATATGGAGGAATTGAGATGGAACAGATTCTGAGCGGTTACTGCCGCACGAGCGACGCTTCACGGATGGTGCTTGTAGAAGACGGCGAGGCGGACTGCGATTTTGAGGTTTGCGCCTATCGGGATGTCTGCCAGATCGGACAGCAGATCGCGCAGCTTCAGCAAATGGAGAAACAGGCATGAATATTTGTCTCTACGGCGCGTCGAGCCCTGCGCTTGACTGCGTATATTTTGATGCGGCAGAGGAATTTGGCCGCCTGTTGGCCCAGCATGGCCATACGCTCGTCTATGGAGGCGGCGCGCAGGGCGTCATGGGCGCTGCGTCACGCGGCGCTGCGGACGCGGGCGGAAAGATCATAGGCATCGCGCCGTCCTTTTTAAATGTAGACGGTATTCTCTTTGACCGCTGCACCGAGTTTATCCTGACGGACACCATGGCCGAGCGCAAGGCCGCCATGATCGCCCATGCGGACGCGTTCGTCATGGCCCCCGGCGGCTTCGGAACGTTCGAGGAGTTTTTCGAGGTGCTGACGCTCAAGCAGCTTGGCCGCCACAACCCGGCCATCGCCATTCTCAACACAAACGGATTCTATGATAAAATGCAGGCCTTTGTCCTGTCCGCCGTGGAGCAGAACTTCATCCGCCCCGCCTGCCTGAATATCTACGCCCTTTGCCCCACGCCAGCAGATACGCTGACATATCTCGAGCAGTATGACCCCGCTGCACTCGACGTGCGGCATTTGAAGAATATTTGATTGCCCACGCTGGCCTGGAAGAATACACCACTTTTGCGGAAATCTGTGGCGAATTTGGAACTTCCCAGCGGGCCGATGTAGGCATCGGCCCCTACAAGACTCTGGAAAATTCGTGCTGCGCTGCAAATTTTGTCTGCAAGGCTAATTTACCGCAGATATTCTAACGCAACTACCCACAAATTTGGAGAACCATAACAGGCGGCGCGTACCATAGTGCCCGTAAGATGAGTATGTGTGTTCGTAACAACTAAAAACTCGGTGCTAACCCGAACGATATCCGCGGGATGCGCCAAACGCGTCCAAGCACTCTTTTTCCCATATCTTTTCTCTTGCGAGAGAAAAGATATGGCCGCCGAAAGTGCGTCGGAAACGGCCTCGACGGAACGAGCCCCCGCGTTGCGCGCGAAGCCTCTTATCCTCTGAGCCCGTTTCCACCTTTCCAAAACGCAAACGCTTCGCTGGTTTGCGTTTTGGTGCTAGGCCTCGACGGAACGAGCCAACGTTCTTTGTGAATCTGCTTTTTCCAGTCCGTTTCTCCGGCACGTCCGTGTCGGAGTTTTTTTCACAAGATTCGGCAATTCCGAATCAAAATCCGGCGCTTGCGCTTGACAGAAATATGCGCGGGGTGATACGGTATGAAAAACAACGCTTTTGTTTGGAGTATGCAGATGAGACCTGAAAAAACGGGCAGGCGGTGTGTCCTGATTCTTCTGATATTGCTGGCGGCGGTCTTTTTCCTGTCGTTCCTGCTGGGCCGGTACCGCGTCTCGGCAGTACAGACGGCGCGGCTGCTGGCTGACCGGGCGCTGTCCGGCATTTCGCGCGGGCGTCTGCGCCTCGCACCCACATGGACGCCGGAGGAGGCCTCTGTTGTCATCCAGATCCGCCTGCCGCGCATTTTGTCTGCTGCGCTCATCGGCGCGGCGCTCTCGGCTGCGGGTGCGTCGTATCAGGCCATGTTCCGCAATCCCATGGTTTCGCCGGATCTTCTTGGCGCATCGACAGGCGCGTGCTTTGGTGCTGCGTTGGCAATTCTGCTTGGCGCAAGCTACGCTGTGATTACGGCGGGGTCGTTCCTCTTCGGTCTTGCGGCTGTGGGACTGACGTATCTTGTCGGGCGGCTGAGCCGTATGCGCTCGAATCTGGCGATGGTGCTGGCGGGCGTGATGGTCGGCTCGCTGTTTTCCGCCGGAACCTCCTTTATTAAATTGGTTGCCGACACGAACGAACAGCTGCCTGCCATCACCTATTGGTTGATGGGCGCGCTGACCGCTGTTCGTTTGGACGATCTGCACTTTGCGATGGTTCCCATTTTGTTGGGCCTGCTTCCGCTTTTTTTTCTGCGCTGGCGGCTGAATCTGCTGACGATCAGCGAAGCTGAGGCGCGCAGCATGGGCGTCAACACAAAGCTTCTGCGGCTGGCTGTCATCGTCTGCGCGACGCTTGCGACTGCGGCCAGCGTCTCCATCAGCGGCATGATCGGATGGGTGGGGCTTGTGATTCCGCATATCTGCCGGCTGCTCGTCGGGCAGAACACGAGGCATTTGCTGCCGTGCTCCATGCTGCTGGGTGCAAGCTTTCTTATGCTGGTCGATGACCTGGCGCGGTGCCTCACAACGAGCGAAATTCCGCTCGGCATCCTCACAGCCCTTGTCGGCGCGCCGCTGTTCCTTTATTTAATTGTGAAGGGAGGCGCGCGGGATGCAGCTTGAGGTATCCGATCTCTTTTTTTCCTATGACGAAACGGACGTGTTAAAAAGTGTCAGCTTCTGTGCGGACAGGGGCGAGCGCATTGCCGTGCTCGGCCCGAACGGCGTGGGAAAGAGCACACTGTTCCGCTGCTTGCTTGGCTTTCTGGAGCCGAAGCGCGGCAGCGTTAAAATCGCGGGCCGCGACGTGCGGGACTATTCCCGACGCGCACTGGCGGCGGAACTTGCGTATATTCCGCAGTCCTACAGCCCGGCGTTCGACCATACGGTGCTCGATAGCGTTCTGATGGGCCTCGGCGCGCAGCTTGGGCCGTTCGACCGCCCCTCGCGGGAGCAGACGGACGCGGCGCTGCGGATTCTGGACGAACTTGGTATCGGCGCGCTGGCTTCGCGCGGCTGCATGCGCATTTCCGGCGGAGAACGACAGCTGATGCTCCTTGGCCGGGCGCTCATCCAGAACGCGCACACGCTCATCATGGACGAGCCGACGGCCAGCCTCGACTACGGCAACAGCTTCCGCGTCATGCAGCGCATCGAATCCCTGTCGGCGAGCGGCTACAGCGTCATTTTTTCCACACACGAGCCGAATCAGGCATTCCGGTACGCAACGAAGGTGCTTGCCCTGAAGGACGGGCGGGTGCTGGCTTTCGGCCCGCCGGGGCAGGTGCTGACCCCGACGCTTCTGCGGACGCTCTATGGTGTTCCGGTTGCCGTCACGCAGGTGCAGGCCGGAAGCCGAGTCTTTTCTGTCTGTACGCCCTATGTAACCGATGATTAAATCGTCTGCGGTTGTCAGCGGAGCTTTTGCCCCAACTGTGCAGTTTGAAAAACTTGAAATACACAAAGTATTCCTGCGTTTTCAAACTTTCATTTGGGACAAAATCTCTCGCTGACAACTCTTGCCGATTCAATCAGCGGTTACCTACGCCCAGGAGGAATAGAAGTATGTTTGTCTGGACGCCGGACATGATCCGGTTTATGCAGGCGGCGAACGAAAGAAACGATTATCATGCCCGCCTTGCCGCGATTCTCGCGCCCAAGCTTTCAAACTGCCGGACGCTCTGCGACGCGGGCTGCGGGTTGGGCACCCTATCCGCCGCGCTGAGCCCGTATTTTGCGTCTATCACTGCTGCTGATGTGTCCGGCGAGGCGCTGGACGTGCTGCGGCGGACCATCCATGCACAGCAGCTTGGGAACATCACGCCGCTGCAATGCGATTTGCTGACATCGGAGGATAGAACGCAGTATGATGCAATGCTCTTCTGTTTTTTTGGAAGTCTCGCGGAGATCCTTCCCGTCGCGCGCCGGCAGTGCGCAAAAACACTGATTATCATCAAAAAGAATTACGATCTGCACCGGTTTTCTCTGACAGATCAGCCCATTCGCGGCGAGACGGCTTCCGCCGTCTGCGAAACGCTCCGCGAAATGGACGTTCCGTTCGAGTTTGACGCGCAGGAACTGGAGCACGGGCAGCCGTTTGCATCGCTGGACGATGCTGTCCGGTTTTTCCGCATCTACAGCCGGGACGAGGACCCCGGCGCAGTTGCACCCGAAACCGTCCTGCCGCGTCTGCGGCGGACGGAAGATGTGCAATATCCATATTATCTGCCGCAGACCAAGCGGCTTGGCATCCTGACGATCAGAATGGAGGATCTTGTATGAAAGCGCTTTTCACATCCATGCTGCAGGCGCTCGCGCGGGGCGAGGGCGTCGTGCTGTGCAGCATTCTTGCCTCATCCGGTTCCACGCCGCGCGGTGCGGGCGCAAAAATGGCTGTCTTCGCCGATGGCCATACGGAGGGCACCGTCGGCGGCGGCGCGGTCGAGTTGGAATCCGGGAAGCTGGCGATGGAGGTTCTGAAAACGAAGCAGTCCCTCGTCCACGGTTACTGCCTGGCTCCCAACGAGGTCGCGGACATCGGCATGATCTGCGGCGGCAATGTGACGGTCTTCTTCCAGTATTTTGACCCGCAAGCCGAAGCGGATACCGCGCTTCTGTGCGGCATTCTGGACCTGCTGAACGGCAATCAGAACAGCTGGCTTGTCTACCGTATGGATGAAGGCTGTGTCAGTGCGATGGGAACCTATGATGAGGCGCACGGCCTGCGTTTCACGGATTGTATCACGCTGGGCGAACTGCGTCCGATGCTTTGTGCGGATGCGGTCACGAAAAAGGGGGAGCCGCGCTATTATGTCGAACCGCTCACGCGGGCAGGCTATGCGTATATCTTCGGCGGCGGCCATGTCGGCGCGGCGCTCGTGCCGGTGCTGGCCTCGGTCGATTTCCGTGTTGTGGTCTATGATAACCGGCCCAATTTTGCTACGCCGGAGCACTATCCGCAGGCCGAACGCGTCATTCTCGGCGATTATCTGGACATCGGCGCACATCTGACGCTTACGGAAAATGATTATGTCTGCATCATGACACCCGGCCATCAGGCCGACCGCGAGGTGCTGCTGCAGGCGATGCGCTCACCCGCGACGTATATCGGCTGCATCGGCAGCCGCCATAAGATCAAGTCAACCTGCGCGTATCTCATGGAAAACGGCATTCCAGAGGAAGACCTCACCCGCATTCACGCGCCAATCGGTCTTGATATTCTCGGACAGACCCCGGCGGAGATCGCTGTGTCGATCGCGGCGGAGATGATTTTGCACCGGGCGAAGCGATCCGGGACCGCGAAAAAGCCGCGAGGGGAGGGATAGCGATGCACGTCTTTCTGACCGGCCCCGTGCAGATCGGAAAAAGTACGCTGATTGCTGCTGCACTGGATGCCATCGAACCGGAGCGGCTTGGGGGATTCCGCACTGTCTCGGCAAAGCCGGAGGCGGATGGCAGCAGGCCTGTTTATCTGCATCCTGCCGCAGCACAGGATCTGTTCTGCAATGCGCATAACCGCGTCGGCATCCGCCGCCCGACGCTCGGCATCACGTCGTTTCCAGATGCGTTTGAGACGGCGGGACTGGCCGCGCTGGCGGATGCGGAGGACTGTGATCTGATTCTGATGGACGAAATTGGCCGCATGGAGCGCCATGCGGATGCGTATTCCGCGCGCATCCGGACGCTTCTGGATGGGGTGGTCCCGATTCTCGGGGTCGTGCAGAAAAAGGCTGATACACCGCTTGCTGCCGTCGTTCGGAGCCACCCGAACGTGTGCCTGCTCGAGGTATCGGCTGAAAACCGCAACAATCTTCTCCCGGAGATTTTGACTGCGCTGCATACGTCGGCTGCGTCGTAAGCGCGAACGCATAAAAAATAAGAGCAGACCCGCAATTTGGATGAGATTGCGGGTCTGCCCATTTTCTTTTGGGATTGTCTGTGGTATCCTGTTCCGCCGGAAAGAAAGGAGAGACGATATGGAAGAACTCATCGCACGGCGACAGTTTGCGCCGCTTTACATCTGGCTGGATATTGCGTTTCTATGCGTGTTTCTGGCACTTTTGCTCTGGAAAAGAAAGTATATGACCGTCCTTGTCGGGCTGCGGAACTTTATGATGTATGGGCGATATGTATATGCAGACGAAATCAAGATACCAGACTGCCCGCCGTATCCTGTTGTTCTGGACGCTGTTCATCGGTGTCGGCGCGGCGGCAGGCGCGGCCGGGATGCTGCTCGACCCCAGCGGGAAGGCGATGGGCATGGATGCGATGCTCCCGTATTTTCAGGTGCTCCCGTTCGCAGACGTGCTGTTCCGTGATCTAACGTTCTCCGGCTGGGCACTGCTGATTGTCAACGGTCTGACCAATCTGACCGCAGCCAGCCTGCTGCTGGCAAAAAAGAACGCAGGTATTACGCTCGGCGGGCTGTTTGGTGTGACACTGATGCTGTGGATCCGCATTCAATTTTATATGTTCCCGCCCAACTTCATGTCTACGATTTACTTCATGTTCGGCTTTGCGCAGGCCGCGCCCGTCCGGGCGCGGCGTTCTGCGATTATAACAGGAAAAATTCCAGTACCAGCACGACGGCGCAGCAGCCGACGGCAACCTGGAACAGATTTGCGCCGAACCATGCGGCGGCGATACCCAATACCAGCGCGGCAAGACCCGCGATGGGAGAGTTTGTGGCGTGGACAATGGACGGGAAGGTCATAACGGCCAGCGTCACATATGGAACATAGAACAAAAACGAGCGCAGAAAGCGGCTCTTGATAGGCTTGCGGATGAGCGTCAGCGGCAGTTCCCGGATGAGGAACGACACGGCGGCGCAAACCAGTATATAAAGATAAATTTTACCGCTCATGCTGTTCCTCCTTCTGCTCCGGTTCGTCCTTCACAGGGAAGAACAGCGCGGCTGCGGATGCAATTACGACGGTCAGAAGAATCGTCCGCGTTCCCTCGGAGAGCGCCTTTGTAAGCGGCAGGACGGAGCACAGCCAGCTTGCTGCAAAACTGACCGCTACGCAGCCGAGCACGACCGGGTTCTTCCTCGACGGTGGGATAATAATTGCCAAAAACATGCCGAACAGCGCGACGGAAAGCGCGCTGACCAGCCGCGCGGGCAGCACGCTCCCGGCCGTGACGCCCAACGCTGTGCCAATGGCCCAGCCGGGGATGGCGGGCAGGAACGCGCCGTAGGAATAAAACGGGTCAAGATAGCCGGGCCGCGCGATGGCGATGCCGAACAACTCATCTGTCACGTCGTAGCCGACGAGCAGCCGGTGATACAGCGGCGTATCAGGTGAAAATTTCTGACTGAGCGAGCAGCTCATGAGCAGATACCGCGCATTGGTAATGAGCGTGATGAGCGCCATTTCCAGAAAGCCGCTGTCCGCGGCAATGACCGTAAAGGCCGCGTATTCGCCTGCGGAGGCATTATTGAGCAGGCTGATGAGAAAACCCTGAAAGGCGTTCAGACCGGCGTTCCGGGCCGCAATGCCGAGCGAAAACGCCACGGCCAGATACCCAAGCCCAATGGGAACGCCGTCGCGCACGCCGGAAAGAAACACCCTGCGCCGCTCGGCGCGCTGTGCGGCATCCATAAGAAAAACCTCTTTTCTGCCCGAAGAATCAATCGGAAGATTTACTTTTAGCACAGCTTTTCCCGCTTGTCAAGCGCCGACGGCATTTTGACGAAAGCGTGGGAATATGCGCCGTGCCGTTTGCAATCTGTCCGTTTCTGAACGGCAAATGTACGCAAATCGCGCGCATAGCCTTGACTTTCCAGCCCAAGTCTGCTATAACTTCAAAGTAGCAATTTAAAGCATTTGCCTATTAAAACGAAAAACGGAAAGAGAGACTCAAATGGAAAGAGAACGCTTGGGTTCCCGGCTGGGCTTCATCCTGCTGTCGGCAGGCTGCGCCATCGGCTGCGGAAACGTATGGAAATTCCCGTGGATGTGCGGCCAGTACGGCGGAGGCGGCTTCGTCCTCATCTATATCCTCTGCCTGCTGCTTCTGGGCCTGCCGGTCATGACGATGGAGTTCGCCGTGGGCCGCGCGGCGCAGGCCAGCCCCATCCACATGTATCAGAAGCTTGAACGCAAGGGCCAGAAGTGGCACCTCCACGGCTATGTCGCCTTCTTCGGCAACATCGCGCTCATGGCGTTCTACACCGTCGTCACCGGCTGGATCATCTATTATTTCGTCAAGTTCCTGACCGGCCAGACAGAAAACCTCGGCTTCGTCACCATGATCACAAACCCCGGCGTCAACGTGACGTATCTGGCCGTGACGGTCATTGTGGCGTTCGGCATCCTGTGCTTTAACCTGCAGGGCGGTCTGGAGCGCATCACGAAGTATATGATGACGCTTCTGATGGTTCTGATGGTCGTGCTGGCCATCCACAGCGCAACGCTCTCCGGCGCGGCAGAGGGTCTGAAATTCTATCTCGTCCCCGATTTCTCCAAGATCACCGGCCCGGTCATCGTCGGCGCGATGAATCAGGCGTTCTTCACGCTGTCCGTCGGCATGGGCTCCATGGCGATCTTCGGCAGCTACGTTGGAAAAGAGCGCTCGCTGCTCGGCGAATCGGCGAACGTCATCGTACTCGATACGTTTGTCGCCATCGTCGCGGGCCTCATTATGTTCCCGGCCTGCTACACCTACGGGCTGGAGGTCAACGCGGGCCCGAGCCTGCTGTTCGACACCATGGCTACCGTCTTCAACCACATGGCGGGCGGCCGCTGGTGGGGCTCGCTGTTCTTCCTGTTCATGGTCTTCGCCGCCATGTCTACGGTTCTGGCCGTGTGCGAGAACATTCTCGCCATGGTGCGCGAAATGACCGGCTGGAAGCGGCCTCTTGGCTGTCTGGTCTGCGGTGCGGGCGTGTTCGTGCTTGCCCTGACCACGGCGCTGGGCTACAGCGTGTTCAAGTTCCAGCCGTTTGCGGACGGCAGCGCCTGGCTCGATTTCTGGGACTTCCTCGTCTCCAACAACATTCTGCCGCTCGGATCGCTTGTCTTCGCGCTCTACTGCTGCAATAAATTCGGCTGGGGCTGGGATAATTTCCTCGCTGAGGCCAACGAGGGCAAGGGCTGGAAGGTCAAGGCCTGGATGAAACCCATCTTCCGCTACCTCGTCCCGGCTGCGATCATCTTCATCTATATTTACGGCATGGTCACCTTCGGGTGGAAATAAACATGACAGAGCGCCCGCTGCACCGACAGCGGGCGCTCTGAACAGTTTAAACCGGGAGTTTTGAAAAAGGGCGGAGCCTGTTGGCTCCGCCCCTGCATTTTTATTAGCCGTCAATATCGACCCACTCGTAGCCGAGATAGGTTGTGAACGCTTCCTTGAGGATGTCCTTGTAATGGCCCTCGCAGATGGCGGTGTGGTGCTTGAAGCCGCCCTTGGCGAGCGTGATGCACTTATCCTGCAGGTGCGGGATCTCCGCCACGCCGCCGCAGCCGAAGTAGCCGTCCTCGATGGGATCGTCGGTGAACTTGGCCTCGGACGCGTAAATGACGATCTTGCCGTCCTTGGTCTGGCAGTTGGAGATGGTGATGGGCATGGGCTTGATGCGGCCCTCGTTGCAGCCCCAGCCGGAGCCCGGATCGTTCTTGGCAAACATCTTGTGCTCGGTGACGGTGCCCTTGCCGGCCATCAGGCTCTGGGCGACCGGGCCGCAGTGGAAGAGGATGATCTTGTCCTCGTCGTCGCCGTAGTTGTTGTTCCAGTCAAGAACAGCAGCCGGACCCTCGGAGGCAAGGCTCATGGCGCGCATGGAAATGGCAGAACACATGTCAATCTCGCAGGATGCGACAATGCCGCGGTCGTTGAGCTCGGAGAGCAGCACGCACGGGCAGATGCGCAGATACGTCTCCATCTCGTTCCAGCAGCGAAGCGCCAGCGCGTCCAGATGGTATTCTTCAATGTACTCGTCGAGCACGACGGAGACCTTCGCCAGCGTCAGGGCATTGGAGGCCGGGACAAGCGAGAAGTCGGTGTAGTTCTTCAGATGATCGAGCTTGGCCAGCACGACCGCGTCGTCGTCGGACTTGGCGCGAACCTTTTCAAAGACCTCAGACAGATCGAAGGACTCGACGTTAATGCCGTTTTTCTGCATGGCAACCTCGTCGAAGCGGACGGTCTTGAACGCGGTGGTGCGCGCGCCGATGCAGCCGAGGTTGAAGCGCTTCATGCCGTTGACCACACGGCAGATGGCGGCAAAGTCGCGCAGATTCCCCTGGAACTTTGCACTCAGCGGATGCACGACATGGGGCTTGAGCACCGTGAACGGGACATTGTACTGACAGAACACGTCCGTGACGGAGAACTTGCCGCAGTAGGCGTCGCGGCGGTGGGCAAAGTCCATCTTGCCGATCTCGTCGGGATAGGCCTGCATGAGAATGGGAACGCCCGCGTCCTGCAGGGCGGTGATCGCGCCGTTTTCGTCGGCGAAAATGGGCATGGAGAAGATGACGCCGTCATACTGGCCCTCGTGCTCCTTGAGCCACTTGGCGTAAAGCAGACCCTCGTCGCGCGTCTCGACGCCGCCGTAGCGGGTCAGTTCCTTGTCCATCATGATGTAGTCATAGCCTGCGTCGGTGACGGCCTTGACCATGTCGTCGCGTGCGCCGTAGATCAGTTCGCCGGGCATGAAGCCGCGGTTGCAGAAGCAGAGGGCAAAGGTCATTTTCTTTTTCATGGTTGATTCCTCCTGTTATTTATCCGAACAGTTTTTCCTGGTTTCCTTCGATGCGGAACGAGCGGATGATCTCGCAGGTGCGGGTATAGACGGCGGCGCGGGCCTTTTCTACGTCGTTTGTCTCGCCCAGTGTGCGTTCGTAGGTCTGACGAATCTCCGTGCCGACGTTGATCTTCGCAATGCCGTTGGCGATGCCGTCCAGAATACACTGGTTGTTGATGCCGGAGCCGCCGTGCAGGACGAGCGGGATATTCGTGACCTTGCTGAGGTCGGCGATATGCTGGATGTCCAGCCGGGCCTCGGGCTTTTTCTGGTTGCGCACGCCCTCGGCGATCGCACCGTGGATGGAGCCGACGGCGACGCTCAGCCAGTCGCACTTTGTCTCCTCTGCAAACTGCTTTGCTTCGCCCAGATCAGTGAAGCCCTTCTTCGTGCGGAAAATCTCTTCATAATCCATGTTCGCACCCGCGCCCTCGTGGCCCATGACGGAGCCGAGCTCGGCCTCGCAGGCGATGTCATTTGCGTGGGCGAAGTCCGCGACCTGCTTCGTCACGGCAATGTTCTCCGCAAGCTTCAAGCGGCTGCCGTCAACCATGACGGACTGATAGCCTGCCTTGACTGCGCGTTCCAAAATGGGCATATAGTCCACGCGTTTCTGATCCTCGTCGATGACGGGTACATGGTCGAGGTGCAGCAGGGTGTATTTCGGGTCATAATACTTAAAGTATTCTTCCGCAACGGCTTCGAGGCTCTGCGCCTCGAACTTTTCCCATTCCAGCCGCGCGACCTGCAGCATAGCGACGGTCTTCTCGTCGATGATGGCCTGGGCGGCGGGTTTTGCCATCGGCAGATAGGGGATGTTGAACGCCGGGACGATGGTATGATGCTGCCATGCCAGCCGGACGGCTTCCTGTGCTTTCATATGTATCTCTCCTTTGCTTATTTCTGCTTGAGCGCTTCAAACTGCGTCTCGTTTTCGAGCATCGTCAGCCGCACGCCATAGGTTTTCTTCTCGCCGGGCGCGAGGAACTGCAAAAGGCCCTTTTCGCGCATCACGTCGCGGCCGTCGGGGTAGCAGTTGCCGGGTTCAAGGCCCATGACGTAGTCCTTGACGCCCATCATCTTCCACTGCGTAAAGCAGCTGAGGCTGGACGAGTCGAACGAAATGGCGAGGCCGTAGCCGCGGTCATGGTTGAAGATGGCGGCAAGGCCGGGTTTGCCGCCAAACGCGTGATAATAGCACTGCTCCTCAAAGCCGGGGGTGGGGGTGAGAACCTTACTCCATGTGTCCAAATCCTCCGCGGCATGTGCGTTGCGGGGCGTGACCGCAGCGGCGGGGATATAGAGTTCAGCCGCCTCGGACAGCATGGGGTAGCCCATGTTCATGTGGTACAGGATCATGACCGGGGAGGCCTCGCCGCCGACATTTTCAATCTCGTCGGTGATGGTGATCTCGTTCGTTTGCTTCGAGCAGGTGATTGTGCGTGTCAGAATGAGTTTTTCGGCAAAGATCTGCGCGTGGCGCATGACGGCCTTGACCCAGATCTTCTCGTCGTCCATGTCCCAGAGTAGACGCTCGGCAGGAATATTGTCAACTGCGCCGTGCAGCGGCAGGCGGACGCCCTCGTCCGTGCAGGGCGAGCCGACGGCCAGCAGACCGCAGGTGGTCAGGAAGCCTGCCGTGAAATTCTTGAGCCATCCCGCTTCCTTGTCATCATAGTAAGCGGGCGCGACGTAGCCGTTCGCCGAGAAAAAGCCGCAGTTTTCGCCGCGGAAATGCAGGCGGGAAATATCCGCGCAGCGGTCGGCGGAGACGGTGAAGTCCAATCCCTTGCCGTTGCGTACCTGCAAAAGGCGCATGCCGTCGCCCTTGCCGCCAGTCAGCCGGTATTCCTCCACGCCGAACAGCTGCGATTCGTGTCCGTAATATGCGCGTTCGTTCATTTGGGTGCTCCTTTCAGTCCAGAGGTGCGTACACGCAAAAAGGCCTGTACGTTGTTCCTTCTCCACTAGGATAACAGAAAAAACGTACAGGCAATAGTGATTTTTGTACAAAACCTGAAAAAATTATTTTTTCTCCGCTTCTTCTTCGCTGCTCTCCAGATTCTTTCTGTACTCGCGCGGTGAACAGCCGAATTTCCGGTGGAAGACCTTGGAGAAATAATTATAGTCGTAAAAGCCAACGTTGGCCGCAATTTCGGAGATCTGCATCGCTGTGGTGCGAATCATTTGCTCCGCCATGGCGATGCGTTTGCTGCGGATATAATCGGCGACGGAGGAATTGAAGCTTGTGTGGAAGATCTGATAGAGTTCGGCACGCGAGACAGAGAAATGCGCGCACAGATGCTCAATGGACAGATCCCACGCAATGTTGTCGTTGATGTATTTTTCAATCTGCTGCGCCGTGTCGAGATTGCGCACCTCAAGCATGCGCTGGTGGTAAATATGACTGATGCAGGCGTCAAGAATGTTGCAGGCAGCCTTGATCTCATCGGGCGCATAGTGGATCTGCATGTCGTAGAGCGAGCGGCACTCCTCCTCGCCGATGCCGAACTGCGCAGCGTAGGCCGCGATGGTATGGAACTCCGCGTCCCGACCATTCGTGGCCTGTCCGATGCAGATGAACGCGACAATTACGCCCTCATAATACAGAGGTGCGAGATATTCCGTCAGCCCCGCGTGACATCGGTACTGCACGGGCTTTCTCGTGCGGCGGCAGGTCTGCATATGGGCGGCGTCGCAGCTGTGGCAGCGGCGCTCAAATTCCGGATTTTCCCGCATTCTTGCGCAGAAGGGATAGAGTTTGATGGGGGTGGATGCACATTCCTCAAAGTCCGTGTCAAAGATGCAGAGTTTCAGCCCCGTCAGCGTGTAAAAATCGTGCAGCAGTTCCGTCAAACCGGCGTTTTTCAGATCCAGCATAGTGTCGGCTCCTTCCGGAAAAGTAGTAAATTCGTATGCAAAGACAAGTCGTATTTTCACCTGTTTTCTTCTGTTTTATATTGTATCAATCTAAAAAAGGGAATGATATATGGCAATGTGCACAAAAATAGCCTTTCCTTTTTTATGGTTTCAAAGATGTTTTTCTCTGCTTTGAAAACGTTTTTTACTAGTCCTTTCATTTCCTGCATGATAAAATACAATCACGAACGGGGATTCCCGTTTCGACACTACTTTAGGAGGAATTACACAATGAAAAAGATCATCGCTTTGCTGCTTGCAGTGATGATGGTTCTGGCCATGGCCGCCTGTGCCGCCAAGACCACCGACACCCCGGCTCCCGCTGAGACTGACAACAAGACCGACGCAGTCCAGGAAACCGCTACCGAGGCTGCCGCCGACGGCAAGACCGAGCTCAACATCGGTGTTCTCGTCTGGAAGTATTCCGACACCTACGGCTCCTCTGTCCGTGTCGCCATGGACAAGTATGCCAAGGAAATCGGCGCTGAAAAGGGCCTGACCATCAACCTCGAAATGCAGGACGGCAACGACGACCAGGCGACCCAGAACAACCAGGCTGACGTTATGTTCGCCGCCGGCAAGGATCACATCATCATCAACCTCTGCGACACCTCTGCTGGCCAGTATCTGGTTGACCTTGCCAAGCAGTACAATGTTCCCATCTCCTTCTACAACAAGGAGCCTGTTGACTCCGCGATCGTGACCGGCTCCAACTCCATCTTCGTCGGCACGAAGCCCGAAGAGGCCGGTATCATGCAGGGCGAGATCCTCGCTGACCTGTATGCCGCCAACCCCGAGCGCGTCGACAAGAACGGCGACGGCAAGGTTATGACACTTGAGTTTGAAGGCGAGATCAACAACCCCGAAGCCATTGCCCGTACCGAGTACTCCCTGTCCACCGCCATCGAAAGAGGCGTTCCCTGCGAGATGATGACCGAGAACCAGGTCGCCAACTGGGATACCGCCAAGGCACAGGAAATGATGACCGCGCAGATCGCGTCCCTCGGCGTTGAGAACATCGAGGTTGTCTTCTGCAACAACGACGATATGGCCATCGGCGTTATCGCTGCTCTGAACGAGGTCGGCTATAACCTCGGCGACGGCGGCGATGAGATCATCGTCATCGGTGTTGACTGCACCGATACCGCCGTTGAGTACATCAACGCCGGCAAGCTCTACGGTACTGTCAAGCAGGACGGCGACGCAATGGGCAAGGCCAACATCCTCATGGCGATCAACGGCGCTCTGGGCAAGGATTGGCTCGACGGCACCGACTACACCATGGCTGACGACGGCTTCTCCATCCGTATCCCGTACGCAAAGGTCACTGCGGAATAATCTGTTCAGATCATTCTGCTGATCTTGTAAGAGAATCGTAATCGAATCAGGTGGCCCTCTGGGGCCACCTGATTATGCAAAAAGGAATTGGTGATACACTTGGAAGAAAACTACCTGCTCGAAATGCTCGATATCGAAAAGCAGTTCCCGGGCGTCAAGGCGCTGGATCATGCCAAACTCCAGCTGCGTCCCGGCTCCATCCACGCTCTGATGGGCGAGAACGGCGCCGGCAAATCGACGCTCATGAAGTGCCTGTTCGGTATCTATAAAAAAGACGCGGGCTCCATCCGGATGAACGGCAAGGAGATCAATTTCACCAACCCGCGCAACGCCCTCGATCACGGCGTCGCCATGGTGCATCAGGAACTCAATCAGGTGCTCTACCGCAGCGTCATGGAAAATATGTGGCTGGGCCGGTTCCCACTGAAGGCCGGACTGGTTGACCACAAGAAAATGTACAACGACACCAAGGCTGTTCTGGACGATCTGGAGATCAAGGTTGACCCGAAGGCGATCATCGGCACCATGGCCGTTTCTCAGCGTCAGATGCTCGAGATCGCAAAGGCAGTTTCCTATAACGCAAAGATCCTTGTGCTCGACGAACCGACATCTTCGCTGACCAGCGAGGAGGTCGAGCATCTGTTCCGCATCATGCGCCGCTTGTGTGAGCAGGGTGTCGGCATTATCTATATTTCCCATAAGATGGACGAGATCAAGCGTATTTCCGACGAAGTCACCATCATGCGCGACGGCCAGTGGATCTCCACCGACAAGACGGAAAATCTCTCGACCGACGATATCATCAAGCGCATGGTCAACCGCGAGATGACCAACCGTTTCCCGGCCAAGGACAATGTTCCCGGCGACGTGCTGATGGAGGTTTCGCACCTGACCGGCAAATACATGCCCACCTGTCAGGACGTTTCGTTCGAGCTTCGCGCGGGCGAGGTGCTCGGCGTGGCCGGTCTGGTCGGCTCGCGCAGAACGGAACTTCTGAGCACGATCTTCGGCATCATGGCGCGTGAGAGCGGCGAGATCAAGCTGAACGGCAAGCCCATTTCCAACAAAACGCCGCGCCAGTCCATCAAAAACGGCTTCGCCATGCTGACAGAGGAACGCCGCGCAACCGGCATCTTCCCCTATGCCAGCATTTTGTTCAACACCGTAATTTCAAACCTCGGTTCCTATAAAAAGGGCCCGCTGCTTTCCGATAAAAAAATGACCGCCGACACGGACTGGTCCATTTCCTCCATGCACATCAAAACGCCGTCGCAGAAAACGCTCATCAAAAACCTCTCCGGCGGCAACCAGCAGAAGGTCATTCTTGGACGCTGGCTGCTGACAAATCCTGATGTTCTGCTCCTTGACGAGCCGACGCGCGGCATCGATGTCGGCGCTAAGTACGAGATTTACGAACTGATCCTGCAGCTTGCCAAGCAGGGCAAGGCTGTTATGATGGTCTCATCCGAAATGCCGGAACTGATCGGGATCTGCGACCGCATCCTTGTTATGAGCAACGGCCATATGGCCGGTATCCTCGAACGCGGCAAGGACTTCGGCGGTATTGAAAATGAGCAGGAAACCATCATGCGTCTGGCTGCGCAATATGTATAAAGAGGTTGAGAAAATGACGAATTCTAAGAAAATGAACCCGCAGAAGCTGAAGGATACGCTGCTGAAATATGCACTGTATATCATCCTTCTTCTGCTCCTTGTTGTGATTGTTGCGATCAAGCCCAACTTCCTTTCCGTCGGCAACCTGATCTCCATTCTGAAGCAGGCCTCCACGAAGGGCATTCTGGCCTACGGCGTTGCAGGCATCATCATTCTCGCCGGTACCGACCTGTCCGTCGGCCGTGTGCTCGGCCTCTGTGCGGCTGTTGCAGCCTCCTTGCTGCAGTCGGTCACGTTCGCTTCGAGATACTATCCCAGCATCACAGAGCCGCTGCCCCTGATCCTGCCGTTCCTCGCCTGCGTGGCCATCGCGGTCATCATCTCTGCGTTCAACGGCTTCGGCATGGCAAAACTCCATATGCACCCCTTCATTGTTACCCTTGGCACGCAGCTGATCTCCTACGGTCTGTGCTGCATCTACATCGAGAACCAGCCCTCCGGCTCCACGCAGGCGCTGTCCTCCCTTGACCAGCGCTATCTGGCGCTCGCAACCGGATCCGTCGATATCTTCGGCTTCAAGCTGCCGTATCTGGTTATCATCTTCCTGCTGCTGGGCGTTCTGACGTGGCTCGTCTGGAACAAGACCCGATTCGGCAAGAATATGTTCGCTGTCGGCGGCAACTCCGAGGCGGCTGAGGTTTCCGGCGTCTCCGTCACGAAGACCATCATGGGCGTGTTCCTGTATGCCGGTCTGATGTACGGCATCGCCTCCTTTCTTGAAGGCGCCCGTATCCAGTCCGTCGGTACTGCAACCGGCATCAACTACGAGCTTGACGCCATTGCGGGCTGCGTCATCGGCGGCGTCTCCTTCAATGGCGGCATCGGCACTGTCCCTGGTGTCGTGATCGGCTCGATCATTCTGCAGGCAATCAACTATGGCCTGTACTTCCTCGGCGTCAACGCATATCTGCAGTACATCATCCGCGGCGCGATCATCATCATCGCCGTCGCCATCGACGTGCAGAAGTACGTTGCAAAGAAATAATTGCGCTGCGGCTTTTCAAAGCCACTGCGTTCCGGTATAATGGACGCAATCGCAGCAGATCTTCATGAGGCGCGTTGCTGCTTGCAGCGCGCCTCACTTTTTTAAGAAAGGACGTTTTTCCTATGCTGACCATTCAAAAGCTTCCCCTGTGCGCCAAGGGCGCGCCCGTCGCCATTACGCTGGAAAACAGCAATTATATGCGTGTGACGCTCCTGTCCTATGGTGCAACGCTCCAGTCCATTGTTGTCCCTGACCAAAACGGCGCGTTGACCGATGTGCTGCTCGGTTATGAGAGCGTGAAGGAATATGAAGAAAACAGCGGCTATCTCGGTGCGTGCATCGGCCGAAACGGAAACCGCATCGCAAACGCAGCCTTCACGCTGAACGGCCAGCGCTTCCAGCTTACGGCCAACGAGGGTAAAAACCAGCTTCACGGGGGCCTGTGCGGCTTTGATAAAAAACTCTGGGACTATGCCTGCCGCGAAAATAGCGTGGAATTCACAACGGTTCTGGCTGATGGTGAGGAGGGCTACCCCGGCAGACTCGACGTGTCTATCACCTTCACGCTGACGGACGACAATGCGCTGCATATTGACTACCGTGCTGTCAGCAGTGCGGATACCGTTGCGAATTTTACCAATCACGCCTACTTCAACCTCAACGGACAGGGCAGCGGCGACGTGTTGGGCCATCTGCTCCAGCTGAACGCCTCGGCCTATACGCCAGCCAACGCCGCAACGCTGCCGACCGGCGAGATTGCGCCCGTTGACGGCACCTGCATGGACTTCCGCACCGCGAAGCCCATTGGCCGCGATATCCATGATGCGGCGCTCGCACCCTTCCGCGGCTACGACACGAATTTTTGCCTCGATGGAAAGGGCCTTCGTAAGATTGGACGGGCCGAGGGCGACAAGACCGGTATTGTGATGGAGGTGGAAACGACGCTTGAGGGCGTGCAGCTTTATACCGGCAATTTCATCTCCGACCGCGCAGGCAAGAATGGCGCGCGCTACGCGTCCTATGGCGGATTCTGCCTCGAAACGCAGCACTATCCCGATGCGGTCAACCAGCCTGCATTCCCGTCCCCGGTTCTTCATCAGGGTGAGCCGCTGCACGAGACGACGATCTACCGCTTCCGCGTGGGAAAGTGAGGCGCTTCTATGATCAGTCTTGGCATTGACATCGGCGGAACCGGCTGCAAATGCGTCGCCTTCCGCGATACCGGCGAGCAGATCGCCATGTCCTACCGCGAATATCCTACGAAGCCCGGCGAGGTGAACCTGAATGCGCTGGCGCTGCGCGAGAGCGTGTTCTTCGTAATCTCCGACTGCGTCAAAAAGCTGGACGACGCGAAGCAGGTCGCGGCCATCACCGTCTCCTCCTTCGGCGAGTCCTTCGTTCCCGTTGACCGCAGCGGTCAGCCGCTGAGCGATATTATTCTCTATTTTGCCAACACCGAAAGCGGAGAATTTTCCCGTCTGGTCGAGTCGGTCGGCGCGGAAAAATTCATGCGCATCACCTGCGTCCTGCCGGACGCGTCGTATTCGCTGGCGAAAATGCTCTATACGCTCCGCACGGCCCCGCGCCCGGTGTGGAAGTTCCTATTTGTCGCAAGTTACATCTGCTTCTGCCTGTCTGGTGAGACGGTGGCGGATTATTCCCTTGCCTGCCGCAGCATTCTCTTTGATGTGCGGAAACTCTGCTGGTCGGACGAGTTGACAAGCGCCTGCGGAATCGACCCTGAAACGCTCCCTGCCGTCCTGCCGACCGGCTCGTGCGCCGGAACGCTCATGCAGGAGGCTGCCTCCGCGCTCGGCCTGCCGCAGAGCGTCAAGGTCGTCATCGGTTCGCACGACCAGATCGTCAACGCCCTTGGCTGCGGCGTGGCGAACCCCGGCGAAGCCGTCGATACGACCGGTACGGTCGAATGCATCTGCCCGCTGTTCGCAGCTATCCCGGAAACGCTGGAGTTTGAGCGTGAAAATTACGCCTGTGTCCCGTATCTGGACGGGCGGGGCTATGTGACCTACGCCTATAATATCTCCGGCGGCGCAGTTGTGCGCTGGTACCGCGATTCGCTGGCGTTTTATCTCAAGCAGGCCGCGAAGGAACGCGGCTGCTCCGTCTACGACATTCTGAACGAAACGTGCCCGCCCGAGCCGACGGGGCTGATTGTCCTACCATTTTTGCAGGGCATGGGCGGCACGCCGGATGTGCTGACCGGTGCGCGCGGCACGATCTACGGCCTTACAATGCACACCTCGCCCGCTGATCTCTACCGCGCCATTCTCGAAGGCTTGACCTTCGAGATGCGTTATAACCTCGAAAAGCTTGCCAAATACGACATTCGCCCGACGACGCTCTTTGCTGCGGGCGGCGGCGCGAAGTCGCCTGTCTGGCGGCAGATCAAGGCAGATATCTTGGGCGCTGAAATTCGGCCCACGCTGGCCGACGAGGCCGGCGCGCTCGGCAGCGCGATCCTCGGCCTTGCCGCCGCAACCGGCGAGAAAGACCGGACGGCCCTTGCTGCCCGCTTCGTCCGCTACGGACAGACAGCGATGCCCGACGCGCAGCGGCACGCGTATTATGAAAAGCAGTTCGCACTTTATAAAGAACTGCGCGAGTTTGAGGTTCGTCATGCCCGGGGATAACGCATCGGCGACCGGAACCGTATTCGATATCAAGCAGCTGGCTGTCTACGACGGCCCCGGCATCCGCACGACGGTGTTTTTGAAGGGCTGCCCCCTGCGCTGCATGTGGTGTCACAACCCGGAGGGCCTTTCCTACAAACCGCAGCTAATGGTATCGATGAACAACTGCCTGCACTGCGGTGCCTGTATCAGGGCTTGCCCGAATGGAGGGAAATCCTGCACGGCCTGCGGCCGGTGCATCCGCGCCTGCCCACAGGGGCTGCGGAAGCTATGCGGAAAACGCTATACGGCACAGGAACTGGCCCAAAAGCTTCTGCGGGACAAGGACTATCTTGCCGCAATGTCAGGTGGCGTGACCTTCTCCGGCGGCGAGCCGACCGGGCAGCCGGAATTCCTGCTGGAAACGCTGGACCGCGTCGCGGGCATGCACCGCGCGATTGAAACAAGCGGCTATTGCAGCGGCAGCGTATTCGAGGCCGTGCTGGCGCGGGTCGAGTATGTTATGATGGATCTCAAGCTGATGGATCTCGAACGGCACCGGCACTATACAGGCGTATCCAACGGGCCAATTCTGGAAAATCTCGAGCGGCTTAAGAAAAGCGGAAAGCCGTTTCGCATCCGCATCCCGGTTATCCCAGGCGTCAACGATTCGGATGGAAATTTTGATGCCACAGCCCGGCGGCTGCTGGATGCGGAAAAGCTGGAACAGGTCGAACTGCTGCCGTACCATGTGACGGCGGGCGCAAAGTACGAGATGGTCGGCCGCTCCTATCAGCCGGAATTCGACACTGCTGCCGCACCGAACCTGAATACGGAGATCTTCCGCCGCTATGGCCTGAAGTGTACCCACCTGTAGGCTGATGTCATATACGCGCAGCATCTTGCAGGATGCTGTAACATAGAAAAACTTCACACGCAAACGAGCGGAAACCGCGCACACCCAAGCTTCCTTGAAGAATAGCCGTTAATGTTACAGCGTACAGCCAGTTCTGGCCGCTTTTCCCCGCCCATGTCCCGACTGTATCTGCACCGGGAATCTGCCACACTAAGGGCAGATTTTTCGGAAGAGGGGATACAGATGAAAAAACAGCTGTGGGGGCTTTTCTGCGCAGCAGTGCTGGCGGCGACGCTGGCGCTTCCCGTTCGGGCGGCGGAGCAGACGCATCGTGCCTATCTTTGCGGCTATCCGGATGGGACAATCCGGCCCAATGCGCGCATCACGCGGGCGCAGCTGGCCTGTGCACTTGTGCGGCTGGCGGAAGAACCGCTGCCGGAGCCGACGCGCGTGACGTTTTTTGATGTGCCGGGCGACCATTGGGCCTGCACGCAGATTCGTCAGCTTGCAGGCTTGGGGCTGCTGCCGTTTGGAGAGGGCGGCTGGTTTCTGCCGTCAGCCACGGTCAGCTGGCGAGAGTTGTGCAGTGTGCTGGATACGCTGGCAGGCTCGGAGACGGGCTGCGAAGCGTTCCCGGCGCTGACCGCCGCGTGGGAAGAGAAGACCGTCCTCGAGGCGGGGCAAGGGAGTGCCGCAGGCAGCGCGTCGGTCAGCCGTGCAGAGTTTGCGCGTGCATGCAACAGCCTGCTTGGCCGCAGTCCGGATGGGACAGATGCGCAGCTGCGCGCCGCGGCGTGGTACTGGGACAATCAGGATGAGACAGCATGGTATTATGCCGATCTGATCGAGGCTGCGGTTGACCATACCTGCCGCGTTCCAAACACGGCGGAACAGTGGACAGCTGTCGGATAGATATTGTTCCGCAATCGCAAACGGCGTGCAAAATGCTCAAAAATGAGCTGCGAAGTTTGTAAAAAATGGCGGGCAGAAAATTTGACAGGAGCATTGAATTTTTTTTGCCCGCCATTTATAATGAACTTACAATCTAAGATTGGTAGCTGTAAGGAAGTGTTTCGCACACGGGCTGCAACTATCACTCGGCTTGCACGGCAGAGTGTTTCAGATGAAGATCTGAAGCACTTTTGTTATATGCACCGGTGAGCATCACGAAAAGGAGGACTCCCCATGAACTTACTCACAAACGGACGCGTCATCACCCGCGACGAGGGCGGCAAGGGCTATTACGAAAAAGGCGCCGTCGCCTATGAAGGCACCAAGATCGTCGAGGTCGGCGAAGAAGCCGCGCTGCGCGCAAAATACCCGCAGGCCGAGATCATCGACGCCAAGGGCGGCGTCATCATGCCCGCATTCATCAACGCGCACACCCACATCTATTCCGCGCTTGCACGCGGTCTGTCCATTGTCGGCAACAACCCCACAAATTTCTATGAAGTGCTCGACGGCACATGGTGGGCCATGGATCGCAAGCTGACGCTTGAGGGGTCCCGCGCCTCCGCAGATGCCCTGTACATTGACTGCATCAAGCAGGGCGTTACGACCATTTTCGACCATCACGCGGCCTACTGCGAGATCCCCGGCTCCCTGTTCCAGATCGGCGAGAGCGCCAAGAAATTCGGCATCCGCTCCTGTCTGTGCTACGAGGTCTCCGACCGTGACGGCGAGGAGAAGTGCCTGCAGGCCATCAAGGAGAACGCCGACTGGATCACCTACTGCGAGCAGCAGAAGGACCCGATGCTTGCCGCCATGTTCGGCGGCCACGCGCTGTTCACCATCTCCGACAAGACCTTCGACCGCATGGTCGAGGCCAACAACGGCCGCACCGGTTATCACATCCACGTCTCCGAGGGCATGAACGACGTCTATGACAGCCTGCAGAACTACGGCCGCCGCCCCGTGCAGCGTCTGCACGACCACGGTATCCTGGGCGAGAAGACCATCCTCGGCCACTGCATCCATGTGAACCCGGCTGAGATCGAACTCATCCAGAACACCCACACCATGGTCGTCAACAACCCCGAGTCCAACATGTCCAACGCCGTCGGCGTCTGCCCGGTGCTGCCGCTGTCCAAGGCGGGCATCCTGCTCGGCCTCGGCACCGACGCATGGACGAACGACATGATCGAATCGCTCAAGGCTGCGCTCTGCGTCCAGCGTCTGAACGCCTGCCTGCCGAACGTCGCGTGGTGCGAAGTAACCGGCATGCTGTTTAAGAACAACGCGAAGATCGGCGCAAAGTATTTCCCGGACGAACTCGGCGTGCTCAAGGCCGGTGCCGCTGCCGATATCATCGTCATGGATTACAAGCCGTTCACCCCGTTCTCGGATGAGAATATCGACGGCCACATCCTCTTCGGCATGACCGGCAAACTCTGCCGCACGACCATCGCAAACGGCAAGCTTCTTATGAAGGACCGCGAACTCATCGGCATCGACGAGGAAGCTGAAAACGCCCACATCCTCGAAGCCGCCAAGAAGCTCTGGGGCGCACTGAACCACAGAGAATATTAAGCCGCTTCTGCGTTTTGTGGGGGCCGATGCCCACATCGGCCCGTGCAGAATATGCCCGTTTTTACGGAAATCTACGGCGAATTCGCAACTTCTCAACGGGCCGATGTGGGCATCGGCCCCTACAGTGAAGAACAGGAGGGTTCCCAATGTACGAAACCACCCGTCAGAGAGTCTGCAAGTGGCTTCTGCTTGCCGTGCTTGTGTTCTCCACGCTCGACGCCGCGCTGTTTGCCCTCTTCGATATCGGAACGGAACGGCTCGGCCTGCGCTGTCTGAATTCGTTCTTTGAGTATTATCTGCCGGAACTCTTTCCGGGGAAGCTGACCGTGTATGCTGCCGCGTTTGCCGGACTGGCCGCGCTGGTCGGCTGGATTCTTCTGCTCTGCGGAAAACGCGCGGGAATAACCGTGATCTTTGCCGTTTCAGTCCTTCCGTTTTTCAAAAGTATTCTGATCTTCCTGACCAGCATTCTGGCCCTGTTCAGCGCAGCGGATCTCGGCGCGCAGGCGCTGGCATTCGCAAAGGATCTTCTGACATTCGTCACAGCCGGGCTGCCCATCGTATTGATGCTTTTCTGGAAGGGCCGCGGCTATTAAAAATTAGGAGGTAATCACATGTCTGAAAAAATGTATCCGATCCCGTTCAAGTCTCTGATGAACTGGATCGTCACCGAATACGCCCGCGAGGGCGAGATCTTCGGCGTGCATACGCCGTATTATGCCACCGGCAAGACGCTCTCCATCTTCGGCGAGACGATCGAGACCCCGTTCGGCCCGGCAGCCGGCCCCAACAGCCAGCTGGCACAGAACATCATCGCCGCCTATTTTGCCGGCGCCCGCTTCTTCGAGGTCAAGACGGTGCAGAAAATGGACGGCGAAGAACTGGCCCGCTGCGTGCCGCGTCCGTGCATTCTGGCCGCGGACGAGGGCTATAACCAGGAATGGTCAACCGAACTCGAGGTCCCGCAGGCGCAGAACGAGTATATTAAGGCCTGGTGCGCACTCAAGGTCCTGTCCAAGGTCTATGGCCTCGGCTCTCCGGACGGCTTCGTGTTCAATATGTCCGTCGGCTATGACCTCGAAGGCATCAAGGGCGGAAAGGTCAACACCTACATCGACAACATGATGGATGCGTCGAACACAGCGCAGTTCAAAGAGTGCCTCGCTGTCCTGACCGAACTGTTCCCGGAGGAAAAGGACTTCATTGCCGCCATTTCCCCGCGCGTCAGCCGCAGCGTCACCGTTTCCACGCTCCACGGCTGTCCTCCGCAGGAGATCGAGCGCATTGCGTCCTATCTCCTGACCGAGAAGGGTCTGCACACCTTCGTCAAGTGCAACCCAACCATCCTTGGCTACAAGACCGCCCGCACCATTCTCGACTCCATGGGCTATGACTACATCGTCTTCGACGAGCATCATTTCAACGAGGATCTGCAGTGGGCCGATGCCGTGCCGATGTTTGAACGCCTGCAGGCGCTGGCAGACTCCAAGGGCCTGGAGTTCGGCCTGAAACTTTCCAATACCTTCCCCGTTGATACGACTCGGAACGAATTGCCCGGTACCGAAATGTACATGTCCGGCCGCAGCCTCTTCCCGCTGACCATTGAGATGTGCAGCCGTATCAGCCGTCAGTTTAACGGCAAAATGCGCATTTCCTTCGCGGGCGGCGCGGAATTCTTCAACTGCGACAAGCTGTTCGCCGCAGGCATCTGGCCCATCACCGTTGCCACCACCATTCTCAAACCCGGCGGATACAACCGTCTGGCCCAGATGGTCGAAAAGACGGAAAAGCTGCCGTATCATGCGTTCAACGGCACGGACTCCTCCGCCATCAGCGATATGTCCGCCGCCAGCCACAGCGATTTCCATCACCTCAAGCCCATCAAGCCCCTGCCTGCGCGCAAGAGCGAGGAGAAGGTGCCCCTCATCGACTGCTTCACCGCACCCTGCAAGGGCGGCTGCCCAATTCATCAGGACATTCCGGAGTACATGGAACTTGTCCGCCGCGGACTGTACGGCCCGGCGTTGAAGCTGATCACGGAAAAGAACCCGCTGCCGTTCCTGACCGGCACGATCTGCGCGCACCGCTGCCAGAACAAGTGCTCCCGCAACTTCTATGATGAATCCGTCCATATCCGCGATACCAAGCTGGTTGCAGCGGAAAATGGTTACGGCGCGCTCATGGCCTCGCTGAAGCCGACCGAAAAGCTGCCCGGCAAGAAGGCTGCAATCATCGGCGGCGGTCCGACCGGCATTGCGGCTGCCTACTTCCTCGCCCGCGGCGGCGTGGAAACCACGATCTTCGAGCGCGAAGCGAAGCTCGGCGGCGTGCCGCGCTATGTCATTCCCGCGTTCCGCATCTCCGACGAAGCGCTTGACAAGGATGTTGCCCTCATGGAGCGTCTCGGCGTGGAAGTCAAATGCGGCGCACCGGCCCCGAGCGTTGACGAACTCAAGAAGATGGGCTATACGCACATCCTGATGGCAACCGGCGCATGGCAGGCAGGCGAACTCGGCATTCCCGGTAATGTCAAGGGTGTCATCGGCTGGATGAAGGAAATGAAGCAGCAGGTCAAGCCGTGCATCGAGGGCCATGTGGTCGTCGTCGGTGCAGGCAATACTGCCATGGACGCTGCCCGCGTTGCCAAGCGCATGGGCGCAGCCTCCTCCACCATTGTCTACCGCCGCACGAAGAAGGAAATGCCCGCCGATGAGCATGAACTCAAGCTTGCTATCGACGAGGACGTAAAGTTGGTCGAACTGGCGGCGCCTGTCGAGCAGAAGGACGGCAAGCTGGTCTGCAATCAGATGAAGCTTGGCGAACCTGACGCATCCGGCCGCCGCAGCCCCGTCGCCACCGGCGAAACGTTTGAACTTCCGTGTGACCTTGTTATTTCTGCGATCGGCGAGAAGGTTGACGCGAAGCTTATGGCCGAAAACGGCATTGAAATGGGCCGCAAGGGCCCGGCCTTCAAGACCAACATCGAAAACGTCTGGTCGGCTGGCGATGCGCACAGAGGCCCCGCTACCGTTGTCGAGGGCATTGCGGACGCCGCTGCGTTTGCAGAGGCCGTCATCGGCAAGGCACATGCTTATGAAATTCCGGAGCAGGCCTATCCCACCAAGGCCGACGCGATTGCGAAAAAGGGTATCCTGAAGATGGCCTCCTGCGCCTGCTGCGAGGGCGGCCGCTGCCTCGACTGCAACACCGTCTGCGAAAACTGCGTCGATTCCTGCCCGAACCGCGCAAATGTCGTGGTGAAGCTGACCGACGGCCGTCACGAGATCGTTCACATCGACAAGATGTGCAACGAGTGCGGCAACTGCACGCAGTTCTGCCCGTATGCGTCCGAGCCGTGCCATGACAAGTTCACACTCTTCCAGACCGAAAAGGACATGAACGAGAGCGAAAACAAGGGCGCCCTGTTCCTCGGCGGCGACAAGATTCGTGTCCGTCTGGAAAAAGACGAGGTGCTCGATCTGTCCCAGCCGAACGAACTGCCGCAGGATATCGAGACTCTGATCCTCACGCTCCGCAGCAAATACAGCTATCTCTACACCGAATAAGCCAAACCATCAAGCGCCCTTCTCCAATCCCGGAGAAGGGCGCATTGGCATATGAAATACCCGCTGCACGAGGCTGTGCAGCGGGCGAACATTTATCCAATACCGAGCATGGCGGTCGCAAATGCGAAATAGACGAGCAGGGAAAGGAAGTCCACGATCGTCGTGATGATCGGGGAGGCCATCACGGCCGGGTCGAAGCCAAGCTTTTTTGCCAGCAGCGGCAATGTGGAGCCGACGATCTTGGCAAGGCAGACCGTCACGGCCATCGTCGCGCAGACGACAAATGCGACGAGATACGTCACGCTCTCGCTCTTTAACAGCAGCATATCGACCACGATGATCTTTGCAAAGCAGGCGATTGCCAGGCACACGCCGCAAAGAACGGACACGCGGATTTCCTTCCAGACCACACGGCCCAGATCGCGGAACTCGATCTCGTTCAGGCTGATGCCGCGGATAATCGACACGCAGGCCTGCGAACCGGAATTACCGCCGGTGTCCATCAGCATCGGGATGAACGCTGTGAGGCACGGGAGGGCAGCCAGCGAATTTTCAAATTTCGTAATGACGATGCCTGTCAGCGTCGCCGAAACCATCAGCAGCAGCAGCCACGGGATACGGTTTTTCCAGATCTCGATGGGCGTTGACCGCATGTACGGATGTTCGGACGGCAGCATAGCAGCCATCTTTTCCATATCCTCCGTAGCCTCGTCTTCCATGACGTCCATGGCGTCGTCGAAGGTTACGATGCCGACCAGCCGGTTTTCTGTGTCAACGACCGGCAGAGCGAGGAAATTGTACTTGCTGAACATCTGCGCGACCTGCTCTTTATCGTCGAGCGTGCCGACGGTAATGACGTGCTCCTGCATGATGGATTCAATGGTCGCGTCGTCGTCTTCACACAGAAGCAGATCCTTGACGCTTGTGAGGCCAATCAGCTTATGGCCGCGCGTCACATAGCAGGTGTAGATCGTCTCCTTGTCGATGCCCGTGCGGCGGATGCGCAAAATCGCTTCCTCGACCGTCATATTCGGGCGCAGGGAGACATATTCGGTGGTCATGATCGAGCCGGCGGAATCCTCCGGATAACGCAGAATCTCATTGATCTGCTTGCGCATGTCCGGCTCGGCTTGGGATAAGATGCGCTGCACGACGTTCGCGGGCATTTCCTCTACGATATCGACAGCATCATCGACGTAAAGTTCATCGATGACTTCCTTCAGTTCGGAATCCGAGAAGCCCTGAATGAGCAGTTCCTGCGCCTCCGGCTCCATTTCAACGAACGTTTCGGCGGCCAGTTCCTTGGGCAGAAGCCGGAACAGGAGCGGCAGACGTGCCTGATCAAGATCGTCAAAAATAGCGGCGATATCGGCGGGATTCATCGTACTGAGGATGTCTCGCAGAGAATGATACTTCTTCTCATCGAGCAGCATGGTCAAGGTTTTTTGCAGGGAAAAATTGTTTTCTGCCATGTCTTGTTCCTCCTAAAATAAGTGAATAGGAAGGTAAAGACACAACGCAGGCACATCGCTCGAAGAATTACGAGGGCTGTAAGCACCGGACGCCCAAGGGCGGCTGGGACTCAAGCCGACTTCGGCCTGCGGATGTGCCGCTACTACTTCCTGCGTCCATTTGTGCTTCCCCCTTTTTGTTTCAGATCATGGGCAGTTTGGAAACGGCCCAACTTATATAATAGGTTGGTTTTCCTGATTTGTCAACCGAAATCCGAACGAATCACAGTAGAATTTTGACGAATATTGTGTTATGATAATCAAAAAGCTGACAAGAGGTGTCAAAATGGCAACAGAAAAGATCTATTATCAGGATGCGCACCAGGCGGCGTTTCAGGCGCGGGTGCTGTCCTGCCAGCCGGGAAAGCATGGCTATGACGTTGTGCTGGACAGAACCTGCTTTTATCCCGAGGGCGGCGGCCAGCCGGGTGACACCGGCTTCCTGTCCGGCGTCCGCGTGACCGACACGCATGAGCGCAGCGGTGAGATCGTCCACTTCTGTGAACAGCCGCTTGCCGAGGGGCAGACCGTCGATGGGCAGATCGATTATGAGCGCCGCTTCGCGTTTATGCAGCTGCACTCCGGCGAACACATTCTCTCCGGCGTTGTCCACCGCCGCTTCGGCTATGAAAACGTCGGCTTCCACATGGGCGCAGATTTTGTAACTATCGATTTTTCCGGCATGCTGACGCCAGAAGCGTTGTCCGCCGTCGAGGCGGAGGCCAACGAGTGGGTCTGGAAAAACGTTCCGATTGAGATCGCATACCCGGACGCAGAGGCCCTGAAAACCATCCCCTACCGCAGCAAGAAGGAACTGACCGGGCAGGTGCGCATCGTGACGATTCCCGGCGCGGATATCTGTGCCTGCTGTGGTACGCATGTGTCAAATACCGGTGAGATTGGCCTCATCAAAATTTTCTCCTGCGTGAAGTTCCACGACGGTGTGCGGCTGGAACTTCTGTGCGGCAGACGTGCGCTCGCTTACCTCAGTGAGATCGCCGAGCAAAACCGGCGCGTGTCCGGTCTGCTGTCGGCAAAGCCGTTGGAGACGGCCGCCGCTGTGCAGCGGCTTTTGGATGCAGAGGCTGCGCAGAAGCAGCGCGCGGCCGGCTTGGAGGAAGCCGTATTTGCGCAGAAGGCGCAGGCGCTCATGGGGAAGGGGAATGTCCTGTTGTTTGAGCCGGCGATGAGTCCCGACAGCCTGCGGCGGCTGACCGATCTTGTCATGTCAGCCTGTGGCGGCCGCGCGGCCATTTTTGCAGGCAGCGATGCGGAGGGCTATAAATACGCTGTCGGCGAACAAAACGGCGATCTGCGGCAGTTGGTAAAAGATTTGAATGCACAGCTTCACGGGCGCGGCGGCGGCAAGCCGTTTTTTGTGCAGGGCAGCGTACAGACAGGCCGTGCGGAGATCGAAGCGTTCTTCGCGGGCCGCTGAGGAGGAACGTGTATGCTGCAAGATTTGTATCCGCACGTTTATCACAATGAAATGGCTTGGAAAGCGCCCGCACCGGACGATATCGCACTGATTTTCGCGCCGGATCGGACGATCTACTGCGGTCTGGAAGGCAGTACGCTCACGCTGCCCAGGATGCGCGATATAACAGACGGCGAGGTGCAGTACGCGTTTTCCATTGACGAAACAGCGTATTATCTCGTCTCCGCTCACCCCGGCGAGACAGACGCGTTCCGCTATCTTCCTTCCGCGTCGCTCCGCGCCATGACGGACGGGACAAGCGCCGCCCTGTTCGCCGCCGCAGCGGGCGAGAGCCTGCACCGTTGGTATGATTCCCAGAAATTCTGTGGCAGATGCGGCGCGCGCATGGAAAAAAGTGCAGTAGAGCGCGCCATGGTCTGCCCGCAGTGCAAAAATACTGTCTATCCGAAAATCTGCCCGGCTGTGATCGCTGCCGTACACGACGGTGACCGGCTGCTGCTCACGCGCTATCGCGGACGCCCCTTCAAAAAATACGCGCTCATCGCGGGCTTCAATGAGATCGGCGAGTCGATCGAGGAGACGGTTCACCGCGAGGTCATGGAGGAAGCGGGCCTCCGGGTCAAGAATCTCCGCTTCTACAAATCCCAGCCGTGGGTCTTTACCGATACGCTCCTCATGGGCTTCGTCTGCGAACTCGACGGCAGCGACAAAATTACCGTGCAGGAATCCGAACTGGCCGAAGCCGCATGGCATCTGCGCAGCGAACTGCCGGAGGATCATTCCAACATCAGCCTGACCGGCGAAATGATTGAGCAGTTCCGTCTGGGAAAGCTGTAACTACGCACCCTTTCAACGAAAAAACGCCAATGCCCAATGCGGCATTGGCGTTTTCTGTTATGGCTGATCCATGTCGGAAATCAGAATATTGTCTGTCCCGTGAGCCTCGAATTCTGCGATGTAGTCGTCCATGCGGGAGACTAACTCCTCGTAATTGTCGTTGGATACCGGCTGATACTCCATATCGCGCCGCGCAAGTTCTTCAGCAAGAATCTCATAGAATACCGTGTCCTCATAGTCCATGATGGCCTCATGGATGCCGCCGTCTGAAAAGGCGCGGGAAGGTACGTCAGTCCCCTCATACCGTTCGACGAGCGATCCCATTCCCTGTTCCCGGCACAGCGCGAAGAGTTTGGACTCCAAATCGTCGTAATCCGCAAAGCGGTCGTCGCCGCGGGTCGAGTTGAGAATCCAGTTGCCGATGTAAACCATATCCAGAAGACGGCGGAACTCTTTTTTCGATAGATCGATCTGCATACCAAAAGCCTCCTCTGCTAGGTTACTCTATTATATACACTTTGGACTTCATTTTCCACTGCAAATTTCTGTCTGCTCGCTGTTTTTGATTGCCTGCCAGCGCGGTTCGGGTTATACTGAATAAAAAACCAGCTGCGACGCACAGGAGGAGCATACATGATCTGGCTGACAGGGGACACGCATGGGCATTTTGAGCGGATTGAAGCGTTTTGCCGGGAAAAACAGACCACAGTGGATGATATTCTGATCATTCTGGGTGACGCCGGGTTCAACTTCGGCGGCGGGGCCCGTGATCTGGCTCTGAAAACATATGCGTCGCAGTTCCCCATTACAATCTTCTCCCTGCACGGCAACCGGGAAAACCGGCCGCAGAACATTCCGGGCTATAGCTGGGTGTACGTAAGACAGTATTGCGCCGAGATTGACGAAGCGGCACGAAACCGCATGGAGCTGATCGTGCGGTCACTGGCAGAGCAAAACGACGTGACCGAGCAACTGAAAGCCGATAATCAAATGGAATGGGTGCGGCAGATGAACGCTTGCAAGGCACAGGCAGAGGAGATTGTGAAAGCGGAATTGATTTATGATTGAGCGAGGAAGTCCGGGCAGAAAACTGTTCGGACTTTTCTCATATAGTCCAAAGTTGCGGTAGAACTGTTCACAAGTTTTATGGTATAATTTGAATACGAAAAGTGAGCAACAAATCGGAATTTGATGAGGTGATTGGGTGAAAACTTATACAATTTGTGGAAGCATGAAATTTGCCGAAGATATGAAAAAAATTGCTTATGACCTTGAAATAAGCAAAGGATATAATATATTACAATGTGTTTATTGTGAAGATAATATTGTTCCAACTGAAGATGAACTTTTAAAACTTGCAGATGCTCATTACAGAAAAATAGATTTAAGTGATGGAATATATGTTGTAAATATGGATGGTTATATTGGAACATCTGTGAAAAAAGAAATTGAGTATGCTGAAAGGCATGGAAAAGAAGTGTTGTATCATTACAATCAGTAGATTTTAATTCATAAAACAGTTAGATAAATTTGAATTTGACGAGGTATTGATAGAATGGTAGAAGTAAAATTTTATGACAATGTCG
>ERZ773208.7-NODE-7-length-201110-cov-5.588540_pt1 | contig 201110 bp, 160 predicted proteins | sample MGYA00581006_ERZ773208 | MGnify/ENA primary metagenome ERZ773208 (study PRJEB29015, sample SAMEA2737793) | human gut metagenome | biome: human gut; feature: human-associated habitat; material: faeces | place: China | collected 2012 ... | reverse complement strand
GTCATGCTGAAGCCGGCTCCCGAAGGCACCGGCGGTTCCACGCTTCTTCCTGTCATACGGGACCTTATGGCCGGTCTGCTTCGTCTGCTGTTATAGCGCATCCTGTCACCCCCTGTCCTTTTGAGTGTATGAAGGCTTTACCCCATTCATGCACTGCTGCCCATTGACTTTCCCCTATCTGTGACTATAATGATATCAGTTCTTTTTAATAGGAGCGCCTATGTTCAAAATTATTATCTGTATCTTGGCCGGTTTGGGGGCGGGCCTTGGCACCGGCTTTGCCGGGATGAGTGCTGCCGCGGTCATCAGTCCAATGCTTATCACCTTTTTACATATGGATCCCTACCTTGCCGTTGGCATTGCTCTTGCCAGTGATGTCCTGGCCAGCGCTGCTTCCGCCTATACCTATGGCAAAAATAAAAACCTCGATATCAAAAACGGCGTTATCATGATGATCAGCGTCCTGTGTTTCACTTTGGTGGGCAGCTACATCGCCAGCATTGTCCCCAAAGCTACTATGGGCAGCTTTTCTACCCTGATGACTCTCTTTCTCGGTATCAAGTTTATCGTCAAGCCGGTATTGGCGCCAAAGCAACGGTTTCAATCCGCCACCGCCCGACAAAAAGCTATTCGTTCTGTCCTCTGCGGCGCTATGGTCGGTTTCATCTGTGGCTTTGTGGGCGCCGGCGGCGGCATGATGATGCTGCTTGTACTCACCTCCGTGCTGGGTTATGAGCTGAAAACCGCCGTCGGCACCAGTGTTTTCATCATGAGTGCGACCGCCCTCACCGGGTCGGTCAGTCACTTTGCCATAGGCGGGCTGCCGGATACCGAGGCGCTGATCATCTGTGTCATCAGCACATTGGTCTTCGCGCAGGTGGCGGCGCTTTTTGCCAATAAAGCCTCTCCCATCGTACTCAATCGCGTCACCGGTTCCATTTTGGTCATTCTCGGCGTCGCTATCCTTGCCGTCAATTATTTTGGCTAAATAAAAAGGTTACGCCCCATTAGCATGGCCTTTTCAATCGCAAAAGCGGGAGGCCGGTTCATTCCGGTCTCCCGCTTTTCCTTTATTCAGTTTTGTTCGCCGGTCGGTTCTGTTACCGTGATGGTGCAGGTCGCCTTTAGCCTGTTTACAGTCGTTACTGTAACAGTAGCTGTACCAACCGCCTTTGCCGTCACCGTGCCGTCGGATGCCACTTCTACAATATTGGAAGCATCACTGCTCCAGGTTACCGCTTTATCGGCTGCGTTTTCCGGCAGCACCGTCGCTTTCAATGCAGCGGTCTGCCCTACCGCCAGACTCAGCGTGCTTTGGTCAACCGTAACGGAAGCCGGCGCTACAGTTTCCGCCTTCACGGTCACCGTGCATTCGGCGCTCTTTTCGCCGCACTTCGCCGTGATAACTGTCGTACCTTCTTTCAGGGCCGTTACGGTGCCATCGGCGCCCACCGTAGCCACTGTTTCATCGCTGCTGCTCCACTGGATGGTCTTCACCGTTGTTTCATCCGGTTTCACCGTCGCGGTCAGCTTGCCGGTACCGTTTACCGTCAGTTCCATGGTGGTCTGATCCAAGGTCACGCTTTCCGCCAGCACCTCGGCTTTCTGTACTGTTACAGTACAGAAAGCACTCTTTTCACCGCACTTCGCGGTAATGGTTGCGTTGCCTTCCGCCAGTGCAGTCAACTTCCCGTTTTCTACTTTTACCGCTGCCGGATTACTGCTGCTCCAGGTAACGGTTTTATCCGTCACATTTTCGGGCAATACGGTCGCATTCAGCACCAGCATATCACCCACCTTCATGGTCAGCGATATCTGGTCCAGCCGCACCTCCGTCACCGCTACCGGCTTTACCGTTACCTTACAAGTAGCGGTATAGCCACCATCTGTTGTCTTCACGGTGATGGTCGCCGTCCCGGCCGCCACTGCCTTCAGGCTACCGTTCTGATCTACCGTTACCACGCCGTTATTGCTGCTGTTCCAGGTCACACTTTGGTCAGTCGCATCTTCGGGGTTCAGTTTTGCTATCAGTTGGCCGGTCGCGCCTGCCGTCAGCTCCAAAGTGGTCTTATCCAGCGTTACGCCCTTCACCGGCACTTGGCTCACCTTACCCACAGTTTCTGTTCCCGTAGCGGTATAGCCACTGTAAATGCTGTTGATATAGTTCCCAATGCCATTGGCCAGTGAGCTTGCAATCTGCGAATAGTTCTGCAGCAGCTGCACATATTCGCTCTCATTGCTCATAAAGCCGCATTCCGCCAGCACCGAGGTATATTGGGTCGTCCGGGTCACATAGTACAGGCCATACTTGGCACCGCGGTTATAATTGCCCATGGCATTATACAGGGCGCTATTGATATAACTGCAGAACTGCTGGCTGAAATCATAGAAATAGTAAGCTTCGCTGCCTCGCGCCGAAGAATTGGTTGCCGAATTGCTGTGGACGCTCAGGAAAATCTGCGGCTTAAAGGCAGAAGCCTGTGCCACACGGGTCTGCAGTACCACCTTGGCGCTGCCACTGGTATCGATGAGCAGTACCGAAGCGCCCCGGTTCCGCAGAATAGCCGCCAGTTCTGTGGCGATCTGCCGATTCACATAGTCTTCATGCTTGCCAGGGTAGAACCCCAAAGCACCCACATCGGTGCCGCCGTGGCCAGGGTCAATGACGATTCTGGCCCCCGCTATGCTGCTGGGTGGGTTATTGAATTGCAGCGAAAGGGTGTTGCCATTATAGCTGGCGGTATAGCCGCACATGCCATTGGTCTTGCGGAACCGCAGCGTTAGGGTATCGCCGCTCCAGGTAGCGGAAGAGAAGATCGGGTTCTTGGTCAAGCTGGAAATGTTTCCGCAGGCGGATTTGAGATAATTGAAGGTAAAGGAGATTCCTCCGTTGGAATAGCTCACCGAATAGCTGGTGGGCTGGCTCATATTCAGTGCCACCGTTGTGGTGCTGGCATTGGCGGTAATGCTCATGCCATTCACCACCACATCCTGCACCTGCTGGCTGCTGGTGGAAATATCCCCCGCATATACCCGCAAGCCGCTGGCCAGCTTGTAATAGCGATAGGTGGAACTGCCGCTGGTAAAGACGATCATATCGCCTACTGTGTAATCCAGCGCGCCCTTGGGCAGCGGGTAGTAGCTGCCGTCGCTCAGGTCATCCAGCGTGCTGGTGGGGAAGGTTTCCGCCTGGCTTGCTGTTACCACAATGGGGCTGCCGCTGCCTACTTCGGTGATCTTATTGACCTTGATGGAGGCGCCCGCCTCGTTTTCATCGATTCCTTCCCAGCTGCCCTTAAAGGTGATGTTCCCCAGGTTCTTCACACTGCCGCTGGCCGCGGGGGTGCGATAGGTACCGGTGTACTTCACATAGAAGGAATCCTTATCGGTGTTGTCGTCCTCGCTATTATCGCGGGTCAGTGTCACCGTTTGGCCGTTTACTACCGCCGTGATCTTAGCATCCTCATAAGCCATGGCCGTCAAGGTGATATCGGTATTACCATCTACGGTCAGGGTACCGGTGGGCGCCACGCTTTGGAAGATCTTCACATTGCGGGTGATCTTATACACCAGCGTTTTATCCTTATGTACGATGGTAAAGGTATTTAGCCCGGGTTTCAGGTTATAGCTCTGGGAGAAATACCCGTTCGCGTCAGTCTTGATCTCGGTCCCGTTCACCGTTACCGGGTTGGTCGGATCGGAAGCTCCGCGGAATAATACGGTGGGTTCATAGGTGGAATAGGTCAGCTTAGCCGGCACCGAGATGCTCAGCTCAGTCATGATATAGTCAGTATTTACCTCATTACGGAAGTACTTCTTCAGCAATGTCACCGAACCTGCCGGATCGGCCTTCATACTGGCCAGCCCGTAAAACACACTGCCGCCGCAGCCTTTATAGCTTTCCAGCGTAATGGCTTGCTTGGTCATTTGGTCGGATGAACCCCAGCCGGTGTAGCTACTGTTGGCCATGCGGTCCGCCGCGTGGATGGCATACATCCGCACCTCGTTTTCCGCTGCCAGCTCCGACCACCACTTCACAATCCGCTCAAATGGAATCTTGCCATCGGTCAGCGAGCCAAAGGCCTTCACGGCGATCATATCCACCAGCTTGTCCTCTATCATGGCCTTGGCATCGCAGTGGCCATCAGTCAGCATGGAGTAAGGATCCAGCGTGTTCTGTCCGGCTTCATTTTCCTTTGTGGTCGCCCACTGGGGTTCGGCCACCAGGCCAACCTGCACCCCAGGCGACTTTTTTCGCACCAAGCTGCTGGCCAGCTCCACCACCTGTCGGGAGGCCCCATCCAGGTAATCCTGATAGCTCATACCGCCGCCGCAATTCATGTAGTCGGCAAAGGCGGTTTCGCTTTCGGGGAAATCGTAATTGGTGAAGAACAGCCCGTCCGGTGAATATTTCTCCAGGAAGGCACCCAATTCCTTTTCAATGCCATTCATCAGAGCAGTATCAAATCGGGGATAGGTTACCAGCTTTGCCCCATCATAAGTCGCCTTTAAGTCGTAGAAACAGTAGACATACATTCCCCGACTTCTTGCCCCGGCGAAGAGATAATCCAGCGGGTCAAAGACCGCATTGGCTGTGGGCCTCGTCAGGCTCTCATACGCTGCAAAATCCTCGGTACTCGTTCCCACTAGGACAGTATTCATCCCCAAGTCTTTTGCAGCATCCAGCGCGGCATCTATCTCCTTTTTCACGCTATCAGCAGCTTCGTTTTTTTCGGTCAGGTAGTCCTCTCCCGGCAGTATTGTTACCGCACGCATCCGGTCAGGAATATTAAAGGTCACCGGTAGCTCCGGCTCCGGATCGTTCGGTTCCACATCCACCATGTTATCTGGCTGTGGGTTTTCCGGTTCGGTCTTGCCGGGGTCTTCCTGTGTCGGCCCTACCAGGTTCCCCAGCGGGTTCCAATCGGTAAGAAGAGTGACCGCCAATGCCCCGGCAATGATCACAGCAAATGCCAGGGTAAAAAGCAGCGCTTTTTTGGTATTATTCTTCCTGAATTTTGACACGGTGGCCCCTCCCGGGATAGGTTTTATAGTATCTTACTTAGAGCAGTCAATTCTGCCTGCACCTGTGCTTTTACGCCGCTGGCCGGCATAATAACCGAACTATAACTGTAAAGGCAGTAGCCTTTGTAATGACTGGCCCCTCTGGCTTCAGTCACCATACGGCTCAGCAGGTCACTGTTCTGCTGCCATTCGTACTTGCCACTGGTACCGGCATAGGTATCCTCATTGCCAATCTTGTAAGCCGCCAGACCCACATACAGATCAATGCCACTCACCTTTATCATGCCGTTAAATTCTTTCAGCACACTGCTGTATGGACAGGAGGCGTTATTGAATCCATAGTAGATCTGCGGGCAGATGTAATCCACATAGCCGGCATTGCCCAGCCAAGTAGCTACATCAGCATACAGGGTATCGTAATTCGCCTTGGTATTGCCCTGCGGGCTGATGCCGAACCGCACCGAAGGCTTTTCGGCCTTTACGGCGGCGTAGACCTCCCGCACCATGGTATTGACATTCTGTCTTCTCCAGGCTGCCAGCGATTTTCCACCGCCGTTTGCGGCGTACAGGGCACTATCAATGCTACTGTCAGTTGTAGCATAGAAATAATCATCAAAGTGGATGGCATCCACATCGTAGTTACGCACGATCTCCCGCACCCCATTGACGATAAGGTCAATGGCCTCCCGGGAACCAGGATTGTAGAAAATACCGCCGTTTGCGGTCTGATACACGGCATCGCTGCCGCTGTTTATGTATTTCTGGGCGGGGTTATCACTGCAGAGTGCCTTGCCGGTGCGGGCCCGCACCCGGTAGGGGTTCAGCCACGCTTCGAAAGTCAGCCCACGGTTATGTGCTTCCTCCACCATGATCTTCAGGGGATCAAACGGCAAGTTGTCCCCCTCCGTCCCGGTGATAAGATAGGAGGATGGGAAGTAATCAGAATCATACAGCGCATCTCCAAAGGGCCGCACATGCACAATCACGGTATTGCAGCCCAGGTTCTTCACATTATCATAGGCGGCACCTATATTACTGCGGAATTGCCCGGCTGTTTTCCCGGTCAGCATACCGCCCAGCTCCAGATAGCTGATCCATACCGCGCGGTATTCCCCGCTGGGAACTTTGGTATTACTTGGGGTTGTAGCATTATCACCGTTATTATTGTTATTATTCTCCTCCTGCTTTGGGTCCTCGGCAGGCGTTTGTGCATTGTCTTCGTTTTTACCCGGATTTTTACCGTCCTCTGCCTTATCAGGTTCTTCCGGCTTCTTGGTGTCCCCCGGTTTTTGTGGCAACGGATCCTGTGCGGAGGGATATTCCCCGTTTTGGCTATCGCCACTCTCATCATTTTCCTGCGGCTTCGGCAGAATCACCGTCCCCTGCTGGATATCTGATCCCGGAGTTTCATCCTGCACAGGCTCTCCCCCGCACGCAAAAAGAGAAAGAGCCAACGCCAAGGCCATCAGCACCGCCGTGATCTTTCGCATTGCTCTCTCCCCTTTCATTCTTGCTTCACTCTATAATAGTGTCATATTCGGTCTATTTTGCTGCTTTTCCCCATCAGGAAATTCCTACCGCCGCTGTGCGGCTGGAATTGGTATCCTGCTCCTCGGGTTCCACTGTTTCTATTACATTCCGCAGCACCACCGGGTTGCAAAGGAAAGTCTTTCCGCCATCGGTCTGAGAAGCCAAGCTGCTGGAAACGCGCGGAAGCTGGCCCTCCAGCAACAGCTTTACCATCTGTGCCGCGGCCCGACCCATCATATAACCGCCGCTGCCCTCCGCAAAAAGCACTTTCCCATCCTTATACAGGTTATATGCCGTTTCATCCGCTTCCATAACCACTCGCCACGCGCGGTAACCATTGGAATACTCTGTGGGGTCATTATAATAAATATTTGCCTTTTCCGCATCGGCACTGTCACTGAATAGCAGCAGCTCCGCCCCAGAGTAGTAGATAGCGTCCAACGAATACTCAAGGTTATAGTTCAAATATTCCGTTACAACATCCTTAGTCAGCTTGGCTGTGCAACCGCGTTCCTCCAGCAGGCTCTGCAGTTTGGCCCATTTACCGCTTTCTTCATAGCCATACTCCGTCACCGCCGCGATGGATAGCTTATCATCATGCAGCCAGTTATCTAGGTCGTCCCGGTTCTTTTCCCAGTAGTCCGCTATGGTATCGGCCAGGCGCTCTAGCTCTGCTTCTTCACTGTCATCTGCCTTCAGTATGCTATACAACTTGGGGAAGGTCGCCAGCTGTTCAGCTGTAGCCCGACGGTTCATTAGTACCACCGGTACATCATATTCCTGCGCCAGCGCCAAAAGTTCATCCGTCACCGTATCATTCGCCGGCTCCAGCATCAGTACCGTGCAACCCTGCTCCAGTACTTTTTTGGCATAGGTCATCTGCACCTCCGCACTGCCCATACAGTCGTGGGCTGCCACATCCATCGCGGCGCCCAACTCGTTTTGTATCGCTATCCGGAAGGAATTCTTCTCCTCGTTGCTCATGTCGCTGAAGAGCATTTCCACCTTCTGCTGCGGCAGCTTGGCCACATTGCTTACACTCAGCTCGGCTTGCAGTGCCTTGGGCTGCAAATCCTCCTGCTGTGCGAAGTACCATCCCAGCAGTCCAAACATCACCAGGGCAATGGCAAGATATATAATAATATGCTTCATAGCTTCTCCTAACACAATATATGGATGTTATTATTGTAGCACATCATACCCCTTGATTCAATAACGCAAATGTGAACAATTCGACACATACCAAAAAGCGTCCCCAGCCTGTGGGGACGCTTTTTCCTTGCATTTCTGCGGTTTTTTCAGCTCTTTTCGTGCTCCAGTATCACCTTCAGCTCCTGCAGGAAGGAGTTGATATCCTTAAATTCCCTATACACGCTAGCAAAGCGCACATAGGCCACCTGGTCTATCTTTTTCAGTTTTTCCATCACCAGCTCACCGATGACCGCACTGGGCACCTCGCGATCCATACGGTTCTGCAGCTCCACCTCGATCTCGCTCACCATTGATTCCAGTTGGGCCAAGGTCACCGGGCGTTTTTCGCAGGATTTTAGAACACCGCGCAGCAGCTTATCATGGCTGAATGCTTCCCGGGAGCCATCCTTTTTAATGACCATCACCGGGGTAGTTTCTACCACCTCGTAGGAGGTAAACCGCTTGCCGCACTGCAAGCATTCCCTTCTGCGCCGGATGCGCTCCCCTTCATCGGTGGGGCGGGTATCGATCACCTTGCTCTCGGTATAACCGCAGAACGGACATTTCATGCTGGATTCCTCCTTCAACGCTCTATGGCCAGTTTTTCTCTATTGTAGCAGATTTTTCCCACCGATACAAGCATTTCCCACTCGCTAAAAAAGCATCCCCTCCCACTTTTGCGGGAGAGGATGACTTATCGTATCACTATTTTATATCAGCCCAGCTCATGCTCTTCCAGCCACCTGCTGATGCTCTCGCCAATCTCTTTGATGCACCCTGCATGATAGGGCACCTTCAGGCCGGCACTTTCCACCAGTTCCGCAAAGGTCGCCGTGCCCGCCTTATCCACAAAGGTCATATAGCGCTTCCAGGCCTCGGCATAGTTCTCGCGAGAAAGGTTCCAGAACTGGAACGCCACCGTCTGCGCCATGCAATAGTCGATATAGTACAGCGGTACCTCGTAGATATGCAGCTGGCGCTGCCAGCCACCGCCGCGGGAGTAGAAAGGCAGGTTATCGAAGTCGATCCAAGGACGATACTTCTTCTCCAGGGAGAGCCACAGCTCATTGCGCTGCTCGGGGGTCATCTCCGGGTTCTCATACACCTTGTGCTGGAATTCATCTACCATGCAGCCATAAGGGATAAAGACCAGGGCGTCCTCGCAGTGGCCCAGCTCGTACTTATCGGTCTGCTTGCCGAAGAAGAGGTGATGCCAGGGGGCGGTTAGGAATTCCATCGACATGGAATGACACTCGCAAGCCTCAATGGTCGGGGAATGCAGCAGTGAGGGCAGTTCCTGCTTGAAAGCCCGATAAGCTTCAAAGGCATGGCCGGCTTCGTGGGTCAGTACATCCACATCACCGGCGGTAGCATTAAAGTTGCTGAAGATGAACGGGGATTTATAATCGGCGATCTCGGTGCAGTAGCCGCCAGGGGCCTTGCCATCGCGGGAAAGCACATCAAACAGCTCGTTCTCAAACATAAAGTCAATGAACTCCGCCGTTTCGGGAGAAAGTTCCTGGTACATCTTCTTGCCGGCCGCCAAAATTTCATCCGGGGTACCCTCTGGTACGGCGTTGCCATCCGCAAAGCTGATCGGTTCATCATAAAAGGCCAGCTTTTCCACGCCGATGCGGCGGCGCTGGGCTTCCTTCACCTTTGCCACGATAGGCACCATGTCCTCCGCGATCTGATCGCGGAACGCCGCCACATCCTTGGCGGTGTAGCAGTTGCGGCCCATGCGGTCATACCCCAGCGGAATATAATTGGGCAGCCCCATCTTCTTGGCCTGGGCATCGCGCACCTTCACCAGCTTATCATACAGGGTATCCAGCTCCTCCCGGTGGCTGTCAAAGAACTTGGCATCCGCCTCATAAGCCGCTTTACGGACTGCCCGGTCTGGATCCTGCTTATAGGGTCCAAGGAGCGGCAGCGGCATGATCTTACCATCAAATTCTACAGTCGCTGAGGCATACAGGTTCTGATACTCGGAGACAAGCTTGTTTTCCTCCTGCATCAGCTCCACAATGGCGGGAGAAAAGCTGCGGGCGGCAATTTCCAGGTTCTTAAACATCAGGGCGCCGTAGTGCCGCTCCAGCTCCGCCCGGTAGGGGGATTCCAACAGGGCGGTGTTCACCTGGTGGCTCAGTTCCTGCAGCTTGGGGCCAATCTCATCCATGTAGTCATTTTCGGCATTATAGAACTCATCCTTGGTATTGATAGTATGACGGATGTAGGCGATCTGCTGCATGGTTCCGGCCGTCTGCATCTTCTTTTCATAGGCGTCATAGGCTGCTATCTGCCCAGCCGCATTGGGAGCGGCTTTCATGGCTTCCAGCGTCTGGGTAGTTGCAGCGGCCAGCGCTTCCATATCTGGGCGGCTGTACGGCATCTCACTAAACTTCATATCGGCACTTCCTTTCGGTATCTATATATAGGACTACTCCCCTATTATTCCACACTCCCGCCCTCTTTGCAAGTCCTTTCCTTTGTGAAAGAACAAATGTTTCACGTGAAACATTTTCCCAGGAAAAGAAACCACACCCGCATAGGTATTGACCCAAGGGGTGTGCGTTTTTTCTCTGTGATCTACGGCTTAATCCATTATAGATTTGGCCAGAAGGTAGTTCTGCTGGATGCTTTCCAGCTGGATGCGGGAGGAATAGCCATCCGTCCGCCGGTCTATCTCGCCGTTGGCAGCCGGATGATAATAGCGACCTTCGGCCTCCGCCTGTTTTCCAGCTTTTATGGCATCCACCAGGATACTTTGATCCTGCACGCGCTCCTTTTCCGGGATGGGATTTAGGAGCAGAAGACCTCCATTTGCAGTAAGGCGACGAACGGCGGCCTCATTATTGCAGGAAGAAAGCGGAAGCTCCAAGGCCACCGGCTCCCCACAAAAGAGGTACCCGGTGCAGGGTTCCCCGGCCGTATGGACACCGTGCTGGCACAGCCAATCCAGTGTAGCAGGACGATCCAGCATATCCTTTGGCGAGGTGGAGATGAGTGCCACAGGAATATTCATCAAGGCGGGCAGATCCGGACAAAGCTCCTCCCCACGCAGATCGCCAATACCGCCCATACCACAGGTGATCGCTACCGGAATATCCAGCTTACGGCACGCAGCCATAGTACCGCTTGCGGTCAAAGCACCGCTGGCACCGGTTTGCAGGGCCTTCTCCAGGTGATCACAATCAATACGGATGAGTTCTTCGGACCGTTCCCGGAAAGGCAAGTACTCCCCGATGGGGCCAAGCTTCAGCTCGCCCCTATCTACCCAAGCTAATATGGCATCGGGACAATGCCAACTTTGGGCCAGTTCTTCATTGGTGATGGAGCGCAGACCGTGGGTCAAAAGAGCTGTTTCTACCAGGCAATTCATGTTCTCATCTCCTGTATCAATAGAATGAAAATCCTGCATGGAGCCAAACATTACAGCAGAGAATAACGGCAAGGCACTTCGACACCGCCAGCGTTGATTTTCTCCGCCGTAAAGCGGTACTGCCCACCCCTCCATAGCAGAGGAGCAGGCAGCCCCATAGGGCAATTCACCCTGTTATTTTATACCGCTTATGCCCAGTTGTCCAGCTCAGCCACATTCTCCTTGGTAACCAGGGTCAAGGGCAAATAGATGGGCTCGGCATACTCCTTGCCCTGCGCGATAGCGACAGCGAGCTTCAGAGCGGCTTCGGTGTACTTTACGCTGGAATAGGACATAGTACCGGTCATGGTGCCGGCCTTTAGGGCCTCGCGGGCATCGGCGGTAAAGTCTACACCGTAAACCAGCACATCGGTACGACCTTCGGCGGCCAGGGCTTCCACAGCAGCCAGGGCCATTACATCATTGCAAGCAAAGATGCCCTTCAGATCGGGATGGGCGGTGAGGATATCCTTGGTGGTATCATAGGCCTTGGTAGCATCCCAATCGCAGGGAATGGAGGCAACCAGTTCGATATTCTCGGTAGCTTCAAACACTGCGGTAGCACCTGCAGTGCGTCCCTCAGACTGGCCTGCACCGGCAAGACCCTGCAGAATGGCAACTTCGCCGCCCTCCGGCAGACGGGAGATCATATCATTGGCAACGATCTTACCTTGATCGCTGAACTGAACGGTAATCTTGCCATCCAGGTGACCGCCGGCCTCTGCAAGAGCAGCGGTATCCACGCCAGGACCCAGATTGATGACTTTAATACCCTTCTCATTGCACTTTACAATGCCGGGGATCAGATTGGTGCCATCAATGGGAGAAACAATGATAACATCATAATCCATATCGGCCATGGTCATCAAAACATCCAGCTGACTCTGAGTATCACCCTCGGTGGTGCCGGTCTGAACATCGATCTGAACGCCAAGCTTCTCAGCAGCGGCTTCGTAGCAAACCTTCATATTGGCCCAGAACTGATTGGTGAGGGAGATGATGACAGCACCAATCTTCTCGCCATTGGGGGCAGGGGTCTCACCTAGCTGCTCCGCCATTGAGGCATCAAATGCAGCGTAGAGCTCATCAACCACCGCGGTATCCACCGTGGGTTCGGGAGTGGGATCAGGCTCCGGAGTAGGCTGAGGGTCATTGCCGCAGGCCACCATGGCCAGCAGCATCATGGCTGCCAAAAGCAGCGCAACGAACTTCTTCATTTTTCTTTTTCCTCCATTTTGTTTTATTTATCTACAAGGGGATTGCCCCTTATAAAACAGCTTAATGCAGCCTGCGGCGGCGTTCTCTTATTTCCGCCGTGACAACCGCGCACAGCAGAATGGCGCCGGTGATGAACTGCTGATAGTAGGACGATACGCTCATCAATGTAAGTCCATTGCGGATGGTCCCCAGCAGCAACACCGCAACCGCCGTACCGGCCATGGCAGCACTGCCGCCGTGAAGCGGCGTTCCGCCTAGAATGACCGCTGTGATGGCATCCATCTCCATATTAAGGCCAGCATTGGGCTCGGCGGAATTAAGACGGGCAGAGATAATGATTCCGGCCAGGGCAGCCAGGAAGCCCATCACAGCAAAGGTACTAATCCGCCAGGCGCCGGTGCGCACCCCACAGCGCCGCAGCGCCACTGGGTTGCCACCCAGCGTGGTAATGTAGTGACCCCAGCGCATCTTATAAAGGAGCGGGATGGAAAGGAGCAGCACCAGTAGGGCCATGTATACGCCACTTTCCACCTGGAAGATATCCCCGCCGCCAAAAGCGCGGTAGGCAGCGGGCAGCTTACTGACCGGGGTGCCGCGGGTAACGATGAGGGCCAAGCCCCGGTACAAAAACGAAGTGCCCAGTGTGATGATAAACGCATTGATACCGGTAAAATGGATAAGCGCGCCATTTATAAGTCCCATAAGAATCCCAGAAAGCAAACCGACGAGGATAGCCAGCCAAACCGGGATATTCTGCTTCATACAGAGGGCTGTAAAGATAGCGGATAGAGACAGGATGGAACCAACCGAAAGATCGATACCGCCGGAAGCGATAACGAAGGTCATGCCGATGGCAAGCAATAGCTTAAAGGAATTGGCCTCCAGAATATTGATAAGATTCCTGCCGGTAAAGAAGATGCCGGTGCGCAGGCTGAGGAACAATCCCAGCAACAGGCAGAAGCCAATAAGCATCCATAGGGTAGCGTGGCGGCGGAAAAATCGCTTCATTCGGCCACCCCCTGTTCTCGCTCCAGGATAAGATGGTGCAGTTCCTCCGGAGAGGAATTCTTCGCCATAATATCGGCAATACAGCGACCGGCTCGCATAACAAAAATACGGTCCGCGACATCAAATACCTGGTAGATATCGTGGCTGACAATAAGGAGGGTATGGTCCTCCTGCCGCAGGCGGCGCAGCAGCTGCATGGTCTGGTGGGATTCCCGGATGCCCATAGCGGCGGTGGGTTCATCCAGTAGAAGCAGACGGCCGGGCTGCAGCATGGCACGGGCAATGGCAATACCCTGGCGTTGGCCGCCGGAAAGCACTCGGACCGGCTGGGTGAGGTCTGGGATCGTGATCTCCAGGCGCTTCAGCAGTTCGGCGGCTTCCCGCTCCATACGGCAGCGGTCCAGGAAAGGGCCGTGCATCCGTTCGTGGCCAAGAAAGATATTCTCATAACTATTTTTCCAATCGTCCAGGGAAAGGTCTTGATAGACGGTGCGAATGCCCATCTGCAAGGCCTGTGCAATGGTGAGGTGAGTGTGCTCCCTGCCCTCCACCGTGATGGTGCCTGCATCCGGTGCGAGATTGCCGGAAAGAAGCTTGATAAGGGTGGATTTGCCGGAGCCATTATCCCCGACGATAGCGGTGACGAGGCCCTGCTGCACGGAAAGGGAAACATCACATAGGGCAGAGATGGGGCCGAATGATTTGCTTATTCCGTTTACAGATATAATATCGTTCACCACTGCCGCACCTCCTGCCTCAAAAAATCGAAATTAGATATATCGTAGCATTATAATCGTTATGCGTCAAGAAGATAAACGAATCTTTCGCACATAGTGACCGTCGTTCCGTTATGCCGAATCTCAAGTCAAAAACGCGTAAAGGAAAGGCCACGGCATTTGCCGCAGCCCAGTCTTGTTATTATTCCGCTGTGAGAGCATATTTTTGACGGTAGGAACTATATTCGCGGTCGAAAATCTCCCCGCTGCCGCGGATGCTTTGCAAAACCTCGTGACGATGGAGGTTGTGGTCAGCACCCTCTATCATACAGCAGGCAATATTGGAGCAATGGTCGCTGACGCGTTCGAGATTGGTGAGGAGATCCGACCAGATAAAGCCGGCTTCAATGCCGCAGCTGCCCTGCTGCATCCGCCGGATATGGCGAGTACGCATTTCCTCCTTGAGATCATCGATAACCTGTTCCAGCGGCTCCACCTGGCGGGCAGCCTGCACATCGCCTGATACAAAGGAATCATAAGCCAGAGCGGTAACTTCACGAACAGCGCCTGCCATGGTGGAATATTCCTGCAGAGCGGCTGCAGAAAAAGCGATACCTTTTTGCTGCATTTCCTCTGCCGATTCCAAAATGTTTACACTGTGGTCGGCAATGCGTTCAAAATCGCCAATGATCCGCAGATATTCTGCTGCAAGGGCACTGTCGCTCTCCCCTATCTTGCGGGCGCTGAGTTTGACCAGGTAACTGCCGATGATATCCTCGTAATGGTCAGTCTTGGCTTCATCCTCACGGATATGTTCGGCGGATTTTTGATTATAGGCGGTGATGGCGTTCAAGCTTTCCCGCAGCGATTCCATCGAATAGCTGGCCATATCGGCAATGAGCGTACGGCAGCGCTCCAGTGCAAGAGCCGGAGTAGCCAGCAGGCGCTCGTCCAGTTCGGCCTCCCGCTGGGGCTGTTTGCCTTCCGGTACCAGCCGAAGAACCAGTTTTTCCAACAGACCACCCATTGGCAAGAGGACCGCAGTGCAAAGAATATTAAATATGGAATGGGCTACTGCGATACCCCACTCGCTAGCAGCCTGCCCCAGCAAAGCCGGAGCTGCCACGGCACGAACGACATAAAACAAGACGATACCAACCGTTGCACCGATGACATTGAAGTTGAGGTGGACCAGTGCTGCCCGGCGGGCATTTTTATTGGTGCCAATGGAAGAAAGCAGCGCTGTAACACAGGTGCCGATATTCTGTCCCATAATGATAGGGATAGCGGCACCATAGGTGACCTGCCCCGTGCTGGCCAGCGCCTGAAGGATACCCACCGATGCCGAGCTGGACTGGATAATGCCAGTGAGCACCGCGCCGACCAAAACACCCAAAATAGGATTGGAAAACATGAGGAAAATTTCACGGAACTGCGGAACATTTCTTAGGCTGGAAACCGCAGAGGACATGGCCTCCATGCCAAACATGAGCGTGGCAAAGCCCAGGAGAATCATTCCGGTATCTTTCTTTTTATCTGCCTTGCAGAACATATACAAAATGATACCGACGAGCGCCAATATTGGCGTAAAGGTGGAGGGCTTAAACATTTGCACCAAAAGGCTGCTTCCCTCGATACCGGAGAGGCTGAGGATCCAGGCCGTAACGGTGGTACCGATATTGGCGCCCATGATAACACCGATGGACTGGCGCAGCGTCATCAAACCGGAATTGACGAAACCGACAACCATAACCGTAGTGGCCGAGGAGCTTTGAATAACGGCGGTAACACCAAGGCCGGCCAGCAGACCCATCAAGCGGTTTTTGGTCATCTTTTCCAGCAACGAGCGCAGGCCACTGCCCGCCCGGCGCTCCAGGGCCTGGCCCATCAGATTCATGCCGAAGAGGAACAGACAAAGACCGCCAATGAGGTTCAATGCATTAAAAATAGTCATTATATTATTCCTTTCCCTTACTCTCCTTTTTAACTAAGATAAGAATAATAAAGAAAGGTCAAAACCATTATCAAGACTTTGTAAAATCCATGTAAAGTATCGGTAAAAGTAAAGAGCCGCACTATGGCGGCTCTTTTTTATGGGTAAATATCGAATCACATAAGCTGTTGCTCATTGATCATGAGCTTAAACTGGAGGCCAAGCGTTTCGGCAGCCTTGCGGCACAGCAGCATACGCTGCATAAAGATCTCGAAGTAATCCATGACCGAACTAAAATGGGTATCGACCGCCAGTTTAAGCTTGATAAGTGTGTGTGCTTCATTAATCTTCAGCTCTGCCTTTGTGACCGAGTAATTGACGCGATCGTGAATATCAAAGGTAGAGGGATCGGTATTATGCACACGATTACGACGCACATCGCTCTTATCGGCCAGGATGAGGGCCGCCGCTACCGGGCTGACCGGCACGCCGGTGCCTTCATCGTGATTGCCGATGGCAGAAACGATAACGGCAATCTCCTCCGGCTCAAACTTGAGGTGATCCAAAATACGGAACGCCATAATAGCGCCGCTTTGGCTATGATCAACCCGGTTGATAAGATTGCCGATATCATGCAGATAACCGGCAATCTTGGCCAGTTCCACAGTGCGTTCCGGATAGCCAAGTGTTTGCAGAATATAACCTGCTTTTTCGGCCACCAGTGTCACATGGGCAAAGCTATGCTCAGTAAAGCCCAGTGTGGCCAGGGCGGCATCCGCCTGGCGGATGTAGGTATTGACGGCTTCATTCTGGCGGATCTCTTCGTAGGTCAAACAATCACTCTTCTTTCATTTCTTTTTGGGGAATATTACAGTAAAGGTGCTTCCCTTGCCGGGCGTGCTATCCACAACGATTGCAGCATGATGGATGAGCGCGGCATGCTTGACGATGGAGAGTCCCAGTCCGGTACCGCCTACTTCCTTGGAGCGGCTTTTATCTACCCGATAAAAACGCTCAAAGATGCGGTCGCGACTTTCCTCCGGGATGCCGATACCTGTATCGGAAACAATAACACGGTCATCATCGGGGTAGCTCATCACCTGAACCTTGACACTGCCGCCGGGATGATTGTACTTGATGGCGTTATCGCAGAGATTAAAGATCATACTGTAAAGCACCGGCGGGATACCATCCACGAAGGCAGATTCTCCCCGTAAAGTAAAATCCACATGGGCTTCTGCCGCCGCAGCTTGAATACTGTCGACGGCATTTTCCGCAATGCGGTAAAGATCTACCTGTTGGCGCTGCATTCCGGCCGCGCCACCATCCAGCTTGGTAAGGTTGATGATATCCTCCACCAAAGCGGTCAAGCGCAGGGACTCCTGCCGGATCTTATGGGCAAAGGGCTTGATATCCTGTTGCTGCACCATACCGTTTTCCATCAGTTCAGCATAGCCGGAAATTGCATGCAGCGGGGTCTTGAGCTCGTGGGAAACATTCGCGGTGAACTCCTGACGGATCTGCGAGCTTTTTTCCAACTTATCCTGATCTTGACGGATCTGTGCCTGCTGGAGCGCCATACGCCGCAGCAGCGGCTCAATCTCGGCGTATTCCTCCCGACCCACATACTGGCTGGGTTCATCAAGATTCAAGGAGTTGATAGGCTCCACAATAGTACGGGAAAGGCGGGACGCCAAGAGGAAGGACAGCACCAGTGCCAGCAGTAGGATGACACAGATAGGCTGAGCAAACCCGACCAACAGCACCCATACCGAATGCTGTGCCGCAGATAGACGAATAATGGTGTCATCTGGTAGAAGACGGGCGTAGTACAAATTACGACTGGCCAGCGTATCGGAATATCGAGAACTTTCGCCGGTACCATTTTGCAGTGCCTGCTGAACCTCCTCACGCATCAGGTGATTTTCCATACTGCTGGCGTCACTTTGGTTATCGTAGAGGACGGTACCATCAGCATCGATCCATGTAATGCGGTAGTCTTCTGCAGTAAGTCCGTCAAAGAATTCTTTTCCATCAAGGGTGACACCTTGTGCTACGACCTCGGCTCCCATACGAAGCTGCTTTTGCTGGACACCGGTAAAATAGCTATACAGCACACCCATAATAAGTACCAGAGAGAGAACAAGTACTATAAGGGCTGCCAGCCAGATGGAACGAAAGATTTTTTTACTCATGGGCGGCCTCCAGCTTATAACCAACACCACGCACCGTTTGCAGGATATCCCCTGCTGCGCCCAGCTTGGTACGCAGGGTACCAATGTGGACATCGACCGTGCGGGTCTCGCCGTAATAATCGGTGCCCCAAACGGCGGAAAGCAGACGGTCGCGGCTGAACACCTGACCAGGGTTTTCCAAAAGCAGCCGCAGCAGATCGTACTCCTTGAGCGTGAGGGTAACCGGCGTACCGTTTACCTCTACCACATGGCGGCCTTCATCCATGAGAATGCTGCCCTGCCGCAAAACGGCTGGAGCGGACTTGGGGCCGGCTCGGCGCAGCACTGCCCGAATGCGGGAGACCATTTCCATCATACCAAACGGTTTGGTGAGATAATCATCCGCGCCTAGATCCAATCCGATAACACGGTCATATTCCGTACCCTTGGCGGTGGCCATTATGACAGGAATATCAGCGGTGACGGGTGCCGCCCGCAGCTTTTTCAGGATGGAGATGCCATCCTCGCCGGGCAGCATAATATCCAGTATAACTAGCTCCGGGGTTTCCCGATGCATGGCCTGCCAAAATTCCTCACCATCAGCGCAGCCAACGGCGGAAAAACCCGCTGCACGCAGGGCATATACCATCAGATCACGAATGCTGCTATCATCTTCTACACAATAGATCATGGTGTTTCCCCCTATCCGTTCCATTTTATTGTATCATACTTCCGCAATGTATGGAACAACAACTTTACAAAGTAAATTCTGTGTAAAATCTCATTGTAAAATGCCGAAATGAACAGAAATAGTACATTTGCCACGCTTTTGATGCCGGACCGGTATATTTCTGTTAATTCAGCAAAAACTATCCGCACAGCAAATAAATGGAGAGGGAGTTTGAATAGATATGAAAGCTACTGGAATTGTACGGCGCATTGATGATTTGGGCAGAGTAGTTATTCCGAAAGAGATCCGCAGGACTATGCGAATCCGTGAGGGCGACCCGCTGGAGATCTTTGTGAGCAACGAAGGCGAGGTCATTTTTAAGAAGTATTCCCCTATCAGCGAGCTGGGCAGCATTGCGGCGCAGTACTGCGAGGTACTGTTCCGGACGGCCGGTTATCCGGTACTCATCACCGACCGAGACCATGTGGTGGCGGTCAGCGGCATCAGCCGGCGGGAGGTGCTGGAGCGCAGGGTATCACCGGGCCTGGAGGATCACATTGAGAACCGCAAAAGCTATATGGCGGGCGATGGGCAGCCCCTGCAGCCCATAGAAGGCATGGCCTATTACGCACTGGCGCAGTCCCCTATCATCTCCTCCGGGGATGTATGCGGCAGTGTGATGTTCCTGCAAAACAAGGAGAATGACCGTCCCGGCGAGGCCGAACAGAAGCTTATAGTGGCGGCGGCAAGCTATCTGGGCAAGCAGATGGAGCTATGAGCAGAATAGAAGAAAGGCCCACCTCGAAGGGAATTCGGGGTGGGCCATATTTTAGTGCTTAGGGATTACTCTTCATCTTTTTTAGTGAACTTTTTAGCGCCGAAGCAGAGAGCGTCTACGGCTGCTAGGCCAACAAAGACCTAGCCAATGTTACCAGGAGCCGCGCCGGTACCAGGGTTCTCCTTGGTGCCGTTATTGTTTCTATCGGGGCAGGTGATGATGGTGATAGAACCGGTGGACTTGGTGTAGCCGCACTGATTACTGCAGTACTTGCTGTCACCTCCAAAGGTGTGATCCGCACAGGATTCGGCTTTCTCATAAGCTCAACAACAGGTGGCTCCTCAGTTGGGAGCTACTGCGCAGCAGAATCCACGACCTTAATTGACATGGTGACCGCAAATGAGGCAGACTGAATTGTATTAACACCAGTGCTAGTGTATTGCATAGGTTCCCACTTTCATTTTGATAATTGGAGTGGAATCCCCTAGGGGATTGTTGGAACTATACTTCCTAATTTTCATCCTAATTCTACCATCACATTCAATACAATGCAACCATTTATGTGAAATAGAACATGATAAAATAACTTAGTGTCATTTATTTTTAATATATTTAATTAGAGAAAATTAATTAGAGAAAAGCGCAAGAGCCACCAGCAAGCTGATGGCCCTGTTTTGTCTAGGTGTACTTTGCCATGTATTCCGCCAAAGGAGGAATGTTTTCTGCTTTCCAATAGCGGCGGCAATCGGTCGTGCGTTCCAACAGGCAGGTATTATACAGCTCCCGCCTTAGGATGGCTGGATCATGAAAAGTTGTCCATTCGTCCAGCAGGTCATTAATCTCCGATTCCGTATAATCCCGGCCGGACTCTATTTTATCGGAAAGATAGTAGACCGCCAAAAGCAGTTTTTTCGTTTAGCCGGCATGGCAATGATCTGCTCTTTTTCATTAAAAAATGAACGCAGCTCCGGAAACTCGTTTGGGTTCATTACGCATCTCCCCTTTCGGAAAAATTATAGCATAGCAAGCGGAATATGTCTATCTTGCTCCGGAAAGCATCCAGCATACAATTGAACATATCCATTGACCTATTACATTAATGGGTGCACCCGTGCTGGGATTTGATTGCGTCCGGTCTTCTTCATCAGTTTGTACGATAATGACACCCACTTCCTGCGACTTAGCAACAATATTTCCATACTCATCCACCGCCATGTTGTCATTCAGACACGGGGCCAGTACTGCCGATTCTTCCGGGGAAATATCCGGAAAGCTGCCGCCGCTAATCCCAACGATTTTCCCTATCTCCTCTAGAGCAGAAAACAGTGGGTGTCCATTTTCCGTAATGAAGGTTCCGCCGGTAATAGCGATTTGTGCAGTAACACCGCCTTGTGCCGCAGGAACAATATGAAAAATTGCTCCGCTTTTGCTGCTGATCTGATTACCGGGGCCAAGCGTCAGAATAACATGGTTAGCACCAGTGGCAGGCATAAATGTAATGGCGTTGGTGGGGATGCTCGGATTCGTAGAGTTGTTTTCTGTAACAAGCGCTGTATTCTCCATCGTGAGACTCCCCGCCTGCATCAAAATACCGGCCGCGCCGCCCAGCTTAGCATTCTTAATAGAAACCTCCGCGTCACCATTGCACTCAATGACATACCCTTGTGCACTAAATAGGTCACCGCCATCCACGAGAATATCAACGCCCGTATTTCCCTCAACTGCATTGGATATTTGCAAGCACCAGCCATGGTAGCTAAGAGCCTGCATTTCTGTATTATTGACCTCAACACGGGTATAGCCATCATTATTGATTTGGATACCTCGGGATGCCTCGATTTTCAAATTTTCCAGAATCAAGACTGTTGGGCGTTCCTCATTATCGCTGCCGCAAACTTCTATAATGGGGTCGCCCGCAGCTGTAAATCCACCATTTTTAATGGTCACTTGTGCACCATTTGTAATTTGGAAATAGCTAAACAATTTATTACCGTTCAAATTCAAAACTGTATCAAAGTCGATAACCACCTGATCCAAAAAATCTAAAGGAATATACTCACCCTTTAATATAATGTTCTCGCATTTCTCATCGATTGCATATGCGAGGTCATCCTCATCATAAACCTCCATTTCCATTGCTGCAGCTGTAACAAAGAGCATCAAAACGGCCAGAAACGCTTTCATTAAGAACCCACACACTTTTCCTAATCTCATGTCATACCCTCCGATGTCATCATTAAATTTTGGTGATCAAATTTTTGCTTCCCGTTTCCATCCTCATTCATTATATCGGATATCGACTTTTTTCGACAGTACACCGCCTACGATTTCCTCCAAAATGGTTACTGAAAATTTCTCTGATTATTTGGTGATATTGCTTGTTTTCATGGACAGTGACTCGTTTTTAGAGTATACTGATAATAATTAAAAACTTTTCATGCAAAAAGAGGTTCCCTATGAAGAAGATCCTGATGCTGGGCACCGGTGGTACCATTGCCTCCGAAATCACCGAAAGTGGGCTTTCTCCACAACTGACTACCGAGCAAATCCTACACTACTGCCCTGATATTTCCGGCTTTTGCAGTGTGGACTGCTTGCAGTTGTGCAATCTGGATAGCACCAACATCGCCCCGGAGCACTGGCAGCGAATGGCGGATTCCATCCGAAAGGAATATAACCACTATGATGGTTTTGTATTAACACACGGTACCGATACCATGGCTTATACTGCCGCCGCGCTAAGTTACCTTATCCAGTACAGCAAAAAACCCATTGTACTGACCGGCAGCCAAAAACCCATCAATTTGGAGATCACCGATAGCAAAACCAACCTGGTGGATGCCTTCCATTACGCCGCCAACGAGGATGCCCACGGGGTTTCTATCGTATTCAATGGTCGGGTGATCCTAGGGACCCGCGCACGCAAAACACACTCCAAGAGCTTTCAGGCGTTTTCCAGCATCAATTACCCTGAGCTGGCTGTCATTCAAGACGGTCGACTGCTGAATTACATCACCCAGGAATGTCGAGAAAAACCGATATTCAGTGATAAATTAGACCCCTCTGTGGGACTGATCAAACTGGTACCGGGGCTAGAAGCAGACTTTTTGGAATTTATGCTAAGCAAAAAAGATGGTGTTATTATCGAAAGCTTCGGTGTAGGCGGTATCCCGACTGCCGGTGCAAAGAGCTATTACGATGTGATCAGCAACGCTGTTCGGGCCGGGAAAACCGTAGTCATGACAACTCAAGTCCCCAATGAGGGAAGCGACCTATTGTTGTATCATGTAGGCAACCGGCTGAAAACCGGCCTAGATGTACTGGAGGCCTATGATATGACCACGGAAGCCGCGGTTACCAAGCTGATGTGGATCTTGGGACAAACGAGAGAACCACAAAAAATTGAACAGCTATTTTACCGTCCGGTCAGCCATGATATCCTTATCAAAGCCGGTGAGAAATGAGGAAAGTCTTTCCCCTACTTTCCCCTATCTGTAAAGCAATAAAAAAGACGCACGGTGGTGAGCCGTGCGTTCTTTTTCTGCATAAGTTTTCTGGTGAAGCCAAATCAAAGGAGTACAACGCATTTCCCGTTTGCGTTGTTCTGTAATAAGAATATCGTATGAAATGACTTTTGTCAAGGGTTTTTCCAGGTAAAATTGTGAACAAAAAGAAAATTCGCCGCTCCCAGCATGGAAACGGCGAAAAATACGGAATTAAAGAAGTAATTCGGCAATCTGTACAGCATTGGTGGCAGCACCCTTGCGAATCTGATCGCCGCAGCACCAAAGACAGAGGCCATTGGGATTGGTAAGGTCGGGACGAATGCGGCCAACATACACCAGATCCTGATCGCTGGTATCCAACGGCATGGGATAAACATCCTGCGAAAGGTCATCAACCAGGCGGCAGCCGGGAGCTGCCGCAATCGCTGCACGAGCTTCCTCTACCGAAATGGGGCGTTCAAAGCGTGCCGTAACCGCGATGGAGTGGGAGCGCATAACCGGCACCCGTACACAGGTGCAGCTGACCTTCATCTCCGGCAAGTGCAGGATCTTTCGGCCCTCGTTCTGGAGCTTCATTTCCTCGGAAGTATAACCTTCATACGATTGACTTCCGATTTTGGGGATCAGATTGTAGGCGATCTGATACGGGAATATATGGGGCTGTACCGGCTCGCCTTTATACAGGGCGTCCACCTCGGCTTCCAGCTCCACCGGGCCACCGGCACCGGCACCGGAAACCGCCTGATATGTAGCAGCCACCATACTGGTAATCGGTGAAAGACGGCGCAGTGCCGCAACCGCTACCAGAGTGATGATGGTGGAGCAGTTTGGATTGGCAATGATGCCATGATGATGCAGAGCATCTTCCGGGTTGATTTCCGGAACAACTAGCGGAACATCTTCATCCATACGGAAGGCACTGGAATTATCAATAAATACTGCACCAGTCGCCTTGATTGCCGGGGCAAAACGACGGGCAATATCATTCTCGGCTGCGCCCAGCACAATATCTGCATCAGTAAAGGCAGCATCCGTTGCTTCTTCTACCGTGATTTCTCGCCCAGCAAAAGGCAGCTTTTTCCCGACACTGCGGGCACTGGCCAGGCAGCGCAGTTCACCAATGGGGAAATTGCGCTCCTCCAGAATTTTAAGCATCTCCCGGCCCACCGCGCCGGTGGCGCCCAGTATAGTCACATTCGGATTTTTCATGGCATGTTCTCTCCTCTCGGTCATCTGACAAAGCTTTCGTAAAGTACACGCACCGTTTTTTCAAAGTCAGCGTTATCCACGCCCACAATGATGTTGAGCTCCTCTGGACCTTGGCTAATCATGCGGATGCTGATACCGTTTTCACCCAGAGCGGCAAAGATCTTGCCAGAAATACCAGGGCGGAACGCCATCTTGCGGCCAACTGCCGCCACAATAGATATATTTTCCGCCACCTGCAGTTTATCCGGGCGGAAATCCTTTTGCAGTTCGCCCAAAATAGAGTAAAGGCAGGAGGCTGCTTTTCCGCTTTGCACAACCAGCGAAACACTGTCTATCCCAGATGGAGTGTACTCCACATTCAGATTATGCCGTTCAAATACTTCCAATACCCGGCGCAGGCTGCCGATGGAGGAAGACAGGCCGTTCTTCGCCACCGTAATGATAGAAAAATTGCGGCGGCCGGCAATGCCTGTGATGAAACGGTTCTTTTCGCTTTCCAGTTCATCCTCAAAATGCTCCCGAATGAGGGTACCGGGATGGCCCGGATCATTGGTGTTGCGGATATTCAGCGGAATATCCGCCTGGCGAACTGGAAAAACACTGGCCTCGTGCAGGACCTGCGCTCCCATATAGCTAAGCTCCCGCAGCTCGTTATAGGTGATGCGCTCGATGGGGCGGGGATTTTCCACAATGCGGGGATCCGCCATAAGAATACCGGAAACATCTGTCCAGTTTTCGTATACATCGGCCCCCAATGCCGCTGCCGCCAAAGCACCGGTCACATCACTTCCGCCACGGCTGAGCACCTTAATATGGCCATCCGGCATGACGCCGTAAAAACCGGGAATGACTACGCTGCGGTCTTCTGCTATGCGGCGAAGCGCTTCGTAGGAATGCTCCCGGTCAATTTGGCCATCGAAGGAAAACTGGAGCCATTCGGCGGCATCGAGAAAATCGAAGCCGAGGTATTCCGCCATAAGACGGGCAGCGAAATATTCGCCGCGGGAGACTAACTCATCCTGGCTGATGCCCTGCTGCATCTTTTCATAAAGGGCCAAAAACTCTTTATCGATATCAGCAGAAAGGCCACAATCGGCCGCAATGGAACGATAGCGCTCCACCACCATACCAAATACCCCTTCGGCGCTGACGCCGTACTGAAGATGGGCATAGCAAAGGTAAAGTAAATCCGTAATCTTGTGATCTGCGGAAAAGCGCTTGCCAGGCGCAGAAACAACCACAACCCGGCGGGCTGGATCCGCCGTGATAATCTGGCGGACTTTTTCGAACTGAGCAGCATCGGCCAGGGAGGAACCGCCAAATTTAACTACTTTTAACATAATAGGCATTCCTTTCCCTTAACCCTGCAGCGCAGCGAAGAAGATGCCGGGATCATTGCTGCGGGCTTCCACATACCAGGAGTGCATCTGTGCCGGAGAAACCGGACGGGTAAGAACGCCATTACCCCAGCGCTTTTCCACACAACCATCCATGAACCAGGTATCCACGATATAACGGACATAGTACCGGCGCTCTTCACACATATTATTGGAAGACAGCGGCTGGGACAGCTGTGTATAGAAGCCTTGCTTTCTCTCGCAGAGATCAAGAAGATCCTGCACAACGGCAGCGGCTGTGGGCCAGCGACCGGCTCCTTCACCAAAGAAACTTTGCCGACCAGCGTATTCCGAAACGGCGGTGATGAGATTATAATTGGCGGGGACAGCTGCTTCCAGTGTTTCTGCCTTAAAAAGGGTGGGTTCTACCACTGCAAGAATTGCTCCATCGGCGACACGCTTAGCGGTAGCGTACAGCTTGCAGACATAGCCCATTTCATTGAAGCCGGCAATATCTTCCCGGGTGATACCGGCAATCCCGGCGGCCGGCACCTGCTGCTCAGTTAGTCTGGCATCAAAGGCAATATTGGCGCTGATCATGAGCTTACACTGAATATCATAGCCTTCAATATCGGCAGTGGGATCCGCTTCGGCATAGCCAAAGCTTTGGGCATCCCGCAAAACGCTTTCATAATCATAGCCCTTTTTATGCATCGTGCTTAGGATATAATTAGTGGTGCCGTTCATAATGCCACAGACCTCATTGACTGCGCCAAGGCGCTTTATACGCTGGAGGTTAGGCAGCCAGGGGATTCCGCCACCGACCGCTGCCGAGGCACGAAAGCCAACGCCGGTCTCTTTGGCCAGAGCTGTCAGTTCATCGTAACGGACAGCCAGCAGCTGCTTATTGGCAGTGACAATATTTTTGCCTGCGCGCATGGCGGCAATGATGTAATCATATGCAGGCTCCATGCCGCCCATAACTTCTACAACTGTATCCACTTCCCCGTCGTTCAGGATGGCTGAAAAATCGGTAACGGATGCCGCACCCAGTTCCGCAATGGGCTCCCGGTCCAAAACATATTTTACGGTGATATCACTGCGGTTTTTCAGCAGCTCATACACGCCGCCTCCAACCGTTCCGTGGCCAAAAATGGCAACTACCATATCCTTTTCCTCCTGTAAAAAGTGTCGTTTATGGAGAAACGGTTGTTTCTCTGTAAAAAGCACTTGTATTTCGTCGAGAAACAGTATATCATATGAAAAGATAGAAAGCAAGACTTGCTGGGGGCACTTTTTCCCGGCATGGCGATAAAGAAAAGGAGACCCCTATGCAATATAACAGCACCAGAAATCATAAACAAACTGCCAGCCCTGCCGAAGCGGTGTTGCGCGGCATAGCGCCCGATGGCGGATTGTACCTGTGTGACCCGGCCACTCTGCCGCTGGATCCAGCAGAAATGCTGCAGAAAGACTTTGCCGGGATGGCGGAGGCCGTACTGGTGCGGCTGCTGCCGGATTACACCCCAGAAATGCTGCGGCCAATGATTGCAGCGGCTTACGGAAAATTTGACACTGCCGACATAACACCGCTGGTTATGGCCGGCGATTACCATGTACTAGAGCTCTTTCATGGGCCAACTTGCGCCTTTAAGGATGTAGCACTCTCCTTGCTGCCATATCTTATCACAGGTGCGAAGCAGCTGCTGAATGATAAGGCCAAGACGGTGATCCTAACCGCGACAAGCGGTGACACTGGCAAAGCAGCACTGGAAGGCTTCTGCGATGTGACCAGCACCTCCATTGTGGTATTCTATCCTAAGGATGGCGTAAGCAAAATACAAGAACGGCAGATGGTGACACAGCGTGGAAAAAATGTTTCGGTGGCGGCGGTACGCGGCAATTTTGATGACGCGCAGACTGGAGTAAAGCACATCTTTGCCGAGGTAAAGCCGACAGAAAAAGCGGAACTTTCCAGCGCCAACTCCATCAATATCGGGCGGCTGGCCCCGCAGATCATCTACTACTGGTACGCTTGGGCAACACTTTGCCGCGCCGGAAAAATAAATCCGACCGAACCGGTGAATTTTTCGGTCCCGACCGGCAATTTTGGTGATATTTTGGCGGGCTATTTTGCCAAGTGCATGGGACTGCCGGTAGGCAAACTGCTGTGTGCCAGCAATGCCAACAATGTGCTGACGGAGTTCCTAACGACGGGGCGCTATGACCGGCGGCGACCTTTTTACAAGACCTCCTCGCCCTCGATGGACATTCTGGTCTCCAGCAATCTGGAGCGGCTTTTATATCTGGCAAGCGGCGGCGACGCTAAAATGGTGGCAGAGAAGATGCAAGAGCTGGACGGACAGGGGTGGTATCAGATCGGCGATACGCTGCTGAAAAAGATACAGAAGGTATTCCTGTGCGGATGCTGCGACGACACAATGACCTCCGAGACGATAAAGACGGTGTGGGAGCGGGACAAGTACCTGCTTGACCCGCACACGGCGGTGGCGTGGGCGGTAGCGGAGCAGCACAAAGCCGTATTATGCGGACAGACGGTGGTGCTGAGTACCGCTTCGCCATATAAATTTGCACCGGCAGTGCTGGCAGCCTTGGGGCAGAAGGTGCCGAATGACGCCTTTGCTGAAATGGCGGAACTGCAAACACTAACCGGAGTGCCAGTGCCTACCCCTTTGGCGGAATTGGAAACGCTGTCGGTGCTGCACCATGACTGTATAGAAGTAAACGAAATGGCTGACTATGTGCGTCGCAAAATGGGGGACTGACATGGAAAAAATCACGATACGAGTGCCGGCCACCACGGCCAATATTGGGCCGGGCTTTGACAGCATGGGTTGTGCGCTGGCGCTGTATAATTATATTACCTGCGAAGTACTGCCTGCCGGAGAGCTGCGCATCTGCGGCTGCCCTGCCGCGTACCAAAATGAAGACAATCTTGCCGTACAGGGCTATCGCGCTGTATTAAAAAGGCTGGGACTGCCCGATGAGGGGCTGTCGCTGACCATAGAAGCCGAAATACCGGTGTGCCGCGGACTGGGCAGCAGCGCGGCACTGATTGCGGGCGGAGCCGCCGCCGCAAACCTGCTGCATGGTTCTCCCCTCCCCCCTGCCGAACTGTTGGAGGTGACTAATGAAATAGAAGGCCATCCTGATAATCTGGCTCCTGCTATCTATGGCGGGCTGACCGCCAGCCTGGTGGAGGACGGGATCCCCCGCACGGTGCGGCTGCCGCTTTCTCCCACGCTGCGGTGGGTAGCAGCGATACCGAACTTTGAACTAAGCACCCACCTGGCGCGTGCCGTGCTGCCAAAAGAGGTTGCCTTTGTGGATGCGGTCTATAATGCCTCCCATGTGGCTGTATTGGTTGGGGCGCTTGGACGCGGAGACCGGGAACTAATTGCCATGGCACTGCGCGACCGGCTGCACCAGCCCTACCGTGAGAAACTGATCCCGGAATACAACAAAGTAAAAACAGCAGCGGAGCAATGCGGAGCGATTGCCTTTTGCATCAGCGGGGCAGGCCCTACCCTACTGGCACTGACCGATGAAGCAAGCTTTGCTGCCCAATTTGCTGAGAAATGCAAACGCTTAGAACACCGCTGGAATATCATGGAGCTTGCGGTGGACACTGAGGGGATCGTGGCGGAGTGAAAGTAAGGCGGCGAGGAAAAAGCGGGAGACGGCAATGAGCCACCGAAAACAGGCTAGCGCCCGACGAAAGGCGGGCTGGCGCCTGTTGAGGGAAGCGACACAGCCGGAACCGATTTTTGCCGCCGTCGGAACGAAGTAGGAAAACAGAAAAGTGGCTCCCTGCCCTGCGATGGGTAAGGAGCCGTTTTTTATTATATTTATTCCTTAGTGATTTTTACTTCGACTGTTTCTGTCACTTCAACGACATCTGCCGGTTCGGCGTGCAGTTCGCCACGCACCCGCAGGTCACTGATAATTCGGTCATACATTTCCTTATTGATCTTAAACTTGCAGCGATAGATGATATAACCTGCCAGAATGAACACCACAGGCAGAACGATCATCATAAGCTTGACGGTGAACTGGCCGCTCGCCGAGATACTCTCCGCCGCAGTCTCGCCGACCTTAATACCAGACCAGACCAACATCAGACTGGTGATGCCCATGGAAACAGCGCCGCCGATTTTATTGATAAGCGGCTGCACCGAGAGGGTAATGCTCTCACTGCGCTTACCGTTTTTCCACTGGCCGTACTCGATGGTGTCCTCTAGGAACATGAGCATAAGCAGCTGAATGAACGCCTGACCGATAAAGATAAACAAAGCGCCCACAGCGATGAGGATAATGCTGACCTCAGCAAAGAAGAAGATGGCATAGCCGATCATAACAAGGATAGTAGCCAAAAGATACAATTTCTCGCGCGGCATCCGCTTGGAGAAAGACTGGAAGATGACCAGCGCCAGCAGCTGCGCCATGCCAACGACCGCCGCCAGCACCGCGTACATATCCTTATTGCCGTAAACATACTGCATGTAGTAAATGGCCATAGTAGTGGTACTCATGTAGCCGATGTTAAAGAGTGACATGGCAAGGGTGGTCCACAGGAGCTGATCATTTTTGGTGAGGACTTCCCACATGCCACGCAGGGTGGTTTTTTCCTCCTCGCGCCGGAACATATCCTTGCGTTCCTTGACACCGAACAGCGTGAAGAGCTGGAACAGCAGCATGAGAATGGTAACGGCGAGTGCCACGGTAAACCACGCCTTGGGGGTATTGCCCATACCGGAGGTAATGGGTTCCCAGCCGACCATGATGGAGAACATACCGATATTGGCGCAGATGCGGGCAAAGGCGCCCATCTTTTCACGGGTCTTCTGCTCTACCGAAAGGGAGGGCAGCATGGACCAGTATGCAATATCATTGAGGCCATAGAAAATATCCCACAAAATATAGGCAATGGCAAACACCGCCACAAACCAATAATCCCGCAAACCAAAATCGGCAAAAAGGACAAGGTAGCAAGCACCGCCCGCCAAGGCCCCCAGCGCCATCGGGGGCTTAAAGCGTCCGTGACGGGAGCGAGTATTATCCACCAGCAGACCCATCAGCGGGTCGTTCAAAGCATCAAAGACACGCAGCACGGTAAAGACCATGCTGGTAGCCAAAAAGACGCCTAACGGCAGGCTGAGAACATTGGAAAGGTAGTAAATGAGGGCATTAGCTTCAAAGGCATAGAACATATCCCGCCCAATGGTACCAAGTCCGAAGAAAATCATATTTCTTCTATCCAGTTTATTCATTTGGTGTTATCCTCCTCATTTTCGCCGAGTTGCTCGACGAGATATAGCTGGGAACCAAAATCCCCCCAAAGGCGCAGATCTTTATGGTAGCCTGTGCCAAGAAACTGATCATTGAGCGGAATACCGCTGGACAATGCCGCACCGGAAGCCATGGCGGTGAAGCTGCCATCCGGCAGGGCGTAGTGACGATTGACCGTGCGCAGCACCAGGCCATCGGTGGAAAGCTTGACCGGGGCAATGTGCTTGACCAAGCCGCCGAACCGAGCAACCGCCACCTGCTGCGGTACGGCAACAACACGGTATCTGGCCTCTGACTTCAACCCCGGAATCGTGAGATAGTCCGCTGGAGGAGCCGCCGTACAAAGCCGCTGCGCCAGCAGGACAGCAGCCTGTTTCTTATCCGGTGCGACCACCGCCCAACTGACAAGCCCCTGACGACGAGTGGGAACACGGAAGAAATCGCCGTATTGCAGGGTGGGGCGGTATTTTTTGTACCATTCGATTTGTGCCGCAACCTGCTTTTTCTCCTGCGGGGAAAGCTCGCCAAAATCCAATTCATATCCCAGAACACCGAAGGCAGCGACATTGAAACGGGTGGAAAGCGGTGTCTGTCTTAGAGTCTGCTGATGGGGCGACTGTGAAACATGGGCGCCCATGGTGCAGAGCGGGTAGAAATAGCTGAGCCCTTTCTGAATGGAAAGACGCTCAATCGGGTCGGTATCATCACTCGACCAAATCTGCGGCGAGTAGCACAGCATACCAAGATCAAAACGGTTACCCCCGGAGGAGCAGGTCTCCAAAAGGATATGGGGGCGAGGGGTAAAGATGCGTTCCAGCACCTCGTAAAGCCCAAGCATATAGCGGTGGGGCAGCTCCCCGCCCGCCGTGACAGCGGAATAAAGATCGCTCATGTGGCGGTTCATATCCCACTTGACATAGGTGATGGGGCAATGGTCCAAAAGATGGGTAATGTGGTGAACGATATAATCCCGCACCTCAGGACGGGTAAGATCAAGCAGGAGCTGGTGCCGTCCCATAGAGGGCTGCCGTCCCGGCTGCTGTAAGGCCCACTCCGGATGAGCGCGGTATAAATCACTATCCTGATTGATAGACTCCGGTTCAAACCAAAGGCCAAAACGAAGCCCCATTGCTGTGATCTTCCGCGCCAGGCCTTCGATACCATCGGGGAGTTTTTTGCGGTTGACGGTATAATCGCCAAGACCCGCAGTATCGCTGTTTCGCTCACCAAACCAGCCATCATCCAAAACAAACAGCTCGACGCCGACCGCTTTGGCCTGTTTGGCGAGGGAAAGCAATTTCGCTTCGGTAAAATCAAAGAAGTACGCCTCCCAGTTATTAAGCAAGACCGGACGAGGTTTTTCCTTCCAATTTCCACGCAGGATATGCTGCCGTACAAAGCGATGAAAATTGCCGCTAAGGCCATTCAGGCCCTCATTGGAAAAAGTCATCACCGCTTCCGGTGCACGGAAAATTTCCCCTGCGGGAAGCCGCCAGCAAAAGCCCTGCGGCTGGATACCGGAGACAATCCGGACAAAGTCACGCGGAGAGCGCTCCACAGCAGTGTAATGGCTGCCGCTGTACAATAGATTAAAGCCATAGGCAAGACCGGTATTCTCTCCTGTTCCCTGTTCCAGTAGGATCACGCCGGGATTGTGCCGGTTGGAGGAAAAGCCGGTGGTGCTTTCATTGACCAGCCGCCCCGGCTGCACCGACCGGGTATGCACATGCGTTTCACTTATCCAGTCACCATCAAGGGTAAGCATCTCATACTTCCGCTGTGGGAGATCGATCTGCTGACTCATCAGGCTGCGAACAGTAATTGGAACAGTTTCGTCATTGTAAAGAACAGTGCGACGGGTGATGGCATCCGCTGCTGGAAACACGGTGAAGATAATCTCCAGCCGCAGGGCAAATTTCTTTTCCCTGAGGGAAAGCACCAGCGTTTCCGCTTCACCGCTTTCATCGTAGGCAGCAGGCAACCCCACAGCGGGCAGCGTCCCTGCACGGAGGGTACAATCCTCATAGACGAAATCAGTGGTAAGGGTGCCGTCCGGCAATTCCAGTTCAATGGGAGAAATGCGAAAATCGCCTTTGCCAACCCCCGACCAGAGAAGAGGAATATTATCGAGGCAGTAGGTGGGGTCTTCTTCGGTATACATCACCTGGCTGCCATAGGGCATAGTACGGCGGGCTGCCAAGGCCGCGGCGTCTTCTATGGATACCGGCATGCCGTAATGCAGCAGTTCCACATGACCGTACTTTGTAATTTGAAGCAGCATAGCAGTATGAGCGGTGGAAAGCAGAAAGGTATTTTCCTGCTGAGTGATATGTCTCATAGCCTACACCTCCCGCAGAATGAGTGCTTCATAAGGAGAAAGGCAGGCGGGACTTTCCTGCCGACCGTAGTTGGAAAGGACAACGGTGCCTGAAACGGGATTGGGTCGTTCCTTTGTAGAAAGGCTGATAACAACAATAAGGCTTTCGACATTTAGACTGCGGCGATAGGCATAAACTCCATCCTTACGATATAATTCGGAAAAATCACCTGCTTGTAGAATCTCACTGCCATTACGGAAAGCAATCAACTGCCGGTAATACGCTAAAACAGAGTTTGGCGCATTCTCCTGCTCTGCCACATTGATACGGGGATAATTGCCATTGACCGAAAGCCACGGCGTACCAGTAGTAAAGCCTGCATTGGGGCTATCATTCCACTGCATGGGGGTGCGGGCATTATCCCGGCTCTTGGTTTTTATCATGCGCCAGCGCAGCGAATGTGGCAGATGCAGCTGCTTGCCCATATTCCAGATATTGATGGATTCCACATCCTGTACCTTTTCCATGTCGGAGAAATCGAAATTGGTCATACCGATCTCCTGCCCTTCATACAGAAACGGTGTTCCCCTCAAGGTAAGGACAAGCGTTGCCAGCGCCTTGGCGCTTTCCTCGTGGTATTGGGTATCATTGCCGTAGCGGGAGACTGAACGGGGCTGATCGTGATTTTCCAGATAGACGGTGTTCCACGGAAGTGCCTGCTGCCATTTGGTAAGACAAGCAAAGAAACGATCCGGGCTAAAGCGGCGCAGGAACCATTTGATCTTAAAGCAGTCGGTTTCCATGTGCTCAAAGGCAAATACCGTGGAAAGTTCCCCACGGGCGGGATTGACTAGGTCATCCGCCATTTTAGGCGTAACAAAAACCGTCTCCCCTACCGTAAAGGCATCATACTTGGCGAACACATCTTCATGGAGACGGTGCAGCACCCGATGGCAACCGGGGGTGGAGAGATAATACTCGCTGCCGGTGAGGGCAGGACGCCATTTGCCGTTCTTGATGGCTTCCTTATAGATGATATTGATGACATCACAGCGGAAGCCTGCCACACCCCGCTCCAGCCAAAAATGCATGGCTTCTTCAATCGCTTCGATGACTGCTTCATTGTGATAGTTGAGGTCAGGCTGTTCCTTAGCGAAAAGATGAAGATAATATTCCCCACGCAGGTCATCGTACTCCCAGCAATCTCCACCGAAGAAATTACCCCAGTTGGTGGGCTTTTTGCCCTTTTCCCCTTTCCGCCAGATGTAATAATCGGTGTAGGGTTCTATGCGGCGGCGGCTCTTCTGGAACCATTCATGCTGATCGCTGGTGTGGTTGATAACAAGATCCATAATAATGCGGATGTCCCGCTTTTTTGCTTCTGCAATGAGGGTATCCATATCCTGCAGCGTACCATAATTGGGGTGGATATTGCAGTAATCGCTGATATCATAGCCGTTATCCTTATTGGGTGAGGGATAGACCGGTGAAAGCCACAGGGCGCCGACACCGAGCTTTTGCAGATAATCCAGCCGGGAAATGATACCCGGTAGGTCGCCAATACCATCACCATTGCTATCGCAAAAGCTCATGGGATAGATCTGATAAATAACTTTTTGCTTCCACCAAGGGGTATCAGCCATTGGGATAGACCTCCTTTTCCACCTCTGCCGCCATTTCTCCGGTGATACCATGTTCGACAATCATGCGGGCATAGAACTCTCCGCTCTTTTTGATGGTGCGGGCATGAGTATCGGTATCGAAATGCACAAGACCAAAGCGGGCAGTAAAGCCCTCCAGCCATTCGAAGTTATCCACAAAGCACCAGTGGTAATAGCGGGTGACGGGCAGACCACTTTCCGAAAGAACCTTGAGATGCTCATAAAGATAACGACGGCGGAACGCATCATTATTATCGGCCGTACCGTTTTCGGTGATGTAAATGGGCAATTCCGGCAGAAGGGCGTGGAGTTTTTGGCAGCACTCCACAATGCCGGCCGGGTAGATCTCCCAGCCTAGATCATTCACCGGAACATTCGGCAAAGTACCATCCCCCAAGCCGGAGGTAGCAGTACGAGCATAATAATTGAGGCCCAAAAAATCGGCGTAGGGGCCCTCGGGGCCCAGCATATAGGTCTTGTTCAACTTAGTCTGGAAGTTGTATTCCGAAATGCGGCAAGCAATGCGATGCCACAAATTTTTCGCATTGTACGGCACAAAGGCGCGCATATGCATGGCTAGGCCAACCTTGGGTTCGGCATAGCCCAGTTCTTTATGGATATTATGAATTAACCGGTAAGCCCGACGGTGGCATTCGCCCATCACCTTCATTACCCGCAGAGCATGGGAGATATTGAATTCCCCAGGGGGGAAGCCTGCCCCCAAATAACCGCAGACCGCATAGACATTTGGTTCATTGATGGTAACATATTCATCCACCAGATCACCAAGGTGGCGCACAGCAAATTCCACCATGGCAAGGTACCTCTTTACGGCATTTTTGCCCAAAAAGCCGCCCTGATGCTCAAACCACAGAGGATTGGAGAAATGATGCAGGGTAAGCAGCACATGAATGCCATTTTGGTGCAGCAGCGTAATTTCCTCTCGCACCTTTTCAATCTCTTCCTGCGAAAACTGGCCCTCCTGCGGCTCCAGCCGGGCCCACTCCAGCCCAAAGCGGTAGTGACGAATTCCCATTTCCGCCATTAGGCGGGTATCTTCCTCCAAATGGCCGCGATGGTCAGTTGCGATATTGGGATCGCTGTTATCCTTTATCTTTCCATTTTTGTACCACTCATACCAGTTGCTTTCCTTGCAGTCGCCATCAATTTGGGTAGCAGCGGAAGCTGCCCCAAGAGCAAAGCCCTTTGGAAAATGAACAGCACTCATTCAGTTTCCTCCTCTCGGTTGGCGGTGTGGGTCCCAATGATAATGTGTAGAACAGGGTTTTCTTTTTCTGCCTCAAAAAATGTCATCAGCAAACGGCAGCCATATTCCCGCAGGGCAGAAAACATAGCGCCTGGATGACGGACTGTAATAACCGTCTCCTCTCCTATTTCGATCAGGCAATCCCACAGAGCATCCAAATTGGCACCATAATACTCCGGCAAGAATAGCTTATCCTTGATCTCTGCATGCGCCGCGGCACGGTCGGTCATCAGCCGGCCCTCTAGATAAACTTCTCTCATGGTGTTTCCTCCTCCCCATAAACCAGGGTAAAGCTCGCATAATGATCATCGGTATAGTAGATCAGTCCATCACTGGAATAGAGCAACCGCTCCGCCCCGCGGAAGCCGCCCATATAGTTCACATCACACTCGTACCAGGTGCGTCCATCAGCTTCCGGCAACAGACCCTCGCGGTTGCCAAAGCGATCACCGCCAATGGATTTTCCTTCGGCTACTTCCCACAGGTTCCCCTGGGAAGCAGCCCACCCCAGTGCTTTCGCTTCCTGCTTGGTTAAATAGTTCTGTGGCAGATGGCCATAAAAATGCAGGTATTCTGCCACCTTCTCTGGCGTAGAATAGGAGCCATCCTCAACCAGCAGCGTGCCGTTTTCCTGCACCAGCGGGTCATCTTCTCCCATCGGCCGGGTTGTCATACCGCCGCAGGCGGGCAGCAGCGCCAACATCAGTACCGTCAGCAGAGCCAATAGAACCGCCGGAAAACGGCGGAGAAGAAGTTGTTTTTTCACTGTGTGCTCCTCCTTATAAAAATACAGTTTAATTGTACCATACCGTGGGGAAAAATGATAGGCGCAGAGTAACAGAGATTTTTCCGTAAAAGATGTGAAATATGCCCGCCCACTCCGTTCATAAATTGTTTTCATCTTAGCTTTAATCTTGTAAAGTTTGACGATTGCAATGACTATATAACTGCGCTATAATTGTTAGCATCCTAACAAGATAGAAAGGAGCCAATATGAAGATAAAGCGCCCGTCTATATGCATGAAGATTAAAGGAATCTCCAACTTGATTCACCAAGAATTGGGCACCAATCGTGATACAGTCCACCCCGGAACCATGATGCAGAAAATGTTTTTGGGTTATTTAGAAGTACACGAGGACCAGCCAGTCTTTCAAAAGGACTTGGAGTCAGCATTTCATATCCGGCGCAGCACCGCAACCGGCATATTGCAGATTATGGTGCGGGACGGATTGATCGTGCGGGAACCCGTGGAGGACGATGCCCGCCTTAAACGACTGGTCCTAACACCGATCGCCATAGAACAGCTGGCGCAAATGCAGCAGGATATCCTGCGGGTAGAGCAGAAAGCGACTGCCGGATTAACCGGCGAAGAGTTGAAGACCCTTTATGTCCTGCTAGATAAAGTGATAGAAAACTTGACCCCTGGCAAGGAGGAACGAACCATTGATTAAACGACTGTCCCAATGCATACGGGAATATAAAAAAGACGCGATTCTCTCCCCTCTTTATGTGCTAGTGGAATCGCTTTTGGATGTGGCCATCCCCTTTGTAATGGCTGGCCTAATTGATAAGGGCATAGAAGCTGGCAACATGAGCATGATCCTGCGATATGGTGCCATTCTAGTGGGTTTTGCACTGGTAGCGCTTACTTTTGGTGCACTGAGCGGCCGGAGCTGTGCACGCGCCACGGCAGGCTTTGCTCGCAATCTGCGGCATGATATGTTTCATCATCTACAGGTATACTCCTTCTCCAATATTGATAAATTCAGCAGCGCTGGTCTGGTCACCCGTCTGACTACCGATGTGAGCAATGTGCAGAATGCTTTTATGATGATCATTCGTACCCTTATCCGCTGCCCTGCCATGCTCATCTTCGCCATGGTCATGTCCTTTCGCATCAATCACGATATTTCTCTCATTTTCCTGGCCGCCATTCCCATCCTTGGTGTGGGGCTTTACCTTATCATCAAACATGTTCACCCCGTGTTTGAACGGGTCTTTAAGACCTATGACAGACTGAATGGCGTAGTGCAGGAGAATCTTTCCGGTATCCGTGTGGTAAAAAACTTTGTGCGCGAGGACCACGAGATCGAAAAGTTTGATACCATCTCCGGCACCATTTATAAGGATTTTTCACTTGCCGAGCGCATCTTGGCCCTCAACTCCCCACTGATGCAAGGCTGTGTGTATGCCTGTATGATTTTGGTCTCCTGGCTGGGTGCCAAACAGATCGTCATTGGAAATATGTCCACCGGAAACCTAATGAGCTTCTTCACCTACATCATGCAGATCCTTTCCAGTCTGATGATGCTTTCGATGGTATTTGTTATGATTACCATGTCCCGTGCCTCCGCCGAGCGCATCGTGGAAGTGCTGGATGAGGAAAGTGATATCACCAACTGTGATAACCCTGTGTACGAGGTCAAAGACGGCAGTGTAGAATTCACTGATGTGAGCTTCAGCTATGCCAAGCGTCCCGATAAAACGGTGCTGGATGACATTGACCTGATTATCCCCTCTGGACAGACGGTTGGTATTATCGGCGGCACCGGATCTTCCAAAAGCAGCCTAGTGCAGCTCATCCCCCGTCTGTACGATGTGACTGGCGGCTGTGTAAAGGTAGGCGGTATAGATGTCCGGAACTATGACCTGCAGACACTGCGGCACAATGTGGCGATGGTATTGCAGAAGAATACCTTGTTCAGCGGGACGATAAAGGAGAACCTGCGCTGGGGCAACCCCGACGCGACTGACGAGGAGCTGGTACACGCCTGTCGTCTGGCGCAGGCCGATGACTTTATCCGCACCTTCCCCGATGGGTATGATACCTATATCGAGCAGGGCGGTACCAATGTTTCCGGCGGGCAGAAGCAGCGCCTGTGCATTGCCCGTGCGATCCTGCGCAAGCCGAAGATCCTTATTCTGGACGACAGCACCAGTGCCGTGGATACCAAGACTGATGCCCTGATCCGCCAGGCCTTCCGTGAGGAAATCCCCAATACCACAAAAATCATTATTGCCCAGCGCATCAGCTCGGTGATGGACGCCGACCAGATCGTTGTAATGGATAACGGCAGAATAAACGCCTGCGGCACCCACGAAGAACTGCTGGCCAATAATGAAATCTACCGTGAGGTCTATGAATCTCAACAGAAAGGGGGGCTGGAAGAATGAGTGCTGCTCCTAGAAGAGGCTTTACCGGCGGCAAGCGGGCCAAGGATGCCAGAGGAACATTGAAGCGCCTTATAGGCTACATCGCCAAAGGAAATAAAGCCCGGCTGGTATGTGTTTTTATTTTACTCATCATCAGTACAGTAGCCAGTGTTTCCGCCTCTCTTTTCCTCAAATCGCTGATCGATGATTATATCGCTCCGCTTATTGGACAGTCGGCACCAAGCTTCGCCCCGCTTCTTCAAGCTTTGACCATGATGGGGTGCATTTACCTGGCCGGTATGCTGGCTTCCTACTTGCAGACACGGCTGATGATCCCCGTGGCGCAGGGCACCCTGAAAACCATAAGGGACGATATGTTTGCCCACATGCAAACCTTGCCCATCAAGTACTTTGATACCCATACCCATGGCAATGTGATGAGCTACTACACCAACGATACCGATACCTTGCGGCAAATGATCAGCCAGAGCCTGCCCAACGCGGTCAGTTCCATCATCAGCATCACAGCAGTATTCATTGCCATGCTGAGTACCAGTGTGTGGCTTACCCTCCTCATGTTTGTCTTTTTGGGATTGATGCTGTTCGTCGTAAAGAATGTAGGTGGCGGCAGCGCCAAATACTTTGTAAAGCAGCAGCAGTCCCTTGGCAAAGTAAATGGCTTTATTGAAGAAATGATCGGCGGGCAGAAGGTTGTCAAGGTTTTCTGCCATGAAGAACAAAATCAAAAGGACTTTGATGTACTCAATAATGAGTTCTGTGAAAACGCTACAAAAGCAAACACCTATGCCAATATTATGATGCCTATTATGGGCAACCTTGGGCATTTACAGTATGTACTGGTTGCTATTGTGGGTGGTCTTTTGGCCATAGCCGCGGTACCCAATCTAACTCTGACCGGCATCGGTACAATGACACTGGGCAGCATTGCTTCTTTCCTGCAGCTCAGCCGCAGCTTTACCATGCCCATCAGCCAGGTTTCCCAGCAGATCAACTCTGTCGTCATGGCGCTGGCTGGCGCCGAGCGCATCTTTGAACTGATGGATGAACCCAGCGAAGAGGACCATGGTGAAGTTGCGCTGGTAAATGCCGAAGAAAAAGGCGGCACCCTGGCAGAGGCCGACCATCGAACCGGCATATGGGCCTGGAAAAAGCCACTGCCCGATGGCAGCTATGAGCTGATTCGACAGCAAGGCCTGGTGACCATGAAAAATGTGGACTTTGCCTATGTTGAAGATAAGCCGGTTCTTCATGACATCACCCTGTATGCTGAGCCCGGACAGAAGATCGCCTTTGTCGGTGCAACCGGAGCCGGTAAAACTACCATCACCAACCTTATCAACCGCTTTTATGATATCGCCGATGGCAAGATCCGTTACGATGGTATCAATATTAACAAGATCAAAAAGAGTGACTTGCGACGCAGCCTAGGCGTGGTCCTGCAGGATGTCAACCTCTTTACCGGTAGCGTAATGGATAACATCCGCTATGGACGACTGGATGCCACCGATGAAGAATGCATTGCGGCAGCCAAGCTGGCCAATGCGCACTACTTCATCTCCCATCTGCCGGATGGCTATAATACTATCCTTTCCGGTGATGGCGGCAATCTTTCTCAGGGGCAGCGCCAGCTCATTTCCATCGCACGGGCGGCAGTCGCCGATCCACCCGTGATGATTCTTGATGAAGCCACCTCCAGCATTGATACCCGTACCGAGGTCATTGTACAGCGCGGCATGGACCAGCTGATGCATGGCCGGACGGTATTCGTCATCGCGCATCGTCTCTCCACCGTGCAGAATGCCGATGTCATCATGGTGCTGGAACACGGACGCATTATCGAGCGTGGTACACACGATATGCTAATCGCCCAAAAAGGGAAATACTATCAGTTGTATACCGGCGCCTTTGAGCTGGAATAACATAAAAGCAAAAGGATTCGGGTAAAGTTTTTGTTTTACCCGAATTTTTTTGAAAAAAGGTCTTTACAAACTCCCCATGATATGCTATTATAGTCAAGCAGTCCAAAAACACATGGGGGCGTAGCTCACTTGGGAGAGCGCTTGACTGGCAGTCAAGAGGTAGAGAGTTCGATCCTCTTCGTCTCCACCAACAGAGATCCGCAGGAACACAGTTTCTGCGGTCTTTTTGTATAATCGACCGACTGTTTTTGTTCCCGTTCCTCATCGACAAAGGAGACACCATGAAAAAGAAACTGACCGTAAAAGAGTACGTCTATGTTGCCAGCATGCTGTTTGGCTTGTTCTTCGGCGCAGGTAACCTCATCTTCCCCACTGCAGTGGGTCAGCTTGCCGGCCGCAATATGTGGAGCGCCATTCTGGGACTGCTGATTACCGGTGTTGGACTGCCGCTGTTGGGTGTTGCAGCTCTGGGGCTTTCCCGCAGTGATGGCCTGTTTTCCCTCAGCAGCAAGGTAAACCGTCCCTATGCCTATTTCTTTACCTGTGCGCTGTACCTCACCATTGGTCCATTCTTTGCTATTCCCCGCTGCGCTACCGTTTCCTTCACCGTCGGGCTGGAACAGATCCTTCCCCAGAACGGCAATATGAAGCTGTATCTCCTGCTGTTCACGCTGGCGTTCTTTATTGCGGCGCTGCTGTTTTCTCTGCGCCCCGGCAAGATCCTCACATGGGTCGGCAAGATCCTCAATCCCTTCTTCCTGCTGTTCCTCGGCATCCTTGTCGTGGTAACGCTGGTCTCCCCCGCCGCCGTTCCCATTTCCAGTGTGGAGCCTATGGGCGGCTACATCCAACAGCCCTTCCTCACCGGCTTTTTGGAGGGTTACAACACCATGGACGCCCTTGCAAGCCTTGCCTTTGGCATCATCGTAGTACAGGTCATTCGGGAACTGGGTGTAACAGAGCCCGGCGCCGTAGCACGCAATACCGCCAAGGCCGGTATCTTCAGCTGCCTGTTCATGGGGCTTATCTATGTTGCCGTCACCGCCATGAGCGCCAAGAGCCGCGGCGTACTGCCCGCAGCCGAAAACGGCGGTGTAGCGCTGGCGCAGATCTCTCAAACCTTCCTCGGCCGGATCGGTCTGCTGATCCTCGCCGTCACCGTAACGCTTGCCTGCCTCAAGACCGCCGTCGGCCTTATCACCAGCTGCTCCGAGACCTTTACCGGCCTGTTCCCCAAGGGTCCCGCTTACCGGGTCTGGGCGGTCATCTTCACGCTGGTTTCCCTCATTTTCGCCAATTTCGGTCTTTCCGCCATCATCGATTATGCCGTTCCGGTGCTGATGTTCCTCTACCCGCTGGCCATCGTGCTTATCCTGCTGGCGCTGTTCGGCAAGTTCTTCTCCCACGATAAGAAGGTCTATAACTGGGTCATCAGCCTTACGCTGATCTCCGCCCTTTATGACCTGCTGCGCACCCTGCCCGCCGCTCTGCGTGCCGCCTGCCACCTCGATGGCATCATCGAAGCGATCGGCAGCGTTCTGCCCCTTGCGGGCCTCGGTCTCGGCTGGATCTGCCCCGCCGCCGTCGGTCTTGTCATCGGTCTTGTGGCACACAGCACCGCCAAGGCCAAAAAACAGACCGCATAATAGATCCGTCACAGTAAAAGGCCTCCGAAGCAATCAGCTCCGGAGGCCTTTTTTCATATTCATTTTAGGATGGCTGCCCGCTTTCCCGCAGGACCTCTGCATCGGCGGCGCGCTGCTCCAGTATCGCTTCCTTTAGGATCATATCCTTGACCTTCATCAAGCGAATGGTATTGGCGCGCTCATTTTCATCCAGCTTCATGGTGATGTAGCGGATGTTCTCCTGCATCTGCGGGATCTTGACATATTCCAGTGCATTCACCCGGCGGCGGGTCTTTTCTATCTCCTCCGCCAGCAGCTGCGTAGTCTTTTCAATCTCCGCCAGGCGCAGCATATCCCGGAATACCCCGGAAAGCGATGCCACTGCGTCATCCAGTTCTCCGCTGGTCTGGACATAGCCATAGGGATAAGCGCTGCCGCCCTGATGCTCGGTAAAATGGTAACGGGGCACCTCCACTGACATGATATTCTCAAAGCTCATATCCAACTCCACACTGCGGCTGGGGATGAGCAGCGACTGCCCAAGCATCTCCGGTGTCATCAGCGCCGCCGCCACCGTAAAGGACGCATGCGCCTCGGAAAGGCCCTGTTCCACACGCTGGCGCAAAGCACGGTTTTCCCGCACCGTCTCCATAAATTGCTTCATCAGCTCATCACGCTTATCCCGCAGCAGCTTGTGACCTCGTTGGGCAGTACGCAGCTGGCGTTTCAGGCGGGTCAGCTCCATGCGGGTAGGGTTAATGATTGTTCCCGGCAAGTTGCTCCCTCCTTAGCTCTGCTGCGGCAGGTATTTTTCGATATACTCCGGCTTGATGCGCTTGAGCTCGCTCTTGGGCAACAGGCCCAGCAGCTGCCAGCCCAGGTCCAGTGTTTCCTCGATAGACCGGTTCTCCTCGCTGCCCTGCGAGACATACCGCCGCTCAAACTCATCGGCAAAGCGGGCATACTGCAGATCCACCTCGGAAAGAGCGGCTTCGCCCAAAATGGACATCAGCTCCTTGTTTTCCTTGCCAGTGGCATAGGCGGCGAAGAGCTGGTTCATGGTGCCGGAATGATCCTCCCGGGTCTTCCCCGTCCCGATTCCCTTATCCTTCAGACGGGAAAGTGAGGGCAATACATCCACCGGCGGGTTAATGCCCCGGCGGAACAGCTCCCTGGAAAGGATGATCTGGCCTTCCGTAATGTACCCCGTCAGGTCGGGGATAGGGTGGGTTTTATCGTCCTCCGGCATGGTCAAAATGGGTATCATGGTAATGGAGCCTTCCTTGCCCACCTGCCGGCCGGCCCGCTCATACATAGTGGCCAAGTCGGTATACAGGTAACCGGGATAACCACGGCGCCCCGGCACCTCCTTTTTGGCAGCGGAGATCTCTCGCAGCGCCTCGGCGTAGTTGGTGATATCGGTAAGAATGACCAGCACATGCATTCCAAGGTCAAAGGCCAGGTACTCAGCGGCCGTCAGTGCCATACGCGGGGTGGCAATGCGCTCGACCGCCGGATCATTGGCCAGGTTGGTAAACAGCACCGTGCGGTCGATGGCGCCGGTACGGCGGAACTCATTGACAAAGAATTCCGATTCCTCAAAGGTGATACCGATGGCGGCGAAAACTACAGCAAAGTTGCTCTCGCCATCCAGTACCCGCGCCTGACGGGCAATCTGAGCCGCCAGCTGGGCGTGCGGCAGACCGGAGCCGGAGAAGATAGGCAGCTTCTGCCCTCTTACCAGGGTGTTCAGGCCATCAATGGTAGAGATGCCGGTCTGGATAAACTCATTGGGGTAGTTGCGGGCGGCAGGGTTCATTGCCAGACCATTGATATCCCGGTATTCATCCGCCAAAATAGCCGGACCATCATCGATGGGCTGCCCCATGCCGTTAAAGACGCGTCCCAGCATATCGCCGGAAACAGCCAGCTGCAGGGGATGACCCAAAAACCGGATCTTGGACTCCGCCAGGTTGATGCCGGCAGAAGCCTCAAAGAGCTGCACCACAGCGGTATCACCATTGACCTCCAGCACCTTGCAGCGGCGGGCGGTACCATCGGTCAATTCGATCTCCGCTAGTTCATCATAGGTCACACCCTGCACATGGTCCACTACCATCAGCGGGCCGGAGATCTCCCGGATCGTTTTATATTCACGAATCACAGCGTTTCCTCTCCTTTCTGTGCCAGCTCTTCCAGTTCTTCCTCCATCTGTACCAGCAGCTTATCGTATTCCTCCGCATAGCAATCGGCCGGCACACTCTTGGCACGGCCCAGCTTCTCACGGGAAGGTGTCATAAAGAGTTCCGCTACACGGCAGCCACGCTCAGCAGCACTGCGGCACAGTCCATCATACCGGCGGATCATGGAAAGCATCTTTGCCTGCCGGTCATACTCCGAGAAGGCATCAATATCCACAAAGGAATTCTGCTGCAGGAAGTCCTCCCGCACCATGCGGGCTGTTTCTAGGGTGATTTGATCCTTGGCGGAAAGGGAATCCTTGCCGACAAGCTGAACGATCTCATTGAGGCTAGCCTCCTCCTGCAGGATGGACATCGCCCATTCCCGGTTCATCAGGAAGGCCTTGCCGAAGTTCTGCTCATACCACGGGCGCAGGCTGTCGATATAGAGTGAATAGGAATTGAGCCAGTTAATGGCCGGGAAGTGCCGCCGATAGGCAAGGCTTGCATCCAGCGCCCAGAACACCTTTACAATTCGCATCGTCGCCTGCGAAACCGGTTCGGAAAGGTCACCGCCGGGGGGCGATACCGCGCCTACAGCCGTCAGTGATCCACGGCGTTCTTCATCGCTGCCGATGCAGGCAACGGAACCGGCACGCTCGTAGAACTGTGCCAAACGGGAGGAGAGGTAAGCAGGATAGCCCTCTTCACCAGGCATTTCCTCCAAGCGACCGCTCATCTCACGCAGCGCCTCTGCCCAGCGGGAGGTGGAGTCGGCGATAACCGCCACGGCATAGCCCATGTCGCGGTAATATTCAGCAATGGTGATTCCGGTATAGATAGAAGCCTCACGAGCTGCCACAGGCATATCGGAGGTATTGGCGATGAGTACGGTACGCTTCATCAGCGATTCACCGGTACGGGGGTCAATTAGCTCTGGGAATTCCCGCAGAACATCGGTCATCTCGTTGCCGCGCTCGCCGCAGCCAATGTAGACCACCAAATCCACATCAGACCACTTGGCCAAGGCATGCTGCATTACCGTCTTGCCAGAGCCGAACGGTCCCGGAATAGCCGCGGTACCGCCCTTTGCCACCGGGAAGAAGGTATCCACAATACGCTGGCCGGACTGCAGCGGCACGCTGGGCGGGAATTTGCGCCGATAAGGGCGGCCCACACGCACCGGCCACTTCTGCATCATCGGCAGTTCCACACGGGTACCGTTCGGCTGCTCCAGCACGGCGACCGTTTCTGTCACGGTATAGCTGCCGGATTTTATCGAAACCAGCTTTCCCTTCATCTTGGGTGGAATCATAATCTTATGCAAAATGGAGGGGGTCTCCTGCACCGTACCAATAATATCACCACCGATGACTTCATCACCGGGATGGGCGGTGGCGGTAAACTCCCATTTTCTTTCACGGTCCAGGGCCGGCACTTCCACACCGCGGGGGAGGTTATTGCCGCCCACTTTTTTCATGATGGCATCCAGCGGGCGCTGAATACCATCGTAAATGTTTTCTACCAGTCCGGGGCCAAGCTCCACCGAAAGCGGTGAGCCGGTGGTCACCACCTCGGCGCCGGGGCCGAGGCCGGAGGTCTCCTCGTAGACCTGAATGGAGGCGGAACCGCTGTTCATGGTCAGGATCTCACCGATGAGGCGCTGCTCCCCTACCCGAACCACATCCGCCATATTGGCTTCCTCCAAGCCGGTGGCAACCACCAGCGGCCCGGAGACTTTAACGATTTTTCCCATGGGGCTTTTCTTCCTTTCCTCAAATGATGTCGGCGCCGACAGCACGCTCCACTGTTGTTTTAACCTGCTGCATTCCCAAGCCAAGACTTCCTTCCTTGCCGGGGATGAGGATAATGGCAGGGGTAACTGCCTTGCGGTAACGGTCCAGCTCTGCGGTCAGACCCGCTGCCAGCTGCTCCGTCACATAGATAATGGCTGTATCCTCCTTGGCCAGCCGGTGCAGGATGGGACGGGCCTGCTCGGCGTTTTCGGCCGGGCATACCTGCAAGCCAAGCGCCGCAAAGCCCTGTACGCTCTGGGCATCGCCCAGCACGGCAATTTTATACATAGAGCGCCTCCTTTATCCTGCGTTTCTCAACCGGCTGCGGATCATTTCGGACGAAAGCCCCGCCTGCCGGCCGGTCATTATAATGCGAATGGCTGTGATCTCATTTTCCACAGCAGCCAGGTAGCACAACACTGTTTCCTCCCCAAAAGGGGTACGGCGGGCTGCCGAAAGATAAGCTTCAGTCGCTTCATCGCAAGCCTTTTCAAATGCCATCAGTGGGCCGCCGCTAGTTGCAGCCGCTCCCAGTGCCACCGCTTTGCCAAGCGCCCCAGCACCGAACAATTCTCCCAGCTTGACTGGATCCGTCGCCATTATGGCGTGAGGAGAAACACTGCCACCCTCCAAAAGGGCACGGGGCAGCACCTCGCTGCTGCCGCTGCGGGCGGCCCGTACGGCGGTGCGCAGGTTTGCGGCGTCAATAAGCTGCCGCACATACCCCTGTAAAAAGTTGCTTTTCATTTCCTCAGCCAAAGTGCGCATTTCATCATAACAAGCAGCATCCAACCGTAGATCAGCACCTTGCGGATCATTTTCCCGCAGAAGAGCTGCTGCTTCCTGCGCCGCACGGCGGGCTGTATCACTTACCTGGAACATATGCTCCTGCTGCCATTCGCTTTGCAGCTGAGCGGCATCATACCGACCGCCTGGCAGCAGAAATGCTTCCGGCGAAATTCCTCGGCGTTCTGCCTTTAGGATCGCCTTGATATTATGGTAATCGTATTTGAGCTGGAATAGCTCAATGAGCCTTGGATCCGGCACAGCAGCCGCCAGCTCTTTGTAGAGCGTTTCCCGATGCTCCCGCAGCGCTTCCTCCAGTGGGAGAGCTTCGGCATAACCGCATTCCGCCAGCAGCTTGCGGGCCTCTGCTTCGTTTGCTGCCTCCAGCAGCCGTTCCTGTTTTTCCGGGGTCAGCAGGCGGTTTTCCATGGCGTGCAGCCGGGCGGAGACCGCCAGATAATCGGTATCCTTGATGGGGGTCATCGCAGCCCCTCCTTACTGTACGGGAAAGAGGATCGCAGCGACCTCTTTCTCCAGCTTTTCCCGCTGCAGCCGCACCAGGGTATCAAAGGCACAGTTCAGCTCTACATCACCGTGGCTGAGGATAAATCCGCCCGGAATAGAACGGGGCTCGGCACTAAGGGTCAGCTTTCCCGGTTTACCTGCTTCGCGTAAGGCGGTATTCGCCAGCAGTACAACCTCTGGTCCAATTTCACTTGCATCCTGCGGGGAAAGGATCATCTCCTCCCCTCCTTCGGCCACTTCCGCAGCTAGTGAAGCGATCAGCGCAAGATATTTTTCTCGGGGTAAATGGCATAACTCTTCCACCGCCGCCGCAAAAGCTTCATTCAGCAATTCCTGCTTTGCTGCCAGCTCCATCTTACGGCACTCTACCGCCGCCGAAGAGGACAGACGCTCCCGCCGTTCCTCCGCCGCACGGCGTCCGCGGGTCAGGAGTTCCAGGCTCTCCTGCTCCGCCGCCGACTGGGCTTCCGCCGTCAAGGCATTGATCTTTTCTTCATTTTCCCGCTGCATTTGGGCAATCTCCCGCTCGGCATCCTCAATGATGCGCGCGGTGATCTTTTCGATTCCTTCCATAAGGGCTCCTTTCTCCCGTTTTGCTTACGCCAGGAACAGGAAGTACAGCATCAGCATCGAAGCCAGCAGCGAAAGAATTGCATAAAACTCCACAATGCCGCACAGTACCAGACCCTTGGACCAGTCGGATGGCTTCTTGGCCAGAATATTGATGGAGGAAGCCGCCACACGCCCCTGCGCAATAGCAGAAAGCAGTCCGCCCAACGCCATAGGCAAGCAGGCCGCAAAGCAGCGCAAGCCTTCCATCACGCTCAGGTCGGTATTGCCATTCAAAAGGCCAATGGCATAAATGGAGAAAAACCACACGACGGTACCATACAGACCCTGCGTACCGGGCAGCACCTGCAAAATCATTGCTTTACCAAACTTGCCGGGATCTTCGCACATCAGGCCGGCAGCGGCTTCACCTGCCATACCGGTTCCCTTGGCCGAGCCAACACAACTCAAACCAGCCGCCAAACCGCCGCCCAGCAGGGCCAGCGCCAAACCACCGAAAGATTCCAGAAAACTCATTTTTCATACGCTCCTTTTTATTGTTCTGCTATTCTGTAATATTTGGGCTGAGCCGCAACGGGCTTAAACGCGCGTCCGCCATCCCGGTAGAAGTACTTGAAAAATTCCAAACACTGAAGCCGCATGTCATGGACATAACAGCCCAGCAAATTCAAGGCAAAATTAAGAGCATTGCCCAACAGCGATACAATAATAAATACAATCAGATTGCCAGGGATAGCTGCCAGAGTATTAAATACTTGCGCGATGACCGCACCTGCCAACATCAAAGCCATTAGGCGAACATAGGAGAGAATATCCCCAAAATAGCCGGTAATGTGATTGTATACCGAACCACCGATGCCAACAATTTTTCCGCCGATGCCTTTTTTGCCATAACCCTGGCTAATAATCAAGACCGCCAACAACACCCATAGGAATGTCTTTTTCCCGGTGATGCCCAATGCCACACCACAGCCAATAATAACCCACCAGGCAGCTTCCTCGCACAGGGCACTGGCTATCTCGCCGTGCTTCAGCTTGTAGATAAAGCCGATGACCATACCGACGAGAATCTGCACACACCCCAATGCCAGTGAGCCCAGCATAATGGCAATAATATCATTGATGGGCGAAATGAGCGGCTGCCAGAACCAGGTGAAGGTGCTTTCCGGGTTAATGACTTTGAGCATTTGCGGGATGAAATCCCCGAAGAAACCGCCGGTCAATGCACCCATAAAGAAAGTAGAGATGCCGCATAATCCCAGCAGCGCAAAGAAATTGTAGCTGCCGCCGGTAGGCTGTTTCTTCTTCAGCACAATGAGTGATGCCAGCATCATCAAAAGGCCATAACCCATATCCGCCATCATAATGCCGTAAAACAGAATAAAGAATGGTGCCATGTAGGGATTAGGATCCAGCGAACCATAGGCCGGCAAAGAATACATCTCTGTGACCATATTAAGCGGCTGCGTAAAGCGATTATTTTTCAGCTTAACAGGCACCCGCAGATAATCCTCCGGGGCGGGATCTGTCATCTGCCAAGCACAGGTGTACCCTCCCAGAAGCATCTCCAGTTCCTTGGTGTTCTCCGCCGGGAACCACCCTTCCAAAAGGAAGGTTTCAGCAGTCTCCCTCGTGCGTCCTTTTGCCTCTCCCCGTTCCATTTCGATGCGGGAAGCATCCGAAAGCTGCCGCAGCTCCGGTTTTTGCCCGGCGCACTGGATAATTGCTTCTTCCAGCAATGCTCTCTTTTCCGCCAGTGCCGTTTGTTCCTGCCGCAGAGCAGACAAGTTGGCAGCAGCAGTGCCAGTCCGTTCACCCAATGTCACACGACTCCAGCCCAATGCCTTCAACGCGGCTATGTGGTCTTCCGCCTGGGAAATGTGCACTGTAAGCACCATGTAGCGGTGCTCCCGGTCAGCACTTACCTCCCGCAGCTCATACAGATCTCCGGCCGCATCCAGTGCCTCCCGAATCTGCTCCGGCGGTACCACCGCGGGCAGTGTGCCCATTTGGATCAGCACTTTTTCGGTGGTAGCGCATTCCAGCGGCATGGTAAGGCTCTCCCAAGGAAGAAGCTGAGCCTCCTCTGCCGCCAGCTTTTCGCTGCGTGACTGCAGGGAAGCCAATTCCTCTCGGCAGCGGTTCAACCGCTCCGCCGCACTCTTTCCGTCAGCCAGCTGGCTTTCATCAGTCAACGCCTGCTCATCAATGAACGGAAGCGGCTCCAATGCATTCTTTTCCTTTGGAGTGTGATCTGTCAATGTTTGCAGCGCCTGCTCTGCTGCGGTGTACTGCTCTCGTATCCTTTGCAGCTCCGCTGCCTCCGGTATACGCAGCTTTTCCAGCAGCGGGTCATCTGCCGCCGGCTCCGGCTCGGTGATTTCCAGACAGCCAAGATGCTGCAAACGCCGCAGCATTTCCTCCCGCTCACTTTGCAGCCCTATGAGCCGCAAGTGACGCATAGCAACAATAGCCATTAGCGTTCCACAACCTTTTCCACGATCCACCTGGCAGCCTGCGGGATGCGCTGCCTGGCTTCCTCTTTTTTATGTTCCCATTGCACGGAGGCCTCCTCCAGCGCGTGATAGGTGGCCTGCGCCGCCTGCCGTTCCGCCTCAGACATCATCTCACGCACCTCAGCCTCCGCATCAGCCCGGGCCTGCTCCCGCAGGCGATCCGCACTGCGTTGTGCCATCAGCAGTTTTTGTCTACAATCCGCGGCGGTTTGCTCTCGTATTTGATTCATTTTTTCTTCGGTCCTTAGTACCTCTATTATGGTATCCTGCGGCAACTTTTGTAGCCTCCTTTTAATTTTATATTACTTATTGAATATAATTGTATAACATCTTATGAATAAAGTAAAGGGAATACTTGCGGACAATTTATACTTTTTGTGGTATGGAATCTTATGCATGGGTGAAAATAAACAAAATAAACGGCAGAGGCCCTTTTTGCGGGTCTCTGCCGTTCAGACTCCATTATTTTTTGCTTTCCATTGCCAGTTGCGCAAATAACTTGTTAAAATTGCAAGTTGCGCAACTTCTTCATTCATTTTCGTCATATCATTCCCGCTATACTACACAATGATACTAAATTTTCCCCGCCTGTGAATGGATACTTTTTACATTGTGGAGGATCCAAGAATTAACGCATCGCAGTTTGCTGATCCGGCTATATCATCCTCATAGATATTCATATGAGCGCTAACAACCCAATAGTATAACAACACAAACTGAATTTTGCAGCATCGTTAATTTTTTGTAAAACTTCCCCCAGCAGTTTGCCAAAGCACCCTCTGTATGATATATTTAGTATAGTAAAGTGCGGAGCCGCTCTTTTTCCGCATAATATTAAACTGTGCCCCACTGAAGAAGGAAGGGAGTGAGTGCGCTGAAGCACAAAGACACCGCGGTACTGACCGCAAATCGAGTAAAGATCATCGAGAAAATACGGGAATCGGCTATTTCGGTACTTCCTATCGTCGTGATCGTTCTGGTGCTATGCCTGACCATTGCCCCTGTTGGCACCGATTTGTTACTCTGCTTTTTGATTGGCACTATTTTTGTTATCGTTGGCATGGGACTGTTCTCGCTGGGCGCGGAAGCCTCCATGACACCCATCGGAAACCGCATCGGTATGGCGCTGACAAAAACTCGTAACCTACCGTTGATCCTGATCGTCAGCTTTATGCTGGGCTTTGCCGTTACCATAGCGGAGCCAGATCTGCAGGTTCTGGCCGAGACAGTACCCCACATCAATAACACCATACTGTTGGTCACCGTTGGCATCGGCGTTGGATTTTTCCTTTCCGTATGCATGCTGCGCATCGTTACCGGCGTAAAGCTACGCTGGCTGCTTATTGCTTTTTACGGTGTAGTGTTTATCTTGGCCAGCTTTGCCGCACCAGATTTCCTTAGTGTAGCGTTTGATTCCGGCGGCGTAACCACCGGCCCTATGACCGTTCCTTTCATACTGGCGCTGGGCGTCGGTGTATCCTATATTCGAAGCGACGCCCGGGCAGAAGCTGACAGCTTTGGTCTGGTGGCGCTCTGCTCCATCGGGCCTATTCTAGCTGTACTGATCCTCAGCTTCTTCTATACCGAAAGCAGCGGCGCTTTGGAGATCACTACTTCCTCCTTCGCCAATACTTCCGCCATTGGGGCTGCCTACCTGCATGACCTGCCCAAATACATGGGAGAAATGGCAATCGCACTGCTGCCCATCGTAGTCATCTTCTTCGCATTCCAATTCCTTACCTTGCATATGCCTCGCCGTAATCTGGCCAAAATCGTCATTGGTATCCTGTATACATATGTAGGACTAGTACTGTTCCTAACTGGCGTTAATGTTGGGTTCTCCGCGCTGGGCGAGGTACTGGGCGCCGAGTTGGCTGACGGCTGGACGCGCTGGCTGCTCATTCCCCTTTCCATGCTGCTGGGTTGGTTCATCATCTCGGCGGAACCCGCCGTGGCAGTACTGGAGGCTCAAATCGAGGAGGTCAGCGCCGGCACTATTCCCGGCAGCGCCATCAAAACTAGCCTTTCCATTGCCATTGCGTTGGCCATGGGCTTTTCCATGCTGCGGGTACTTACCGGCATCTCTATCATGTGGTTCCTCATTCCTGGCTATGTCGTCGCTTTGGGGCTTTCCTTCTTCGTCCCTGATCTTTACACCGCCATTGCGTTTGACTCCGGCGGTGTAGCCTCCGGCCCCATGACAGCCACCTTTATGTTACAATTTATGATCGGTGCCTCCACCGTTGTGGGCGGCAATCCGCTCATCGATGCATTCGGCGTCGTTGCTATGGTTGCCATGATGCCCCTGATTTCCATTCAGATGGTCGGCTTTATTTACAGCCGCCGCACTGAGCCTGAGATTGCCCGCGAGCAGTATGGAGATGATGAAATCATTGAGCTGTGGGAGGTGAACCCGGTATGAATTACCTCATTTCTGTTGTCAATCCCGGCGCAATGGAGCGAGTATGTGAAATCGCCGCTGCACTGGACCTGCCCCAAACCGTAGCCATGCTGGGGCACGGCACCGCCGCCAAAAGCATGCTGGATCTTCTCGGCATCGAATCCACTGAAAAGCGAATCATCATGACGGTGGCAAATTCCGAAAAGACCCAGCAGTTCATCAAAGACATGCGGCAGCAGCTTTACATCGGTATCCCCGGGCACGGCATTGTCATTGCCATCCCGATCAAAAGTGTGGGAGGAGGAAAAACCTTGGCATATCTGAATAACGGCGAGCAGCAACCCGCCCGCTATACCCCCGAGCTCAATGGGAAATATGAACTCATCGTGATTGTGGCCAATGAAGGCCGTACCGACCAGGTAATGAATGCGGCCCGCGCGGCCGGCGCCACTGGCGGCACTGTGCTACACGGCAAAGGCACCGGCAGCCAGAATCCAAAAAAGTTCTATAATGTATCCATCGCTTCGGAAAAGGAAGTGATTCTGATGGTAGCACAGAACGACCGCAAAGCTGCCATTATGCAATCGGTGCTGCATCATGCCGGTCCTGATAGCGAAGCCGGCGCTATCCTATTCTCACTGCCCGTTAGTGAGGTCGCTGGATTTGGACTGATGGAAGACTCTATTACCTAAACTGAACAAGAACCACAATACACCAAAAGAGCGAAGCCCTCACCGGACTCCGCTCTTTTTTATTCCTCTGTTTTCAGTAGCGGGGCCGCCTGTCGGTCTTCGGCAAACTTTTTATACTCCCCAGGGCCAACGCCGTATGTTTTGCGGAACAGTTTAATGAAATAACTAGATTCATAGTAACCCAACTCCCCTGCCGCCATACGCACTGTGCTTTCCGGTCTGGAGAGTAGCCTGCGGGCCTGTTCCATTTTTTCCATATTGATGTAGCCCACCACATTCATGCCGCTCTCGCTCTTAAAAAGCCTGCTGACATAGTTTTCGGTCATATGCACCGTTTCGCTTATCATCTCCAGGGAGATGAACAACTTCTTTGGTGCGCTGGGTGCCCCTAACTACATCAAGGGCTTCTACTCCCTGAAAGGCCCGAAGGAGCAGAAACGCGGCTTTACCATGATTATGAGTATCGTCTGTGTTATCGAAGTCTGCATCATCGTCATCGGCCTGTGCGGCAAGGTTCTGTTCCCCGATCTGGCCTCCCCGGATCAGACCGTATTTATGATGATCGACAGTCTGCTGCCTCCTGTCCTGGGCGGTTTGGTGCTGGCAGCGCTGGCAGCCGCTATGATGTCCACCATGGATGGCCTGCTGCTGATGTGCGCTTCCACCGTGGAAAATGACATTCTGGTCCGCACCTTCAATAAAAATCTTAATGAAAAACAGCGCATGACCGTTGCACGCATCACTGTGCTCGTCATCGGCGCCATTTCCATCGTTTGGGGCCTCAATCCCCCGAGATGCTGGCTCTGCTGATGTATCCTGCCTGGGGTATTCTGGGTCTTTCCTTCGCGCTGTGTTTCTATGGCGGCCTGTACTGGAAGCGTCTCAATGCTCCCGGTATCTGCGCCGGTATGGTGGCTGGTGCCGGCATGTTCCTCATTGGTTCCGCTACCGGTTGGTCTCCCCTAGGCTTTGCTCCCATCCAGATCGGCCTTATCTCGCTGATCATCGTCACTCTCATCGTGACCTACGCCACCAAGCCCACCTCAGCCGAAACGCTCGAAAAGTTCTTCCCGGCCAAGGTAAAAGCCAAGTAATCTTCTCACCATTCCATATGGTGTTTGACCCCCTCAATATTGGTGCAAAGTCCCCACACATGTGGGGATTTTGTGCTATTGACAAAGCCCTTGCAAAAAGTGAAAATAAAGGTAGTTTGTTTGCCAAAGGAGGGAACGCCATGCCGATCGGCTGGTGGATTGCCATTGCCATCCAGGCTGCTGTATTCATTGCCATGCTTTTGGTTCGCCGCCGTATCTGAATCGGCCGGCGGTTTATGACGGAAAGGAACCCGCACTATGAATTACATTGTACAGGCTTTGATACTTGTCTACTTCGTTGGGATGTTCGCGCTCGGCATTCTGGGCGAGCAGCGTACCAAGGATACCGCAGACTACTATGTGGCCGGCCGCCAGGTCAATGGCTTTTTTGCCGGAATTGTATATACCACCAGTTTGGTCAGCGCCGGGGCCCTGGTCGGCTGGGTCAGCCAGGCCTGGCAGTGGGGCATTTACTTTATCTATGCCGCCAGCGCCGTCACTGTGGCTACCTTTCTTTGCTGGTGGCTGCTGGGGCGCAAACTCTGTACCTGCTCCCGTGATCTCAATCTTTTCACTGTCCCGGATTTTCTGGAAAAACGCTTTGAAAGCCGCACCGCCCGTCTCATTGCTTCGCTGCTTATCATTACCTTTTCCGTCCCGCTGCTGGTAACCCAATTTGCCGCCATTGGCATCCTTTTTAATGTCACCACCGGGCTTTCTTACAGTGCTGCGGTCATTTGTTTTGGCATCATTGTGTTCCTGTATGTCTCCTTCGGCGGCTATTATGCCGTTGTTTATACCGATGTTGCCCAAGGCCTTTTGATCCTGCTGGGCGTCATCATCCTGCTGACCGCTTCGGTCCATCGGGTGGGGCCCTCTCCGCAGCTGCAGTATCAGCAGATCTTTCCCCATGGCTTTGTCTCCTGGCCGGATGAAAACTCTCCCATTACGCCCTCTTTCCTGTCGGCCTTCATTCTGCTTACTTTTTTCGGTGCACTGGGCGGTCCCAATTATATCCGCGGCTTCTACTCCATCCGCAACCGGCGTGCTTTCCGGCAGGGCTTTACCATCACCGTTTCCATCGTGGTCGTGCTGGAGATCTGTATTGTCCTGCTGGGACTGTACGGGCGCATTATTTTCCCGGAAATCGATACCGCCGATAATGTGGTCTACTACATGATTCAATCCCTGCTTCCGCCGCTGCTGGCAGGCATCGCACTGGCCGGGCTATCGGCCGCCGTTATGTCTACTGTAGATTCCCTGCTGATCCAATGCGCCTCCACTGTGGAAAACGATATTCTCACCAAGACCTTTCGACTGGGGCTTTCGGAGCGTCGCCGTATCTCCATTGCCCGTGCCACTGTTGCTATTATCGGCGGTATCTGTGTATTTTGGGGACTCAACCCTCCCGAATACCTCGCCTTCCTGATGTACCCTGCCTGGGGTGCCCTGGGGCTATCCTTTGCCTGGGTGTTCTTCCTGGGGCTGTACTGGCGGCGGTTCAATAAGACTGGTGCCATCACCTCCATGGTCACCTCTTCTGTTACTTTCGTTGTGTGGAATGCCCTCGGGAATCCTTTGGGCATCTATCACATTCAAATGGCGCTGCTTGTCTCGGTACCGGCCACTCTTATTGCGACCTTGCTTACACCCCCACCCCGCACCGAAACTCTTTCTCCCTTCTTCGCCCCCTCCAAAGTCCCCTGATCGGGGACTTTTTCATTTTTCTTCTTGACATTTCAGTTCAAAGTGATATCATAAAGATATCACAGAAAGGAGTGACAACTATGACTGAAAAATTACTCACCAATAAAAAGAACGGGATGGCCATGCTGCTTTTGTTCCTTGCCGTCATCGCCGCGGCCGCTGTGGCCATTATCGTGGGCGCAAATCTCCATCTGCTCGGCCTGATTGTCGCCGGCGTCATTGTCATCAGCCTTATTTGGATCCCCATGATCGGCCTGCGCATCCTGAAGCCGCAGGAAGCCTTAGTGCTCACCCTGTTCGGCCACTACTATGGCACCCTGAAAGGTGAAGGCTACTACTATGTCAACCCCTTCTGTACCGGCGTCAATCCTGCTGCCAAGACACGGCTAAGCCAGAGCGGCGATGTCAAAACACTGGGTGTAAAGGCCACAACCGGCGATAACACCACCTCCATTGAAGTAGACACCACCGGCAAAAAGCTCTCGCTCAAGATCATGACCCTCAGCAATAATCGCCAGAAGATCAATGACTGCCTGGGAAATCCCGTGGAAATCGGCATTGCTGTCACATGGCGCATTGTAGATACCGCCAAGGCGGTTTTTAATGTTGACAATTACAAGGAATTTCTTTCCCTGCAGTGCGATAGCGCCCTGCGCAATATCGTGCGTCTGTACCCCTACGATGTTGCTCCCAATGTAGATACCACCGGCGACGGCGTTGCCGATGACGGCAGCCTGCGCGGCTCCAGCGAGATCGTTGCCGCCCGCATCCGCGATGAGATCCAGCAGCGGGTGGCGGAAGCCGGTATTAAGATCATCGAAGCCCGCATCACCTACCTGGCCTACGCTACCGAGATCGCAGCCGTCATGCTGCAGCGCCAGCAGGCGTCCGCCATCATTGATGCCCGCAAGATGATCGTAGACGGCGCAGTAGGCATGGTGGAAATGGCATTGGCGCGTCTTTCTGAAAGCGGCATGGTAGAATTGGACGAGGAACGCAAAGCCGCCATGGTCAGCAATCTTTTGGTGGTGCTGTGCGGCAACCACGATGCTCAGCCTGTAGTCAATTCCGGCAGCCTGTACTGATTGATTATGAACGAGAATCAGAAAAAGCAGGTGCCGCTGCGCCTTTCCCCCAAGCTGTACACTGCCATTGCGGCCTGGGCAGAGGATGACTTTCGCTCAGTTAATGGGCAGATCGAATATCTGCTGACTGAGTGTGTACGCCAGCGCAAGAAAAACGGCAAATATGTCTCGGATAAGATTGATGTTCCCCCAGAACTGGATGTTGAATAACAAAAAGCGGCCCGCCGCAGCACATGCTGTGACGGGTCGTTCTCTTTATGTTTTTATTCAGCATCTTGCCAGCCCTTGCACACATCCACCCAAGCCAGCGCCTCGGAAAGTTCATACAGCTCCTCGCAGGTCAGTTCAATAGCACTATTGCTGCTGCCGCACGCCGGGAATACCGTAGTAAACCGTTGCAATGAAACATCCAGGCAGGTTTTCACCCCAGGCTTTACCGCAAAGGGGCACACCCCGCCCACCGCGTGACCAATGAGCTCCACAGCCTCCTCCGGGGTCAGCATCTTGGCCTTGCAGCCAAAGGTCTCCTTGTATTTGTGGTTATCTATTTTGGCGTCCCCAGCCGTTACCACCAGCAGCGGTCCCTCCGCTGTCATAAAAGAAAGCGTCTTGGCAATGCGGGCAGGAATAACGCCCACCGTCTGTGCAGCCAACTCCACCGTCGCGCTGGAGGTTGCGAACTCCAGCACCTTATCTTCCATGCCCCGCGCGGCAAAGAATGCTTTCACTTCCCGAATTGACATAATGGTTTCCTCCGATATTTGCGTAGTGATGTACCTATCATAGCCCCCTGCGAAATTTTGTCAAGCGGTGCCGGCATATTTTACTGCAAAAGGTCTTGACTGCCGGCTCATTTCACGCTAAAATAGATAGGCATCCAAAAGTAATGCAGGCATAGTTCATCGGTAGAATAACGGCTTCCCAAGCCGTGGAGGCGGGTTCGATTCCCGTTGCCTGCTCCAAATAAAAAGACCGCCGCAGGCGGCCTTTTTATTTGGAGCAGAGGGGAACGCTTACTTTTTTGCAGAGTACAATTGCCTGCCCTGATTAAACGCGAAAGGGGAACCGCAAAGGTTCCCCTTTCACACTTTCCTCTCCTTGCTGTGCCGAAAGCCAATGCCTCCCTGCGGGGCGGTTTTTCTCTTGGAGCAGAGGGGAACGCTTACTTTTTTCGGAGTACCATTCCCTACCCTGATTAAACGCGAAAGGGGAACCGCAAAGGTTCCCCTTTCACACTTTCCTCTCCTTGCTGTGCCAAAAGCCCATGCCACCACATGGGGCGTTTTTTCTCTTGGAGCAATATACCTTACAGCAGATAATCTTCTAATGGCACCGCCGGTTTTCGCCGCAGGATAGGCACATTTCCCAAATAATATCCCCGCATTTTCACCGATTGTTGCAAAAAAACTATTGACACCGTCCGTCTGCGATGCTAATATTAGTGCATTAAAGCGACAACACTGCTGTGAAAACGGAGGAAAGGAGAAAGCTGCAATGAAACAGAACTGCTTTATGATGATGGCTATGATGATGCGCATGTGCGGTATGCGCACTTTTTCCGATGCAACTTTTTCCGATAGCTCCATCATCACAGATTAAAAACATCGCGCCATCCATGGGCGCGGCCATCATTTGTTTTTAACCGGGAGACTTCATCGGAAAGTCACCCGGTTTTTGTTTTACCCATATCTTTAGCGAAAGGAACCTCACCCATGAACCTGTATTACGAAGATCTGGTAAGGGCGAACCACCTGCTGGGGCGAATGTGACCTTATTCCCGCCCCTGCTCCGTTCACCCACAACCAAACATCTTGTAAGATAAAAGAAAGGACATTTACCATGAAAAAGACTTTGAAAGCTGTTCTGGCCGCTCTGCTCGTCGTTTGCCTGCTGCTGCCCCTGGCTGCCTGCGGCAACAATGCCACTACCGAAACCAAGCTCAAGATCGCTATCCCGAATGACACCACCAATGAAGCCCGCGCGCTGCTGCTGCTGCAGGATCAGGGCTACATCAAGCTGAAGGACGGTGCCGGCATCACCGCTACCGTTCTGGATATCGTAGAAAACCCCAAGAACATTGAGTTCAGCGAAGTAGAGGCTGCCCAGCTGCCCAACCTGCTGCCCGATGTTGACTATGCTGTCATCAATTCCAACTACGCCATCTCCGCCGGCCTTAATCCCACCAAGGATGCCCTGGCACTGGAAGGCTCCTCCTCTGCCTATGCCAATATCCTGGCGGTAAAGGAAGGCAATGAAAATGAACCCCTCGTCAAGGCCCTCATCGCCGCCCTCTCCAGCAAGCAGGTTGCCGATTACATCACCGAAAAGTATGATGGTTCCGTTGTCTCCGTTGTAGAAAACCCTGGCGATGGCTATGATGCCGACCTCGATTACGCTGCTCTGGCCGGTCAGACTATCTCCGTTGCCGCTTCCCCCGCTCCCCACGCTGAGATCCTGGCTGTTGCCAAGGAAATTCTGGCCGCGAAGGACATCACCCTGGATATCCAGGAGTACAGCGACTATGTTATCCCCAATAATGTTGTAGAGGATGGCACCGTTCTGGCCAACTACTTCCAGCACACCCCTTACCTCGATGACTTCAACGCCGAAAACGGCACTCACATCGTTTCTGTTCTCTCTGTCCATGTGGAGCCTCTCGGCCTCTACGGCGGCAAGCAATCCACTCTGGATGCCCTTAAATAATTGAAACGAACTGGGGATTGAAAAAGTATGATCGAGATCAAAAATCTGTGTAAGACCTATTCCCTAACGGATGGCAGTGTGGAGGCCCTCAAAGATGTTTCTCTTTCCATCCCGGATGGCGATGTCTTTGGAATCATCGGCATGAGCGGTGCCGGCAAAAGCACCCTAGTGCGCTGCATCAATATGCTGGAACGCCCTACCGCCGGCAGCGTGGTCATTGATGGCAAGGACTTGACCAAAATGACCGAAAAAGAGCTGCGAGCCGAGCGCCAAAGCATCACCATGATCTTTCAAGGCTTCAACCTGCTGATGCAGAAAAACTGCCTGCGCAATGTTTGCTTCCCGCTGGAACTGGCTGGTGTAAAAAAGGCCGAAGCCACCAAAAAGGCGCAGTCACTGCTGGAGCTGGTGGGCCTGGGCGATAAAGCCTCGGCCTACCCTGCCCAGCTTTCCGGCGGCCAGCAGCAGCGTGTCGCCATCGCGCGGGCGTTGGCCACCAACCCCAAGGTGCTGCTGTGCGATGAAGCCACCAGTGCTCTCGATCCCAAGACCACCAATGCCATCCTGGAGCTCATCCGGGAGATCAACCAAAAGCTTGGCATCACCGTCATTATCATCACCCATCAGATGAGCGTGGTGGAATCCACCTGCCGTCATGTGGCCATCTTGGAGGAAGGCCAGGTGGTGGAGCAGGGCGAAGTTAGTGCAGTGTTCTCCCACCCCAAATCGGAAGCCGCCCGCCGGCTGGTCTTCCCGGAGGGAAATCCGGAAAGTCTGCTGTGTTCCCTGCCCGGTTCCCGGCTCATTCGTGTGGTGTTCAATGGGGCCGATGCCACCGGCAAGCCCATCATTGCCCGCATGGCCACCGAGATCGGCGTGGAAGCCAATATTGCCTATGCTTCCACCCGCAGCATCGAGGGCCGCGCCTACGGCTCCATGCTGCTTTCCATTGAAGATAAAAACGACGATCTGGCCCGTGCCATCGGCTATCTTACACAGGATGGCGATATTACCGCCCAGGAGGTGACCCAGTATGCTGAATAATCTCTTTTCCGCTGAGGTACTGCAGGAAACACTCTCCATTGTTCAGGGGCAGTTCCTGCTGGCCTTCTGGGAGACGCTGTATGTCACCATTGCGGCCATGTTCTTTGCCGTGGTCATCGGTCTGCCGCTGGGTGTCATCCTGGTTGTGGGCGAAAAGGGCGGCCTGGCCCCCCTGCCCGGCTGGCTGATGAAAACCATCAATGTCATCATCAATCTGCTGCGTTCCGTCCCCTTCCTTATCCTTATGATCCTGCTGTTCCCCTTCACCCGGGCCGTTGTGGGCACCGCGGTGGGTACCGTTGCCTCCATTGTGCCGCTGGTCGTGGCTGCCTTTCCCTTTGTGGCCCGCCTGGTGGAAAGCAGCCTGCGGGAGCTCAATCCCAATATCATTGAAATGTCCCGCAGTATGGGCGCTTCCCCCATGCAGACCATCATTAAGGTCATGATCCCGGAGGCGATGCCCTCCCTCATCTCCAATGCCACCATCGCCATCACCACCATCCTGGGCTACACCGCCATGAGTGGTATCGTGGGCGGCGGCGGGCTGGGCAAGATCGCCATTAACTACGGCTACTACCGCTATAAATATTTGGTCATGCTGCTGGCGGTCATTCTACTTATCATTATCGTGCAGGTGTTCCAAAGTATCGGCACCCACCTTTCGGTCAAGCTGGATAAGCGCCTGAAGCAAAATCACTAAGTAATCTCCTCTCTTCTTTTTCTTCCCTATATAAAACCTCCGGGATCATGCTGATTCCGGAGTTTTTCTTTTGGGTAATTATCCGTTTCAAAAAAGAACAAATGTTTCATGTGAAACATTTTCAGCCGCAGCCTTTAGTAGTGGTAGCGCTGCCGCTTGGCCAGCAGAAAGACCGCCGAAACGATAGCCGCCAGTACCTCGGAAACGGTAATAGCCCACCAAATACCGTCAATATCCAAAAACAGCGGAAGAATGATAACCGAGGATGCCTGGAACACCAGCACACGCAAAAAGGAAATAAGCGCCGAAACAGCGCCGTTGCCCAGCGCTGTAAAGAAGCCGGAGCAGAAGATATTAAAGCCCGCCAGCAGGAAAGAAAACGCAAACAACTGGAATGCGTGCTTCGTCAGAGCAAACAGGCTCTCATCAAATCCGACAAACACATAAGCAAAGGGAGCCGCGGCCGCAATGGCCAACGCTGTCAGCGCCACACCCACCGTAAGGGCCAGCGTCACGCTTTTACGCAGGAGATTTTTCAGCTCGGTGTGATCCTGCGCACCGTAATGGTAGCTGACAATAGGCGCCGCGCCGATGGAATACCCGATGGAAATGGCAATAAAGATAAACTGCACATACATCAGCACACCATAGGCGGAAACACCATCCTCCCCGATGTACTTGAGCAGCTGAAAATTATACAGCATACTCACCAGCGAGGTAGCGATATTGGACATCATCTCGGAGGAGCCGTTGCCGCATGCCTTTAGGATCGGTTTTATCTCCAGCGATGGCTTTTTCTCCAGCTGCAGCAGGCTGCCGTTCGTCCGCAGGAAGTAGATAAGAGGCAGCACACCGCCCACCACTTGTCCAAGGCCGGTGGCCAGCGCCGCGCCTGCCAGCCCCCATCGAAAGCCCGCGATAAACACGGCATCCAGCACGGCATTGGTCAGGCCCGCCGCGACGGTCACAAAAAGCCCCAGCTTCGGCTTTTCCGCCGCCGCCAAAAAGCTCTGGAAAACATTTTGCAGCATAAAGGCAGCGGTAAACGCAATGGTAACACGCCCATACACCACACAGCCCTCTATCATTTCCGGGGTAGCCCCCAGCAGCACACACACCGGGCGGATAACGGCAATACCGATCACCGTAAGGATCACACCCAGAAAAATGGTAAAGCTCACCATGGTGGTGAAGGTATGGTTCGCCTTTTGCTTATTGCCCTGGCCCAGCTGCTGCGCCACCAACGCTGTACCGCCGGTTCCTATCATAAATCCGGCCCCGCCCAGCACCATGATAAACGGGAACACGAAATTGAGCGCCGCAAATTCGGTCTTGCCCACTACATTGGAAACAAACAGTCCATCTACCACACCATAGATGGATGTGAAAATCATCATAATAATGGTCGGCATGGTAAAACGGATCAGCCGGCCGTAGCTGAAATGGTCGGAAAGCCGGATGGGCTCCTGCGCGCCATTTCTTCTCTCTGCGTTCATTTTACTCTACTCTCCAAATTCTTTTTTCAGATTTCCGGCAGTCCTCTCTGCCAAATCATATGATTCGTGTACCAACGGACAGTGGCGCATTATAGCACAGATATCAGCATCTTGCAAGTTTTGTCTTTCAACAGGATACAGGCGCCCCTCTGACGGTCCTGCCGGCAATTGATCACCGCCAGCTCTCCCCCCGCTTTGGAGCGCCTTTTATTCTTTTTATTCAGGAAAGACCAGCTCGTATGCTCCCGCTGGACGGATGGTAAGCGCAGTGCAGCTTCTTTCGCCAAAAGCCCCTCTCATCACTCGCAGGAAGCGTTCCTCCCGCTCCTGCGGCACCAGGGCCTGTATCGTCCCGGCAAAGCCGCCGCCGTGTACCCGCCAGCCGCCGCAGCCGGTCAATTCCCGCCGGCATAGCGAAAGTGCCAGTGCCAACCCTCGTTCATTCGGGTCAGCTGGGTAGATGTTCTGCAGCTTCTCCATCGAGGATTCCCCACTGTCCAGCATCTCCTCCAGGTAATGCTCCGCAGTGGGTTCCCGCAGAGCTGCCGCCAGCCGGGGCACCCGCTCGTTTTCCTCAAAGAAATGCATCGCCCGCAAAATTGCTCGGTCGCTCACCTTGCCGCGCAGGCCGGGCAGCCCCGCGTAAAATTCCGCCGGGTCTACCTCCCGCAGCACCCGGCAGCCAAACTGCGCTGCCACCGCTCTCATCTCCCGCGGGATGGCCGTGTAATCCTCAGTCAGGTCGGCATGGCTCCCACCGGTATTCACCACATACATCGTCATACCCCAGCGGGCAAAGTCGCAGGGCAGGCGCTCCACAATAGGGGCCTTCGGGCAAAGGAAATCAATGGCAACCGCGCTGCCCACCGCCGAAGCGGTCTGGTCCATCAGGCCGCAGGGCTTACCAAAGTACTCATTTTCGGCATACTGGCCTATGCGCGCCAGTGCCACCGGCGGAATGGCCCCATCATTATACAGGGCATTCTGAATTTGCCCCAGCAGCAGCTCAAAAGCCGCCGAGGAGGACAGCCCGGAACCGGTGGGAACAACGGAATCGGTCACACCGGCAAAGCCGCCGGCCGCATACCCCTGCTGCCGCAACCCGGCAAAGACACCTCTTATCATGGAGGGGGAATGGCCCCGCTCCTTTTCGTAATGGGTCAGGTCGCGCCAGTCCAGCGGGGGCAGCGGATGGCTCTTGCCGCCTATCTCCACCGGCCCCTCCTTTTGCGGAGATACGATAGCCAGCTTGTCCAGCGTAACAGCAGCAGCCAGCACCCGGCCGTGCTGGTGGTCGGTGTGGTTGCCGCCCAGCTCGGTGCGGCCCGGTGCCGAAAAGATGCGCACCTCTTCCCTTTCCCCATACAGCCTGGTAAACTGCTCCAGCAGGCGCAAACAGCGCTCCCGTTGCGGCAGCGGGTCATCGCTCACATACAGCCGGCGCAGTGCCTCATCACAGGCACCGCTCTGCAGGGCTTTTTTCCATTGGGCCGCAGTTGGCATCGTTCGTTCCTCCGTCAGTTCAGGGTAAAGCGCATCAGCACCGGGTTGTGGTCGGAATAGGTAAACCCGGTCTGCACATTCTCCAGGTAGGTCACCGTCACATTGTCGCTTACCAGGAAGCCATCCACAATAATGGTGAAGTTCCCCTCCTCATAGGGGATATCGCAGTTGCGGCAGGTGGGCTCCACCTTGCCGTCGGTATAGTTATCACAGCGGGTCAGTCCCTCTGGCAGCATCTCCGCGGGGAAGGGCTGCGCCCAGCCAAAGTCGGTCATCTCACCGCCATTCAGCACCTGGGTGGAGTTCCCGGTAAAATCATGGTTGAAATCGCCGCCGCACACCACATAGTTGCCCTTCTGGTATTCGGCCAGCATATCGCCAAACAGCATATTCATCTGCGCGGCCCTTATTTCATCGCTGCCGCCATAGGCCGAAAGGTGCACATTAAAGAGCACAAGCTCCTTCCCGTTTTCCGTGGGCACCCGGCTGATGGTATAGCACCGGTCCAGGTCAAGGAACTTGGAAAAGCCGGTGGAAATGGGCAGGCTGCGCCGCAGCGCACCGGTGATGCCGACACTGCTGAAGGTCACCATGCTGCTGTTGGAGCTACCATGCGGCTGTGTCAGCGGATACATGAGGAACGCTGAATGGTAATTGACGGCATCCACCTCCGCCATCTGCGGGAAAGCCGCCCGCAGGATCTCCTGCTCATCGATATGGTAGCTGCGGGTGGAGTCAAAATCTACCTCCTGGAACAGGATAAAATCCGGCTCCAAGGAGGAAACCTCCTCCGCCGCGGCGTTAACGCACTCGGTCACGCTCTCGGGGCTTTTTGCCCAGGATTCCACCCCACCATCCATAAAGAAGGTGAAATCATCGGTATAGGCGCCAAAGCCGACATTCTGCGTCACGATGGCATATTCCTCGCCCAGCCGCACCGCCAGGTCAGTCTCCTGGGGATTGCGGATCTCTAGCTCCTGGTTATCGGGGATGCGGTCATAGCTCAGCATCACATATCCCACATAGATAATGACCACCGCCAGCAGCACCGCCAGCAGAATCAAAAGCGCTTTCAGCAGTTTTCTCATGTTTCTTCTCCTCCCCACTTTCGTGGTTTGTTTTACAGCAGCTCCAACAAATCCTCTTCCTCCAGCGGCTCCGCCTTGGCCGTGTCATTTTCCCGGTAGCCGGTCATAATGACCCTAAACAGCTCCTTGGTGGAAGGCGGCGTATAGCTGATGGCATTGGCACCGGCCTCTATCGTTTCCAAGATAGACTCCTCGGTGGGGCCGCCGGTGGCAATCATAGGCACATCGGGGAACTTCTCCCGGATCTTCCGCACCACCCCGGCGGTACGCTCGGCAGCGGAAACATTCAGGACCGAAGCACCGGCCGCCAGTCTTGCCGCGATATCATAATTTTCACTGGTCACGGTGGCGATGATGGGGATATCCACCACCTTTTTCATCGTTTCCACCGTCTGGTTGCGCATGGGTGCATTTACCACCACACCAAAGGCGCCCTGCGCCTCGGCATCCTTGGCCAGCATCACGCTGCGTATGCCGTCGGTAACGCCGCCGCCCACCCCGCACACCACGGGGATGGAGGAAGCGGAAATGATGGCGTCCATAATGACCTGCTGCGGTGTAAAGGGGTAAACCGCCAGCACCGCATCGGCATTACAGTTGCGGATGATGGCAATATCGGTGGTGAAGATCAGCGACTTCATCCGTCTGCCCATAATGATGATCCCACTGGCCCGGCGGATGACCGAGGGCAGGGCAAGGCTGTTATGATCCCGCAGCGCACTGTGGATAAAGGCTGGGGGCTGTCTATGTTCTTTCTGGCTCATGGGGTTCCTCCTTTGGGGTTGGGGTCGCTGGGTTTATATTTTATTTATTATACCATATTATCCAATAAAAAGAAAGCCCGGAGGGTGGCATCTCTCCGGGCATCTTCCGCTATTTGTGATAATTTTCCGTTAAGACTCAGCTTAATAGAAAGTGGCAACCTCCTGCTCCGGTTCCTCAGCCGGGATGCAGGCGCTGACCGCCAGCACCGGGCCGCGCTTGCCGTACACAGTGCTGTACTGGATATTCACATTGGCTGTCACGGTATACCAGCCGCCATTTTCCAGCTTTTCAGGGGGATAGCCGGTGCAGGCCAGCCCCATAAAGGTGATATCCTCCACGCAGCAGGTCATCACATGCCGCCCGCACACAAAGCAGTTTTTCAGGCTGCGGTGCTTGGTCACCACACGCCCCTTAAAGCGCACCGTCTTGCCCTGGTACTTTTCCATCTCCTCGGTCAGGTCACGGTACCACACGGCAAAGTCCGCATCAGCGATCTCAATGATCGGGGCCTCAATATCAAAGGGCAGCGGGTCCTCTATCTCATCATAATCAAAGTTGCCGTCCACATAGTCATAGCCGATCTCGGTACGGCGGCTCACGCCCCGCACCACCTTGTGGATCTCCATTTTATCGGCGCCCACCGGGGCCCGGTTCAGCAGCACCATCTCGCAGCTGGTCAGCTTGTCCACCATCAGGCTGCGCATATTGGTGTTGTAGCTCAGGAAGGTATTATAGTCCGCCAGCATCACTTCCTGATAGATCATCCAGCCCTGCGGCATCTGCTCGTATAGGCGCTGCAGCTGCCACATGCCGTTATATTCTATCACTACCCGGTCCACCCGGTGAATCTTCTGCCACTCGCCCAGTTTGGCGGTGGTCAGCTCCTCCTCGCTTTCGATGGGCAGGATATGCACATTCTTCATCAGCGGGTGAGAAAGATCGTATTCCTCCTCGCCCTCCTCGCACAGCACCAGCAGGGTGTGCTCCCCGGCATTAAACTTCTTATCCTCCAGCGTTTCCCGGATAAAGCGGGTCTTGCCCCCCTCCAGAAAGCCGGTAAACAGGTAAACCGGGATCTCAACAGCTTTTGCCATTCGTCAGTCCTCCGTTTTTCAGTTCAGGTGGAACAGCGAAGTCAAGGCGTCCTCCTTCAGCTCGGCGCCGATGACGCACAGACGGCCGGTGACACCAGCAGCGCCATTACGGATCTCCACCTCACCGGGAACATAGTCAAAGTGCAGCCACTTGCCGTCCGTACCGGCTACAATGCCCTTGGCCCGCAGCACCTGGCCGTAATCGCCGGTATCCAGGACTTCCAGCGCGGCAGCCAGCTCCTGCTTCCCGTAGGGGTGGGCGGTCTCTTTACCCCAGCTGGTAAATACCTCATCGGCATGGTGATGATGGTGATGGTGGTCATGTTCATGGCAGCCGCAGCCGCACTCATCGTCGTCCTCATCGTGATGGTGGTGATGCTCGTGGTCATGGTCGTGATCGTGGCAGCCACAGCCGCACTCATCGTCATCCTCGTCGTGATGGTGGTGATGCTCATGCTCGTGGTCATGGTCATGGTCGTGGTAGCCGCAGCCGCACTCATCGTCGTCATGATGGTGCTCGTGCTCCTGCTCCTCGGCCAGCTCCTCCAGAGCAGCCGCCAGGGTATCCCGGCGTTCCATGGCCGCCAGCAGCTGCTTGCCGTCCAGTTCGTCCCAAGGGGTCGTCACAATGGTGGCGGTGGGGTTCTTCTCCCGCAGCAGGGCCACACAGGCATCCAGCTTTTCCTGGCTCGTCCCGGCCGTACGGCTCAAAATAATGGCGCTGGCATGCTCCACCTGGTTATTGAAGAACTCACCGAAGTTTCTCATATACATCTTGGCCTTGGTGGCATCCACCACAGTGGTAAATCCGTTCAGCACCACATCGTGCATTTCCAGGTTCTGCACCGCCCGGATGACATCGCTGAGTTTGCCTACACCAGAGGGTTCAATGAGGATACGGTCGGGGTGATAGGTATCCATCACCTGCCGCAGTGCCTTGCCGAAATCGCCCACCAGACTGCAGCAGATGCAGCCGCTGTTCATCTCGGTAATGTTGATGCCCGCCTCCTGCAAAAAGCCGCCGTCAATGCCGATCTCGCCAAACTCATTTTCAATGAGGACGAGCTGCTCGCCGGTATAGGCCTCAGCGATCAGCTTCTTGATGAGGGTCGTTTTGCCAGCGCCCAAAAAGCCGGAGAAAATATCAATTTTAGTCATAGTAACATCTTCTTTCCATGAGAATTATTTGCCGATATAGTATTATACTACTTTTGTCAACTTTCTGCAATATCTCAGCACTCCCCATTTCGCATGTCACTTTCCGATAATAAGCACAAATTTTATATGGTTAAAAGGGCCACAGGATATCCCTATCCCATGACCCCCCACTCTCTTACTTCTATTGGGGTTATATTTCATCATCTTCGATCTTTTCCTCGGGCAAAACGATCCCCTGTGCGGCGAAGTACTCCAAAAGAAAATCAACAAATTCCTGCAGAGCTGAAGAATGTGGAAGATTTTTATTCCAAACGGCTTTTACTGCACTGTTCTGTGGCGGATTAAACGGCAGTACTGCAACATCATCCCAGTCCCTCACAAGATTCTGTGGAAGTAATGCACATAGTATACCTTTGGACACCGCTTCCCTAATAAGGGAGCTGGTGTTGGTGCACAAGCGGATCTGCAGCGGCCAATCTACCGGCAGCTTACTGTTCAGCACTGCAATAGGGCGCTGACGGATATCCAGGAAAGTCACTGAATCCTGCTGTGCCAGCGGATCATTTAATGAAGTGCAAAATATGTTTGCAGTTGGATAGATATTAATGGATTCCATTGCATGAAAGCGCTCTTTAATATCTAAAGGAGTCAATACGATATCTATGCTGCCATCATTTAACCTTTTAACTGCATCATAGCTGGAAATCTCCAGCACAGAGAGTTTAATGTGAGGGTGCCTTTTCTTGAGCGCTTCATACATCTCCAGCGGGAAAACATTCCAGCAGGAAATTGCAAGACCCACCGTTAAGGAATGGTTTTCTCCTGTTTCCTTGAGACTGCTGATTTGTGCCAATAGCGCCGAATAAAATCCCTTAAATTGCGAAAGCAAGTTACGGAGAGTCTTTCCATATTCGGTCAGCTCCATACCATTTCGCCCACGCACAAACAACTGAATGTCCAATTCATCTTCCAGTTCTTGTATCGCTCGCGAAATTACCGATCGGGAAACATATAATTGCTGGGCAGCAGCAGTCACATTTCCTGCTTGACATACCGCTTCGTAAAATTCAATCTGTTTGAGGGTCACTGTCATCAACTCCTAAACTCTTGATAATCTTCTGCGGGTGATTAACGATGAAATACAAATACAATATTGCATTTGTATTATAACATTAATATGGAAGCAGGCGCAAGTATCAACTGTTTTTCAGGAGAGGATCATACACCATAAAGGCAGTAGCCAACAGTGTATATACCCCCATTAGGACATAGATCGGTGTAAACAACTTTTCCCCCGTTATAATTCCCAGCATATTTAAATAATAAGCCGATGCAAACCCGCCTAAATTGCTTACGCCTGTTGCAATTGCGATCGCAAGAGAAGATTGGTTGGGCGAAATATACATTCCCAATATGGCATAAGCTGATGTGATCAACAAAACGGAGGTCATTCCCATTATAGCAGATCCAATCATTAGAATTTCCGTCTGTTTTGCAAAGCCTAATATACCAGCACCTGCAGCGGCAATAAAGTATCCAAATACAAGAGTAAGCCGTTTTAGCTTATAAAAAATCTTTCCAAAGAAAAACCCAATGAGACAACCACTGGCACTATAAAGAGAAAGTGCTGTCGCTGCCACGGTGGCGCCTCCGGCATGGCGATGTTCAAACAACAATGAGATATTCATCAGGATAGGATAACTAACCAGCTGCTGCAGAAATAGCAGAAAAGCAGTAAGGGCGGTTGCGATCCTGCCTCGATGATCAAATCCTGCCGATTTAAGTAGTGAATGCCGATAACCGTTTGGTACCTCTGCTGTTACTGTCGGAGCACAGCAGCTTTCTTCCGGCTCTGGTTGGAACACCAAAAGAAGCAGGCTGAATAAACCGAGTAGATGCGCTAAAAAAGTATAGTTCCAGCCATACTCTGCCAACGAGCCAGCCACCATCTGTAAAAGAACTCCCCCGAAATTACTGATAAGATTACCATAACCCAGCATATCGGCTTGTTCTTTTCCGGTATAGTACTGCATAACAAGCGCATTTCCCAATGAGGCACGCAGACCTACGCCAATGCCAAAAACGGCACGGCAGATCAACAATACTGTAAAGCTTTCAGTTAAAAAGAACGGTGCGATACCGCCTATCAAAAACAGAAGGATCCCTACAAGAGAGATCGTCCTATAACGAATCTTTTTGCCGGCAACGGTGCCTGCCCACAGGGTAGTCGGAACGATAAACAATGTAGGCAGCGTAGAGATCAGCGCATAATTATTTGACGGAAATTGTGCAGCCAGTTTAGCCATAGCAGGAGAAACCGTTGCAACCCCCATTGATGTAAAAAAGATCGCAAGCAGTGAGATCGACTGTAATGGTGAAAGAACCCCTTTTTTTGTAAAAACAAACATATATATACTTTACCCTTAGTAAATTTGAATGAACGGTGGTACCGAACATACAAATAGGGAAAAACCCATGCATCAGCCGTAGGCTTTTCCCTATTGTATTCTATTGGGTCATCGTTCACATCTGCCGCAATTATCGCAGTAGCCCTTTGTCTTGCAAGCTGGCAGGTGTAGTATTTCATAGAAGTCTTCAGCAGAAAGGCCCGGCGTTCCGCCGTCAGAAACACCTTTTGAAGTCGGCTCCTTGGGCTTTTTTTCGTCATGGTCAGTCATGATGACACCTCATTTCATGTGAAATCTTCTATAAAAATGATACAATCGACCGTCCACTGCTGCAAATCGCAAACGAAGATGCGTGCAATCAGTGCTGCGGTGTAGCCTTGATCAAATCCGGATTAAGCTGCGCATCGCCGCCACCCTTAATGCTCTTGCTGTCGGAATCAACGATCTCTCCCTGATTCGCACCAAATTGGCGCACCCCGGAGAGATACCCTGCTTTTTCACGGGCATTTTTGGCAAGCTGGGTATAAAGACCGTATTCATGATCAACAACATTCTGCATGTAGGAAGGATCCGTATATGGGTTGCGGGGCAGCGGGACATCTTGATCGCGTGCCAAAATATCCTGAACCTTCTTGATGTTGACCTTATGCGCAGTGGTTCCATCTGCAATGGCAACGGCAGCAGCTACACCTGCGGCTTGTCCGGTGCCGACACACTGCGGAATCAAATTGACATAGTCGATCCCCAGCTCATCGGCAGAGATATGCCGACCGGGGCAAAGCAGGTTCTCGGTCTTCTTGGGCAGAATCGCACGGTAAGGAATCTCGATGGGGCAGTTATCGTTGATAAAGCTGATGGTAGAATGCCATGCGATAACATCCTCATGCTCTTTCGGGAAAGCAAAATCATTGGGCGTAATGACATATTCGCCGTCCAGACGATAGGAGCAGCGGGTTCCCAGCTGCGGAGCAATATCATAAAGGAACGCATTGCGGAATGCAACGGGACACGCCTTACGCAGATACTCCAACGCATTGCGCATGGTATCACGGGTCTCCATCTCAGTCTCGGTCGCATCTTTCAGGTTTGAACAGTCACGTTCAGGGTGCCAGTTGTTGATCCAGCACACATCATTGGTCGGACCGGGCAGCGGCGCCGCACGGAACCCGCAGACTTTGGAAAATCCCTCATGCAAAGCAGCCGCGGCAGCATGATTGGTTTTTTTCCATTCGCAGAAAAGATCCCAATTGCAACCGCCGATACGCCAAACCAGCGCAGTAGTGGCGCAGCGGGTCAGCTTATCTGCCAATCCAAAGTAAGGACAACCGGTCTGGCGGAAAATATCGCCGTCTCCGGTGGCGTCGATCACGATCTTCGCCAGCACAGCCTTGCGGCCCTCCTTGCTTTCAAAATACACACCCTTGATGGTGTCGCCATCCATAATAGGACGAGTCCCCCAAGAATGGCACATCACATGGATCGAATCCTTGTGCTCCAGCAGCATCTTGTCCATTTCGATTTTCAACTGGTTTGGCTCAAAATACACAGATCGAACCAGCCGTTCGGGCAGCTTCGCATTGGTACTAAAGCAATCGTGAATGTTCTTCCACGCATTGACAAGGACTGGATCCTCACAACCGATCTCATCACCGGATGGTCCAAGAACCGCACCCGGAATACTTTCCATACGAGTGAACCATTCCTCCTGCAGTCCACGGACATACTGTTTGTTATAGAAAGAAAGGCGAGGAACCATAATAACATAGCCGCCGGTAACATCACCGCCCATGTAGCCGTAGCGTTCCATAAGGACAATATTTTTACAGCCTGCACGGGCTGCCGCTACTGCGGCAGAATGACCAGCTGCACCGCCGCCAACAACAAGAAGATCACATTCGGTATAAACCGGAATTTCTCTCTCACCTTCAAATACAGTTTTTTCTTTTTCGCTCATATAAGGTTTCCTTTCAATAAAGAGGGTCTTTTTTTAGCTGGAGTGGGCCAATGCCTTATCGACCCACTCCATCGAGCTATGTTGAGCTATAATAATTACAGAATGTAGGTAAATGCCATGCCGCAAATGTAGCAGATAACCATGAACAGGAATGTCGTTTGAACGCCCTTTGTCCAAACAAACTTCGGGGTAATCTCGGGGCGGCCAAGAATAAAGGCTGCGTTGGTGGAAGCAGCAACGGTCCAGAAGGCATAACCGGAGCAGATATTCGATATAATCAGGATAACGTCGGGGTTGATCCCGGTGGTTGCAGCCAGATTGCAGACAAACGGCGTAACAACCGGACAAACTGCCATGGTAAGTACAAGACCGTTAGCAATCTGAGTAACAAGGGTAGAGAACAGGATTACAATGGCCATCAAAACCCAAATGTTAGCACCGCCGAACAGAGGGCTGAGAACCTCAACCAACCACTGACGGATACCAAGATTTGCGTCGGAGGTGACCTTGCCCAGCATGACCAGCGCACCGACCAGAGAGATCATTGTCCACATGGATGCTTCCGAGAGGCATTTATTAATAGGAACAATGGACTGCTTGCTGTCCTTGCGGCGGATCAAGGCGCCGATTGCACACATAAGTACCCAAATCCAGGAGTTGCCCATGAAAGTAAAGAAATAACGTCCGGGCGCTTCCTTCGGATAAACGGTTCCGATAAGAATATAAATTACCGGAATGATAATCATGGCAAGGCTTATAATCTGATCACGGTTGAAATGATCAGGGGTATTGCGCATGGCCTCTATTTCATTAAAATCCAAAGACTTCAATGGCTCCATGTTGACCCTATACACTGTCTTCATCAGAATCGTGTAAACAATCAAATAGATCATGGTGATGGAGAACATGCAAAGCATCCAGGTGCCTTCATTAAACGTGCGGCCGAAGGGCTCCATTGCAGAGTTGATCAAAGCGATGGTCATAACCTGCGGGGTCTTGAATGCAAAGAAGAAGATACCGGTGGCAGCAATGTAAACACCAAGCAGAGTCCACTTTACAAAGGGATCGTCTTTATCGTAGCCGCAAACATCACGAATGGATTCTACCAGTCCGAAGAACAAAATGTAGACGGGAGGGCCACCAATAAAGGCTGCAGCGACATAGGTGGCAAGGAACAGCATTACCATCGTCATAACAGGACGACCATGGCAAAGCTTGCTGCTCAGCAACTTTTTAGCCAAAACATTCATTGCACCCGAATCTCGCAAAGCCAGACACAGGGCACCGCAGAATACCAGCTGAACAGTAAAGACGGAGCCCAGCCATTCGCTCAACAAACCGGAAATGTCATAATACCCATGGAACAGAGTGGCAAGTAGCGCCATCAGCGAACCGCTGAGCAAGTCACCGTTAAAGCAGGTGATAATGATTAGACCAATCAGAACACCCAGCATCTTTACACCAGTTACGGTAACTGTACTGAATGGCTTGACCAGATAGCCAAATAAGAGCATAAATGCCAAGCCAATGACCATGACAATTGCGTAGGTCGAATTGATCTTTCTTTGTTTTGTCATTTTTAACCTCCTACAAATTGATTCCATTTCCTATGCCGGACGTCCACAGCATAGCTTGCAAATAGCTTGCAATTAGAATATAGCATAGAAAGACACAAAATAAGCGATTTAATTCGACACAATACTGTTCATTTTTACTACAGGTGAAAAATGATGTGATTGTTGCTTTGTCTCTATTACACATATCGAGCACACAACTGAAGGGCTTGCTGCCTGCGATTCACAGACAGCAAGCCCTTTCGGTTGCTTGAACAATTTTTACTAAAATATTTTATCCAACTTTTTGGGGTCACTTCAAAATCTTACATCAATTTCAACAACTTTGGCAGGAAAGTAACCAAATCTGGGAAAGCCATGATAAGTACCACCACCGCAACATAAATAATAACGAATGGCCAAATCCTTTTAAAAGCTGATGCAGCGCTTATTTTGGCAACACCGCAGGCTATGAATAGATCTGAGCCAAAAGGCGGCGTAATGGTACCAATGCACATCCAAACAACAAATACTACGCCAAAGTGGACCGGATCAATGCCGATGGCCGTTGCAGCCGGTGCCAAAATGGGGGTAAGAATAACCAGAGCTGGAGAAACCGACATGAACATCCCCAGGAAAAACATAAAGATGCTGAACAGGCCATAGAACATAAGCGGTGTCTTGGCAATACCGATGATCCAGTTGCCAATAAGAGTCGGAATATTATTGCGGGTAAGTACGATGGCAAAGGTTGCAGCTGTCACAATTATCATCATAACCGCAGCAGATGTACGAGCAGCATTAACAAATGTTTTGGGTATGTCTTTCCACTTTAGCTCCCTGTAAACAAATAGTCCGATGATTAAACCGTAAACCACTGCTACCGCCGCAGCCTCGGTTGGAGTGAAATAACCGCCATAAATGCCGCCTAGAATTATGACAGGCATCAACAACGCCCAAATCGCATCTACAAAAGCCTTCCACAGTTCTTTACCAGTAGGCTTAGGGGAGGTAATCATTTTAAACTTCTTGCTAAATCCACGTGCATACAGGCAGTAGCCAAGTGCGATAAGCAAGCCCGGAATGATGCCGCCGCAGAACAGGGCGGAAACAGAAGTTTTGGCCAGCACACCGTACAGTACCATTGGAATACTAGGTGGTATGATTGCTCCAAGTGAACCACTAGAAGCCAACAAGCATGTTGTCCATGGGGTGTCATAATCTTTTTCTACCATGGCAGGAATCATAATGCCGCCAATAGCTGCCACTGTGGCAGGAGCTGAGCCGGAAAGCGCACCAAAAAATGCACAAGCCAATACAGCTACGATAGCCATGCCACCAGGCATCCAGCCCACCAATTTATCAAAGAACTTGATTAGTCTTTTGCTGATCCCTCCGCTGGACATCAGCGCACCGGCAAGCACAAACAACGGGATCGCAAGCAGTGAAAATGACCCATTGGAAGCAAACATTGCCTGTGCAACAGCCTTTAAATCCTTTGTGCTGTACATGGCAAAGGACAGCAAAGAGGAGCCCATCAAAGCCGTAATAATCGGTGTGCCGAAAATCAGTAGCGCGAAAAATGCAATTAACAATACAGCGACCATATGCTACCTCACTCCGTCTTCATGGATACCGAATCAGATTCATCTAGTCCGGCATCTCCATTTCTAATTTTCTTTATGTCCATTACGATATTTACAATACTCCAAAACACCATCAAGCCAAAACCAACTGGCATAGCATAGTATAGAATGTACTGCGGAATGTCGAGGGAGGATGTTGTCATGCCAGTTCTCTTCACTACAGGAATATAGCTTGCCACAATAATTGCGGCATAACCAAATACTACACCAACAATCAGTTCACGTATCATGTCTACATAGGGTTTTATCTTTTCCGGTAAAAAGGTATCGATAATGTCCATACGCATATGGGAGTGAGTTCGCACGCATACACCAGCCCCCAAAAGTGTCATCCAAATAAACAGGTTTACTGCGATTTCCTCAAACGCAGAGGAAAAAGGCAGTGGGGTATATCTTCCAATGACCTGGAAAAAGCAGGCCAAAAGAATAACAGCAAGGAACAGGAACAGAATTCCCTCCTCTATTTTTTTTATAATATTCAAGATTTTACTGCCCATAGTTGCCTCCTTCAAATATGGCAAATGGCGGTATGTCCCCGGGGAGAAAAGTCTTTCTCCCCGGGACAAACAGAGTATAATGAGTTATGTATCAGCGGCATGCTTCTACGGTAGCTGCAAATTTCTCCATAATATCAGCACCTACGCTGTTATTATATGCCTCTTTAACCGCATCTGTATTGCACAGGATTTTAAAAGCATTGCGTTCCTCAGGAGTAAGGGTGTAAACCTCCATACCCTTTTCAGTCAGCTTGGCAATGTAACTCTCATCATCTGCTGCCAGCTGCTCATTGCATTCTTCGGCTGCTGCAGCAACCACTTCCTCAAAAATTTTCTGGTCATCTGCGGAAAGTGTATTCCACAATTCGGAATTGAATATTACAATAGCAGGACTCCAGTTGTAGTTAATGACAGTACAGTATTTCTGAACCTCATAGTAACCGTTGTTATAAATAGTAGAAAGTGCATTCTCCTGACCATCTACAGTATCTTGAGAAAGAGCAACATACAGTTCTCCGGCATTAATGGCAGTAGCATTTGCACCCATAGCAGTAATGGCAGCCATAGTAGTAGCAGCCTGGGGAGTTCTAATCTTCAAGCCCTTCATATCGTCAGGGGTTTTAACTGCATGCTTATTGTTGGTGATTTGGCGGAACCCATTTTCCACATAGGCCATGGAATGCAAGCCATTGGATTCGGTAGCAGCCAGCAGTTCCTTTGCCGTATCGCTATCACATACACGCTTAATGTGGTCACGGTCATCGAACTGGAACGGGAAGCTGAATGCAGAGAACGCTTTTCCTACCAGCGGAGCAGGAGAAATGCCTAAGTCCAGCGTCCCTGTCATGATCTGCTCAGTCATGGTCTTTTCACTGTTCTCTGAAAGAGAAGCATTGTAGTAGACATCAATCTGATAGCGACCATTGGTTTTTTCTTTAATCTGCGCAGCAATGTTGTCCAGACACTTGGACCAAGGATGCTCTGGTGCTGTTGGAGTAGAAGCTCTCAATGTAACGGTTTCATTCTGTGTATTCCCCCCGTTTGAAGCGGGGTTGTCGCCACAGGCTACCAGCACCAAAACCATAATAAGAGCCAGTGCGAAGGAAATCATTTTTTTCATTTTGTTTACCTCACTTTCGTTTTATGAACAACAGTGTTTCTATGCCTGAATTGACATTAGATCATCACTGCAACTCATTAGACATTCATATCCAGTTTTTGTAATTAGGTACGTCTGCCCCCAAAAGATCCCGCTGGAGATTTTTGGGGTAATGATGGATGGGTGCAGAATCACCGCCATTCCTTCCTCCAAAGGGCGGTCATTATCCGGGGTTATGCGCTCCTCGTTTAAATCAATTGCACAGATATGCCCGCAAGGATAAGAAAAAACATATCCAGCTTCCTCTGTCAATTGTTTCAGCTTTGTAGCAATATTACCGATACGGTTCCCAGGCTTTAGTTCTTCCAATGCGCCTTTAATAATGCGACAGGAAACTTCATGCATCTTAATAAAATCCTCATTCGGCTCTCCAACCGATATGGTACGCACCAGCTGTGTCCAATAGCCATTATACCGCGGAGTAATCTCCATCGATATACAATCACCATGAGCTACAACACAATCAAACATAGTCGCAGCGCGAATACATGGAAGCTGATTATCCTCCAGTGAAAACCTCCCTGTAGAAATAAGGGTAAAGTTGTAGTCCGCCCCCATTCCCTGCGTTGCATGTTCCAGCTCTGCCGCCACCTGCTGCTCCGTCATGCCTGGCTTAACATTTTTCAGTACTTCTGCATAGCCCGCATCAGCCAATTTGCCGCATTGACGAATTAAAGCAACCTCCTCTGGGCTGTGGTGATTTCGGATACGAAATAGCGGTTCCGATACATCACACAGTACTAATCCGGGCATTTCTCTTTCCAGCGCCATACGCCATGATTGCGGCAGAATGTCCAAGCTGGTGCCCAAGCGACCGCTTGTTATTTCACTTTCTTTCAGCACATCTATAATCGCTTGAATGGGAGTTGTGCTTATCCTGCATTCAGTCACGATTCCAGCATTTTTCAATTCCCCGCAAGATATCTCTGAGTCTACAATACCAACGGGGTTGGAACATGGAAAAAACAATGCAGACTGCAGCCCGTAATATACATTGGCAGCCGTTAAAAAGCGGAAACAACCATACGCATTGGTTCCGACGCATCCATTTCCTATCGTCAACAAAACATCTAGCTTTTCGTCCTGCATCAGACCTCTTACTGCTTCAACCCTTCTTTTCTTTTCCCCATCGCTGAACATCTGGCCTACCCCTCCACACTTTTAATTATTTTTAGGCTCTTGCCGTCCTCTGTCAAGCATCGTCCTCCTTCTACAGTCACCAAATAGGTATCCCCCCAGCAAAAACCGCAGTCATTTCCATCTTTCAATATAATTGGGCTAAGTATTACCGTCATATCTTTGGTCAGTTTTGTCTCATTTTCTGCAGAAATCGGTTGTTCCCGTAGATCCACCCCGCAAATGTACCCTTGAATGCCCCCAATAGTGTATCCTGCTGTCCTAGCTTCTTCTTCGATTTTTTGGGCAACAGTGCTTACCTTGTTCCCAGGTATTAGGAGCTTAGCCGCTGCGCTTATCCACCCGGCCACTGCCTCATGCATCGCTACCGCCGTTTGGTTTTCTTTCCCTACACATAAAGTGCGCAGCATTTGAACCCAATATCCATTATATCGAGGTGTGATAGCTGCTGCTATGCAGTCACCATACTTTACTGCCTTTTGACAATTCGCAGCACTATGCAACAGGCCCATGCCGTTTGCATCGTTCAAAAAACCGCAGTTTAGAGTTGTAAGGGTTTCCTCTGCACCTTGCTTTTTCATGGCATAGTCCAACTCAGACACCAGTTTGCTTTCGGTTACATTATTCTGCACCGCTGCACATAGAGCTTCATATCCGCTTAGTGCCAACTCAGCACACTTCTCAACCAATCGGCATTCTTCACTACTGCGTTTCTTGCGGATTTCATAAAGATCCATCGTACAATCCACCCATTCAAGCTCTGGATATGCACTATGAATACAATCAAACCATGAAGCGGGAAGTGTTTCCGGGCAATAGCCAATTCGGCCATTGGTAATACCTCTACTACCTAAAATATCTACCAACCCCTCGGCCAATCTATCTCCTACCATCCTCACATCCCAAAAGCCTCTCTCATTCAATGCCTTCAAATGTGTTAGGCTACCGCAACATACCGTTGGGGTTTCATCGGCAACTATCACTAACGCTTGTCTATGGTAATAGACCCTGTTATCTACAAAGTATCTATAAAATCCGTACTCGTTAGTCGCCACAGATCCGTTACCTACAACCAAAATTGAATTTAGGTTCAACCTTTTCATTAGATTGTTCGCTTTTAGTAACCTGTTTTTACGTTCCTCGCATGTAATCAAGATTCTATTCCTCCATAAATTTAAATTACAAATGGAAAGATGTATGGATTTTTCCTAATTTATCTGTTATATTGGTAATGAAATATTTAGGGGAAAATTCTAGACTATCAGTCTAGAACTTAGTTTAGCATCTATATATGTGGCTTGCAAGATGCATTTATGCCAATCTTTAGACAAAAAAATTGGTAGGTATAACAAAAAGCAATCAAACGAGAGGAGAATTATCTTGAAAGTATCCGAAAAGCAATCTATTCGTCGTCGAGAAATCGCTGAAACTATCCGAGACATTCTTACAGAAGGAGGTCTGGAGGAACTAACTGTCGATGATATCTGCAGAGCAAATGGCATATCAAAAGGCACTTTCTACCACTATTTCACAAGTAAGGAACAGCTTTTGGACGAGCTTTCCTGCTACCCAATTGACGATTTTTTTGAGAGTCAGGCAGAGTTCTTTATGTCCTGCTCTTCTTTCGTAGATGCTATTGAACAATATGCCAAAACCTATGCCCTATATATTTCCACCACAGGACCATTAACTTGTAAAACAGTCATTCTCTCCATGGGAAGTGACCACAACAGCAAGTTTGTAAGTGAGAGCCGTTCTGTTAACCGCATTCTATGGGATATTATCGTTATGTTTCAAAAAAGTGGTGAGGTTTCCACCCGCTTCTCGATACGAGAAATGGCAGATATGTTGCTAATCACCTGCCGCGGGTATATTCTATATTGTTATGCAACAAATAACTTTACTGACCTGGAAAACAGAATGGCCAGTCATCTTTCCATTTTGGCTTCAGGATTTTGCTGCAATAACGAGTAATATAGGTATGGGACGGTTGCAATTATTTGCAGCCGTCCCTTCATTATATAAAAAAGCAGATTTCTGCATGAGGTTCAAAAGCCTCAATGCAGAAATCTGCGGGTGTTACAGCACCTAGGCGCTGCGAACTTTTCATCGGACATATTGTTGCCCTTTTGGGAGGTTGCTGTTCAAATTCCTTTGTTGAAGGTTTTTATTTGCTCTTACACCACCTGCAAAAGGTAAAATTTCAGATAGTCGGTCTCCGGAACCTCCGGCAAAATGGGATGATCCGGGGCCTGCTGCCGTGCCTCGATTTGCCGCAGTGTCACACCGGCATCCAGCGCTGCTTCCTGCAGCATTTTGCGGAACATCTCGTCCGTCATAAAGTGCGAGCAGGAACAGGTCGCCAGATATCCGCCGCGGGGCAGCAGCCGCATCGCCTTCCTATTGATCTCCTTATAGCCGTGATAGGCGTTTTTGGCGGTCGCGCGGCTCTTGGTAAAGGCAGGCGGGTCCAGAATAATATAGTCATAGTCGCACTTTTTCTCTTTGGCCATCTCGGTCAGCAGGTCAAAAACATCGGCGCACTTATAGTCCAGATTGGTCAATCCATTGCGCTTTCCGTTTTCGGCGGCCAGCTCCAGCGCAAAGGCCGAAACATCTACCGCCGTCACATGCTCCGCCCCCGCCGCTGCCGCATTCAGCGCAAAAGCCCCAGTATGCGTAAAGCAATCCAGCACCCGGCGTCCGCGGGCCAGCTTGGCCGCCGCCTGCCGGTTGTACTTTTGGTCCAGAAAAAAACCGGTCTTTTGCCCCTCGATGTAGTCCACATCATATTTTATCCCGTTTTCGGTAATGGTCACATGCCCGCTCAGGTCGGTTCTCAGCCCCTCCATCTGGTAAAAGCCCTTTCCCTGCTCCAGTCCTTCCAGCGTTCTTATGGCCACATCATTTCGCTCGTAGATCGCGTCAATCTGCTCACCGTCCTCCCGCAGCAGTTCCACCAGCGCCCGGTACACCCAGTCTTTGCGGCGCTCCATGCCCAGGGAAAGCACCTGCGTCACCAATATGTTTTCAAAGCGATCCACCGTCAGCCCCGGGAACTGATCCGCCTCGCCAAAAATAAGGCGGCAGCAGCGGTAATCCACCGGGCCCATCACCGTTTTACGGTAATTCAGCGCATAGCACACCCTCCGCCGGAAAAACGCCTCATCAAAGGTATCATTGGCATTGCGGCTGATGATCCGCACCCTGATTTTGGAGTGATCATTCACCCAGCCGGTGCCCAGGTACCGCCCTTTATTACTCACCACATCCACAATATCACCATTTTGGTAAGCGCCCTCCACGGCGGTCACTTCCTCCCCATACACCCAGGGGTGGCCGGCCCGCAGGCTGCGCTCCGCCTTAGGGGTAACGGTAAATACCGGATATTCTCTTGCTGTCATAGTATCTCTCCCACTCGCTAAAAATCTCCCTTTATCATAGCGGTTTTTCCGTCAAAAAGCAACACTTGCTCCCCATTCGCAAAAGGTCTATAATCATGCTGTACGGCGGCCGCCAAAAGCACCCGCATGGCGGCGTCACTGCCCTTGACAGGCGCCAGCCCGCCTTGCGTCGGGCGTCAGCCTGCCTGCGGGCGTTCCTGGCCCTGTGGGCGTTCCTGGCCCTGTGGGCGTTTTGCTCGCCGCCTGTCCCCTGCTCCTGCACCACTTTATCACTTTCCCCAAGGAGGCTCCCACATGAAAACCGCCATCTGTTATTATTCCCGCCACCACGGCAATACCCTCAAGGTCCTGGAAGCCATGGCTGAAGCCGCCGAGATCGATCTCATCGATGTCACCAGCCGCATGGCCGCCCGCCTGCCGCAGTATGACCGCATCGGCTTCGCCTCCGGCATCTATTACTCCAAATTCCACGATACCGTGGTCCATTACGCCGCCCAGTACCTGCCCGAGGGCAAAGAAACCTTTTTCGTCTGTACCCACGGCTCCACCGCCTGCCCCGAAAAGTATTATGCCGCCATCACCGAAGCAGTAAAGGCCAAAAATTACCCCATTCTTGGCACCTTCTCCTGCCGCGGTTATGATACCTTTGGCCCGTTTAAGCTCATCGGCGGCATGGCCAAGGGCCACCCGGATGCGGATGACCTGCAAAGGGCCCGTGTCTTTATCCAGGCCCTGTAAAAGCCAAAAACACCGGCAGCTCGCTCCCTGTCCCGCGGAGCTCGCTGCCGGCCTTTTCTTTTTTTTATACACCTTATACCGCGTACTGACTGGTATACAGCCGGTAGTAGAAGCCCTGCTTCTCCAGCAGGCCCTCATGGGTACCGGCCTCCACGATCTGTCCGTCATTGATGACCAGGATCAGATCGGCATCCACTATGGTGGAGAGCCGATGCGCGATGACAAAGCAGGTGCGTCCCCGCATCAGCTTATCCATCGCCTTTTGCAGCAATATCTCGGTGCGGGTATCCACATTGGAGGTCGCCTCATCCAGGATGAGCAGCCGCCGGTTGGCCAGCAGCGCCCGCGCGATGGTCAAAAGCTGCTTCTGCCCGCCGGAAATATTGATGGAATCCTCGCTCACCACAGTGTCGTAGCCCTGCGGCAGCGTGCGGATGAAATGATCACAGTAGGCCTCATCGCAGGCGGTGATGATCTCCTCGCGGGTCGCCTCCGGCTTGCCGTAGGCCACATTATCGGCCACCGTCCCGCCAAACAGCCAGGTATCCTGCAGCACCATGCCAAAGAGCCCCCGCACATCCTCACGGCTCACAGCGGCTATATCATGGCCGTCTATCGTGATCTTCCCGCTTTGGATATCATAGAACCGCATCAGCAGGTTCACCAGCGTGGTCTTGCCCGCGCCGGTGGGCCCTACAATGGCCACCTTCTGCCCATGCTTTACCTTCACAGTGAAGTCCCGAATCAGCGGCGTTTCTGGATCGTAGCTGAAATTCACATTTTCAAAATCCACATCGCCCTTTATTTCCTCCGGCAGGTGCCCCTCGATGGGCTCCTCCTCCGGGGCGTCCTGCATCTCATACACCCGTCGGGCGGCGGCACAGGTACGCTGCACCGATCCCATCACCCCGGCGATCTGCTCCAGCGGCGCGGAAAACTGCCGGGAGTACAGCAGCACCGTTACCACGGCACCCACACCCAGGGCTCCCTGTACTGTTAGGTAGCCGCCGGTGAGAGCGACCAGAATATACGCCAATGCATTGGCAGCGGTAATGCACGGTGTGATCAGTCCCTGCAGAAAGATTGCCTTTGCCTCGGCGTCCTTCTGCCGCTTGTTCGCCGCGGCGTGCGCCGCAATGGTGGTCTCCTCGTAGTTATATGCCTTCGTGGTCTGGTAGCTGGCGTAGCTTTCCTCCACAATGGAGTACATCTTGCCGCTCTCCTCAAACAAGCGGCGGAAATAGGTGCCGCAGGCGGCGGAGATCCGCGAGGAGATCACAATGGAAAGCGGCATCAGCAGCAGGACCGCCAGCCCCATTTTCCAGTTTTCCCGCAGCATCATCACCGCAATGACGATGATCTGCATAAAGCCCATGATGAACACATCCACGATATCATGGATGCTGCCGCCCATATTGGAAACGTCCTCCTGGATCCGGTCGATGATCTGTCCTGCCGGGGTCTTATCAATAAAGCTGATGGGCAGCCGGGATAGTTTATCCGAAAGCTTGATGCGCAGTGTGCAGGTATAGTACTTACTCACCACATTGTTCATCAGGACCATCTTTCCGGTGTCCACGATACTCTTCAGCAGGTACACCCCCGCCAGTGCTCCGCAGATCGGCAGCAGCGCTTCGGTCAGACCGGCTTTGGGCCGTTCTCCGGCCCAGGCATCGTACAGCAGCTGGATGCCCTGACCCAGGAGCTTCGGGGCGATGACGGTACACGCCACAACTATACCACCCAGCAGGGCGCCCAGCAGCAGCCAGCCGTAAATGGGCCGGGCGTCCCGCACCAGTCGGCGGAATACCTCCCAGGTGCTCATTTTTACTTCCTCAGTCGGTTTCTTTTTGCGGTTCATCGGCGCTCACCTCCCGTCTGGGAAAGATAAATCTCCCGGTATACCTTGCAGCGCTCCAGCAGCTCCCGGTGGGTGCCGCTATCCACCAGCCGCCCGCCGTCCATTACAAAGATCTGGTCGCTGCTCATGGCGCTGGTCACTCGCTGCGTCACCACGATCTGGGTCCTCCCGGCCGCCTTTTCGGCCAGCGCCCGCCGCAGGTTCGCCTCGGTCATAAAGTCCAGCGCCGAAAAGCTGTCGTCAAAGAGATAGATCGGCGCGTTTTTCAGCACAGCCCGGGCAATACTCACCCGCTGCTTCTGCCCGCCGGAAAGGTTCTTGCCGGCCTGCTCCAGCCGGTGGTCCAGCCCCTCCGGCTGCGCTTTGATGTAATCCGCCATCTGGGCCACCGCCGCGGCTTCCATCAGTTCCTCCTCGGAAGCGCCGGGGCGCCCCATGGCGATATTTTCCCGGATGGTGCCGCTGTAAATGCCGGCGCGCTGCAATACACAGCTGATATTGTGCCGGATGGTACGGTGGCTTAGGGTGGCGGCATCACGCCCATCAAAGTAGATCTTCCCCTCGGTGGGCAGCCGGAAGGCCATCAGCAGCTGCACCAGCGTGGATTTACCGCTGCCGGTCCCGCCGATGATAGCTACCTTCTGTCCCGCGGCGATATGCAGCGAAACATCTCTTACCGCCGCGGCGTCAGCACCCTCATACCGAAAGGTCACATTCTCCATGCGGATGTCCCCGGCAAAGGTGATATTGTCATCCTCCTCGGCGGTCTCGGTCATCATGTTGGCGTCCATCACTTCGCCGATGCGGCCCGCGGCCACCTTGGCATGGGGGTACATCACCAGGGCAAAGGCCGCCATAACGATACCGTTCATTACCAGGGCCACATACTGCACCATGGCAAAGATATCACCGCCGGAAGCGGCGGAAATCCCGCTTTGCATCCGGCTGCCGCCAAAGTACAGGATCGCGACCGCCACCAGGTTCATCAAGGCGATGGCAATGGGCGCCACCAGGCCCATCTTTGTATTCGCTTCAATGATATGCTCGGCCATCACACGGGTGGCCCCAGCTATGCGGCCCTGTTCCTGCTCCTCCCTGTTAAAGGCCCGGATGACGCGGATGCCGTGCAGCCGCTCCCGCACCAGGTCGTTCTGCTTATCGCAGAACTGGTCGCTGATCTTCCACAGTGGCTCCACCCTGCGGCCAATAGCCAGCACCAGCAGCGTAATGATGGGCATAGCCACCAGGATAATGAGCGCCAGCGTGCTGTCCTTGGAAAAGGCCAGCACCACCCCGCCGAAAAACAGCACCGGAATGGTGATGATGTTGCTGGAAAGCATATCGGCCACCCAGGCCAGCGTCCCCACATCGTGGGTGGAACGGGTAAGCAGCGCCGAGGTGCCGATGCGGCTGACCTCTTCAAAGGTCAGGGCATTCACCCGGCCAAAAACCGCCGCGCGCAGGTCGGCGCAAAAGCCGGAAACAACTTGGGTGCGGCACCAAGTACCGGCCGCCACCGCCCCCAGCGAGAGCAGCGTGACCAGCAGCATTCTGCCGCAGCAGCGCAAGATATAGTCCCAATCGGAGGTGTAGATGCCGCCGTCCAAGATATCACTCATGATGGTGGGCAGCAGCAGCGAACAGACGCTGGAAACGGCAATCAGCAGCATGCCCAGCAGCATTTTCCCTCGGTAGGGCTTAAGATATGGCAAAATTCGTTTCATAATTTCTCCGTCAGTTTATGGGTTCCGCTCTCTCCCCCGATCTTGAAAAAAGGCGCAAAAAGGCCGGGTGCAACAGAAACTCCCGGCGAGCGAAATAGCACCTTGGTTCAGGCGGACTTACAGAGAGAGCTGCTGTGCAGGTATTCGGTTGATTCCAGTGCGGAACTTGTTCATCTTGTTGTTGTGCAAAAAGTACATTTCAGCAGCTCCTTTCTTTCATATTTGGCATCGAAAAGAGTATAGCATACCGAAGGTTCGATTGCAAGCACTTTTTCCCGTCCCTGCATTCCGGCGGCACGCCTCCGCTTTGTCTCGGGGCGCCGTTTGTGCCAAACCGGTCACCCCTCGCCAGCTCCGTCGCGCCGCCTGCCTTGTCTTTCATTCCACCAGGTACCCCACGCCAAAGCGGGTGCGGATAAACTCGGAAAGCCCAGCAGCCTCCAGCTTTTTGCGCAGGCGGTTCACATTCACGGTCAGTGTGTTTTCGTCCACAAAGCTGTCGGTCTCCCACAGCCGCTGCATCAGCAGCTCGCGGCTCACTACCTGGCCCTTGCGTTCCATCAGGCACAGCAGGATGCGGTATTCATTTTTGGTCAGGTCGATGGCTTTTCCCTCATACTGCAGGGTCTGGTCGGCAGTATTCAGCACCGCTCCCCGGCACTCCGGTGCCGGCAGGGCAGTCTCCAGCCGATAGCTGCGCCGCAGCATGGCCTGCACCTTGGCCACCAGCACACTGCCGTCAAAGGGCTTGGCGATGAAATCATCGCCGCCCATGTTCATCGCCATCACGATGTTCATGTTGTCAGCCGCCGAGGAGATGAAAATGATGGGCGCCGCAGTCCTCTGCCGCAGCTGGCCGCACCAATAGTAGCCGTCGTAGCTGGGCAGCTTGATATCCAGTAGGATGAGATGAGGCTGATAGGTCTCGAACTCCCCGGTGATGTTGCGGAAATCCTGCACCTGCCGCGCCTCCATCCCCCATTGCTCCAGCAGGCTCTGGATGCCCTCGGCAATGCCGCGGTCGTCCTCCACAATGAGTATTTTGAACATTTGGCCCCTCCTCGCTATGCGGTAAATCTCTCCTCCCAGTATCGCACATTCCGGCTAAAAAATCCACCCGAAGATGTTTAAGATTTCTTGATTTTTATGGTCACAAGCGGCATTCCGAGGACTGCCGCGGTCGACTGCCCGATGAGACCAGCATAGCGCCGCGCCAGCAAAAACGCCAGCAACGGCTGGTTGAGTGGAGCAGATTCAACCACCAATTGAGCCCATAATCGCAGAGTCACCCAAAAAGCCCTCTCCGGCCGGACAGGGCTCTACTTTGCGGCAATTGGCCTAATTTACAAGAGCATTCCATATCCAACAAATTCAGACCTCCAGCTCGTCCTCCATCGGAGGCAGCTGCTCCTCCGGGAACAGGGCGGCAGACTGCTCCTCCGGCAAACTGGCCACCCCCCGCAGCTTCCGCTGGATCTGCCGGGTGCGGACACCAACCAGCTTATCCAGCTCGCTGCTGGCCTGCTCCAGTCGGGTTTGGGTCATGGTCAGGGCATCAGCAAATTTATCAAACTCGGTCTTAACGGCGCCGAGAATATTCCACACCTCACCGCTTCTGCGCTGAATGGCAATGGTCCGGAAGCTCATTTGCAGAGAATTGAGCAGAGCTGCCATAGTGCTGGGCCCCGCAATATTGACCCGGTACTCCCGCTGCAAAACCTCCACCATGCCCCGGCTGACCACCTCGGCATACAGCCCCTCAAATGGCAAAAACAGGATGCCAAATTCGGTGGTCTCGGGCGGGCAAAGGTACTTTTCGCGGATATCCTTAGCTTCCATCCGGACGGTAAGCAGCAGCTGCCGCACCGCCGCTTGAATCGCCGCCTGGTCACCGGAATCATAGGCGTCCCGGAGGGCAGCGTAGCTATCCCCAGGGAATTTGGCATCAATGGGCAGCCAAATAAAGCTGCCATCCTCCGCAGGAAGTTTGACAGCGTATTCCACCACATTGCGGCTGCCGGGAACCGTTGCCACATTTTTGCAGTACTGCTCCGGAGTGAGAATGTCCTCCAGGATAGCGCCAAGCTGCACTTCCCCCAGGATTCCACGGGTTTTCACATTGCTGAGGACCTTTTTGAGGTCGCCGACCCCCTGCGCGAGGGACTGCATTTCGCCCAGGCCGCGGTAGACCTGCTCCAGGCGCTCATTGACCAGGCGGAAGGATTCGGTCATGCGGTCATTGAGGGTCTTTTGCAGCTTTTCATCAACGGTTAGACGCATTTCGTCCAATTTGGCATTGTTATCCTGGCGAATGATGGAGAGCTGGCGTTCCATGGACACGCGCGCGTCCTCCAGCGCGCGCGTGGACTGCTGGGAAAATGTGGACAGTCTATTTTCGAACTGGGTGAGCTGCTCCAGCAGGGCCCGGCTTTCGCTTTGCGACTGGGACTGCTGGGACTGCATGAGGTACTTGCCGAGGGTGAGGATATCGGCCTGCACCGAACGCTCCAGTTCGCCCTGGAGGCGCTGGAGCTGAGTGGAAATATCATTTTGGCAGGACTTTTTGACCTGCGTAAGCAGGTAGATGAGCAGAGCAAGGATGAGGACGGCCGCCCCCAACAGCACCCAGCCCATGGTTTGCTGATCCATAGGTTTTCTCTCCTGAATTTGGCCAAATGCGAACTGTTGTTCTTCTACAATTCCCATTGTAGCACAAATGTTCGATGATGTAAAGGGGCGAACAAAAGTTTGTATGAATGAACGAAAATTCTACCATTTTGGGGGCTTGACAATGGGCATGGTGCATAGAAAAAGCCCCCCGGTGGGGGGCTTTTCTTGAGAAAGATCTTAATCCTTGCGGAGAATGATGGCGGAGCCGGCGAGCGCGAGGGCCGCGGCGGCGACGGCGACAGCAACGAGGTCATTGGCGCCGGTGGTGGGGTTCTTCTGGTCATCGGTCTTGGGGGTCTCCTGGGTAGGGCTGATGATGACGATTTGAGAGGGGCCTTCCTCCTGGACATGGGTGATGTTGCCCTTGGCATCAGCTGTTACCTTGCCGGTAATGGGAGTAGGTTCATCTTTAATACCACTATTTCTTACTTTGGTGGTACCGTTGGGAGTGATAGTGGCAGTAACATCATGGGACTCCTTGCCCTCACGGTAGTCGCCCAGCAGGATATCGCCATTGGTGCCGACGGTATTGGTAAAGGTATTGTTGGTCAGGGTGATGTCAAGGGTACCTTCCTTGCTGTTGTTTACGAAGCGGACGGGAGCAAAGTAATCATCGCTGGGATTGACCTTGCCGCAGTTATTAAAGGTGCAGTTTTCGACACTGGCGGTCATAGTACCAGTCTGCTTGTGGGCGATATTGACAGGAGCGCAGTTATTGCTGAACTCACAGTTCTTGATAACGATAGAGCCATCGGCAGTGGTATGGACTGTAGAATCAGCGTAGCCGGTAGCTTTGCAGTTAATCATGGTGAGATTCGCCTTATCAGTTTTATCCGATCCTCCACGATACATAAAGAAGTTGCAGCCATCGTTTACACAGTCATAGAAATTAACATTCCAAGTACGGCCAACAGCTTGAGGTTCACCCCAGACCACCAAATTCTTGGCATTATAAATGTTGATGGTAACATTCAAGCTTTCTGGGGCAGCATAATTCTTACCATCAGCATAGATGCTCAAATCCCCACCTTGGAAATTCGCATTGTTACCATAAATAGTGACATCATTTAGTACATTGGCATGAGCATTAACTGTAGAGATTATCGAGTCTGCTTTACAATAAATTTCGATAGCCTTATTCACAAGTGCTGCACGAATATCTGCGGCGTAGGCAATCTCGCTATCAGAACTTGTTTTATACGCTATTACTGCGGGATGAGAAGAAACACTCTCACCAGTTGCGGTTTTTACATATGGTTCGCCACCAAATGTAGAATAATAATAAACAGTTTTTGCACCATCAAAATGGACATCGTCTGCCCAACTGGGAGCAGCGGTAGCCGCCATAGCGGTGACAGGCAGCATGACGGCCAGCATGAGGAGGGCCAGCGCCAGGCTAAGGAGCTTTTTCATAAGACATTACCTCTTTCTTTTTAGGGTTTCCCCTCTTTATTTCCGGCAGGTGAATCACGCCCGCGAGTAAAAGAATCATGTTTGCCCGCAAACATGAAATCCCCCATATGGGGGATGCCGGTAATGTTATTTTAGCAATTCAAGCGAATAAAGTCAAGAAAACAGTGGAAGTTTTTTCATCTTTGTAGGAGTTGCCAAAAGCGAAGAGGGAAATTTATGCAAAAAAGCAGAGGCCCGGTGAGGGACCCCTGCTGGGAAAATCATTCCTCCCGCTTTTTGCGGGTGGCACGGACGATATTGAGGGCAATGATGCCCGCCACGCAGGCGCCGAGGAACATGGGCATGATCATGGCGCTGTATTTTTCATCGGCGGTAAGGACCTCGGCCCATTTGCTGTCGATGTACAGCGACAGCTCCGGACCGATATAGGTGTAGTAGCCGCAGTGGGCCAGGGACTCCTCATCGGGGTAGGCGGTGGGGTCGGTTTTTGTCTCCTCATCCAGCAGCTCGTACACCTTCGTATTGGGGGTGGAATAGCCGATGGCCTCGGTATTGGCAAGGCCGACCTCCGGCTCCAGCATAAAGTTGATATACATTTCCGCCAGCTCCCGCTTCTGGCTCTCCTTGGGGATGCACAGGCAATCGGTGAAAAGATTGCTGCCCTCCACGGGGATGGAGAAGGCAAGGTCGGGGTTGTCCGCTATCATGGTGACGGCATCGCCGTTATAATAGGGCGCCATGGCCGCTTCCCCGCCGATCATTTTATCGAACACCTCATCGGCGACATAGGCTTGAATGACCTTTTTCTGCTCCTTCAGCAGCACCACGGCCTTATCCACCTGCTCGGTGCTTTCGGCATTAATGGGCAGCCCCAAATAGGCAAAGGTGATGCCGAAGGCGTCCTTGGAGTTATTGATCATCAGGATATTATCCATATAGGCTTCGCTCCACAGGGCGCCCCAGCTGGCCACCACCGCTTCGTCCTCTACCATTTTGGTATTGTAGATGAGCCCCAGCACGCCCCAGGTATAGGGCACCGAATACTCATTGGTGGGATCGTAGGACTGGTAAAGGTACTTTTCATCGATGTTTTTCAGGTTGGGGATATTGGACATATCCAGCTTTTGCAGCATCCCCTCGGCGATCATACGGGATATCATGTAATCGGAGGGGACAACGATATCATAGACGGCGCCGCCTGTCTTCAGCTTGGCGTACATCGATTCATTGGTATCGTAATTGGAATAGATGACCCGGATGCCGGTGACCTCCTCAAAGGCCTTGTTGACATCCAGTCCGCCATCGGCACCGTCGGAGATATACTCGCCGCAATTGTAGACGCTGATGGAATAGCCCTTATCCTTGTACCGGCCGTAGTACTCCATATCTAGAGCTGAGGTATCAATGCCGGTTTCCGCTGCCAAAGCAGTAACGGGAAGCAGAAGGACAACCATCATCAGTGCCAAAAGGAGGGAAAGGATACGCTTTTTCATGCCGCAGGTTCCTCCTTTCGCATCATCTGCTTTTCCTTGCGGGCAGAGTAATAGTTGCTGAGAAGCAGCAGCGCCAGCACCACCACAAAAATGATGGCGGTAAGGGCATTGATCTCCGGGCTGACACGCTTGCGGACCATCGAGAAGATGGTGACGGGCAGAGTCTGCGAGGAGGCGCTGGACACAAAGTAGCTGATGACGAAGTCATCCAGCGAGTAGGTGAACGCCATGAGGAAGCCGGATACCATGCCGGGCATGATCTCCGGGATGACGACCTTATAGAAGGCCAGCTTGGGGCTGCAGCCCAGATCCTGCGCAGCCTCGAAGGTGAAGCGATCCATCTGACGGAGCTTCGGGAGGACATTGAGGATGACATAGGGCGTGCAGAAGGTGACATGCGCGATGATGAGCGTCACGAAGCCGAGCTGCATTTCCGGCAGCTGAAGGAACGAAAGTGCGGTGCCGCCGATCCAGTTATTGAACTTCTGGATGCCGTTGCCGAAGGACACAAACAGCAGCAGCATGGAAACACCGGTAACGATCTCAGGATTGAGAATGGGCAGATAGGTGATGTTCATCACCAGTGATTTGAACCACTTACGGCGCATGGCATAGATGCCGACCGCCGCCATGGTGCCCAGCACCAGCGCGATGACAGACGCCGCCAGCGCGATGATCAAGGTATTGCGCAGCGAGGAGAGGATCAGCTCATTGTGGAACAGCTCCTTATACCAATGGAAGGAGAAGCCGGTCCAGCTGGCGCGGGATTTGGATTCATTGAAGCTGAACGCAATGAGCACGATGATGGGCAGATACAGGAAGATGAATACCAGACGGGTATAAAGCTTGGCATACCATTTCATATGAGCATCCCTCCTCTGTCATCATTGTCCTCAAACTGGTTCATGAGGCTCATAACAAGCAGGATGAATACCATCAATACCAGCGAGATGGCGGAGCCGAGATTGGGATTGTAGGCATTGCCGAGGAACTGGGTCTCGATGAGGTCACCGACCATCATATTGGAGCCGCCGCCCAGCATACGGGAAATGATGAAGGTGGAAACAGACGGCACAAACACCATGGTGATGCCGGTGGTGATACCGGGCACCGAAAGGGGCAGCACCACACGGGTAAAGGTGTTCCACGGGTTGGCGCCGAGGTCCCCGGCGGCCTCCAGCGTGTAGGGCTCTATTTTGGTCATGATGGAATACAGCGGAATGACCATGAAGGGCAGGTAATTATATACCATGCCCAGCACCACGGCCCCCTGGGTGTAGATCATCTTGAAGGGGCCGATGCCGAAGAACTCCAGGATGCTATTGATGACGCCGTTATTTTCCAGCAGGGTCATCCAGGCGTAGGTGCGCAGCAGGAAGTTGGTCCACATCGGCAGCATGACCAGCATAACCAGCGTGCGCTGATTATTGGCATTGTAGCGGCTCATGATAAAGCCGAGAGGATAGGCGATGACAAGGCAGATGGCAGTGGCCACCAGCGAAAGCCAGATGGAACGGACAAACACCGCGGTGTAATCCGAGACCTTGGCGACATTGGCGAAGGTGAACTGGCCATCACTGGTGGAAAGGCCGAACACCGCCACCAGAATGAGCGGTACGACGACAAAAATCACCGACCAAACAATATAGGGGACGGAAGAAAAGCGAAATTTCATGGCTTTATTCCTCCGTGCGCTTCATGATATGAATATCCATAGGCGCGACATCCATGCCGATGAGGGTACCGGGCTCCACATACTGGGTGGTGTGGATCTTCCATTTATATCCCATGGCGTCTACCATGATCTCGTAGTGGACGCCCTTGAAGATGATGGATTCCACAATGCCGGAAATTTTGCCCTTATCGGCGGGAACAATCTTGAAGTCCTCCGGACGGACAACGACCTGTACCCGCTCCTTGGGCTCGAAGCCCTTATCGACGCAGTCGAAGTAATCGTTGGCGAATTCCACAAGGTAATCCTTGTGCATGATGCCGTCGATGATATTGCTTTCACCGATGAAATCGGCCACGAAGGCATTGCAGGGCTCATTGTAGATATCCTGTGGGGTACCGATCTGAAGGATGTTGCCATCCCGCATGACGACGACGCGGTCGGACATGGTGAGCGCTTCTTCCTGATCGTGGGTGACATAGATGAAGGTGATCTCCAATGCCTGCTGGATGCGCTTTAGCTCGATCTGCATTTCCTTGCGGAGCTTGAGATCCAAAGCGCCGAGGGGTTCATCCAAAAGCAGGACCTTGGGACGATTGACCAGCGCGCGGGCGATGGCAACACGCTGCTGCTGACCGCCGGAAAGCTGGTTGACGTGACGCCTGTCGTAGCCGGAAAGACCGACCAGCTTGAGCATTTCCTTGACGCTCTGGCGGCGTTCCTTTTCCGGCACCTTGGCGATCTTCAGGCCGAATTCGACATTTTCGTACACATTGAGGTGCGGGAACAGCGCATACCGCTGGAATACCGTATTCACCTCACGCTTGTAGGGGGGCAGGTCATTGATGCGGACACCACCAAAAAAAACATCACCCTCCTTGGGTTGGATAAATCCGCCGATGATGCGCAAGGTAGTTGTCTTGCCACAACCGGACGGCCCAAGAAAAGTAATGAATTCCTTGTCCATGATGTCAAGGTCGATCCCCTTGAGGACCGGCTCGTCATCAAAATCGACTCTGATGCCGCGCAGGCTGATCAAAGCATTTTTGTTCATTTCAACATCCTCCTTTTGCGGTAAATCTGCAGGCCCTCACACCTGCCGCAGCCGCTATTGCACCGTCCCCGCAAAAGGTTTTTAGGATACCCCGAAGATTGGGGTTCTTTCAGATGGGCATATACGAGCCGCCTTTTTATTGAATTGAATGGTCAAAATGACAGATATCAATATATCATATTTTGTCGTAATGTCAATGCTAAATTTCAAGATTTATTAGAGTTTTTCAGAAAATTTCTGCGTCTTTTGGGCAGAGCTTATGATGAACTTTGAAATACTCCTGATTTCTCCGTTTTTCTCAAAATATCTTAAATTCATGTTTTGGGGGATTTTTCTCCCCGCAGCAGCGAAAAAAGCCAGGAAAGCTCCTCCCGCCGCAGTGCCCCGCAAAGCAGCAGCGCCGCCCCGTAGCAGGCCAGGTAGAGGAACACCAGCAACAGGAGAATAAGCGGCTGCCCGGTCCGGGACAACAGCCTACCAAAGATCAGGCGCAGCAGCCACCAGCCCCCAACTGCCGCTGCCGCCGTAAGTAGCCAGCAGAGCGGCTGGAGCCGGAACACCGTGACCCGGGTAAGCCGCGCGGCACTGAGGGCGAAATTGAGGAGCTCGGTGGCGCAGATGGAGAAAAGATAGCCGGCCACCCCATACCGGGGCAGCAGCAGCCAAACGAGCAGCAGGCCGGTGGCGGCATCGATGATATTGTACCGCATATTGGCGCGGTACTCCCCTACCCCCTTCAGCATGCCATCCACGAGGGTATCCATATACATGATAGGCACCAGCGGCGCCAAAAGGCGTATGTACTGCCCGGCGGCGGGCTCGGAATAGATGAGCTCGCCCAGGGGATGGGCGAAGAAAAAGCAGGCCCCAGCGACGGCCATCGAAAAGAAAAGCCCCAACCGGTAAAGGCGCTCCAGCATGTAGCCAAGACCCCGCAGCCGGCCCTGTACCTGGGCTTCGGTCAGCTCGGGAACGATGAGATCCGCAATGACGGCGATGAGCGCTGCCGGGAACAGCAAAATGGGCAGGGACATGCCTTGGATCACGCCATAGGCGGCCAGCGCCGCCTGAGCCCCGCCGCCAAAAAGGCGAAGCCCCCGCGGGACAAGCAGGTGCTGGGCGGTACTAAGTGCCGACCGTGCGTAGCTGCTGAGGGAAAGCGGCACCGTAATACGCAAAAGAGACGGCAGCATAGGGGTGCGGCAGCGGCCCTCCCGGCGAGGGAGGGAGGCAAGCAGCAAAAGCAGCAGCGCCAGGAAGGAAAAGAACTCCGAGGCGAGCATACCGAGAGTAAGGGCGCCGCAGGCGTACTCCAGGCCGTAGCCGCCCAGCCGCAGCAGCGCCAAAACGGTGCAGCCGATGCGGATGAACTGCTCCGAAAGCTGAACGAGGGACATTTTGACCGACTGGTGCATGGCAATGAAGTAGCCGCCCATGGCACCGGATGCAGCAACAAAGGGCAGGGCGAATGCCAGCACCCGCAGGGAGAGGATAATGCGGTCATCCCCAACCCAGGCGGCCGCCGCAGGCGCCAGATAATAGAGCAGCAGTAAGGCAGCCATGCCGAAAAAAGCGGCATATCCCATGGCGCAGCCGGTGGCCCGGCGGATGGCGGCGCCATCGCCGCGACCGGTCTGCTGGGCAATGAGCCGGGTGGCGGCCAGCCGCACGCCGGAGACCGCCACGGTAATGGCAAGGGTATAGACCGACATCACCAGCTGAAAAAGCCCAATGCCCGCGGCACCGATCCTGCCGGCGACATAGACCTGGAACACCAGGGCGATGGTGCGCATCAGCAGGCTGGTGGCGGTCATGGCGGAGGTATGCAAAAGGAGCTGTTTGGCACGGCGCATATGCGGCTCTCCCCTCCCCTTTTGCGGTATCTCCTTTTATCTTATGGGTGGATGGCGGGAAATAGACGGGCGAGGCGCAGAAGGAAGGTGCGGCCGCAGGCCGTTTCGCCCCTTGGGGCGAAACACACGGGCAAAGCCTGTGGCGGCGGTGCGGAGCGCCGCCGGGCCTGCGGAAGCATCCAGTAAATGGAATAAATTTGGCCCAGGAAAAGGCGGTGGCAGCTACTTTGGCGCGCGAAGGGTGAAGCGATGGTGCAGCAACCCCAGCAGGGCCAGTGCACCCAGTGCTCCGCAAATAGGGTAAACAGTGCCGATGAGCTTCCCGAAGCCGAAAAGGCTGCACAGCCATGCGGGGATAGCCAACAGAAGGACAAAGCTGAAGCGGCGGTTCGCCATGGTGGAAAAGCGAACCATGCAGTAATAGCGGAGAGCAACGGCGCAGGAAAGCGCGGTACCGAGCATGGCACAGAGCAGCAGCACCCCATAGAGGTAGTACCAGCCCCCACCCAGCGCGCCGGCAGCGGCCAGCATGGGCAGCGGCGCCTCTACCACGGTGGGAAGCGTCTCCATGGTGAGGAATATGCCCAGCGCGATGGAAATGAGAATAATGCAGCCAAGCAGTACTCCCCACCAAACTGTGCGGCGGGAGCGCAACTCTTTCCCGACGAGGGCCAAAATACCGATGGAAGAAAAAAGATTATAACTGACAAAAGAGCAGGCGGCAATAGCCCAGTGGGAAAGCAGTGGGCTGACGGATGGGACTGCAGCAATGGTAAGCTGCCAGCCGCAGCGGCGCAGGGTAAGCGCGCTGACCAGCACCGAGCAGATAACCAGCAGCGGCACCACGGTGGAAAAGACATTTACCATGCCGGAGGTGCCGGTAAGGGAAAGCAGCGAAACCAAAAGGCAGAACGCCGCACTGCACCAAAGGGCGGAGGCACCCAGTATCTGCGCGAAAAGCGCCCCCACCCCGGCCGCCATGATGACCAATATCCCGAAGAGGAAAAATAGCTGAAGTAGCCCAACGGCATCCCGCAGGAGCGGGATAGGGCGGCGAATCACAAGGGCATCGGTTTGGTCACAGCCGGTGCGCTGCACCAGCCGCAGCAGCAATACCCCAAAGAAAAAGGAGAGTGCCACCGCCAGCAGCAGGCCCGCTATCCCCTGCCAACCAAAGCAGCCAAAAAACTGCCACAGCTCCTGGCCGGAGACATAGCCCGCCCCCAGGTAACAGCCCGCAAAGGTAAATCCCAGCCGCAGTGCATTCTCTTTCCGTTTCATCAAAAAAAGGACGCCCCCTATCGTGTCATGTACGGTGTGCGTCCTTTTCTTTCGTATTCATTTTGCTTTTTGTTCTATCCGCCAAAGCGTTCCACGGTGATATAGAAACGGCCCTTCTTGGAAAGGCCTCCGATCTCCCTTAGAATAAGCCTGCCCTGCCCGCGCACCGAAAGGATATCTCTTTCGGCAAGCTGTCGGTCAGGCTTTAGGCACTCGCAGCCATTCAGGCTGACCCGCCCGGCGGCGATGAGCTCCGCGGCTCTCCCCCGGCTGAGGGAAAAACCGCTGCCAAGAACGGCATCCAGCCGCAATGAAGCGACGGTATCCCGGATGGTCTTTCCATCGGCAGCTGGAATGCGCAGCTCCGAAAGGGGGATCTCCACCGGGTGCAGACCGGTGCGGCCGGCGCTCAGCCAGTTATCCCGCAGGAAGGGAATGCACTCCCGCAGGGCAATGACATCGCAGCCGTTTTCTCCCACTAAAAGGTCGCCCAGCACCTCCCTGCGGACACCCTGTGCCATCAAGCTGCCCAGGATGTCCCGATGGGTAAGCGCCGCGCCATAGCCCCAGCTGACCCGGATAGCTCCAAAGGGCAGCTCCTCTTCCGGGATGTTATCCGCATCCATATAGTCCGGTAGAAAGAGAAACAGGCAGCGCTCGGCATCGGGGTGCCCCCCCATTATCCTATGCGGGGGCGTGCCGCAGCAGACTACCACCTGCTGGGCAATGCAGCGCTGGTGTGTGGTAAGAAACATGGTATGGGTCAGGCGGTTCTGACGGGCACACTGTTCCAGCTTATCCGCCACCTGGGCGGCAGTCATGCGGTCTTCTCCGGAAAATGCTCGGAGAAAATCTCGGTCTTTGGACATGGGAGTCTCCTTTGGAGGGTTTGATGGGGTGGGACAGCCCGCAGGGCAAACCGCCGCAGGCGGTTTCGACGGCGGAGCCGTCGGTTTCGGCAAAGCCGAAACGCCCTGCGGGCCGTATGCCTGCGGTTTGCAGGGGGCTGCGGGGAGAAAATGCCGCCCGCTTTCGTCTTGCATCTTACCATACGGCGGGGCAGAATGCAAGAAAGGCAGCGCCCCATCACGGAGAACCGCCTTTCTTGTATGGAAACTGTACCAGAGGAAAGCAAATTTAGCTAAGGGTAGTGCCGGTGGCAAAGCTGGCCACGATGATAATAATGATGCTGATGGGGGCCAGGTACTTCACCAGGAAGCTGTACGCCTTCTTCAGACGGAAGGGCTTGCCATCCAGCTCGATCTCGCGGATGGCGTTTTGGGGCTTCCAGGCCCAGCCAACAAAGAGGCAGGAACCCAATGCACACACAGGGATCATCAGACGGTCAGTGAGGAACTCCATAAAGTCACCGAAGATGGGGGTGGTAAGACCATTCTTGAAGTCGAACCAGATACCCTTGATATCAAAGGCGGCCTGAGAGCAGGTATAAATGGTACCAAGGAGGAACATCACCACGCACAGAATGATGGTAGTCGGGGTACGCTTCCAGCCAAAGCGTTCGGTAGCAAATGCAACAACACCTTCCACCAGCGAGATGCAGGAGGTAAGCGCCGCAAACAGTAGCAGCAGGTAGAACAAAATACCGAAGAACTGGCCGCCGGGCATCTGCTGGAACACACCGGCCAGCGAAGAGAACGCAAAGCCTGCGCCCTTGCCAACGCCTTCTGCGCCGAGGGTAGCAAATACGGCGGGAACAATGATGAAGCCGGCAATCAAGGCTACTAGTGTGTCCATACCACAGATGATAGCGGCGTTTTTGGCGAGGTTTTCTTCCTTTTTAACATAGGAGCCGTAGGTAACCATAATAGCCATACCAAGGCTGAGTGAGAAGAACGCCTGCCCCAGGGCCGAAAGCACGGTACTGAAGGTGACTTTGCTCCAATCCGGAATCAGCATATATTGCAGGCCTTCCCCGGCGCCGGGCATGGTAAGCGCCCGGATAAGCAGAATAATGAGGATGACAAACAGCGCCGGCATACCGATCTTATTAAAGCGCTCAATGCCGGATTCCACGCCCTTGACGATGATGAAGCAGGTAATGCCCATAAAGATACCCGCGAAGATAACTGCAGTCAGTGGGAACCATGTTTCCCCGGTGACGGCATTGTAGCCCAGCAGCGCATAGAAATATCCCAGCGGATCGGCGTAAACCTTGGTGGCCTCGGTGGCGTAGCTGGCCACATAGCGCAGCACCCAGCCGCCTACATGGCAGTAGTAGCTGGTAATGATAAACGCCACGATAACGCCGAACCAGCCGACCCACTTGTAGCCAGGGTGGCCCAGCTTGCCGTAGCTATCGATGGCATTGGCCTGCGCGCCGCGACCGATGGTCAGTTCCGAGAGCATGACCGGGATGCCAATGAGGAGTACAATAGCAAGGTAGATGAGGATGTACGCTCCGCCGCCGCCTTCGTAGGCCTTGCCGGGGAACTTCCAGATGTTGCCGAGGCCGACGGCCGAACCGGCTGCCGCCAGAATAAAGCCGATCTTGCTGCCCCATTGGGCTCTTTTAGGTTCCATAGTCATTTTCTCCTTTTCTATGCACACTGTGGTAATTGTTCCAATCATAATACAATTTTTAATGGATAGCAACAAAAATTTTAATGGATTGTAAAATTCCGTCGTTTGTGCTAAAAATCGGAGCTTCAATAGGTGTTATTGTGCATATTAACGGTGTTTTCCGCGCTGCTATTATACATATTGCATAAATTCGATTTATCAATTTTATTATAATAATTAAAATTTATAATTATTTAGGGCAGCAAAAAGCACCGACTGGAACCGGTGCTTTGATTTTTTAGGCATGGTAGAGCTTCTTGGTCTGGTATTTCGGCTCACAGGTCAGGTTGACCCCCAGCTTGTGATAAACATTCTCATCCACGCGGGAAAGAATCACACTGGCATGGGCCTCACACCCGCGCAGCTTACTCAGCTGCTGCATGGCCAGTGCTGCAGTGGGGTTGGTAGCGGCGCATATGGACAGTGCGATAAGGATCTCATCGGAATGCAGGCGAGGATTGTGGTTGCCAAGGTAATCCACCTTTAGGCGCTGGATAGGCTCGATAATGATAGGCGACAGCAGGTGCATCTCATCATTGATGCCGCCCAGCTCCTTCAAGGCGTTGAGCATGAGCGCGGCGGAAGGCCCCAAGAGAGAGCTGGTCTTCCCGGTGACGATGCGGCCATCAGGCAGCTCCAGCGCCATCGCGGGTTGGCCGGTCTCCTCCGCTTTGGCGCAGGCGGCGGCCACCACGGGACGGTCGGCGGACGATACATTCAGCTGGTTCATGATGAGCTCCTGCTTGTGGATCTCAGCAGGCTCGCTGAGCCCCTGACGCACCAGGCAGGCGGTGGCATAGTACCGGCGGATGACCTCCTGCTCGGAAGCACGACGGCAGGCATCGTCATCTATGATGCAGTTGCCCGCCATATTGACGCCCATATCGGTCGGACTTTTGTAGGGAGAGGAGCCGTAAATGCGCTGGAAAATGGCATTGAGCACCGGGAAGATCTCGATATCACGGTTGTAATTGACGGTGGTGACACCGTAGGCTTCCAGGTGGAAAGGATCAATCATATTGACATCGTTGAGGTCGGTGGTGGCGGCCTCATACGCTAGGTTGACAGGGTGCTTGAGGGGGAGGTTCCAAATGGGAAAGGTCTCAAATTTGGCATATCCGGCCTTGACCCCGCACTTATTTTCATGGAAGAGCTGGGAAAGGCAGGTGGCCATTTTGCCGCTGCCGGGGCCGGGGGCGGTGACTACCACCAGCGGGCGGGTGGTTTCGATGTATTCATTCTTACCAAAGCCATCATCGCTGACGATAAGCGGGACATTGGCAGGGTAATCGGGGATAATGTAGTGGCGGTAGACCTTGACACCCAGGGTCTCCAGGCGCTTCTGGAAGGCATCGGCGGCTGGCTGGGCATGGTAATGGGTGATGCAGACGCTGCCCACATACAGGCCGATCCCACGGAAGGCATCGATGAGGCGCAGGACATCCAGATCGTAGGTGATACCCAGATCGCCGCGGCGCTTGTTCTTTTCGATGGCATCAGCGCTGATGACAATGACGATCTCCGCGGAGTCCTTCATCTGCAGCAGCATTTTCACCTTGCTATCCGGCGCAAACCCCGGCAGCACGCGGGAAGCGTGGTAATCATCAAAGAGCTTACCGCCGAATTCCAGGTACAGCTTACCGCCAAACTGACCGATGCGCTCCCGGATCTTATCCGACTGCATTTGCAGGTATTTTTCATTATCAAAGCCGATTTTGAACATGATTTCCTCCTCGTATTATCCTCTGTCACTGCGTTTTTATCGGGGGCTGCCGCCCATCGCCGGCAAAAATAAAAAAGCGCCTTTTACGAGGCGCTTCTTTTGTTCCCCCTTTGGGGGAGCCCTTACGATTATATCATTAGTGGGCGGGACATGGCAAGTGGAATCGCGTATAATTTATCCCGAAAATTTTAGCGAATAGCGCCAAAATCCATTACTGCGGCCGTTTTTGTCGGCCGGAGATGATAACGCCGCCAATGATAAGCAGCGCCCCCACAATGGCCGTCCAGCTCATGGGTTCCCCCAGCAGGAAATGGGAGGCCACTATAGTGATAAAGGGCTGGAGATAGATATAGTTATTGGCGTGAACGACTCCCAGCCGGTCGATGACAACATTCCACACGGCAAAGCAGACGGCACTGCCCAGCACCGCCAAAAACAGGATGCAGAACAGCGGCTTTGGCTGTGCCAACGGGGTAAAGTCGATCGAAAGCTCCCCGCGGGCAGCCAGCAGCGGCACCGAGGTAACCGCGCCGTACAGGATGACCCGGCGGGCCAGCAGCGTGCTGTCCACCCGGCCGGAAAGCCGCTTGATAAGGACTGAATAGCAGGCCCAGCTGGCTGCCGCCAAAAAGGCCAGCAGATCGCCTACCGGGCTGAGCTTGAGCACCAGCGCGCCGTTGAGCACCACCAGCACCACACCACTCATGGCCACGGCAAAGCCGACCCAAACGGTGGTGTGGAGCTTTTCATCCCTGGTAAAAAAGTGCGCCAGGATGGAGGTAAGGATGGGCGCCATCGCCACAATGATGCTGACATTGGCGGCAAAGGTATGCTGCAGGGCGGTGTTTTCGGTCCAAAAGTACAAGGTCCCGCCCAAAATGCCCAGCAGCAGGAAGGTCAGCTCTCCCCTGCCCTGCCACGGTAGCGGCCGGGGGCGCAGCAGCCACAGCACAAAATAGGCAAGCACAAAGCGCATCAGCATCACCTGCGCCGGGGTGTAGTACGCCAGCAGTTCCTTACTGCAAACAAAGGTGGTAGCCCAGACGATACATACCAGCAGCGCCATCATATGCGCCCCGATTTGTCGGGATCTGTTTTCACGGTTTGCGGTTGTCATAGGGTTCGGGTTCTCCTTATTGCCCGCCCTGCGGCCGGATGACCGAAAGGGCGCTGTTGGCGGTGTCGTAGTCCTCCCGCAGGCGCTGCTCCAGCTCCTGCACGGTGGTGGAACGCAGTGTTTCCAGCGGGTAGTAGATATCCTTCATGCCCGAAAAATGGGCGGCGGCCATCAGGCCGGCAATGGATTCCGCACGGCCGTAAAGGCCGATGGTGCGGCCGTAATTGGCACGGCGGCAGCGGGCAAAATCCTGCGGCGGGATGCCCTGTCGCTGCAGGGTGGTCACTCGCTCACACAGGGCTTCATAGACAGCCTGTGGCTGACGGCTTTCGCCGTCAAACATCGCACAGATAAAGTCGCGTCCCGCCATCACCTCGCTGCCAAAGGTAGCGTTGATCTCGCCCGCCTCGTACAAACGGCGGTACAGGTCAGTCGTTTCGCCGCAGATGAGGTCAAGCAGCAGTTCATCCAGCAGGCGGTGGCGCATATTTTCCTTTTCGCCGCCCGCCGCCTTAAAACCGACCTGGAACATCGGCGTGGCAATGGGCATTTTCTGCTCGCAGTAGTGCTCCCGCACCGTTCTTGGCTCCCGGATGGTAAGCGGGTTGGCCGCGGTCTTCGCTGTGGGGAAATATTTTTCCGCCAGTTCCAGCACCGCGTCCTCCTCAAAGCACCCGGCAACCGAAAGTACCATATTGCCTGGGCAATAAAAACGCTTGTAGCAGCGGCACAGCAGGGCGGCATCTATGTGGGCGATGGATTCCTCCGTCCCGGCAATATCCTCCCGGATGGGATGAACATGGTACATGGCCTGCAAAAGGTTCGCCGTGACCATCCACTCGGGGCTGTCGCGGTACATGCGCAGCTCCTCGGCAATGATCCCTCTTTCCCGGCGGACGGAAGGCCCGGTAAAATAGGGCGTCGCTACAAAGTCCAGCAGCACCTCCAGCGCCTTGGAAAAGTTTTCGGTGCAGCTAAAGTAGTAGGCCGTCTTATCAAAGCTGGTAAAGGCATTGGCGGAAGCGCCCAGTGCGTCAAAGCGCTGCATGGCGTCTCCGTAGGGGCAGTCGAACATCTTGTGTTCCAGGTAGTGGGCCACCCCGGCGGGCAGCGATACCTCCCGGCCCCGCACCCGGTAGCCGATGTCTATGGAGCCCACCCCGACGGTGAGCATGGCATACGCCGTTACAAAGCCGGGCATCCGGCACATCTGCACGGTAAGGCCGCTGGGCAGCACCATGGTGCGGGTGCTTTGTCCCAGCAGCTCGGAGGTATGGCGTTCATCAATCCTCATCGCACCCATTCTCCTTCCCTACGGCCTGCAAAAAGAACACGGTATCCAGTGTAAGCGCTGCCGCGGCGGCCGCCACCTCTTCCGCGGTGATGGAGGCGATCTTCTCCATATCCTGCTGCGGCGTGATGGGATCCCCCTGCAAAAGCCCGCTGAGATACCAGCCCTCGGTGCGGGCCAGGCTATCCCCAATGGAGCAAAGCGAGCTTTGGAACGCCAGCTTGATGTGAGAAAGCTCCTGCGGGGTGATATGCCCGGCGGCCAGGTCGGCGATCTCGGCCAGGATGGCCGATTGCAGCCGCTCCCGGTTGGCCTCCTCCAGGCCGCATTCAATAAGCAGTATGCCGGTAAGCAGGTTGACCCGCGCGCCGCAGTAATAGCAGCAGCCCAGCCTTTCCCGTACATTGGTAAAAAGCCGGGAGCCGGTGCTGCCGCCCAGCAGGGCGGTCATCACGCGCAGGGCGGTACGGGCCCGGCGCTGCTGCGGTAGGCCGGTGCGGAAGCCCAGCACCAATTTACTTTGGCTCATGGGCAGCTGCTCGGCCAGCTCCGTTACCCGTTCCGCCCGTAGGGGGAGCCGCTGCGGCGCGGGACAAAGCGGCGCGCGCTCCACCCCGGCAAACAGCCTGGTAAATACCTCCTCGGCATAGTCGGGGCTGCCGCACCCGCTAAAGAAGATCTCTATGCGGGCCGTGCGGATCAGTTCCCGGTACCGCTCATATGTCTGCCGCGGCGTGACCGAGAGCGCCTCCTGCACTGTGCCGTAGCGCGGCAGCGCAAAGCGGCAGCCCCGGCCCATTTCCGCCGTGCAGCGCTGGGCCGCATAACTGCGTTTATCGTTGATCTCCGCCTCGATGGTATCAATAAGGTACTGCTGTTCCAGCCGGAAGGCCTCCTCCGGGAAGGCATCGCCCTCCACCTTCGGCTCCAGCAGTATTTCTCCCAACAGCTCGGCGCAGCCCCGGCTGATGCTCTCCCCCTCCAGTGCAAAGCGGTCATCCGCCCCGGCAATGGAGAAGGTGAGCAGTTGGTTTTCGCCGTGGCGGGAAATATCGGTATCCAGCACTGCCCCGTAGAGGTCCGCCAGGCGGCATTCCAGCTCGGTCATATCCCGGCAGCGGCGGCTGCCCATGCGCAGCAGGTATGCCGCCAGCACCGCCGCGGAGGTCTTCCCCTCCGCCAGCGGTGTAATAATAGTGACTGATATGCTGTTGTGGTAGAATTTAGGGTCGTGAATGCGGGAAAACCATACGCCATCGGCGATGGCGCGGCGCTGCAGGGGTCCTGTCATATGTATCTCCTGGGGGTGAAATTTTATCAAAGGCCCGTCCCATCAAAGGGCGGGGTGTAGGCGGCATCGGCGGAAGAACGCTGCTGGGTATAGCCCAAAAAGCCCAGCTCCTCCGCCCGCTCGCAGGCCTTGCGGTATTCGTAGGTAAAAATGGGGCGCTGCAATTCCCGGATGGCAATACCGGCAGGCGGAGTATACTGGCTCATCAAGCTCAGCCGGATATCCTCCGGAGAGAAATTATCCGCCAGCCAATTCAGCAGCCTTAGGCTGTCCTTATGGGCTCCCGGCAGCACCAGGTGCCGCACCACCATACCGCTTTGCAGCATGCCGTTTTCATCAAAGCGCACCGGCCCCACCTGCCGGAACATCTCCCGCAGGGCCTGGGCCGCCACGGCAAAATAATCCGGCGCAGCAGAATACCGTGCGGAAAGCGCGCTGTCGTAATATTTCAGGTCGGGCAGGTAGATCTGCACCCTGCCCTCCAGCAGCCGCAGCATTTCCACCCGCTCGTACCCGCCGGTATTATACAGTACCGGGATCGCCAGGCGTTCGCCGCACAGGTTCAGCGCTTCCAGTATCCACGGCAGATACTGCGTGGGGGTAACCAAATTGATATTGTACGCCCCCTGCGCCTGCAATGCAAGGAAAACTTCCGCCAGCCGTCCGGCGGTGATCTCTTTCCCCTCGCCCCCGTGGCTGATGGCGCCGTTCTGACAAAAAACACAGCCCAGCGTACATCCGCAGAAAAACACCGTCCCGGAGCCCCGTTCGGGGTCCTCCCCGCTGATGCACGGCTCCTCCCACCGGTGGAGAGCGGCCCGGGCGGCGCGCAGGGTATTCCCCGCCCCGCAGCGACCGGTTTGGATACGGCGGTCCACCCCGCAGCGGCGGGGACATAGTTCGCAATGTTCGGGGATTAGTACCGCCATACACTTTACCGCCTTTCAGCACAATGCCGCAGGCAGTCCTGCGGCATCGTGAAATTTAAGATAATAAATTTATTTTGCGATGATGCCATCAAATGCCGCCCAGGGCAGCACACTGTAACCATCGCACACCGTCTCCCGGCTGATGCCGCGGAGATTCTTCAGCAGCTCGGCAAAGTTGCCGCTGATCATGGTTTCGGTCACGGCGCCGGCCAGCTTGCCGTCTTTAATGAGGAAGCTGTTCTTGGCCACGCCGTTAAAGTCGCCGCTGGCGCCGGGCTGGCCGCCGGAGAAGCGGTTGATAAGAATGCCGTTCTTGATCCCGGCAATGATCTCCTCCAAACTCTGCTCGCCAGGATGCAGGAAGTAGGCGCCGCTCTGGTTGGCAGCGCGTTTCTGGCCGGTCTTGCGTGCCGCGTATTCGGAAAGGCAGAAGCTCTCCAGCACGCCATCCCGCAGAATAACGCCGTTTTCGCTCTTATAGCCATTGCTGTCAAAGCGTTCACCGCAGACGATGCGCTCATCCAGCGGCCTTGTTTCCAGCGTGATGCCGCTGGAGGCGACCTTTTGGCCCAGCTTATCCTTCCAGATACTCGTATCACTGATGAGGGCATAATCCCCAGCATAGCAGCCCAGCGCGGTGCCCAGGAATTCTCCCATAAAAGCCGGGCTCACCAGCAGCGTCCCCTCAAATTTCTCCGGAACAGGCGCGGCGGTCAGGTCAGCCTCGGCATCCCGCAGCAGGCGGCGCATCATGCCGGTCTCCATCAGGGGTTGGTCCAGCCGGTCGGTCAGGTAGCCGGTGCCGTTAAAGGAACCCGCCTTCTCCCCCTCGTGGGCGGAGAACATGGTGCTGATGATATACCCGCCGTTCTGGTAGCGCATCTCCACACCGTTGGTGTTCATCAGCAGGATGTCGTCGTGGTCATATTTTGCGATGAGCTGTTCCATATTGATCTTGGGATACTCGGTGTGCAGGGTATCCATGTACTCCTGCAGCCGGTCAAAGAGCTTATCCCGGTCGGGGGTAAGCGCCCCGGCGGTGAAGCTCATATTCTCTGCCTTGGGCGCGATGGATTCCGCTTCATCGGGCTGGGCTGCCATCACCGCCGCCATGCAGTCCTTTACCGCGGCGTCTATGGCTTCCTTTTCGCAGGAATTGGTGTGAATATTGCCGGTTTTCTGCTCCTTGATCGCCTTGAGGGAAAGTCCGCTCTTAAAGCCGGAGCGCATGAGGCTGAATTCCCCGCCATCAATGTTCAGTTCGTCTATCTTGCCGCTGGTCACAATCACGGCGGCGTCATCGGCGCCGGCCTTTTGCAGCTGTTCCAGCGCGTAGCTGGCTGCGTCCTTCAAATTCATCATGCTGCTTCCCTCACTTTCCCGCTACATTCACTTTGCACTTTACGGCCGGGCCGCCCATGCCCACCGGCATCGGCTGCTTTTTGCCGCAGGTACCGCTGCAGCTCCACACCATGTCGTCGCTCAGCATATCCACGGTTTGCAGCATCTGGAATGCGAAGCCGGAAATGGTGGTATCCCGCACCGCGCGGCCCAGCCTGCCGTTCTTGATCTCATACCCCATCATAATACCAAACATGAACTCGCCGGTGGTATCGGCCTGGCCGTTATTGGTCTGGGTAAAGTAGTACCCGTCATCAATGGCGGCGATCATATCCTCCAACTTGTCCTTGCCGGGCAGGATGGCGGTGTTTCTCATGCGGATCAGCGGCTCATCGCTGTACGCATAGCCGCGGGCATTGCCGTGCGGCTCCATGCCAAAGTGCTGGGCGGTCTCACGGCTGTTCATGTAGCCCACCAGGATGCCGTCCTTGATGAGGACTTCATCAGAAGCGGGCGTGCCCTCATCATCTACATACACCGGCAGCGGGGCACGGCTGCCATCGGGCAGGGTGTGGGCATAGTCCACCATGGTGATAAGGTCGGTGGCGACCCGCTTGCCCAGGTTGTGCGCAGCCACGGAGCCGCCCAGCACCAGGTCGGCCTCTACGGTGTGGCCCACGGCCTCGTGTGCCAGAATACCGGCCAGCGCCGGAGCCAGCACAACATCCTTCAGCCCTGCGTTGGTAAAGACGCCCTCGCGCTTCTTCATCAGCAGCTCCACCTGCTCGTCCAGCTTTTCGTAGTACTTGCTGGGGTCGGTAAAGTGGTCGGTAAGGACGCCCTCGCCGCCGCCCAGCACATCAAAGATCTCAACCGGCATCCCATCGGGCGCGTCAGCGGTAAGCTGCACGACCAGATGGGTGCGGGGCCGCACGCTGTGGCTGTTGGTGCCGTCGCTGACAGTCAGCAGCTTCTCCATGCAGTCATGGCGCAGCAGCACCCGGCGGCTTAACAGATTGGGGTACTTCTGCTTCAGGTAATCATCCGCCGCCCGTACAAACTCGATGTAGTCCTTCTGCGGCACCTCAATATATTCCTTATCCTTCGCCACCATGCCGCTGGGCAGCACCGGCAGCGCGGGACGGTTCTTCTTCACGCGGGCATCCAGGAAAAGCGCGTTCTCCTCGGCGGCCTTCAGCACGCGGCGCACACTCTCCTCATCGTATTCCACGGCGCTGGCAAAGCCATAAACGCCATTGCGGTACACCCGGGCGGAAACACCGCCCTGCTGGGCGCGGGCATTGCTTTGCAGGTCGCCGTTCAGCATGGCTACCGCGTGGCTGGTGCTGATCTGCGCGCGCAGCTCCACATGGCCGTGCAGCTGCGGTGCAAAGGATGAAAGATAATCTTTCAGCATATCGGTTCCTCCATATCTAATATCGTTCCGCCGCCGATGACCGACCCGTCGCGGTAGAAAACCACCGCCTGGCCGGGCGCCGGGGCGCGTTGTGCTTCCATAAAGTCCACCCGAACGGTACCGGGGATGGGGCTGGGGCTGATAACCGCCGCGGCCGCCCGGTGGGCATATCTTATCTTCGCTTCCACTTCCAGCGGTCCGTGCAGGTCCTCTATGGCGATCCAATTCACATCATCGGCAAAGATGACGCGGCGGAACAGCCGACTTTCATCGGTGGTCAGCTCCACGGTGTTTTCTGCCGCGTTGATGCGCCGCACAAAGGCATGGCACCCCAGCGAGATGCCCAGCCCCTTGCGCTGACCGATGGTATAATGGGTAATGCCTTTATTAGGCCCCAGCACAGTGCCGTCCTCCGCCACAAACTGCCCGGCGGGCAGTTCTTTTCCCGTCCAGCGCCGCAGGAAGGCATTATAGTCCCCATCCGGCACAAAGCAGATATCCTGGCTGTCCGGCTTTTTGGCCACCACCAGCCCGCTTTCCTCCGCTATGGTGCGTATCTCCGGCTTGGAGTACTCCCCCAGCGGCAGCCGCAGCATGGCCAGCTGCTCCTGCGTCAGGTTATACAGCACATAGCTCTGGTCCTTTTCGGGATGAATGGCTCTTTTCAGCTCCCAGCGGCCGGTCGCTTCATTATAGCTGCAGCGGGCATAGTGTCCGGTCGCCATCAGGTCAAAGCCCAGCTCCTTCAGCTTGTGAGAAAAAGCGCCGAATTTGATATACCGGTTGCAGTTGATGCAGGGATTGGGGGTATGCCCGCGCAGGTACTCCTCCGCAAAGGGCGCGACCACCTCCTGCCGGAACAGCTCCTTGTAGTTGATCACATAGTGCGGAATGCCCAGCTGTTGGCACACATAGGCCGCGTCCCGCACATCGTCGGCGCTACAGCAGCCGGATTCCAGCGCGGGATCACCCCACAGCTTAAAGGTCACACCGGTCACCTCATATCCCTGCTTTTTCAGCAGGTACGCCGCCACCGAGCTATCCACTCCGCCGCTCATGCCTACCATGATCTTCCGGGCCATCGGTGTTCCCTCCTTTTCGGTAAAATAAAGTTTTGTCTTATGCCGGGCGTCTCCGGTGGAAACGCTCCGCAATGGCCACCACCACATGGCCCAGCTCCTTCACCCGCAGCAGCAGGCAGGCGATAAAGTAAACGATCATCGCCACTACGATCGCTGCCAGCAGGCTCACCAGCAGCGAGGTCGTCTTGGTAGAAAACCAGTGGTAGAAAGGCAGCGTCGCCGCGGTCATGGCCCCGGCCGCTATTATCATCTTCAGGTAGGTCCCCGCCAGGTACCGGTAGCCCATATGCCCCATCTTGCGCTGCAGCTGAATGATCAGCAGCACGGTGGTAATAAAGCTGGAAAGCGCCGTTGCCAGCGCCAGCCCCTTGTGCTCCATCGTCCGCATCAGCAGCAGATTAATGACGATATTAAGCACGATCGCCAGCAGCGAATTGATGGTCGGCGTCTTGGTATCCTGCAGGGCGTAGTACACATTGATGGTCACTTCCTTGATGCTGTAAAAGAGCAGCCCCAGCGAGTAGAAAAACACAACCTCCCCGGTGCGCTGCACATCAAATTCGGTAAACTCCCCGCGGAAAAACAGCAGCTGCACAAATTCCTTGGAGAACATCATCATGCCCGCCGAAATGGGAATGACAAACAGCCCGATGATGCCGCAGCTGGAGCGATAGGTGCGCTTTAGCTGCGGGGTATCGCTGGCGGCGGAAAGGCGGGAGAGCTGCGGGAACAGCGCAGTGGTGATAGAGACCACAAACACCGAGGTCACAAACCCGGTGATGCGGTTGCCGTAATTCAGCACCGAGACCACGCCCTCCGAAAGCAGCGAGGCGATGCTCTTATCAATGATGATATTGATGGAATTGATGGTCTTGCCCAGGAAGATAGGCAGAACCATCACCAGGAATTTACGGATATTATGGTTGCGGAAGGCGATATCCGGGTGGTAGCAGAACTGCCGCCGCAGCGCCACCAGTAGCACCAGCAGGAACTCCCCTGCGTAGCCGATGACAACGCCCCAGCCCAGCATATCGTAGTTCTCTCCGGAAAGGAGAATGGTGGCGATGACCGCGATGTTCAGCGGCACGCTCACCATGCCAACGGTAAAGAAACAACCCTTCATCTGCAGGTAGCCCTGCAAAATATAGCCGACCCCCAGGAACACCAGCGAGGCGATCATGATGGAGGAAAGGTTCACCGTCAGGTCCAGCTGCGCACCCTCAAAGCCCAGCGCGAACAGCCGCACAATGGGATACCGCAGCGCCAGAAACACAGCGATAAAGCCCACCGAGAGCAAAAACGACATGGTGATCACCTGGTCGTGGAACGGCTTTTCCTCACCGGGGCGGTTCTGCTGCAGGTCGGTATAAACGCTGATATAGCTGGTCAGCATAGCGGTACCCAGCCCGGAAAAGAGAATGGTGGGCAGGGTGAACGCCACCACATAGGCGTCACTTACATTGCTGGCACCGTAAGAAAAGGCCAGCGAAAGCTCCCGGCAGAAGCCGAGCACCTTGGCCAGTATCGTGGTCAGCACCATGATGATGGCATGGACAGCGGTCTTGTTCATTTACTCATAGCTCCGTTACGAAATGTGATAAACGCCGCCTTACTGCAGCTTGCCAAAATTACTGAACGGGAAAAGGGTGAAGATCGCCCGTCCCTGGATGGACTCGCCAGAAACATAGGGGTTCTGCCAGTAACGGCTATCCATGGAATTGGCCCGGTTATCGCCCATAAAGAGGTAATACCCCTCCGGGACATCAAACTCACTGGGAATGGCATACTGGTACACCACATAGCTTTCCTGCTGCACTTCCCCATTAATGGTCACAGTGCCGTTTTCATCGATCTCCACATGGTCGCCCGGCAGCCCGATGAGCCGCTTGATGAGGGTGGTGCCGGCCAGCTCCGGGGTCTCCGCCGTAAAGACGATGATATCCCCGCGCTCCAGCTTTTCCAGGTCATGCACCCGCAGCGCGAAAAGCGCGCTGTGCTCGGCAATGGTCGGCTCCATGCTGCCCGTGGGCACGATCGGCACAAAGAACACAAATTTCACGATCAAAAACAGTGCCAAAATCTCCAGCCCAAAGGGCAGGATCCACTCCTTATACAGCCGCTTAAAGGTCATGGGCTGCTTTTCTTTCTTTGGGGTATTTTCAGGTTTTTTTTCGCCGGCGGCAGGGGCGGTATTCTCCGGCTGGCCGGCATTCTCTATGATATCGGTCATGCTATATCCTCACAGTGTTTCTTTACTTCAGTATTTCCTTCAGGAAGCTCTCTCCGGCGATCTCCGCCTTGACGCCCAGGTATTCCGCCACGGTGGCGGCCAGGTCGGCGTAGGTGCTCCGGGTACCAATATTGACTCCCGGCTTCACTTTTGCGCCGTAGGCCAGCATGGGCACATGCTCCCGGGAATGATCGGTGCTGGGAGTGGAAGGATCGCAGCCGTGGTCTGCCGTGATGAACAGCAGGTCATCGGGCCGCAGCAGCGGCAGCAGCTCCCGCAGCTGCACATCAAATTCCGTCAGCGCGTTGGCATAGCCGTCCACATCATTGCGGTGGCCGTACAGCATATCAAAGTCCACCAGGTTCACAAAGCACAGTCCGTTAAAATCCTTCGCGGCATAGTCCAGGGTGTGGTTCATGCCGTCGGTGTTGCTCTTGTTGCGCACCATCTCGGTAATGCCCTGCCCGGCAAAGATATCATAGATCTTGCCGACACCAATGGAGGCCAGTCCCGCCTCCTGGATGTAATCCAGCAGCGTTTTCTTCGGCGGCTTCAGCGAAAAATCATGCCGGTTGCTGGTGCGGGTGTAGTTGGGGTATTCCCCCACATACGGCCGCGCAATGACCCGTCCGACCCCCAGCTCAGGCCCCTGCAGCATTTCCCGCGCCTCCTCGCAGATATGATAAAGCTCCTCCACCGGCACATCGGCCTCGTTGGCCGCGATTTGGAACACACTGTCCGCCGAGGTATAGCAGATCAGCCCGCCGGTTTCCTTCTGCTCCCGGCCGTAGTCCTTTATCACCTCGGTCCCGGAATAGGGCTTATTGCACAGCACCTTACGCCCGGTCTTTTCCTCAAAGGCCTTGATAAAGCTCTCCGGGAAACCATCGGGGAAAGTCGGCATCGGCTGGGGCGAAATAACTCCCGCCAGCTCCCAGTGTCCGATGGTGGTATCCTTGCCGCGGCTCTTTTCCGCCATGCGGCCGTAGGCGCCCACCGGGGCCGCCGCCGGGGTGCCGCAGCCCACCTCATTAATATTAAAGATGCCCATTTTCGTCAGCATCGGGATATCCAGCTTGGAGGAAGTGGTGCAGGCACGCAGGGTATTGCTGCCCGCATCGCCAAAGTCTGCGCTATCTGGCATTTCGCCGCAGCCGCAGCTATCCAGCACAATGAGAAAAACGCGCTTTTCCATAGTCTATACTCCTTGCTCCCCACGCCGCAGTGCGGGGTTATATTTCGGGAGAATTTCCCAATGCTTTATTGTATCACATTTTTGGCATAAAGGGAAGTGAACATTCCTTTAACACTCTTTTTTCTTTCTCCGCCGTGGCCCTGCCTTTTTCAAGGAAAAATTCATCGTTCGCTCCTGGCACTTTCCGGTTTTCCCGGGGAAAACCGTGCCCTCCGCGCCAAAAGCGGCCATTTTCCGGCGCTCAAAAAAAGGCCATTTTTTACGGAACCTTTACAATTCTGGGAATGTATGGGCGCATATTGCATGAATACTGGATGGTACAGGATAAGATTGCGTCAAATCAGTGAAATATTGCATATGTGGGGGCGGGTTTCACCGGCGTTTCGGGCCGGTTTTCTTTGACAGATGCGGCAAAAAAGACTACAATGAGAATTAGAAATTTGCCGCAAGGAGGCCCCGCCATGAAGCAGTATGTTATCGCCCTGGATCAGGGTACCACCAGTTCCCGCGCCATTCTGTTCGACCGGGAGCAGAATATCATCGCCATGGGACAAAAGGAGTTCCCCCAGCACTACCCCAAGGCCGGCTATGTGGAGCATGACCCCATGGAGATCTACTCCTCCCAGTACGGCGTAATGGTGGAGGTACTGGCCAAAAGCAATGTCCAGCCGGAGGAAATTGCCGCCATCGGCATCACCAATCAGCGCGAGACCACCATCGTGTGGGATAAGGAAACCGGCCGCCCCATCTACAATGCCATTGTTTGGCAGTGCCGCCGCACTGCCCCCCTGTGCGAGGAGCTCAAGCGCCGGGGCCTGGAGGACTACATCCGCGAGCGCACGGGCCTCCTCATCGATGCCTATTTTTCCGGCACCAAGATCAAGTGGATCCTGGACAATGTGCCGGATGCCCGCCAGATGGCCAAGGAAGGCCGTCTGCTCTTCGGCACGGTGGATACCTGGCTCATCTGGAAGCTGACCGGCGGGCGCGCGCATGTGACCGACTACACCAACGCCAGCCGCACCATGCTGTATGATATCCGCCACATGTGCTGGGATAAAAAAATCTGCGAGGCATTGGATATCCCCATGAACATGCTGCCGGAAGTCAAGCCCTCCAGCGCCATATACGGCACCATGAACTATGCCGGCGTGGAGATCCCCATTGCCGGGTGCGCGGGCGACCAGCAGGCCGCGCTTTTTGGGCAGACCTGCTTTGCCCCAGGTGAGGCGAAGAATACATACGGCACTGGCTGCTTCCTGCTGATGAACACCGGGACGGATATTTTCCAGAGCAAAAACGGCCTGGTGACCACCATGGCCGCCAGCGCCGACGGCACCGCCCGCTATGCCCTGGAGGGCAGCGTTTTCATCGGCGGGGCGGTCATCCAGTGGATCCGGGATGAGCTGCATCTCATCCACGAGGCGGCCGACAGCGAATACTTTGCCACCCGGCTGGAGGATAACGGCGGCGTATATGTGGTCCCGGCCTTTACCGGGCTGGGCGCCCCCTACTGGGACATGTATGCCAGAGGAGCCATTATGGGGCTGACCCGCGGCTGCAACCGCAAGCACATCATCCGGGCCGCTTTGGAATCCATCGCGTATCAGAGCCGGGATGTACTGGTGGCCATGGAGCGGGATACCGACATCCGGCTGCAGGAGCTGCGGGTGGATGGCGGCGCTTCCGCCAATAACTTCCTGATGCAGTTCCAAAGCGACATCATCCATACCACCATCCGCCGGCCGATGATAAGGGAAACAACGGCATTGGGCGCCGCTTATCTGGCGGGCCTTGCCACCGGTGTGTGGAACGACCTGGACGAGATCCGGGAGCAGTGGACGCTGGATAAGCTGTACACCCCGCAGATGAGTGAGGAGATCCGGGAACGCAATCTGCGCGGCTGGGATAAGGCCATCGGCCGGGTGCAGCACTGGGAGGACCGATGAGCATTCCTCTCCGGAAAAGTGCTCCCAATTAAAGCGATCATTTGGACAAGATAAGAGGCCTTTGGTCGGCTACAAAGGCTAAAAAACATCTTTCACCGGGAAAGCCCGCCAAAGTGGAGAGGATATCCGAGTAAGATAATGTCCACTGGTTGGGTTCTGCGACGAGAGAGTCAATGAATATTGCTCGTCGGGAAAACCGGCTGGGGCGGAGCGGCCACATTCACTGGCCAGGTGCGGCACAGGAAAGACCGGTGAAACGGAGATTTTTTTGAAAAGGGCAGGTGCACGGGAGGGTCGCCCCGCAGGGGCGGCCCCCGCACCCTGCTGAAACCAAGACAGAAAGGCGGAACTGCCATGACCGAAGCCATGCTGACACCCTGGGGAGAGGCACTTGACCGGGAGCACCCGCTGCCGGAATACCCCCGCCCCCAGCTGAGGAGAAACAGCTACCTGAACCTGAACGGCATATGGGAATATGCCATTACCAAAACGGCCGAAAAGCCCGCTGTCATGCAGGGGGAGATCGTGGTGCCCTTTTCGCCGGAGACCCCGCTTTCCGGGGTGGGACACCTCTTGCAGCCGGATGAGTACCTGTGGTACCGCCGCAGCGTCACCCTGCCGGAGGGCTTTTTCCGGGGCGGCCGACTGCTCCTTCATTTCGGGGCGGTGGACCAGTGCTGCACCGTGTGGGTCAACGGCCAGGAAGCGGGCAGTCACACCGGCGGCTACCTGCCCTTTGCCCTGGATGTGACCGAGCTTATTGAGGGCGATGCCTTTACGCTGGAGCTTCGTGTCACCGACCCCACCGATACCGGTTCCCTTTCCCGCGGCAAGCAGCGGCTGAAAAACACCGGCATCTGGTACACGCCGCAGTCTGGCATTTGGCAGACGGTGTGGATGGAATGCGTACCGGAAAATTATCTGCGGTCCCTGCGCATTACCCCAAAGCCGGAGGAAAATGCGGTCCACATTCGGCTGGAGGCGGATGACCCTGCCATGGCCGCTGTCACGATTTGCAGGGATGGGGGCATCATTGCCGAAGGGCAAACCGACGAAAATGGAGAGAGCACGCTTACCATCCCGGCGGAGGAACTGCGCCTGTGGAGCCCGGAGAATCCGTTCCTCTACGATGCTGCCATCACCCTGGCGGGCGGCGATAAAGTGGAGAGCTACTTTGGGATGCGGGCCTTCGGCATTGGGAAGGACGAAAAGGGGCTGCCGCGGCTGCTGCTGAATGGAAAGCCCTATTTCCAGAACGGACTGCTGGACCAGGGCTACTGGAGCGACGGCTACTACACCGCCCCCAGCGATGAGGCGCTGATCCATGACATTGCTGAAATGAAGCGGCTGGGCTTTAATATGCTGCGCAAGCACATCAAGGTGGAGCCGCTGCGCTGGTACTACCACTGTGACCGGCTGGGGATGCTGGTATGGCAGGATATGATGAACGGCGGCGAGAGCTATTCCCCGCTGTCTATCTATGTATTCTCCAACCTGGGGCTGCGGGTCAAGGACGACCGCTACCGCTATTTTTCCCGGAGCGATGAAGCGGGGCGCACCCACTACTACGAGGAGCTGGGACAGATGATAGACCTGCTGTACAATACCGTGAGTTTGGCGCTGTGGGTGCCCTTTAACGAGGGCTGGGGGCAGTTTGACGCCCTGAAAGCTGCGGAGTTTATCCGAAAGCGGGATGATACCCGGCCGATCGACCACGCCAGCGGCTGGTACGATCAAGGCGGCGGGGACATCAAAAGTATTCACTGGTATTTCCGGCCGTATCACCACAAACAGCCGCCCAAGGAGCAGCGGCCCATCTGCCTGACGGAATACGGCGGCTACAACTGCGCTGTGCCCGGCCACTGCTGGGGCGAGGGAGCAGAATTCGGCTACAAGAAGATCGCTGACCCGGCGGAATTTAACCGAGCGTTCCAAAAGCTGATGGAGGAGCAGATCATCCCCGCCAAGGAGAGGGGGCTGGCCGCGGCCGTTTACACCCAAGTGAGTGATGTGGAGGGCGAGCGCAACGGCCTGCTGACCTATGACCGCAAGGTATGTAAGGCGAATGAGGCGATTTTCCGAGCGGTGAATGCCAAACTTACCGGGGACGCTTGATTTTGACATGGCCAGTGTGTTATACTCGTAAAACCGAAGGAGTGAGCTGGACAACAGCGGGCGGGTGTCCGAAAGGCCCCGCATGAGGAAAGTCCGAGCTCCACAGGGCAGGATAACTGCTAACGGCAGCCGGCGGCGACGCCCGGGAAAGTGCAACAGAGAGATACCGCCCCGCAAGGGGTAAGGGTGGAAAGGCGAGGTAAGAGCTCACCAGCTTTGGGGTGACCCAAAGGCTATGTAAACCCTATCCGGAGCAACACCAAGCGGGATCACAGGGGGCTGCCCGTCCCGATCCCCAAAAGAGTGGCTGGAGCCTGCTGGCAACAGCAGGCCTAGATAGATTGTTGTCCCAGACAGAACTCGGCTTACAGGTTCACTCCTTCCATTTACAGCAAAAAACGGACTTATCCCAAAGCGGATAGGTCCGTTTTTCTTGCTTTTGTCATATCAACGCCATGGAGGTAAGAACCCAGATGGTGAGGAACATGGTGACGACTGAAAAGAGTGTAGTGACCACAATGAGCTGCGCCGCCAGCTCGCCATCGGCGCCGCACTGGTTGGCCAAAGTATAACCGGAGACCGCCGTGGGGCAGGCCAGCATAACTGCCAATGCCGCCAGGGCATCCCCGCGGAAGCCAGCCAACACCACCAGTGGAATGAACACAAGTGGGATGATGACGCTTTTACCCAGCACCGCCAGCCACAGAGAACGGCCGTAATCGCCGAAGCGGGAAAGGTGGATGCTGCCGCCCAGCACAATAAGGCAGTACGGAGTGGCCATGCCGCCGATATCGCTGACCGTTTTTTCCACCGGCTGGGGCAGCGGAATGCGCAGCAGCAGGAAGATGAGCCCCAGCGCCGCGCCGATGAGGTAGGGATTTTTTATGATATTGAGCAGCAGCATGGCGGGCTTTACCCGGCCGCCGCGGTAGACCTCGAACAGGATAGCGGAGATGGTGCTGGTGAGCGGAATGATGATGGCCGCCATAATGGCGATGAGGCCGGTATTTTCGCTGCCGTACAAGGAGGCGATGATGGCCATGCCAAAGATGACGAAGTTCACGCGGATCTCGCACTGGATGACCGGGCCGCGGCGCTTGGGGTCGAGCTCCAGCCGACCGAAAATGAGCAATGCCAGCACCAATATGATGAGGATAATGACGATGGAGGCCAAAAGCGGCTTGCCGTAGACCGAGACATCCCACTCCGCGCGGTACAGGCTGTAAAAGAGCTGGGTGGGCAGCAGCAGCTTAAAGCCCAGGCGGTCCATGACATTCAGCGTTTTTTCATCCACCCAGCTCAGCCGCCGCACCAGCATGCCGACGCACAGCATCAGCAGGATGGGGGTCACGACCCGGATGGAGAGCAGAAATCCTTGCATTTTTTATCCTTTCCCCTGCGGTCATCCCGTAGCCGCAGAGTGTTTTTTCATTGTACCATAAGAATTTGGGGAGAACCGTGTCGGATTCTTCCTAAGTATAGCCGCTTTTCACCCGCATGGCAAGCCCACTAAGGGCGACGCCCCTCTGTTTGCCGGATAGACGCCGCCCTTTTGTTTTTTAGCCGACCGGCCAGTAGCTGCCCTGCTCCACCCGATACAGCGTTTTGACCGGGGCCAGTGTCAGCAGGATATCCACCGGCTGGCGGCTGGAAAACCGCACCGCCGTGCCGCAGCTGGCCTCCAGCGCGCGGGGGCGTGGCATCATCCGGCTGGGGATGCCGCTGCGGGTAAGGGCCCGCGCGTATTCCATCGCCTGCAGCTGGTTGGGGAAGGTCGCGAGATACTCCATGGTACTGCCCCCTTTGGGCATATTGGGGCCGTGCCCCATACCATACTATGCAAAAAGCGCCCCGCTGCCCTGCCCGGCACCCGGATGGGCCATGCCGCATAGAATGCGGAAGTACTCTACTTGTTTTTGCCGGTGGGGAGTGGTACAATAACTGCGGATACACTATTCCCGCAAAAGGAGAACGGAGGCCTCTATGAAACAAATCTATCTGGATAACGGCGCGACCAGCTTCCCCAAGGCACCGGGGGTTGGCCAGGCCATGAAGGACTACATCGAGAAGGTGGGCGTCAATGTCAACCGCTCCAGCTACCGGGCCACCGCGGAGGCGGCGCTTTCCACCCTGACGGTGCGGGAGGACCTGTGCCGGCTGTTCGGCGCCGGGGAGGACCCCAGCTATGCCATCTTTACCAGCGGCGTGACCATGAGCCTGAATATGATCATGAAAGGGGTGCTGCGTCCCGGCGATCATTTGATCATCAGCGGGATGGAGCACAATGCGGTGGCGCGCCCTGCCATGCAGCTGGAGGCGGCCGGGGTCAAGGTGTCCATCGCGCCGTGTGACGAGGACGGTGTGCTGCGGCTGGAGGAATTTGAACGGCTGTTTACCCCCGAAACCCGGTTGGTGGTGATGCAGTACGCCAGTAATGTCAGCGGAACCATTCAGCCCATCGGGGCGATCGGGGCCATCTGCCGGCGGCACGGGGTGCTTTTGGCGGTGGACAGCGCCCAGGCAGCCGGGCATTTTGCCTTTGATATGCGGAAGTTGCAGATAGACGCCCTGTGCTTTACCGGGCACAAGGGGCTGCTGGGGCCTTCCGGCATCGGCGGCTTTGTGATGAATGAAGAAATGAACCGGGCACTGACACCGCTGATCGCAGGCGGGACGGGCAGCATGTCGGCTTCGCTGGAGATGCCCCCCACCCTGCCCGACCGCTACGAGGCAGGGACCCCCAACCTGCCCGGCATTATGGGGCTGGGGGTGGCGCTGCGCTACCTGCAGGAGGTGGGGCTGGATGCCCTGCACCGGCGGGAGATGGCGCTGACCGAACGATTCCTCAGCGGGCTGCGCGGGAATGAACATATCCGTATCCCCGGCCCGGCCGATGCCAAGGGGCGGGTAGGCGTGATCTCGGTGGACTTTTTGCGGCAGGATAACGCCGAGGTGGCGTTCCAGCTGGAGGAGCAGTATGGCATCCTAACGCGGTGCGGGCTGCACTGTGCCCCGCTGGCGCATAAGACGCTGGGGACCTATCCGGAGGGGACGGTGCGGTTTTCGATAGGCTACACCACCACCGAAGAAGAGATAGACACAGCCGTTCGGGCGATCCATGACCTGGCGTAAGGTTTTCGAAAGGCAATGGGCGCCCCGCAGGGGCGGCGGCGAAGCCGCCGGGACGGGCGAAGCCCGTCACACCGCTCGCAGAGCGGTGCCCTGCGGGGCGCCTTTTTGCGGGCTTTCCGCTATAACAAAATCCGGGGCCTCCCTTCGCAGGGGCTCCGGATTTTTTGCTTATTTTACATAGATGGAACAATCCTGGTACTGCTCCACGCAGCCGATGATGGCAGCGCCCGGTACATTTTCGCACTGCAGGAGCTCTGCCAGCAGCTTTTCGGCATCGCGCGCATCCACGGCGATGAGCAGGCCGCCGGAGGTCTGCGGATCGTACAGGATATCCTGCAGATACAGCGGGACGCTTTCGGCGAAGCGGGCGGTAGGCCCGGCAAACTGACGGTTGCGGTAGGCGCCCTCCGGGATGAGGCCCATTTCGGCCAGGGGCTGTACCCCGGGCAGTACCGGCACCTTGGCGCTATCGATGACGATGGTTAAGTCGCTGCCGCGGGCCATTTCGGTGGCGTGGCCCATCAGGGCAAAGCCGGTCACATCGGTCATGCTGTGGACACGGTATTTCTGTGCGATCTCACAGGCGTATTTATTGAGGGTTGCCATCTGCTTCACGGCACGCTGGTACAGCTCCGGCGGGGCCAGCTCGGCGCGGTTGGCGGTGGTGGTGATGCCAATGCCCAGGGGTTTGGTGAGGATGAGCACATCCCCTTCCAGTGGGGTGCAATTCATGCGGATCTCATCGGGACGGGCAAAGCCGGTCACGGAAAGGCCGTATTTCGGCTCCTGGTCATTGATGGTATGGCCGCCGGCGATGATGACGCCGGCCTCATAGGCTTTCTCGTAGCCGCCGCGCAGCACCTCGTGGATCATCTCCTTGGACATCTGCGGGGTCACGGTCATGATATTGAGCGCGATCTTTGGGGTGGCACCCATGGCGTAAATATCGCTGATGGCATTGGCGGCCGCGATCTGCCCGAACATGTAGGGATCATCCACAATGGGAGGGAAGAAATCCAGCGTCTGCACAATGGCCAAATCATCGCTTACCTTATAAACAGCGGCGTCGTCGCTGGTATCGTAGCCCACCAGCAGGTTTTCATCCTTTACCGTGGGGATGCCCTGCAAGATCTGGCTCAGCATTCCCGCGCCTACCTTGGCGCCGCAGCCCCCGCAGGAGGCCAGCTTGCTCATTTTAATATCGCCCTGCATTTTATTTTCCCTCCAGTAATTTGGTATAGTACAATACACCCTCCAGAATGCCGCCCGCGATGGCGTTGGCCTTATCGGAGGGGGTGAAGCAGTTTTCGACCTTGCACCGGGCGTCAATATCGCCGGATTTGAGGCCCTTGGTCACGGGGGTTCCCTCCGGCAGCATGCCGCGGACGATGCCGCCCATATTGGCGTAGACAGGCTCCTCCCCGGCGTAGGCCACCAGCTGGCCCTTTTCCACCACATCGGTGATCTTGACCACCGGGTGCCAGATGCCATCGGCGGTGGCGCGGATAATGCGCTCGCCGCTGAACCCGCCCACATTGCCAGGGGTGGCGGTATCCGGTTCGGGCGAGCCCTCATACAGGGTGCGGCCCATATCATGCCCGCGGTTGCTCTCCACACAGAAGTGGCAATCCACACCGGAGGTAAAGCCGGGGCCGATGCCCACCACCAGTGGCGCATCAGTGATTTTTGTTCCGATATTTTTCTTGGCAATGATGGCATCCACCAGCACAGCCGGTTCCAGCTTTTTGGCCTCTTTATATTCGGGGTCAATGAGAATGGGGATCTCCCCTTCCCCGATGATGCGGCGGGCATCCGCAGCATCTTTGGCCAGGCGGGCCGTGACCCCTGTCACCGTTGCGGCGCCATCGTACACCGCACGGGAAAAGGCCACCGTGCAGCGCACCGTGGTGGGCTTTTCGATATCGGTGCAGACGATTTGAAACCCGCAGCGGTGCAGCCGGCAGGCAATGCCGGTGGCGAGATCCCCCGCGCCTTTAATGGCGATCAGCATATTCTCTCCTCCTATCGCTTCCAAACCTCGTATTCTCCTGGTCGGCGCTGCAGGGCCGCGGCTACGACCCGCTCCACGCCTTTTTGCAACAAAAGAGTGGCCAAGGCCGCTATTTCATCCGGCCGGGCCCGATCCGCCTGGTTGAGCAGAACGGCATATGGGCGGCTGCCCACATCCTTGCGCTGCGCCAGCGGAGAGCTAAGCAGCATCGCCATCAGCTCCGGGGTTACAATTTGGTCCGGTTCTAGATCAAAACGCAGCTTTGCAAGCTCCGGGCGATGGCACACCTCACCGAGCGGGCACCCCAACGCGGAAAGCCCCGCCACAGCGATGACCGCATCGGCGAAGGCCGGGATGACCGGTTCGCGGTCATTGGGCACCTTCAGCGGCAGGCCCTTGGTGCCGTCCGCTTCTATTATAACACGGTCAGCAAGCTCCGGGAGCTGCTCCAGCAGCGGGGAGGGGCCGAATTTTCTTTCTTCACTCATGGTACCTACCGTCATCAGGCGCTGACTGGCCAAAAGGCTGCCTAAAGCCACGGCGTCATCGCCCATGTAGCCATTCTCCCTGGGCGGGCGGATATGGGTGGTGGTGGTCATAATGACCGTTTCGCCCCGCCGGTGGTATTCTTCCCCCAGAGCAGCCATCAGGCTGCTTTTACCGCCGCCGCCTACGATCGCCGTTACATGGGAATTTTCTAGGCCAAAGGACGACATTGCCGAATGGTGTTCCATATTTATTCCCCCTCTCCGGTTTTCACCGATATACTGTTCAAAGAATAACACGCGGCACTTGAAAAGTCAATTGATATCAGTCATAATAAGGATATTAAGGAAGGATAAAGGAGGTTCCCCATGAGCAATAAACAGATGACTGCCAGCACCTCAGTGCGGATCCGTATGGACGATGTGAAGGTATTTGGGCCCGGCATAGCGGAGCTGCTGGAGCGTATTGACCGCTGTGAATCCATCCGTACCGCCACCATGGAAATGAAAATAGCATACAGCAAGGCCTGGACCATGCTGCGCAGCTGCGAGGCTGCTCTCAGCTATCCGCTGATCCAGCGGAAGGTAGGCGGCGCCGGCGGCGGCGGCTCCACCCTGACGCCGGAGGGGCGTTCCCTGTTGGAGCGTTACCGCCAGTGGGAGGCCGACTGCAAAGCTTATGCCAAGGCCCACCTGGCTGATTTCTTCCCGGAGGCCGCCGAATGAATCTTTCGCTGGTTGTACTGGCGGCTGGGGCTTCCCGGCGCTTTGGGGCGGCCAATAAGCTGCTGCAGCTGCTAGATGGCAAGCCACTGTTATGCCACACGCTGGAGCTGGCGGCAGCGCTGCCCGTTATGCAGCGGGCAGCTGTCTGCTCGGTGGAAACCGCCCCCTTAGCGAAGGCGGCGGGTTTTACCGTGCTGCTGAACCCGCAGCCGGATCTGGGACAGAGCCACAGTCTGCGGCTGGGGCTGGCCGCCTGCCGGGAGAGCGACGGCTGCCTGTTCCTCACCGGGGACCAGCCTTTCCTTAGCGTGGAGACCCTGCACCGGCTGATTAACGCATGGGAGAAGGAACCCGGCGGCATATGGGGATGCGAATTTGAGGGGCGCTTTTCCATCCCCTCTATCTTCCCTGCCGCTGTGTATGGGGAGCTGCTGACGCAGGGTGGCGATGTGGGCGGACGGGAGGTCATGCGGGCCCACCCGGAGCTGGTGCATACCATCCCTGCGCCCCCGCAGGAGCATTTTGATATCGATACCGTGGCGGACCTGACTGCAGCACAGCAAAAATAACCGAGAAGGAGCAGCCGGCGGGCTGTTCCTTTTTTCTGCGCTGTACCCGCTATCATGCAAAAACACCCCCGTCCTTGCGGACGGGGGGCTTTTGTGTAAAACACGATGAGAAATGGAGCTGTCTTTTTTGGTAGAGTTCATCCCTTAGATGATCTCCAATCCCTTAGCTCTAAAAGGATTTTCATTCAGTTACTCTGAATTAGTCCTCTTTGAACTCATAGTCCTTGCCGGGCAGGATAGCGTTCAGGATGATACCGAACACAGCAGCGCAGGCCAGACCACCGAATGCAACACTACCGATGACGATGTTCTTATGGTTGAAGCCCAGACCGGATACCAGAATGATAGCGGTGATCAGAACGTTACGCATATTAACATAGTCAACCTGGTTCTCAACGATGGTACGGATACCGGTAGCGGCGATCATGCCGTACAGTACGAAGGAGATACCGCCGATGATGGCAGCAGGGATGGAGTTGATGACTGCCTCAAACTTGGGAGACAGGGAGAGGATGATAGCCATGACAGCAGCAATACGCATTACGAAGGGGTCGAATACGCGGGTCAGGGCTACTACGCCGGTGTTCTCGGAGTAGGTGGTGTTGGCAGGGCCGCCGAGCAGACCAGCCAGGGAGGTACCGATACCGTCGCCCAGCAGGGTGCGGGTCAGACCGGGATCAGCAATGAAGTTCTTGCCGCAGGTAGCGCCGATAGCCATAACGTCGCCAACATGCTCAACCATTGCAGCAACGGCAACCGCCAGACCGGCAACGATAGCGTCAGCATTGAACTTGGGCAGATGGAAGTTGGGAAGACCAACCCAGTTAGCAGAACCAACAGCGCTGAAATCAACAGCGCCCATGATGATGGCAACGATGTAGGAAACGATCAGGGAGATAAGAACGGGGATGATCTTGATCATGCCCTTGCCCCAGGTGTTGCAGATGATGATCACGAGAATCGGAACAATGCCCAGCATCCAGTTGGTGAACAGGTTGTCAATAGCGGAGCCGGCGAGGTTAATACCGATGAGGATGATCAGCGGGCCGCAGACCGCAGGGGGGAACAGCTTCATAACTCTCTTGGTACCCAGAACCTTGATCAGGATAGCGAGAATTACATACAGACCGCCAGCAGCAACTACGCCGCCGGTCGCATACTCTTTGCCGTACTGGGGGATAATAGCCTGATACATACCCAGGAAAGCAAAGGAGGAACCCAGGAATACGGGAACCTTGCCCTTGGTGATGAAGTGGAACCACAGGGTCGCAATACCAGCGCAGAACAGGGTAACGGAAGCGGAAAGGCCCACAATACCCTCGCCATAGCTGTTGGTCAGAACGGGAACCAGAATGGTAGCGCCGAACATGGCGAAGCACTGCTGCAGGCCCATGATAATGGACTTGCCCCAGCCGAGTTCCTTACGAGCATCATAAATGCCGGTAATTTTAGTACTCATTAAATTTGCCTCCTCAATGATTTGGATTCTCCATTTCTCTTGGTCTATCGAACCTCTGCATCAAGACCGAGTGCGCCCATTTATGTACTTACACATCGGCACGGATTTCTTGCGAAATCTCTTTAATGCAGCATCCTTATTATATCTTGTGTTCATAAAAAATTCAATCTCTCGGCCCCCGGTTTTCCGTATTCCACAATTTACAGTTTTTGATGTTGTGCATTTTGCCATCACCCATTGGAGAAACTCCCCAATATCTCCCCTTTCATTTTCAATTATATTTGGAATGTTATAAACATATTCCTATTGAGATATGTTAAATATGTCCTAAAATATGCTGCTATTTTCTCCATTTTTGCACCCTTTGCAATAAACTTGTTCGATAATACGGTCCTTGAGGGATATTTTATGCTGTTAAGATTATGTTAATACACCACAAAGACATAGAAACAGGCACCCACCACAGAGGGCAGGTGCCTGCATTTTTAGTGCCTATTGCGCGCGCTTTTGGATAGAATTACTTCTTCTCAGCAGCGGTTTTTTCCTGCAGGGCCTTCAGCATGCGCTCGGGAGTGATGGGCATCTCGGTGAAGCGGCAGCCGGTCGCATTGTAGATCGCGTTGGCGATGGCGGGGGCGCCGGGAACCATTGCAGGCTCGCCGATACCACGGGCGCCATAGGGGCCGGTCTCCTCGGGATGCTCAACGCCCATGGCGATGAAGGTCTCGGGGGCATTATCGATGGTGGGGATCTTGTAGTCCACGAAGGACTTATTGAGGACTTTACCATCCTTGAGCTTCAGCTCCTCGAACAGTACAGTACCCAGAGCCTGCATCATACCGCCCTCTACCTGAGCCTTATACAGCTCGGGGTTGACGATGTGACCGGGGTCGCAGCTCTCTACCATCTTCTTTACTTCGATGATACCGGTCTCGGTATCGACCTCAACCTCGGCGCCGGCCACAGCGGTGGTCCAGAACGCGGCGGGCTTGGGGGAATAACCGGTAGCGGGATCATAGTTGATGTTATTGGGCAGGGTGAAGGTACCCACACCGATGGCGGGGCCGCCGTAACCGGAGCCGTCCTCAAACGCCAGACCCAGTGCCAGATCGGACATGGGCATACGGCTTTCGGGGTGGTTGCGGTTGATGATCCAGCCGTCCTCAAGGTACAGCTCGCGCTTGATATAGCCCAGCTTGATTTGAGCCAGATCCAAAAGCTTCTCCTTCAGATCCTCGGCAGCCAGCTTGATCGCATTACCGGCGCAGTAGGTGATACGGGAGGCAACGGTCTGCCACTCATAGGGGGTATGGTCGGTATCGCCGGTGCGGATGGTAAACTTGGAGGGATCGCAGCACAGAACCTCGGCGGCAATCTGGGTTAGGGCAGTATCGGAGCCCTGGCCAATATCGTGACCGGAGGTCATCAGGAAGAAGGTGCCGTCCTCATTCATACGAATGATGGCAGCGGAGCCAGCGTTGGTGGGCTGAGAGGGGGACTTCCAGCCGCCGGCAATGCCCTTGCCGCGTACCTTGTGGGGGCCGGAGGGAGGATCGCAGGGCTTATCGTACTGAATGGCCTCAGCGACCTGATCCAGGGCCTCCAGGAAGCCGCAGGACTTCATGATCTCGCCGGTGCCGGTGGACTTGCCGGGAGCCAGACCGTTGACGCGGCGGATCTCGATGGGATCCATGCCGATCTCCTTGGCAACCTCATCGATGTTCTGCTCGATACCGAAGTGGATCTCGCACATACCGAAACCACGGTAGGGGCCGCCTACGGGGTTGTTGGTGTAAACGCAGTAAGCGTCGGTCTTAACATTGTCGAACTCATAAGGGCCGGTGGAAGCAAAGCCGGAGGCCTTAACGATGTTTACGCCGTACTCGGTGTAGGCGCCGCCGTCCCAGTAGAAGTTATTCTGAACCGCCAGGAACTTACCGTCGCTCTTGCGAACTGCGGTCTTGATCTTGGTGTACAGACCCTGACGCACATAGGAGTTAACGAACTCCTCCTCACGGGTATATTCCATCATAACGGGACGGCCCTTGCTGTGCATGGCCAGAGGAATGATGATACCTTCGATGGTGGTACCGGCCTTGGCGCCGAAGCCGCCGCCCACATAGGGGGAGATGATACGCATCTTGTTCAGCGGGATATCAAAGGTGGCGGACAGCGCCTGACGAACCGCATATGGGGACTGGCAGGAAGCCCAAACAGTGCACTTACCGTCCGGCTCGTACTGGGCTACCGCAATGTGGTTCTCGATGGGGGTATGCTGAACATGAGGAACATGGTACTCATGCTCGGTGATGTAGTACTCATCGGGGTGCTCCTCGGCATACTTGAAGGCAGCATCGGCATCGCCCTTGCGAATGATGTGATGGTGGGAGATGTTGGTATGAGCCTGCGGATGGAAGATGGGAACTACTTTATATGTATGCAGCTCGGGGTGAATCAGGACAGCGTCCTTTGCCATACCCTCCATGGGGTTGTTGATGACGGGCAGCGGCTCGTACTCGACCTTGACCAGGTCGCAGGCAGCCTCGGCGATCTCCGGGGTCTCGGCAGCGATAGCTACTACGGGCTCACCGTAGAACTTAACGGTATTAACAGCCAGGAAGTTTTTATCCTCCAGGTACAGACCACCACGCTTGGTGTAGTAGTCGCCGGTGATTACATCATGTACACCCTTGAGCGCCTTGGCAGCAGAGATGTCGATGCTCACGATCTTGGCATGGGCATAGGGGCTCTTTACGCACTTGGCATACAGCATACGGGGCCATTTCATATCGCCCACATACTTGGCAGCGCCGGTAACTTTCTTAACGCCGTCTACACGCGGAACACTTACGCCAATATATTTACTCATTATTTGGCACCTCCATTCATGCGCTCGGCAGCGTCCTCAATCGCCTCGATAATTCTCTTGTAGCCGGTGCAGCGGCACAGGTTACCGGACATGTAATGGACGATCTCATCACGGGTGGGATGGGGATTTTCGCGCAGCAGAGCGGTAGCGGAAACGATGAAGCCGGGAGTGCAGTAGCCGCACTGCAGGGCAGCGTGGTCAATAAAGGACTGCTGGATAGGAGAAAGGTTGCCCTTCTCATCGGCAAAGCCCTCAACGGTCTCGAAGTGCTTGCCGTCCATCTCGGGGGCCAGCATCAGGCAGCCGTTGATCAGTACGCCGTCAACGATCATGGCGCAGGCACCGCACTCGCCGGCGCCGCAGCCTTCCTTGGCACCGGTCAGGTCCAGCATATCGCGGATGACATTCAGCGCGGTCTTATTAGCCGGTACATCCAGCTCGTATTCCTCGCCGTTTACAAAGAAATCAACATGATAAGTTTTCATTTTTCGGCACGCTCCTTTCTCATACAGAAAGCTCGGCCAGGCTTCTGCGTACAGCAACCTTTACCAGGCTGATACGGTACTCGGCGGAAGCACGGACGTCGCTGATGGGAGAAACCTCGCTGCCGGCAAGCTCCGCTGCCTCACCGATGAGCTCGGGGGTCAGCTTCTTGCCTTTCAGCAGGGCCTCAGTCTTGGGCAGACGAATGGGGGTAGGAGCGCAGGAGCCGATGGCTACGCGGTAGTCCTCACCAAACTTACCAACTGTAGCACAAACGGTAGAAAGGTCTACCTCCTTACGGCGGTCAAACTTGGTGAATACAGCCTTCTGGCCTTCCACATAGGGGATCTTGAGGCCGATGGCCATCTCGCCGGGCTTGAGGCCGACCTTACGCACGAAGATGAAGAACGCGCCGCGGGCGATTCTTTCTTCCTGGCTTTCGCCAGCCCAGCTCACCAGGGAAACCTCACGCTGACCCTCGGGACCTACTACGACCAGCTTGGCGTCGCAGGCAACCAGAGGAGTGACGGTATCCGCCAGAGGAGAAGCGTTGATGACATTGCCGACACTGGTAGCACGGCCGCGCACCAGCTGGGAACCCAGAACGGAAGCCGCCTGAGCATAGAAGGGGTAATTCTCCTTCACGATCTCACTTTCAGAGATTTCCTTGCAGGTAACGCATGCGCCAATGTACAGGCCGTCCTTCTTGGAGAAAGTGATCTCCTTCAAGCCGGGAATACGCTTGATGTCGATCACGGCTTCCGGGTTAATGAGGCGCTCGCGCAGACGAATCATTACATCGGTACCACCATTCAGGATGGTATACTTACCTTCGTACTCTTTCATCAGTTCGAGAGCTTCTTCCACAGAACCCGGAGCGAAATAGTTAAATTCCTTCAATGTAAGCACTCCTTTTTGATTGGTTTTATGCAGAGTAACACTTATACAGCATCTACATTATAGTATTAGAGACCTGTCAATTCAATTCCTTTTGATCGATTTTGATATTCTGCCTAAAACCGACCCTGCAATTTGTGAAAATTGGAATATACCCCCTTGTAAATACTTCACAACAAAAATGAAAACCGTCCGTGATTTTTGTCAGAACGCCGTTCGGCGGGATTCGTTCACTTTTGATAAGATGAACGAAAATGTTCTTATACTCTTGTTGATATATCCTAATGCATGTTAAATTATTAACCCACTTTATTTCGCGGAAAACCTTTTTTCTATGAATTTTCACCAAAAAATTTGCTGCTTTCTTGGCGGTAAAAAAATACTTCCGGCATTTACTTTTATTTCGCTTTCCTTTATAATGTAGATAAATAACAAATAGAGTAGGGGTACTGCGGCCTTTTGCGGCCCGGCCCAAGGACTTGCTTTATTTGTCATGGGCACCGCCCCGCTTCCCTACCGATGCGGACGGTGCTTACCTACATCATTTTGGGAGGTCTTTACTTATGTCCAAAAAACCTTTGGAAGGCATCCGTGTACTGGATTTTACCAATGCGCTGGCAGGCCCCTACTGCTCCATGATGCTCGGCAATATGGGCGCCGAGGTCATCAAGGTGGAGAAACCAGGTACCGGCGATGACAGCCGCGGCTACGGCCCGTTTGTCAATGGCCAGAGCGGCTATTTTGTCAGTGTAAACCACGGCAAAAAAAGCGTCGTCTGCAACACCAAGGATCCCGAGGGCGTTGAGATGTTCAAGGATCTGGTGAAGCATGTCGATATCGTGGTGGAAAACCTGAAGGCCGGTGCCATGAACCGCATGGGCCTGGGCTATGAGGAGCTCAAGAAAGTCAACCCCAAGCTCATCTATGTAGCTATCTCCGGCTTTGGCCAGACCGGCCCCTATGCTCCCCGTCCCGCCTACGATATGGTAGTGCAGGCCATGGGCGGCGTAATGAGCATCACCGGCGAGCCCGGCGGAAAGCCTGTCCGCGTCGGCGCTTCTATCGGCGATATCATTGCCGGTATCTTTGGTGCTTTTGGCGCCGTTACCGCCCTGTATAAGCGCGCCATCACCGGCGAAGGCGATATGGTGGATGTGGGTATGCTGGATTGCCAGCTCGCCATCCTGGAAAACGCCATCATCAAGTATTCCGCTACCGGCGTCGTGGCCGGCCCTCTGGGTGCTGTTCACCCCACCGTTACTCCCTTCCAGGCATTTGAAACCAAGGATAACTATGTCATCGCCGCCTGCGGCAATAACCGCCTGTACGCGGCCTTCTGCAACGCGCTGGGCTGTCCGGAAATGATTGACGATCCCCGCTTTGATACCAATATGCACCGCAACCAGAACCTCAAGCTCATTGGTGACCTGCTGACTGAAAAGACCCGTACCAAGACCACTGCTGAGTGGCTGGATATTCTGGAAAAGGCCGGCGTGCCCTGCACCGGCATCAATACCGTAGATAAGCTGTTTACCGATCCGCAGGTCGCGGCCCGCAACATGCTCATCGAGGTAGACCAGCCCGGCATGGGCAAGGTCAAGATCGCCGGCAACCCGGTGAAGATGGCTTCCGTCGAGGCCGATGCCGACCATCATCCTGCTCCCGCCCTGGGCGATTCCACCCGCGATATTCTGGTGAATATGCTGGGCTGGGAAGAGACCAAGGCCGACGAGTATGTCGAAAAGTTCCACTAAGTTTTTTGTGCAAGTCCCGCTTGCCGGAGACGCTCCTCCGGCAAGCGGCAACCCATATACTCTCTGAAAGAAGGATAAAACTATGACCAAACTTGAAGACCTGATTGAACGCAAAGGTTCAATCGCTCTCGGTGGCGGCCAGGCGCGTATCGAAAAGCAGCATGAGCAGGGCAAAATGACCGCTCGTGAGCGTCTCGAGACCCTGTTCGATCCCAACACCTTTGTTGAGATCGATGCCTTCGTTGTCCATCGCTGCTACTACTTTGGCCAGGAAAAGCAGCACTTCCCCGGTGATGGTGTTGTTGGCGGCTACGGCAAGGTAGACGGCCGCATCGTCTACGCTTATGCCCAGGATTTTACCGTTGTCGGCGGCTCCATGGGCGAAGTTCAGGCCAATAAGATCTGCAAGATCCTTGAGAACGCCCGCAAGGTCGGCGCTCCCGTAGTCGGCATGAATGATTCCGGCGGTGCCCGCATCCAGGAAGGCCTGGACGGTCTGGAAGGCTACGGCAAGATCTTCTTCCGCAATACCGCTGCCTCCGGCGTTGTTCCGCAGATCACCGCCATCATGGGCCCCTGCGCCGGCGGCGCCGTTTATTCCCCCGCTCTCACCGATTTCATCTTCCAGGTGAATAAGACCGGCAAGATGTTCATTACCGGCCCCGATGTTATCAAATCCGTTACCGGCGAGCAGATCGATGCTGAAAAGCTGGGCGGTGCTATGACCCACAACCGCGTCAGCGGCGTTGCGCACTTCATGGCTTCCGATGATACCGATTGCATCAACCAGATCCGTCGTCTGCTGAGCTACCTGCCCTCCAACTTCCGCGATTCCGCTCCCACCATCTTCAATGGTGACGATCCCAACCGCATTGCCGATCAGCTGGATACCATCATCCCTGATAATCCCAACAAGGCGTATGATATGTACGATGTCATCAAGGCCATCACCGATGGCGGCGAGTACATGGACTACATGGGCATGTATGCCCCCAATATGATTACCTGCTTTGCCCGCTTCAATGGCCGCTCCGTTGGTATTATCGCCAACCAGCCCAAGGCCATGGCCGGCTGCATGGATATCAACTGCTCCGATAAGGCTGCACGCTTTATCCGTACCTGCGATGCCTTCGGCATTCCGCTGCTCACCCTGGTAGATGTTCCCGGCTTCCTGCCCGGTTCCACCCAGGAGCACGGTGGTATCATCCGCCACGGCGCCAAGGTCATCTATGCCTACTGCGAAGCCACCGTTCCGAAGGTCACCATGATCCTGCGTAAGGCCTACGGCGGCGCTTACCTGGCCATGTGCTGCAAGGACCTGGGTTCCGATATCGTATACGCCTGGCCCACCGCCGAAATCGCCGTTATGGGCGCCGAGGGTGCCGCCAACATCATCTTCCGTAAGGCCACTCCCGAGGAACGCGCTGAGCTGATCGATGAGTACAAGCGCGAGTTCAATAACCCCTACAAGGCTGCCGAGCGCGGCATGGTGGATGATGTCATTATCCCCTCCACCTCCCGTCAGATGATCATCGCTGCCATGGAGATGCTCGATGGCAAGGTCGTGGAAGCTCCCAGAAAGAAACACGGCAATGTTCCGCTCTAATCAAAAGGAGCGTGAATAATATGATGTATCTGTATATTGCCATTGCTCTGCTGGTCGGGCTGCTGCTGGGAAAAGCGCTCTTTGGCAAAAAGGCCGCTCCCGCGCCTGCCCCGGCCCCTGTGGCCGCAGTTCCTGCCGCCCCGCAGGAGGATGAGGATGAGATCGCAGCAGTCATCGCCGCCATTGCCGCTATGATGGGCTGCGCGCCGGAACAGGTACGCATCCTTTCCCTGCGTGAGGATTCTCCCTGGAGACCCACCTTACTAATTTCTGATGGAGGACAAATCGATGAAAAGATTCCTGATAAAAATAAATGGAAAAACATATGATGCTGAGGTAGAGGTCGTCGGCACCTCCGCCTCCGCTCCCGTAGCGGCGCCCGCAGCTGCCCCCCGTGCCGCTGCTCCCGCTGCCGCTCCGGCTCCTGCCGCTGCCCCCGCAGCCGGCGGCCCCGCCAATGTCACCTCCCCCCTGCCCGGCACCGTTCTGCGTCTGTGCAAGAATACCGGTGATGCCGTTGCGGCCGGCGAGGTCGTCATGATCGTTGAGTCCATGAAGATGGAGAACGAAGTCGTCGCTCCCGAGGGCGGCCGCATCGCCTCCATTGCCGTTGCAGCCGGCTCCGCCATCAATACCGGCGACCTGCTGTTCACTCTCGGCTAAAAGTTCTCACAGCATAATGCCTAATGCGGCGCTATTGTTTTGTGTGTTTATCACAATGCAATAGCGCCGCATTTTTGCAACATTTTTGATATATTTTCCATGTGATTATTATTTTGTGCATATTATATTATTTGTCATTCTGTCTATTGTGCAATATATATATGTCAAAATTCATCAAAAAAGAATCAAATTTTCTACAATGTAAAAATTCCACAACACCTATTGCATTTTATATTATTTAATAGTAGAATAGCTATTAGAAAGAACATGGGTAAGTAGTAAACAGCTGCTCCCTGTTTCCATTATTTCCGCCGAGGCGGAACCGCAAAGGGGGCGACACGCATGGATACCAATTACGGCATCTCGATGAACTCTATTCTCCGCATGGATATCCTGCATGATGCCCGCCTGCTGGCCGGTGCTTCCGGCACCGATCAGATCGTTACCTCGGTCAGCGTCATGGTCGATCCCAACATCGTCAGTGCTGTGACCGGCGGTGAGCTGCTGGTTTCCACGGCCTATGCCATCCGGGAAAATCTCCCCCAGCTTATGGAGCTGATTCCGCAGTTGAAGGAACGCGGCGTGGTAGGGCTGGGGCTCAAGTTCAACAGCTATATCAATGAGATCCCGCAGAATATCCTCGATCTCTGCAATGAGCTGAGCTTCCCGCTGTTCGAGATCCCCAACAGCATCTCTTTCTCTCAGATCATCACCCCCATCATGACCACCATCGTCAATAACCAGGCACAGACGCTGGGGGATATTTATGAACTGCAAAAGGCCCTTACCGCTACCATGCTGGGCGGCGGCAACCTGCAGTCCATCGTACAGACGCTCTTTGACCGTTTTGGCAACAGCGTCGCCATTTACAATGACTTCTTTTCTTCTTTTGTGCTGGCCTGCAGCGAGCAGCGCCGTGAAAGCATTTCGCGTCGGATGGAAAATCTCGTCCGTTCCGGCTCCTCCAGCAAAGAGACTGTCTCCCTGATGAGCAGCCGTGAGGTCGATAACATCGACGGGCTCATCTGCAATAAGATCATCATCCCCATTTACAGCGATAAGAAAAAATACGGCAGCATCTACATCTGGGAAGACAACCGTGAGATCACCGGCGTAGACCTGGCCGTTCTGGAAGCTTCTACTTCCCTCATCGCGCTGGATATGATCAAAAAGATCTCGATGTACGAGATGGAAAACAACCATAAGGCCACCTTTCTTGATGACCTTTTGGTTCACGATGAGGAACGGCAGCGCAAGTCGCTGGCCAATGCCGAGTACTTCGATTTCGATGTGGATGCTGAGCACCGTGTGGCGGTCATCCGGGTCCTTTCCGGCAGCTCCACCATCGGCAACAGCTCCCTTTACAAAACCAACAACAGCATTGTCAATATCCTGCGGCGCATCAGCCGCGATAGCAGCATCAAGGTTCTGTTCGTCAATAAGTGTGACAGCATCGTGCTGGTCTTTGAATCCCCCCTGCGGGAAGATGAAGAATACCGCCGGCTGCTGCAGGCGTTCATCGATACCGCACTTTCCTCTTTAGAGGCGGAGGGGATTCTCGCCATGGCGTCTATCGGCGTCGGCCGCAGCTATGCTGATGCCACCAGCCTGTGGAAGAGCTTTAATGAAGCCCGCCGCGCGGCTGCCTGCTGGAACATTGATAATTCCCGTGTTCACTACTTTGAAAAGCTCGGCGTTTATCGCTTCCTTTCTTACGAAAATCTCCGTCCGGAGCTCATCATCTTCTACAATGAAACGCTCAAGGTGCTGGTGGATTACGACCACGACCGCGATTCCGAGCTGGTACATACCCTTTCGCTTTACTTCAAGTGCGGCGGTAATCTCAAGCGTCTGGCAGAAGAAATGGGCGTCCACTACAATACTGTGGCCTACCGCATCCAGCGCATCAAGGAATTGGCCCATGTCAGCTTTGATAACGCCGACCAGATGCTGAATCTGCAGATCGCCCTTAAGATCTATGAAGTCAACTTCCACCGCTGAGGCCATCTCGACCCGGCTGCTGGCCCTGCTGCCGCAGCATCCCGCGGAGGCCACCGTTCATTCGGTGTTCCATACCTCGGCCAATCTGCTGTATCAGGGGCAACTGGTCACCCTGCTGGATGACACCCGTCCGCTTTATCCCTGTGCCGTACGGCTTGGTGGTTCTATTCCGTCCGTTGCCGCCGGGGAACCCGCTCTCCTTTCGCGGGAGCGCATCACCTTCCCCCACAGCGGCCACACCATCGAGCTTCACCGGGCGGCCGTCACTTCCCTTTCGCTTTTCTCTCCGCTGCTTCCCCTGCAGCTGCCCCACCCGGCGGCTCCGCAGGCCCTGCGGGAGATCATCCTTTCCAACGGCAAGCCGGAAGGCTTCGCTCCTCTGTTTACTATTTTGGAGGACGACCCCTCTCCCCTGCCCGATAACCTCTATGTCCGCTATGCGGCAGAGCGCATCCCCGCACTATTCGCCGCCCTGCGGCAGAAGGATGCCGAAGCCGCCGCTGAGGCTGCCTATTCCATCGCCGGCTGCGGCATCGGGCTCACCCCCTCCGCCGATGACTTCCTTTGCGGAGTCATGGCGTCGGTACTGGCTTCGGCCATTGCCCGCGGGGAACAAAATGAATGGCTGCCCCTTACCGCCGCTATGGCCGAACGAACTGCCCCCCGCACCAATCTCATCAGTGCTGCATTTCTGCGGCAGGCTGCCGCCGGGCAGCTCTCCTCGGATGTGCTCACTCTCATCCGAACCCTTTATTCCAGTGTCCTATCGCTGCGGCTACCGTCTGCTGCGATGAATGTTATCGCCTTTGGCGAAACATCCGGTACAGATATCCTGACCGGTATATATTTCGGACAAAAAAATTATCCAAATTAGGAGGAAACGGCATTGGTTAGTCTGCAAATCAAACCCAACACCTACTACGACTCCATTACCCTGATGATCATCTCCAAAGAGCTGAAGAAGGTCCCGGGCGTAAAGGAAGCTCTGGTCGGCATGGGCACCGATCTGAACCTTGACATTGCCAAGGTAACCGGTCTTTCCAGCCCCGAGCTGGAAGCCATCACCCCCAACGATTTCTTCGTAGCGCTGGATTGCGAAAACGAAGAAGCCGAGGCTGCTGCTCTCAAAGCTCTGGAGGAGCAGCTGAATAAGAAGGAGGAGAGCCGCAGCGCTGCGTACTATCCCCCCACCCTCACTTCCGCCCTCAAGGCTGATCCCAAGATCAACCTGGCGCTCATCTCTGTTCCCGGCCGTCATGCTTACGATGTTGCCAAGGACGCTCTCGACAAGAACATCAATGTTATGCTGTTCAGCGATAATGTTTCGATGGAAGAAGAGAAGAAGCTCAAAGAGTACGCCGTTTCCAAGGAGCTGCTCATGATGGGCCCCGACTGCGGTACTGCTGTTGTTAACGGTCTGCCCCTGGCTTTCGCTAATGTGATTCATAAGGGCCCGATCGGTATCTGCGGCGCTTCCGGTACCGGTACTCAGGAGCTCACCATCCTCATCGACCAGCTCGGTTCCGGCATCACCCAGGCTCTGGGCACCGGCGGCCGTGACCTGAAGGCGGAGATCGGCGGCCTGATGTTCAAGCAGTGCCTCAACGCCCTCATCGCTGACCCCGATACCAAGGTCATTATCATGCTCTCCAAGCCGCCCGCGGATCATGTTGCCAAGGAGATCCTGGCCATCGCTAAGGAGTGCAACGACCACATCAAGCCCGTAGTCGTAGACTTCATCGGCGGCGATCCCAACCTTCCCAAGGAGTACGGTCTGACCGCTGCCTACAACCTGGAAGACGCTGCCCGCAAGGCTGTTGCTCTCTCCAAGGGCGAGCCCGTTCCCGCTGATATGTTGGATATCGATATGCCTAAGGCTGAGCTGGAAGCTCTCATCGAACGCGAGACCTCCAAGATGGCTCCCACCCAGAAGTACTATCGTGGTTTCTTCTCCGGCGGCACCCTGGCGGATGAGTCCATGAAGCTCTCCATCGGCAAGCTGGGCCACATCTATTCCAATATCCCCCTCAAGCCCGAGGATAAAATCGAGAATCCCCTGACCGCTGAGTACAAGGAGAACACCTGCATCGACTTTGGTGAGGACGAGTTCACCGAGGGTAAACCCCATCCGATGATCGACCTGACCCTGCGCTGCGAGCGTATCCTGCGTGATGCTCATGATCCCACTCTGGCTATTCTGCAGTGCGACTGCGTTATCGGCTACGGCTCCAATGCCAACCCCGCCGAGGAGCTCTCCGCTGCCATTGCCAAGGCCAAGGAGATCGCTGCGAGCGAGGGCCGTTACATCTCCGCTATCTGCTCTATCGTAGGTACCGAGGGCGACCCCCAGAACTTGACCGAGACCCGCAAGCAGCTGGAAGCTGCCGGCGCTATCGTTGTTCGCTCCAACGCTCAGTCCACCTATCTGGTACACCATATGCTGGATAAGCTGAATGGAGGTAAGTATTAATGCATCAGATCAATAAACTGTTCGGAGAAAAGCTCCACATGGTCAATATCGGCGTAGAGACCTTCTACCAGGATATGCTCTCTCAGAAAGAAGCGGGCACCCAGGATATCGAGGTCATCCATGTTGACTGGAAACCCGTAGCCGGCGGCAACAAGAAACTGGCCGGTATGCTCGGTATGTTGAAGTAATTACCCACTCCCGCGCTGCGGGAAGGTGATTTTTCTAAATAATTTATTTAGGAGGAAAAAACAATGACATTGGGCGAGAAAATCAATGCCGCTAATGCCGAAGCCCTGAAGATCATTCTGGGCGCTCAGCCTACCCTGATCGGCGTTGGCACTGCCGGCGAAGACATTCCCGGTATGACCAAAAAGACCATTCTGCACTCCGGCCCTCCCGTAACCTGGGAGAACATGTGCGACCCCACCAAGGGTGCTGTTATCGGCGCTCTGATCTATGAGGGTCTGGCCAAGACTCCCGAAGAGGCTGAAAAGCTGGCCGCTTCCGGCGAGATCACCTTCGATCCTTGCCACCATCACAATGCCGTAGGCCCCATGTGCGGTATCGTTTCCTATTCCATGCCCGTTTGGAAGGTCATCAATAAGGCTCATGGCAACATGGCTTACTGCACCTTCAATGAGGGTCTGGGCAAGGTTCTGCGTTTCGGTGCTTATGATGATACCGTTATCACCCGTCTGCACTGGCTGCGCAATGAGTTCTATCCTGTCATCAAGGAAGCTCTGGAGATCCGTGGCGAGATCGACCTGAAGGTCCTCATCGCTCAGGAGCTGCAGATGGGCGATGACGGCCACAACCGTAACCGCGCCGGTACTTCCCTGCTGATCCGTGAGCTGGCTCCCGCCATCGTTAAGACTCACTTCGATCAGGATGTCAAGGTTCGCGCTCTCGAGTTCCTGAACTCCAACGACCACACCTGGCTGAACCTCACCATGCCCGCCTGCAAGTGCACCATGGATGCCATCGAGGGTATCGAGTACTGCTCCCTGGTTTACACCATGTGCCGCAATGGTACCGAGTTTGGTGTTCGCGTAGCCGGTCTGCCCGGTCAGTGGTTCCACTACACCTCCGAGAAGGTCGAGGGCCTCTACTTCCCCGGCTTCACCGAGGCTGACGCTAACCGCGATGTAGGCGATAGCTGCATCACCGAGACCACCGGCATCGGCGGTTTCTGCATGGCTGCTGCTCCCGCTATCGTTAAGTTCGTAGGCGGCACCGTTGCCGATTCCATCAAGTACTCCACCGAGATGTACGAGATCACCGAGGGTGAGGGCACTGCTTATCAGATCCCCGCTCTGGGCTTCCGCGGTTCCGCTACCGGTATCGATATCCGCAAGGTCATCGAGACTGGTATCCGCCCCGTTATCAACACCGGTATTGCTTGCAACCGTCGTGGTGTTGGTCAGGTCGGCGCTGGCGTTGTTCATCCTCCCATGGAGTGCTTTGAGCAGGCCATCGAGGCTTTTGTAGCCAAGTATGCTGAGGGCTGATTCTCTCACATAATTACTTAGTTGTTTTGGCGTCGGGAGAGGAACCCCCTCTCCCCCGCCCACAAACATAAACCAAATATTTAGGAGGAAAAACACTATGTCTAAGTGGTCTGATGTCAAGATTTATGATCTGTCTATCCCGATCGGCGTAAACTGCCCCCCCTGGCCCACCTATGAGCCCGTACAGATGAAGTTCTTTAAGCGCCTGTCTTCCAATGGCGCTAACGGCCAGATCCTCACCCACTCCAACCATGTTGGTACCCACCTGGATGGCCCTCTGCATTTCGATACTTCCGGCCGTACTGTTGATCAGCTCGAGCTGACCAAGCTGGTTCGTCCCGGCGTCGTTGTTGACCTGACCGATGCTCCCTGCTGCGAAGACTTCGGCATCTACACTCCCGAGATGATCGAGGAGCGCGTTGAAGTTCGTGAGGGCGATATCCTCATCATCAACACCGGTTATCATAAGTATGGTTGGGATTCCCCCGAGGCTGATGAGCAGCGCTACATGGTTCGTCATCCCGGTCCGTCCCTGAGCTTCGTTAAGTGGTGCCAGGATAAGAAGATCGCTTGGATCGGCGTAGACTGCGGTTCCGCTGACCATCCCATGAACACCAAGATTCGTGACTGGTGCCCCATGGATGCTGCTAAGTGCGACAAGTACATGCAGGAGAAGTATGGCAAGACTCTGCAGGAGATGTATCCCTGGCCCGAGCAGTATCAGGCCATGCACATCCAGCTGTTCTGCCAGCCCTATGAGTGCATTCACGCTGAGTGCCTGGGCGGCGACATCGATCAGCTTTCCAACAAGCGCTGCGTAATCGGCTGCTTCCCCTGGAGACTGGTTGGCGGCGAGTCCTGCATCTCTCGTATCGTAGCTTTCACCGGCTTCGAGGATGCCTGATTCTAACTGAATTAGTAGCCTGAATAAGGGGGCGGGGCGCCTGACGCTTCGTCCCTTTTCTCTCCCTCACCCCCTCTTAAAGGAGTTTCCCGCTATGACGACACTTCTCATCCTTTCCGGGTTCTACATTATCTGGCTGGCTGCCCTGCTTACTGTTGCCTACACCCCCCGCTTGTTCCACAACTACACCTTGTTTAAGGCAATCAATAGTATCCTTTTTGTAGTTATCTCTGTTTTGGCCTGGCGCCACTCCGGCATGAATATGTTCACCTATTGGCCGCTGCTTGCCGCGTTCTGCCTCGCTGCCTTCGGGGATATTGCCATTGGTGTCGCCAATAACCGCTACGGTCCCTCCGGTGCCTCTCATTCCGTTTCCGGTATGGCCGGGGTTGGTTTTTTCTCCATTGCTCATGTTTTCTACCTTCTGTTCTTCACCCAGTTCTGCCCGATGGAATTGTACCACTTTATTCTGCCTATCATCGCCATGCTGGCCATGCTGCGCATCACACGACATCCTTCCTTTCATTTCAGCCGGCACACCCGCCCCGCAGGGGTCTTCTATTACATGGTAGTCACTCTTATGTTCTCAGTCGGGCTGAATGTCGCCGTTACCTGCGTCACCTGGTCACCGCTGCTCAGTATTCGCTGCCCTCTCAATGGCTGGGCGTTGGGCGCTGGCGTTACTCTGTTTCTCATCTCGGATCTTCTCATGCTTCCCCTCTACTTCTACACCCGCCGCAAATGCCCCCGTTGGGTGCGCTTTGTCAATCTCTCCACCTACTATTTCGGACAGCTCCTGCTGGCATTCAGCCTCGTACTGTAAGCCCGCAATTCATATATCTTCGGCTCTCTGCTATGGGAGCCGTTTTCTTTTCCTCTCCGCCCGGGGCGCCCACTCCGCTTCCCCCTCGGACCGCACCTCCGCTTCGCTCCGGACGATCCTCGCCCGCTCCGCGGGCGCCCCGCCCCCCCTTTTTCATGCAAAAAAAGAGTGCCCCTCATCGGGACACTCTCTTTTATTTAGGCTAATTGCGCAACTCTCGGAATTACTCCTCGATATCGATAACAACGCCGGAACCAACGGTACGGCCGCCCTCGCGGATAGCGAAGCGCAGACCCTTCTCGATGGCGATGGGGGTGATCAGCTCAACATCCATCTCAACATTATCGCCGGGCATGCACATCTCTACGCCCTCGGGCAGGGAGATAACGCCGGTAACATCGGTGGTACGGAAATAGAACTGAGGACGATAGTTGTTGAAGAAGGGGGTATGACGGCCGCCTTCAGACTGCTTCAGTACATAAACCTGGCCACGGAACTTGGTGTGAGGATGGATGGAGCCGGGTTTGCACAGTACCTGACCACGCTCAACTTCGGTTCTCTGGATACCACGCAGCAGAGCACCAATGTTATCGCCAGCCTCAGCATAGTCCAGCAGCTTGCGGAACATCTCAACACCGGTAACTACGGTCTTGCGGGTGTCATGGATACCAACGATCTCAACTTCGTCGCCGACCTTAACCTGACCACGCTCAACACGGCCGGTAACTACGGTACCACGGCCGGTGATGGTGAATACATCCTCGATGGGCATCAGGAAGGGCAGGTCAGCCTTACGCTCGGGGGTGGGGATATAGTCATCAACAGCGTCCATCAGAGCCAGGATGGAAGCGTAAGCGGGATCGGAAGGATCCTTGCTGTCGCACTCCAGGGCCTGCAGAGCGGAACCCTTGATTACGGGGATCTCGTCGCCGGGGAAATCGTAGCTGGAAAGCAGCTCACGGATCTCCATCTCAACCAGCTCCAGCAGCTCCTCGTCGTCTACCTGGTCAACCTTGTTCATGTAAACTACGATGTAGGGAACGCCTACCTGACGAGCCAGCAGAATGTGCTCACGGGTCTGGGGCATGGGACCATCAGCAGAAGAAACTACCAGGATAGCGCCATCCATCTGGGCAGCACCGGTGATCATGTTCTTAACATAGTCGGCATGGCCGGGGCAGTCAACATGGGCATAGTGACGCTTGTCGGTCTCATACTCTACATGGGCAGTGTTGATTGTGATACCACGGGCACGCTCTTCGGGAGCCTTATCGATCATGTCGTAAGCCATGAACTCGGCATCGCCCTTCAGACCAAGAACCTTGGTGATAGCAGCGGTCAGAGTGGTCTTACCATGGTCAACGTGACCAATGGTACCGATGTTTACGTGGGGTTTGTTGCGCTCAAATTTCTGTTTAGCCATCGTAAAATCCTCCCTTTGTTATACTTTGTTTTTTTAATATTATTTTTCCCTACCCTTTATGTTTTCCGGGTTCGGGATCATGCTTGGGGTTCATCACTCAGCCTTGGTGCGGCTGGTGACCAGCTTCTCCGCGATGTTCTTGGGCAGCTCAATGTAGTGGCTGGGCTCCATGGTGTACTGGCCGCGGCCCTGCGTTTTGCTACGCAGGTCGGTGGCGTAACCAAACATCTCAGAAAGCGGTACAAAGGCATCAATCTGCTTGGCACCGGGGCGGTCCTCAAAGCCACGGATCTGACCGCGGCGGGAGTTCAGGTCACCGATAACATCGCCCATATACTCTTCGGGAACGATCACGCAAACCTTCATAATCGGCTCCAGAATAACGGGGTCAGCCTTTCTCATTGCCTCTTTGAAGGCCATGGAACCGGCGATCTTAAACGCCATTTCAGAGGAGTCTACCTCATGGTAGGAACCATCGTACAGCGTCACGATGCAGTCTACTACGGGATAACCCGCCAGTACACCGCTGGCCATCGCGCCCTTGATACCGGCATCGACAGCGGGGATATACTCCTTGGGGATAGCGCCGCCCACTACTTCGTTGCGGAACTCATATCCCTTGCCGCTCTCGTTCGGCTCCAGACGAATCTTTACATGACCGTACTGGCCCTTACCGCCGCTCTGGCGTGCGTACTTGTGGTCCACATCGGCCATCTTGCGCACCGTTTCTTTGTAGGCAACCTGGGGCTTACCCACATTCGCTTCTACCTTAAACTCACGCAGCAGACGGTCTACGATGATCTCCAGGTGCAGCTCGCCCATGCCGGCGATGATGGTTTGGCCGGTCTCCTCATCAGTGTAGGTGCGGAAAGTGGGATCCTCCTCAGCCAGCTTGGCAAGGCCCAGGCCCATCTTCTCTTGACCGACTTTGGTCTTCGGCTCAATGGCAACGCGGATAACCGGCTCTGGGAATTCCATAGATTCCAGGATGATCGGATGCTTGGCGTCGCACAGGGTATCACCGGTGGTGGTGTTCTTCAGGCCCACGGCACCGGCAATATCACCGGCATAGCAGGTCTCAATGTCCTTGCGGTGGTTCGCATGCATTTGCAGAATTCTGCCCATGCGCTCATTGTTTTTCTTCACCGAGTTATAGACGCTGGAGCCGGCATCCACAGTACCGGAGTACACACGGAAGAAGCACAGCTTGCCTACATAGGGGTCGGTCATGATCTTGAAAGCGAGAGCGGCAAAAGGCGCGTCATCGCTGGAAGGTCTGGTCTCCTCTTCCTCGGTGTCAGGGTTTACACCCTTGATGTCAGGGACATCGGTGGGGGCCGGCATATAGTCTACCACGGCGTCCAGCAGCTTCTGTACGCCCTTGTTGCGGTAGGAACTGCCGCAGCATACGGGAACCATGTGGTTGGCGATGGTGGACTTGCGGATGCAGCTCTTGATCTCCTCGATGGTGAGCTCCTCACCGTCGAGATATTTCATCAGCAGCTCCTCGTCCTGCTCGGCCACATGCTCCAGCAGCTCGTGGTGGTACTCCTCGGCCTTGGCCTGCATATCGGCGGGGATGTCCTCCACGCGGATATCTTTTCCAAGGTCATCGTAGTACACATAGGCCTTCATCTCTACCAGGTCGATAATACCCTTAAAGGTATCCTCGACGCCGATGGGCAGCTGGATCGGAACAGCGTTGCACTTCAGACGGTCGCGCATCATGCGCACTACATTGTAGAAGTCAGCGCCCATAATGTCCATCTTGTTTACAAATGCCATTCTCGGCACATGGTACTTGTCAGCCTGGCGCCAAACGGTCTCAGACTGCGGCTCTACGCCGCCCTTGGCGCAAAAAACGGTTACGGAACCGTCCAGCACGCGCAGGGAACGCTCTACCTCTACCGTGAAATCAACATGTCCAGGGGTGTCGATGATATTGATGCGGTGGCCCTTCCAATAGGCGGTCGTGGCGGCGGAGGTGATGGTGATACCACGCTCCTGCTCCTGCTCCATCCAGTCCATGGTGGCACTGCCGTCATGGGTCTCACCCAGCTTGTAGTTTACGCCTGTGTAGTACAGGATACGCTCGGTGGTGGTGGTCTTGCCGGCGTCGATGTGTGCCATGATGCCTATATTACGCGTTTTCTCTAAGGATACATCTCTTGGCATAATGCCCTCCTAATAAGTTTGCGAATTCCATGCCCACAGGGGCAAAGAACAGTAAAAATGCAGTAGTCGCCGGAATTACCATCTGAAATGGGCAAAAGCCTTGTTGGCCTCGGCCATCTTGTGGGTATCCTCGCGCTTCTTGCAGGCGCCGCCCTGGCCGTTCATAGCGTCCATGATCTCGCCAGCCAGTCTCTGAGCCATCAGCTTTTCGCTGCGGTTGCGGCTATAGGTGGTCAGCCAACGCAGACCCAGGGTCTGACGGCGCTCAGGGCGTACCTCCATGGGTACCTGATAAGTGGCGCCGCCGACACGGCGAGCCTTGATCTCCAGAACGGGCATGATGTTCTCCATCGCCTGCTCAAAAGCCTCCAGCGGGTCCTTGCCGGTCTTTTCCTTTACGATGTCAAATGCACCGTAGACGATCTTCTGTGCAACGCCCTTTTTGCCGTCCAGCATGATGTTATTGATCAGACGGGTGACCAGCTTGGAATTATAAAGCGGATCCGGCAGAACGTCGCGTCTTGCGATATTACCTCTTCTTGGCACTTCGCTTCCCTCCTTCATAATAAAATGAGATCTTCGGTACTCGAAAGTAAGTCCCCACTCCCGTCGGCCAGTCCAGAGGCTATGTTAAAAAGCCATCTTTCTTGGCACTTATTACGGGTGTGATTACTTCTTCGCGGCACCAGCCTTCTTAGGCCGCTTGGCACCGTACTTACTACGGGCCTGGTTGCGGTTCTGGACGCCCTGGGTATCCAAAGTACCACGGATAATGTGGTAACGAACACCGGGAAGGTCCTTTACACGACCGCCACGGATCAGCACTACGCTGTGCTCCTGCAGGTTATGGCCGATACCAGGAATGTAAGCGGTAGCCTCGATGCCGTTGGAAAGCCGTACTCTTGCTACTTTACGCAGCGCGGAGTTGGGCTTCTTGGGGGTAGAGGTACGGATCGCGGTGCAAACACCACGCTTTTGGGGAGAATTTTGATCGGTCATTACACGCTTCTTGGCATTCCAGCCCTTCAGCAGTGCAGGCGCGGTCGCCTTCTTCTCTACGGTTTCTCTGCCCTTGCGAACCAGTTGGTTAAAGGTTGGCATGGTTGTCCTCCTTTCATCAAAAAGTATTTATTCATGGGCACAAACCCGGAGGGTTTCCGGGTTGTGCTTGCATGACGGATTCAGCTTGCGGAACAATGCCCGCCCAGTTAAATATTTTACCAAATTCCCCCCGGGATTGTCAAGCGGTGATTTGGATATTTTTCACCAACTTTACAGTCCCGTTTTGGGGAATTTGACTTTTTCTTTTTGCTTACATTACTATGGCGTTGGTGCTTGCTATCAGCGCCTCCAGGTTGGCCTCATCGGCTTCTTCCTCGGCCTTTTCCTCCTCGGTGTAGGTCACCAGGCCCGTACCGGCGGGGATCAGCTTACCAATGATGACATTCTCCTTCAGGCCCTGCAGCGGGTCTACCTTGCCCTTGATGGCCGCCTCGGTCAGTACACGAGTGGTCTCCTGGAAGGACGCTGCGGACATAAAGCTATCGGTGGCAAGGGAGGCCTTCGTGATACCCTGCAGAATGGCTGTATAGGTCGCTTTCTGGCGGCTGCCGCCGTCCTCGGCGTTCTCGCGGTCGATCTGCTCGTTGAGGTGCAGTACCTCAGCGCGGTCGGCCATCATGCCGCGGATATAGTCGGTATCGCCCGGCTCCTCAATGCGCACCTTCTTCATCATCTGACGGACGATAACTTCAATGTGCTTATCATTGATATCTACGCCCTGGGTCCGGTAAACCATCTGAACCTCGCGGATCAGGTATTCCTGAACCGACAGCTCGCCGTTCACCAGCAGTACCTCGCTTGGGTCGGCGCTGCCTTCGGTGATCATGGTACCCTTCTCGATGAGGTCGCCCTCATGGACGCGCACCTTGCTGCCGAATACGATCTGATGCTCAAAGTGGTCACCGGTCTGCGGGTCGTCCACCTTCACCACATCCACGCCCTTGTTGTCCTTATCAAAGCTGACCAAACCGCCGTTATGGGCGATAACAGCCACGCTCTTGGGCTTACGGGCCTCAAACAGCTCCTCTACACGGGGCAGACCCTGTGTAATATCGCTGGCGGAGGCGATACCGCCGGTGTGGAAGGTTCTCATGGTCAGCTGGGTACCCGGCTCACCGATGGACTGTGCGGCGATGATACCCACGGCCTCGCCGATGGCAACAGGGGCGTTATTGGAAAGGTTAGCGCCGTAGCAGCGGCTGCAGGCGCCGTTCTTGGCACGGCAGTTGATGACACTGCGGATCTTCAGGCTGGTAATGCCCGCGTTGACGATCTCCTCTGCGGTCTTGTAGGTGATCATCTCTTCCCGGCTGGCCAGCAGTTCGCCGGTCTTGGGGTTCACCACATCCTCGCAGGGGTACCGGCCGGTCAGACGCTCGGCCAGCTCCTCGATGACGCGGTTGCCGTCGGTGATGGCCTCCACATCAATACCCTCGTGGGTGCCGCAGTCCTCCTCACGGATGATCACTTCCTGGGATACATCGACCAAGCGGCGGGTCAGATAGCCGGAGTCAGCGGTACGCAGAGCGGTATCGGCCAGACCCTTACGGGCGCCGCGGCTGGACTGAAAATATTCCAAGATGTTCAGGCCTTCACGGTAGTTGGCACGGATCGGGATCTCGATGGTCTGACCGGAGGTATTGGCGATGTTGCCGCGCATACCGGCCAGCTGGTTGATCTGGTCCATCGAACCACGGGCGCCGGAATCCGCCATCATGTAGATGGGGTTCAGCTTACCGAAGTTCTCCTTCAGCGAGGCCTTTACCTCGTTGGTGGCGTCACGCCAGATGGCAATGGTCTGCTGGTAACGGTCGTCCTCGGAAATATAACCGCGGTCGTACTTCTTGCGGACCTTGGCTACCTTTTCTTCGGCAGCGGCCAGCACCTCCTTCTTGTTGGGGGGAATGGTGGCATCGCAGACGGCAACGGTAAGGGCCGCCCGGGTGGAATACTTGTAGCCCTGGCTCTTGATGGCGTCCAATACCTCGCTGGTATCGGTGGTGCCATGCTTCTTTATGCTCTTGTCAATGATCTTGGAGAGCTGCTTCTTACCCACCTGGAAGCCGACCTCAGGGATCAGCTCATTGCCGGGGATGCTGCGGTCCACAAAGCCCAGATCCTGCGGGATGGGATTATTGAAGATATTGATACCGATGGTGGTATGGATGCTGCCGGTAAAGGTCTTGCCGTTCAGCGTCTTGGTGGTACGCACCAGAATCGGCTCGTGCAGATCCAGCACCCCGGTCTGATAGGCCATCAGCGCCTCATCGGGGCTGCGGTAGATCTTCAGCTCGTGGGGATTTTCCTTATAGACCTTCTCCCAGTCCGCAATGGAGGTAAACACGCCGGGATTGCGGATCTCATCGGTGGCGTACACCTTATCGATGATGGTGGTTAGGTAATAGGAACCCAGCACCATGTCCTGAGAAGGCACAGCCACGGGCCGGCCGTCAGAGAGCTTCAGCAGGTTATTGGCCGCCAGCATCAGGAAGCGGGCCTCGGCCTGCGCCTCGGCGGAAAGTGGCACATGGACCGCCATCTGGTCGCCGTCGAAGTCGGCATTGAATGCGGTACAAACCAGCGGATGCAGCTTCAGGGCGCGGCCCTCCACCAGAATGGGCTCGAATGCCTGGATACCCAGACGGTGCAGGGTAGGCGCTCGGTTCATCAGCACGGGGTGGCCCTTGATGACCACCTCCAGCGCGTCCCAAACCTCCTTGGGGGAACCACGGTCCACCATTTTGCGGGCCTTGCGGATGTTCTCGGCAACCTTGAGATCCACCAGCCGCTTCATTACAAAGGGCTTAAAGAGCTCCAGCGCCATCTCCTTGGGCAGGCCGCACTGGTACATCTTCAGCTCGGGGCCTACCACGATTACGGAACGGCCGGAGTAGTCTACGCGCTTACCCAGCAGGTTCTGGCGGAAGCGTCCCTGCTTACCCTTCAGCATATCGCTCAAGGACTTGAGCGCACGGTTGTTGGGGCCGGTCACCGGGCGGCCGCGGCGGCCGTTATCGATGAGGGCGTCCACCGCTTCCTGCAGCATCCGCTTCTCGTTGCGGACGATGATATCGGGGGCGTCCAGCTCCAGCAGCTTCTTCAGGCGGTTGTTGCGGTTGATGACCCGGCGATACAGGTCATTGAGGTCGCTGGTGGCAAAGCGGCCGCCATCCAGCTGTACCATGGGGCGGATATCGGGAGGGATGACAGGCAGCACATCCAGGATCATCCACTCGGGCTTGTTGCCGCTGGTACGGAACGCTTCCACCACATCCAGGCGCTTGAGGAGCTTCGCCTTCTTTTGGCCGGTGGCCTTTTCCAGCTCTTCCTTGATCTCCACCGAAAGCGCCTCGATATCCAGCTGCTGCAGCAGCTTCTTTACCGCCTCGGCGCCCATACCGGCATCAAATTCATCCTCATAGGCTTCCCGGTACTCGTTATACTCCCGCTCACTCAGCAAGGCGTACTTCTTCAGCTTGGTGTTGCCGGGATCGATGACGATATAGGATGCGAAATACAGCACCTTTTCCAGCACACGGGGGCTCAGGTTCAGCAGCAGGCCCATGCGGCTGCTGGTGCCCTTAAAGTACCAGATGTGGGAAACGGGCGCAGCCAGCTCAATGTGGCCCATCCGTTCGCGGCGCACCTTGGCGCGGGTCACTTCCACGCCGCAGCGCTCGCAGATCTTGCCCTTAAAGCGGATACGCTTATACTTGCCGCAGTAGCATTCCCAGTCCTTAGTGGGTCCAAAAATGCGCTCGCAGAACAGGCCGTCGCGCTCCGGCTTTAGGGTGCGGTAGTTGATGGTCTCAGGCTTTTTTACTTCGCCGTAGCTCCAGGAGCGAATGGCATCGGGGGAAGCCAGCCCGATCTTGATCGATTCAAAAGATTTATTATCCAAAGTTCTTCCCCTCCATCATTAAAAATCAAATCCGTCGTCGTCCTCATCTTCGCTGCCATCAAAGTCGGCATCGTCATAGGAATCGCTGTCCTCATCGGGGTTTTCCATGGTGTAGTTGTCCTCGATCTCGGAATCCACGGCTACATCGCTTTCATCGTAGTAGTCGCTGGCCATGGGCATGTTCTCGTCCTCATCGTAGGTCTGCTTGATGTCGATCTCCTCGTTGTCCTTATCCAGGATCTTGACATCCAGGCCCAGGGACTGCAGCTCCTTCACCATTACGCGGAACGCCTCGGGGATGCCGGGCGCCGGAATGTTTTGGCCCTTCACAATGGACTCAAACGCCTTCACACGGCCCACCACATCATCGGATTTCACGGTTAGGATCTCCTGCAGGGTGTAGGCAGCGCCGTAAGCCTCCAGCGCCCAAACCTCCATCTCACCAAAGCGCTGGCCGCCGAACTGCGCCTTACCACCCAGGGGCTGCTGGGTGACCAGGCTGTACGGGCCAACGGAACGGGCATGGATCTTATCATCAACCAGGTGATGCAGCTTGAGGTAGTACATATAGCCGACGGTAACACGGTTATCAAATTTCTCACCGGTACGGCCATCATAGACGACGCTCTTGCCGTCCTCAGGCAGCCCGGCCATCCGGAAGCACTCCCGGATATCCTCTTCATGGGCGCCGTCGAAGACTGGGGTCATCACATGCCAGCCCAGGCGGCTGGCGGCCATGCCCAGGTGCACCTCCAGCACCTGGCCGATGTTCATACGGGAAGGAACGCCCAGGGGGTTTAGCACGATATCCAGCGGGGTGCCGTCCTCCAGGAAGGGCATATCCTCCGGCGGCAGAATGCGGGAAACTACGCCCTTATTGCCGTGGCGGCCCGCCATCTTATCGCCGACGGAGATCTTTCTCTTCTGGGCGATGTAAACTCTTACCACCTCATTGACGCCGGGGGAAAGCTCGTCGCTGTTTTCTGGGGTGAACACCTTGATGTCCACCACGATGCCATACTCGCCGTGCGGCACCTTCAGCGAGGTATCGCGCACCTCTCTCGCCTTCTCGCCAAAGATGGCGCGCAGCAGGCGTTCCTCGGCGTTCAGCTCGGTCTCGCCCTTGGGGGTCACCTTACCGACAAGGATATCGCCGGAGTGTACCTCGGCGCCGACATGGATGATGCCTCGCTCATCCAGAGCGCCCAGCATATCATCGCCGACATTTGGGATCTCACGGGTGATCTCCTCCGGGCCCAGCTTGGTATCACGGGCTTCGGTCTCATATTCCTCGATGTGGATGGAGGTGAACAGGTCGTCCCGTACCAGCTTTTCGTTGATGAGAACGGCGTCCTCGTAGTTGTAGCCCTCCCAGGTCATAAAGCCGATGAGCATATTCCTGCCCAGCGAAACCTCGCCGTTGGCGGTGGCGGGGCCGTCGGCCAGCACATCGCCCTTCTTCACTTCCTCGCCCTTTACCACAATGGGCCGTTGGTTGATGCAGGTGCCCTGGTTGGAACGCAGCATCTTTACCAGCTCATATTCATGCTCCACGCCTTCCGCATCGGTCACAATGATGCGATCAGCATCGACATAGCTTACATGGCCGTCTTCCTTGGCAACCACTACTACGCCGCAGTCGTGGGCCGCCTTGTACTCCATACCGGTGCCGACATAGGGGGACTCGGTCTTGATGAGCGGGACGGCCTGACGCTGCATGTTGGCGCCCATCAGGGCACGGTTGGCATCGTCGTTCTCCAGGAAGGGGATCATAGCGGTGGCAACGGAAACCACCATCTTGGGGGAAACATCCATGTAGTCCACCTTGTCGCGGGGGACCTCCTGGACGCTGTCGCGGTACCGGACGGAAACCTTTTCGTTGACAAAATGGCCGTTTTCATCCAGCGGCTCATTGGCCTGCGCCACGATGTATTCATCTTCCACATCGGCGGTCATATACTGGACGGTATCCAGCACCTTGCCGGTGGCCTTATCTACCGGGCGGTAGGGGGCCTCCACAAAGCCGTACTCATTGATGCGGGCAAAGGTGGCAAGGTACGAGATCAGACCAATGTTGGGACCTTCAGGGGTCTCGATGGGGCACATGCGGCCGTAGTGGCTGTAATGCACATCGCGGACCTCAAATCCGGCACGGTCACGACTGAGGCCGCCGGGGCCCAGGGCGGAAAGACGGCGCTTGTGGGTCAACTCGGCCAGGGGGTTGGTCTGGTCCATGAACTGGCTCAAGGGGGAGGAACCAAAGAATTCCTTGACTGCTGCCATAACGGGACGGCTATTGATGATGGCCTGCAGGGTGATGGATTCAATATCCTGGGCCTGTGTGGTCATTCTCTCCCGGATGACGCGCTCCATGCGGGCAAAACCGATGCGGAACTGGTTCTGCAGCAGCTCGCCCACGCTGCGGATGCGGCGGTTGCCCAGGTGGTCGATATCATCGGTGGTGCCGAGATCGTACCGGAGGCCGCACATGTAGTTGATGGAGGCGTAAATATCAAATTTGCGGATGTTCTTGGGGACCAGCTCATCGGCGCGGCGGGTCAGCTCTTCGGCCATTTCCTCGCGGTTAAGGCCCATATCCAGGATCTCGGAAAGGACGGCAAAGCGCACTCTTTCCCGGATGCCCATGGCCTTCAGCTCTTCGGCGGTGTAGTCGGTAAAGTCGGCCATATCCACCATACCGTTGGAGAAGATCTTCAGCTCCTCCACCCCATCGTCCTCGGCCATCTGCAGGCCGGCGGGGGTCAGGCCCTGGATGGTGATCCAGACGGTATCAACGCCGTGGGACTCCAGCAGGCGGGCGTCGTCGCGGCTCAGCAGGGCGCCGGCCTCAAAGAGGATCTCGCCGGTGCGGGGATCGGCCACAGGGCGGGAAAGCACCTGGCCGGTGATGCGGGGCACCAGGGAGAGCTTTTTGTTGTACTTGTAGCGGCCCACCCGGGAAAGATCATAGCGGCGGGGATCAAACAGCAGCTGAGCGAGGTGCTTCACGGCCGATTCGATGGTGGGGGGCTCGCCGGGACGCAGCTTGCGGTAAACCTCCAGCAGGGCCTCATCGCCCAGCATTTCGGCATCCTTGCTTTCGGCGGTCTTTACCAGGTAGGCATAGCGGCCAAACACCTCGTAGATCTCCTCATCGGTGCCGCGCAGGTCAGTCAGGGCGTTGTTCACATCGGCATTGATCTGCTCGACGGTGACATCATCCCGCAGGCGCAGCAGCGACCGGATAAAGGTGGTGATGGGCAGCTTGCGGTTTTTATCGATGCGGACGCTGAACACATCGGCGGAGTCGGTATCATACTCCAGCCAGGCGCCGCGGTTGGGGATCACGGTGGAATCAAACAGTTTTTTGCCGGCGGGATCGTGGTGCATGCCATAATAGACACCGGGGGAACGCACCAGCTGAGAAACGATGACACGCTCGGCACCATTGATGATGAAGGTACCGGCATCGGTCATCAGGGGGAAATCTCCCATGTAGATGTCGGATTCCTTGATCTCGCCGGTGACCTTGTTGATGAGCCTGGCGCGCACGCGCAGGGGGGCGGCATAGTTTACATCCCGCTCCTTGCACTCCAGCAGGGGGTACTTTGGTTTGTCATCCAGCGTAAAATCAATGAAATCCAGCTGCAGATTGCCCTGATAGTCGGTGATCGAGGAGATGTCCTTGAATACGGCCCGAAGACCCTCATCCAGGAACCACTGATAGGAATTTTTCTGTACTTCGATGAGGTTCGGCATCTCGGCCACTTCATCGATGTGGGCAAAGCTCTGGCGGATATTTTTGCCCAGTTTTACGGGTTTGGTGTTTACCATCCGATGTTCCACTCCATTCCATCATTTTTTCGCCATCACTTGGACATCAATGACTGCATAAATATTTGTTGATTATGCACAGTATCACGAGAGTATTATCGTGACTTATGCACACTTGACAATACCGTTTAGTCATAAAAAGCCATTATGATACAGTATATTATTGTAGTCCCGAAACGGGGCCTTGTCAAGCAGAAATTCCAAAAAAAATGGTGAAATTTTAGTGACGGAAATTTTGACCAGAAACGCCCCGAAAGACGGCGAAACGCCCCGGACGCTATCCCATAAATGGGACAGGCCCGGAGCGTGATGACGCAGAGGGGAAATTACTTGTAGAAGGCACGCATGGCACGATAGGTCATGTAGACATCGGCCTTGGCGACGACCTCGAACGGGGCGTGCATGGAAAGCACCGGAACACCCAGATCGACGGTATCAATATTGTGCTGGGAAACATACATGGCAACGGTGCCGCCGCCGCCCTGGTCTACCTTGCCCAGCTCGCCGGTCTGCCAGCCAACATGCTCGGCATCCAGAATACGGCGGGCGAAGCCCATCATCTCAGCGGTGGCGTCATTGGTGCCGGCCTTGCCGCGGGCACCGGTGTACTTGGTCACCACGACGCCGTAATTGATGTAGCTGGCGTTGCGGCGCTCATGCACCTCGCCGTAGATGGGATCGAAGGCGGCGTTGACATCGGCGCTGAAGCAGTGGCTGTTAGCGGCCACATGGCGCACCTTGCAGCCGGCCATATCGGCCAGATCCTCAATGAAATCCTTGAGAAAGTAGGAGTTCATGCCGGTGGGGCCGTTGCTGCCGGTTTCCTCTTTATCCGCCAGAATGGTGACGGAGGTATACTCGGGGGATTTCTCATCGATCTCCGCCATGAGGATGGGATAGGCGCAGACGCGGTCATCGTGACCGTAGGCGCCGATCATGGAGCGGTCGAGGCCGAGATCCCGGGCCTTGAAGGCGGGAACGGCGCACAGCTCGGCGGAGAGGAAGTCCTCTTCCACGATGCCGTATTTTTCGAACAGCAGCTTGGCAATGGCGACCTTGACCTTCTCGGAGCCGGTGTCATCCCGCAGAGCGGCGCTGCCGATGAGGATATTGAGCTTTTCGCCCTCGATGCCTTCTGCCAGTGACTTCTTCATCTGATCGGCGGCCAGGTGGGGCAGCAGGTCGGTGACGCAGAATACGGGATCGCCCTCTTCTTCGCCGATGGCTACGGACAGGCTGGAGCCGTCCTTGCGGATGATGGTGCCGTGCAGGGCCAGCGGGATGGCGGTCCACTGGTACTTCTTGATGCCGCCGTAGTAGTGGGTCTTGAGGAAGCACTGCTCGCCCTCCTCATACAGGGGCCGGGGCTTGAGGTCCAGACGGGGGCTATCGATGTGGGCAACGCCGATGCGGACACCTTCGGCGACGCTGCGGCGGCCGAGGGTGGCGGCGATGAGCGCCTTGCCGCGGTTATTGAGGTAGACCTTATCCCCTGCCTTGTACTGCTTGGCATGGTCAAAGGGGACATAGCCGGCCTTTTCCAGCATGGCTGCGGCGGTGGTCACCGCCTCGCGCTCGGTCTTGGCAGCATCCAGGAAGGTCTTGTAGCCCTCGCAAAAATCGTAAGCAGCCTTCAGCTCTTCCTCGGACATGGTCTCGGTGAGATTCTTGGGGTTCATCAGCAGCTCCTCGCGCAGCTGCTCGCCCTTGGTTTTTTCACTCATGGGTATTTTACTCCTTTCGGTTTTTTGATAATTTTATGGATTTATAGGCACAAAAACCGGCGGCAGCGCTCCACCTCTTTTTCCAGGTGGGCAAGATCCGACGAATTTGTGATGACAAAGTGGGAGCGGCGGGTGTAATACTCGTCCTCGTGTTGGTTGCTCATACGGGCTTCGGCGGCTTCCCTGGTGATGCCGTCCCGTTCCAGCACCCGGCGCAGGCGCTCCTCCCGCGGGGTCACCACGCTGACAATAACATCGCAGAGTTTATCGCCGCCGCTTTCAAACAGGGTGGGGGCGTCCAGCACGCAGGCGCGGCAGCCGGCCGCTTCAGCGGCATCCATGCGGGCTTCGCACTCCGCCAGGATAAGCGGAAAAGTGATGCCGACCAGCCGGCTCAGTTCCTCCGGCCGGGCAAAAACAACGGCGGCAAGGGCAGGGCGGTCGATGGTGCCATCCGGCAGGCGGGTGCCAGGAAAGGCCGCGGCGATGGCGTCGGCTGCGGCGGGACTGTTATTGACCTCATGGGCGATGGCGTCGGCGTCCAGGATCTCTACCCCGCCCCAGCGGCGCATGAGGGCAGTGACAGTGGATTTGCCGCTGCCGGTGGGGCCGGTCAGGCCGATGCGGAGCATGGGATCACCTCGGTTCTGGTTGGGGTAGGAAGAAGCCGGTGGCTGCCAAGACGGGCGCCCGCAGGGCGCTCCGGCGCAGCCGGAGCCGGCGGTGAAACCGTCGAAACCGCCGCAGGCGGTTTGCCCTGCGGGCGTCCCGCCGACGGCAGCGGGGCAAAGCAAATAATCAGAGCTGGACTACCCGGAAAGCGGCGGCGCGCAGCAGACGGTTGTAGACGGCAAGGCCCATTTCCTCCGGCTCCGGGGCGTGGACATACACCTCGGTGGCCTGCAATTTATCCAGCTGCCGCAGCACATCAAAGAGGTTCTGCGCCTGCGAAGGGTAATTATAGGCCACGCCGTAGCTGATGGTGGGAGCCTCCAGCAGGGAAACATCCTCATCGAAGCACATGGCGTAGAAGCCGTCCTCCTCCCCTGCCCGCTGCAGTGTCTCGTAGTATTCGTTCACCCGGGCGGCATAATCCTCCCGGCTGCCGCACAGCAGCGTAAGGGTGGCGGCAGGGGCGTAGTGTTTATATTTCATGCCGGGGCTGGGGGCCGCGGCATCCTGCGGGAGCATATGTAGGACGGCCTCGGCGACCGAGACGCATCCGCACCGCCGCTGGATCTCCTCCGGGGTGACAGCGCCGGGGCGCAGCACCTGCGGGGTACCATCCGGCAGGAAGCAGAGAACGGTGGATTCCACCCCGACGGTGCAGTCATCGCTTTCCACAATGGCATCCACCAGGCCCCACAGGTCATCCACACAGTGGCGGAAGGTGGTGGGACTGGGACTGCCGCTGCGGTTGGCACTGGGGGCAGCCAGCGGCACACCTGCCGCCCGGATGACGGCACGGGCCACCGGGTGACTGGGCATCCGGATGGCAACAGTTTCCAGGCCGCCGGTGGTGGTCAGGGGGATCTTGGACGAGCGGGGCAGCACCATGGTGAGGGGACCGGGCCAAAAGGCCTCCGCCAGAATTTTGGCGTTTTCCGGGATGGCGGTCACCAGCTCCGGCAGGGCGGAAAGCTCCGCGATGTGGACGATCATAGGGTTATCGCTGGGGCGGCCCTTGGCGGCGTACACCGCCTTGACGGCCGCTTCATCATAGGCATTGGCGGCCAGGCCGTACACCGTTTCGGTGGGAATGGCGACCAGTCCGCCGTGCGCGAGGATATCCCCGGCGCGCAGCACGCCCTCGGCGTCCTCAGCGGGGTCATATATTCGGATGAGTTCGGTTTTCATCATAATTCGGGATACTCCCTGTTCTGCAGTTTTTCGGCCTGCTCGTGCGCCAGCAGCGGCTCGATGAGCAGGTCCAGTTCGCCGTTCATCACGGCATCCAGCCGGTACAGCGTCAGCTCGATGCGGTGATCGCTGACCCGGTTCTGGGGAAAATTGTAGGTGCGGATGCGCCCGCTGCGGTCGCCGGAACCCACCTGGCGGCGGCGGTCTGCGGCGATGGAGTCGCTCTGCTCCTGCTCGGCCTGCTCCAGCAGGCGGCTGCGCAGGATCTTCATGGCGCGGTCTTTATTTTTATACTGGCTTCGCTCGTCCTGGCATTCCACCACCAGCCCGGTGGGCAGGTGGGTGATGCGGATGGCGGACTCGGTTTTATTGATGTGCTGGCCGCCTGCGCCGCTGGAACGGAAGGTATCAATTTTGAGGTCCTTGGGGTCGATGTGAATTTCCACCTCATCGGCCTCCGGCAGCACCGCTACGGTCACGGCGGAGGTCTGTATCTTGCCCTGGCTATCGGTGACGGGCACCCGCTGCACCCGGTGGATGCCGCTTTCAAACTTTAAGCGGGAGAAAACCTTTTCCCCCTCGATGGAGAAAACGATCTCCCGGTAGCCGCCCAGTTCCGTCTCACCCGCGTTCATCAGCTCCACCTGCCAGCCGCGGGCCGCCGCATACAGATTGTACATGCGGTACAGGTCTGCCGCAAAAAGAGCGGCCTCCTCCCCGCCGGTGCCGGCACGCAGCTCCATAATGACGCTGCGGTCATCCCGCGGGTCATGGGGCAGCAGCATCAGCCGGGCTTCCTCGGTCAGGCGGGTGATCTCCTCTTCCGCTTCCGCTTTTTGCTCGGCGGCCATGGCCGAAAGCTCGGCATCGTGGGAATAGAGCAGCTCCTTGGCTTCGGCCAGCGCTTCCTCGGCAGCGGCCAGCGCCAGGTACTGCCGAGAAAGCGGTTCCAGCTCCTTATATTCCTTCATCAGCGCCCGGTAGCGTCCCAGGTCGGCGGCAGCATCGGGCTGGGAAAGCTGGGCGGAAAGTTCATCGTAGCGGCGGTGCGCCGCCAAAAGTCCTTCGAGCATGGCAAAAACTCCTTATGCGAATTTAGTGGCATAAGGCACCGCTACTGCTCCTCCGGGTGGGTGATTTTTTTGATATGGCGTTCAGCCTTGGCACGGGGGATCATGATCTCCCGGCCGCAGGTGCGGCATACCAGCTTAAAATCCATGCCGCTGCGGGTGACGGTGAATTCCTCCCCGCCGCAGGGGTGCTTTTTCTTCATCAGCAGAATATCGCCGACGCGGACATCCATGGGAGTCCCTCCTTTGCCATTAAGTCGATTTTATATTATACCACGGGGAAAAATAATTTGCAATGAGGGATGGGGCCCGCAGGGCAACCCGTCCTGCGGACGGGTTCGGGGGCGGCCTGCGACCGCCCCCCGCGAGGGGCTTCGCCCCTCGGCCCTGCGGGCCCCTGCTCTGCGCCGGGCCTGCCCCGGGCCATAGAAAGCCCCGCCGCCCGCGGCCTTTCCCCGCATACCGCCGCCTGCCGCCGAATATAGATAAAGCAATAGGCAAAACAGGAGGGTAAAGCATGGGATATTACTGGCCGGAGGGCATGCTGCTGGAAACTGAGGAAAACCGATATTATCTGCAAAATGAGGAAACACTGCAAAGCGCCATGCGCATCGGTCAAATCTTGGAGGGACGGGCGCTGCTGTGTGATTATGACCACAACCTGGTGGTGGATATGGGCTGCTGCCGCGGGATCATCCCCCGGGAGGAGGGCGCCCTGGGAATAAAAGAGCAGACGGTGCGGGATATCGCCATCATCTCCCGGGTGAATAAGTCGGTCTGCTTTCTCATCACGGCGATAGAGCACGATGAGGCCGGAGCACCGCGGCCCATTTTATCCCGGCGGGCAGCCCAGCTGCGCTGCCGTTCCGAATACATAGACCATCTGACCCCTGGGGAGATCATCCCCGCGCGGGTAACGCACCTGGAAAGCTTCGGCTGCTTTGTGGATATCGGCTGCGGGCTGCCCTCCCTCATCAGCATCGATCAGATCTCGGTCTCCCGCATCAGCCACCCGCGGGACCGCTTTGCTGTGGGAGAGAGCATCTACGCCGTGGTAAAGGCGGTGGAGCCGGAGGGCCGGGTGCAGCTTTCTCACAAGGAGCTGCTGGGCACCTGGGCCCAAAACGCCGAGCTGTACCTGCCGGGAGAAACGGTGGCGGGCGTCATCCGCAGCGTGGAGGACTATGGCGTCTTTGTGGAGCTGACCCCCAACCTGGCCGGCCTGGCGGAGCCCTGCGAGGGCGTGCGCGCCGGCCAGCACGCGGGCGTGTATATTAAAAGCATCCTGCCGGAAAAAATGAAGATCAAGCTTATCATCGTGGATGCCTTTGACGCGCCCTACGCCCCGCAGCCGGTGCAGTATTTCCTCACCGAGGGGGTGCTGCGGCGCTGGCGGTATTCCCCGCCGGAATGCAGCCGGGTGGTGGAAACCGTCTTTGACGAATGATGCCGTCTCTACACCAATAGCCGTTTATTTCGTTGTGTTTTCATACAATTATTGTCGCATATTGAAATGATAATTTAGTCAGTTAAATAAAAATCTCAAAAATCCCTGCCGGGAAGCAGGGATTTTTGCCGTGTCTTGCGTACTAAAATTTATGGAGGGAGTTTTGCAGGTCTTGTGGTGTCTGGCACGCCGTTCAGACCGGGGAAAGGCCGATACGGGCGCTGCCGGAGACGAGATAGTAGGTGGTTTCTTTCTCCAGGGCATCGCTGATGAGAGTAACATAACCGACCGAGGTTTCCGGGGTGAAGGAGAGCATGGGGGTACTCTCTTCCGCCGCCGTGACGGTCAGGGGCCGGCCGCCGGTCAGCCACAGCTCCACGCTGATGCGGGGCAGGCTGGTATACAGCTGCAGCTCCTCCGGGAGGGGGCCGGCCGCCAGCAGGGTGCCGCCGCTAATATGGGCCGTGGCAGCCCGCAGGGGGTTCTGCTCCCGGCCGGAGCCGAGCAGCAGACTGCCGCCCGACTGGAACAGTGATCCGCCGATATCCAAAGCATGGGTCCCGGCGCAGATGGAAAGGCTGCCGCCGGTCACGGTCATTTTGCGCAGGTCGGTAGCGGGGTCGGTCTCGGATTTATCATACCCGCCGGAGAGGGTCATGCCCTCCTCCGCGGCGGTAATGGACAGGCTGCCGCCGGAAAGAGTCATATCCTCCGCCACAGCGCCGCGGCGGGCGGTGAGAATGGAAACATCTCCGGCGGAAAGGGTGAGCTGCTGGGTGGTGATGGCAGTATCGCCGCCGGAAATGGTGACACGGCTGCCGGACAGCTTGGTGCTTCCCACGGAATAGAGGGCGGCATCGCTGCAATCCAGCGTAAAGGTACCGCCGGAAAGCGCCAGGGATTTGCCGGCGGAAAGGCCCCGCGCGCTATCGCTCACGATCTGCTCCCGGTTGATGATGGGCTGTTCTTCGGTGGGCTGCTGCTGGGGCAGACCGCCCCACAGGCCCCATTTTTCGGCGGTCTCGCCATAACTGGCGTTGCCGCTGCCGCCGCCGGTGGTGATGTGGTACTCCCCTGCCGTGGCCGAAAGGCTCCCGGCCGCCGTGATGCCGTCCCCGCCGCAGATGAGGGCCACTGTGCCCCCTGCCAGCGTCACGCTGCCCTGCCCGGATTTGGCGGAACTGGCCGAAAGGCCGGTGCGGCCGCAGGCGATGGAAAGCTGTCCGCCGCTGATCTGCAGCTCCTGCCCGGCAACCAGTCCGTCCCGCCAGGCGGTGATCTCCAGGGTGCCTTCCGCCACGGCCAGGGTGCCCTCGCTGCGCAGGGCGTCATTGTGGATAGCCTCCACCGAAAGGCTGCCCCCGCCGGTGATGAGCAGGTCGCCCTCCACGCTGATGGCGGCTTCCCGCACCTTGCTGCCGGAATAGAGATAGCTTTTGCCATCGGAGAGGGTATTTTCGGTGCCGTTCTCCAGCAGCAGCACCACGGTGCCGCCGCCATTGGAGTAGATGACCGGGCCCCGTTCACAGTGCATATCCACCCCGCACAGCACCAGCCGGGCCGTTTCCCCCGCCGGGATCTCCACGGTGAGCTGGGCATCCTGCAAAGTACCGCTGAGCAGGTAGGTGCCCCCCTGGGAGATGGTGACTCGGGAAGCGGTGGCGGTGACATTGGGGGCATTGCTGATGACGGAATCGACATTGAACTGCAGGATATAGTACGGCTCCTGCTGCCACTGGGAATGATCCGCCGTCATGGGTGCGGTCATGGATTCCAGCGATTCGTTTTCCTGCGGGGCATGGCCGCAGCCCGCCAGCAGCAAAATTACCGGCAGCAGAAGCATCAGGCAGCGTTTCATCGGGGGCGTCCTCCCTTCTCTTTTTGGGGACTTGGGGTTCATATGCTTATTCTGGCCCTATCATACCGCAAAATGAGAAAGAGTGCAAATCTCTTTGCGGGTGGGGCGCCTAAGGCGGTACGGGCCGCAGGCGAGCGGGGCGCAGCCCCGGCGATGCAAAGCATCGCCGCAGCGGACATTTGTCCGCTGGACCCATCCGCAGGATGGGTCGGGCTGCGCCCCGAGCCGGCCCCCTGCAGAAACCAAAATCACTGCAGGGCGGCAATATAGAGCTTGCGGGTATCGGCCAGGGCCGCGGCTATTTCCTCCTGCCGGCCCTCCGAGAGGGCACAGCGCAGCAGAAAGCCGGAAATACAGCCCTCTCCGACCATGGAAAGGTATTCCGGCTCCGGCATACGGGGGGCCAGGCCCTCCTCCACGGCGGCAGTGGTCAGGCAGTTCATGATCTCCCCGATCATGCGGCGGGTATCGGCACGCTCCTGCGGACCGCCGCAGATATCATACAGGGCGGCCTGCGGAAACCCCATGGAGGGCACCTGTGAAAAGAAAACGGAGCTGCACTCCAGCAGCTGGCGGGCGGTGATCTCGATGACCTTCCAGCGGGCTTCAAAGCCCTCGGCGTCGGAAATGGCGGCGTAGAGCTCCTGGAAGCCCTGGGCCCTGCTGTACTGCATGGCATCCCGCAGCAGCTCCTCCCGGGAGGGGAAATACTCGTACACAGTGCCTTTGCCGATGCCAGCGGCTTCGGCGATCTCAGAAACCTTCAAATCTCCCAGCGGACGGCCCTGCCGCAGCAGCTTTAATACCGCACGGAACACCGCGGCCTTTTTCTCCGGCAAGTTCATACCTCTTCTACCTCCTCGATGACAACTTTCTTGGGGTCTTTCTTTAGGAAAATATCGTAAATGGCGGGGACAATGAACAGAGTAAGCAGGGTGGCATAGGCCAGGCCGCCGATGGTAACGATGGCCAAGGGCTGCAGCATATCGCCGCCGGCGCCCAGGCCCAGTGCCATGGTAGCCAGGCCGAAAATGGTGGTCATGGCAGTCATGAGGATAGGGCGGATGCGGTCGCGGCCGGTCTGTACCAGCGCTTCGGCGCGTTCCATCCCCTCCAGCCGCAGCCCGTTGGCGTAATCCACAAAGACGATGCCGTTATTCACAACGACACCCGCGAGCATAAGGAAGCCCAGCATGGCAATGACTGAGAGCTCCTTGCCGGTGATCCACAGGGCCAAAAGGCCGCCGGTGAAGGCCAACGGAATGGTGAACAGCACGATGAACGGCGAGAGCAGCGACTGGAACTGCGCCACCATGATGAGGTAGATGAAGGCGATGGCCAGGGCGATCATCAGGATGAGGTCGCTCATGGTGGATTGGATCATCTCATTTTCGCCCTCAATGGCATAGGAGCAGCCCTCCGGCATCTCATAATCGGCCAGCAGCTTTTCCACCTCACGGCTCACCAGGCCGATGTTGTAGCCATCGGCGATCTGGGCGGTGACGGTGACGGTACGGGCCTGATTTTCACGGTGGATGGCGGAAGCGGACGCGGCCTCGGTCACTGCGGCGATCTCGGAAAGGCGGACCTCGCATTCCTCCTGGTTTTTGGTACCGGTCAGGCGGAGCTCCTCCAGCGTTTCCCGGGTGGTGATACCGGCGCTATCGGGGACGACCACAACCGGCAGGTCACTGTTATCCACGGTGATATTGGTGGCGGTGGTTTGGGAGAGAACGGCGGCGGCCACCTGCTGGTAGACCTGTGCGACCGTCAGGTTATACTCGGCGGCTTTGGCTTTATCCACGGTGATGCGCACCTCGGTGCTGCTGTCCTCCTGCCCATCACTGACCGAAGCGACCCCTTCCACGGCGGAAAGGGTTTTGGCCAGGTCGGTGGCGGCGGCCCGCAGGGCATCCATATCATCGCCGGTGACGGCCAGCTGAATACCGCTGCCGCCGGTCATCATACTCATATCCATGGTGGAGCCGTTGGCGGAAACGGTGCAGTCCAGATCGGCGCAGGCTTCCTCAATCTTTTTGGCGATCTCCTGGCTGGAATCGCTGCGGTCATCACCCAGCAGTACATAGATGGACAGGCTGCTGCCGCCCATGCTCATCATGCTCTGGCCCTCCATGGCGCCGACGGTATCCACACCATCCACGGTAAGGATCCGCTCCAGGACGGTATCGCACATGGCCCATGTTTCGCTTTGGGTGGCGTCCTCCGGCATCTCGATGGAGACCGACACCTGTGGGCTATCCATTTCCGGCATAAAGGCGGTGCCCATGCTGACCGCCAGCACCGCGCTGGCAATAAGCAGTGCCACCGCGCCCAGCAGAACGGGAGCCTTGTGCCGCAGTACTTTCCGCAGAAGGTTTTCGTAGCCCGCCATCATGCGGTTCAGGAGGCGGTTGGGCTTTTCCCCTGCGGTATCGCGGGTCAATATTTTGCCCGAAAGGGCGGGCACCAAGGTAAGGGCGACCAGCAGACTGGCACCCAGTGAATAGGCGATGGTCAGGCCCATATCGGCGAAGATCTGCCGGGTAAGGCCGCTGGTGAACAGGATGGGCACAAATACGCAGACAGTGGTAAGGGTGCTGGCGGTGATAGCCCCGGCAATCTGGCGGCAGCCGTGAACCGCCGCCGTGGCGGCATTGTAGCCCAGCTGGCGCAGACGGTAGATATTCTCGATGGCAACGATGCTGTTATCCACCAGCATGCCGACGCCCAGAGCCAAGCCGGACAAAGAGATGATATTAAGGGTGACGCCGGTGAAGTGCATAAGCACCACCGCCAAAAGCAGACTGATGGGGATACTGAGCGCCACAATGATAGTGGGGCGGAAGTCCCGCAGGAACAGCATGAGGACAATGACGGCCAGCAGCGCGCCGAACAGCAGATTTTCCAGCACCGAGCTGATGACCAGATCGATGTACTGGCCTTGATCGCTGAGGGCGGTGAGGTGCAGGCCATCGTATTTTTCCTCCAGCTGGGCCATGGCGGCATAGAGATTATCGCAGGCACCGGAGGTGGAAGCGATGGAGGACTTTTGTACCGTGAGCAGCACACCGTCATTGCCGTTTATTTTGGCGTACAGCTCCTCGGCGTTATCCGCCAGGCGGACAGTGGCGATATCGGTCAGGCGGATCTCCCCCACATCGCCGACATCGTATCGGAAGAGCACCCAGTTCTGCAGCTCCTCCAGGCTGGTAAATTTATCGCCGACCTTGAGGGCATTCTGCCCCTCGGCGCTTTGGATATAGCCGGCGGGCATCGAGAAGTTCTGCGCCATGAGCAGCTGCGAAACGGCGGACTGGGTGAGAATGCCGTCCAGCCCGGCGGCCTTGTAGGCGGCATCCCGCTGCTGGCGGAACTGCTCCTCGGCTTCATCCAGGGCCTGTTCGGCCTGCTGTAATTGCAGGGTGGCCAGAATGAGCTGCTGAGAAAGCTCCAGCTTGCCGGTCTCCAGCTGGCTCTGCGCCTTATCCAGCTGCGAAAGGGCGGCGTCCAGCTCCTTTTGGCTGGACTGAGCGGTTTCCAGCTCCTTTTTTAGCTGCGGGATGCGGGGCGCCAGCGCATCGATGGCGGCGTTCAGCTCGGTAATGGTGCCATAGTCATCCTGCACCTTATCGTGGCTTTCGATCCACTTCTTGCCCTCGGCCTCGCCCAAAAGCTTCTTGATGGCGTCGGCGTTTTCCTCGATGGCTTTGGTGGTGTCGGCGATGGCCTTCTCGGCCTCCGCTTTCGCCTCGGTGGCCTGCTGGAAGGTCTCCAGCCGGGCGTTGGCGCGGGTCACCTCCTTCTCGGCAGCCGAGAGCTTTTCCGCGGCGGCAACGGTTTGCGGGTCATTGCGGGTAAGGTAGGTGGTCTGCGCCGCCTGGATAGCGGCAAGCTCGGCTTCGGCGGTATTGAGCTGGGCTTGCAGCCCGGTATTATCGGGGTCCTTCTCCAGCTGAGCCTGGAGGTCGTCCACCTCCGCCTGCTTTTCCTGCTCCTGCCGCAGCAGGTCCTGCCAGCCGGGATCGTCCTTGAGACGCTCTGGTGCGCCGGCCAGCGCTTCATCGTAGGCGGTTTGCGCGGCTTCCTGCGCATCCTTGGCATTGGTCACATCCTGCTGCAGGGCGGCTTCACTGCTGCCGATCTCCTTGAGGGTGGCTTCGGCGGTCTCCAGCGAGGCCTGAGCGGCTTTCAACTGGGCGCGCAGCTGGGTGCGGGTAAGCTGCAGAGATTGCAGCTCGGCATATTTTACAGCGGAAAGATGGGTACGGGCGTAATCTTCACTGGCATTGTAGCTATCGCGCAGATTTACCATGTTATCGTACTGGGCCAGCACGGCCTGAATGGCCTTGACCTCCGCCGAGGTGAGGGTGGAGCCGAGGGAGGCCTGATCCTTGGCATCGGCCAGCTGCTGGGCAGCGGCCACCAGCTGGGCATAGGCGGTGCCGCTTTGCTCCTCCAGCTTCTTTTTGGCGTCGTTGATCTGCCTGCGAGAATCCTTGAGCTGCTTTTCGGCATCGGCCAGGGAGCTATCAATGGCCGCCAGTACCTTGTCATTCAGCTCATCGATTTTGGCTTGATCCAGCTCCACACGGATCTGGCTTTCCACCAAACCGCTGCCGGAAACTGAGGCCACGCCATCCACCCGCTCCAGTGCCGGGATGACGGTGGAGGAGGTGAATTCCGAAAGCTCGTTTCGGGCCATATTATCGCTATCCACCGCCAATACCATGATGGGCAGCATATCGGGATTGATCTTCATGAGCACCGGGCTGCCGGCGGCCTCGGGCAGGGAGCCGGCAATCTGATCAAGGCTGGCGTTCATTTCGATCATGGCGGAATCCATGCCGGTGCCTTCCTCAAATTCCAGCACCACGATACTGACATTTTCCTGCGAGATACTGGTGATATTCTTGACGCCGCTGGTGGTAGCCAGGGCGCTTTCCAGCGTTTTGGTCACGCTTTGCTCCACCTGCTCCGGACTGGCGCCGATGTAGGTGGTATAGGCGATGGCATAGGGCAGATCCATATTCGGCAGGAGGTCGGTGGTCATATTGATGAAGGACATGACACCGAGGATAAGCACCAGCATCACGCAGACGAATACGGTCATGGGCTTTTTGACACTGAGACGAGACAGCATAGAGGATTCTCCATTTCCGGGGGATAGATGTTCCGACCGACCGGTCGGTCGGGGGCTTCTAATCTTATTTTAGCGCAAAACGGGGCGAACGCAAGAGGAAAGATATTAACATTTCGTAAAGGTTATAGCATCGGCGCGGGAGAGTATGCTATAATAACCATGGACATTGCAGGAAGCTGGTTTTGGGCGGCCCCGCGCGGGAGCCGAAGGCTCCCGAAGGGCGGCCCCGCAGGGGGCTGCCCCAGCCCGGCGGAGCCAGGCACGGGGCCGCCCGAATGCCAGCCTGCACCCCCAAAGGAGGTAACCGCCATGTATCACATCCTGGTCGTGGATGACGAAGCCAAGATCCGCGAGATCATTAAAAAATACGCAGTATTCGAGGGCTACCGGGTCACCGAGGCCGCCAATGGCATGGAGGCCATCGACCTGTGCCGCACCGAGCCGTTCGATCTCATCATCATGGATGTGATGATGCCGGAGCTGGACGGCTTTTCCGCCTGCCGCGAGATCCGCAAATACAACCGCACGCCCATCATCATGCTTTCCGCCCGCGGCGAAGAATATGACCGCATCCACGGCTTCGAGCTGGGGATCGACGACTATGTGGTCAAGCCCTTTTCCCCCAAGGAGCTGATGATGCGGGTGGCCGCCATCATCAAGCGCAGCGGCGGCGAGGAAAACAACCGTTTTGTTTTTGAGGGGCTGACGGTGGATTTTACCGCGCGGCTGGTTTTCATTGACGAGCAGCGCATAGAGATGTCTCCCAAGGAGTACGACCTGTTTTTCTATATGGTGCGCAACCGCGGCGTGGCCCTGACCCGCGAGCGGCTGATCCACGATGTATGGGGCTATGATTTTTACGGCGACGACCGCACGCTGGATACCCATGTAAAGCTGCTGCGCAAGAGCCTGGGCCGGTACAGCCGGTGCATTATCACGCTAAGAGGAGTTGGGTACCGCTTTGAAACTGTGGCAGAGCCGGAAAGCGATGCAGACGGAGACGCCAACTGAGTCCTCCCCTGCCCCGCAGCATAAGCAAAGCCGTTTTTCCCACCTGGGCATCCGCTGGAGACTGGTGGGCAGCTTTGCTATGTTCGTGGCGCTGCTGCTGATGCTGCTGTGGCTTTTGCAGATCGTCTTTTTGGAGAGCTTCTACAAGTCCATCAAGACCAGCTCCATTAAAAATACCGCCGAGGAAGTAGCCGCCAGCATCAATGATGAGAACTTCTACACCGAGGTGAACCGCCTGACCCGCCAGGATCTCATCTGTGTCCACATCGTGCGGGAGGACGGCACCCCGGTACTGACCTCCGGCAACCAGCCCTCCTGCATCCTGCACATGCTGCTTACCGATCAGGCGGCGCTGCTGTTCCGGCAGGCGCAGGAAAACGGCGGCACCGTGCTGGAAAACTATCAGCTCCTGGAGCTTTCCCCCGCCATGCAGAGCAAAGCAACCGCCCAGGCCGCCTCCACCGAGCAGCTGCTGTACGGCATTCTGACCACGCGCGGAGAGGACGAAGGCGCTGAGCCGGTCATGGTCATGGTGGATGCCACCATCACGCCCATCAATACCACGGTGGAAACACTGCGGGCCCAGCTGGTCATCATCACGGTCATCATGACGGCGTTTTCCATCCTGCTGGTGCTGCTGCTTTCCTCCATGATCTCCCGTCCCATCACCCGCATTACCAAAAGCGCCAAGCAGCTGGCCACCGGCGATTACGGCACGCAGTTTACCGGCGGCACCTACCGGGAGGTCACCGAGCTGGCCGACACCCTAAACTATGCCAGCCGGGAGCTGAGCAAGGTGGAACATCTGCGGCAGGAGTTCATCGCCAATGTGAGCCACGACCTGCGCACCCCCCTGACCATGATCACCGGCTATGCCGAGGTAATGCGCGATCTGCCGGGTGAAAATACCCCGGAAAATGTGCAGATCATCATAGATGAGGCCCGCCGGCTGACTGATTTGGTCAATGATTTGCTGAATCTTTCCCGGCTGCAGAGCGGCGCACAGACCCCCGAACCGGAGCCGCTCAATCTCACCAAGATGATCCGCGGCATTATGGGGCGGTACGCCAAGCTGGTGCTGCATGACGGCTACGCCATCACGCTGGAAGCGGACGGCGACGCCATGGTGATGGCCGACCGGCTGCGCATGACCCAAGTGCTGTATAATCTTATCAATAACGCCATCAACTATGCCGGGGCCGACCGGGCCGTACTGGTGCGCCAGACCATCGAGAATGGGACTGTGAAGGTGGAGGTCATCGACCACGGCGAAGGCATTCCGGCCGAAAGCCTGCCCTATGTGTGGGACCGCTACTACAAGGTAGATAAAAACCACCGCCGCTCCACCGTGGGGGCCGGGCTGGGACTTTCCATTGTAAAGGGCGTGCTGGAGGCCCACGGCGCCGAATACGGCGTAGCCAGCACCCTGGGCGAGGGCAGCGATTTCTGGTTCCGGCTGCCGCTGCTGCCGCCCGATGCCGCTTTAACCGCCGAAAGTGAAGAAAATCATTCCGATTTTTCCTGATTTCTTCACACAGCCATCACATTGGCCGTATATGATAAAGGTGTGGAATAAATAAGGGCGCACAGCCCGGCCGAAGGTTTTTCTTTCTCCTCCTTATCTTCATCCTTCTTTATACTTTTTCGTTTTGTCCTCATTTTCTTTTCCCTTCGGCTCATTCCCCAAGCTCCTGCGCCGGCTGCAAACGGCCGCAGGAAACAGTTTTACCAGGAGCTCCCGCACTGTAACAGGTGCGGGAGCTTTTTTGTGTTCTTTAATATTTTATGAATTCACCGTGAACTGCGTTGACTATATAGGGGCAAAATGGTATGCTGACTGTATTAGCTCCAGTAGTACAGTTTGCTGCAAAGTTTTTTTGCATTTTTTGTTTTTGGATGCAATAAAATCCATCAAACTGTACACTTATTTTAGTGAAATATGATTTTTCTGCGAGAGGGGGAAAAAATGTGCAATACATGGTGGAGACCAAAAATCTCCGCAAGGTGTACCGGACCGGCGATGAAAAGGTAGTCGCTCTGGATAATATCGACCTGACCATCGAGCAGGGGCAGGTGTGCTGTATACTGGGTACCTCCGGCAGTGGTAAATCCACCCTGCTGAACCAGCTGGCCGGGCTGGAAAAGCCCACCCGCGGCACGGTAAAAATCAAGGGAGAGCTGATCTCCAAGATGAGCGAAAAGCAGCTGGCGGTGTTCCGGCAGAAGCACATCGGCTTTGTGTTCCAGTCCTACAATCTCATTCAGGGGATGACCGCTGTGGAAAATGTGGCCATGCCGCTGATGTTCCGCCGGGTGTCCCGCAAAAAGCGTGAGGAAGCCGCCCGTGAAATGCTAAAGCAGGTGGGACTGGGCGAGCGCATGGACCACCGTCCCAATGAAATGAGCGGCGGCCAGCAGCAGCGCGTGGGCATTGCCCGCGCCTTTGTCACCAATCCTGAGGTGGTATTTGCCGATGAACCCACCGGCAACCTGGATACCAAAACGACCAAAGAGGTCATGGAGATGTTCCTGCGGTTTGCCCGGGAAAAGGGCACCACGATCATACTGGTGACACACGACCGCAGCCTGGCAGAATACTGCGACCGCATCGTGACCATCTCGGATGGACGCATCATTTCCAATGAGGACCACCGCCATGCCAAGGCGATCCAAGACCCTCCTGCCGCCCCTGCCGAGGAGCTGCCGGAGACCCTGCAATTTACCGATAACACACTGGCCGCCGGCCAAGGAGGAGTATGACTGTGAAAAAGATAAGCAAAATCCTGACATTTATTTTGGTGCTGGCCATGGTGCTGGGCACCGTAGCGATGGCAGACCAGTCTGAGGGCACCAATACTGGCAATACCACAAATGATACATATACCATTACAGCCGGAAAATTTGAAAATGGAACACTGACCATCAAGTACAATTCTACCCAATCCCCTCTCACCGCCGGTGCCACATCCAGTGCCATTGCAAAAGGCACCGAGGTTACTATTCTGGCTGAACCCAAAGCCGGATATGAATTGGCTGCCCTTAATTACACTATTGGTGAAACTACAACCGATATTAAAACAGACGGTAAATTTGTTTTGACTGGCAATGCAACCGTTACCCCCGTATTCCAGGCCAAGAGCACCCTGGGCGGCGAAAAGACCGCTGACAGTTTCCGGCTGGATGCTATTTGCAGCGGCAGCTACTACTGGCAGATGTACCACAAGGACATGGCCAATAACAAAAAGTACACCAAATATCCCGGCTCCCCTGCGGATAAGGTCAATCCCAGCTCTGAGATCGTAAAGGGCAACTATGTTGATTTGACCCTGTATGTTACTGACAATGACTTTTTGAAGCTTTGCAGCTCCACCGGCTACAGCAAGGATAATTTCTCGGTTACCACCCCAGGCGACAGCAGCTTCCTGGCTGGCTCCGGCGCCGGTGCTGAAATTGAAAAATGGACAGTAGGCAGCACCGATAAAGGTATGGAAATCCAGCTGACCGGCGTATACTATGTGGGCGGCAATGATAACACCCTCAAGCTGATTGTGACGCAGGGCAACTACAATGCCATCCTTTCCTGCAAGATCGACAATGCGACCATCGTGCCGGAAAAGGAAAATGACAAAAAGCCCGACGAGGAAACCACCGCGGCCCAGCCCTATGTCATCATCAGCAGCTACAGCTACGGCAAGGGCGACCTGGTTGCCGGTGAGACCCGCAATGTCACCATGACCTTCCGCAATACCAGCAAGACCATGGCGGTGGAAAACATGATGGTGACCATGACCCTGCCCGATGCCATGATGCTGACCAGTAGCTCCAATTCCTTCTACATCGAATCACTGGCAGCCGAGGGCACCATCACCAAGACCGTGAATGTGACCGTGAAGCCCACTGCGGCGGCCCAGTCCCATTCCATGACCGTTGATTTTACCTATGACTACCTGGATAACGGCGTGCGCCGCAATGCCAAGACCACCGAGAGCATCAGCATGCCGGTGCTGCAGGTGGACCGCTTTACCGTGACCGGCATCGACCTGCCCCAACAGATCTTCATTGGCGAGGAAAATAACCTCTCCGTCAACTTCGTCAATAAGAGCCGTACCGATATCTACAATCTTTCCGCCAAGCTGAACTGCGAGGGGCTTTCCAATAACGGCGAGGAGCAGTATCTGGGCAATCTTGCCTCCGGCACCACCTCCAGCGCCGATTTCTACATCACCGGGAATGAAAAGGGCGATCTGGTGGGTGAGGTCATTATCACCTACGAGGATACCAACATGAACCAGCGCACCGTTTCGGTGCCCTTTACCACGCAGGTGACCAGCTACGAGGATGTATGGGGTCCCAGCAATCCCAGCGTCGACCCCGGTATGGATCCCGGCATGGACCCCGGCATGGAAGAGCCTGCGGGTTTCCCGTGGTTCTGGGTCATCGGTGGTGTGGTGGTAGTGGCTGCCGGCGTATTCGTGTACCTGAAGCTGCGTAAAAATAAAAAGGAGAGCGTAGACGAAGATGAGGATATCTGACCTTCTGAGCGTCTGCCTGCGAAACCTAACCCGCCGCCGGGTGCGTACCGCCCTGACCGTCATTGGCGTTGTCATCGGCGTGTGCGCCATCATCTTGATGGTCTCACTCGGCATCGGTGCGCGGGAATCCATGATGCAGATGCTGCAAGAGTGGGGCGATCTTACCATCATCAATGTCTACAATTACGGCGGAGGCGAGACCAAGCTGGACGATAAAGCCCTCTCCAAAATACAGGCGATGGATCATGTGCAGATCGCGACCCCGTTTTACAGCAGCCGGGTCAGCTTCCGGCTGAAATCCCGCAACGGGCGCTATGCGGCCTATACCAATATCATCGGCATCTACCCCGAGGCGTTTGACGCTCTCGGCTATAAATTGAGCGACGGCACCTCCTTTGCGGACAGCAAAAAGGATTACAGCATGGTGGCGGGCGCCAATGTGGCGTATTCCTTCCGGGATACCAAGAAAAAGCGCAATAACTATGTGGATCGGTACCAGACCGACGCCATGGGCAACCCCAAAAAGCCCTTTGTGGATATGATGAAGGATAAGCTGGTTTTGTACAGTGAAAGCTATGACAACAACGGCAACCTGAAAAAAGGCTTGGAGGTCACCCCCAATGTGATCGGCGTAATGGTGGAGGACTGGAACAAGGGCTGGGAGACCAGCGAATGCCTCCTGATGGACATCAACCAGCTGAAGGCGCTGGAGCAGAAATACTATAAGATCAGCGGTGAAAAGGCTCCAGACACCACCAACTATGATGAGGTACGGGTCAAGTGCGTAGACGCTGCATCGGTTGCCGCAGTGCAGCAGTCCATCACCGATATGGGCTTCCAGTGCTCCTCGATGGAGGACACCCGCAAATACTTTGATGAGCAGCTTACCATGATCCAGACGATGCTGGGCGGTCTGGCGGCTATCTCTCTGTTTGTCGCTGCCATCGGCATCGCCAATACCATGGTCATGTCCATCTATGAGCGCACCAAGGAGATCGGCGTCATGAAGGTGCTGGGCGCCGAGCTGGGCGCCATTCGTGCCATGTTCCTCACCGAATCCGCTATGATCGGTCTGATCGGCGGCGTGGTGGGCGTTGGGCTCAGCTTCCTGATCAGCTATCTGTTAAACAATGTGCCGATCGTAGCAAACCTTCTGGCATCACTGGGGCTCAGCTTCGGCAACGGCGGGGCGGTTTCCATCATTCCGTGGTGGCTGGTGCTGGTGGCAATGGTCTTTTCGATGATGGTCGGCGTTGTTTTCGGTTTTATCCCTGCCAACCGCGCTGTTAAGATCTCCGCTTTGGAGGCCATTCGGCACGACTAAAAAAACTACATTTTCGCATAGGAAAAAGCTCCTCCGGGGGCTTTTTTCTTTTCCCTGCCCGTGTTATACTGGGTGCAGAATGCAGGATAGGGCGCGGGGCGCTCCGGCTGCGCCGGAGCCGCGCGGTCGCAGACTGCGCGAGACCGCCCGCAGGGCGGTCTGCCCCGCGCCCGCTGCTCTCGCTTCCTGCAAATCCTGCCAAGGAGGAATCGCCCATGCCCTACGATCTGCAAGCCAGCCTTGCCGCCTATCGGCCCTACAATGAGCAGGAGCAGCGCGATCTGCCGCTGCTGCTGGCCGCGCTAAAGCAGCCGGATAGCTTTACCCGGCAGAATGAAACCGCCCATTTTACTGCATCGGCCTGGGTGGTGAACCCCGCGCGGAATAAGGTGCTGATGATCTATCACAACATCTACAATAGCTGGAGCTGGACCGGCGGCCATGCCGATGGAGAGACTGACCTTTTGGCGGTGGCGCTGCGGGAGGTTTCCGAGGAAACGGGGCTGTATACGCTCCGTCCCGTCAGTAAGGAGCTTTTCTCGGTAGAGATCCTGACGGTGGACGGACACGAAAAACGGGGGCGGTATGTCCCCTCTCACCTGCATCTCAACTGCACCTATCTCATCGAAGCCGATGATACCGAGCCGCTGCGGATAAAGCCCGATGAAAACAGCGGTGTGCGGTGGTTCGCCCCGCGAGAGGCGCTGGCCGCCTGCACCGAACCCTGGATGCGCGACCGTATCTACCAAAAGCTCATCGAAAAAAACACCCAGTATAAATAAAAGGAGGGACTGTCATGAAGCCGCATGAAACCACCGCCCAGTGCGTGGAGCGCAAGCTGGGGCGCAAGCTCCGCCTCATCCGCGTGGCGCGCGGGGAGGAACCGGCCGATATCGTATTCAAAAACGCCACCTATCTCAATGTGTTCAGCAATGACTTCTGCCATGGGGATATTGCTGTTTCCGATGGGCTCATCGCCGGCATCGGCAGCTACCACGGCAGCAAAGAGGTGGATGTCTCCAGCAGCTTTGTCTGCCCCGGCCTCATCGATGCCCACATCCACCTGGAAAGCAGCCTGGTTTCCCCTGCCGAGTTTGCCCGAGCGGTCATCCGCCACGGCACCACCACTGTCATCACCGATCCGCACGAGATCGCCAATGTCATGGGAGTGGATGGCATCCGCTATATGCTGGAGGCCACCGAGGGCCTGCCGGTGGATGTCCACTTTATGCTGCCCAGCTGCGTGCCCGCCACGCCGTTGGATGAAAGCGGCTGCACGCTGGATTATCAGGCCATCGATGACCTGTATGACCACTCTAGAGTTCTTGGCCTGGCGGAAATGATGAACTATGTCGGTGTCATCAATGGCGACCCAGCAGTCATCAGCAAAATCCTGGCCAGTCAGGCCCACCACAAAAAAATCGATGGCCACGCACCCGATCTCTCCGGCGCCGATCTCAACGCCTATATCGCCGCCGGCGTCTATTCCGATCACGAGTGCAGCACCTGCCAGGATGCGCTGGAAAAGCTGCAGCTCGGCCAGTTCATCATGATACGGGAGGGCACCGCCGCCCAGAATCTGCGGGCACTCCTGCCGCTGCTCAATCAGCAGTACTACTCCCGGTGCATGTTTGCCACCGATGATAAACACCCCCTGGATCTTTTGCAGGGCGGCCACATCGATTATATCATCAGGGAAGCCATTGCCTGCGGCGTTGATCCCATCATTGCCATCAAGGTGGCCAGCCATCAGGCAGCCCGCTATTTCCTGATGAACAACAAAGGCGCCATCGCCCCCGGCTACCTGGCCGACCTGGTGGTCTTCGATAACTTCCGTCACTTCAATATCCAGCAGGTGTATAAGCGCGGCCGCTGCGTCTTTGCGGATGGCGAGGTTCTACCCTTTGACGCGCCCGCGGTGGAGCCCAGCCTTTCCCGCCGCGCGCACATGACCTTCCGCATCGCGCCGGTCACGCCGCAGCAGCTGGCCGCCGGAGATCTGCCGGTCATCGGCATCGTCCCGGGCGAAATCATCACCCAGAACCTTGGCCGGGCGGCTGCCCCCGATCCCACCCATGATATCCTAAAGATCGCCGTAGCGGAGCGCCACCATGGCACCGGGCACATTGGCCTGGGATACATTAAAGGTTACGGCCTGCGGCAGGGCGCTGTGGCCACCAGCTTTGCCCACGATTCCCATAATATCATCGCCGTGGGTGCCGATGACGCCGACCTGGCCTTTGCCATCAACCGCATTGCCGAAATGCAGGGCGGCACCGTAGTCGTGCACGAGGGCAAGGTCATCGCTGAGCTGCCGCTGCCGGTGGCTGGCCTAATGAGTGACGCCCCGCTGGAGGAGGTAAACGACCTGCTGGAGCAGGCCAAGTCCGCCGCCCACCGCATGGGTGTTTCCCCGGGCATCGATCCCTTTATGACCCTCTCCTTTATGAGTCTGCCGGTCATTCCCGCCCTCAAGATCACCACCCACGGGGTCTTTGATGTGGAACAGTGGAAATACATCTGATTTTTCTTGCAGAGCCGTGTCCTCCCCCCTGTGGGGCGGGCACGGCTTTTCCATTTAGGGCTTTTTGCAGGGGGCATGGCGGGCGCCCGCACCCTATCTCGCCTCCATTTGTGTACCTCCTCCAAAAACAAATGCCAATCCCCTGTAAACATTGTCTTTCCTTTCGCCCTTTTATGTGCTAAAATATTGCATTATAAGGAGCGTTCCACCGATACGGTCGGGCCAGCCCTTCCGGGCAGCCCTCCCCCGCTCCGGTACGCCCCTGCCAAATCTCTGCAAAAGGAGTGACAGTGTGTGAATTTTTCCGTCAATAGCCCCATCCTGTTCGTGCTGGCCGGGATCATCATTCTGGCCGTGCTGGCGCAGTCGGTGTTCTTCCTGGTGCGGGCCATCCACCGCAGCAAGGAGATCGGCATGGACCAGCAAAAGCTGCGCAAGACCATGGTCACCGCCGGCGTTTTCACCATCGCCCCGGCCGTCGCCATCGTCATCAGCGTCATCACCCTTTCCAAGGACCTCGGCCTGCCGCTGCCCTGGCTGCGCCTTTCGGTGGTCGGCTCCCTCTCCTACGAGACCATTGCCGCCACCAACGCCGAAAGCGCCATGGGCCTCACCTTCGGGCAGGTTTCCGCCCTTACCGCTTCCCAGTATGTCACCATCGCCTGGGTCATGACCATCAGCATCATGCTGGGCATCTGGCTGGTACCGCTCATCGGCAAAAAGCTGCAGGGCGGCATGACCAAGATAGAAAACCGTGATAAGCGCTGGGGCGATATCCTCTCCTCCGCCCTGTTCATCGGTATGATCGCCGCTTTCCTCGGCTATGTGTTCTGCGATTTCGGCACCATCTTCCACGGCGATCCCTCCGGCCTTATCCCGGTATGCGTTATGATCGTTTCCGCCGTTATTATGGCGCTGTGCGGCCTTATCATGAAAAAAACCGGCTGGCACTGGGTGGGCGATTACGCCCTGCCGATGAGTCTTATTCTCGGCATGGCCTCCGCTATTCCCATTACCGGCTGGCTGTCCTAAGGGAAAGGAGGATCACACCATGAAAAAAGCAAATATGACTTATATGGATTCCGTCCATCACTACGGCCGCGTCTGGAACCTTTCGATGATGGTTCTGCTGCTGATGTTCCCCGCCGCCGTTTCCATTATCTTCCACGCCCCTGCCGATGGCAAGGGTCTGCTGATGGGCCTCATCGCCACCGCCCCCATGTACTGGGCGGTCGGATTTATTGAAACGCTGACCTATGTGCCCATGCTGGGCGCGGGCGGCAGCTACCTTTCCTTCGTCACCGGCAATATCAGTAATCTCAAGCTCCCCTGTGCCCTCAACGCGCTGGAGCAGGCCGATGTGAAAGCCAACAGCGAGGAAGGCGAGATCGTTTCCACCGTAGCCATTGCCGTTTCCAGTATCGTCACCACCGTTATCATCATTCTGGGCGTCATTCTCATCATCCCGCTCACCCCGGTGCTGGAAAGCCCCGCCCTGGCCCCCGCCTTCGCGCAGATTCTGCCCGCCCTGTTCGGTGGCCTGGGTGTGGTGTTTATTTCGAAGAACGCCAAGCTCTCCATCGCTCCCATCTGCCTGATGCTGGTTCTCTTCATCTTCGTTCCCGCCCTCAATTCCAGCACCGTCGGCATTATGGTGCCGGTCAGCGTGCTGTTTACCGTGGGGGTGGCCCGCATCCTGTATAAAAAGGGGATCCTGTGATCCCATAAAATACTGCAAGGAGGTTTTCTGTCATGATCGTTCTGTATATCATATTGGCCGTTCTCGTCCTGCTGCTGGCTGTGGTGCTGCTGCGCACCGCGGCGTTCCGTCCCAAGGCCGAAGCTTTCAGGACCTATGCCCCCGTCGAATTTGACCGAGAGGCCGCTGTAACCAACCTTCAGCAGCTCATCCGCTGCCGTACCGTCAGCTACACCGATGCCGCCAAGGAGGATCCGGCGGAATTTGAAAAGCTCATCGCCCTGCTGCCGGAATTATATCCCCATGTTTATGAAAAATGCACCCTCACCCGCCTGCCGGACCGCGGCCTGCTGTTCTACTGGGCGGGCAAGGCCCACGATGAGGCTTCGGTCATGATGGCGCACTTTGATGTTGTCCCGGTGGAGGAGGAGAACTGGAAAAAGCCCCCCTTCGAGGGCATCATTGAGGACGGCGTGCTGTGGGGACGCGGCACCCTTGATACCAAGGTCACCTTTAACGGCGTGCTGACTGCCGCCGATCATCTGATTGCGCAAGGCTTCCAGCCGGAGCAGGACATTTACTTTGCCTTCTCCGGTCAGGAGGAGATCAACGGCCCCGGCGCCGTCAATATCGTCCACTGGTTCCAGGAGCACAATATCAATATCCAGCTTGTCGTGGATGAAGGCGGCGCGGTGGTCGAGGATGTTTTCCCCGGCGTCAAGCAGCCCTGTGCGCTCATCGGTATTGCCGAAAAGGGCATGATGAACCTGGAATACAGCGTTTCCTCCGCCGGCGGTCACGCCTCCGCCCCCAAGCCCCACACCCCCGTGGGCGTACTGGCGGATGCCTGCTGCAAGGTGGAAAATCACCCCTTTACCATGCACATCACCGCCCCGGCCGCCAAGATGTTTGATACCCTCGGCCGCCACTCCACCTTCCTTTACCGCATGATCTTCGCCAACCTGTGGCTGTTCGGCGGTATTCTGGATAACCTGTGCAAAAAGCAGGGCGGCGAGCTGAACGCCCTGATGCGCACCACCGTGGCATTCACCCAGATGCAGGGCAGCAAGGCCAGCAATGTCATCCCGCCCAGCGCCTCCATGGTCAGCAACATGCGGCTCAATCCCGCCGATACTATGGAGAGCGCCATGGAATACATCCGCGGGGTCATCGGCAATGACGCCGTCAAGCTCCGCTGCGTCGAGGGCATGAACCCCAGTCCCATCAGTGAAACCGACTGCCCCGCGTGGGATAAGGTCGCCTCCGCCGTAGCGGGCACATGGCAAGGCTCCCTTGTCTCCCCGTACTTGATGGTACAGTGCAGCGACAGCCGCCATTACGGCCCCGTCAGCAACCATGTTTACCGCTTCTCCGCCATGGATCTCACCGCCGAGGAGCGCAGCACCATCCACGGCAACAATGAGCGCATCCGCACCGAAGTCATCGGCCGTGCGGTGGAGTTCTACATCCGCCTGATGAGCCAGTGCTGACCCCCATAACGCCATAAAAACACCCCCGACCCTTTTGGCCGGGGGTGTTTTCCATGCTTTTATTTATTTTGCGGAAGAAGCAGAGTAATATATCACACCGACCCCTGCTACCCATGTATCGCCGCTGTCGCTGCACTCACCAAGCTTTTCACCCTGCTTTACCGTATCGCCGGGCTTCAGTGTCACATTTTTCAGGTGTCCGTACAGGATCGCGCTGCCGTCCTCATGCCGGATCAATACCGGCTGCCTGCCCATAAGACCGATCCATCGCTCCTTGTACTCCGGCGGCGTCTGTTCCACCACGCCGTCCCGCATGGCCACCGCCGCAGTCCCGGCCGGCGCTTCAAAAAGCCGGTAGGTAGGACAGCTTGTCCCTATTACTCCTTGGGTCATTGTCCCGTTTTTCGCCGGAGCAATGTATGCGCTGTCCTCTGTCCATTCCTCGGTTTCCATGGGCAGAATGGGGGTATCGTATGCGTTGCGGCCCACCGTAAAGCTCGTCACCGTTCCGTCTCGGGCGGTCTTCAGTTCTATATCCTCCTCCCGCACCAGAGTAAACCCAATGCCGGATATTTCCGAGGAACCGTTTCCAAAATTTCCGCTGTCTCCCGTTGTACCCAGCTGGGTATAAGGCATCACCTCATCGCCTGCCTGCACATAAAGCTCCTCGCAATGGGCATATACCGCATACAGTCCGTCTTCCTGCCGTATCAGGATACACCGACCCATTCCCTGGTTCCAGCCTTTGTCCGCAGTATATACGACCGTTCCAGCCTGCAGTGCGGTAAACGGGGTTCCTTCCTGTCGGCTGTAGAATGCCGTCACACCCCGAACCGGCTCCTCAAGTCTGTATCCGGCAAACGGCTCCCTGTAATAATATCGGTCAAATATCTCCTCAAAAGCCGGTTCGTCCTCCGCTGCGGGGGATTGCCGCAGCAGGTTGACTCCGCCGCAGTAGACCGCCTCGATCTCCTCCGGCGCTATGGCCCTGCAGAATATCATCTTCATTTCTGTTTTTGTTGCTGTCTGGTTCCCGTCTCTGCTTCTCAACTCGACCTCCGTGCCGTCTTTCAAATACACAGCCCAGCCCAGCGACGAGTCTACCGGCCGGTTTATCGTAATTTCCATCGAGACCGGAGAGCATTTCACCGTTACGCCCTCCGCTGCATCCAGCCCCACACTCTTCACCGTCTGCGGAATATCAAAGCTGACCTCCCACTCGGCGTCATACTCCGGCACCCGCTGCCATCTTCCCGGCTGGGTAAATTGCAGGTTTGGCAGCTCCTCCTCTGCCACATCATAATAGTACACGCTATAGTAAGAGCCATCACATCCGCCGACATTATCCACACTCTCCCCTGTGCTGTCGCAAAGGACTCCATGGGGCGGGCTGTTTGGTTCATAACGGTCCTCCCTATAGCGCAAAAAAACATACAGTCTTCCGTCTTCATAGTACGCCATATCAATGGTTTGCACCACTTCACCATCGGTGTTACGCACCTCATAGCCGCCCTCACCGTCACCTATCATCTGCGGGTAGTTTGAGATCCACTCGTCAAGATCTACCCCCTTACGCACGGCGCTGTCACACAACGCTTTCATATCCACCTTCGCAATAAAGGTATCTCCCGTCCGTTCCAGATGTCCCAGCCCGCTTACCCGCAGGTGGGCGGTGCTGCCCCGCATGGCGTCGTTCCAGTCCGCCACCAGATAGCCGCACAGAATATTGCTTTTTCCCTTGGGGGGCTGCGCCGAGAAGATCACCCCGCCGCCTGCATCCACACTCGCCTCCCCGAAGTCCAGCCGGCCATCCACGGTGCTCCTCTCCCCGAAGATCGCCGCAGGCGCCCGCATCTCCCACAGCAGGTACAGCACCCGTTCATCCGCCAGCGCCCCCGTCACCGTAAAGGTGATGTCCCCGGCGTCCACCTGCACCGCCAGCGGCTCGGTGTTTTCCTCCACTCCCTTGGTCGGGGTACCCAGTATGTCTTTCCAGCCAAAGTATTTCCCCGCCGCCACCGCCGTAGCGGTCAGCAGCACCACAGCGGCCGCCAGAGGCAGTACCCGCCGCAGCCACAGCACCCTGTTTCCCTTGCGGGGAATGCTCGCTTCCTCTATCATATCTGCCGGGACCTCGCCCAGCAGCTCCCACAGTTCCTTTCGCTTCATAGCGTAATCTCCTCCTTTTCCAGCTCGTTGCGCAGGTCGCGCCGCAGCCGCTCCAGTATGCTCCTGGCCCGCCGCGGGGAAATGCCGCTGTGTGCGGCCGCCGTTTTTACCGGCTCCGCCCACCAGTACCGCCGGAGGAACAGTATCCGTTCCTCCGGGGTCAGCCCCCGCAAAAAGCGCTCCAGCGCTGCCGCTATGGCCCTGCGCTCCCAATGCTGCTCCGGGGTGTCCCGGTCGGGCAGCATCTCGCCCAGCTCCTCCCAGATCAGCGTCATTTCTCCGCCGCCCCGTTTCAAGCGGTTCTGTTTTTGCAGCCGGTTCAGCGCCAGGTTGCGGGTAATGCGTCCCAGATAAGCCGCCAAACTTCTCGGCTCCTCCGGCGGGATACTGTTCCATGCGCGGTGCCATGTATCGTTCACACATTCTTCGGCGTCCTGCCTGTTCCGCAGGATATTTCGGGCGATGGTGCCACACAGGGCGCCGTACTGCCGCTCGGTTTCGGTTAAAGCTGTTTCGCTTCGTTCCCTGTACAGCCGCAGAATTTCCTCGTCCTTCATGCTCCTGCCTCCTTTCGTTTGGGTTGAAGTACTTCACCCTTATTGACCGCGTTTTTTCTCCCCCGGCCAGCTCTTTTCAGAGTCTTTCTATCCGCGCACCACGGCGGGCGCCCCTCCGCTTTTGTCGTGCTGACCCTGACGGGCAGCCCTCCCCGCTGCGGCGCGCCCGCCTTCCCACTGTCCCCATCTTTCGGGTTATTAAAAAAGCCCGCCGCACGGCAGGCTTTCGGTATTTCTCAATAAAACTTCAGTAAATTGGTGTAATGCTCCGGCAGCACAATGCCCTCGGTGGTATGCACCCGCATACCGTCCCGGAACACCAGCATAGTGGGCAGGTCCTTCACATGGAAGCGCTCCCCCAGCGCGATATCATCGGTCACATTGATGCGGCACACCTTCACATCGTATTGCTCCGCCTCCATCAAAAATTTCTGATAGACTGGCTCCATGGCCGCCGCAAAGGGGCTGAACCCCGCCGTAAAGTACAGGTAGGTCTTGCCCTCCCGGGTGATGCTATCCACATTTTTGCTGTTTATCTCCACCATCTGCATGGTCAATCACTCCTTTTCGCTGTGAATTCCGTTCCTATTTTACCACGATTCTGCCCAAAAGAAAACCTTTTCCCGGCGAATTTCGCTCATTTGCTTGCATTCCTACCCAAAACAATGTAACATAGAAGTACCAAGAAACTTCTTTTAGGAGGTCTGTCACATGGGCAAGTTTGTTATGAAGGAAACCAAAAACGGCGGCGTTAAGTTCGACCTGAAGGCCGGCAACGGCGAAGTCATTGCCACCTCCGAGGCATATTCCGGCGATGCCGCCTGCAAAAAGGGCATCGAGAGCGTGCGTAAAAATGCCGTAGAAGCCAAGCTGGAAGACCAGACCGTTGAGGGCTTCGAGACCGTCACCAACCCCAAGTTTGAGGTTTACACCGATAAAGCCGGTGAGTTCCGCTTCCGCCTCAAGGCCCGCAATGGCGAGATTATCGCCACCTCCGAGGGCTACAAGGCCAAGGCCAGCTGCCTCAATGGCATTGAGAGCGTCCGCAAGAACGCCCCTGACGCCCCCATTGTAGTAGCCGAATAATTTTCCCCCGCGCCAAAAGAGCGACCCGTCACAGGGTCGCTTTTTCTGCCTTCCGGCCGGTTTGCACGGCCCGCAAGCTTACGGCCCGCAGGGCACCCCGGCTTCGCCGGGGTTTGGCGGCCTCCGGCCGCCCACGGCCGCCTGCGGCGGCCGGCCCTGCGGGCCTCCTCCCCCCACCGGGGTTCCTCCCCCATCCCACCAAAAAGCGGCCCCTCCCGGAGCCGCTTTTCTTTTATTCTCTGTTAAATTCCGTCAGCCGCAGGCCCTCGTTGCGCTCCAGCGCCCACTGGATATTCCACTCGCTCGCAAAGAGCAGCAGGTTGTTGCCCTTCAGATCCTGCACCCACTTGGTGTCACTGGTCAGCGTCATGGTCTTGGGGTCGGCGTCGCGGCTTGCGATCCACCGGATATACCCATATGGCAGGTCGCTGCGCCGGATCGCCACACCGTACTCGTTCTTCAGCCGGTATTCCAGCACCTCAAACTGCAGCACACCTACCACACCCACAATCACACGCTCCATGCCGCCGCCCGGCTCGGTAAAGATCTGGATGGCGCCCTCCTGCGCAATCTGGGTAATGCCCTTCACGAATTGCTTGCGCTTCAGGGTATCCACCTGCTCTATCGCCGCAAAGTGCTCTGGCGCAAAGGTGGGAATTCCCTCGAACTGCACCTTCATCTTGGGGTCGCACACCGTATCCCCGATGGAGAAAATGCCGGGGTCGAACACCCCGATGATATCGCCGGCATACGCCTCCTCTATGATCTCACGGTTTTCCGCCATCATCTGCTGCGGCTGCGCCAGCTTGATGCGCTTGCCCTCCTGCACATGCAGGTACTCGGTATCCTTCTGGAATTTACCGGAGCAGATCCGCATAAATGCAATACGGTCGCGGTGGTTCTTGTTCATATTCGCCTGAATTTTGAACACAAAGGCAGAAAAGCCCTCGTCAAAGGGATCCACCACACCATCGGCGGTCTTGCGGGGCAGTGGGGGCATCGTCATCTTCAGGAAGTTCTCCAGGAAAGTCTCCACGCCAAAGTTGGTCAGCGCCGAGCCGAAGAACACCGGGCTGAGTTTGCCGTGCCGCACCTTCTCCAGGTCAAATTCATAGCTCGCGCCGTCCAAAAGCTCTATGTCATCTACCAGCGCCTGCCGCTGGTACGGCCCCAGCAGCTCATCCAGCCGCGTAGTATCGGTAATGTCGCACTCGATGGTCGCCAGCTTATTCTGCCCGTTGTGGAATTCATTAAAGGCCAGAATTTCCCGCCGGTCGCGGTCAAATACGCCCTTAAAATCCACGCCGCAGCCAATGGGCCAGTTCACCGGGTAGGTGCCGATGCCGAACTCCTTTTCCAGCTCCTCCAAAAGGTCGAAGGGATTGCGTGCCTCACGATCCAGCTTATTGATAAAGGTAAAGATGGGAATATCCCGCATGGCGCACACCTTAAAGAGCTTGCGGGTCTGCGGCTCTATGCCCTTTGCCGCATCAATGACCATCACGGCGCTGTCCGCCGCCATCAGGGTGCGGTAGGTATCTTCACTAAAGTCCTGGTGTCCCGGGGTATCCAGAATATTGATGCAATACCCCTGGTACTCAAACTGCATTACCGAGCTGGTGACCGAAATACCGCGCTGCTTTTCGATCTCCATCCAGTCGGAAACCGCATGGCGCGCGGTTTTCTTCCCCTTTACCGAACCCGCCAGCTGAATCGCCCCGCCGTACAGCAGGAATTTCTCGGTCAGTGTGGTCTTACCGGCATCCGGGTGGGAGATAATGGCGAAGGTCCTCCGCCGGCTGATTTCCTCTTTCAAACTTGCCACAGTGTTTCGTCCTTCCTTTGGCACTTATTTTCTGCCGCTTTTCCACCGCGGCGCAAATCACAAGCATATATTTTACCACATTTCCTGCCCTATTACAAGGCAGAAGCCCATTTATTCCGTACTTTTTCGGTACATCCAGTTGGGGGTGTCCTCTCCCTCGCCCATGGCATCACACAGGTACTCCCACCCATACCGCTCATAAAAACGGATATGGTCGGTCAGCAGGTACAGCATTTTTGTCCCCCGCTCCTCCATGCTCTCCCGGTACGCCTCCAGCGGGATTCCCCACTTTTGGTGGAAGCACGCCGCCGCTTTTTCCAGCCACTCGGCCCGCTCATCTATGTAGATCAGTTCATATCCCATTTTTCTCGGTCTTCTTTCCGCCTGCCGCAGACCCACCGGCTCCGCCGCACACCCGCCTTCGCGGGCGTACCCCGGCGCCCCAACGGGACGCCGGGAGGCCGGGCTTTGCCCGGCAGCGGCTCCGCCGCCTGCCCCCGCACCTACCTTTATTTTACGGTATGCCCAGTTTGCCGACCGCCATTTTTACACAAAGTAAAAATTCACATCCCACGCTGGCAGGCAGGGGTAATGCCGCACATATACCTTATATTCCGGCTGAATAGCCAGCACCTCCAGCGGCAGCCGCCACAGATCCTCGCTGCGGTGGTACCCCGCGATTAGGAGCTTCGGCCGGTGCCGCCGCAGCGTCTTGGCCATGCCCGCTATTGCCTCTGCCTCCATCCCCTCCACATCCATGTTGATGAGACTCACCGTCTGCCCGCACAGGATGTTATCCACACTGTCCAGCTCGGTCATGGCGCCGTCCGCCGCCAGGTGGGAGCCACGCCCAGCCCCACCCGCGAAGGGCAGCCGCGCGTACCGGCTGTACGCCCCCAGCCGGTACAGAATGCAATCATGCAGCCCCGCCGTATTCCGTTCCAGCTTCGCAAAGGTCACAGGATCCGGCTCCAACGCCGTGATGCGCCGCCACTCCCCCGCATACCCTATAAATTCCGCTATGGTATCCCCGGTGTAGGCCCCCAGGTCCATGTAGTGCTCCTCTTTTCCCGGCCGCAGGATGCTCTCCCACGCCTCCCTTGGCTCACTTTCGCACCCGCGCAGCAGTTTAATATCACCGGTCAATTTATATTCCACCACATCCCGCAGCACTTTCCGGGAGTGATCATCCGCCAGCAGTCCGTATACCCGCTCCAGCTCCTCCCGGTGGGCTTTCGCGTATTCCCGGGTAAAGATCTCCTCTCCCGCCACCGGCACATCCGGGGCATACAGCTCCTGCTCCCCGGCCAGCTTCTCTATCTGCGCCATGACCTCCGGCCGGTGGGTGCCAAAGCACACCAGCACCACCATCTCGCCGTACCGTTCCCTGGCCGTCCGGTAGTCGGTCACCGGGCAGCCCATAAATTCCTGTCCCCGGGTAAAGCCCTCGCTCGCGAACACCCCCGCTATGGGGATCTCCTGCTTCTTCAGCTCGGCGGCTATCTTCTCCGCCCCGTCCCCCATCCCATACAGCAGGATGGGCTTCCCCGTCGCCTTCAGTTTTTCCCACATTGTCCTTCCCCACTCCCTGCAAAATCCAGATTTGGGGGCCGCGCGCGCGTTACACGCGCGTACGCGCTCGCTGCGCTCGCGCGCCTTCCGCGCCCTGCGGGCGCGGGCGCGGCCCCCCTCCCCACCGGAATTCTCCCCCCCATTTTACCACATTCCCCGGCCGGCCGCAAACCGCCGTTCACAAAAAATTTGCAATTTAATTTATATAAATCGCTTGACAGTTTTCACATTTCTGTTTACAATAAGCTTGCAAGCCGAAAAAGGAGGTGAACCGGCGGCATGAAAAAGAATGTCTATTCCCTCGTCCTCTCGGAGGATGTGGTGCATGAGATCGATAAGCTGGCCTACCAGCGCGGCACCAACCGCAGCAATATGGTCAACCAGATCTTGGCCGAATACGCCAGTCTTATCACCCCGGAAAAGCGCATGAGTCACCTCCTTGCGGAGGTCCGCCGCCATTTCGAATCCGCCGCGGGCTTCCAGCTGCCGGAGGCCGCCTCCGCCGGGATGATGAATCTCCGGACGGCCCTGCGCTACAAGTACAATCCCACCGTCCGTTACAGCCTGGAGCTTTCCCGGGATAATCAATCCATCGGCACCCTCCGGGTCTCGCTGCGGACGCAGAATACCCAGCTCATCATGGCCATGGTCAATTTTTACGGCCTGTGGGATACCGTGGAAACGGTTTTCCTGGGACGGCAGCAAAGCCTGGTGGATGGCGAACGCTATCTCCGGGTTTTGATGCTGCAAAGCCCCACCCCCCAAAGCCTGCTGCTGGGCAGCGAAGCTCTCGGCGAGCTCATCGCCGATTATATTTCCACCTTCGATGCAGCCCTCAAGCTGTATTTTTCGGAACCGGAGCCGGATTCCCGCGAAACAAAAGCGAAGATCGAACGGCTGTACCGGGAATACTTCGAGCGACGGAATGTCGCTGTGTGAAAAATTTTAGCAAACCAAGGTCAAACCAAGGTAAGGAGGATTAGTGTATGAACCTCAACCAATTCACCCAAAAAAGTGTAGAAGCCGTGCAGGCCGCCCAGCAGATGGCCTCCGCCCGGCAGAATCAGCAGATCGAGCAGGAGCACCTGCTGCTTGCCCTGCTGGAGCAGCAGGAGGGGCTCATCCCCCAGCTGATGCAGAAGGCCGGTGTGGAGCCTGCCGCCCTGCGGCAGAAGCTCACCGCCGCGGTGGAGCGCCTGCCCCAGGTTTCCGGCAGCGGCGCCGGGCAGATGTACCTCTCCCGCGACCTGGAGCAGGCCCTGAACGAGGCCGAAAAGATCGCCCGTGAGATGCACGATGAGTACACCTCCGTCGAGCACCTGATGCTCGGCCTCTTTGAGAAAACCGATGATACCCTGCGCGCCCTGTTCCGGGAAGCGGGGCTCACCAAGGAAAAATTCATGGCGGCGCTGCGGCAGGTGCGGGGCAACCGTACCGTCACCAGCGATACCCCGGAAGAAACCTACGATGTGCTGAAAAAATACGGCCGCGACCTGACCGAGGCTGCACGCGCCCAGAAGCTCGATCCCGTCATCGGGCGGGATGAGGAGATCCGCAATGTCATCCGCATCCTTTCCCGCAAGAGCAAGAACAACCCCTGCCTTATCGGCGAGCCCGGCGTAGGTAAAACCGCCATTGCCGAAGGGCTGGCCCTGCGGATCGTGGCCGGGGATGTGCCGGAAAACCTGAAGGATAAGACCCTGTTCTCGCTGGATATGGGCTCCCTGGTGGCCGGTGCCAAGTTCCGCGGCGAATTTGAGGAACGGCTGAAGGCCGTGCTGAACGAGGTGCAGCAGAGCGAGGGCAAGATCATCCTCTTCATCGATGAGCTGCACACCATCGTCGGCGCCGGTAAGACCGACGGTGCCATGGATGCCGGCAACCTGTTAAAGCCCATGCTGGCCCGCGGCGAGCTGCACTGCATCGGCGCCACCACCCTGAACGAGTATCGCAAGTACATCGAGAAGGATGCCGCCCTGGAACGCCGTTTCCAGCCCGTTATGGTGGCCGAGCCCACCGTGGAGGATACCATTGCCATTCTGCGTGGCTTGAAGGAGCGGTATGAGGTGTACCACGGCGTTAAAATTCAGGACGCCGCCCTCATCGCCGCCGCTACCCTTTCCAACCGCTACATCACCGACCGTTTCCTGCCGGATAAGGCCATTGACCTGGTGGATGAAGCCTGCGCTCTCATCAAGACCGAGATGAACTCGATGCCCACCGAAATGGATGAGCTGCGGCACCGCATCATGCAGCTGGAAATTGAGGAAGCGGCCATGAAGAAGGAGACCGACAAGCTGACCCAGGCGCACCTGGCGGAGGTGCAAAAGGAGCTGGCCGAGCTGCGGGAGCAGTTTAACGGCATGAAGGCCCGCTGGGAGAACGAGAAGCAGTCCATCGGCAAGGTGCAGAACCTGCGGCAGGAGATCGAGAAGATCAATGCCGAGATAGAGATGGCGCAGAACCGCTACGACCTCAATAAGGCCGCCGAGCTGAAATACGGCAAACTGCCCCAGCTGCAAAAGGAACTGGAGGAGGCCGAAAAGACAAGCGAGACCGAGGAGAAGGAGGACACCCTGCTGCGTGACAAGGTCACCGAGGAGGAGATCTCCCGCATTGTGGCCCGCTGGACCGGTATCCCGGTGGCCAAGCTGATGGAGGGCGAGCGTGAAAAGCTGCTGCATCTGGAAGACATTCTGCACCGCCGTGTCATTGGCCAAGATGAGGCCGTGACCAAGGTTTCCGATGCCATTCTGCGCAGCCGGGCCGGCATCCGGGACCCCAAGCGGCCCATCGGTTCGTTTTTGTTCCTCGGTCCTACCGGCGTGGGCAAGACCGAGTTGGCCAAGGCGCTGGCCGAGGCGCTCTTTGACGATGAGCACAACATTGTCCGGATCGATATGAGTGAGTACATGGAGAAGTACTCGGTCAGCCGCCTGATCGGCGCGCCTCCCGGATATGTGGGCTACGAGGAGGGCGGCCAGCTGACCGAAGCGGTGCGCCGCCGGCCCTACTCCGTGGTGCTGTTTGATGAGGTGGAAAAGGCGCATCCCGATGTGTTCAATGTGCTGCTGCAGGTACTGGATGACGGCCGGATCACCGACAGCCAGGGGCGCACGGTGGATTTCAAAAATACCATCATCATTCTGACCTCCAATCTCGGCTCTGACCTCATTCTGGAGGGCATCGGGGAAAACGGCGAGATCAGTGAGGAGGCCCGCGACGGCGTGACCCAGCTGCTGCGCCGCAGCTTCCGTCCGGAGTTCCTGAACCGGCTGGATGAGATCGTCTTCTACAAGCCCCTCACCAAGGAAAACATCCGCGGCATTGTGGATCTGCTGGTGGCCGACCTGCAGAAGCGGATGGCCCAGCGGCAGCTGACCGTCACCCTGACCGATGCCGCCAAGGATTATCTGATCGCCAAGGGGTACGACCCCATTTACGGTGCGCGGCCGCTCAAGCGGCTCATCCAGACCGAGGTGGAGACACTGCTGGCCCGGTGGATCATTGCTGAGGACCCCGCCCCCGAGACTGCCATTACGGTGGACTACGACGGCGAAAAGCTGGTGGCTATGTAACAAAAATGGATAGCGGCCGCCCCTGGCGGCCGGAGAGATCGAGGTACGGCAAGGAGCGGCGGAAGGAAGGCTCTTGCCCGGCGAAGACGGGCTGATGCCTTGCGACGCCAGCGACACCGCCGGAACCGATCTATCCGGTTGCCGGGGCGGCCGCGAAAAGATAAAACAAGAAGCAAAGGAGCCTGTGACCATGAGAACGAAGCAGTTCAAAGCCGAAAGCAAAAAGCTGCTGGATATGATGATCAATTCCATTTACACCCACAAGGAGATCTTCCTGCGGGAGCTTATCAGCAATGCCAGCGATGCCATTGATAAGCTGTATTTCCGCTCGCTGACCGATGACAGCATTCCCCTTTCCCGCGGCGACTACAAGATCGCCCTGGCGGTGGATAAGGAAAACCGGCTGCTTTCCATCACCGATAACGGCTGCGGCATGACCGCCGAGGAGCTGGAAAAGAACCTGGGCACCATCGCCAAGAGCGGCAGTCTGGACTTTAAGCGGGAAAACGAGACCGGCGAGGATGTGGAAGTCATCGGACAGTTCGGCGTGGGATTCTATTCCGCCTTTATGGTAGCGGACCATGTAACGGTGGAAAGCCGCGCCTGGGGCGAGGAAACCGGCAGCCGGTGGGAATCCAGCGGCGCCGAGGGCTACACCATAGAGCCCTGCGAAATGGAGCAGAAGGGTACCCGCATCACGCTGCACCTGAAGGATGACACCGAGGATGAAAAATACAGCGAATTCCTGGAGGAATACCGCCTTTCCGAGTTGGTGAAGAAATATTCCGACTATATCCGCTACCCCATCACCCTGCTGATGCCGCAGTACCGCCCCAAGGCCGTGCCGGAGGGCGAGGAAGCCCCCGAAAAGCCGGAGTATGAAACGGTGTGGGAAGAAACCACTCTAAACAGCATGATCCCGCTGTGGCGCAAGCAAAAGAGCGAAGTAAAGCCGGAAGAGTACAATGACTTCTATAAGAACAAATTCTACGACTATGAAGACCCGGCGGTGGTGATCCATACCCGGACGGAGGGCAACGCCACCTTTAACGCCCTGCTGTTTATCCCCAGCCATGCCCCGATGAACTACTACTCCACCAGCTATGAGAAGGGCTTGCAGCTTTATTCCCGCGGCGTGCTTATTATGGAAAAGTGTGCTGACCTGCTGCCGGACTATTTCAGCTTTGTGCGGGGCCTGGTAGACAGCGAGGATCTTTCCCTGAACATCAGCCGGGAGATGCTGCAGCATGACCGGCAGCTGCAGCTCATTGAACGGGCGCTGGAGCGGCGTATTAAAGGCGAGCTGGAAAAGCTGCTGGAAAACGACCGTGAGAAATATGAGGCGCTGTGGAAGGAATTTGGCACGCAGCTGACCTACGGCCTGTGCATGGACTACGGCATGCACAAGGACACCCTGCAGGATCTGCAGCTGTTCTATTCCTCCACCGAAAAGAAGCTGACGACCCTGAAGGAATATGTGGGCCGTATGAAGGAGGGCCAGGAGGCCATCTACTACGGCTGCGGCCACACGGTAGAGGCAATAGACGCTCTGCCGCAGGCCGACCAGATAAAAGAAGCCGGCTACGAGATGCTGTATATGACCGGGCAGGTGGATGAATTCGCCATCAAGACGCTGCGGGAGTATGACGGCAAGAAGTTCCTCAATATCCGCACCGATGAGATCGATCTTTCCACCGATGAGCAGAAGAAGGCGCTGGCCGAGGAAAATGAGGCGGCTGCTGATCTCTTTGCGGCGATGAAGGAGGCGCTGGGCGAAAAGGTACATGCCGTGCGCTTTACCGACAAGCTGAAATCCCACCCGGTATGTCTTTCCACCGAGGGCGGGCTTTCGATGGAGATGGAGCAGACGCTGAACGCCATGCCGGGGCGGGAGAATCGCTTTAAGGCGGATGTGGTGCTGGAATTGAACCCCGATCACCCGGTAACGGCCAAGCTGAAGGAATACGCCGTGACCGACAAGGAAAAGCTGGCGGACTACGCAAAGCTGCTGTATGCCGAGGGATGTCTCATCGGCGGCGTGCCGATAGAGGAGCCGGCCGAGCTGTGCCGGCTGATCACCGGGCTGATGGAGCAGTAAGGCGAGGCTGAAAAGCCGGCGGAGCGCAAAGCGGCCCCGCAGGGGCCGCGGCGAAGCCGCGGGGATGGCCGGCAGGCCGTCACGGCGCGAAGCGCCGCCCTGCGGGGCCGTATCCTGCGGCGGGCAGGAATCGGCGAGGAAGCGAAAAGGAGGCTGGGCCCATGCAGATCACGATACGAGGATATGAAAGCCGGGACCTGCCGCTGATGGTAGCCATCTGGAATGAGGTAGTGGAGGACGGGATTGCCTTCCCGCAGGAGGAACTGCTGACCGAGGAAAGCGGCAGAGAGTTTTTTGCCGGGCAGAGCTGGTGCGGTGTGGCGGAGGACGAAGCCGGAAAGGTACTGGGGCTTTACATCCTGCACCCCAACAATGTGGGGCGCTGCGGGCATATTTGCAACGCGAGCTACGCGGTAAGTAAAAAGGCCCGTGGGCTGCACATTGGCGAAAAGCTGGTGCTGGACTGCCTGAAGGAAGGCAAAAAGCATGGCTTTGGGGTACTGCAGTTTAATGCCGTAGTAGCCACCAACCTGCACGCCCGGCACCTCTACGAGCGGCTGGGCTTTATCCAGCTGGGTACCATTCCCAAGGGCTTCCGGATGAAGGACGGGCACTATGAGGATATCTGTCCCTACTACAAAGAGCTGTAAAAGAAAAGGCTGCTCCCTGCGCGGGGGCGGCTTTTTGCGGTTTGGGGAGGAACTGGCGACAGAGGCCAAGGCGGCGCAGCCGGGCGGGGCAAAGCCCCGCCCACATCGGCCCAAAGGGCCGGGAGCGCGCCCGCAGGGCGCGCGGCTGCGCCGCTCCTGCCCCATGAACAGAGTGTAAAATCTGCGGCAGCCGCCCACCCCCACCCTGCTGTCCCCTTTCCTTTTTCGGCGGGGTGTGGTATACTGGAAAAAGAAAATCGAAAGGGGAAGCGCATTTATGAAACTGAGCTTTTGGGGGGCGGCGCGGGTAGTGACCGGCAGCTGTCACCGTTTGACCGCCTGCAGCAAGAATATTCTCATCGACTGCGGCCTGCAGCAGGGCGGCGATGTATACAATGAAAACGAGTTGTTCTTTGACGCGACAGCGATAGACGCGGTATGTGTGACCCATGCCCACACCGACCACAGCGGGCGGCTGCCGCTGATGGTGAAAAACGGCTACAAGGGGCCTATCTACGCGACACGGGCAACCTGCGACCTCTTAAAGATCATGCTGCTGGACAGCGCCCGGATACAGGAAAGCGATGCCCAGTGGAAAGCAAAGAAAAATAAACGCAGCGGCGACCCGACCGAGGACGCTCTTTACACGGTGCAGGATGCCACCGATACCCTGGAGCTGCTGGTGCCGGTAAGCTACGGCGACCATGTGGAGCTTTTCCCGGGAATTGCGGCGGACTGGTATGATGCCGGGCACCTGCTGGGTTCGGCGGCGATCCGCTTTACGGTGACGGAGGGGGCCGAGACCCGTACCGTCATCTTCTCCGGAGATATCGGCAATGTGGATAAGCCTATTATCCGGGACCCGCAGCCGGTGCCCCCGGCCGACTATGTAGTGATGGAATCCACCTATGGCGACCGGCTGCATGAGACCGGTGAGGATGTGCCCAAGGATCTTTCCGAGATCATAGACCGGACACTGGCCCGGGGCGGCAATGTGGTGATCCCCTCCTTTGCGGTGGGGCGCACCCAGGAGCTGCTGTATCACATCCGGGAGATCAAGGCGCGGGGGCTGGTGAAATCGAACCCCAACTTTACGGTATATGTGGATAGCCCGCTGGCACTGGAGGCCACCCAGATTTACGACGGAGACCTGACCGGCTATGCCGACGAGGAGACCATAGAGCTGCTGAAAAACGGCTTTAAGCCCATCAGTTTCCCCGGGCTGAAGCTTTCCCGCACCTCGCAGGAATCCATGGCACTGAACACCGACCCGACCCCCAAGGTCATCATTGCCTCCAGCGGCATGTGCGAGGCCGGACGCATCCGGCACCACCTGAAGCACAACCTGTGGCGGCCGGAATGTTCCATCGTCTTTGTGGGATACCAAAGTGAGGGAACGATGGGACGGCAGCTGCTGGATGGTCTTACCTCGATTAAGCTCTTTGGAGAGAAGATCGCTGTGCGGGCGGAAATCTGCTCCTTTAAGTTCATGTCCAGCCACGCGGATAAAAACGGACTCATCCACTGGCTGGAGATGCAGGGACAGAAGCCCAAGAAGGTCTTTATTGTGCACGGCGAGGAAACCGCGGCGCTGAGCTTCCGCGAGACGCTGCAGGGGCTGGGCTACACGGCCGAGGTGCCGCTCTTTGAATCGGAGTACAGCCTGATGGACGGCGCGTGCCTGGCCAAGGGACGGGACTTCCCGCGCGACAAGGAGAAGAAGGCCGGTTTTGTCAGCGAGGTATTCCGCCGGCTGCTGGCGGCTGTGGAACGGCTTACCGGCATTGCGAGCGGCTACAAACAGGGCGCCAACCGCGATGTGGCCCGCTTTGCGGACGAGGTGGAGGCGCTGTGCCGGCGGTGGGAGAAATAATCACCGTTTTCTCCCCTGCTCTCCCCTTTTGGCGACGGCCTGCGGGGCAGCCCGGTTATTGAGACAGAATAAAGCCCGAATTTTCCCTCTCCCGCTTGGGAGGGGGGAATTTTTTGAAGCGGAAAGGCTATTGCAAATTTTAGCTTTTACCGTTAAAATAAGGGTAAGAACACCATTGCTTTTTGCCTGTTCCGACAGAAATGCATCAGGAGAAAAAAATATGAGAAGATTTTTATCTGCACTGGCGGCTTTGCTGCTGCTTTTGACCTTGTGCGCCTGTACAAAGCCGAGTGAAGAACCGGCGCCCTCCCCTGTCCCGCCTGCGGAAGAAACACAGAGCCCAAAGTCAACAAAAAGAATAGCGGTTTCTCCAGCAACAGGCGACGGACGTCAGCTTATCTTTGAGTGCCCTGCGGATTGGGAAAGCGATGGACACGACGACATTGACTATCAGGGACGGAAGCTGATTGAGGTATATTACACCCCTGCAGAGGAACAACGCGGATACATGCAAAAATGGGACGATATCCAGATAAAGCAACTGGGAAAACGGGAATTCTATATTTCCTCGGCGGAATATGGCATACTGGAAGATCCTGAAATGACACCGGGTGTGGAGGAGAAAAAAGTCTGTCTCTACACCATTTGGAGCTATTATTTCTTTGACGGAGAGGATAGCTACGGGATCGCCCTGTTTGAAAACCAGGAGCGAGAGCAGGTTATTTCCATTCCGGATTTTGAGAATATCCTTGCCGGACTGGAGATAGAGAAGCCGCTGGGAACGACCGAGAATGCCGTTGGATATGAGAAAATGGAGCTGGGCGGCTTTAGCCTGTGGCTGCCGGAGGGAACGACCTGCGAGGACGGCAGCCTGAGGAACGAACGAGCCGGAACAGAATTCCTTGCCACGGTGCCCTCCGTGGAATCCATCACAGACAAAGCAGCGCCCTTTGCGGTGTATGACGAGACATTCAGCGACTCCTACCGGGTGGAGGAACACGAATTCGGCGGATATGCCGCCAAGAGCTATCATCGCTCCTGGGAGGAGCCGGACGACGCCCTGCCGATGAAGATGCACGAGGTGATCTACTGTATTGATACGGGCGATGAAATGATCCGGCTGACCCTTACCCCGCTAATAGGACTTGGCGTCGGTACGCAATGCGAAATGTTTGAAAAGATCCTGAACTCCATTGAGGTGGGGTGAGGGCGGACGCCCCGCCAAACCGGGATAACAGAAAAATCCGACCTGCGGAGAAGCCGTGGGTCGGATTTTTTTGGGGTGAATTTGCGGAGGTGGCGTGGCTTGAGAGAGGCCCCGCAGGGGCCGTGGCGGAGCCACGGGGACGGCCGGAGGCCGTCACGGCGCGGAGCGCCGCCCTGCGGGGCGGGGTGGTGGGCTTGGGAAAAGGGCGGATCAGTCCAAACGGAGCAGGGCGGGGATCTCCGAAAGGGCGGTGACGGTGTAGTCCACCCCGGCGGGGGCGGCGGGGGCACCGGGGCGGCGGTAGTAGCAGGTTTTCATGCCGTATTGCAGGCCGCCGGCAATATCGGACGAGAGAGAGTCCCCGATGATGAGGGTTTCCTGCGGGAGGATGGGGACGGAGCGATTTTCGTTCAACTCGCGGAAGGCGTAATTGAAGAAGGCTGGGGCGGGCTTGGCGGCGCCAGCATGCTCCGAAATGAAGAAATAATCAAAATACGGCTTCATGCCGCCGATCTCCAGCCGGTGGAGCTGCTGTTCGTAGGGGCCGTTGCTGGCGACACACAGGAGTGCGCGGCCGGAAAGGCTTTGCAGGAGCTCCATGGCACCGGGGACTGGGATGGCGCTCTCGTGCAGGGCGGCACGGAAGTAATGTTCAAAGGCGGGGCCATCAAAATGGATGCCAAGAGCGGCAAAAACATTGTTCCAGCGGATTTTTTGAAGTTCGGCGAAGGTGAGTGTACCCTCCTCGATCTGCCGCCAGAGCTTATTATTTTCGGCGGTGAAGGTATGGTACATCTCCGGGCGGTAGGCAGGCAGGCCAAAATGGGCGAAGCCCCGTTCCATGGTGGTGCGGACATAGGCATCAAAATCCAGCAGGGTGTTATCGATATCAATGAAAATGGCTTTCATGGTTCCTCCGGGGTGATGATTACAGAAAGCCCCGGTTTGACGCCGGGGCCTTTTTGCTGATAGTTACTGACGGTAGGTTTGCAGGAATTCACCGACATCGGTCATGGCGCGGGCGAGGTCCTTCGCTTCCGGCAGCATAACGACCCGGAAGTGATCGGGCTGAGGCCAATCGAAGCCGCTGCCGGGCACCAGCAGGATGTGTTTTTCGTGCAGGAGATCCATAGCGAACTTTTTATCATCGGTGATGGGGCACTTTTTGAGATCGATGCGGGGGAAAATGTAGAAGGCACCGGTATTTTTGACCACCGAGAGGCAATCGAACCGGCGGATGGCCTGAACGGCGGCTTCCCGCTGCTCATAAAGGCGACCGCCGGGGATGAGCAGCTCACGGGTGCTTTGTTCATCCTGCAGGGCGGCAGGAATGACCAGCTGCGTGAGGGCATTACCACACAGGCGCATACTGGTGAGCGCCACCATGCCGGCGATAAAATCTTTGGTCACCTCGCGAGGGCCGGAAACAGCCAGCCAGCCGCAGCGGAAGCCGCAGATCATGTGGCTTTTGGAAAGGCCGTTGAAGGTGAGGACCGGGAGATCCGGGCAGAGGGCAGCGGTGGAGACATGCTCCTTGCCGTCCATGACCAGGCGGTCGTAGATCTCATCCGAGAGGAGGATAAGTTCCTTTTCCCGGGCGATCGCCACAATCTGCTCCAGCAGTTCGCGGGGGTACAGCGCGCCAGTGGGGTTATTGGGATTGATGATGAGGATGGCACGGGTGCGGGAGGTGATTTTCCGGCGGATATCCGCGACATCTGGGTACCAGTCGGAGGCTTCATCGCAGGTGTAGAACACCGGCTTGGCCCCGGCGATGAGGGTGACATTGGTCCACAGGGAGTAGCTGGGACTGGGGAGCAGGATCTCATCACCGTAATTGAGCAGGGTGGTGATGGCGAACTGAGCCATCTCGCTGACGCCATTGCCGACGAAGATATCATCGAGGGTGAGGCCCTGGATGCCCTTGCCGGTTTCGTACTCCAGAATGGCCTGACGGGCGGCGGGCATGCCGCGGAAATCACAGTAGCCAACGGCCTTATCGGCATTCTCCAGCAGGGCGTGGCGCACGCTGGGGGGCATGGTAAAGCCGAAGGTGGCAGGATTGCCGGTATTGAGGCGCAGGACGGGGGTTCCCTCCGCGATCATTTTCATGGCCTCCACATAGACGGGGCCGCGGATATCGGAATGGACCTGCGAGAGTTTTTCGGAACGAATGATGGGCTGCATAACAGAGCCTCCTTGCTGTGGAGTAACGGAAAATAAAAATTATAGGCTATTATATCACTTTTGAGCGGGAAATACAATGCGGGGACGGTTTATTCTATGAAAAAGCGGGGTGGTGGGTGCGGAGGGCCTGGGCGCTATGGGGAGGGGCGGAATCCCGGCAGGGGGGCGAGCCCGCAGGGCCGGCCGCCGCAGGCGGCCGTAGG